>SKEQ01000014.1_pt1 | contig 238306 bp, 191 predicted proteins | sample 4826751 | NCBI WGS metagenome assembly SKEQ01 (sample SAMN11008805, study PRJNA524170) | human gut metagenome | biome: Human fecal sample; material: Feces; isolation source: fecal sample from pouch patient p44 | host: Homo sapiens | place: Israel: Tel-Aviv | collected 2013-07-11
AATTAGATATGAGAGTACCTGTATGGTGTACAATCATTTGCTTTATTATTGTAGCGGTAGCATTTCTTTGTAATTTCATAGTTTCTAAAAAGTTGAGAGAAATGTAGTGAGGTCAAGGAACAAGGCGTAGCCGATACGCCGTAGGGCAGTCCTTGACGGAACGGACACAGCCAACAGAACCATGATACAGCAGAGGACTTGAAAGGTCAGAAACCTTGCAAGTCCTCTTGTCTGTTACTGGGCGTTGTGTTTTAAGTAAAGTGCTTCTTTTACCACTTCTTTTTCAAATGCTTTGATATGACAATCATGTACTTCATTGTCAATATAAAAGCAATCGTCAGTCTGTGAGTAGGCAAGTTTGGTAACTTTCGGTTCATAAGTTTTTGTATCAATTCCGTAATAGTAAATCGTGGCGGTTGTTAATACCATGTGAATACTTTCAAAATCTCTTGTAAAAATAGTATGCCTGTCGGAATAGAAGAAATCAGACGGACATTCGTAGAACTCGGAACTATCTTCTTTCAAAAATAAAGGTAATAGGTGCATTGCATTTCCAGCACGATTGACAAGAACATAAAAGCGTGGAATAAGGGCGGCATATTGGGTCATCATGGCAATATAGATATCGTCTAAATTATCAAGAAGATACTCGGAGCAGGAGTTGTTATAAAAGACATATTGCAGGGCATTGTTATTCTTACTTGTATGTTCCATAGGTACATTTTCTCCGTAAAGCCACCGCAAGTCTACATCTAAGGAGTCGGCAATCAGTTCCATTTTATCGGCTTTTGGATTGTATTGTCCCGAAAGATAGGAACTGAACGCCCCTTTGCTGATACCTGTATCTTTGACTATGTCCACCTGTTTTTTATTTTTTGCTCTCATGGCAAATTTAATCCGTTCTGCGATTGTATTCATCTGAAAAACCCTCTCTTTCCATATCTCGTTATAACTTCTCATATCTTATCGTCTAAGGACACTATACCACAAGTTCAGAAAAAAGAAAACAAAAAGTTTATAAAAAACTAAACTTTCTATTGCAAAACGAATATGCCTGTGCTAATATACAATTAAGTTCAGAAAAAACTGAACAATGAACGGCGTCGTAATAGGAAAATGAAAATATGAGAAACTGACCTATCGGTTCAACGGGGAGAAAGGAATGTGTATGCAGATTACATTGACAAAAGAACAGGTAAAAGAAGCATTTGGAGAACTTCGCTTTATGGGTGCGGATAACTGTTACCGCTATGATAAAGACAGTAAGAAGAAAACAGAGGAAGTGGAAGCCTTAAAACTTCATCTTGGAAGCATGAAACTTGGAAACAGCGTGGATATTCGCTTGGAAGCAACGGAACTTCCGAAGATTGAGCCTTATGCTGTGGTGGAACTGGAAGAACCAGTTTATGCCCCTTATGTGCAGAGAGGAAATTTCCCTGTATTAGTGGAGAAGATTACCTGTAAGGGTATCCGCCCTGTTCCAAACAAAAATATGTAGGCGGTCAAAGTTCCTGTCCTCGTTCTGACGTACCAAACGGCAGGTTGAGGGCAGGGCAATGGCAACGCCGTTGCAGATAAGGAGGTTTGATAAATTTGGAAGAAAGAAGCGGAAGTTTTCTTCCAGAACTCCCCTACACTAACAGGGGAGTAATACGACAGAAAGAAGAATTAAGTGCTTTGATAGATTGGTGTCAGGTAACCATTAAGGAAGTTCCGTTAGAAGCAGTTATAGAAGATGTACTGAGAATACCGTTGGAACTTATGACGGTGACAGGCTATGAAAAAGGAATTGCAGGACATGAGGTTGTGGCAATCTTTGATAATATCAAGGTACTAAAACCAACAGGAAATGTACAGTATCAAGGATTTCAGATTTTAATGAGCGGGAAAGGCTGTCGCAACTATGAGAATTTTTTACAACTCAATGAGGAAACTTGGTTTGATTTTTTTAACAGAGTTTGTCAGTATCATATCAATTTTCCTCGGATTGATTTGGCGATAGACGACAGAAAACCGTATTTGAGTGTTCCCGATTTGATTATACGGACAAAAGAGGGATTGCTTTCTTCAAAGTTACGAGAGATAGATTTTCATGATTCGGGAGAATTGAAAGAAGATGTGTTTCAGAGTAAAGGTGGCAGTCTTTATCTCGGTAGTTCAGCCAGTAATTTGAGATTGGTGTTTTATGAAAAGGGATATGAACAGAATAAAAAATATGGAGTAGAATTAGACGAAAATTGGAACAGATATGAATTGAGATTTCGGCAGGAAATGGCGGTAAGCGTAGTACAGGAATTATTGAGATGTAGAGATGTGGCAGGACTGGCAATGGAAGTATTGAACAGCAAAATACGATTTTTAGAAAAGCCGACAGACAGCGTAACAACACGAAAAAGGCTTTATCCAACCTATCAAGCATGGGCGGAACTGATGAAAGATATAGGTAAGGTCAAACTTACCATGCAACCACAGAAGAAAAGTTTACAAAAGGTGTGGGAGTGGTTAGAAAAGTATGTTGCACCGTCTTTGAAACTGTTTGCAGAGGTCGGGAAGATAGAGCAGAGAGATTATATCGGTAATCTCATAGAAAATGGAGAAATGAATATCACACAGAAGCAGTTGTATGATGATTACATAAAAACAAGAAAATTAGAGGAAAGGAGGTAATCGTATCGAGAAAGCATTACTGAATATAAATGAATTTTGTGAGTATATGGGGATTGGAAAAACAAAGGCAAGAGAATTGTTGAATAATCCGAAAAATAGATTTACAGTACGCATTGGTAATCGGCTGTATGCAAATAAGAAATTACTTGATGAATGGCTGGAATATCAATGTAAAAGGGCTTGAAAAGAAAATGGGGTGTCGATATAATGAAAAATGAAATATTTACTTTACCATTTTTCTTTCAGTAGAAGAAAGGAAAGTTGGTATGGGTAAAGATTTAAAGGGCAAAGAACTCGGTAAGGGAATTTCACAGAGAGCAGACGGACGCTATATTGCAAGATTTACAAGCAAAACAGGGAAACGTAAAACGCTTTATGATTTTAAACTAAATGAATTAAAACGGAAGTTGCGAGAAGCGATTTATGAAGATGAACATGGTTTGAATGGCAATGGCGAAAGTATCACTTTAAACGCATGGTATGTAATGTGGACGGAGTTGTATAAGAAGAAAACAGTCAAAATGACTACGATATATAAAAACCACAGTTACTACAATTCAAGAGTGAAGAACTCTATCGGAAAGATGTATTTGCAGGACATTAAAACATATCACGTTCAGAAATTTTTGAATGATTTGATAGACAGCGGTCTTGCGCATGGAACGGTATCGAATATCAGATTTATGTTAAGCGATATGCTTGATAAGGCAGTATTGAGTGAATACATTAGAAAAAATCCCTGTACCGGTGTAGAAATGCCAAAAGAAGTGAAAAAGGAAAGGCGTGTATTAACAAGAGAGGAGCAGGAAAAATTTTTTACATTTGCTTCTTCCTACATACACATCAATGTTCTAAAATTTGCCGTGACAACAGGTTGTAGGATTGGAGAAGTGCTTGGACTGAAATGGGAAGATTGTGACTTTGAAAGAAGAAAAATTACAATCAATAAGACAATCCATTATTCAAAGGCTTCCAGTCCTGTTGAGGGTTCGAAGTTTTTCTACACGACTGCAAAAACTATGTCTAGTAATCGAGCAATTCCGATGACAGATGAAGTGTATGAGATTTTACAAAATCAGAAGATAAAGCAGATAGAACAGAAGATGTGGAAACGCTCGATATGGAAACAGCATAAAGAATTTCAAAATTTGGTATTTACCTGTTCGGACGGTTCGCCGGTTTATTATTACAACGTTAATAGTGCAATCAAAGACTATGTAGCGAAAATCAATGTGATAGAGATTGAACTGGCAAAGGAAGAAAAGAGAGAGCCGAAGATATTTGAAGTGTTTACCTGTCACACTCTGCGACATACATATGCTACAAGGTGTTATGAAAATGGCGTAGACCAACAGGTAGTACAGAAACTTTTAGGTCATTCCACGTTGGCAATGACAACTGATTTATATACGCATGTTTCAGAAGAAAAGAAAAAAGAAGAAGTAGCCGAACTGAAAATATTGGCTTAAACTTGGAGTAAAAATGGAGTAAATCAGAAGATAGATAGCGAAAAACAGCGTAAAATCAATGTTTTCAAGTGGATATAAATATTGTTCAGAAATAATAATTATGTAAGCTGAAGAAAGGAGGCTGATTCTTGGAAAAAGAGTCAGTCTCCTTTTGCATAAATATTGCTGTTTAGCAAGGAGGGATACAAAATGAATCTTGAAACAATCAGACAGGAAGCGCGTGCCGTCGCAGAGGAGCTGATTACGACAGCGCAGATGAAACCGGGACAGATTCTGGTAGTGGGATGTTCTTCGAGTGAAATTCACAACAGTAAGCTCGGAACGGATTCCAGCCAGGAGATCGGGCAGGCGGTGTTTGAGGCGCTGTGTGCGTGTACGAAGGAGCACGGGCTGTATCTGGCGGCGCAGTGCTGTGAGCATCTGAACCGTGCGGTTGTTCTGGAGCGTGCGGCGGCAGAAAAATATGGTTACGAGCCGGTCTGCGCGGTACCGTGGCTGCATGGCGGCGGATCGTTTGCGATGGCGGCATACTATGGATTGGAGGACGCTGTCACCGTAGAGCGTGTGCAGGCGCATGCAGGTATTGATATCGGTGATGTGCTGATCGGCATGCAGCTGAAGGCAGTAGCCGTTCCGGTCCGGGTATCGCAGAAAACGATCGGAGATGCGCACGTTGTCTGCGCGCGGACAAGACCGAAATACATCGGCGGCGAGCGGACGCATTACGCGGAAGATCCGGAGATGAGAAAGTAAAAAACTGTGATTGGTAAATCAAAAAATGCCGTACAGGCGGAGAAAAATTTCCAACGCTGTACGGCATTTTTGATGTTTGGTTTTACGTTTTATTTCGCTTTTCTCGCTTCCCTTTTTCGCAGGAAGAAAATTTTCTGCTTCCGGTAAAAAGAGGAAATGGAATCCACGAGGATGCTCAAATATCGCAGAACCGGCTCTGTTGCGACAGAGAATACGACCAGCAGCATGATACATTTTCTGGACATATCAGAAATGGCGAACAGCTGGTTCAGATAGGTACTGCAGAAAATGAAGGCAATAATCGAGCCGATCAGGATCGTCCAGCGCATCCAGTTGAGCGGCTTGCTGATCCGGTAGAGAATCATAAAACCGACAATGGCGAGCAGTACGGTGGCAGCGGTCGAAATATCTTCCGAGCCGACCGCAAATTCCTGGCCGAAGACGACGAGTGTTGCGACCATTAAAAAGTCGGTCAGCGCCGCAGGCAGGGCCCGTGTCAGAATGTTCGTGATAAAGTGGCCCTCGATCCGGTTTTTGTTCGGCATTAGCGAGAGCAGGAAGCCTGGAATACCGATCGTAAACATACTGATCAGCGAGATCTGGGACGGCTCCAGCGGATACGTCACCATCGAGATCAGTGAGAAGATGGACAGCAGGAACGAGAAAATGTTCTTTACCAGGAACAGCGTTCCCGAACGCTGCAGGTTGTTGACAACGCGGCGGCCTTCCAGTACGACAGAAGGCATCTTCGAAAAGTCGTTGTCCAGCAGAACGAGCTGTGCAGCCTGTGCGGCAGCGTCACTTCCGGATGCCATCGCAACGGAGCAGTCGGCATCCTTTAATGCGAGCACATCGTTGACACCATCGCCGGTCATCGCAACGGTCTTGCCGTTTTTCTTTAAAGCCTGGACAAACTGGCGTTTTTGGTCTGGTGTGACACGGCCGAACACGGTGTATTTCAGGATTGCTTCTTCGAGCTCTTCCGGTGTCTTTAGAGTGGAAGCATCAATATAATCCTCTGCGTGTGCAATCCCTGCCTGGCGGGCAACCTCAGATACCGTTACCGGAGTATCACCGGAGATGACCTTGACATGGACACCCTGATCTTCGAAGTAGCGGAACGTTTCCGGTGCTTCTTTTCGGATCGGATTGGAGAGAAGCACGTAGCCAAGCGGCGTGACACGGCCGGAGAGTGCTTTTCCATCCGGTACAGTTTCGGATGTGCCGAAGACGAGGAGACGGAATCCCTTTGAGGTATACGCTTCAATTTCACTCTGATAGCGTGCAAAATCATCGCGGAGAACGAACTCCGGGGCACCGAGCACGTAGGAGACATCCGAAAATGTCACACTGGAATACTTGAATTCCGAGGAGAACGAAGTCATCGAAACGGCAGTTCTGCCGTTGTTGTCTTTAAAATATTCTTTCAGTGCCGCCATAGTAATGTTGTCGTTTGACATGGCAGATGCGAAATCACCGACCGCAAGGGAAAGCTCTTCTTTCTGCGGTGCGGGAGCATTTTCGCCGGATTCTGTATCAGGGACTGAACTGGAGCCGACCAGAATCAGGTCATGTACTTTCATATTTGTCTCGGTGATGGTTCCCGTCTTATCGACACAGAGCACGTTGACGCGAGCCAGCGTCTCGATACATTTCATATCATGCACGAGAACCTTCTGCGAAGCCAGACGCATAACGCTGACGGCAAGGGCAACGCTCGCAAGCAGGTAAAGACCTTCTGGGATCATGCCGAGCACGGCGGCCACCATCGAGGTAATGCTCTCACGGAACGCTTCGTGGGAGACGAAAAACTGCTGGCCGAAGAGCAGAAGACCGATCGGAATGATCAGAATGCCGACAACCTTTACCAGCTTGTTGAGGGAGCGGATCATCTCGGACTGTTCGCCTTCTTTCATGGCCTTTGCCTCGAGGGTCAGACGGGAAATGTAGGAATCTTCACCGACCTGGGTCAGACGACTCTTGCAGCTTCCGGAGACGATAAAACTTCCGGACATCAGCTCGTCGCCCGGGCGCTTGGTAATCTCATCGGATTCACCGGTAAGCAGCGATTCGTTGACCTGTACCTCACCTTCAAGCACGACAGCATCAGCGCAGATCTGTTTTCCTGCGGTAAATACAACAATATCATCGAGTACGAGATCCTCCGCGGCGAGTGTTACCTCAGCCCCGTCACGGATCGCAGTAGCCTTCGGCGCGTTTAAAACAGACAGCTTTTCCAGCGTCTTTTTCGCCTTGATCTCCTGTACAATACCGATCAGCGTGTTCGCGATGATGACCGGCAGAAACGTAAGATCCCGGAACGAACCGGCAAGGATCAGAAAGATGGCAATAATCAGAAAAATCAGGTTGAAATACGTACAGACATTGCTCTTTACGATCTCGGCCGTTGTCTTGGACGGAGGTTCCACCGCGCGGTTGGTCCAGCCGTTCTCGCGGTACTCGGCAACCTGCTCGGCGGAAAGGCCTTTGGAAGGGTCTGCCTCATAGCGCGTCGTTGGAACACGGCGGTGAATGATTTCGGGAATTGTTTTGTTCATAACAGTTATATTCCTCTCCGGCCGTCCTGATAAAGAAGAGACAGCCTCACTGTGGTTTGTTTGAAAAAGATCACGTCTGGAATCTTTTTCCATACTAAGAAGTATACCATAGAGCATCGAAAAAGAAATGAAGGAAGTATTAAATTTTACGAAAAAAAGACTTTTCGCAAAGAGGAACAGATAGGAATGTGCGAAAAGTCTTTTGTATTCTGAATTTAGTCCTGTACTTCCTGAAGATTGCGGATGTTCGGCTCCGCCATCATGGAGTAATTTGTGTAATAAACAACGAAGCCCGGTTTGCTTCCGTTTGGTTTGCGCAGGTTTTTCTTTAAGGTGTAGTCGATTTCCACCTTCGGTGCCTGTCTGCCTTTCGAGTAATAGGCGGCGAGAGCAGCGGCCTCTTCGTAGACGGAATCCGGCAGCTCTTTACCGTTCGTCTTTACGATGACATGGCTGCCCGGCTGGCCTTTCGCGTGGAACCACCAGTCATTGCCGGAGGCGAATTTAAACGAAAGTTCCTCGTTCTGGAAGTTGTTCTTGCCGACATAAATGTCAAAGCCCTCGGAAGAGCGGTAGTGGAACGGATGGGAGGTGATTTTCTGCTTTTTCCCTGTCGGTCCCTTGCGGCGGATGTAGCCGTACTCGATCAGCTCTTCTTTTAACTGCACCAGATCCGCCTCATCGAGCGCAATATCAAGCGCCGTGCTGATGGATTCGAGATGGTCGATTTCCTCTTTCGTCTCGACAAGAAGTTCCTCGAGTGCCTCACGGGTCCGCTTCAGCTTTCCGTAGCGGTCGAAGTATTTTTTCGCATTTTCGCCGGCAGAGAGCGTTCCGTCGAGCGGAATCGTAATTTCCTCGCCGTTATAGTAATTGACGGCTTTCAGCGAAGTATCGCCCGGCTGGCAGCTGTAGCCGTACGTATTTAAAAGCTCACCGTAAATCCGGTATTTTTCCCGCTTGTCGGTGTCTTTTAACTGTTTCTGCTGCAGGTCGTATTTTTTGACATTCCGTTCGAGTGCGGTATTGACGACACGGCGCAGATCGGAAGATTTCTGACGGATGCGGGTGATGCGGTTTTTCATGGCATAGTATGTTTCCAGTACACCGGAGATCGAATCGTATGTTTCCTCCCGCAAATCCTGATACTGCGTCAGTTTCAGTGCGGAAAATTCTTTCGGCTCATCGCCCTGGTATACGATGTTCGGCGTAAATGCGCCGTTTTTGATATCCTCAATCAGATAAGAGAAGGTGCGGAACAGATGAAGCTTCGCATTTTCTTCGAGTGCATTGACCGCAAATCCGCCGTCGATGCCGGCGCGGCAGCAGACTTCCTCCGCCATCAGCGGGCTGAAGCCGGTAAGGGAAGTGTAGATTGCCTTTGCGGCAGCCATCGGTTTCGTGCAGACGAAATCGAAAAATTCTTCTTCTGTGATCGTGAGCGGATCTTTCTTATCCTGCGTGTGCGGAATGAACCAGGTGCGGCCCGGAAGAACCTCACGGACAGAACTCATGTTGGCGGAAATATGTTTGATACTGTCAAGGATCGTATTGTCCTCCTGACAGAAGATCAGGTTGCTGTGTTTTCCCATGATCTCCACAATCAGCTTCTTGCGGCAGATATCGCCGAGTTCGTTCAAATGCTCGAGCTCAAAAATAAGAATACGCTCGAGTCCCGGCTGGGTAACGGAGAGAATGCGGGCGCTGCCGATGTGTTTGCGGAGCAGCATACAGAAATTCGGTGCGGTCATCGGGCCGGGCTTATTGTTGTCCGTCAGGTAGATCAGCGGAAGCGAAGCACTTGCCGAGAGGAGAAGACGGTAAACGGTACGGTTGTTTTTTATTGTAATCATCAGCTCGTCGTTTTCCGGCTGTGCGATCTTGTTGATCTTTCCGCCGACGATGGTCTGATTCAGTTCCTGTGCAATATTTGCAATGGTAATTCCATCAAAAGCCATAGAAAATATCTCCTTTGTTTGAAATTCTGGTATTTTCATTATAATACAGAAAAAAAGATTTGACTAGGCTTTCTGAATGAATTATAATAAATCTGTATGGGTAGATGTATTTTCTGAAAAAGACTTCAGAAGGTACAGGAAAGGACGGATTGTGGCAAAACTGATCAACATCGGATTCGGCAATGTCGTAAATTCGGATAAAATAATAGCAGTGGTGAGTCCCGAGGCGGCACCCGTCAAGCGTATGGTGCAGCGTGCAAAGGAAAGCAACCGCATCATCGATGCGACGCAGGGAAGACGCACGAAAGCAGTGCTCATCACCGGAGAAGAATTTATCATCCTTTCGGCTTTGCAGCCGGAAACGATCAGCCGCAGATTCAACGGCGGCTGGGAAACAGAAAAAGAGCGAGGGGAATCTGAAAATGAGTAGAGGAATACTTACTGTAGTATCCGGTTTTTCCGGAGCAGGAAAAGGAACACTGATGAAACGCCTGATGGAGGAGTACGACAACTATGCGCTGTCCATCTCCGTCACCACAAGAGACCCGCGTCCGGGCGAGGAAGACGGCGTATCGTACTTTTTCCGTACAGAAGAAGAGTTTGACCGCATGGTAGAAGAGGATGCCTTCCTCGAGTATGCGCGTTACGTAAAACATTCCTATGGAACGCCGAAGGCATACGTAGAGGAGCAGCTGGATGCCGGAAAAGATGTTCTGCTTGAGATTGAAATCCAGGGAGCACTTCAGGTCAAGGAAAAACGTCCGGACACCCTTCTTGTGTTCATCACACCGCCGACCGCCGAGGAGCTGGAACGACGCCTCCGGGGACGCGGAACGGAAACAGAAGAAGTCATCAAAGGCAGAATGGAGCGTGCAAAAGAGGAAGCACAGGGCATGGACCAGTACGATTATGTCCTGATCAACGACGACCTCGAAACCTGCGTAAAACAGATGCATGAGACCATTCAGAGCCAGCATTTCATGAGCAGCAACCAGAAAGACTTTATCGAACAGATGAAAAAAAGTCTGGAAAAATAGAAAGGAGCATTTATTATGATTCATCCATCTTATCAGGAACTGATTGCAACTATTAACGAGGGCCAGGATCTGGACGAGGCACCGGTTGTCAGCAGCCGTTACTCTCTGGTACTTGCAACAAGCAAACGTGCAAGACAGATCATCGGCGGAGCTGAACCGCTTGTAAAAGTGAAAAAAGGCATGAAACCGCTTTCCATCGCCGTAGAGGAGATGTACAAAGGAGAGGTTACAATCCTTCCGGAATCTGAAGTTGAAGCGGAAGAGGAAACAAAAGAGGAGCCAGTAATTGAATAATATGAAAATTCTGTTTATTTCCCTTGGATGCGATAAAAACCTGGTAGATTCCGAGCATATGCTGGGTCTTCTGGTAGAGCATGGCTTCGAGATCACCGATTCCGAGGAAGATGCAGAGGTTATCGTGATAAACACATGCTGCTTTATCCACGACGCCAAAGAAGAAAGCATTCAAAATATTCTTGAAATGGCGAAGTACCGTACAGCGGGAAGCTGTAAGGTTCTTCTGGTAACGGGCTGTATGGCAGAGCGCTACCGCGATGAAATCATTGAGGAGATTCCGGAGGTTGACGCCGTACTTGGAACGAACAGCTATGACAAAATCCTGGATGCCATTCAGGACGTCCTCGGCGGCGACCGCTTCCAGGAGTATGCCGATCTGAAAGGCCTGCCGAAAATTGACGCACAGCGCGTTGTAACGACAGGCGGCCATTACGAATATCTGAAAATTGCAGAGGGCTGTGACAAGCACTGTACCTACTGCATCATTCCGAAGCTGCGCGGACCGTACCGCTCCGTTCCGATGGAGGAACTGATAGCAGAAGCGAAGACGATGGCAGAACAGGGTGTCAAAGAGCTCGTTCTCGTTGCGCAGGAGACAACCATTTATGGTATCGATCTGTACGGAAAGCCGTCTCTCCACCTTTTGTTAAAAGAGCTCTGCAAAATTCCGGAGCTCTACTGGATCCGGATTCTGTACTGCTATCCGGAGGACATCTATCCGGAACTCGTTCAGACGATGAAGGAAGAGCCGAAAGTCTGTCACTACCTGGATCTGCCGATTCAGCATGCCAACGATGAGATCCTGCGCCGCATGGGTCGCAGAACATCCAAACAGGAGCTGATCGACAAAATTGATTTCCTGAGAAGCGAGATGCCGGATATCACACTGCGCACCACGCTGATCACAGGATTCCCGGGAGAGACAAAAGAGCAGCACAAAGAACTCCTCGAGTTTATCAACGACATGGAGTTCGACCGTCTCGGCGTATTCACCTACTCTCCGGAGGAGGGAACACCGGCTGCTGCGATGGAGCATCAGATCGACGAGGAGGTAAAACTGGACCGTCAGGCAGAACTGATGGAGCTGCAGCAGGATATCTCTGCAGAACTCGGCGAGCGCAGGATCGGCCAGGAGCTTCTTGTTATGATCGAGGGCAAAGTGGCGGATGAGGATGCCTATGTGGGCAGAAGCCAGGCGGACGCACCGGGTGTAGACGGCTATGTATTTGTCAATACACCGGAAACACTCGTATCCGGCGACTTCGTAAGAGTGAAAATTACCGGTGCTCTGGAATATGATCTGATAGGAGAGATAAGCCAATGAATTTACCAAACAAATTAACGATTCTGCGGGTAATTATGATTCCGTTTTTCGTGTTCTTCCTGCTGTCTGGCGTGGGCGGAAGCGCGTCCAAATGGATTGCACTGGTAATCTTTGCCGCTGCCAGCATCACGGATACTCTGGACGGCTACATTGCAAGACGTGACAATCTGATTACCGATTTCGGAAAGTTTATGGATCCGCTGGCAGATAAGCTGCTGGTATGCTCTGCACTGATCTGCTTTGTAGAGCTGGACAAGCTTCCGGCGTGGATGGTTATTATTATCATCGCAAGAGAATTTATCATCAGCGGTTTCCGCCTGGTTGCTTCGGACAATGGAATTGTCATCGCAGCAAGCTGGTGGGGAAAATCGAAAACAATCAGCCAGATGATTATGATCATTCTTCTGATCGCCGACATTCCGGCACTTTCCGTGCTGAATACCGTGCTGATCTGGGTTGCACTGATTCTGACCGTTGTTTCTCTGATTGATTACCTGGTAAAAAATAAAAACGTGCTTTCCATGCAGAACTAGGCAGGAAAAAGCACAGAATAAAAACGCTGACCGGTTTGGGATTCCAGACCGGCAGCGTTTTTTGGTTTGTAGTTTTTCAGCGTTTTTTCCCGGAAGCAGCGGAGCGGAAGAGGCGTACCATCTGGTCAATTTTTGCCGCTTCCTGTTTGGATTTTCCGGCTTTGATGGCAGAGATGATCAGGTCCGCCTCGGAGGCGGAAAACTGTGCGCCGCCCTGATTTCCCTGCATCAGGGAGAGAAGAAACGGCATCATTTCCGCCTGGGATTTTCCACGGCTCTGAGAGGCCATCTGCTGCAGTGCCTGAAGCCGGGCAAAGTCAATTCCGGAAAGAGAGGGGTCCTGCGACCAGTCGTTTTGCTTATCATCCGAACTCATAGCAGATCCTCCTCATTTCCGGGATTTATATTCTGAAGCATCTGGACCATCTGCATGGTCTGAAACATCTGGGAGAGAAGATCCCGCTGCGGACCGGCGGCAAAACGGGAAATATCCTGCAGCATCTCAAGCGGAGAGACGTGCGGGGCATCAACAGACATCATGGAAAGGTCGGCCGGACGGGAAAAAAGCTGAATGGTCCGCTGGAGCTCGAGCCATTTGCTCAAAATCGCAAGGGAGGGCTGCAGGCCGAAGGAGGCGTAGGGAATGGCAGCCTTCAGCATCTGAAGCTGATCCTGTGCGATCATCTGGTCCAGCGGTGTCATCTGTTCCACATTTTGTTCCTGTTCCTGATTCAAATTAAGATCCTTCCTGGCAGCATTCCTGCATTTGTCTTTTTATTTCTCTTTATCTTATGTTCCAGGCCGGAAAAAATGACAGAAGGCGGGAAAAAACATATGATAAGAGGAAGAAAGAAAAAGGAGACCGCCGGAAAATGGATGGAAAAGAAACAGCAAAAAGAAAACAGGTACTCGAAGGGAATGCCTTTTATGAAATAGATCTGGAATGTATGAGAAAAAAAGAAAAAAGAGAAGAGATGGAAAAGCGGGAAAGAGAAGCACGGAAACCGAAACGGTTTCGCTGAAAGAGAATTCTGGTGAAAAAAGCCCCGGGGCGGTTGATCCGCACCCGGGGCTTTTTCTGCCCGAACATCTGGGAGGACTGAAAAAAGGTCAGCAGCCGCATCCACAGTTATTGCTGTTGCCGCATCCACAGCCATTGTTGTTCCATCCGCCGCAGCAGAACAGAAGAATCAGAACGAGCCAGCAGTCGGAATTGCAGCCATTGTTGTTGTTTCCGCATCCACCTCCGCCGCAGCAGGAGAGGAGAAGCAGAATCCAGATAATACTGCAGCCATTGTTTCCGAACAGGTTGTTGTTGGAAACACCGCATCCATTATCGCAGCCACAGCCGTTGTCACATCCGCATCCACAGTTTGTAGCAGCTAAATCACTCATGTTTGTTCCTCCAAAGGAATCATTTTGCTTACAATTCATGATATGAAAAACTGCCGGGCGGGGTTACTCTTAAAGAGAAAAATTCAAAGACCCTACAGACTGCGTCCCTGAAAATCAAAAAGCTCTTTCACCGGAATGTCAAGTGCCTCAGCGATATCGAACAGAAGATTCAACGAAATAGAGGTTTTTGTATTTGGCGCTTCGATGTTGCTCATATGGGTACGACTGATATGTACCGCCTCGGCAAGTTCGGCCTGCGTCATTCCTTTTGCTCTTCGGTAGTAGGCAATCGTAAGTCCAAGAAGGCGAAGATCGTTCAAGCGTTCGTAATTCATAGTCAGGAATCCCCCTTTTAGTTTTATAAATATAATGATAATACGTAATGATACAACGGAAAACAATCAAAAACAAGGCAGTTGCACATTAAAAGTTTGCATCAACAAACGGATATACCATAGAAGCAAACCTGTGAGCGGGAAAATCAGTTTGTCATAAGGCTTAGAAAGCTCGGATATAACTGCAATCTTCCGTATCCCCACTCGCGGCTTGGATAAGTAATGGTATCAGTTCGGCCAGCGCCGCGGATCAGATAGTTTTTCAGCTCCTGCGCCGTAAAATAGCGGGATGGGGTGCGTTGAATGCCCCATTGCAGGAAGAGAGCGGCAGCACCGGATGTAATGGCAGCGGACGCGCTTGCGCCGCTCCGGTTTTCGTAGGAGCCTGCCGGTCCCGGTCCGGTGACGGAAATCCCGGGGGAAGCAAAATCGGGTTTGATTTCACCAAGCCGGGTAAAGCCGCGTCCGGATTCCGGTGAAAAACTGTTATTGGATGCCTGATAGGTGGAGGGAGACAGAACGGGAACGGTGGCGGAGGGTGTCGTCAGTGTCGTGTACGGGTCGGGTTCCAGAAAGATCACATCGGAAGTGGAAAATCCGGTAATCGGAAGCCAGACGTGGAAATCGGGAGGGGAAGGAAAGGCGCGGTAAACCTGAAGTGTCCAGATGCCGGGCGTCGGATCCAGCATGCGGATCAGGATGAGCTGGCTGCCGGTCGTCGTCTGAACGACTTCGTAGTTGACGTAGATGACGGTGCGTTCCAGAACAAAGGTGATCCTCTGTTCCTGAGTCAAAGAGACGGGAATCCGCGGAATCGTTTCTCCGCCGGGAGAGCGGAATCCGACGGAAAAAAGCTGCGGAACCTGTCCCCAGAACTCCAGGACAAAACCGCGGCTGCCTTCGGAAACGAGAAACTCCACATTTTTCGGGGAGTCATTTTCGGATACGGAGCCATAATAATGGTGAGCGGCGTTTCCCTCGTTGCCGGTGGCGCAGACCGGAATAATGCCCGGCGTATTTCCGTAGCGCGCCAGCGTCAGAGCGATGGGAAGGGTTCCGGAATGACTTCCCTGATTTGTTCCAAGTGCCAGACAGATGACCAGTGGTTTTCCCTCCCTGGCTGCGACTTCGTTTAGAAAACGCATCGCAGAGAGAAGATCATCTTCTTCAAAGACGGGAGCATTGGTGGAGACAAGATAAAAGTCTTTCAGATTCTGTTTCGCCGGTTTTAACTTAACAACAGCGAAATCGGCTTCCGGTGCAGCACCGAGAAAGCCGGCGGACGCATTCGGAGTACCGCCAGCGACTCCGGCGACGTATGTTCCGTGTCCGTCCGGATCCGTGACCGGAACGACAGAAAGAGGATCCCTGCTTCGAAGCGCATCGTCAAGGTCTGACTTTTCGTAGAGACTGCCATAGGGAAACTGCGGCGGCGGTGTGCCTGTGCGGTCGGTCTGATCCCAGATGGAAAGAATCCGGCTCTGGCCGTTGCTGCGCAGAAAGGCAGGGTGGCGGTAATCGATGCCGGTGTCCAGAAAACCCAGGATTACATTTTTGCCGGTATACCCGCCGCCGTAGAGATTCTGCGTCTGTACAATGCCGGAGACTTCTAAAGAGAGGGTGGAAAGCGGCGTGAAAAGTTTCGGGAGTCCGGTAAAAAGAATTTCACCAAAGAGATTTTCCGGGAGCAGGCTGCGCTCGAGAAAGAGAACGGAATACTGCGAATTCAGTGTAAGAAGGGCACTGGATTCCGGAAAGAGCATCTGGTACCGCTCGGACTGTGCCACGTAATTCTGAATCAGAATGTTGATGTAATCGTTGGAATAGATGATGTCCGTAAGATCCATAAAGAGATCCTTTGTTTTTGAAGGTATTGTATGCAAACCATACAGAAAAGTATGCATGCTCAAAAAAGAAATCCCCCTACCGGGTGCAAGATCTGCACGGTAAGGGGAAAGAAAACGAAATCAGCTTTCCAGAAGAGCACTGATATCCTGCTTTGGTACTTCCATCGGATAATGACTGTCGAAGCATGCACGACAGATCGGCAGGTCACCGACCATGTTCTGGAGCTCTTCGATCGGCATGTAGCCCAGGGAGTCCGCTCCGATCTGCTGGCGGATTTCCTCGGTGGAATGGGAGCTTGCGATCAACTGCTTGTTGGAAGGCACATCGGTTCCAAAATAGCATGGATACAGGAACGGCGGGGAACTGATACGGACATGAACCTCGGTCGCACCGGCTTTTCGCAGCATCGTAATCAGATTCGAAATCGTTGTTCCGCGGACAATGGAATCGTCAACGAGGACAATTCGTTTTCCTTTTACGACGGATTCCAGAACACTCAGCTTGATTTTTACGCTGGATTCCCGTTCCTTTTGTGTCGGTTTGATAAAGGTACGGCCGACATAGCTGTTTTTGTGGAAGGCAAGACCGAACGGAATGCCGGATTCTTCGGAATAGCCTTTTGCGGAGGCAAGTCCGGAGTCCGGAACGCCGCAGACAAGATCTGCGTCAACCGGATAGGTCTTTGCAAGCGTTGCGCCGCCGCGGATTCTGGCTTCATAGACACTGATGTTGTCTATTTTGCTGTCGAGGCGGGCAAAATAAATATATTCAAAAATACAATGCGCTTTTTTTACGTCAACCGGCATAAATTCGGATTTCAGATTTCCGGTTTTGTCAAACGTTACAATTTCTCCCGGAGCGACATCGCGGACGAATTCAGCGCCGATCGAAGTGAGGGCGCAGCTTTCCGAGGCGAGAACCCAGGCGTTGTCCCGCTTTCCGATGCAGAGCGGTTTTAAGCCATATGGGTCGCGCACGCCGATGAGTTTTCTCGGGCTCATGATGACAAGGGCATAGGCGCCGCGGATTTCTTTTACCGTGCGCAGAATCGCTTCTTCTACCGTTTTGGAATGAACGCGTTCCCGCGCAATGCCGTAGGCGATGATTTCAGAGTCAATCGAAGTGTGAAAAATTGCGCCGGTGTTTTCCATCTGCTCGCGCAGTTCCATAGCGTTGACCAGATTTCCGTTGTGCGCAAGGGCGAGGGAGCCTTTCAGATAATTCAGAACGAGCGGCTGTGCATTCTCTACGGTAGTGGAACCGGTGGTAGAGTACCGGACATGGCCGATGCCGATGTTGCCGGACAGCTCTTCTAATTTGGATTCTTTGAAAACTTCGTTGACAAGGCCAAGGCCTTTGTAGGATTTCACATGGCCCTTTGGACCGCTGGTGTCAGAGACGGCAATTCCGCAGGACTCCTGTCCTCTGTGCTGCAGGGCGGAAAGGCCATAGTAGATCGAAGGACTGACGTCGGCACCATCCAGATCGTAAATGCCGAAAACACCACATTCCTCCCGGAGACCGGTATCATAACAATTGTTTGACGATGGCTGCATAGGTATTCTCCTTTTTTCAGTTGTAGACCTGCATGTTTTAAAAACATTGATTATCATACTCATTTTTGCGGATGATGTCAAGAAAATCGTGATATGTATAAAATATGGTGCAGAAATTTAGGATTTCGTGGAAAATGTCGAAAATAATAAAAAATAGTAAAAAAAAGTTGCAGGAAATTCGAGATGTGTTATAATCGTTTTTGATTTTGAATGAAAGCCCCGGACAGCAGCTATGGATGAGCCATGCTTGCATGAGCGAATTCATAGATATTGGCCGGGCAAGACGACATGAGTAAGTAGGGCGATAGCCCGGATTACGAATGTTGTCAGCAGTTACGGGAGCGACGCAGGCGCGGAGTAACTGGCTTTCATCATAGAGATGTCGCCGGCAGGCGACATTTCCTTTTAGAGAAACTTGTGACGGAAAAGAAAATATCAGAAGAGAAAAGCAGGAGGAAATCAATATGGCAGTAAAATATGTCTTTGTGACAGGCGGAGTAGTCTCCGGCCTTGGAAAGGGAATCACGGCGGCGTCCCTTGGACGGCTTTTAAAAGCCCGAGGATACAAAGTGACGATGCAGAAATTTGACCCGTACATCAACGTTGACCCGGGTACGATGAACCCGATTCAGCACGGCGAGGTTTTCGTTACCGATGACGGCACAGAGACAGACCTCGATCTCGGCCACTACGAGCGTTTCATCGACGAGAGCCTGGATAAAAATTCCAACGTGACGACTGGAAAAGTATACTGGTCTGTTCTGCAGAAAGAACGCCACGGTGATTTCGGCGGAGGCACCGTACAGGTCATTCCGCACATTACAAACGAAATCAAGAGCCGTTTCTACCGCGGAAAAGAAGTAGACGAGGAGCGTATTGCCATCATTGAGGTCGGCGGAACCGTCGGCGATATCGAGAGCCAGCCGTTTTTGGAGGCAATCCGCCAGTTCCAGCATGACGTCGGACACGAGAACGCCATTCTGATCCACGTTACCCTGATTCCATATCTGAAAGCTTCCGGTGAAATGAAAACAAAACCGACGCAGGCGAGCGTAAAAGAGCTGCAGGGAATCGGTATTCAGCCGGATGTCATCGTATGTCGGTCCGAGCATCCGCTGACCACCGAGATCAAAGATAAAATTGCTCTGTTCTGCAACGTTCCGTCAAGCCATGTTCTGCAGAACCTGGACGTGGAGTATCTGTATGAAGCTCCGCTTGCCATGGAGAAAGAGAACCTGGCGCAGGTTGTCTGCGAGAGCCTTCACCTTCCATGCCCGGAACCGGATCTGTCCGACTGGACCCATATGGTAGAAGCACTCCGCCATCCGAACAAAGAGGTGACGATTGCGCTCGTCGGAAAGTATATCCAGCTGCATGATGCATACTTGAGCGTTGTTGAGGCATTAAAACACGGCGGAATTGCAAGCCATGCAAACGTACACCTGAAATGGGTGGATTCCGAGCTGGTAACCGAGGAGAACGTGGCAGAGTATCTGAGCGATGTGGACGGTGTTCTGGTACCGGGCGGATTCGGAAACCGCGGTATCGAAGGCATGATCACAGCGATTCGATATGCAAGAGAGAACAAGATTCCGTTCCTCGGCCTCTGCCTCGGCATGCAGCTGACGATTGTTGAATATGCAAGAAACGTTCTCGGTTACCACGACGCACACAGCATCGAGATGAACCCGAACACCATGCACCCGGTGATCGCACTGATGCCGGATCAGGATGGAATCGAGGATATCGGCGGTACGTTACGTCTCGGCGCATATCCATGCGTCCTGGCAGACGGATCGAAAGCACAGGAGCTGTACGGTGAGAAAGAGATTTCCGAGCGTCACCGCCACCGCTATGAAGTAAACAACGATTTCCGGAAAGCACTGACCGAAAACGGCATGGTTCTCTCCGGTGTTTCTCCGGACGGAAGAATCGTTGAGATGGTAGAACTTTCAGATCATCCGTTCTACATCGCAACGCAGGCACATCCGGAGTTCAAATCCCGTCCGAACCGTCCGCATCCGCTGTTCCGCGGCCTGATCGCAGCAGCAGCCGAGTACCATGCGGCAAAATAATCGATAAATGGTATGAAAAATTAGGTAAAATGCAGTAATAACCTAAGAAAGTTAAGAAAAAATATAAAAAATTATATAAAAATTAAATTTGCTCTTTACAGGACGAAAAAAATAGAGTATAGTAAGGGCAATCCAGAAAGAACGGCGGGGAACAAAAGATTCCCCTCCATTCTTTTCAGAAAAGACAAAGGATAACCGAAAATAAGGAAAGTAAAGGAAGGGAAGCCGTATGACACAGAGCAAAGAGCGTGTCATGGGAGAAGAAGGGCTGTACCGTTCTTCCTTTGAACACGACAACTGCGGTATCGGAGCCGTCGTGAATATCAAAGGTGAAAAATCCCATGCGACCGTAGAAAACGCATTAAAAATCGTAGAAAATCTTGAACATAGAGCCGGCAAAGACGCCGAGGGTAAAACAGGAGACGGAGTAGGAATCTTGTTGCAGATATCGCACAAATTCTTTTCCAAAGCCTGTTCGACCCTCGGTTTTTCATTAGGCGGAGAACGGGAATACGGCGTCGGCGTATTCTTCTTCCCACAAAATGAGCTGAAACGGAACCAGGCAAAAAAGATGTTTGAGATCATCGTGGAAAAAGAGGGACTGGAACTCCTTGGATGGAGAACCGTGCCGACCGTTCCGGAAGTTCTCGGCCATAAGGCAAGAGAGTGTATGCCTTACATCATGCAGGCATTCATCAAAAAACCGGAGGATGTGGAAAAGGGAATCGCTTTCGACCGTCGCCTGTACGTCGTACGCCGTGTTTTCGAACAGAGCAACGACAACACCTACGTGCCATCTCTTTCCAGCCGTACCATCGTATACAAAGGTATGTTCCTCGTAGGACAGCTCCGCACCTTCTTCCGCGATCTGCAGGATGTCGATTATGAATCTGCAATCGCCATGGTGCATTCCCGGTTCAGCACGAACACGAACCCAAGCTGGGAGAGAGCCCATCCGAACCGTTTCATCGTACACAACGGCGAGATCAACACCATCCGCGGAAACGCCGACAAGATGCTGGCCCGTGAGGAGACGATGTCCTCCCCGATGCTGCAGGATGAACTGCACAAGGTTCTGCCGGTTGTCAACACCCAGGGTTCTGACTCTGCAATGCTCGACAACACACTCGAGTTCCTGACCATGAGCGGTATGGATCTTCCGCTGGCTGTCATGATCACGATCCCGGAGCCGTGGGCAAACAACGATACGATTTCCCAGGAGAAACGTGATTTCTATCAGTATTATGCAACGATGATGGAGCCGTGGGACGGACCGGCATCGATCCTGTTCTCCGACGGAGATGTGATGGGAGCAGTGCTCGACCGCAACGGTCTTCGTCCTTCCCGTTACTACATCACTAACGATGGATTTCTGATCCTCTCCTCTGAGGTCGGTGTTCTGGAAGTTCCAGAAGAAAAAATCGTCTTAAAAGAGCGTCTCCATCCGGGCAAGATGCTTCTCGTCAACACCGTACAGGGAAAAGTCTTAAACGATGAGGAAGTCAAAGAATATTACGCAAAGAAACAGCCGTACGGCGAATGGCTCGACAGTTATCTGGTACAGTTAAAGGATATCAAAATCCCGAATCTGCCGGTCGAAGAGTACACGAAAGAAGAGCGGATGCGCCTGCAGAAAGCGTTCGGCTACACCTACGAGGAGTACCGTTCCTCCATCGGAAAGATGGCATTAAACGGTGTCGAGGCAACCGCTTCGATGGGTATCGATACCCCGCTTGCCGTTCTCTCCCATGAGCATCAGCCGCTGTTCAACTATTTCAAACAGCTCTTCGCACAGGTAACGAACCCGCCGATCGACTGCATCCGTGAGGAGATCGTAACTTCCACAAGCGTTTACGTCGGACGTGACGGAAACCTGCTTGAGGAGGAGCCGAAGAACTGCCAGGTATTAAAGATCAACAATCCGATCCTGACCAATACCGATATGCTGAAGATCAAGAACATGAAAGTCGAAGGCTTCAAGGCAGTGACCGTTCCGATCACCTACTACAAGAGCGCACCGCTTGACCGTGCGATGGACCGCCTTTTCGTCGAGGTTGACCGTGCACACCGGGCAGGAGCCAACATCCTGATTCTCTCTGACCGCGGTGTCGATGAGAACCATGTGGCGATTCCATCCCTCCTGGCTGTATCTGCGGTTCATCAGCATCTGGTAAAAACGAAAAAGAGAACTTCTCTTGCGATTATTCTGGAGTCCGGCGAGCCGCGCGAGGTGCACCATTTCGCAACATTGCTCGGCTACGGTGCCTGCGCAATCAACCCGTATCTGGCACTCGACACGATCCATGAGCTGATCGAAGAGGGCATGATCAAGAAAGATTACTACGCAGCCGTTGAAGATTACAACCACGCAGTCATCTCTGGTATCGTAAAAATCGCAGCGAAGATGGGTATCTCCACGATCCAGTCGTATCAGGGTTCCCAGATCTTCGAGGCCATCGGTATCTCAGCAGATGTCATCGACAAATACTTCACCGGTACGGTCAGCCGTGTCGGCGGTATTACCTTGGAAGACATTGCAAAAGATGTCGATGAGCGTCATTCCCAGGCATTCGATCCGCTGGAGCTGTCTACCGATCTGACACTGGACAGTATCGGCCGTCATAAATCGAGAAGCCAGGGCGAGGAGCACCGCTACAATCCGCGCACCATTCATACACTGCAGGAGTCCACAAGACGCGGCGACTACAAGATGTTCAAAGAGTACACAGCAATGGTCGACAGCGAGGAGAGCGGCTATCTGCGGAGCCTGATGGACTTCGATTATCCGGAGCAGGGCGTTCCGCTCGAAGAAGTTGAGAGCGTAGATTCTATCGTAAAACGATTCAAAACAGGTGCGATGTCCTACGGTTCTATTTCCCAGGAGGCACATGAGACACTGGCAATTGCCATGAACCGTCTGCATGGAAAATCCAACACTGGTGAGGGCGGTGAGAGTGATGACCGTCTCGAATCCCCGGAGAGATGCTCCGCGATCAAACAGGTAGCATCGGGAAGATTCGGCGTTACCAGCAAATACCTTGTCAGTGCAAAAGAGATCCAGATCAAGATGGCCCAGGGTGCAAAACCGGGCGAGGGCGGCCACTTACCGGCCGGAAAGGTTTACCCGTGGATTGCAAAAACACGTCACTCCACACCGGGTGTATCCCTGATTTCCCCGCCGCCGCACCACGACATCTACTCCATCGAGGACCTTGCACAGCTGATTTATGACCTGAAAAACTCGAATGTGAATGCAAGAATCTCCGTTAAACTGGTATCCGAAGCAGGTGTTGGTACTGTCGCAGCCGGTGTTGCAAAAGCCGGAGCACAGGTTATCCTGATTTCCGGATATGATGGAGGAACGGGAGCAGCACCGAGAAGTTCCATCCACAATGCAGGACTTCCATGGGAGTTAGGCCTTGCCGAGACCCATCAGACGCTGATCAAAAACGGCCTCCGCAACCGTGTCATGATCGAGACCGATGGTAAGCTGATGAGCGGCCGTGACGTTGTGATTGCAGCACTCCTTGGCGCCGAGGAATTCGGTTTTGCAACCGCACCGCTTGTAACGATGGGATGCGTTATGATGCGTGTCTGCAACCTCGATACCTGCCCGATGGGTATTGCAACCCAGAACCCGGAGCTGCGCAAACGTTTCCGCGGCAAACCGGAGTACGTCATCAACTTCATGCACTTCATCGCAGAAGAGATGCGGGAATACATGGCAAAACTTGGCTTCCGCACCGTTGACGAGATGGTCGGCCGTTCCGACCTCTTAAAGAGAAATGATAAAGTGACGAACGAGCACGCAGACCGCGTAGACTTAAGCCAGATCCTGAACAATCCGTTTGCAAAAGCAGGCGAGAAGGTAACGTTCGATCCGAAAGATGTTTACGACTTCAAACTTGGCGCAACCCTGGATGAGAAGGTACTCTTAAAGAAATTCGGTCCGGCAATGGATAAGAAAGAGAAGAAGACCGTCAAAGTCGAGATCACCAACACCGATCGTACCGTGGGAACGATTCTTGGTGCCGAGATCACCAGAAAATTCGGCACCTCTCTGGAGCCGGATACGTACACCGTACAGTGCAAGGGTGCCGGCGGACAGAGCTTCGGAGCATTTATTCCAAAAGGACTGACCCTGGAACTTGAGGGCGATTCGAACGATTACTTCGGAAAAGGCCTCTCTGGCGGAAAACTGGTTGTCTACCCGCCGAAAGCAAGAAAGTATAAACCGGAAGAAAACATCATCGTCGGAAACGTTGCCCTCTACGGCGCAACGAGCGGTGAGGCGTACATCAACGGTATCGCAGGAGAGCGTTTCTGTGTCAGAAACTCCGGTGCTTACGCCGTTGTCGAGGGTGTCGGTGAGCATGGATGCGAGTATATGACCGGCGGCCGTGTCGTTGTCCTCGGCGCAACCGGAAAGAACTTTGCAGCCGGCATGAGCGGCGGTATCGCTTATGTCCTGGATGAAAAGAGCAACCTGTACCGCAATTTGAACAAGGAAATGATTTCGATTGAACTGGTAGAAAGCAAATACGATATTGCAGAGCTGAAAAACATGATTGAAAAACACGTCGCACACACCGGCTCTGAAAAAGGTAAAGAAATTCTCACACACTTTGACGAATATCTGCCGAAATTCAAGAAGATCATTCCGAATGACTATAAGCGCATGATGATGCTGAGTGCCCAGATGGAAGACAAGGGCCTTAGCAGCGAACAGGCACAGATTGAAGCATTTTACGAAAGCATGCGTAAGTAGGAGGAAGAAGAATTATGGGTAAGCCAACTGGATTTATGGAATATCAGCGCAAGACGGGAAACACCGTTGCCCCGCTTGAGCGTATCAAAAACTTTAAGGAATTTCATCTGCAGCTCCCGAAAAAGGAACAGCAGATGCAGGCTGCCCGCTGTATGGCATGCGGTGTACCGTTCTGCCAGGCGGGAACCATGATTGCGGGAATGGCCTCCGGCTGTCCGCTGCAGAACCTCGTTCCGGAGTGGAATGACCTTGTGTATCTTGGAAACTATGAGCAGGCATACCGCCGCCTCACCAAGACAAACTGTTTTCCGGAATTTACCTCCCGTGTCTGCCCGGCACTCTGCGAAGCAGCCTGTACATGCAACGTAAACGGAGACCCGGTCTGCACGAAGGAAAATGAACGCGCGATCATCGAAAACGCATGGGCAACCGGCCTGATTACGCCGCAGCCGCCGAAAGTGCGCACCGGAAAACGCGTTGCCGTTGTAGGAAGCGGTCCTTCCGGCCTTGCAGCAGCGATGCAGCTCAACCGCCGCGGCCATTCTGTTACGGTCTTTGAACGCCGCGACCGCGTGGGCGGACTTTTACGCTACGGTATTCCGAACATGAAACTCGATAAGAGCGTCATCGACCGCCGTGTGGATCTGATGAAGGCCGAGGGCATCGAGTTTGTGACGAATGCTGATATCGGAAAAGATGTAAAAGCTGACAAACTCTTAAAAGAATTTGACCGTGTCCTGCTCTGCTGCGGTGCGGCAAATCCAAGAGATATCAAGGCAGAGGGAAGAGATGCAAAGGGCATCTACTTTGCTGTCGATTTCCTGACTTCCGTAACGAAGAGTCTTCTGGATTCCAATTTTGAGGATCATGCCTACATCGATGCAAAGGGCAAACACGTTGTTGTCATCGGAGGCGGCGACACCGGTAATGACTGTGTCGGAACTTCCATCCGTCTCGGTGCCAAATCTGTGACACAGCTTGAGATGATGCCGAAAGCACCGGATCAGCGTGCCGAGAACAATCCGTGGCCGGAGTGGCCGAAGATCTGCAAGACGGATTACGGCCAGGAAGAGGCAATCGCCGTATTCGGCCATGATCCGCGGATTTACCAGACAACCGTAACGGAATTTATCAAAAACAAAAAGGGTGAAGTCTGCCAGATCAAGACCGTAAAACTGACACCGAAAAAAGATGAGAAATCCGGCCGCATGATGATGGTTCCGGTTGAGGGAACCGAAGAGATTCTCCCGGCAGATCTCGTTCTTATTGCAGCAGGATTTTTAGGATCCCAGAAATATGTGACCGATGCATTTAAAGTGGAAGTCAACCAGCGCACCAACGTGAAGACAGGTGACGGAAAATACCAGACAACAAAAGAAAATGTCTTCACCGCAGGCGATATGCACCGCGGCCAGTCCCTGGTCGTATGGGCGATCCGCGAGGGACGCGAGGCAGCAAAGGCAGTCGATGAATCCCTGATGGGATACACGAATCTCTAAGTTTTTCTTGACAAAACACGCGAAAAACTGCTATAATATGCCCAAAACAAGGGTGTTTTTACGCAAGGTGTCTTTCTGCCCTGCCGCGTGAAAGCACCCTTTTCGTTTAGAATCGTCTTTGATAAAGGAGAGAATCGATATGGCAAAGTATACGAAGGAAGCGATCCTTCAGATGGCGGAGGAAGAAGATGTTGAATTTATCCGCCTGCAGTTTACCGATATGTTTGGAATGATGAAAAATATGGCCATCACCGCCGGACAGCTGGAAAAAGCCCTGAATAATCAGTGCGTTTTCGATGGCTCTTCGTTCGAAGGATTTGTCACCATCGAGGAAGCAGACATGTTTCTGCACCCGGATCTCGACACCTTTGCAATACTTCCGTGGCGTCCGCAGCAAGGAAAGGTTGCAAGATTGATCTGTGATGTGTATGATAGAGAGGGGAATCTTTATGCAAAGAGTTCCCGAACCATCCTTCAGAAGGTAATTTCCGAAGCGAAAGCGATGGGCTATGAGTTTGAAATCTCACCGGAGTGTGAATTTTTCCTGTTCCACACCGATGAGGACGGCGGAGCAACGAGTGTAACGCACGACAAAGGCGGTTATCTGGATCTTGGACCGCTGGACCTGGGAGAAAACGCGCGGCGCGATATGGTGCTGACTCTCGAAGAAATGGGAATCGACGTTGAGTCTTCCTTCCACGAGGTAGCGGCAGGCCAGCACGAACTGGATTTCTGTCCGGCTGCAGCACTTCGGACGGCAGATCAGCTGATGACTGCCAAATTTGCTATCCGTACGATTGCAAAACGTCATGGCCTTCACGCAACCTTTATGCCAAAACCAAAAACCGGAGTTCACGGATCGGGTCTTCATCTTTCCTTCTCCCTGTTTCAGGAGGGAAAAGATGTGTTTGCCGACAAATCCGATGAATACGGGCTCAGCAAAGAGGCATATTACTTTATGGGCGGACTGATGAAACACATCAGCGGAATCGCAGCGATTACCAATCCGCTTGTAAACTCCTACAAACGTCTGACACCGGGATACGGTGCACCTATCTACGTGGCATGGTCTGCAAAGAACAGAAGCCCGCTGATCCGCATTCCGCTGACGGGAGACGGTATCATGGCCATTGAGCTTCGATGCCCGGATTCGGCAGCCAATCCGTACCTGGCACTTGCTGTCTGCATGGCAGCAGGACTTGACGGTATCAAACAGAAAATCGTTCCGCCGTCCCCGGTGGACCGCAATATTTCCGATCTGACAGAAGAAGAACGAAACGCGATGCAGATCACCCTTCTCCCGGGAAGCCTTGGAGAAGCGGTCGCAGAGTTAAAGAAAGACGATTTTCTGTGTCAGGTACTCGGCCAGGAATTTGTGGATGGATATATCAATGCCAAAGAAGAAGAGTGGCATGAGTATCTCCGCCAGGTATCCGACTGGGAGACCGAGAAATATCTGTACCGTATTTAGACGACGAAGGGGCCTGAAAATGCATGAGCAGCATAGTGATAGTACTTCCCAAAATAGAAGATGGAAAGCGCATCCGGGATATTCTGGCAAAAAGAGGATATGAAATCGATGCTGTCTGTTCGACAGCGGCAGCGGCGCTCGGAGAGATGAACAACTTAAACGGCGGTATCGTCATCTGCGGCTACAAGCTCCCGGATATGTTTTTTACGGATCTGAATGAGTGTATGCCGTCCGGCTTCCAGATGCTTCTGATTGCATCGAGCCGCGCATTAAGTGCGGTGGAGGGAACCGGAATCATGGCGGTTACGATGCCGCTTTCCGTGTACGAGCTGGTCAATACACTGGAGATGATGCTGCAGAGTGCGGCACGGCGCAGAAAGAAAGAGCGGGCAAAGCCAAAGGTGCGCAGCGCCGAGGAACAGCACATCATCGATCGTGCAAAAAGCCTTCTGATCGAACGAAATCACATGACCGAGTCGGAGGCCCATCGCTACATGCAGAAATGCAGCATGGACAGCGGCACCAATCTGGTTGAAACGGCACAGATGGTGCTGACGCTTTTGACAGAGTAAGAAAAAGTGAAAAGGAGCGACATAATAATGTTCAAAATCAATGACAATTATCTGAAATTGCCGGGAAGCTATCTGTTTTCCACCATTGCAAAAAAAGTTGCAGCTTACACCGAGGCAAATCCGGACGCGAAAATCATCCGTCTTGGAATCGGCGACGTAACCCAGCCGATCGCACCGGCGATCATTGAAAAGCTGCACGGAGCAGTGGATGAGATGGGACACGCAGAGACCTTCCACGGATATGCACCAGATCTTGGATATGCTTTCCTTCGCGATACCATCGCAAAAAATGATTATCGGGACAGAGGATGCGATATCTCATCTGATGAAATTTTTGTATCGGACGGCGCAAAATGCGACTGCAGCAACATTCAGGAGATCTTCAGCCTGGACAACAAGATCGCTGTATGCGACCCGGTTTATCCGGTTTATGTAGACTCCAACGTAATGGCAGGCCGTGCCGGTGACTACGACGCAGCAACCGAGCGTTTCACGAATGTGATTTACATGCCGTGTACTGCAGAAAACAACTTCACCCCGGATCTCCCGAAAGAAACCCCGGATCTGATTTATCTGTGCTTCCCTAACAACCCGACCGGCGCTATGGTTTCCAAAGCCGAGCTGCAGAAATGGGTTGATTATGCAAATAAAGTAGGAGCCATCATCCTGTATGATGCTGCATACGAGGCATATATCTCAGAAAAAGACATTCCGCATTCCATCTATGAGTGCGAGGGTGCAAGAACATGTGCCATCGAAATGCGCAGCTTCTCCAAGAACGCAGGCTTTACCGGTATGCGTCTTGGATTCACCGTTATCCCGAAAGACATCAAATCCGGCGATGTGACTCTGCACAGCCTGTGGGCACGCCGTCACGGAACGAAATACAACGGAGCTCCGTACATCATCCAGAGAGCCGGCGAGGCTGTTTACTCTCCGGAAGGAAAAGCACAGTTAAAAGAGCAGGTTGCTTACTACATGAAGAACGCAAAAGTCATCTACGACGGATTAAAGGGCGCAGGCTACACCGTATCCGGCGGCGTCAACGCTCCGTATATCTGGCTGAAAACACCGGGAAATATGACTTCCTGGGAGTTCTTTGATCACCTGCTTGCAGACGCAAACGTAGTCGGAACACCAGGATCAGGCTTCGGCCCGAGCGGAGAAGGCTACTTCCGTCTGACTGCATTCGGTACGTATGAGAATACAGTAGAGGCAGTGGAGAGAATCAAAAAACTGTAAATTGTGTGCGAAATACCAATAAAACAGAATTTCTGCGCAATTTTATAAACACGCGAAAAAATAATTTTGTATAGATAAAATTCACGAAAAATGTATTAGAATTTATATGAAATCCGTAAAAATTAGGTGTTTACAAATGCAAAACTGCTGTGCTATAATGCACAGTATGAAAAAGGCAGTGAAGGAAACTCCGTATGCGGAATCTGACAGGAAGCCGATGTCACCGACTGAGAGCATCAGCATGGAGGAAACATACAATGGGGAACATTCCGGAGCCGGTCTGCTGAACATGAGATCCGAACAGGAAATCAAGTAGGCAGATCCGTGATACGCGTTAAGTATAAATGAGTGGGCGTTTTCCCCCGGAAAACCGGAGAGAAAAACGCAATGCGGGTGGTACCGCGGGAACATAAAATATCCCGTCCCGGAACAGTAGTTAAAAAACTGTTCCGGGACTTTTTTATTTGAAAAAGCAATCCGGGACAGGCGAGAAAGAGAGGAGAACAAGACATGGAATTTATGACAGGCGTAAAGAAAAAAGAAGACATCTCCGTAAAAACTCTGCTGGAGACACCGGAAGGCACAGAAGTAAAACTCGAAGGAGCCGTACACATCATCCGTGACATGGGCGAGGTTGCCTTTGTCATCTTAAGAAAGAGCGAGGGACTCGTTCAGTGTGTGTACGAAGAAGGAAGTGTTGACTTCCCGCTGAAAGATCTGAAAGAGGAATCGGCAGTTGCCGTAACCGGAACGGTCAAAAAAGAGGACCGCGCACCGGGCGGCGTCGAAGTCAGGCTGCAGACCATCACCGTTCTTTCCGAGCCGACCGAGCCAATGCCGCTCGCAGTCAACAAATGGAAAATGAACACCTCCCTTGAAGCAATGCTGAACATGCGGCCGATCGCTCTTCGAAACGTCAGAGAGCGTGCAAAATTCCGCATCCAGGAAGGCGTGGTACGGGCGTTCCGTGATTTCCTTCATTCCCAGGGATTCACCGAAATTCATACACCGAAGATCGGCGCGAAAGGCGCTGAAGGCGGCGCAAACATCTTCAAGCTGGAATATTTCCACCGCCCGGCTGTCCTGGCACAGAGCCCGCAGTTCTACAAACAGATGCTTGTCGGCGTGTTTGACCGTGTCTTTGAAGTCGGACCGGTTTTCCGTGCAGAGAAACACAACACGAAACGTCATCTGAACGAATATACCAGCCTTGACTTTGAGATGGGCTACATCGAGGATTACACCGACATCATGGCAATGGAAACCGGATTTTTACAGTACATGGTGGAGCTTCTTAAAAAGGATTACGCAAAAGAGCTGGAGATCCTGAAAGTTATGCTTCCAAAGACAGAAGAAATCCCAACTGTACCGTTCACGAAAGCGAAAGAGCTGGTAGCCGAGAAATACAACCGAAAGATCCGCAACCCGTTCGACCTTGAGCCAGAGGAGGAGCTTCTGATCGGCCAGTATTTCAAAGAGGAGTACGATGCAGACTTCGTATTCGTCACCGAATATCCGTCGAAAAAGAGACCGTTCTATGCGATGGACGACCCGGAGGATAAGAGATACACAAAGAGCTTCGACCTGCTGTTCCACGGTCTGGAGATTACAACCGGAGGCCAGCGTATCCACGATTACAAGATGCTCTCTGAAAAGATCGCAGCCCGCGGCATGACAGAAGAGGGCATGGAGCAGTATTTAAGTGCTTTCAAACACGGTATGCCGCCGCACGGAGGTCTTGGCATCGGTCTGGAGCGTCTGACCATGAAGCTGATCGGTGAGGACAACGTCCGCGAGACAACGCTGTTCCCGCGTGATCTTACAAGACTGGAGCCGTAAGCGGATCCTGCTGGAAAATGAAAAAGGAGAATGAGTGAAATGGCAAATGTGATTTCAGATGAAACGATGGAATATGTCGGCATCCTGGCAAAGCTGGAATTAAAGGATGAGGAAAAAGAATCCGCACGGCAGGATATGCAGAAGATGCTGGATTATGTAGATAAATTAAACGAGCTCGACACCAGCAAGGTCGAGCCGATGACCCACATTTTCGAGATGGGAAATGTATTCCGCGAGGATGAAGTAACCAATGGCGACGACCGCGATGCAATGCTTACCAATGCACCGGAAGTCAAAGAGGGCCAGTACAAGGTTCCGAAAACGGTAGAATAGCAGGAGGAGATTGATATGGAAATCAAAGATATGACAGCAGTACAGCTTTCTGCCGCAATCAAAGAAGGAAAGATCACTGTGGCGGACGCTGTAGAAGCGTCTCTTGCGGCAGTCAAAGCATCGGAAGAATCAATTCACGCATTCCTTCTTGTGGATGAAAAGGGTGCAAGAGCACGCGCGGCAGAAGTGCAGAAGAAAATTGACGCAGGAGAGCTCACCGGTCCGCTGGCCGGCGTTCCGATTGCGGTCAAGGACAACATCTGTACGAAAGGTCTTGCGACGACGTGTGCGTCAAAGATCCTGCAGAACTTTGTTCCGACGTACGATGCAGAGGTTATCACACGGCTCGAAGAGGCGGGAGCCGTTATCATCGGAAAGACAAACATGGATGAGTTTGCGATGGGAAGTACGACAGAGACTTCCGCGTACGGCGTGACGAAAAATCCATGGAACACCGAACACGTTCCAGGCGGTTCCTCCGGCGGTTCCTGCGCAGCCGTTGCAGCAGGAGAAGTACCGATGGCACTTGGCTCCGATACCGGCGGATCGATCCGTCAGCCGAGTTCCTTCTGCGGCGTAACCGGCATGAAACCGACGTACGGCACCGTTTCCCGTTACGGACTGATCGCTTATGGTTCCTCCCTTGACCAGATCGGACCGGTCGCAAAGGATGTGACAGACTGTGCAGCACTGCTGCAGACGGTCGCTTCGTATGATGCAAAAGATGCGACATCGATGAAACGCGACGATTACGATTTCATGAGCGCTTTAAAAGAAGATGTCTCCGATCTGAAAATCGGTATTCCGAACAGCTGCTTCGGCGAAGGCCTGGATCCGCAGGTGAAGGAATCCATTTTAAAAGCTGCCGATGTCCTGAAGGCACGCGGAGCAGAAGTAGAGTATTTCGATCTCGACCTCATTGATTATGCCATTCCGGCTTACTACGTTATTGCATCCGCTGAGGCAAGCTCCAACCTGGAACGCTTCGACGGCGTGAAATACGGTTTCCGTGCCAAAGAGTACGAAGGACTCCACGATATGTATAAGAAGAGCCGTTCCGAGGGCTTCGGTCCGGAGGTGAAACGACGGATTATGCTGGGAAGCTTCGTCTTAAGCTCCGGTTACTACGATGCGTATTATCTGAAAGCACTGCGCACGAAAGCCCTGATTAAACAGGAATTTGACCGCGCATTTGAAAAATACGATATGATTTTAAGCCCGGCAGCACCATCGACCGCACCGCGTCTCGGGGAATCGCTTTCCGATCCGCTGCAGATGTATCTGGGCGATATTTACACAGTATCCGTCAACCTCGCCGGCCTTCCGGGCATCACCGTTCCGTGCGGTATGGATGATAAGGGGCTTCCGATCGGCATGCAGCTTATCGGAGACTGTTTCTCAGAGAAAAAACTGTTCCGTGCAGCGTACACCTATGAGCAGGCACGCGGTGCATTCGGGCAGCCGAAAGAATGGTAAGGAGGAAGCAAAACAATGTCAAAACAGTATGAAACCGTCATCGGACTTGAAGTACATGTGGAGCTTGCGACGCGAACAAAAATTTTCTGCGGCTGCTCTACCGCATTCGGCGGTGCGCCGAACACCCACACCTGCCCGGTCTGCACCGGTATGCCGGGATCCCTTCCGGTATTAAATAAGAAGGTTGTCGATTACGCCCTGCGCGTCGGACTGGCTGCAAACTGCAAAATCAACCAGCTCTGCAAATTCGACCGGAAGAACTATTTCTACCCGGACAACCCGCAGAACTATCAGATTTCCCAGCTGTATCTGCCGATCTGCCACGATGGATATGTCGAGATTGACACCGCAGCGGGAAAGAAGAAAATCGGCATTCATGAGATCCACATGGAGGAGGATGCCGGAAAGCTGATCCACGATGAGTGGGAGGATTGCTCGCTCGTCGACTACAACCGAAGCGGCGTTCCGCTGATCGAGATTGTATCCGAGCCGGATATGCGCTCTGCGGAAGAGGTTATCGCTTATCTGGAAAAACTGCGTATGATGATTCAGTATCTCGGCGCATCCGACTGCAAACTGCAGGAGGGCTCGATGCGTGCCGATGTCAACCTTTCGGTCCGTGAGGTTGGAAGTGAGAAATTCGGAACACGTACCGAGATGAAGAACCTGAACTCCTTTAAGGCCATCGGAAGAGCGATCGAGGGAGAGCGTGCAAGACAGATCGAGCTGATCGAGGAAGGAAAAGCCGTTGTCCAGGAGACCCGCCGCTGGGACGACAACAAAGAGTATTCCTACGCGATGCGTTCGAAAGAGGATGCGAAGGATTACCGCTACTTCCCGGACCCGGATCTGCCGCCGGTGCACATTTCCGATGAGTGGATCGACCGCATTGTGAAATCTATGCCGGAATTCCAGCCGGAAAAACAGGCACGCTACGTGGAGCAGTACGGACTGCCGCAGTACGATGCGGGCATTCTGACTGGTTCCAAGAAGCTGTCCGATCTCTTTGAGGAGACGACGGCGCTCTGCGGCAAACCGAAAAAAGTGGCAAACTGGCTGATGGGCGAGACCTTACGTCTCTTAAAGGAGAACGGCCAGGAGCCGGAGGATCTGCAGTTTTCACCGAAGCATCTGGCATCCCTGATCGAACTGGCAGAAGCCGGATCGGTCAACAACCAGGTGGCAAAAGAGGTATTTGAGCAGATCTTTGCAGAGGATGTCGATCCGGAAGCATACGTCGAGGAGCACGGACTGAAAACCGTAAACGACACCGGCCTTCTGGAAGAAACCGCGAGAAAAGTTCTGGAAAACAACCCTGGCCCGGTAGAGCAGTACAAATCCGGAAAGACAAAAGTCCTCGGATTTCTGGTCGGCCAGGTCATGAAAGAAATGAAAGGTAAAGCCAACCCGGCAGCAGCAGGAGAGCTGCTGCAGAAGCTGCTGTCTGAATAAAGAAAACAAAATTGTACGAATGGAGGCCTGGAAATGGTCTCCATTTTTCTGCCCGAAAAATCAAAGAAAATGCATAATCTGCCTCCTTTTGGGAAATTCTTTATAAAGAAACCGGAAGAGATAAAAAGACGATACAAAATCCGGAAAAAGGAGGTTTCTTTACATGAAAGGACTGGATTACACCGCACTCACCGTTGCAATCATCGGAGCCGTCAACTGGGGCTTGATCGGATTCTTCCGTCTCGACCTCGTCGCCCTGATCTTCGGAAACATGACGTGGCTGAGCCGCATCATCTACGCGGTTGTCGGCATCTGCGGCCTCTACCTGATCTCCGTCTACGGAAGAATTTCCGACCACGTACTGGGACAGGCGTAAGAACAGGAACCCTCTCATATACGCAGAGAAAGGCAGTATGAGAGGGTTTTCTTTTGCTGTTTTAGGAAGGACAAAACAAATATTGCGGCCCTCTGTATGGTTTTGAGCAGGGATATGGATCAGAAAAAGAAAAAATACCGGATACTTCTGATGCAGCTTTCCTGTGCCGTTCTTCTGGCGAGTGATGCCGCAGCGTGGGCATTCCGCGGAAGTCCTGGGAGTCTGGAAAGAGGTATTGTGTATGTGAGTAACTATCTGGTTTGAATGTGATAGATCTTGCTGAATGGATTGCCCTTGCAGCAATTTTTATCCAATGCGTCGTAAAACCCCTTGCTTCAGCTATGGGGATATAAGACGCGTCCATCGAATTTACGCAAGTAATTGAAGATGGACAAAATAACAATCGTGTTAATTGATAAAATATTGTATCATACAAACATGAACACAACATATAAATCAAACAATAATGTCGTCTATTCCTGTAAATACTATGTAGTATGGTGCCCCAAATATAGACGAAAAGTATTAACGAACGGTGTAGATGTCCGGCTGAAGGAGCTGCTCACAGAGTATGCTGCAAATCGTTCTGTAGACATTCTGGAAATGGAGATCATGCCAGACCATGTTCATATGCTGCTGGAAGTAGATCCTCCGTTTGGAATCCACAAAGCTGTAAAATCGTTCAAAGGCTATACGTCCAGAATTTTAAGACAGGAATTTCCCTGTCTCAAAACGAAAATGCCGACGCTCTGGACAAACAGCTATTTTGTATCTACCGTTGGCGGTGCCCCGATGGAAGCAGCAAAACAGTATATCGAAAACCAGAAAACATCGCAGAGACAAAAGGATAAGATGGGCTAATGCAAAAAGGGATCAAATTCAGAATCTACCCGAACAGAGAACAGAAAAACTTCATCCACCAGACGCTGGGATGCTGCCGGCTGATCTACAACCGGGGACTTGCCATGCGCAAGGAAAGCTATGAAGAAGGGAAGAAGATTGGATATACCCAGACTTCCGCCATGCTGACCGAACTGAAAAGACAGGAGGAGTTTGCTTTTTTGAAAGCAGCAGATTCCATTGCCTTACAGCAGTCTCTGCGGGATCTCGACCGGAGCTTTGTGAATTTCTTTCAAAAACGTGCTTCCTATCCAACCTTCAAGAGCAAACATAACCGGTTCCAGTCATACAGAACGGTCAATCAAAAAGATAATATCCGTATTGTGGGAAGATATATCAAACTTCCGAAACTTGGATTTGTCAAAATACGCCAGTCGATGGAAGTGGGAAAAATTAATCACGTAACCATTGAGTACACACCGGCCGGAAAATATTTTGCAGTCTTAAATGTTGATTTCAAACCGGAACCACGCCCAAATGCTGGAGGAACGATTGGAATTGATGTCGGAATCAAAGCATTCTATTCTGACAGCAATGGAAATACGGTATCAAATCCCAGATATCTGGAACGCTCCATGCGAAAACTCATAAGAGAACAGCGCAGACTTTCCGGGAAGCAGAAAGATTCCCATAACCGCGGGAAGCAGCGGCTCAGGGTAGCCAGAGTGCATGAGAAAATAGCCAATCAGCGGAATGATTTCCTGCAGAAACAGTCAACGATGCTGGTGCGCGAAAACCAAACCATCTGTATCGAGGATCTGAACGTGAAGGGAATGATCCGGAACCATAAACTGGCAAAATCCATAGCAAGTGTTTCCTGGGCAAAGTTTTTCGAAATGCTGGAATATAAAGCCAGCTGGTATGGAAATGAACTTCACAGAGTACCAACGATGTATCCGAGCAGTCAGACCTGCAGCTCTTGCGGCTACAGAAATCCACGGATAAAAAATCTGAGCATTCGTATCTGGGAGTGCCCGAAATGCCATGCAGTTCATGACCGGGATACGAATGCAGGTATTAATATTCTGAAAAAAGCACTGCAGATGCAGTCTGCATAAAGATGAAAAGCTGTACCGCAGGGCATACGGGAACAGGATAAACATAGCTTGTGGACACTGTGTAAGACATTGCAGTACCGTAAGGTATTCGTCAATGCAGTAGTGGAAGAAACAAGAATCCCCCTGCTTTAGCTGTGGGGAGTGTCAAAGTCTACAATTGGAAGCGAGGTGAAGCATTTGGAAAAAGAAAAACAGAAAACAGAGAGAAAAGAACATATTCTGGTCTGTCTGTCATTTTCGCCGTCCAATGAAAAAATTATCCGGACTGCGGCACAGATGGCCCGGGCATTTGGTGCTAATTTTACAGCACTGTATGTGCAGACCGCGGAACCGGCAGAGAAAACGCCGGAGGATCAGGCAAGGCTGCAGAAGCATATCCGCCTGGCAGAACAGAGCGGGGCGGAGATTGTAACGACGCACAGCGAGGACATTGCCCTGCAGATTGCAGAATATGCGAGAATTTCCGAAGTAACGCGGATTGTCATTGGAAAAAGCATGATGGATCAGGGATTTTTTCGAAAGAGAAGGGGATGGACCGAACGGCTGACCGATCTGGTGCCGGATTTGGAAATCCATATCATTCCGGATTCCAATATCATTACCATATATCTGGTCGGCGTTATGATGACGTCCATTCTGACCAGCGGTTATACCTGCAGCGTAATCAGTTCTGTGATCAGTGTAGTGCTGTTTAACTACTTCCTGACAGAACCGCGTCTGACACTGTACGCGTACGGTTCCGGTTATCCGGTGACCTTTGCCATCATGCTGGGTATTTCCATTCTGACAGGTACGCTTGCATCAAAATTAAAAGAGAATGCAAAGCTGTCTGCGCGGGATGCGTTCCGGACGAAAATTCTTTTCAATACCAGCCAGCTTCTGCAGAAGGCAGAGGATGCGTCGGAGATTTTTGATATTACAGCGACAAAGCTTGTAAAACTGCTGGGAAGGGATCTGACGGCCGCACCGGCAGGGGCACAGGAGAGCAGAATTGTCCGCGGAACACTTTACAGCGCGCAGACAGGAGGAAAGACGGAAAAAATCTTTGACCCAAGGGAACAGGAAATCATTCAGTGGGTTCTCGACAGCCAGAAAAGAGGAGAAAAATGTCTGGATCGCGGTGGAGGACAACGGCCCCGGGATTCCAAAAGAGTCCAGAGAGCATGTGTTTGAGATGTTCTATTCCGGGAAAAATAAAGTAAGCGACAGCCGCAGAAGCCTTGGCCTTGGACTGGCAATCTGCCGTTCGATTGTAAATGCGCACGGCGGGGAGATAGCACTTTATGACTGCGATCCACAGGGCTGCTGCTTTTGGTTTAACCTGCCGCTCAGTGAGGTGAATTTGAATGAATAAGACATTAATTCTGGTTGTGGAAGATGATACGCCGGTTCACAACCTGATTACTACGACGTTAAAAACACACGATTATAAGTATATTTCTGCAAAGAACGGTGCGGGTGCCATTATGGAGGCATCCACACATAATCCCGACATTGTTCTGCTCGACCTTGGCCTGCCGGATATTGATGGCGTAGAGGTGATTGAAAAGATTCGAAGCTGGTCGAATATGCCGATTATCGTAATCAGTGCAAGAAGTGAGGACAGCGATAAAATCGAGGCATTGGACGCAGGAGCGGATGATTATCTGACGAAACCGTTTTCTGTGGAGGAACTGCTGGCCCGCCTTCGAGTCACACAGCGCCGTCTGTCCCAGATGCAGGCAGAAAATGGAGTCCAGTCGGCTGTCTTTGAAAACGGCGCACTGCGGATCGAGTACGCAGCGGGGTGCGCATATCTTGACGGAGAGGAACTTCATCTGACACCAATCGAATACAAGCTGCTCTGCCTGCTGTCGCAGAATGCAGGGAAGGTGCTGACGCATACGTTTATCACACAGAAAATCTGGGGAAGCAGCTGGGAGAACGATATCGCTTCTCTCCGTGTTTTCATGGCGACGCTTCGGAAAAAGCTGGAAAAGAACGGAGAGCAGACGCAGTATATCCAGACGCATATCGGGGTTGGCTACCGGATGCTGAAGGTAGAGTAAAAGAAGAAAAAATTTGACTTTACAGGCCTAAAATGATAGCATAAAGGACAGAGAACGCAGTTTTGGGAGGACGAAAAAACGGATGATGAAAAACCTCGAAGTACTGGAGGAAATTAGAAAACAGGGAAAAAATCTGATCGAGACAAAACGGGATGAGTTTGTAAAGCAGAATCTTTTATCGGACGAGTTTATTCAGATGATGCAGAAGAACAAAAAGCCGTTCGATCTTCTGATGTCGTATTATCAGTGCGCCATTATGGAAATCGAGACAAAGTTCCGGGTGCTGAATCAGGAATACTCGCTTTCCTATGACCAGAACCCGATCGAAGGAATCAAAACAAGGGTCAAATCGTATGAGAGCATTATGCGGAAAATCCGCGTGAAAGACATCCCGGTCACACTGGAGTCTATCGAGGAGAATATCCGCGATATCGCCGGTGTGCGCGTGATCTGTTCTTTTCCAAGCGATATTTATAAGTTGGCAGACAGTTTTCTGAAACAGGATGACATTACGCTGATTGAGCGGAAGGACTATATTCAGCATCCGAAGGAGAGCGGCTACCGCAGTCTTCATCTGATCGTTCAGGTGCCGATCTTTTTACAGGATACAAAGAAACTGGTTTACGTGGAAGTACAGTTCCGTACGATCGCGATGGATTTCTGGGCGAGTCTGGAGCACAAGATGCGCTACAAGAAAAATATTCCCGAAAATCATGTCAAATATCTGCAGGATGAACTCTACGACTGCGCAAGACAGAGCGCGGAGCTGGATAACCGTATGCAGAATATCCGGAATCTGATTGCAGAGGAAGCAGAAGAGGAAGAGCACTGCACTTTGTAACGCTGCCGATGCGATGACGGATTTGAAACAAGGAGGATGCAAAATGAAACAGTGTATGGATGCAGATAATCTTCACCGCCGCCTGAAAAAGATCATCGGTCAAGTGCAGGCGATCGACCGTATGGGTGGATGAGGATGTGCCGTGCGAGGATATCCTGGCGCAGATCAATGCGGCAAAATCGGCACTTCATAAAGTAGGACAAGTTGTTCTCGAGGGCCATATCCAGCACTGCGTGCGCGACGGCATCGAGCACGGAGATGCGGATCAGACGATTGCACAGTTTACGAAGGCTGTGGAGCGGTTTGCAAATATGAAATAAAAATAAGAAGATAAGATGAAAAGAGAACTTCCGGCAGGAGCAGAAAAAGATGCTTCGTCGGAAGTTCTTTTTGTTTTTCTGATTTTGAAAAACTCCTCTTGACAACCAATACCCCTATAGGTATACAAGGAGGAAATAGTGTGAAAAAGTTAGAGGAGTTTCTCGAGTGGGGAGGAACGAAGAAGGACATCACGCTGGCATGCGCCGACAAGAGCAAAAAGCTTTTCGTCTTCCTTGGGTAAATCGATCATGGTAAAAATCCTCCCAAAAACAAAATAGAAATAAGTCGTTGTATCCTGTTTCTATCGTACCGGATTTTGCAGAAAAGACAAGTGCGTACCTGAAAGTGGCATGGTTTCCAAAAGATACTAATGGACTTCGAAATTAAGGAATCAGCTCCTGTTCCCGGAACAGTGCGTCGACCGCCTCTTCATACTCGGCAAGCCGGTTCGCCTTTTTGATCTTTTTCAGATATTTCTGCGGATTGGTAAACGACATTCCAAGATAAATCCACAGTGCTTTTAATTTGAACAGCACATTTTTATCCCCGGAAATCACACGCGCATAACCGGCGCAGAGATCCTCACAGAACGCGTGCAGCAGCTCTTTATCGGGAGCAGAGGCTTCGCCGCCTGCCGGATCTGCACTGCGCAGCATCCCAATCAGCCACGGATTCTGCAGTACCCCGCGTCCGAGCATCACCTTCTCCGTGTCCGGAAACTCACGGCAGAGATTCTGAAAATCATCGGGTGAGAAAATGTCACCGTTGTAGCAGAGCGAGCAGCGGCTCGTCTCATACGCTGTCCGGTAGCACTCCATGCGCGGTGTGTATTTGTAAAAATCCTTCTGAATCCGCGGATGAATGATCAGTTCCTCGAGCGGATATTTGTCGTAAACCGTAAGCAGATCCTCCCACTCGTCGGTATCCGTTGTGCCAAGCCGCGTTTTGATCGAGATGCGGCAGTCGCACGACGAAAAAATCTCATCGAGAAACGCGTCGAGCGTATTCGGCCACGCGAGCAGCCCGGAGCCGCGCCGCTTGGCGACAACCGTGCCGGACGGGCATCCGAGGTTCAGATTGACGGTATCGTAACCGTACTCCCTCAGTTCCTTTGTCAGGGACAGAAAATCCTCCGCCTGATTAGTGAGAATCTGCGGAATCACCGTCATCCCTTCGTTGTGCTCCGGGAGAATATCGTTCCGTTCGCGGGAACTCATTTTTTTATTTGTAATAAACGGCGTGAAATAACGGTCCGCCGCCGGAAAATATTTGTGGTAAGCATTCCGGTACACATACCCGGTCAGCCCTTCCATCGGGGCGAGATAAAACTGCATGATGATAAAATCCTTTCGAAAAATAGTCAGGGAACTGCAGAAAATGACTGCATTTCCCAATATCCAAAAGTGTACCACAAAACCATGGAAAACGACAGAAAAAGTTCCTACAGAAAGTGCAGTCAGACACCGAGAAGCACGGAAATACAAAATATACTAAAATAGTGGGAAAAATAGAGAAAAATGCAGAAAAGGTCTTGACTTTAAAATGTACTTGAATGATACACTGATTCCAGAAGGAAACATAAGGGAGGAATTTCAAGATGGAAAAAGTAAAAAAGTAACCCTTTCCGGCATGCTCTTTGCGATCGGCCTGATCCTGCCGTTCTTCATCGGCCAGATCCCGGCAGTTGGAAAAATGCTCCTGCCGATGCACATCCCGGTGCTCTATCCTAATGCAATTGCCATGGCATTTGAGATGGGCACCTACGGACTCGTCGCTGGATGGCTTTACAGCCACGCAAAATGGCAGCGGACGAAAGAACGGTACGAGGAGCCGGGCGGAAATGTCGATTACAAGCGGTTCGAACAGGAAGTCCTTGTGCCGCTTAAAAAGGGCGAAACGGTGTTCTACCGCCCCTATTATCCGCCGAAATGGAGCTTCCTTGAGACAGCAGAAATCGCGCCGTGCCGCGTCAATATCGTGGAGGGAACGTACTCCTGCCATGAACGGCTGGAAGCATACTACGATCTGAAGGTCTTCCTCACGATCGATCCGGTCGAGCAGATCCAGAGAATTGAAAAGCGGAACGGGAGTGAAAAGGCGGTGGAATTTCAGAAGAAATGGATTCCGCTCGAGGAGCTGTATTTTGAAAAATGCCGCACCAGAAGCCGGTGCGACGTCTGTTTTACAATGTGTGATGAGATGTAGAAAAAATCCGATACAGAATCTTTTTTGAGGGGTCCTCAAAGTTTTCTGTACCGGATTTTTCTAATTCTGCATATGAATCTGCTCGCCCGTCACCGGCGCAAAGCAGCGAAGCGTTTCGCCATCGAGATTCTCGCGGTGCATATCAACCGCAGAAATCTGATGATTGTCATACGTCGTATAATAGTAAATTCCCTGCGTCGCATTGCAGCAGGAAGTATAGAGCGTGATCTCATACTTTCCGTCCGCCACCTCGCAGCATCCTCTCTGCTGGTCGACAGAATTTAAAATATGGAAAAACTGGCTGACACTCTCCGTTTCGCTGTTTCCCGAAATCGAGTTCTGCTTTACAAACGCCACGCGTGCAAAGCGGGAAGCAGACGAGAGGTCGCCCGGCAGTCCAAGACCGCCCATGCCACGGCTGTACGTAGAAAGATCGAGCTGGTTGGAAAACGTGTTGGCCGGCTGTTTTGGTGACAGATGCAGGTAATTGTTCAGTGAGAACATCTGCATTGGAAACGGCGGATTGTTTGTCAGAACGCCGACCGGATTGTCGTAGACATGCAGACCGTCCGCCGTGGATTCCACGGTGATGGCACCCGATGCATCTGCGATGATCCAGTGAAGCTGTGCGAGCGGAAGATTCTTTTTAAAAGGTGTGCTGATGAGATTGATACGGGAGAGGGATTCTTTTGCTTCCGCAAGCGAAGCACATGTACCGAGAATCCACGGGATCAGCTCGAACTGCGCGATATTGTCTTTCTCCGGTTTCGGATCGAAATAAACGGCATTTCCTACAAAATTAAGGCCGGCGATACCAAGCCCTTTTTCATTGAACGCCTCATAATAGAGCGGGTAATCATCCATCACACACGCCATGCCGATCATTGCATAGTGATGGGAAAGGGACGGCATATGAAGAAAGGAAAACGGGTAATTGCGAGGTGTGACGGTGATCTGGTCGCCATAGGAAAATTCATAATCGAGTGTGCGGCCCATATAAAAGTCGCGTGTTTGATAGGTTGCTGCTGTACACATAGAAAAACTCCTTTCGATGGATGATTTGTCATTGCTGTAAGGTATCATAGCACAGAAGCGGAGGAACGAACAGGAGAAAAATATGAAAAAAGTATAAAAAAGGATTCTGCCAGACAGAACCCTTCGAGTGTAAACAAAACCCTGCTTTTGCAGGGTTTTGCTATGGGCGTTTTTAAGGGATGACTTCTCAAATACGCTATGGGTCTCTGACCGGTGCATGTTTCAAAACAGCAGGTCAGCCATAAATTCTGTCATTTGAAAGGATGCTGCAGGAAGAGGTGGAATTACGCAAGATGCTTCCGGAAGTGTTCTATGACAGCAACGGATTCTGCACTGACAGGTTTCGGAACAGCGGACGGTTTTGCAAGAAAATAGCCCTGCAGGAGATCAACATCCAGTTCCAGTACCTTCAAAAGCTCAGCTGGAGTTTCCAGACCCTCGGCAATGATTTTCATGCCTCTTTGATGTGCATAGGAAACAATATTTTCTACGATCTGCTGCTTGTCCGGATCGGAGTCGATATCGCGGATGATGGAAAGATCCAGCTTGATATACGCCGGTGCAAGCTCCAGAAGCGTTTTTTCATTGCTGTATCCGTTGCCGTAGTCATCCAGGGCAAATACACCGGAAAATCCCAGCATCTCACGTTTTTGCTGCAGAGCTGTAAGATCCAGTGACTCCTCCTCTGTGATCTCGATGACAATCCGATTCTGAAGAAAGCTGTATTGTTCGACGTAAGCCACTGACTCATCGTGATTCATGTATTGGCTTGCAATCGAATTGACAAAGAGAAGCTCATCACCGCGTATCTGATGGGTGGAGAGGAATGTGGCATAGGATTTTGCAGAGAGAAACATAGTCAGACGTTCTATTTCATGCAGGCACTCTTCCTTGTGAGCCAGCTGCAGGATCTGATCCGGACGAGTAAGTGCCGGGAGATTTCCGCGCATCAGCGCCTCGTAGGCGTAGATACTGCCGTCCGTGGCGGAAACAATTGGCTGGAAGTAATACGTAAACAGCTCTTCATTCAACATTTTATGGAACAGGCGGCGCATCTCGGTTTCCTTTGCGTTTTTTGTAAAAAGCTCCAGATCGAATTCGGTAATGTACCCTTTTTCTGCTTTCTTTACCTGGTACATTGCGAAATCCGCATATTTTTTCAGCGTAGACAGATCTGTACTGTTTTCCGGATACCAGGAAACTCCGCCGGAAAGGCGAAGGGGCAGTTTACGACCACTTGGCAGTTCCAGGGCTGTATTTGAAACCGCAAGGGAAAGATTCTGCAGAAATGCTCGAATTTCTTCCTGCGATTGGTAGCCGTAGAACAGAAGATTAAATTCATCGCCGGAAATACGGGCACAGAGCGTTTTAGCCGGCACAGAGGAGATAAAGCACTGTCCTGCCTGCCGGATATAGGCATCGCCCCAGTCGTGGCCGAAGGTGTCGTTGGTGTGTTTTAGATTGTCAAGGTCGATCATCAGAAGGGCAGCGTGACCGAGAACTTCCGAATGCTCAAAAAGAGCTTCACTTTCCCGCTGAAACGCGCGTCGATTGTAGAGACCGGTCAATGCATCGTAATCACGCTCGTGCGCCATGCGCTGCCGTTCCAGCATAACGGAGGTAAAATCTTCGACAAGTCCGATCTGCGCATAGCCCTCGCGGGAGGTCTCCATACGGATGTAGCGGATTGTTCCGTCAGAAAATGAAATTTCATACACCTTAGAATGCCCGACCCATACGGTATGAGAATGTGTCTGGTCAAATTCACGCAGCATCTGCTGGAAATACCGGGTGGAAAGCTCGGAAACATCTTCAGATGGAAGGTTGAGCATGGGAAAAAAGTTCTTTGTGACATAGACCGTGTTGAGATCAAAACGCATCTCATAGCCACCCAGTTCAATACTTGCCATTTCCATGATACGCAGGAATTTTGTGGAGGTTGTCAGAATAATGTGGATACTGCCGTCATCGGAAAAGTCACCTTCTTCCAGGTAATTGGGAAGATAGGCAGCCTTTTCTTTCTCTGTAAGATAAGGGGAAAGATCAACGACCTGTCCCATCTGCTCAAGCGTATAGGCGGTATCGGCGTAGGCGGAAAAAATATTTGGCATGGCAAGGGCACCAACCCTTCCTTTGGCGGCATCGAGAACATTTTTTTCCAGGTCATTGATGCTGCCCTGACTGGAGGCTTCGACCGTAATATGCTCTTTTTTTCCGATCGTTGTATTGAATTCCTCAACAAGACGTTCAAAGGAAGCTAACTGATCTCCGTTGTAATACGTCCATACGGTCAGCGTAACGGGTTTGTCGGAGGCGCGGCATCCGCCAAGAAGCGATACAGCGAGAACAGAACTCAAAAGAAAGGTTGTGACTTGATTTGAAAGAATTATAACATAAAGGAACAGGAGCCGCAATCGAAATTAAGCCGTGGAACAGAAAAGTTGTTACAGTTCACTGGTTCCCAGCGAACTGTAACATTCGCAGCCCTCATTTAAAGTTTTGCTTCGCAAAAGGAGGGCTGCTCACGCCTGAATCACTTTCTTATGCAGCGAAACAGCAAGTGTTTCACTGCTGAGTGAACAGTAACGAAAAGTTACCTGTTGTTTGCCGGGTACCGGTGAAGTGTAATGCAGCAGGAAAGAATCCGGTAAAGGAAAAAAGCTCCGCCGGAAAAAAAGGTGGTATTTCCGGTGGAGCTCTGTGAAAAAAGTGATCAGAATTTTACTGATGATAATAGGAGAGGAAGTCGGTGATCTTTTCAACCGCATCCTTTAAAACTTCAATTCGCGGCAGGTAAACAACGCGGAAGTGATCCGGCTGTCCCCAGTTGAAGCCGCCGCCGTGGACGATCAGAAGTTTTTTGTCGCGCAGCAGATCGAGAGCAAATTTTTCGTCGTTTGTGATATTGAACTTTTTCGTGTCAATTTTCGGGAACATATAGAACGCAGCTTTTGGTTTGACTGCGGTGATACCCGGAATATCGCAGAATGCCTTGTAAACGTATTCGCGCTGCTCGTAAATCCGTCCGCCCGGAACGATGTAGTCGTTGACACTCTGGTGGCCGCCAAGAGCGGTCTGGACAACGGACTGTGCCGGAACATTGGAGCAGAGACGCATGTTGGAGAGCATTTTGAGCCCTTCAATATAGTCCTTTGCGATAGCTTTATTTCCACTTAAGATCATCCAGCCGATACGGAAGCCTGCGATCATGTGCGATTTGGAAAGACCACTGAAGGTGACACAGAACAGATCCGGTGCGAGGGATGCAATAGAAACATGCTCGAGACCGTCCATGACGAGCCGGTCATAAATTTCATCGGAAAAGATGATCAGTTGATGTTCTCTGGCAAGCTCGACAATCTGCTGCAGTACCTCTTTCGGATAGAGTGCACCGGTCGGGTTATTCGGATTGATGATAACAATCGCTTTTGTGCGGTCGGTGATTTTTTTTCGCATATCATCGATGTCCGGATACCATTCGGACTGTTCGTCGCAGATGTAGTGGACGGCTTTTCCGCCGGCCAGCGTTGCGCAGGCAGTCCAGAGAGGGTAATCCGGGGATGGGATGAGGATTTCATCCCCGTCATCCAGAAGAGCGGACATACAGAGGTTGATCAGCTCACTGACGCCGTTTCCTGTATAAATATCATCAATAGAAACATTTGGCAGTTTCTTTAACTGTGCGTATTGCATGATTGCTTTTCTTGCGGAGAAAAGTCCCTGGGAAGGAGAGTAGCCCTCACAGTCGGTAAGCTGATGACTCATGTCATAGATGACCTCATCCGGGGTACGGAAACCAAAAGGAGCCGGATTTCCAATGTTCAGTTTCAGAACCTGTGTGCCGCACGCTTCCATGCGGTTTGCTTCTTCTACGACAGGTCCGCGGACATCATATAAGACATTGTCGAGTTTCGATGATTTTTTAAATTCTCGCATAGGGGAACCTCCTGTTTTTGTCTGGGAAAGGGAAGCGGCAGATGGATCAGAAAAGGATTCTGCCGGATCGGAAATCGTATCTGCCGTATAGTTTGCTGTGGAATCTTTTGCAAGCAGCCAGTCGGGATCGACCTGGAGCACATCGGCCAGAAAGTGAAGAATGTCGGAGCGCGGAACCGTTTTTCCGCTGACATACTGGCTGACATGGCTTTTTCCAAGCTTCACACCGCGCCGCTGGGCCGCTCGGATCAAATCGACCTGCTTGAACTGTTTCGCCTGCATGGCCAGTTTCAGACGGTCGGAAAAGGTTTCATTTGTCATAGAAAATCTCCTTAAGATAGAATACAAAATAAAAAAAGTTCAAAACTGTGCTTATTGTAGCATGGACAAGAAAAAAGTTCAATAGAAAAACTGAAAATTGTAAAAATGTTGAAAAGTTCAAAAATAAAGCGAAACAAGTTCAATTATAATATTGTCTATTCTGTACAGGTAAAGCGTTAAACCTTGCGCATTTTGCAAATTGACAAACGATGAGATTTCGGTAGAATAAAAAAATAGGATGCTATGCGTTTCTGTTGGGATCCGCCAATAGAAACGGGAGAGAAAGGAAGGAAAATGTATGGGGGAAGGTCATAAAAAACTGAATTTTTCCGATTGTATGGGACTTGCGATCGGACAGATCATCGGTTCGGGCATCATGGTACTGACGGGAATCGTCATCGGTCTGACAGGACACGGCATTGCCGCAGCGTTTATTTTAGGCGCCGTGCTTGCCATTATCACCTGTGTACCGTTCATCATCCTGACGTCCGCAATCCCGTCATCAGGCGCCGGCTTTACTTACATCCGACGATTGATGGGTGAAAAAGCCGGCTTTATGTACATTGCGATGTTTGTTTTAAGCCAGGTTCTGATCGCAACGTACGCGAAAGGCTTTGCAAGCTATTTCTGCTCGATTTTTCCGCAGTTTGGCGAGTCGGCTGTCGCAATGGCAGCACTTGTAATCTGTACCGCCGTCAATCTCATCGGACTGAAATCGAGCGCACTGGTGCAAAAGGGCATGGTTGTGCTGCTGCTTTTAAGCCTGTTCTTATTTATTGTATTCGGGTTGCCCAAAGTAAGCTGGGATGCCCTGACACCGACGGTATCCAACCTGATGCCGAACGGTCCGAAGAACTTTTTCACAGGCGTGGCACTTTTGAGTTTTGCGTGCGGAGGCGCAAAATTCGTTGCGGAGAACGGAGACGATATTGTGGAGCCGTCCCGCACAATTCCAAAGGTTATCGTGCTTTCCACGAGTATCGTTGCTGTATTCTATGTGCTGATCGGTATCGTGGCAGGCGGCGTGCTTCCGGTCGAAACGGTTGCATTTCAGAATCTGACGCTTGTCGCACAGGAGATTTTTCCAACCTGGCTGTACCTGTTTTTCGTGTTCGGTGGTGCTGTATTTGCACTGCTCACCACCCTGAATGGAACCTTGAGCTGGGTGACGCGAGGACTGCAGGCGGCCGCAAAACAGGGCTGGCTGCCAGAAAAAACTGCGAAGGAGAATAAAAACGGTGTTCCGGTGATCCTTCTGATGGTCTTTTTCCTGATGGGCGCTATTCCGATTCTTACGGGAATGGATCTGACATTGATTTCAAACATGGGTGTCGGAACCGATATGGTGACGGAATTTATGGTACTCCTGGCCTGCTGGCGTCTGCCGGATATCTTCCCGGAAGAGTATCAGAAATCTGCGTTTTGTATGAAAAAGCGGACACTTCACATTCTGCTGTTTTTCATCGGCATTCTGATGATCGGAACCTCGTATGTCAATCTGTCGGATCTTACGGTTCCCGCGGCGATCGCATGCGGCATCTATATTCTGGTGATGTTTGTTTACACGCAGGTCCGATACCCGTATGTGAAGGCAAAACAGGAAAAGAAAGAAGACAAATAAAGAAGAGAAATGGAGAAGAAACATGAGGGCAACAACAAAAGAGCAGGGCTTTTACAGCCAGATTTTTAAGCTGGTTCTGCCGATTGTGATTCAGAATCTTTTAAGCGCGGCAGTCAACTCTGCCGATGTCGTGATGCTGAACTACGTGGGACAGTCCGCTATTTCCGCGGTATCCCTGGCATCCAACTATGCAAATGTATTATTTATGGTTTATTACGGACTGGGAACAGGAGCAACACTTCTGTGTGCCCAGTACTTTGGAAAAGGCAATATGCGAGCAATTCAGACTGTCGAGGGAATCGCACTTCGATTCTCCGTCATCATCTCCGTCGTTGTGGCAGGAATTGCTTTTACCATGCCACAGATGATGATGCGTCTGTTTACAGATAATGCGGAACTGATCCGGATCGGTGCTTCGTATCTGCGCGTCATGGGTGTGACCTACCTGTGCTGGGGCATTACGGAGATCTATCTTGCGGTGCTTCGAAGCCTCGGCCGTGTGACGATCAGCATGGCGATGAATATGATGGCATTCGCACTGAACGTATTTTTCAACGCATGCTTCATTTTTGGCCTCTTCGGATTTCCGAAGCTTGGAGCAACCGGTGTTGCAATCGCAACGGCGATGTCGCGTGTCATTGAACTGATCGGCTGCGTGATTGTATCGATTATGAGTAAGGATATCAAGCTCGATCTGCGGTACATGTTCATCCGCAACAAGCTGCTGTTTTCCGATTTTGTGAAGCTGTCACTTCCGGCGCTTGGAAATGATCTTTCCTGGGGCGTTGCATTTTCGATGTATTCTGTGATCCTGGGGCATTTGGGAAGCGATGCGGTAGCGGCAAACTCGCTCGTTGTCGTTGTAAGAAATATCGGAACTGTGCTGTGCTTTGGTGTGGCAAGTGCGGGCGGTATTCTGCTTGGAAATGTTATGGGAGAAGGAAATCTGGAAAAGGCGAAGGAATATGCGTCTAAACTGCTGAAGCTGACGGTTGTTACCGGAGCTGTGGGCGGACTGGTTGTACTGGGTATCACGCCGTTTGTACTGAAGTTTGCTTCTTTAAATGAGACCGCGATGCATTATCTGAAATATATGCTGCTGATTAACACCTATTATATTATGGGGACTGCCGTCAACACAACGCTGATTGCCGGAGTATTCCGTGCCGGAGGTGACACAAAGTTCGGACTGGTCTGCGATACGATTGATATGTGGTGCTACGCGGTGCCGCTTGGATTTATTGCAGCGTTTGTCTTCAAGCTTCCTGTCCTTGTGGTTTATTTCCTGCTGTGTACAGATGAGTTTGTAAAATGGCCGTGGGTTCTGAAACGGTATAAGAGCGGACTGTGGGCAAAAAACATTACGAGGGATCATCTGTTTGAGGATGAAGAAAAAGAATAGATGATATAGAAAAAGACATCTGCAGAGGTGAAAAATCACTTCGCCAGATGTCTTTTTTCGTGTTTTTCAAACATGCTCTAGAGAACGGTATATCCCTTGCTCTTTAAGCTTGCTTCTGTCTCGTATACATCCGGTACATGAAACACCATGATCGGGCAGCCGGACTTGCGGTTGAAAGAGAGATAGATATAGTCGATGTCGATATTTGTCTCAAGCAGTGTTTTCAGAAGGGAATTTAAGTTACCCGGCTGATCAACTACCTCGACACCGAGTACATCCGTCTGGCGTGTCATGTAACCGGCAGCCTGAAGCGCCTGCTCTGCTTTATCCGGATCGGAAACGACCATGCGGACAATGCCGTACTCTGCGCTGTCGTTGTTGACGGAACCTAAAATATTGACGTCGTTTTCAAACAGAATCTGTGTGATCTGCTGCATCGTACCTTTTTTATTTTCTGCGAAAATAGAAAGTTGTTTTAACATAATTGGGGCCTCCTAAAATTGATCTCTGATTCCATTATACTGCCAAAATCAAACGCGTCAACGAATTTTGTAAAAGAAGACGAAAAAAGGTAAAAAAAGCGTATCGTTTACAGAAAATCAATAGAATAAAAGTATCAATACAAAAAATAAAAAAAGAAATCAATGAGCAGAAAAAAGACAGAAAAGTCGGATAATAAGAGAAAATGCACAAAATACAAATAAAATATGAGAAAACAGGTGAAAAAACTTTTGCATAATGACGAAAAATGCGTTACAATAGAAGCGCTATATGTGAATTTATTATTGGGAGGTATTAGAATTATGGCAACATTTTATGCATCAAAAACAGGAGAAGTATCTGCTAGAGAAAAAGAACATTCCGCGCTGGTACGTGAACTGGCCGGTGAGTGTATGACACTTCTTGAAAACGACGGAACCCTGCCGCTTGCCGGTGCAGGAAAAGTCGCAGTTTATGGTAACGGCGTCCGCCACACGGTAAAAGGAGGTACCGGTTCCGGAGACGTTAACACAAGAACGGTTGTTACGATCGAACAGGGCTTAAAAGAGGCCGGCTTTGAAATTCTGACTGGTAAATGGCTCGATGAATATGACAAAGTGCTTGCAGATGCGCAGGCTGCATATCAGGCAGAGCTGGCAAAAAAAGCAGAGGAGCTTCACGTTCCGATTTTTGCTGTTATGTTCTCGGAAGTATTTGCGCAGCCTGACGTGCCGGTAATTACCGAAAAAGAGGACACCGATACCGCTATCTATGTTCTGTCAAGAAACTCCGGTGAAGGTGCAGACCGCTATAACAGAGCATGCGATTATCTGCTCGGCGAAAACGAGCTCGCTGACATTGCCTATCTGGCAGAGCATTATGAGAAAACAGTTTTAATTTTGAATATTGCGAACCTTGTAGACACCACAGAGTTAAAGAAAATCAAAGGACTGAATGCAATTCTTCTTGCAGGACAGGCCGGAAATGCAACCGGAAACATCGTTGCAGACGTTGTTCTCGGAAAGAGCATCCCATCCGGAAAGCTGACCGATACATGGGCTGCTTCCTATGAAGACTATCCGTCCTCAAAAAATTTCAGCCACAACAACGGCGACACCAACGATGAGTATTACAGCGACGGCATTTATGTCGGCTACCGTTATTTTGACACCTTCAACGTAACCCCGAACTACTGCTTCGGCTACGGCAAAGGCTATACCGATTTTGAGATGGAAGTAAAGGGCGTGGAGGCAGACGCCAAGAACGTTACCGTTACCGCATCCGTAAAGAACATTGGTGATACATTCGCCGGAAAAGAAGTTGTACAGGTTTACTATTCCGCACCGGAGGGAACGATTGAGAAACCGTATCAGGAGCTTGGCGGCTTCGGAAAATCCGATCTGCTCTCGCCGGGTGAGTCCCAGACGATTACCATTTCCTTCCCGACGAGATCTATGGCTTCCTACGATGAGAAAAAAGCAGCATGGGTACTCGAGGCAGGAACGTATTACATCCGTGTCGGCAACAGCTCCAGAACAACGAAAGTGGCAGCAGCCCTGAATCTCAAAGAGACCGTTGTTACGGTTCAGGGAAAGAATCTCTTCCCGGCAGATGACGCTCCACAGGAACTCTCCAAAGCAGGCGTAACACCGTACAGCTATGAAGGTGAGGCAGAAGAAAAAGCAGCTGCAAAACAGATCGATATCTGCAGCAAATGCATCAAGACGGAGACTGTTGTCTACAGTGAGACACCAGAAGCATTCCCGGCTTATGAGGGAGAGAAGCTGACCGCGGCAGATGTAAAGAGCGGAAAAGCGACGTTAAAAGATCTCGTATCGCAGCTGACCGTAGAAGAGATGGCTGCCGTTTGCAATGGTACTGCAGACGGACTTGGCCAGGAAGGATTTATCGGATCTTCTTCCGATATGGCGCCTGGAGCAGCGGGAGATACGACTTCCATTCTTCTGGAGGACAGAGGTATTTACAATACGATTCTTGCAGACGGTCCGGCCGGTCTTCGTCTGATTCCGCACTTTGTCGTTGATGCAGACGGAAAGATGGTATCCTCCGGAAATCCTCTGGAAGATGCGTTTAACAAAAATGAAATCGAAGTTCCGGAAGGCGGTACGGAGTATTTCCAGTACTGCACCGCAATCCCGGTAGCAGCGCTTCTTGCGCAATCGTGGAACATGGATCTGGTCCAGAAATGCGGTGATATCGTCGGAAAAGAGATGGAAGAATTCCACATTTCCGTATGGCTGGCACCTGGCATGAACATTCACAGAAATCCGCTGTGCGGAAGAAATTTCGAGTACTACTCGGAAGATCCGCTGGTGGCAGGTATGTGTGCCGCAGCCGATACCAGAGGAATCCAGTCCCATGCCGGAATCGGAACCAGTATCAAGCACTTTGCAGCCAACAACCAGGAAGATAACCGTATGTATGTCAATGAGCACATCAGCGAACGTGCAATGCGTGAAATCTATCTGAAGGGCTTTGAAATCGCAGTCAAGACGGCGCAGCCGATGACGATTATGTCTTCCTACAACCTGGTAAACGGTGTGCATACTGCCAACAGCCACGACCTTCTGACCGCAGCAGCAAGAGATGAGTGGGGCTTCGCAGGCTATGTCATGACCGACTGGGGAACCTCAGAGGACATGAGCGGATTGTTCGCTTACAAATATAACCTGAAATATGGACATTCCACTTCAAGAGAGTGTGTTCTTGCAGGAAACGATCTGCAGATGCCTGGCCAGCAAGGAAACCGTCAGGAAATTGTAGCATCTGTTGCAGACGGAACTCTGCCGCTTGGACAGCTTCAGACCTGTGCATACCGCATTCTGAATGTTGTTCTGCAGTCCCTCGCCTATGATGACTGCAAACCATACGGTGATCAGTTCGATCTCGAAGAGGCAGTTACCGTTACAAAAGCATAAAAAATCAAAAAAACATAGAAGCAGCCCCGCAGACCTTTACCATAAGGCTTTGCGGGGCTGCTTTTTGTACGGTCAAAGGAGCAAGGCTGTGACTGCAAGAGATAAGTGATTTCCGCAATCTGCAAGCCAAGCTTGGTGGCATAAAATGTAAAAAGCTCACGAAAGAACTGTAAAACTGGAGAAAAATACAGAATAAAATCGTTAAAAAAATAAAAAATAGTGAAAAATGCACAAAAAGATTGTCCATAGAGCAAATAGTGTGTTATAATGAATGCATCTATTAAAACAGGGGGATAGATTATGGCAAAAGAAATGATAGCAATGCTTCTTGCCGGAGGTCAGGGATCTCGCCTTTATGCGCTGACCGAGAAGCTTGCAAAACCGGCAGTTCCATTTGGTGGAAAATATAGAATCATCGATTTCCCGCTTTCTAACTGCGTAAATTCCGGAATTGATACCGTAGGTATTCTGACACAGTATCAGCCAATGGTGTTAAATGAGTACATAGGAAACGGCCAGCCGTGGGATCTGGACCGCCTCCATGGAGGTGTTCACGTGCTGCCTCCTTATCAGAAAGCCTCAGGTTCTGACTGGTATAAAGGAACTGCGAATGCCATCTACCAGAACATTCCATTCATCGAGAGCTACGATCCGGAGTACGTCATCATCCTTTCCGGAGACCAGATCTGCAAACAGGACTACAGCGATTTCCTCCGCTTCCATAAGGAAAAGGGCGCAGAATTCAGCGTTGCGGTTATGGAAGTGCCGTGGGAGGAGGCATCCCGTTTCGGACTTATGGTGGCAGATGAAAATGACAAAATCACCGAGTTCCAGGAAAAACCAAAACAGCCGAAATCCAATCTGGCATCCATGGGCATCTATATTTTCAACTGGGATATCCTGAAAAAATATCTGATTGAGGACGAGGCAGACCCGAATTCTTCGAACGATTTCGGAAACAACATCATCCCGAATCTTTTAAAAGACGGACGCAATATGTACGCTTATCACTTCAGCGGATACTGGAAAGATGTAGGAACCATCTCCTCTTTGTGGGAGGCAAATATGGAAATCCTCGATCCGGAACACAGCGGAATCAACCTGTTTGACAATGACTGGAAGATTTACAGCCGAAACAGCGGAAAAACAGGCCATAAGATCACAGAAACCGCCGTTGTGGAAAACTGTATGATCACCGATGGCTGCCGTATTGCAGGTCATGTCAAACGTTCGATTCTGTTCTCAGGTGTAAAGGTTGCAGAGGGCGCAGAAGTAGAAGATGCCGTGATCATGGGAGGAACCGTGATCGAATCCGGAGCAGTCGTGAAACACTGTATCGTTGCGGAAAACGTTGTGATTGGCCAGAACGCCGTGGTAGGAGAAATGCCGCATGACGGTGAAAAAGGTGTTGCCACCATCGGATCCGGAATCCATATCGGTGAGCGTGCCAAAGTAGGACCAAATGCAATGGTAAATGCAAATGTAAAGGATGGTGAAGAAGAATGGTAAACGCAAATGCAGATGCACTGGGCATCATTTTCCCAAACAGCTATGATGAGCAGGTACCGGATCTGGTAAACGAGCGTCTGATGGCCTCCATTCCTTTTGCCAGCCGTTACCGCATGGTGGACTTTATTTTATCCAGCATGGTAAACTGCGGAATCGGAAATGTATCCATTATCGTCCGCAAAAATTACCATTCGCTGATGGATCATCTCGGCTCCGGACGTGAGTGGGATCTTGCCAGAAAAAAAGGCGGATTAAACATTGTTCCGCCTTATTCCGAGAAGAAAATTCAGGTGTATTCCGGAAGAGTGGAAGCACTGGCAAATGTTCTCGATTTCCTGAAATGGCAGAAAGAAAAATACGTTGTTATGGCGGACACCAACATTGCCTGCAATTTTGATTTCAAAGAGATGCTGAATCAGCATATCGAAAGCGGTGCAGATGTTACTGCAGCTTATACCAAGCAGCCGATTCCGGAAGGCGTCAGAAGCTCTTACGAGAAAACCAATTATCTGCACTACACCTTCTCCATGGCAGGACAGAAGATCAGCAAGATCTTTGTAAACTCGGAGGAAAACGGAGTACAGAATGTATCGATGAATATCTACGTGATGGAGCGTCAGCTTCTGATCGACGAAATCAAAAAAGGCTTTGTCCTTGGAAATAAATTCTTTGAGCGTGATGTCCTGGCACCGCAAACGGAGAAACTGAACATTCAGGGATATGAGTTTACCGGTTATCAGGCAAGAATTGATGATATGAAGAGCTATTTCGATGAGAACATGAAGCTCTTAAAAGATGAGAATCTCGATAGTCTCTTCTCCGGCAACCCGATCTATACCAAAGTCCGCGACGACAATCCGACCCGTTATATCAACGGATCAAAAGCGAAAAACGTGATGGTAGCAGACGGCTGTGTGATCGAAGGCGAAATCGAAAACAGCATTTTGTTCCGTGGTGTCAAGGTAGCCAAGGGAGCAAAAGTAAAGAACTGCATTCTGATGCAGGATACTGTGATTGAAGCAGGCGCTGAGATTGAGTACGTTGTTTCTGATAAATACGTTATGGTATCTGAAGGAAAACAGCTCAAAGGAACCGATTCCTTCCCGGTATTTATTGCGAAGGATCAGGTGGTATAAAGAAAAGAATAGAATGAAATAGAAATACCGACTGCCAATGTAGAATATATCAATATTGATGGGCAGTCGGTATTTTTTGGAAAAATTCAGAGAAAAATAGTAGATTGAGTAATGCATATGTGATATGGTAATAAAACAAAACAGTGACAGCCTAAAGAAGGGAAGATTCTTACCATAAAAATTCCCGGTTGTACAGCTTATGGTTACAGTACAGTCTGTTTTTAGGCTTTCAGCGTTGGCAGCTGATACTGTTTTTTCAGTTCTTTGTACTCTGACTCAAACTCTTCTTCTTTCTTCAGCGCATGCAGATATTCGTGTGTATCAAACGATCCGCTGTGGATCTGGCTGACGCAGACGGCAATGTTGGAGCAGTGGTCGGAAATCCGTTCGAAGTCGGTCATCACATCGGAAAGGATAAAACCAAGCTCGATCGTGCATTTTCCACTCTGGAGCCGTTCGATGTGGTGGTTCTTCAGGCTGGAATTCAGGCTGTCAATCACCTGCTCGAGTGGTTCCACTTCATTTGCTTTTTTTACATCCTCATTGTTGAAAACGGAGAAGGTCAGGCTGACAATATCTTTGACTGCTTTTCCATAAACAGCAAGCTCTGCGGCTCCGTCAGAAGAGAACTGCAGGTTCTTGTCATGCATCTCTCTTGCAGCTTTCATGATGTTGACGGTGTGATCGGAAATTCGTTCGAAATCGCCGATGCAGTGCAGAATCATGGAAAGTGTCTGGCTGTCCTTCGGGGAAAGCTTTTCGCTGGAAAGCTTCACCAGATATGTGCCGAGGGCATCTTCAAAATGATCCACCTTTTTCTCAAGAATATCTACATTTTCCGCATCCGCCTCGTTGTAGGAGGCCATCAGGTCAACAGAAGTAACAAGGCCGGTTTCGGTCAGCTCTGCCATTTTTGCGGCTGCGACTTTACACTGCTGCAGAGCAAAAGCCGGGCTGTCGAGGAAACGGGTATCGAGCATCTGAACAGCTTCGTCTGCTTTTTCTTCCGGTCCGTCCGGAATGGTCAGTTTCGCAAGTTTGACCAGTCCGTCTGCAAACGGGAACAGGATTAGTGTTGCAAAAATATTGAAGCCGGAGTGAACGATTGCGATGCCGGCTGCATTTGCGGAGGTTTCCAGGAATGGAAAATGCACAAAGGCATTGATTCCATAGAAGAGAACCAGGAAAAGAACAGTGCCGATGATGTTAAAATAAAGGTGAACCATTGCGGTACGGCGTGCATTGCGGCTTGTACCGATGGAGGAGAGCAGTGCGGTAATACATGTACCGATATTCTGTCCCATAATGATCGGAATGGCTACGGCGTAGCTGACGGAACCAGTTGCGCAGAGTGCCTGGAGAATACCGACAGAAGCAGAGGAACTCTGGATCACGGCGGTCAGAATGGTTCCGGCAAGAACACCTAGAACCGGCATGGAGAATTTTACGAGAAGTCCCGTGAATTCCGGTACATCTGCGAGCGGTGATACAGCGCTGCTCATGGTGTGCATACCAAACATCAGAATGGAAAAACCGGTTAACAGGGTACCGACATTTTTCTTTTTATCGCTCTTTGCCAGCATCAGCATAAAAACGCCGATGATTGCAAGAATGGGGGAAAAGGACGACGGGTTCAGCATTTTAATGAATACATTGTCGCCCTGAATGCCGGTAAGACTTAAGATCCAGGAAGTGATGGTGGTACCGATATTGGCGCCCATGATGATGCCGACTGCCTGGTTCAGCTTCATGATGCCGGAGTTTACGAATCCGACAACCATAACAGTAGTTGCAGAAGAGGACTGGATAACTGCGGTAACACCGGCACCTAAAAGAACTGCCATAATCCGCTTTGATGTCAGCTTTTCCAGCAGGTATTCCAGTTTACCGCCGGAAAGTTTGGTCAGGCCATCGCCCATGGCGCTCATGCCGTATAAGAACATGGCAAGGCCACCAACAAAGGATAACACTCCAAAAATGTCCATAATTTCTCCCTTTACGTAATTTTCTTTTTCTTTTCGTGGTTTTAACAATAGATACACGTTTTGCAGGTCTTACTCGAGAAAAAACCTACATTTAGAAGATAACACATCTAAAAACAGTTTTGTGTTAAATGTATGTAAAGTTTGTAAAACGGTCAAAACAACTCAAAATCCGGTGCGGCACTGTTTTGTGCCGGTACCGGATCGTTTCTCGATTCCTTTGCATCCGAAAGAAGCTGCCACTCGCAGGATCTGCAGATGCGGGTAGTTTGGCTGAATATGATTTTCATAAGAAATCTTTTAACTTTTCCATGTTGTATTCTTCAAATTTTCGCAGCTTATCCATCAGATCCCGGATTTTGGGATCCGCGTCCTCATACTGGCGGTACTTCTGGATTGCCTCGACGATGCCCATGCTGCTTCCGGTAATCAGCATGCTGGCAATGTGTGAGACGGACGGATCCGTCATAGTCTGCAGGTTTATCATAAAATACGTGCGTGCTTTTTCCATTATGCCAAGGCCTTTTTCATCGTAGCCGTGTTCATTCAGCAGCTCCTTTGCCGCCTGATGAAATTCCTCATAGCCCTGAAACTGGGTTTTCAGATGTTCTTTTAAGTCTTTGTCCTCAACGACTCCAATGAGCTGCCGGATCGTGTCGACACCCATCTGGGAGTTCTGGTAAATAAAGTTTAAAAGCTCTGCATCTCCACTCATCGTGCATCTTCCTTTCTTGCTTTCTTTGGTGGTTTCATGAAAAAGTATTGCCGGAAATCGGGGCAAATATACCTGATTTGAATTGTAATTTTACCTGGAATCCATATTTCGGCAGCGACAGGAAAGGAGGCTGGCATTTGCTGACCACAAAAGATATGGTGCATTACGGGCCGGAGTCGGCGATTGGGATTCTGGGAGAAACGGGATCTGTCATCTGGGCGGAGGGTCTCTTTTGAGAGAGTTATTCATTTGGGAACTTTTGCTTGCAGTTTTGCCGGAGTGTGGTAAAGTAGTAGAGGAGTTATATGAATTTCAGCGGGAGACAGAAAATCGGATCTGTCGTTCCGCGTTCAGAAAGAGGATAGAACATTATGCTGAAAAAAATTGGAAGAAATGATCCCTGCTGGTGCGGCAGCGGGAAGAAGTACAAAGACTGCCATCTGGCGCTGGATGAGAAAATCAATTCTTATAAATTAAAGGGATGGAAAATTCCGCCGAAGAAAATTATCAAAAGACCTGATCAGATCGATGGAATTCGTGAAAGCGGTCTTGTCAATATTGCAGTTCTGGATTATGTGGCCGAAAACATTCATGCAGGCATGAGCACCGAGGATATCGACCGCCTCGTTGCGGAGAAGACAAAGGAGCTCGGTGGAATCGCTGCACCTCTGAATTACGAAGGATTTCCGAAGAGTGTGTGCACTTCGATCAACGATGCTGTATGCCACGGCATTCCGAACGAGGAGGAGATTCTGCAGGACGGAGATATCATCAATGTCGATGTCTCTACTATTTATAAGGGATATTTTTCCGATTCTTCCCGTATGTTCTGCATCGGCGATGTAGATGATGTTTCGAAGAAGCTGGTGGAAGATACGTTAAAAGCCGTACAGCTTGGACTCTCTGAAGTACGCCCGTTCAACCGGCTTGGCAATGTCGGCGCGGTGATCAATGAATTTGCCCAGAGTCAGGGCTATAAAGTTGTCCGTGACATCGGTGGCCATGGCGTCGGTCTGGAGTTTCACGAGGATCCGTTCGTCAGCTATGTCACAAGACGAGATACCGGAATGCTGCTCGTACCGGGCATGGTATTCACCATTGAGCCGATGATCAATCTCGGAACCGATGAAATCTTCATCGACTCCGACAACGACTGGACTGTCTACACCGAAGACGGCGCACCGTCAGCCCAGTGGGAGGTTACGGTTGCGGTAACAGAAGATGGATATGAAATTCTGGCATATTAATTGACGCATAGAAATACGAAAGCTGTGTCTGTGGAAGAACTATTTTCCGGAGACACAGCTTTTTCTAAAGAGAAAAGGGAGAAACACGATGCTGGATTTGGAACAGGAGATGAGCCGGTGCCGGGTCTGTCCGCGGAAGTGCGGAGCGGACCGGGAGCATGGAAAGACGGGATATTGTAAGGCACCCTCCGGGGTTACGGCGGCGCGGGCGGCGCTGCATTTCTGGGAAGAGCCGTGTATATCCGGGACGACGGGGTCAGGGACGGTTTTCTTTTCCGGGTGCAATCTGCGGTGTGTCTACTGTCAGAACCATCATATTGCGGAGATGGAGAGCGGAAAAGTGATTTCGATCGGGCGGCTTTCGGATATTTTTCTGGAGCTGCAGGCGCAGAATGCGAATAACATCAATCTCGTGACGCCGAGCCACTACGTGCTGCAGATCCGGGAAGCACTTCTTCTGGCGAAAAAGAAGGGACTTACCGTACCGATTGTCTATAACTGCGGTGGGTATGAGAGCGTGGAAGCCCTGCAGGCTTTGGATGGGCTGATCGATATTTACCTGACGGATTTTAAATATATGATTCCCTCCCTTGCAAAAGCGTACTCGCGGGCAGAAGATTACCCGGAAACAGCAAAACGGGCGCTGGCGGAAATGGTGCGTCAGACAGGAGAGGCTGTATTCGATGAGAATGGTCTGATGAAAAAAGGTGTGATTGTGCGCCATTTATTGCTGCCCGGTGCTGTAAAAAATGCAAAAGCTGTGGTAAAATACGTCTATGAGACGTACGGCGATACCGTCTGGCTGAGCCTCATGAGCCAGTACACGCCGCTTCCGCAGGTGGAAAACATAAGTCCGCTGAACCGGAAAACGACAAAGCGGGAGTATGAGCGTCTGCTGGACTATACGTTTTCCCTCGGCGTCACAAACGCCTTTTTACAGGAAGGCCCGGTGGCTGAGGAGAGTTTCATTCCGGAGTTTGATGGAAGAGGAATCTGACGTTATAGTTCACTCGTGCAAAAAGGAGCTGCGCAGCAGCAAAAAGCGCTGGAAGCGCGGTTTTGAGAATGCAAGCAAAACACAGTTGTCTATGATTAGATATGGCTAACTATATTGTTTTAAGGAGGAAAAACTTTTGAGCAACGCAGTTGTAACATTGAAAAAAGGAGAGGGCCGCGCCTTAAAGCAGGGCGGAGCCTGGATTTTTGATAATGAGATCGCTTCGATTTTAGGAGCATATGAAAACGGAGATATCGTGCTGGTGCGCGACTTCGACGGATACCCGATGGGGCGCGGTTTCATCAACGAGCATTCCAAAATCCGTATCCGTATGATGACAAGAAACATCGACCAGGAAATCGATGAAACATTCTTGAAAAAAAGAGTGCAGGATGCCTGGGAGTACCGCAAAAAAGTGACGGACACATCGAGTTGTCGCCTGATCTTTGGCGAGGCAGACTTCCTGCCGGGACTCGTAGTGGATAAATTCTCCGATGTGCTGGTCGTTCAGTCGCTGGCACTTGGTATCGACAAAATGAAAATGACGATCATCCGCCTGTTGGAGGAGGTTCTGGCAGCTGACGGGGTTAAGATCCGCGGCGTGTTTGAGCGAAGCGATGCAAAAGTGCGTGAGCAGGAGGGCATGGAGCGTGTGAAAGGATTTCTCTCCGAGCCGTTTGACACCAGCGTGGAAATCATCGAGAATGGTGTCCACTATCTCGTCGATGTCAAGGACGGCCAGAAAACTGGTTTCTTCCTGGATCAGAAATACAACCGTCTGGCTGTGCAGAAGCTCTGCAAGGACGCGAGAGTGCTCGACTGCTTTACCCATACCGGGTCGTTTGCACTGAATGCGGCATATGCAGGAGCAAAGGAAGTTATCGGCGTTGATGCATCAGAGCTCGGCGTAGAGCAGGCACGGAAAAACGCATCCTTAAATGGTCTGGAAAACGTAGCATCTTTCGTGTGCGAGGATGTCTTTGAACTGTTGCCGCGTCTTGAAAAAGAGGGAGAAAAATTCGACGTCGTTATCCTTGACCCGCCGGCCTTCACAAAATCAAGAAACTCCATCAAAAACGCAATCAAGGGATATCGTGAAATCAATCTGCGCGGCATGAAACTGGTCAAAGACGGCGGCTATCTGTGCACCTGTTCGTGTTCCCACTTTATGGACTACGAACTCTTCACGAAAACCATCAACCAGGCGGCTCACAACGTCCACAAACGCCTTCGTCAGGTAGAATACCGCACCCAGGCCCCGGATCATCCAATTTTGTGGGCGGCGGATGAGTCCTATTACCTGAAATTTTATATCTTCCAGGTTGTGGATGAAAAATAGAAATTCTTCCTCTGCCGGAAGCGCCGAAACGGAAAAGCAAAGTGTAAGAAATGGGAGGAATTGCCATATGATAGAACCAACACCCCATGCACAAAAGAAAAAGCACTCCCGCCAGATGGCCACAAGCTGTGAGTCGTGCGGTAATTTTGTGTATGATGAGGATTATGAGTGCTACACCTGCGAGGTGGATCTCGATGAGGATGAGATGGCACGTTTTCTGCAGGATAAATTTTACAACTGTCCGTACTACCAGCTCGGCGACGAGTATCGGATTGTGCGGAAACAGATGTAGGCAGGCAATGCGTCCGGTGTACAAAGCTGCGGCGTTTGCGATAAAATACATATATAAAAGAACAGGAGGATTTTTACCATGAACAACGAAGTATTAAATGCAATCAAAACAAGAAGAAGCATCCGCAAATACAAAGCGGAGCAGATTACCGATGAGCAGCTCGATGCAATTCTGGAGGCCGGAACGTATGCGGCAACCGGCATGGGAAAACAGTCGCCGGTGATTGTTGTGGTACAGAAACCGGAGCTGATTGCAAAGCTTTCGAAAATGAATGCGGCTGTTATGGGTACAACATCCGATCCGTTCTACGGCGCTCCGACTGTTCTGATCGTGCTTGCTGATCCGGAGCGCGGAACTTATGTGGAGGACGGCTCTCTTGTCATGGGAAATCTGATGCTGGCAGCACATGCCGTTGGTGTGGATTCCTGCTGGATCCATCGTGCAAAAGAAGAGTTCGCGAGCCCGGAGGGAAAAGCCCTCTTAAAAGAGTGGGGACTTTCCGAAAATTATGTTGGCATCGGACACTGCATCCTCGGCTATCGCGACTGTGAGTACCCGGAGGCAAAAGAAAGAAAAGCAGATTATATTGTAAGAGTATAATCATCTGCGAAAACGGCTCCGGGAGCGGCTGTGCGTTGAAAACACCCGCCTGGAGTCCATATTTTTAACCGAATCAAGCAAGTAGCGAAGCGGATTGCGAATATCCGCTTTGTTAGAGACAACAGAGGAACAGCCATGTATCGAATTATGATTGTAGAAGATGATGAAGTCATCGCCCGCGCCGTGCAGCAGAGTCTGGTTTCCTGGGGCATGGATGCGTTCTGCGTACAGGATTTTTCCGGCGTTCTCGCCGAATTTGCCGTGAAAAATCCGCAATTAGTGCTGATGGACATTCATCTTCCCTTTTTTAACGGATTTCACTGGTGCCAGGAGATTCGAAAAGTCTCTAAAGTGCCGGTAATTTTTCTTTCTTCTGCATCGGACAACATGAACATCATTATGGCCGTTAATATGGGCGGCGATGACTTTATCGCGAAGCCGTTTGATTTAAGTGTCCTGACCGCCAAAGTCCAGGCGATGCTCCGCCGTACCTACGAATTTGCCGGAGAAACGAATTTCCTCGAGCACCGTGGTGCCATGCTCGATACGGGAAGTGGTGTGCTGAATTACCGGGGAAAGCGGATTGAGCTGACAAAAAATGAGTGGCGCATTCTGCAGTCCCTTCTCGAAAATAAAGGAAAAGCCGTCAGCCGCGATATGCTGATGATGCATCTGTGGGAGTCGGACAGCTTTATAGATGACAACACGCTGACCGTCAACGTCACGCGCCTGCGGAAAAAACTGGAGGAGGCAGGACTTACAGACTTTATCCAGACGAAAAAGGGTGTTGGCTACCTGATCGCATGACGGAAGCAGAACAGGAGAAAAAGGATGGAACAACAGAAAGAGGGAATCCGGCAGGAGTTTATGCTTCTTAACTGGTATTTGAAAGAGCATCTTGCATCGGCCGTGCGGATTGCCGCTTTTATAGGAGTATTTTCACTCCTCTGTTTTCTGCGCAATGTGCCGCAGGATGTCACCGTTTATATGATCGTGCTGATGGCTGCTGTCGGAGCCGCAGGTTTTTGCTTTCATTATGGGAAGTACCGGAAACATCATCTGGTCTTAGCACTCCTTGCCGCCGAACCGCAGGGCAAAACAGAAGCGCTTCCGGAAGCGGACGGGCTTCTGGCGCGGGATTACCAGCAGATCATCGCATCCTACGAGCGGCAGTTTCAGGAAGAACAGATTAAGATGGAGCAGAAATACCGCGATATGATGGAGTATTACACCATGTGGACCCATCAGATCAAAACGCCGATTGCGGCGATGCGGCTGCTTCTGCAGGAGGAGGATACGCCGCTTTCGCGTGAAATGCAGAGCGAACTTTTCCAGACGGAGCAGTATGTGCAGATGGCGCTGCAGTACCTGCGCATGGAAAAAATGACATCGGATCTTGTCTTTGCAAGGTACGATTTGGATGCGCTGATCCGCCAGGCTGTGCGGAAATATGCCCCGCTTTTTATCCGCCGGAAAATTATCCTTTCCTACGAGCCGGTGCACTGCGAGGTGCTGACAGATGAAAAATGGCTCGTCTTTGTGCTGGAGCAGATTCTGTCAAATGCGCTGAAATACACGAAAAGTGGCAGCATTCACATCTATCTGTCACCGGATGCACCAAAAACGCTGGTGATTGAGGACACCGGCATCGGCATTGCGCCGGAGGATCTGCCGCGGATTTTCGAAAAAGGCTACACGGGCTGCAACGGCCGCGCAGACAAGCGGTCAACGGGCATCGGACTGTATCTGTGCCGCCAGATCATGGAGAAACTTTCGCATACCATCCGCATCGAGTCGGAGATGGGAGCGGGAACGAAGGTGTATCTTGGGCTGGATACCGTATCCCTGTAGTACATAGAGAGCTTCGCCGGGAATCTTACAGAAATGTAAGGTTGCCGGTCTTTTTGTAAGATGATCCTAAGGCAGAAGAGAGCGCGGACGGGTATAATAAGCCTTGTCAATTAAAAAAACAGTTCAGACAGAAAGGAAAATGTGACATGGCAATTCTGGAAGTAGAACATCTGAAAAAAACATATACCACGCGCCTTGGCAGCAACCGGGTGGAAGCGTTGAAAGACGTTAATTTTACAGTGGAACGGGGCGAATTTGTTGCAATCATGGGCGAATCGGGAAGCGGAAAAACGACGCTTCTGAACCTGCTCGCGGCACTCGACAAGCCAACCGGCGGACAGGTGCGGTTAAATGGAAAAAATCTCGGCGAATTAAAAGAGAAGGAGATTGCCGGATTCCGCCGCGAAAACTTAGGTTTCGTGTTCCAGGACTTCAACCTGCTCGATACCTTTTCCCTGCGTGACAACATTTATCTGCCGCTCGTGCTGGAAGGAAAAAAATACGAGGAGATGAGTCTTCGGGCAGAGCCGATTGCGAAAAAACTCGGCATCACCCAGATCCTCAATAAATACCCATATGAGGTGTCCGGCGGACAGAAGCAGCGTGCAGCCGTTGCGCGTGCGCTGATTACCAATCCGGAGCTGGTTCTTGCGGATGAGCCTTCCGGCGCGCTCGATTCCCATGCAGCGGATGGCCTCATGAAACTGTTCGGGGAGATCAACGAGGAGGGCCAGACGATTGTTATGGTAACGCACAGTGTGAAGGCGGCCTGCTCGGCGAAGCGTGTGCTGTTCATCAAGGACGGCGAGGTCTTCCACCAGCTGTATCGCGGTTCTTTAGGGCGCGATGAGATGTATCAGAAGATCTCCGATACGCTGACAATTCTTGCGACGGGTGGTGAACGGGATGAATAATCTGCTGTATGCCAGACTGGCAAAAACAAATTTGAGCAAAAACCGTCAGAATATTCTTCCGTATCTGCTGTCATGCATCGGCACGGTGGTGATGTTTTTTATCATAGATACACTGGCGCAGGGAAGTGGCTTTGATTCCATGATCGGAAAAGATACGATCCTGACAGTGATGGGGATGGGAACCTATATCATTGGCCTGTTCGCGGTGATTTTTCTGATCTACAGCAACAGTTTTCTGGCAAAAAGAAGAAAAAAAGAGTTCGGTCTGTTCCAGATTCTCGGCATGGAGAAAAAGCATCTGGCGAAGATCCTCTTTTTTGAGAGTCTGTATCTGTGGGCGGCATCGCTTGGAATCGGTATTCTGCTCGGTGTGTTGCTGTACCGCCTGCTGTTTCTGGTGCTGATGAAGCTGACCGGACTGAACGGAACAATTGGTTTTGCGTTCAGTGCAAAAGCCGTGGGAAGTACGATGCTGCTGTTCGGCCTGACTTTTGTGATCAATTTTCTCTTAAGCCTTCGCCAGATCCACGTCTCACAGCCGGTCGAACTGCTGCACGGCGGCGCGCAGGGTGAGCGGGAACCGAAAACGAAGCTTTTGACGGCGGTTCTTGGATTCATGCTTCTTGGTGTTGGCTATTATCTGGCTCTGACCAGCCAATCCTCGATGGACGCACTTGATAAGTTTTTTAATGCAATCGCCTTGGTTATGGTGGGAACGTACTGCCTGTTTTCTGCTGGAAGTATTGCATTTTTGAAAATTCTGAAGAAAAACAAGAATTACTATTACCAGACACGCCATTTTACAAGCATTTCGGGCATGCTGTACCGCATGAAGCAAAATGCGGTCGGTCTTGCGAATATCTGTATTCTGTCAACGGGTGTGCTTCTGGTTATCTCCATCAGCACATGTCTGTGGACGGGAATTGAGGAGGTTACCTATACGCGGTTTCCACATCAGATTTCGATCGAAGCAAATACTGGCGTGAGCGGCATTATGAAGACGGTGGAACCGGTCAGTCAGAAGATGATAGAGGAAGTGAAAACTGGGATTGATCAGCATCTGGAAGAAAAGCAGCTCAGAAAAAAGTATGAAAGTGATCAGAGATACTATGTTATGCTTGCTGATGTAGATAGAAACAAAGTAGAAAAAACACAGTCAGATGATGCTGCGGCGAGTACACTGATAAAGATTATGGAAGAGTCGGAGTACGAACAGGTAACCGGCGAACAGGTAGAGCTGGAACCAGGGCAGGCTCTGGTTTTTCAGGCAAAACAGAAAAATTATGGATATGACACGATTGAACTGGGAAATCAGACGTATGAAGTAAAAAAATGGAATACCGATAAGAAATCGTACATTCTGGATGAGAAGACGCAGGTGTATGAGACAATGACGGTGGTGACGCGGAACCATGAAGCAAAGGAAGCGTATGCGGCTGTGCAGGGAAAGGAGCCAGAAGGATACAGTTGGGAATATGCTCTGGATCTTATCGGGGATGCTGGCGAACAGATCACAGTTGGAGATGAGATTGAGACGATACTGACGGAGTCATCTTTTAACGGATGGGTGGAAGTGCGCGAAAAAGAGCGCAATACGGTTTACAGTCTGTATGGTTCACTTCTGTTTTTAGGTGTTTTCGTCGGTGCGCTGTTTTTGATGGGTGCCGTTATGATTATCTATTACAAGCAGGTTTCAGAAGGCTTCGATGACCGAAAACGGTTCCAGATTATGCAGAAGGTCGGCATGAGCCGCAAAGAAATCCGTCAGACGATTCAGTCACAGGTGGTAACGGTCTTTTTCCTGCCGCTCGCGGTGGCCGTGGTGCATACAATGGTAGCGTTTCCATTGACCAGGCGTATCATGGCAATGCTGAATTTCCCGGACAGCAATCTGTTTCTGGCTGCAACAGCGATTACGATTGCGGCGTTTGCCGTGGTTTACCTGATCGTCTATGTGCTGACGGCGCGGGCGTATTACAAAATTGTGGAATAAGAAGATGTACTTTTTTTAATACATCGAAGCGCCTTTGAAAAAAACTTAACAAAAAAATAATAAGAAAAAGACATCCGGCGCAGACGGAAAATCTGCGTGGGATGTCTTTTTGGTTGTTCTATTTATAAATGCCGTTGATGGTAACTTTGAAAAGAGCTTCCTTTCCATTGAGTTCGTCTTTTCCATAGTCTTCCGGGAAAGTGACGGTTACATCTACGCTGTCGCCCGGGTGATGGCCGATGAGCTGTTCTTCAAAGTCATCGATGTAAGTGTGGGAGCCGATCACAAGATCAGCGCCGTTTCCTTTTGTGTTTCCACCTTCAAATTCCACGCCGTCAATGGAGCCGACATAGTCGATATTGACGGTATCACCGTCCTCAATGGTGAGGGAAGTGTCGGTCTGCAAAGAGGCAGAAGCCGAAGTGGAGGCTGATGAGGCGGATGCGGCCGATGAGGCTGTGGAGGTATCCCCCGAGGCACTTTTGACAGAGAGTCGTTTGGAATCGAGTACGCTGGCGATAATAAGGCCGACGATCACAACGACAATCAGAGCTGGTCCGGCCCAGCTCCAGATCTTTTTGTAATGCGCTACTTTCGCTTCGTGCTCCCGCTCTTTGGCACGCCGTTCCTTGGCAGCTTTTCTGTTTTCTTTGTTCATAAAATGGATCTCCTTTGCGCTTTTTACGACTGCAATCGTATTTTATAATATCAAGTATATCATAAAAATATGGTAAAAGTGTGAAAAAAATAACACGATCCAACATTGTCAATGCTCAAAAATGACGATATAATGAGTGCAAGTGAGTCAAATGAAAATTTATTTTCATTTGACGAACGACGAATGTCGCTTACGCGGCAGCGTAAGATTGAGTGCAAGTGAGCCAAATGAAAATTTATTTTCAGTTGGCGAACGACGAATGTCGCTTACGCGATAGCGTAAGATTGAGTGCAAGTGAGTCAAACGAAAATTTATTTTCAGTTGGCGAACGACGAATGTCGCTTACGCGGCAGCGTAAGATTGAGTGCAAGTGAGAAAACGCGGCGAGTAAGGGAGTGAATAAAATGGATGACTGGAGTAGTTTCAGAACGACGACATCCGAACAGCAGCGCCTCCGGGCTGCACTTTCCGGCTTTTGTGAATCGCAGGATCTTCCGGAAGAACAGCGAGCCGCATATACTGCATACCTGCGGAAACGCATTCGTCCCGCTGTCGAAATGCTGATTCGTGAGGATGATTTTTCAAAGCTGGAACGTATTCTGCAGACCGGATGGCTGTCCGATGCAGACCGAAAACGTTTTCTCAACCTTGCTGCCGACCAGCAGAAATGGCAGGCCTTCCGCATTCTCCTGAACCGGAGCTCACAGGATCCGATGCAGGAGAATACGGAAAGCAGAAAAACAGAAGCTGCGTTTCAAAAAGAAAAGCCCACAGAAGAAAAAGAAGCGCTGGCGCTCCGGCTTTTCGAAGAAGCCCGCAAAAACCTCTGCTGGTTGTACCCGGAACTTGGTGAAGCGATTCTTTTCTTTCAGCATCAGCCATCCGACAGGACAAAAGCCATCACATCCGACGGTCATACGATATATTTTAACTCCGATTTTGTACTCTGCATGTGTGCCGAAAATTCATCGTTCCTCAAGGAAGGCTATCAGCACCTGCTGCTGGAATGCATCCGCCGGTTTGGGAAAGAAACACCGGAGCCGGAAAAAAAAGAACAGCCCCCGGTTTCATGGCTGATGCCGGAAAAAGAAAAACAGTCTCCGGTTTCATGGCTGGTGTCGGGAAAAGAACCGGAACTTATCGAGTCTTTTCAATCAGTCTGGAAACGTGCTTCCCGCAAGTTGGCGGAAAACTACGGCACCGGCGGCCTGCGGCGAGGCCAGAACCGTGGTGGAAAAAAAGAAACCCTGTCCGGGATCGAAAAAAGAGCGTACGATTACCGCCGCTTCCTGAAACGCTTTACCGTTACCCGCGAGGAAATGGAGCTGGATCTCGACAGCTTCGATCCAGTCGCTTACCATTATGGGCTTATGTATTACGGAAATTTCCCTTTCATCGAGCCGCCGGAGACGCGCGAGGGAAACCGTCTCGAAGAGCTGGTTATCGCGATCGACACATCCGGTTCGTGCAAAAAAGAAATTGTAGCAAAGTTCCTTGGTGAGACGCGCAGCATTCTTGAAGAAAAAGAAAACTTCTTTTCCAGCTGGAACGTCTGCCTGATCCAGTGCGACAGCTTTGTGCAGGATGTCACGATGATTCATTCCCCGAAAGAATGGGAAGCATACCGCGAAGCAGTCACGATCAAGGGCCGAGGCGGAACCGATTTCCGTCCTGTCTTTCAGAAAGTGGAAGAGTTGCGGGAACAGCACGTATTCCGAAACTTAAAAGCGTTGATCTATTTTACCGACGGAGACGGAATTTATCCCGAACAAAAGCCCGATTACGAGACGGCATTCGTCTTTGTCAGACAGACCGAAAAAATGAATCTTGTCCCCAAATGGGCAAAAAAACTGCTGACAGAAGAATGTACTCTTTGAACACAACTGACAAAAAAGCATCTCGCAAAATCAAACACAGAAAGATTTCGAGAGTACATAAAGAGTGCACAAGATAAGAGAGAACATATGAACATACAAGAAGCAAAAGAGACAATTGAAAAAGCCCTGCGCGCATACTTTGCAAGAGATGAAATTGGTTTTCCACTGGTTCCGCTCCGGCAGCAGCGTCCCATTCTCCTGATCGGCCCGCCGGGCATCGGAAAAACGGCAATTATGGAGCAGATCGCAGAAGAGTGCGGTGTGGGGCTTGTCGCCTACACGATGACACACCATACGCGTCAGAGTGCCATGGGCCTTCCGGAGATCTGCACACGTGGAATCGAAGGGAAAATGGTACATACAACGGAATACACGATGAGCGAGATCATCGCCTCGATCTATGACTGCATGGAGCAGACCGGAAAGAAGCGGGGTATCCTCTTTCTCGATGAAATTAACTGCGTCTCCGAGACCCTCGCTCCGGTAATGCTGCAGCTTTTGCAGGACAAAAAATTCGGCAATCAGCACATCCCGGATGACTGGCTGATCGTGGCCGCCGGAAATCCGCCGGAATATAATAAATCTGTGCGGGAATTTGATGTGGCAACGCTTGACCGTGTGCGGAAGATCGAGGTGCTTCCCGAGCTTTCCGTGTGGCTTTCTTATGCAGAGAAAAATCAGATCCACAGCGCCGTGACAACGTACCTTATGGCACACAGTGACCATTTTTATTCTGTTTCGCAGGAAGCGGATGAGAAGCGTTTTGTGACAGCACGCGGCTGGGAGGATTTGTCGGCAGTGCTGAAAAGTTATGAAATCCTGCATTTTCCGGTGGACGAAGCACTGATCGGACAATATTTGCAGGAAGAAAAGACGACGGAGGAATTCAGCTCGTACTACAGGATTTACGAAAAATATGGACAGGATTACGGTGTAGAGGAGATTCTGACCGGTGCATTTTCCGGAAAAATCATGGCAGAAAAACAGAAGATGGCGGCAAATGGTTCCGCAGAAGAGCGATCTGTACTGCTGTCTCTGTTTCATGCGGCACTTCAGAAAGAGGCATCCGGCTGCCAGAAGCAGGAGCACACGGCAAAGGAGCTCTCCGAGTGCTTTCGCCAGTTTACCGGGCTTTGCAGGCAGAAAAAAGATGAGACATACGCATCCTGGCTACAACAGAAAGAGCAGGGATTTGCAGTGTGCAAACAGCAGGGACTGCTGAAAAAGGGCGAGGAAGAAACGAATGCGCGGGTCTTGAAAAAGTTAAAAAAACTCGAGGAGACCGCTAAAAAATGTCGCAAAACCGATTCAGATCAGATGAAAGAGCTTTTTGAAACGGTATGTGAACTGGAACAGGAAAAAGTGGAGAAGGAAGTAAAGGATGTGAAACTGCAGATCCGCCGTGCCGCTGAATTTTTACAGAACAGCTTTCCGGGCGGAGCAGAAGTGGTGCTGTTTGAAGCAAATCTGGCGCGAAGTCCTGCGTTGCGAAGCTTTTTGATTGAGAAAAGCATGGATGCCGAAGGATAAGCTGCCACTTTGGAAAGAAGAAAATGGTTCTGAAAAGCCCATTTCTGGAGAAAAATGATTTGAAAGGAAGAGGAAGAACAGGACAGAGGAAGGAAGAAAAAGATGAATTATAAAATGATCCTGCAGTACGATGGCACGCGCTATAACGGCTGGCAGAAGCAGGGAAATACGGACAACACGATTCAGGGCAAGCTCGAAACGCTGTTGTCCAGGATCGCAGGAGAGCCGGTGGAGATCCACGGCGCGGGCAGAACCGATGCCGGCGTCCATGCGGCGGGACAGGTCGCAAATGCAAAGTTCCATACGGATCTATCCGATGAAGAACTTCTGCAGACAATCAACCATTATCTGCCGGAAGACATCGAAGTTACCAGCCTCGCGCGGATGCCGGAGCGCTTCCACAGCCGTCTGAATGCGGTGGACAAAACATACGAATACCGTATCGTGATCGATGGCAGAAAGCATGTTTTCGAGCGGAAATACGTGTATTTTCCGGAAGCACCGCTCGATGTGGAAAAAATGAAAGAAGCATCGAAAGCGTTTATCGGAACGTATGATTTCAGGAGCTTCTGTGCCAACAAACGTATGAAAAAATCGACAGTACGGACGATTACCGAAATTGATTTCTGCGAGAAAGACGGGATTCTTATCATTTCCTATACCGGAACCGGTTTTCTGTACCACATGGTGCGGATCCTGACCGGAACACTTGTGGAGGCCGGGATGGGAAAACGGGATATCGCATCAATGACGGAGCTTCTCAAAGCAAAAAACCGCGAAAGTGCGGGTTTTCTTGCACCGGCATGCGGACTCCTGTTAAAAGAAGTCCGATATGAATAACCGAAATAATCAGGGCAATGCACCAGCCTTTTTTGCATAAAAAACCGAAAAAAGGCTGTGAATTGATAAATGCAGCATAGAAAAGAGAAAGGATGAGGTGAAAAGCATGTTTCAGAAGAAAAGAAATACTTTTCATGGCGGCGTTCACCCGTACGAGGGAAAAGAGCTCTCCAAGGACAAACCGATTGTCAAAGCGCAGCCGGGCAACTTATTGTATTACGCAGTGTCACAGCACATCGGAGCGCCTGCTGTGCCGATCGTACAAAAAGGCGACCATGTAAAAGCGGGACAGAAAATCGCAGAAGCGGGAGGATTTGTTTCGGCTCCTGTTTACGCATCAGTTTCCGGCATGGTAAAAGGAATTGAGAAAAAAGTTTCCGCAGCCGGTTCCCCGGTAGACTGTATCGTTGTGGAGAACGACGGGGTGTATGAAAAAGAAACATTTGAGGAGTGCCCGCACTGGGAAAAACTCGACGCAGATACGATACGGAACAAGATCAAAGAGGCTGGAATCGTGGGAATGGGAGGTGCAGGCTTCCCGACACACGTCAAAGTATCCCCGAAAGATCCGTCAGCGATTGACCACATTCTCGTCAATGGAGCAGAGTGTGAGCCGTATCTGACGAGCGACTATCGCAGAATGCTCGAAGAGCCGGAAAAGGTGATCGGAGGCTTAAAAATCATGCTGCATATGTTCCCGAAAGCAAAGGGAATCATCTGCATTGAGGACAACAAACCGGACTGTATCGCGAAATTTTGCGAGCTGGTGCTTCCGGGGGACAATATTGAGGTTTTGGAACTTAAAACGAAATACCCGCAGGGTGCCGAGCGTATGCTGATCTATGCAGCAACGGGACGAAAGGTAAATTCCTCCATGCTGCCGGCGGACGCGGGCTGTATCGTGGATAACATCGATACCGTGACCGCTATTTACCAGGCAGTCCGCTTCGGCGAACCGCTGATGAGCCGTATCGTTACCGTGACAGGAGATGCCGTACAGAATCCGTGCAACTTTGAAGTGCCGGTCGGCATGCTCTTATCCGAACTTTTAGAGCAGGCAGGTGGTCTGAAAAACGAGGCATCCAAGATCATCTGCGGCGGTCCGATGATGGGAAAAGCCCTGTTTACAATGGAGGTTCCTGTAACCAAGACAACATCTGCACTGACCTGCCTCACCGAGGATGAAGTATCTGCGCTGGCACCATCTGCCTGCATCAACTGCGGACGCTGCGTTTCCGTCTGTCCGGGTCAGATTCTTCCGGCCCGCCTTTCCGTTTTTGCGGAGCACGGAGAGGAAGAGAAGTTCCTGAAATACGGCGGAATGGAGTGCTGTGAATGTGGCTGTTGTTCCTTTATCTGCCCGGCAAGACGTCCGCTGACGCAGGAAATCAGCTCAATGCGTAAAGTGCTTCTGGCAAAGAGAAAGAAGAAATAGGGGGATCTTACATATGAATGGATTATTACACGTATCATCTTCCCCACACGCGCGGTCCAAGGTGACGACAGACAAAATCATGTTTGCCGTCCTGCTTGCCCTTGCCCCGGCAGCCTGCGTGGGAGTCTGGAATTTCGGCCTTCGGGCACTGCTTTTGATTGCGATTTCGATGGCAGTCTGTCCCCTGACGGAATATCTGTATGAAAAAGGAATGAAGAAACCGGTGACGATTGCCGACGGCAGTGCACTGGTAACCGGCCTTCTGCTGGCCATGAACATGCCGGTGCAGGCGCCTCTTTGGATGCCGGTGATCGGCGGTGTGTTTGCAATTCTCGTCGTAAAACAGCTTTTCGGCGGTCTTGGCCAGAACATTATGAACCCGGCGCTTGCAGGAAGATGCTTCCTTTTGATTTCCTTCCCGGGTCATATGACCAACTTCGCTGCCCCGGCAGCCGCACATCTTGTGGATACCGTATCCGGTGCGACACCGCTTGCCGCAGCAAAAGCAGGAGAGCAGGTGAATCTGCTGTCCATGTTCCTTGGAAACACGACAGGAACCATCGGCGAGACTTCCGCGCTTGCCCTTCTGATCGGCGGAATTTTCCTTGTCTGCATCCATGTGATTGACCTCAACATTCCGCTCATTTACATCGGAACCGAGCTTTTATTCGCCCTGCTTTTCGGCGGCCACGGCTTTGACATCAATTTCCTTGGCGCGCATCTTTTGGGCGGCGGTCTGATGCTCGGCGCATGGTTCATGGCAACCGATTACGTTACCCGTCCGATCACAAAGAAGGGACAGTATATCTACGCGGTCATTTTAGGACTTCTGACCGGTGTATTCCGTATCTTTGGAAATTCGGCAGAGGGCGTTTCCTATGCCATCATCTTTACCAACCTTCTGGTTCCGCTTATTGAGCGCGTGACCGTGCCGGTTGGATTCGGAAGAGGAGGCAAGAAAAAAGCATGAACAAAATCATAAAAAACGCACTGATTCTTGCGGCGATCACGCTGATTGCCGGATTGCTTCTCGGGGCGGCACATCAGGTAACCCTGGAGCCGATCCAGAAACAGCAGGAGAAAGAAAAACAGGAATCCTGTCAGAACGTATTCCCGGAGGCAGCTTCCTTTGAAGAAGTAACAATGAGCGATGCAGAACAGGCAGAGCTTACGGCAGCACTGATCGGCCACGGTTTTGAAGCACAGACGATTGACGAACTGCTGCTTGCAAAAGACGCATCCGGCGCAACGATCGGCCTGGTTGAGATCATCTCCACAACCGAAGGCTATGGCGGCGGCATGCAGTTCTCGATGGGAATTGCATCGGACGGAACGACAAAAGGAATCTCTTTCCTGTCACTTTCCGAGACGGCCGGCCTTGGTATGCGTGCCGACACAGACGATTTCAAGAATCAGTTCAAGGATAAAAACGTAGAAGCATTCTCCTACACAAAATCCGGCGCATCCGCGGATGATGAAATCGATGCGCTGAGCGGAGCAACTCTGACAACGAACGCTGTAACAAACGGTGTCAATGCAGGAATCTGCTGTTTTAACTACTGCAACGAATCCGGTCTGCTTTCCGGAGAGGGAGGGAACTCATGAGAAAAGATACGCCGCTGGAACGGCTTTATAATGGTATCATAAAAGAAAACCCGACCTTCGTCATGATGCTGGGTATGTGTCCGACGCTTGCGGTTACCACTTCTGCAAAGAACGGTATCGGCATGGGCCTTGCGACGATGGTTATCCTGACCGCCTCCAACCTGATGATTTCCCTGCTTCGGAAAATCATCCCGGACGGCGTGCGTATGCCAGCATACATCGTTGTTGTGGCATCGTTTGTAACCATCGTGGAATTTTTGATGGAAGGTTTTATTCCGGCACTCTATTCCGCCCTTGGCATCTACATCCCGCTGATCGTTGTAAACTGTATCATCCTGGGACGCGCCGAGGCATATGCTGGAAAACATGGTCCGATCCCGTCTTTATTTGATGGTATCGGCATGGGCCTTGGATTTACCGTCGGCCTGACCCTGATCGGTATGTTCCGTGAGCTGATCGGAGCCGGAACCCTGTTCGGTATCCAGGTAATGCCGAGTGCTTACGAGCCGGTCAACATCTTCATCATGGCGCCGGGTGCATTCCTTGTGCTGGCAATGCTCGTTGCGGTGCAGAACCGCATCAAACGCCAGAAGTTAGAGAAAACCGGAAAACCGGCAGTCCCGGCAGAAGAGACCGGCTGTATGGCATGCGCCAATAAGGCATACTGCCAGGCTGTGAAAGGAAAGGAGGAAGCGAAATGAAAGAACTGATTTTGATTGCGATCGGTGCGGCGCTGGTGAACAACGTTGTCTTAAGCCAGTTCCTCGGCATCTGTGCTTTCCTCGGTGTTTCCAAAAAGATGGATACGGCGGCCGGCATGGGCGGAGCGGTTATTTTTGTCCTCACGATTTCTTCATTTGTGACAAGTCTGATTTACAAATTTATCCTGGCACCGGCAGAACTTGATTATCTGAAAACGATCGTTTTCATTCTTGTCATCGCGGCGCTGGTACAGCTCGTTGAGATGTTCCTGAAAAAGACGATTCCGTCTCTGTATCGAGCGCTCGGCGTTTACCTTCCGCTGATTACAACAAACTGCGCGGTACTCGGTGTGGCACTCATCAACGTACAGAAGGATTACACGATTCTGCAGGGTACGGTTTACGGTCTGGCAACCGCAATCGGCTTTACGATTGCCATGGTGCTGATGGCCGGCCTGCGGGAAAAGATGGAGTACAACGATATCCCGGAGTCATTCAAAGGAATGCCGATCGTTCTTCTTACGGCTATGCTGATGTCAATGGCATTTATGGGATTTTCCGGAATGATCTAGGAGGGATGAAGAGATGAATGGTATTTTAGCAGCCACCCTGATGGTGGGTGGAACCGGCCTTTTGATTGGTATTCTCCTTGGAATTGCCGGAAAGAAGTTTTATGTGGAAGTGGACGAGCGCGAGACGAAGGTCCGTGAAGCGCTGCCGGGCAACAACTGCGGCGGCTGCGGTTACCCGGGCTGTGACGGAGCGGCGGCTGCAGTGGTAAAGGGTGAAGCCCCGATTTCGGTCTGTCCAGTCGGCGGTTCTCCGGCTGCGGCAGCGATCGGTGCCATTATGGGACAGGAAGCCGGAGCACAGGAGCGCAGAAAAGCAGTGGTACGGTGCGCCGGTACGTGTGACGTGGCAAAGAACAAGTATGAATACACGGGTGCAAGGGACTGCTCCTACGCTGGTTTTGTACCGGGCGGCGGTCCGAAGAGCTGCGGAAACGGATGTCTTGGTTTTGGAAACTGCGTGAAGGCATGTAAGTTTGATGCGATCCATATTGAAAACGGCATTGCCGTTGTGGACGGCGAAGCGTGCAAGGCATGCGGTGCCTGCGTGAGGGCCTGTCCGAGAAATCTGATCGACCTGATTCCGTATGAGCAGAAGATCACGGTGAAATGCCGCTCAACCGAGAAGGGCAAGGCGGTGATGGCAGCGTGTGAGATCGGCTGTATCGGATGTAAGAAGTGCGAGAAGAACTGCCCGTCGGATGCAATTCACGTTGTGGACCAGCGCGCGGAGATCGACCCGGCAAAATGTACGGGCTGCGGCCTCTGCGCGGAGAACTGCCCGCGGAAGTGTATTATGGTAGAAAAATAAAAATGAGAAATTCCATGCTGTGGGAGGGAACTTCTGCGGCGTGGAATTTTTGCTTTTCGGTGATATCGTGTTAGCCAATGCCGGTGGTGGCTGGCTTGACTTGAATTTGGGAAAATGATAAACTGAAAGTCAGAAAACGAGGGGCAAAAAGCTAAAAAAATATAAAATGGCAGAAAGGACGGGGCAAAAGTATGACAATGACAATGGATGAACTGATGAAAGTGCTCGATATGCAGGAGGATATTCTGCAGTTTACGCATTTTACAAATGCAGACGCATGGGAACTGGGAACGATGATCCTGATGGAGGCAAGACGGCGCGGAGCACAGGTTGGCATCATGATCCGCAGAAGCAACGGGGAAGTTGTATTCCAGTATTGTGATAACGGCATTACGCCGCACAATGTGGAGCTGATGAGACGGAAGAGCAATTCGGTGCTTCTGACGGAGCGGAGTTCGCTGCAGCTCTACATGGCAGCGACGAATGCGCCGGAGAGCGTAAAACAGATGGTACTGGACCCGAAGGAATACGCAATGCTGGGCGGAGGTTTTCCGATCTGCGTGGAAGAAGTCGGCGTTGTGGCGACCGTAGCAGTGTCCGGCATGGGACAGGTTTCGGATCATGATGTGATTGTGAAATGCATCAGCAAATATTTGCATATCGATGAAGTACCAAGAATCAGAACTGTATGAAAATGATGATTGAAACTAAATTTTGTGTATGATATAATATCACCGGCAAAAAGACATGATAGTTCCATCAGGGACAACAAAACCCCCGTGAGCGGCAACTCACGGGGGTTGGTTTATGTCAGCAGGTTTTGCATATCTTCCGGCAGTGGAGCGTGGAAGTTTAAGGGTTCTCCGGTGATCGGATGGACAAAGGAGAGCGATGCAGAGTGAAGTGCCTGGCGGGGGAAAGTGCCGGGAGTTTTGTTGTAGAGGGTATCGCCGAGCAGCGGATGGCCGATGTAAGCCATGTGGACGCGGATCTGGTGGGTGCGGCCGGTTTCGAGGTTGAGTTCGAGGTGGGAGAAAACGGAGCAGTGCGCGAGGGTGCGGTAATGGGTTACGGAGCGCTCGCCGGAGGCAAAGTCGACGGTGCGCTGGATGAGGGAGCCGTTGAGGCGGGCGATCGGGGCGTCGATGGTGCCGGATGCAGCGGTTTCGCCGAGGGCGAAGGCCTGATACGTGCGGTGGATTTCGCGGGAGCGCATGGCCTGGGAGAGGACGGCGGCGCTTAAGGCGTGCTTGGCGAGTACGATAAGGCCGGTGGTGTCGCGGTCGAGGCGGTTGATGCAGCGGTAGACGAAGGGTTCACCTTTCTGTTCAAAATACCATGCAATGCCGTTTGCCAGCGTATTTTCATAATTTCCAATCGACGGATGAATCGGCGTATCAGCGGGTTTATCCACAACGAGGATGTCGTCATCCTCATACACAACCGAAAACGGAACCGGCCGCGGCAGAATTCCGTCGGAGGGTTCTGTTTCGACAAGGTGCGTTTCGATCACATCCCCGGCGTGCACGGCCTGGCTCGTCCAGGCGCGGACGCCGTTTCGGAAAATGCCGTCCTCTGTGCGTTTTAAGCCCGTAATAATATGGCGCGAATATCCATGCCGGCGGAGAAACCATTCCACAGTCAGATTTTCCCGTTCCTCCTCCGGCGAAACCACATATGTAAACCTGTGTCCCATACACAAAACCTCCGTTTCTATAGCTTTTTTATCGAATGAACCCCGTCATTTCGGGGCAAAATTTCAAAAAGAGACTTTCCCAGTCTTTCGCAAGTATAGCCGAAAACAGATGGAAAAGCAAGAAACTTACCTTTCTATAGCGAAAATATAAAAAGTATAAAAGTTTCATGAAATGTCAGAATTTGATTGATTTTAGCGAAAGAAAAGTTTATGCTACTAAAAAAGAAAGAAAATCAAGAAACAGGAGGGGATACAGATGAAGCAGGTGCAAAAACCGAAAAAACCCATAATTTTTTATTATGTGATTGCGCTGATCGTCATTCTGCTGTTAAATCTTCTGCTTTTCCCGAGACTTCTCGAGCCAAAAGTAACAGAAGTTGATTACGGAAAATTTTTGCAGATGGTAGATAACAACGAAATCAGCGAAGTCCAGATCCAGTCAAATGAGATTATTTTCAGCGACAAATCAAGCCCGGCGAATTATTATAAGACGGGTGTGATGAATGATTACAAGCTGGTAGATCGTTTATATGAGGCAGGTATTACCGAATTCGGAACGCCGATCATAGAGCAGATGTCGCCACTCATGGAATTTCTTTTAACATGGGTAATACCGATCGTTGTGATGGTTGCGCTCGGACAGTGGCTGATGAAACGCATGACGAGCAAGATGATGGGTGGCATGGGAAATGCGATGAGCTTTGGAAAGAGCAACGCCAAGGTTTATGTACAGTCCGAAACCGGCATTAAATTTGCAGATGTTGCCGGAGAGGATGAGGCAAAAGAAATTTTACAGGAGATTGTTGACTTCCTGCATAATCCCAAAAAATATGAAGAAATTGGTGCAAAAATGCCGAAAGGAGCACTGCTTGTCGGCCCTCCAGGAACCGGTAAAACGCTGCTTGCAAAGGCAGTAGCCGGAGAGGCAAATGTTCCGTTCTTCTCCATTTCCGGTTCTGAGTTTGTCGAGATGTTCGTCGGCATGGGAGCTGCGAAGGTGCGTGACCTGTTCCAGCAGGCAAATGAGAAAGCACCGTGTATCGTCTTTATCGATGAGATCGATACCGTCGGCAAAAAACGTGACGGCGGCGGATTCTCCGGAAACGACGAGCGTGAGCAGACCCTGAACCAGCTGCTTGCCGAGATGGATGGATTCGATGGAAAGAAAGGCGTTGTCATTCTGGCAGCGACGAACCGTCCGGATTCCCTGGACCCGGCACTTCTTCGTCCGGGCCGTTTCGACCGCCGTGTGCCGGTTGAACTGCCTGACTTAAAAGGCCGTGAGGAAATCCTGAAAGTCCATGCGAAAAACATCCGCGTGGGCGACAATGTCGATTACAATGCGATCGCACGTATGGCATCCGGTGCTTCTGGTGCAGAACTTGCCAATATGATCAACGAGGCAGCACTCCGTGCCGTCCGTGATGGAAGAAAATTCGTCACCCAGGCGGATCTGGAGGAGAGCGTTGAGGTTGTCATCGCCGGATACCAGAAGAAGAATAAGATCATGACCGACAAAGAGAAACTGATCGTTTCCTACCACGAGGTCGGCCATGCACTCGTCGCAGCACTGCAGAGCCATTCCGCTCCGGTTACGAAGATCACCATTATCCCGCGTACGTCCGGCGCCCTCGGCTATACGATGCAGGTGGATGAAGATGAGCACAACCTGATGAGCCGCGAAGAGCTGGAAAACAAGATTGCAACGCTGACCGGCGGCCGTGTGGCAGAGGATCTGGTGTTCCATTCCATCACGACAGGTGCTTCGAACGATATCGAGCAGGCAACGAAGGTGGCAAGATCCATGATCACCCGCTTCGGTATGAACGAGGAATTTGGTATGGTTGCATTTGAGACGGTAACGAACCAGTACCTCGGCGGTGACACTTCCCTGGCATGCTCCGAATCGACAGCAGCACAGATTGATGAGAAGGTTGTTGCAGCAGTCAGAAAACAGTACGACAAAGCAGAGCAGCTCTTAAAAGATAACATGCCGAAACTCCACGAGCTGGCAAAATATCTGTATGAGAAAGAGACAATCACAGGTGATGAGTTTATGGAAATCCTGAATTTATCCCCGGATCAGCTCACGACAACGAGAATGGAAACAAACTAAAAAGCGATAAAAGCAGATGAGAATCCCGCGTTACTGTTCACCCAGCAGTGAAACACTTGCTGTTTCACTGCGTAAGAAAGTGATTCACGAATCCCGCGTTTCAAGGCGACTTCAGCCTTGCGCGGGATTCTTTCTTGTGCTATAATGCTGTAATGCGAAATTATGACACAAAAAGACAGATTTTTTTAAGATAGACCAAGAGAACATAAGGAGAAACGCAATGAAGAAAAAACAGGCATGGAAAGTGATGGGTGCTGTCCTTGCGGGCACACTGGTATTTTCCGATGCAGTTCCGCTCCGTGCCAGCGCATCGGCAGGAACGGAAAAAAGCGCAGTACAGAACGAAACTGTCTCCGGAACGGAGAACGGTACAGAGACAAAACGGGCAGCCGTTTATGTGAATCTGAAAACCGGCGATGATACGGCAGACGGTACAACGGCAGAGACAGCAGTAAAAACCGTGGAAAAAGCACAGGAGCTTCTTGCAGTTGCAGCGGCAGAACTGCAGGCGGACGGGAAAACAACCGAAAAAAACACTGCTGCAGATACCAGCAAAACGGCAGCGGAGGAAGCAGCAGAAAAATATCTGGTATTCGTCGGAATGGATGAAAAAGAGCTGGAAACGTATCGAAAGAAACAGCAGAAAACAGACTTCAGGGGAAGAGTAACAGATACCGTTTTTGCGGCAGATGAAATCGTGGTGACAGAAGCCGGATATGAGGCTGTTCTGGCAGCAGAAAAAGCAAAAGAAACGGTTTCGGAAACACCAACGCTTGCGCCAGGCGAGTCTCCGGCACCGGATGCGGCAGAAGATACCGTAACACCAACTCCGGGTCCGACGGAAACGCCGGATGCAGAGCCGACCGCAGAACCAACGGTGACCCCGGACGCAGAACCGACGGAAACGCCGGACGCAGAGCCGACCGTAACGCCGGCGGAGGAACCAACGGCAACTCCGACACCGGATGCGGACAACGGAGAAGATACAGGGGATACACCAACGGCAGCGCCGACACCGGATGCGGAACCGACCGTAACGCCGGAAGTAACTCCGACGACAGCACCGGGCGAGAATACCGATGACAGTGAAAATCCGGAGAATCCGGAAACTCCGGCAGAAGATCCAACCGTGACACCTGCCCCGGATGATACAGCAAAAGACGATCCTGCAGCAGATGATACAAACCAGGACGATACAAACCAGGATAACCAGAACGGAACGGGAAATGATGCATCATCGGACCAGTGGAAACAGGATGAAAATCTGGATGACCTTGTAAAAGATGAAATTCAGAAAGAAAACGAAACCGTAAAAAATTTCGATGAAATTTCCAATCCATCCGGTACGGACAGCACAGAAGACGGCTATCTGATCTCCAATGTCTCTCTTTTGATCCAGCCGGTGGCAGTAAGTCTGTCCAGAAGCCTTGTATCAGAGGAGCAGACGGAAACAGCAGAAGCTGAGACGGCGGACGAAGGCGAGCATGAACTGCTTGCAGCTGCAGAGCAGAAATCCAACCTGAGTGCAGGTGAAATGACAGCAAGTGCAGCCGATGACGTAAGTACGCTGCGTGCCGCAGGAACGATCCTTGTAGGACCGGACAACTACGGAACGAATAAGACATCCACTCCGACTCCGACAGCCACACCGTCGAAGAGCAGCAGTAACAACAGCTCTTCCAATTCCAATACCGGAAGCACAAAGATTCCGCAGAAGAAGACACAGACCACTGTAAGCATCCGCAGCATCCCGGTCAACACCGGCGATGAGACGATGGTGCTTCCGCTGGCGATCAGCTCCGCACTTTCTGCAGCCGTTATGTTCTGCATGGCATTCCTTCAGATGCAGGCGAAACGCGCAAAGAGCATGGCCGCATGGCTGGAATTCAAAAAGAATCATCCGTTTGACGAAAAATAAAGAAACAGGCATATCCGGAAAAGCCATTCCATACATTTACAGTATGGGAGGGCTTTTTCTTATGGAAGAAAAGAAAACATGGGCGGTGGGTGCGGGCAGCGGGATCAGCTGGCTGAAGGCTCTTCTCGTTTCCTATCTGATCTCGGTGCTTCTTCTTTTGCTGCTGTCTTTCCTGCTCTGGAAATTTTCCTGGAAGGAAAGCTGGGTGCAGGCGGGCATTGTGGTGATCTATCTGGCATCAAGCTTTTCCGGCGGAAGAATGGCAGGAAACATGGCGGGAAAACGGCGGTTTCTCTGGGGCATCTGCTTTGGAATCGTGTATTTTGCCATTCTGATCATCGTCTCCGCAGTCTTCCTGCCGGGCGGATTTGCCGGAGCCGGAAGACTTCTGTGGGCGGCAGCAGTCTGTGCCGTCGGCGGAATGGCAGGCGGAATGACGGCACACGGCAGATAAAAGCGGACAAAACAGAACATTTTTTCAAAAAACAGACTTTTAAATTTGAAAAACCTATGCTATAATGGGAAGAGCTAATGGCCGAAGACTATAAAAAAGTCGCGCGTCAACTACAATGAAGGAGGAATGTGCCATGAAACACATCAAAACTTTAAATACAAAAAGCTTACAGAACACTGTAAAAAAAGGTGGATGCGGTGAGTGCCAGACATCCTGCCAGTCCGCATGTAAGACTTCTTGCACCGTAGGCAACCAGAGCTGCGAGCATAAGTAAAAGTAATCCATAAGGACGAGTAAAAGGTGTTCCCAGAACCGGTTTCGCCGGATTTGGGAACATTCTTTTTGCCAGGCACATCAAAAAAAGAGAGAGTTATAGAAAGGAATACCACAGTGATACATTTATATAAAAGCAATGGCTTCAACATGGTGCTGGACGTCAACAGCGGCTCCGTCCATGTTGTGGATGACTGCGTATACGATGTCCTTTCCTGCATGAACGAAGGAAAAAATGCAGAAGAGGCAGCAGAGGCGCTTAGCAGTAAATATGCCGAGCAGGACATCACCGAAGCCAGAGAAGAAATTCAGGAACTTACAGATAACGGCATGCTCTTTACAAAAGACATTTACGAAAACGCAATTGATCAGTTTTCCAACCGTCCGACCGTCGTAAAAGCACTCTGCCTCCACATTGCACACGACTGTAACCTTGCCTGTCGTTACTGCTTCGCAGAAGAGGGCGAGTATCACGGAAGACGTGCACTGATGTCCCTGGAAGTCGGCAAAAAAGCGCTTGATTTCCTGATCGCAAACTCCGGCAGCAGAAGAAACCTCGAGGTAGATTTCTTCGGCGGTGAACCGCTGATGAACTGGGATGTTGTAAAACAGCTCGTAGCCTACGGAAGAGAACAGGAGAAGTTACATAACAAGAACTTCCGTTTCACCCTGACCACCAACGGTGTTCTCTTAAACGACGAGGTCATGGAGTTCTGCAATAAAGAGATGGGCAACGTCGTATTAAGTATCGACGGAAGAAAAGAAGTTCACGATCACATGCGTCCGTTCCGCAAAGGTGCCGGAAGCTACGATCTGATCGTGCCGAAATTCCAGAAATTCGCTGAGCTTCGTCATCAGGATAAATACTATGTGCGCGGAACCTTCACGCATTACAACACAGACTTTGCAGCTGATGTTCTCCATCTGGCAGACCTCGGCTTCAAGCAGATCTCGGTTGAGCCTGTTGTAGCGCCTCCGACCGAGGACTATGCGATCCGTGAGGAAGACCTTCCGGTGATCTTCGAACAGTACGACATTCTGGCAAGAGAGATGATCAAGAGAGAAAAAGAGGGAAGAGGCTTCAATTTCTTCCACTTTATGATCGATCTGACCGGCGGACCATGTGTTTATAAACGTCTTTCCGGCTGCGGTTCCGGAACCGAGTACCTTGCGGTAACACCGTGGGGCGATTTCTATCCGTGCCACCAGTTCGTAGGACAGGAAGATTTCTGCCTCGGAAATGTTTACGAAGGCGTGAAAAAGACAGAAACTGTCAACGAATTCAAAAAATGCAACGTTTATTCCAAGAAGGAGTGCAGCCAGTGCTTTGCACGGTTCTACTGCAGCGGCGGATGCGCGGCAAACTCCTACAATTTCACAGGTAAGATCAACGATGTTTACGAGATCGGATGCAAGATGCAGCAGAAACGGATCGAGTGTGCATTGATGATAAAGGCAGCTCTGGCCGAAGATTAAAGAAAAGAGGAAAATCGCGACATGATGAAGAAGAAACAGAGTATCATCGCACTCGTCCTGGCAGCCATTGTAACAGTGCTTCTTGGATGGACGATGATCAAAGGATGGGGTCCTACCGGAACCGGTTCGATGAAGAACATCAACCTGGGTCTGGATCTGTCCGGCGGTGTCAGCATTACCTATCAGGCCGTAAAGGACAACCCGACAGACGAAGAAATGTCAGATACCCGCTACAAGCTGGAACAGCGTGCGCAGCAGTACAGCGAAGAGGCACAGGTATATCTGCAGGGCGACAACCGTATCACCATTGAAATCCCGGGTGCAACCGATGCAACAGCCATTCTGGAAGAGATGGGTAAACCGGGAAGCCTGTATTTTATCAAACAGACGAATGAGGATGGTACTGAAAACTATGTCAGAGACAGCTCTACAGGAGAATATGTCCTGAACGGAAAAACCATCGAAGAACTCGAAGCAGACGGTTCTGTTGTTCTGACCGGTAAAGATGTAGCATCTGCAGAGGCACTGCATCAGCAGAACTCTACGACAAAAGCAACCGAGAGCGTCGTTCAGCTGAAAATGACAGACGAAGGAAAAGAAAAGTTTGCCACAGCGACACAGGAAGCTTACAGTGCAGGAAAAAGCATTGGTATCTATTATGATGAAAGATTCGTCAGCGTACCGGGCGTTAATGCTGTTATCTCCGATGGTACGGCAGTGATCTCCGGCGGAAACATGGACTGGGATGAGGCAGTCAGCCTGGCATCCACACTCCGCATCGGTTCCCTTTCTCTGGAACTGGAAGAGATCAATTCCAGCGTTGTTGGAGCACAGCTTGGATCTGCAGCTGTTTCCACCAGCGTGAAAGCGGGAGCGATCGGCATTATCCTGATCATCATTTTCCTTGCAATTGTATACCGCATTCCTGGTATTGCAGCCGGATGGGCACTGCTCATTTATGTTGAGCTGAACCTGATTGCCTTAAATGCATTTGACCTGACTCTGACCCTGCCTGGTATCGCCGGTGTTATTCTGTCGATCGGTATGGCAGTCGATGCAAACGTTATCATCTACGCCCGCATCGAGGAGGAGATCGGTGCCGGAAAAACAGTTCATGCAGCAATCCGCGATGGATTCAAGAAGGCAACTTCCGCCATCCTGGACGGAAACGTGACAACGCTGATTGCAGCAGCCGTTCTGTATGCACTCGCAAGCGGAAGTGTCCGTGGATTTGCCATGACACTGGCGCTTGGTATCGTTCTTTCCATGTTCAGTGCCATGCTTATTTCCAGACTGCTTGTCAACAGCCTGTATGGTGTCGGCCTGAAAGATGCAAAATATTACGGAACAAAGAAAACGCGCAAAGGATTCCCGTTTGTGGAAAAGAGAAAAGTGTTCTTCACCATTTCCTGCGTTCTGCTGCTTGCCGTTCCGGCCAGCATGATTTTCATGCACCAGACGAAGGGAAGTGCGCTGAACTTCGGCCTTGACTTCAAGGGCGGTACCTCCATCAACGTTCCGTTCAACGAGGACTATTCCATTGAAGAACTGGACAAACAGGTAGAGCCGGTTGTGGAAGGCGTAACCAAAGATTCCAACATTCAGATGACAAAGGTTGTCGGAAGCAACAACGTTATCATCAAAACACGTTCTCTTTCTCTGGATGAACGTGAGCAGATTTACAGTGCAATGGCAGATCATTTCGGCGTAGATACTTCCGAGATCACATTCGAAAATATTTCTTCTACGGTAAGTAAAGAGATGAGCCAGAATGCAATGAAAGCGGTTATCGTTGCCGTAATCTGCATGCTGCTGTACATCTGGATCCGTTTCCGCGACATCCGTTTCGCATCGAGTGCGATCCTTGCACTGATGCACGATATCGCGATTGTGTTCGGATTCTATGTTGTATCCCGTACCTCTGTCGGCAGCACCTTTATCGCCTGCATGCTGACCATCCTCGGCTATTCCATCAACAGTACGATCGTTATTTTCGACCGAATCCGTGAGAATCTGCCGGAGTTAAAGAGAGAGCCGATCGAGTCCCTGGTTGACCGCTGCATCACGGAAACCCTGACCCGAAGCATTTACAGTTCCCTGACGACCTTTATTACCATCTTTGTTCTGTTTGTGATGGGAGTTTCTTCCATCCGCGACTTTGCAGCACCTCTGATGGTTGGTATCGTATGCGGAGCATATACCTCTGTCTGCATCACAGGCGCACTGTGGTATGTGATGAAACATATCGGTAAAAACAAATATGTTCCGTCCAAAGCAGTACAGAATATGAAAAAGTAAAGCAAATAACAGTGAAAAACGAAGAGAAACGCCGGACCGGAAAAGTCCGGCGTTTCCTGCTAGAGCGTGTTTGAAACAGACATCATTTTTCAAACACGCTCTCACAGGAAAAGGGAGGAAATATGAGAAAAGAACGCTGGGTAGTTTCGGCGAAGAGGGCTGATTTCCAGGCGATTGCGAAGCGCTACGGTGTCGATCCTGTCATTGCCCGTCTGATCCGGAACCGTGATGTGACAGGGGAGAAAGAGATCGAAGAGTATTTATTTGGCGATCTCGAACAGCTCCACGATCCGCTTTTGATGAAAGACATGGAGCGTGCGGCGGATCTGATCGCAGAAAAAATCCGGGAGAAAAAGCCGATCCGGATCATTGGCGATTATGATATTGATGGTGTTACGGCAACGTATATTCTGCTGACCGGCTTAAAGGATCTCGGTGCCGATGTGGATGTGCGCATCCCGGACCGGATTGCGGATGGTTATGGATTGAATGAGTATCTCGTGCAGTTCGCCGCAGAGGAGGGACGGGACACGATTGTGACCTGCGATAACGGGATTGCGGCCAGCAGCCAGATCCGTCTTGCGAAAGAGCTTGGAATGACCGTTGTTGTGACAGACCACCATGAAGTTCCGTTCGAGCAGGATGAAAACGGAGAACGCCGCTACATCCTGCCGCCTGCGGATGCAGTCGTCAATCCGAAACAGAAAGACTGTTCCTATCCATTCCCGGGCCTGTGCGGTGCGGCCGTTGCATGGAAACTGATCCAGACCATGGAAAAAAAAGCAGGACTTCCAGAAGAACACAGCTTCCGCTTTCTGGAATTTGTCGCAATTGCAACCATCGGCGATGTGATGGATCTGCAGGGCGAAAACCGGATTCTGGTAAAAGCAGGCCTTCGGGCACTTCACAAAACACAGAATCTTGGGCTGCAGGAGCTGATCCGCGTACAGGGCATTGAGGCGGAGAATGTGACGCCATATCATATCGGTTTCATCCTCGGCCCGTGCATCAACGCATCGGGACGGCTCGACACGGCGGAACATTCGCTGAAGCTGCTCTGCGCCAAAACGCGTGAGGAGGCGGCAAAACTTGCGGGGGATTTAAAAGACCTGAACGAAAGCCGCAAGGAGCTGACCCGCCAGGGTGAGGCAAAAGCAATCGAACTGGTCGAAACATCCCCGCTGCAGAACGACAAAGTTCTCGTTGTCTACCTGCCGGACTGCCATGAAAGTCTTGCCGGAATCATCGCGGGCCGCCTGCGGGAGCATTTTCACAAACCGTCTTTTGTACTCACAAAAAGTGAGGAGGGGATCAAAGGATCCGGCCGTTCGATTGAAGCCTATTCGATGTACGAGGAGCTCTGTAAGTGCAAAGAGCTGATGAAAAAATTCGGCGGCCACCCGATGGCAGCGGGACTTTCTCTTGCAGGAGAGGAGATGATCGAGCCGTTCCGCCGGGCACTGAATGACAATGCCGCGCTGACCGAAGAGGATTTCGTGGAAAAAGTTGTGATTGATGTGCCGATGCCGATCGCCTACATTACGAAAAATCTGATCCGTCAGTTAAGCCTCCTGGAGCCGTTTGGAAAAGGAAACACAAAACCGCTGTTTGCGCAGAAAGGACTGACTGTATTAAATTACCGCATTTTTGGGAAGAATAGAAATGTGGTAAAAGTACAGCTTGCCGATGCGGGCGGCTATCAGATGGACGGCGTCTATTTTGGGGAGGGAGAGGCGTTTGCCGCATACGTGGATGCACATCCGACCCTGTCCGTAGCATATTATCCGTCGATTGATACGTGGAACGGGCGCGATAAGCTGCAGATCAATATCCAGAGTTATTTTTAAAGATGCAAAATTGACGCAGAAGAATATTGATGCTATACTGTAAGATGAATTGTCAAACCTTGACGAAACGGAGGAATATTTTATGAAAAAGGTAGAGGATTACGTAAGAAGTATTCCGGATTTCCCGGAACCGGGTATTATTTTCAGAGATATAACGAGTATCCTGCAGGACGCAGACGGACTGCAGCTTGCCATAGATGAGATGCAGCATTTTGTAGAGGAAGTCGACTGTGATGTGATCTGCGGAACGGAATCCCGCGGTTTCATTTTCGGCATGCCGATTGCCTACAATTTGCATAAACCGTTCGTGCCGATTCGCAAAAAAGGCAAACTCCCGCTCGAGACGATCGAGGAGAACTATGATCTGGAGTACGGCAGCGCAACGATTGAGATGCACAAAGACGCTGTTTTGCCGGGTCAGAAAGTAGTCATTATCGACGACCTTATTGCAACCGGCGGAACCGTGGAGGCCTGTGCAAGAATGATCGAGCGTCTCGGCGGTGAAGTAACCAGAATCGTGTTTTTGATGGAGCTTGCCGGCTTAAACGGACGCGAAAAACTGGCAAAATATGATGTAAAATCTGTCATCTGCTACGATGGCAAATAAAGTATCCAGGAAGCGCAGGGAGTAATCATAAGAGCGGAGGGATACATATGGAAGAAGAGAAAAGAATCAGTGAAGAAGAGTTAAAAAAGGATGTGGCGGCGGCAGAAGCCAGAATCCGCAAGACGGACGATTTCACAAGTCCGGAGGAATTATACGGGGAATTAATCGCTTCTGTGAAAAAATATCATCCATCGGACGATATTTCCCTGATCGAAAAAGCGTACCGCGTGGCGGCGGATGCACATAGGGACCAGAAAAGAAAGAGCGGGGAACCGTACATCATCCATCCGCTCTGCGTGGCAATTATCCTGGCAGACTTAGAGCTTGACAAGGAGTCGATCGCGGCAGGTCTTCTGCACGACGTTGTCGAAGATACCGTTATGACAGAGGAAGAGCTGACGGAAGAATTCGGCCCGGAGGTTTCTCTGATTGTAAGCGGTGTTACAAAGCTGGCACAGCTGAAGTATTCCGCGGACAAGGTCGAAGAGCAGGCGGAGAACCTGCGGAAGATGTTCCTTGCGATGGCAAAAGATATCCGCGTTATTCTGGTAAAGCTGGCGGACCGTTTGCATAATATGCGGACGGCGCAGTACTGGTCACCGGAGACACAGAAGAAAAAAGCGCGTGAGACGATGGATATCTATGCTCCGATTGCACAGCGCCTTGGTATTTCCAAGATCAAGGTGGAGCTCGATGATCTTTCTTTAAAATATCTGGAGCCGGATGCGTACTACGAGCTGGTGGAAAAGGTCAGCATGAAGCGGGAGCAGCGGCAGGAGTTTGTCGATGCGATCGTAAAAGAGGTGACCCGTCATATCCACCAGGCAGGCATCGAGGCCGATGTCAATGGACGCATCAAGCACTTTTTCAGTATCTACAAAAAGATGGTCAACCAGCATAAGACGCTGGATCAGATTTATGATCTCTTTGCGGTCCGCATTATCGTGGAATCGGTCAAAGACTGCTATGCTGCGCTTGGCGTCATCCATGAAATGTATACGCCGATTCCAGGCCGCTTCAAAGATTACATTGCCATGCCAAAGCCAAACCGTTACCAGTCCCTGCATACAACCCTGATCGGACCGAACGGGCAGCCGTTTGAGATTCAGATTCGTACTTATGAAATGCACCGGATTGCAGAATACGGTATCGCTGCGCACTGGAAATACAAAGAGGCCTCCGACGGCAAAAAGCCGGGACCGGAGCAGGAAGAGGAGAAACTGACCTGGCTGCGCCAGATTCTTGAGTGGCAGCAGGACATGGCAGACAACCATGAATTCATGAACCTCTTAAAGAGCGACCTCGACCTGTTTGCCGACAATGTTTACTGTTTCAGCCCGGCTGGCGATGTCAAAACGCTTCCGGTCGGCTCCTGTGCCATCGACTTTGCTTATTCCGTCCACAGTGCGGTCGGCAACAAGATGGTCGGAGCGAGGGTCAACGGAAAACTCGTGCCGATCGAGACGGAACTTCACAACGGAGACCGCGTCGAGATCATCACCTCGCAGAACTCCAAGGGACCGAGCCGTGACTGGCTGAAAATTGCCAAGAGTTCACAGGCGAAGAGCCGCATCAACCAGTGGTTCCGCCAGCAGAACAAGACGGACAACATCGTAAAAGGCAAGGAAATGCTCACCAACTATGCAAAGCTGAAGGGCAAAAACCTTGGAATTTATACAAAACCGGTGTATGAAGAGGCTGTTATGAGAAAGTACGGTTTCCGCGACTGGGATTCTGTGCTTGCGGCAGTCGGTCATGGCGGCTTAAAAGAGGGTCAGGTTCTCAACAAGCTGATCGAGACGTACGAAAAACAGCATAAAAAAGAGATTACCGACGAGCAGGTGCTCGAAGCGACATCCGGAGAGAAGGTTCTGCCGGTTGGAAAGAGCAAGGGCGGCATCGTCGTGCGTGGTATCCACGATGTGGCGGTGCGCTTTTCCAAATGCTGCAACCCGATCCCGGGAGACGAGATCGTGGGCTTTGTCACAAGAGGCCGCGGCGTTACGATCCACCGCACCGACTGTGTCAATGTCCTAAATCTTCCGGAATCCGAGCGGGCACGCCTCATTGATGCCGAATGGCAGGCGGAGGATAATGGCGGTTCTCTTTACACCGTGGAGATCAGTGTTTACGCAAACAACCGTACCGGACTTCTGGTGGATATCTCCAAGATCTTCACCGAGCGGAAGATCGACCTTGCGGCGATGAATGTAAGAACGAGCAAGCAGGGAACGGCTTCCATCGATGTGACGTTTGATGTGCATAACAACGAGGAGCTGAACAGCATTATTGAGAAGGTGCGTCAGGTGGAGAGTGTGATGGATATTCAGAGATCGAGAGGATAAAAGGAGAAAACGTATGATAAAGGTAAATTACCGGGCACTTGGAATGCTCTCGACAAACTGTTACGTTGTGGAAAACCCGGACAGTCAGAAGGTGCTGATCGTGGATCCGGGCGATTCGCCGATGGAGATTGCACGCCAGATCGACGAGATTGACGGCGACCCGGAGGCTATTTTGCTGACCCATGGCCATTTCGACCATATGCTGGCAGCGGATGCGCTGCGGAAAAAATACCATATTCCGGTCTATGTCCATGAAAAGGAGCAGCACCTTCTGGGGGACGCAAGGGAAAATCTTTCCGGCCTCTGGAGCGCGCCGTACACGATGCAGGCAGACAAAACGGTAAAAGAGGGCGATATTCTGCATCTGGCGGATTTTAAAATCCATGTGCTTGCAACGCCAGGCCATACGGCAGGAGGCGTCTGCTATTATATTCCGGCAGAAAAAGCACTTTTTTCCGGCGATACGCTGTTTTGCGAATCATATGGAAGATACGATTTCCCGACATCTTCCGGAAGAGATCTGATTGCATCGGTCAAACGCCTGTTAAAAGAGCTTCCCGGGGATGTGACTGTGTATCCGGGGCACAACGATGAAACTACGATTGAACATGAAAAGAGGTACAATCCCCTTGCTTAATATCAGCCTTTGTTTTAACAGAAAAGATTTTGAATACGATGTGTATTCCCTGATCAAGGCATTCTATCCCGGCTGCGAGATCACCTCGTGGTACGAAGAGGATGGAGCGCCGGACGGGGAATTTGCATATTATGATAAGATCCTGTACGCGGCAGACCAGATCTGCTTTTCCATAGAAAATGAGAAGCACGAAGAGCTTTCTGCCGCGTGTGAGGCGGTGGAATATGAAAAAGACCGCCACGAAACGAAAAATGTCCTGAAACGGATGGTCTATCGCACGCTCTCGAAAGTGAGCGGAAAAGAACTTCCGTGGGGCGACCTTACCGGCATCCGTCCGACGAAAATTCCGATGAAGATGCTGGAAGAGGGCAAAACAAATGTAGAGATTGCGAAATACATGCGCGAGACCTACTACACCAGCCCGGAAAAGACGGCACTTGCAATCACGATTGCCAACCGGGAAAAGGATATTTTAAAGACGATCGACTACGAGCACGGCTACAGCCTGTACATCGGCATTCCATTCTGTCCGAGCATCTGTCTGTACTGTTCCTTCGGTTCCCATGTGTTAAGCCGCTGGGCCCATATGGTAGATCCGTATCTGGATGCGCTGATCAAAGAGCTGACTTTCATCAGCGAGCGTATGAAAGACTATACACTTGATACGATCTACATCGGAGGCGGAACGCCGACGACGCTGAATGCAGCACAGATGGAACGTCTGCTTTCGAAGGTGACAGAGCTCTTCCCGATGGATCAGGTGCAGGAGTTTACCGTGGAGGCAGGACGGCCGGATACGATCCATGAGGATGTCTTAAAGGCCATCCGCAAATTCCCGGTGACTCGTATTTCGATTAACCCGCAGACGATGAACCAGGAGACACTGGATTTGATCGGACGCCATCATACGGTGGAGGAGATTGAAGAGAAGTTCCGCATGGCGCGTGACCTTGGTTTCGACAACATCAACATGGATCTGATCGTTGGTCTGCCGGGCGAGGACAGGGAAAAAGTGGCGCATACCCTGGAAAAAGTGGAGGCGCTGAACCCGGATTCCCTGACGGTCCATTCCCTTGCATTGAAGCGTGCGACGAGACTCAATTTGTTCAAAGACAAATATCAGGAAATCTCGTTTGAAAATTCCGCTGAGATCATGAAAATGACGATGGACAGCGCACATCGCATGGAGATGGGGCCGTATTACATGTACCGCCAGAAAAATATGGCGGGAAACTTTGAGAATGTAGGTTATTCCCGGGAAGGAAAGGCCGGTATTTACAACATTCTCATTATGGAAGAAAAACAGTCCATTCTGGCTGCAGGAGCCGGAGCATCCACGAAATTCGTGTTTGACCACGGAGAGCGCATTGAGCGGGTGGAAAATGTGAAGGATCTGAAAAATTATGTGGAGCGTATCGATGAGATGATCGAGAGAAAGCGTATCGGAATGGAGAAGTATCTGCCAAAATGAAAAAAAATTCCAGTCAGCAGCTTCACATGCTGCGATATACCCTGACCGAACAGCTCATCCACGGCATGGAAGTGAGTAATCTGGCTTACGATCTTGCGCGGGAACTGGGGTATGAAAAAGAAATTTGCTATGAGCTTGCAAAAGCGGGCGTTCTCCACGACATCGGAAAGGTTGTCCTGGAGAATTACGTAGAAGAACAGGATACGCTCGTTGTCGAGGAGATGCGCTTTGTGCGGACCCATTCCACACTGGGATATGAGCTGCTGCAGGGACGCGGATACTCCGATTTTGTCATGGAGAGCATTCTGTACCACCATGAAAATTATGACGGAACAGGATATCCTGCGAATCTGGCAGGAGAAAAGATTCCGTTTGGGGCGCGTATTTTGCGTATCTGCGATGTGTACTGCGCACTGACCTCCGACCGCCCGTACCGGCGCGCGTTTACGCAGGAACAGGCGATGGAGCTTATGGCAGAAGAAGTCAAAAATTTCGATCTGAAAATGTTCCTGGCATTTCAGAGAGTGATCCACAGCGGCAGCCGCAAAGCAATTGAGCTTTCCGATGTCGACGAACTGATCCAGGAAATCATAAAGGAGAAAACAGAAAATGGCATTAAAGAAGAAACCGGTTACCGGAATGAAAGATATTTTACCGAAAGAAATGGCAATTCGTGATTATGTGATCCGTCTGATTAAGGACACGTACGGAACCTTTGGCTTTACTTCCATGGAGACTCCGTGTGTAGAGCACATCGAAAATCTGAACAGCAAACAGGGCGGCGAGAATGAGAAGCTGATCTTCAAAATCTTAAAAAGAGGAGAGAAGCTGAAACTTGAGACAGCTGAGAAGGAAAACGACCTTGTGGACAGCGGCCTTCGTTACGACCTGACCGTTCCGCTCTGCCGTTACTATTCCAACAACGCAAACGAGCTTCCGTCCCCGTTCAAAGCACTTCAGATGGGAAATGTATGGCGTGCAGACCGTCCGCAGAGAGGAAGATACCGCCAGTTCATGCAGTGCGATATCGATATCCTCGGCGAGCCGACCAACCTTGCAGAGATTGAGCTGATCCTTGCTACCACCACACTGCTTGGAAAACTGGACTTCAAGAACTTTACGATCCGTATCAATGACCGCCGCATCTTAAAAGCAATGGCAGCCTACAGCGGATTCCCGGAGGAGTCCTATGACACCGTATTTATTATCCTCGATAAGATGGATAAAATCGGTTTTGAGGGCGTTGCCAAAGAGCTCGAGGAAGCCGGCTTTGCAAAAGAGTCCGTAGAGAAATACCTGAAAATGTTCGAGGAGATCACCCCGGATACCGCAGGCGTAGAGTACTGCCGTGAGAAACTCGAGGGATTCCTTGACAAAGAGTACGCAGACGGCCTGAAGACCATCATCGACAGTGTCAATGCCGTGAAGACCGCAGAATTCAAGATCGCTTTCGATCCGACTCTGGTGCGCGGAATGTCCTACTACACCGGACCGATCTTCGAGATCGCTATGGATGAGTACGGCGGATCTGTCGGAGGCGGCGGACGCTACGATGAAATGATCGGAAAATTCACCGGAAACCAGACCTGCGCATGCGGATTCTCCATCGGATTTGAGCGTATCGTTATGCTGCTGCTCGAGAGAGATTATCAGATTCCGGGTGCTCAGAAGAAAAAAGCATATCTGATTGAGAAAAACATGCCGGCAGAAGGAATGCAGAAGATCATCCAGCAGGCAACGAAAGAAAGAAGCGAAGGCACTGCCATTAACATCGCTGTTATGAAGAAAAACAAGAAATTCCAGAAAGAACAGCTTGCCGGAGAAGGATACACCGAGATCGAAGAATTTTTTGTTGACAAAATGTAAGGAATATCCAATAATAGTAATCGCATGAAAAAACGATGTGCTGCGGATGCGAACCCTTTGCGTCCGCAGTTCCAAATAGGAGGAACAAGAAAATGGCTGAATCCATGAAAGGCCTGAAGAGAACCTGCCGCTGTGCGGAAGTCACAAAAGCAGATATCGGAAAAAAAGTAACCCTGATGGGCTGGGTACAGAAGAGCCGTAATAAAGGCGGAATTATTTTCGTCGATCTGCGTGACAGAAGCGGTATTATGCAGATTATCTTTGAGAACGGCCCGATCAGTGAGGAAGGTTTTGAGAAAGCAGCAAAACTGCGCAGCGAGTTCGTCATCGCCGTAGAAGGTGAAGTTATGGCCCGCTCCGGTGCTGTCAATGAAAATCTGGCAACAGGAGAGCTCGAAGTAAAGGCTGAGTCCTTACGCATTCTTTCCGAGGCAGAAACCCCGCCGTTCCCGATCGAGGAGGATTCCAAGACGAGAGAAGAGCTCCGTCTGAAATACCGTTACCTGGATCTGCGCCGCCCGGACATCCAGAGAAACCTGATCATGAGAAGCAAAGTGGCAATGCTCACCCGTGAGTTCATGTCCAAAGAAGGCTTCCTTGAGATCGAAACCCCGATGCTGACGAAATCCACACCGGAAGGCGCCAGAGATTACCTGGTACCGAGCCGTGTTCATCCAGGCAGCTTCTACGCATTGCCGCAGTCTCCGCAGCTGTTCAAACAGCTTCTGATGTGCTCCGGCTATGACCGTTATATCCAGATCGTAAAATGTTTCCGTGACGAGGACCTGCGTGCCGACCGTCAGCCGGAGTTCACCCAGATCGATATGGAGCTTGCTTTCGTTGATGTAGATGATGTTATCGATGTCAATGAGAGACTGCTGGCACACCTGTTCAAAGAGGTGCTCGGCGTTGAGGTACAGCTCCCGATCCAGAGAATGACCTGGAAAGAGGCTATGAACCGTTTCGGTTCCGACAAACCGGACCTGCGTTTCGGTATGGAGCTGGTTGATGTTTCCGAGACCGTAAAAGATACCGAGTTCGTTGTATTTAAGGGCGCACTTGAAAACGGCGGTTCTGTCCGCGGTATTAACGCAAAGGGACAGGGCGCAATGCAGAGAAAGAAAATCGACAAGCTCGTTGAGTTTGCGAAAGGTTACGGTGCAAAAGGTCTTGCATACATTGCAATCCATGAGGATGGAAGCTGGAAATCTTCCTTCTCCAAATTTATGACGGAGGAGCAGATGGAAGCCCTCATCAAAGCCATGGACGGACAGGCTGGAGACCTTCTTCTCTTCGCAGCAGACCGCAACAAGATTGTTTGGAACGTTCTTGGCGCACTTCGTCTGGAACTGGCAGAGCAGATGGGACTGCTCGACAAGAACGAGTACCGTTTCGTATGGATTACCGAGTTCCCGCTTCTGGAGTGGTCCGATGAGGAGAACCGTTTTACCGCAATGCATCACCCGTTCACTATGCCGATGGACGAGGATCTGCCGCTTCTGGATACCGATCCGGGCGCAGTTCGTGCAAAAGCTTACGATATTGTTCTGAACGGTACCGAGATCGGCGGAGGAAGTGTTCGTATCCACCAGAACGATGTGCAGGAGAAGATGTTTGAGATGCTTGGTTTCACAAAGGAACAGGCACATGAGCGATTTGGTTTCCTTCTGGATGCTTTCAAATACGGAGTTCCGCCTCACGCCGGACTGGCTTACGGACTGGACCGTCTCGTTATGCTGATGGCAAAAGAGGACAGCATCCGCGACGTCATCGCATTCCCGAAGGTAAAAGATGCTTCCTGTCTGATGACCGAGGCTCCGTCACCGGTTGACGCAGCACAGCTGGAAGAGCTTGGCCTTGAGGTTGAGCCGCAGGCTGAGGAAGAGACAACAGAAGAGTAAAGAAAATTTTGTAATTTACAGGACAGACAATTTTGCAGAAGTGCAGCGTTGTCTGTCCTTTTTTAGGTTTCACTCGATCAGTGTAAAGAAAAACTTAAGAAATTCTTCCACGTCTTCCCCGTTGTTTTGCTGGAAAAAAGTGCTACAATATGGTTTGTAAGAAAGATACGGAAACATCCACAGCAAGTGGAACACATAGAGGAAAAGACAAGGAGGAATCACGATGTTAGTTACATTAGTCATGCTGGCAACCTGTTTTGGTCTGCTCTGCGGAATTGGAATTTTATTTGGGATCGTCGGACTGCTGCTGAAATTTGGAGGAAAAGTCCTCGGCGCATGCGCCACTATTCTTCTCCCGATCGGCGTGATCTGGCTTGGATTTAAAATCGTGTTCGCCGTCGTTCCGCTTCTGTTCAAACTGGTCTGTGCAGCGCTGATCTGTTATCTCGTATACCGCATTCTGCGGGAGATGAAAATTGTAGCATAAAAAATAAAATCTAACAGATTCGAAAGAAAACCTGCTTTCCGTCATAAACACGGAGGCAGGTTTTTAATGACAAAAACAAAAATCTATTTTCAGAAAAAAGCCAGTATTTGCTTAAAAAAGAGTAAGGAAAAAGTAAGAAAACAAAAAACAAAATGTGATACGATAGAGCTAACTTGGGAGAACTGAAAAATTCTTTGCAAAAATAGAAAAGTGGGAGGAAGCGTATGAAGAAAAAAGTAATCGCGATTGTGTGTGCAGTCGCAGTGCTGGCGGCAGCCGGAGGGGGAGTGACATGGCATTTCCTTGGAAACAGTACAAAAGAGGACGATAACGTCGTCTATGTCAATACTGTAAAAGCCCTGACCAATCTGGGAACTGGAAATGGAATGGAAAACCGCTATGCCGGTGTTGTGGAGTCGGAAAATACCTGGAAGGTAGAGAAAAACAGCGAGAAAAAGGTAAAGGAAGTTTATGTGGAAGTCGGTCAGGAGGTTCAGGTCGGAACACCGCTGTTCTCCTACGATACCGAGAAATTCCAGAGTGACCTCGAGCAGGCGCAGCTGGATCTGGAACGCATAAACAATGAACTTTCAAGTATGAATACCAATATCGACCAGCTTTACAAAGATAAAAAGCAGGCATCAAAAGACCAGCAGGCAAGCATCACACTGGAAATTCAGGAAGCGGAGCTGGATTTAAAGAAAAAAGAATATGAAGGAAAATCAAAACAGGCGGAGATTGATAAATTAAACGATAACATCACCAATGCGACCGTGATCAGCGAAATCGCCGGTGTTGTAAAATCAATCAACAACGATGACAGCAGCGCCGGCGCTTACTCCGGTGACAACTCCGACAATTCCTTCCTGACCGTTCTTGCAACGGGAGATTTCCGTGTAAAAGGCCAGATCAATGAACAGAATATGAGCGACGGTTCGATTACCGAAGGAAGCCAGGTGATCGTGCATTCTCGTGTAGATGAGAATCAGACCTGGACCGGAACCGTGACAAAGATTGATCGGGAAAATGCACGGACAGGAAGCAATAACGTTTACAGCAGTTCGGGAGACGGTATGACGCAGTCAAGCAACTATCCGTTTTATGTACAGCTCGATGGAACAAATGGCCTGATGCTCGGTCAGCACGTTTACGTAGAGCCGGATGTCGGCCAGCAGGAAGTCAAAACAGGAATCTGGCTGTCTGACTCCTTTATCAACGATGTCGACAGCAATCCTTACGTCTGGGCCGATAATGGAAAAGGCAAACTGGAAAAACGAAGCGTAACCCTTGGAACACACGATGAAAATATGATGGAATATCAGATCACCGACGGCCTTGCAGAAGATGATGCAATCACCTTCCCGGAGGACGGTCTGGAAGAAGGGATGAAGACCGTAGTCAGCACCGACGGATCACTGGGACAGAGCAATCCGGCCGGCGGCGAGGATGACGGAATGGTGGATGACGGTATGCTTGACAACGACGATGGAATGGTCGACGACGGTATGACGCAGGATGAAAACGGCATGGTTGACAATACCATGGACGGCGCAGAGTACAGCGGTGAGGAAGATACAACGAACGTGATCGGCGGCGCCGACAATGGTAAGGCAGAACCGGCAGACACACAGGAAACCGGATCAGCAGATGACGGGGAGGTGCAGCCGTGATTCTGGAATTAGAGAATATCTGTAAAGAATATATGCAGGGCAAAATCCCGGTTCCGGTTCTGAAAAACATCAACTTCTCCATGGAAGAAGGCGAGTACGTTGCGATCATGGGTCCTTCCGGTTCCGGAAAAACAACACTGATGAATATTGTCGGCTGCCTCGACCAGGCGACGAGCGGACGGTTGATCCTCGACGGACAGGACATCAGCAAATGCAGTGACAATCAGATGTCGGACATCCGCCTGCAGAAAATCGGCTTTGTCTTCCAGAACTTCCAACTCCTTGCAAGACAGAGCGCAATGGAAAATGTATGCCTGCCGTTGACGTACGCGGGCGTGCCGAAAAAAGAGAGAAGAGAGCGGGCAGCGATTGCCCTCGAGCGGGTGGGGCTCGGCGACCGTATGAGTTTCAAACCGACCCAGCTCTCCGGCGGACAGAAACAGCGTGTGGCGATTGCAAGAGCGATCGTCAACCATCCGAAAATTCTGCTGGCTGATGAGCCGACCGGAGCGCTCGACTCCCATTCCGGCGAGCAGGTCATGGAGCTGTTCCAGAGCCTGAACGACGAGGGCGTCAGCATCTTGATGATTACGCATGACGCGGAGATCGCATCGATGGCACAGCGCATCGTGGAGATCCGCGACGGAATGATGAAATCGAAGGAGGTGGCCGAAGCATGAAAAAAGGAAAAGCCGCAAAGAAAGCAGCGATTGCAGTCGTGACAGCGGTTGCCGTGGGTGGCGTCAGTGTCGGCGGTTATTACGGCATCCGCCAGGCGCAGAAGACGACCGTAAAAGTGTATCCGGTCAGTGACTTTACGAGTGGTTACTGGGGAGACAGCATGAACATGGAAGGCCAGATCACCTCGACGGCTTCCCAGAACATCTATCTTTCCGACAGCCAGACCATTTCCCAGGTTCTCGTCAAAGAGGGCGATGTGGTAAATGCCGGAGACACGCTGATGACATACGATACCAGCATGATTGAGCTGGATCTGGAAACGCAGCAGTTACAGCTTGCACAGACAAAGCTGAAAATCCAGCAGAGTGAAAAAGAACTGGAAAAGCTGAAAAAGACAAAACCGGTATCGGATACGCCGCTGAATCCGGTGGAGCCGGATTTCCCGGATTTCCCAGATGAACCCATCGATCCGGATTTCCCGGACGAACCGATTCCGACCCCAGAACCGGAGCCGACGTACGAGGATGCTGTTCTGTACAGCAGTACGAATAAGCTTGTATTTGGTTCCAAACCATACAAAGGAGAAGGAACGCAGGAAGACCCATACACCTATCTCTGCGCACCGGGAACAGTCCTGACAGGCGGATTCCTGAATCAGATGGCAGGATACGCGGATGAAAAGGGAACGAAAAAAGAAGAGGACAGCGAAGGATACTGGTTTCGCCTGGAGATTCATGAGGAAAACAAAGCCGCAGAGGCGCTGGAAACCGTGTGGGAGCAGGATGGAACGAAGATTGCGAAAGCATACGAGACTTCGTATGAAGCAGTCCTGAGTCTGAAAGAATCCGAATCGGCGGATGCACCGGAAATAAAAATCACCACGCCGCTTGCCAACACAGAGGTGGCAGAGGGCGGCGAGCTGAAGCTGAAAATCGGAATCAATGAGAAGAAAGATACCGAAGAGAAGCCGGATGAGAAAGCCGACGATAAAACGGATGATAGAACCGAGAGTCTGTCCGAGGACGATGTGACACAGCCGGGTGAAGCCGGAAATGGAAGCGGTGAGGCAGACGATTCCACGGAAAACACCGAAACGGATGTCACTTACACATACGTCTGGAAACACAACGGAAAGACAATCGACGGAGATTTTAAGGATACTTACACAAAAGAAAACATCACAAAAGAGGATGCCGGAATCTATACAGTAGAAGTGACAGCGAAAAATGACAAGGGTACTTCCATGGCAGTCAGCACTGCAAATGTGGCGGTAAAAGAAGGAACGATTACCCCGACACCAAGTGTAACTCCGACCCCGAGCGTTACGCCGGGACCGAGTGTAACTCCAGAGCCGACCGTCAGCCCGGAACCAAGTACAACACCGATTCCGACCACAGAGCCGGTTCCAACAGAAATTCCGGTGCCGAGCGAGACCCCAGTTCCGACGGAAACGCCGACGCCAACCGAAGCCCCGGCAGAACCGGAAGCGGAACCGCAGAGCGAAGATGTGCCGGAAGCAGTGCAGACGACAGCAAAAACCGTATTCTACGGTGAAAAAGCATCGGTACAGTCCCTCTTTACATCATCCACAGGAAGCAGCGCAAATAACAATACTTCTTCCGGTGATGATACCCAGATGACCTACACAAAAGATGAGTTGAAAAAAGCCATCAGCGAAAAAGAAAGCCAGATCCGTAATCTGAAGCTGGATCAGAAGGAAGAGGAACTCAAAGTCAAAAATACGCAGAAATCCCTGGATTCCCAGACCGTAAAAGCGACGATCAGCGGTGTGGTAAAGAAGGTTGGAAATGCAGAAAACCCGTCCAACGACGGAAGCGCCTTTATCCAGGTCAGTGGAAACGAAGGTCTGTACGTGCGCGGCTACTTAAGCGAGACGTATCTCGATCAGGTAAAAGTCGGCGATGAACTCAACGTGACTTCTTGGTCTTCGGGTGCTTTTGCAGCGGCAACCGTAACCGAGATTTCTCCGTACCCGACAACAAGCTACATGTCGTACAGCGAGACACCAGCCTCCTTCTATCCGTTCACAGCCGTTATCCCGGAAGGCGGAGAAGGTTTTGAAAACGGTGACTGGATCGAGATTGCAATCACTGTCGGAAACGATGTAGAAAACGGCAACGGCCTGTACGTCAGCAAAGAATTCATCCGCGAGGAAAACGGACAGAAATTCGTTTATATCCGGGATGAAAATGATAAATTAAAGAAACAGAATGTGGTAACCGGAAAACTTCTGTGGGGCAGTTATTACGAAGTGAAGAGCGGTCTTTCCGAAGAGGATTACATTGCATTTCCGTACGGCAAAACCGTGGTGGAAGGCGCAGACACGAAGGAATCCAGTTCATCGGATTATTACAACAGTTAAGGAGGCGCATTATGTTAGAAAATGTAAGACTTTCCTTTCAGGGAATCTGGTCACACAAAATGCGTTCCTTCCTGACGATGCTGGGTATTATCATCGGAATTGCGTCGATCATCTCAATTGTCTCCACGATCAAGGGAACGAATGAGCAGATCAAACAGAACCTGATCGGAGCCGGAAACAACAACGTGACCGTCAGCTTAAAGCAGGGCGACGGTGATTACTGGATGGACAACGGACTGCCAAGCGGCGTGTCGAAACTGTCCGATGATCAGAAAAAGCGGATCCGCGAGCAGGATCAGGTGGAAAATGCATCGTTTTACACCGAAAGAACGTATGTGAGCGGCATCGCAAAAGGAAACACAACACTGGACAGTGCGAAGGCGCTTGGCGTGGATGAAAATTATCTGTCGACGTGCGGATATCAGATTTATCAGGGACGCGGCTTTGTGGAGAGCGATTTCTCGAAGACCCACAAAGTTGTCCTCCTCGACGATACCGCAGTGCTGACACTCTTCCCGGATGAGTCGCCGGTCGGCAAAACGATCGAGATCATGGGAGAGCCGTTCACGGTGATCGGCGTGATCAAAAAAGCCGATTCGTTCCAGCCGGTCATCAATTCCAGAGATGACTACTATACGTACAATCAGGAATCTTATCCGCTGGTGCTGATGCCGGATGTCTGCTGGCCGATCGTATTCCAGTATGATGAACCGGAAAATGCCGTTGTGATGGCAAAAACGACCGAGGATATGAGCACGGTGGGAAAGACAACAGCGGATATCATGAACGAATCCGTGACCAATACAACTGATTCTCTTTCCTATCAGGCAGAGGATCTGCTGGAGAAAGCAAAGAGTCTGCAGGAGTTAGGCCAGAGCACGAACCAGCAGCTGATCTGGATCGCGAGCATTTCGCTTCTGGTCGGCGGTATCGGTGTTATGAATATTATGCTGGTATCTGTAACGGAACGTACAAGCGAGATCGGCCTGAAAAAGGCGATCGGAGCAAGAAAACGCAGAATTCTGTTCCAGTTCCTGACCGAGGCGGCGGTGCTCACCAGCATCGGCGGACTGCTCGGCGTGCTGGGCGGCATTATCATGGCACAGGTGATTTCGAGGGTATCGCAGACGCCTGTGGCGATCAGTATTCCGGCAATCATTTTCTCCGTGGTCTTCTCCATGGTGATCGGTATCGTATTCGGACTGCTGCCGTCGGTAAAAGCAGCGAACCTGAATCCGATCGATGCGCTGCGAAGAGAATAGAACAAAAAAGAGTTGAAAAATCCGTGCGGGTACAGCGTAGGTGCTGGATCCGTGCGGATTTTTTGTGCGGCGTGTGCGGATGAAACTTAAGATCTTTACTTTTTGCGGAAAGTCGGTTATACTGGAAAATAAGCGCAATTTGCGGCGCAGCAAAGAGGCATTCGAGTTTCGGATTCGGTATGTTTATGAAAATATAAGAAAGATTCAAAGACATTTCACATTCGTTTATGGTATAATCAAACAAGAGTATGACCAACGAAAAGGAGTATACGCGAATGAATATTTTGTTTTTTATCACACCGAAAAGTGAAACGGCTTATCTGTATGACGACTGCTCACTTCGGCAGGCCATCGAGAAGATCGAATATCATAAATACACGGCGGTTCCGGTACTGAACAAAAAGGGCTGCTATGTGGGAACACTGACGGAAGGAGATCTGCTCCGCATCATAAAAGAACGGTATCTGCTGAATTACCATGAAGCAGAGGATATCCCGCTCTGGCAGGTTCCGAAACGGTGGAATTATGAGTCCGTCAACATCAACAGCAACATCGAGGACCTGATCGAGATGTCCATGCGGCAGAATTTCGTTCCAGTTGTGGATGACGAGGGAATCTTCATCGGCATCATCCGAAGAAGAGATATCATCCAGTACTGTTATCAGAAAAGCGGCATCAAAGAAGAGGAAGAAGCCCGGCGCAGCGCGCGGAAACAAAACGCAGAACAGATGATTCTGCAGTAAAGAAGAAAATGAGGGAAACATTATGAAAAAACTGATCGATCTTATCCAGGAAGAGCTGGTAAAAGCCTTTACCGCTGCGGAGATGGACCCGTCCTATGCAAGGGTTTCCGTTTCCAACCGCCCGGATCTGTGCGAATACCAGTGCAACGGCGCAATGGCAGCTGCAAAAGCATACCACAAAGCACCGATCCAGCTGGCTGAAGCAGTTGTAGAAAAAGTGACCGATCACAGCGTGATCGGTGAAATTGAAGCCGTAAAACCGGGATTCATCAACCTGAAAATCAACCCGGAATTTCTGGCAGATTATCTTTCCAAAATGCAGAACGATGAAGAGCTTTCTGTAGAGAAAGCAAAAAATCCGAAAACCATCATCGTAGATTACGGCGGAGCAAACGTGGCAAAACCGCTTCACGTCGGCCATCTCCGTTCCGCGATCATCGGCGAGAGCATCAAGCGTATGGGACGCTTCATGGGCCACAACATGATCGGTGACGTTCATCTTGGAGACTGGGGTCTGCAGATGGGACTGATCATCACCGAGCTGCAGGAGCGCCATCCGGAGCTTGTTTATTTTGATGAGTCTTTTACGGGAGAGTACCCGGAGGAAGCACCGTTTACGATCAGCGAGCTCGAGGAGATTTATCCTTGCGCAAGCGGCAAATCGAAAGAGGACGAGGACTATAAGAAACGTGCACTCGAGGCAACGAGAGAGCTGCAGCAGGGCAGAAGAGGATATCGTGCGATCTGGAAACACATTATGAACGTTTCTGTTGCCGATCTGAAAAAGAACTATGGAAACCTCGACGTTCATTTCGATCTGTGGATGGGTGAGTCCGATGCACAGGAGTACATTCCGGACATGGTAGATTACCTGAAAGACAATGGTTATGCACATTATGACCAGGGCGCACTCGTTGTTGATGTCAAAGAAGAGACAGACACAAAAGAGATCCCGCCGTGCATGATCTTAAAATCCGATGGAGCAGCTCTGTATGATACGACAGACCTGGCAACCATCATCCAGCGTATGAAACTGTACAAGCCGGACGAGATCTGCTATCTGGCAGACAAACGTCAGGAGCTTCACTTCGTACAGTGTTTCCGCTGTGCAAGAAAAGCAAAACTGGTGAATGATGATACCGTTCTTTCCTTTATCGGCTTTGGTACCATGAACGGAAAAGACGGAAAACCGTTCAAGACCCGTGAGGGCGGCGTTATGCGTCTGGAGCGTCTGATCGGCGAGATCAACGATGAGATGTATCAGAAGATCGTGGAGAACCGCAGCGTAAAAGATACGGATGCAAGAGGAACGGCACAGATTGTCGGACTGTCTGCTATTAAATACGGTGACCTGTCCAACCAGGCATCGAAAGATTATGTATTCGATGTTGAGAGATTTACTTCCTTCGAGGGAAACACCGGTCCGTACATCCTGTACACGATCGTTCGTACAAAATCCATCCTCGGAAAATATAAAGAAGAGGGAAATGAACTGAAGAAAGGCGCACTTCTGGCACCGAAGAGCGACAGCGAGAAAGCTCTGATGCTTTCCGTATCCCGTTTCAACGGCGTTGTGGAGAACGCATTCGAGGAGAAAGCACCGCATAAGATCTGTGCTTATATCTACGAGCTTGCAAACGAGTTCAACCATTTCTACCACGAGACCAAGATCTTAAGTGAGCAGGATGAGGCAAGAAAAGCATCTTACCTGGCACTGCTGGATCTTGTCCGCGAGGTACTTGAGACCTGCATCGACCTGCTGGGATTCTCGGCACCGGAACGGATGTAAGATTCGTCAAGAGGGAAAAAATAGATAAAAAACAGGCGATTTTTTTGGCAGCCGTCGGCTTCTGTAGTTCTTGCGGAAACGGCGGCTGTTGTGTTATACTTACATCACGATTTTTCATCCGCTTGGACATTCGTCCTGAAAAATCGATTCTATATTACTCTATCGAAGAGCCATTCGGCTCAATTTATATCCATGTACAAAAACAGAATATCGGACTGACAAACACTTTGACGTAAAAAGAGGAGGCGGGATCATTGGAAAAGTAGAACTTCCGGGAGGGAAGTATCGCCTGCTGTCAGTGCTCGGAAGAGGGGCAACGTCTGTCGTTTATCTTGCAGAGAAAACTGGATCCGGAAAGCGGTATGCAGTCAAGGTAAGTATATGTGACAGGGAAAAACTGCGCCGGGAAGCGTTTCTTTTACAGAAGTTTTCATATCCCGGGATTCCCTGTGCGGTGGAACTTCTGGAAAGTGGGACAAAAAGCTTTCTGGTGATGGAAGCTGTAAACGGAAAATCTATCGGACAGCGTATGCGTAAGGGAGAACGGTTTTCCAGCCGGGAAATTCTGAAAACGGGAATTGCCCTGAGCGGGATTCTCTGTTATCTCCATGCACAGAACCCGCCGGTTTTCTACCGGGATCTGAAGCCGGACAACGTGATGATAACAGAGCGTGGTGAAATATACCTTGTGGATTTCGGTGCAGCCGGAACAGAAGAAACGGGTGTGGAAGTCCGTTATGGAACCCGCGGTTATGCAGCGCCGGAGCAGTATGACGGGAAGTGTGACGCCCGTTCTGATCTTTATGCACTCGGCGCACTGCTTGCGGCAATGGCGAAGCATGCGAAAAAGCGGCAGAAAAGAGGACTCTGGCGGGTGATGGAAAAGTGCATGCAGAAAAAGCCGGAGGAACGGTATGCGTCTGCCGGAGAAGTCAAAAAGGCACTGCGGCGGCTGGAAAGAAAGCAAAAAGGCAGGAAGACTCTGCGGATCTTTGCAGTTTTTGCTTTTCTGACAGGAGGAGCGGCTGCAGTTGCCAGCAGGATGCCATGGGGGCAGTTTCCGGCGGCAGACGAATGGGAGGAGCAGGGAGATCTCTGGTTCTGCGGAAATCCGGTGGAAGAAGGCAGTCTGCCGAACTACCAGAAAGCGCGGGAAGCGTTCTTAAAGGCAGACCATCTCAGTCAGGCGGGGCGTGTGGAGCAGGAACTTGTGGAATACTGTCTGGCGGATGATGCGGCAAGGGAAAAAATGCAGATGGCGCCATTGCTGGCTGAATTTTATGATGACACGCAGCAGGAGCCGGAAAAAGAAAAACGCTGCCGCAGATATCTTGCTGTTGCAGGAATGTATTTCAGTTTTTCCGAAGAACTGGCGCGTGAAAATGACATAGACGCCATGCGGAAAGGAATCGAAGTGCTGGAAAAGGCCGCAGGCGAGAATATGGAGGGGCAGTGGGAGGCGGTTATCTGGCAGAGACTGGCGGATGCGTGCTATCTTGGCGGAAAATCCGGGGATGGGGAAAGAGAACAGGACTGGTGCCAGGAGAGCTTTCTCTATTACGAACGGCTTCTGTGCAGCAGACAGGATGGAAACCGGCGGAAAAATCTGCTCAGGGCCGCAGAGCTGGCACTTCAGTTCGACATGCAGGAAAAAGCAGAACAGTACCTCAACGAGGCAGCAGAAATTCTGGGAATGGAGGAGGACATTTTTTATCAGCAGATCAGAAAAAGATGGGAGGAAGCAGGATGAGAAAAAAGACCATATGCGCAATGATGACAGGATTCCTGGCCGTCCAGGGAATCGAAGTCCACGCGGAGACACAGCAGACGACAGGCGAGGCCGCAAGTGCGGTGGAAAGCGTGGAATTAGAAGCTGAAATCATCGAGAACAGTGATGTGACAGATGCAGACGGGAAAGCCGGACCGGAGGAACTGCTGCCGGACGAAAAGTCAGAAGAAGAACCGCCTATAGAAGAGAAACCAGAGCAGGAACCAGAGCCGCCGGAAGAGAAAACAGATCCGGCAGAGACCGGAAAGAAAGAGAAAGAAGGAGAAGAAAAAATGCTTCCCCCGACGGTAATTCCGGATCCGGAGAAAGAACCAGCGGAAAGGTGGGAAGAAGAGGAGGAAGAAATTTCGGAAGATTCAGAATCGGGGAAGCCAGAAGAATTGCCGGAGGCAGGAGATATGGGTTCCGGGGAATCGGAATCAGAGGAAGGATGTGAAGAAACAGATACAAAAGAATCAGAGACAGAAGAGTCAGATTCGGAGAGAACGGATTTTGGAGAAATGGACACAGAAAAACCAGATTATGAAGATACAGGTTCAGAAAAATCCGGAACGGAAAATTTGATGCCAGAAGATCCGGAACCGGAAAAGCCTGATATGGAAGAAACGAAGCAGGAATCTCCGTCAACCGAAAAAGAGTCAGAAAATCAAACCTCGGAAACAAAAGCACCAGAAAAAGAGGAGCCTACCGTAATGCCAGATGCCGGAAAGTCAAACACAGAAAAGCAGGAACAAACGGAGCCCGGGCAATCGTCTCCGGAGAAAGAAGAACTCAAAACAGACGAACAGCTGCCCGTTGCTGCAGCCACGCCCGAGGAGGTGACCCAAGATCCAGATGATATTCCGCTACAAACAGAAGAAAGCAGTCCTCCGCCTGCCGAAACTCCATCTGAGAGTGCCGGGGAGGAGCCATCTCAAATACCGCCGCAGATCATCGCCGATTTCATATTATCACAGATAGCAGACGAAGATTTCGAAGCGCCGAACCCCCTGATTATCCGCCCGGCCGACACCAGCGTCGAAATAGATCCCGGTTATACCCCGGAAATTCTGCTCGAGGGAGCCGCCGACACGGCTGAAATTCTTTCCTGCATGGTAAATGGCTCCGAAGCCGAATACGAATGGAAAGAAAACAAAATCTGTCTGAAAGCCGAGAGCCTTTCCGAAGGCTACAACCGCATCACTGTAAAAGTGCGTGGCGCAGACGGCATTGTCCGAACCATGAAACCGTGGGAAGTCAACGTGAAACCAAAAACTTCCACACTTGTCAGCCAAAGAACCAGCCAGAAACCAAAAGGAACCCGCCTCTGGCAGTCCCTGAGGCGCCTCTGGAACCTGATTCGTGCCATTGCCGAAATTCAGAATCAGACCACCCGCTATCTGCGTGCACTCTGCAGAAAATAGCCTGATCCGGTTTTGTTTGTATTTCTAATTTCGATATGCTAGAATAAAAGACATGTCATACGATAAAAAAGTAAAAGAGGAAATAAGAGTATGTCAGATATGATATTATTTGATCTGGACGGAACCCTGACCGATTCCGGTCCTGGAATTACAAGATGCGTACAGTATGCGCTGGCATCCTTTGGCATCGAAGAGCCGGATCTGGAAAAACTGAACTGTTACGTGGGGCCGCCGCTTCTGGAATCTTTCATGAATTTTGCAGGCCTTGGCTGCGAAGAAGCACAGCAGGCCATCACAAAATACCGGGAGCGGTACGAGGCAGAGGGCATTTTTGAAAATGAAGTATACGAGGGAATCCCGGAGGTTCTGGCGTATCTGAAAGAGAAGGGAAAAATTCTGGCGGTAGCATCGTCCAAACCGGAAAAATACGTGGAGCAGATCCTGGAGCATTTCGAAATCAGAAAGTATTTTACCGTAGTAACCGGTTCAGAAATGAACGAAACCAGAACCGACAAAGGAGAAGTCATCGCAGAGACGCTGCGCCGACTCGGAGCAGAAGACAGCCGTTCCGACGTGGTGATGGTTGGTGACAGAAGCTATGACGTAATCGGGGCAAGAGAAAACGGACTGCTCTGTGTCGGCGTATCGTATGGGTACGGCGGAAGAAAAGAACTCGAGGCAGCAGGTGCCGCAAAGGTATGTGATACACCGGAAGAACTGAAACTGCTGGCGGAGGATCCGAAAGAAGAGAAGAAAAGACGCGACCGCATCAAAAAAATGAAGCCGGAGCGTATCCCGTGGCTGACAAGAGGAGAAAGTGGAACAGGAATCTTTGCGCCGAAAGAGAAAAAAGCAGAGAATATAAAAGAAAAAAGGACAGCGAAAACAGAGCCAAAAACGGAGGAAATCGTAATTCCTATCCAGCGGAAGCTATGGCGTCTTTTAAAACCGCTTCTGACGTACGAACTGTTTCTGATCGGAGCAACCGTACTTCTGGCGCTGATCCTGATGACGTTTACGACCGGCGGTTATCTGGAAGAGCGTATGCACGCGACATCCGTTCTTGCATCAGCAATCGGCAGTCTGGCGGCGATCCCGGTTCTCTGGAAACAGTACAAAAAAGATGAAGGCATGTTCCCGAAACCGGAAAAACGGTGGAGTGCGGCAGAGGCAGCCGCCTGTATTCTGCTGGTTATGACCTTCGGCCATCTCCTGAATACTGTAATGAACGTGACCGGCTTTACCAGAATCTTTTCCGGCTATCAGGACATGGCATCAAAGATTTATGAAGGACAGAACCCGCTGCTTCTGATCCTGTCCGTCGGTGTGCTGAGCGCGGCCGCAGAGGAAATTGTTTTCCGCGGCATGATTTACCGCAGGGCAAAAGATTTCTGGGGAACCGGCTGGGGCATCGCAGCATCATGTCTGCTGTTCGGTGCATATCACGGCAATGTGACGCAGTTTGTCTATGCAGCCGTGGTAAGTGTGCTTCTGATCCTTATTTATGAGCGGTGCGGAACACTCCTTGCCCCGGTTCTTGCGCACATGGCAGAAAATATCTGGGGACTTTACCGGAGCCAGTTCGTATCCTGGATGACCCAAAAAGCGCCGGCAGGTGCATGGATGTTCATCTTTTTGGAAGCGGTAATCTGCGCCGGAACATTCTGGTATCTGTTTTTAAAGGATAAACAGGGAAAAACACAAAAATAACAGAAAAAAACCGCAGAATCCGCGAAAAAAATGCTTGTCATGAAAAAAACTCTGTGATACAATCTTACTGTTGCACAATAAGCACCCATGCGGTACCAAGGATGGTGCCTGTTTTTTGAAAAACAGGTTCCAAGGTGAAAAAACATGGGGAAGAATAAAACCATAAGGAGATAAAACAATGAGCGTAATTTCAATGAAACAGTTACTGGAAGCCGGTGTTCATTTCGGACATCAGACAAGAAGATGGAATCCTAAAATGGCTCCGTACATCTACACAGAGCGTAATGGTATCTACATCATCGACCTGCAGAAATCTGTAGGAATGGTAGATGACGCATACAAAGCTGTTGCAGACATCGCAGCAGACGGCGGCACAATCCTTTTCGTAGGAACCAAAAAACAGGCTCAGGACGCTATCGCTGTTGAGGCAGAGCGCTGCGGAATGTACTATGTAAACGAGAGATGGCTCGGCGGTATGCTGACCAACTTCAAAACCATCCAGAGCCGTATTGCAAGACTGAAAGCAATCGAGACCATGGAGCAGGATGGCACCTTCGAAGTTCTTCCGAAAAAAGAAGTCATTGAGTTAAAGAAAGAGCTTGCAAAACTGCAGAAAAACCTTGGCGGTATCAAAGAAATGAAGAGACTGCCGGACGCTATCTTCGTAGTAGATCCGAAAAAAGAGAGAATCTGCGTACAGGAAGCTCATACACTGGGAATTCCGCTGATCGGTATCTGCGATACCAACTGCGATCCGGAAGAGCTTGACTATGTAATTCCGGGTAATGACGACGCTATCCGTGCCGTAAAACTGATCGTTTCCAAAATGGCAGACGCAGTTATCGAGGCAAAACAGGGCGAGGCTGAGGAAGCTGCATACGAAGAAGCAGCAGAGACAGACGCTGAATAATTTACGCGAAGTAATGAACTGGGGGGAACTTGAAATTCAGGTTCCCTTCGGCGAATCTCACAATAGCAGACCGGCATGAAGATGCAGTCTGCTGAATCACGTATACGGAGGAATAAAACAATGGCTATTACAGCAGCAATGGTAAAAGAGTTAAGAGAAGTAAGCGGTGCTGGTATGATGGACTGCAAGAAAGCTCTTACAGCTACCGAAGGTGATATGGACAAAGCAATGGAGTTCCTGAGAGAAAAAGGACTTGCTACTGCTCAGAAAAAAGCTGGCAGAATCGCAGCTGAGGGTATCGTTATGCTGAACGTATCCGAGGATGGAAAGAAAGCTGTCGCTGTAGAAGTAAACGCTGAGACAGACTTCGTTGCAAAGAACGAGAAATTCCGTGGCTATGTAGCACAGGTTGCAGAGCAGGCTATGGATACAACTGCAGCAGACGTAGAAGGATTCCTGGCAGAGCCTTGGAAATTCGATACCAACGAGACCGTTGGCGAAGAGCTGGCTCATCAGATCGCTACCATCGGCGAGAACATGAACATCCGTCGTTTCCAGCAGGTAAAAGAGGAGAACGGTTTCGTTGCTTCTTATACTCATATGGGCGGTAAAATCGGTGTTCTGGTTGACGTTGAGACAGATGTTGTAAACGATGACCTCAAAGAGATGGCTAAAAACGTTGCAATGCAGATTGCAGCTCTTCGTCCGCAGTACACAAACCGCGACGAAGTAAGCGCTGATTACATCGCACATGAGAAAGAAATCCTCATGGCTCAGATTCAGAACGACCCGAAAGAGTCCCAGAAACCGGAAAAAGTTATCCAGGGAATGATCCAGGGCCGTATCAACAAAGAGCTCAAAGAGATCTGCCTGCTTGATCAGGTATACGTAAAAGCAGAAGACGGAAAACAGTCCGTAGCTCAGTATGTAGCACAGGTTGCAAAAGCAAACAACGCAACCGTAGCAGTAAAAGGCTTCGTTCGTTTCGAGACCGGTGAAGGAATCGAGAAGAAAGAAGAGAACTTTGCTGAGGAAGTTGCAAAGCAGATGAACGCATAATTCAACTGTGAATTTGTAAAAATAACGCAAAAATAAAACCCTCATAAATAGTGCAGAAAATACACGATTTATGAGGGTTTTTTACTGTCACAGGCAGTATCCATCGGAAATGCAGTAAGTGCCCTGAAGGATACCGTCCCCGGAGATTTCCCGGCAATGAATCTTTCGGAGATTTGTGAATTAATCCAGGAACATAAATCGAATGGTCCGGTAATGGAGATGAAACGTTAAACATAAGAAAAGAGGAACAAATTTGAAAAAACAAGACAAAAGAAACTGGCCGAAAGCAGTGATTCAGATCCTTTCTTTCCTGCTGATCCCGGGCTTGTTTGAGGCGCAGTTTTCTGCGGTTGGGACGATTATTTCCGCAGTTTATCAGGGGACGGTTTCGTGGGAACGGATCAGGTATTCGGTATGGATGGTGCTGGCGACGGTTCCGGCGGTGATTATTGTGGGACGGTTTTTCTGCGGATATTTCTGCAGCTTCGGGGCTGTGCAGGATTTTCTGTGGTTTGCAGGAAATAAGCTGAAAAAGCGGTTTCGAAAAGCAGGTGCGAAAAACCTGCATTCAAATTCAAAGAAGAGTGGAAGAACTGTTCCAACAGGCTGGATCAAATATGGTGTGCTCCTGTTCTGGGCAGTCTTCGTATGGAGCGGTATGATAAAATGGAACATCGCAGGGCCGTGGCAGGTGTTTGGACAGTACAGTTCCATCGGACACTGGCCGGGCGTGAAGCCGATGTTTTCGATTGGCGGTGCGCTGATTCTGGTGATTTTCGTCGGATCCGTCTTAATCCAGCGCTTTTTCTGCCGGTATCTCTGTCCCATAGGAGCCATCTACAGCATGATTTCCAGATGTACGCTGTTAAAAATTGTAAAACCGCGGAGCAAATGCGGAAGCTGCCGTCTCTGTACTGCAAAATGTACCATGGGAATTGATCTGACAGAAAAAGAGCAGACGGCAGGCGGCGAGTGTATTGGATGCGGGGTATGTATAAACGGATGTCTGAAGAACAATGCACACTGGAAGTACCGATACAGCGTGTGGATCGGTGTCGGGGTGACCTGCCTTACGATTGCAGCGTCACAGTTCCTGATCCGGAGCGAGAGCGGTTCCGTTGGTAAGACAGCAGGTGATGCGGCCATTGATACGGCAGAACAGAATCTGGACAGCAGATTCCAGGACGGCACTTATTCCGGAAGTGGAGAAGGCTACCGCGGAACCGTGACCGTTTCCGTAAAAGTGGAACAGGGAACGATAACCGGACTGACGATAGAGAACGCCGAGGATGATCAGACATATCTGGACAGAGCAAAGTCAGGAATCTTTTCGGAAATCATGAAAAAACAGAGTGCCGAGGAGATAGATACCGTTTCCGGTGCCACCTACAGCAGTAAAGGGTTGATTGAGGCCACTCAAAATGCGTTAAAAGAAGCCGCCGGAGATGAGAATACTGTACAGGAAAATACAGCATCTGAATCGACGGATACAACGGAAGAAAAACAGGCATTCCTGGACGCCGGCCGTTTCCACGACCTGAAAGACGGCATCTGCACGGGTACCGCCGATGCCTTCCGCGGGGATGTCGAAGTGCAGGTAACGGTAGAAAACCAGAAAGTGACCGACATCTCCATTCTTTCCTACTGCGACACCGAGGAATACTTTTTCCGTGCAGCGCCTTACGTGATAGGGCAGATGAAAGAAGAACAGAGCCTTAACATCGACGCCTTGAGCGGTGCCACCTACAGCAGCAACGGTATCATTCACGCCACCGCCAATGCACTCGAAATCCCGGAAGACGAATATGCACCGCGTCCTGGCCGGGATCTGGCACATAAGCAGAAAGAGCACGGTCATATTGTAAAACATACGATCGAGAGCCAGGAGCAGTATGAAGAAAAAGTAAAAGAATACGAAGACGCACAGAATTAAAAAACAAAAATAATCTCAAAATAAGCACTGTAAATACATCCATCTGTATTTGCAGTGCTTTTCTGCTGTAACAGAACCCCGCCCGACTGCATCAAAAATATAAAAAATTTAACAATCATTTGATATAGACCTTATAGGAACAGGATAGCAGTTAAAATACAAATGTGCTACGATCGTGATTGTAGTAAAAAATATTCTGAAAGAAATGGCAGGAACAGTAAAAATACAGCGGTTAGGCTGGAGTCTGGAATGGATGCAGTCAAAAGACTGCAGTCTGAAAAAGAGGAGAACGAACGATTGACATACAAGGAAATTATAAAAAACGAAGAAATTAACGCATATCTGAAAAAAGGAAACGAAAACCTGGGACAGCTGGGATATACGGATCATTCGCAGAAACACTGTATGCAGGTTGCCCATCAGGCAGAGTACGGTGCACTTCTTGCAAATGAACTTTTAAAAGAAACGGATATGACGTTGGAAGACAGAGTAACCATCGTTCCTCGGTTCTGCAGTTATTGCAGCTGTAAAACTGGCAGGCGGAACGATCAACGTGGCGGTTGCATGCCTGGCGATTTTATCTGCACTGGGATTTGTTTTCCTGAAAATTGCAGATCGGCAGCCGATGGCGGGGGAGAGATAAAACAGAACATAGCATAAAAAATCTCAAAGCAGGAGAGAAATCCGCTTTGAGATTTTTTGCGTTTCACTCCGGGGTTCCGCAATGAGAGGTTTTGTGGTACAATAAGCAGTGAGTCGGGCCGCAGGGGATGAGGGGGCCTGAAAAATATGAATCATACAGACAGGATGAAACAAAATGGAAAAAACCAAAAAACTGGCGGTAGGCATTTTAGCGCATGTCGATGCGGGAAAGACGACGCTGGCAGAGGGAATTTTATATAAAACAGGCCAGCTCCGGAAAGCCGGAAGAGTGGATCACAAGGACGCTTTTCTGGACACGGAGGAACTGGAAAAAGCAAGGGGCATCACGATCTTTTCCAAACAGGCCGTGCTGAAGCTGAACGAGACGGAGGTCACACTCCTTGACACGCCGGGCCATGTGGATTTCTCGGCGGAGATGGAGCGCACTTTACAGGTCATGGACTATGCGGTTCTTCTGATCAGCGGTGCGGACGGCGTGCAGGGGCATGTGGAAACCCTGTGGCGGCTGCTCGCGCGGTATGAGATCCCGGTCTTTCTCTTTATCAACAAGATGGATCAGCCAGGCACGGATGCGGAAAAACTGCTGGAAGAACTGCAGAGCCGTCTCTCAGAGCACTGCCTGAATTTCTCGCAGGATCTCCAGAACGCAGAATTGCTGGAAGAACTCGCCATGTGTGATGAGGACGTGCTGGAGCAGTATCTGGAAACGGGAAGCGTGGAAGAAGACCAGATCCGCACGATGATCGCAGAGCGGAAGGTTTTTCCGTGCTGCTTTGGCTCTGCACTCAAGATGGAGGGCGTGACGGAATTTCTGAAAATTCTGGACCGGTTTACAAAAACGCCGGAGTACGGCGGGGATTTTGGCGCGCGCGTTTTTAAGATTTCAAGGGACACGGCAGGAAACCGTCTGACGCATCTGAAAATCACGGGCGGCGTGCTGAAGGTGAAGCAGATGCTCGGCGAAGAAAAGGCAGACCAGATCCGTATTTATTCCGGTGCGGGCTATACGATGGTACAGGAAGCACCGGCGGGGACGATCTGTGCCGTAACGGGACTGAACAGCACTTTCTCCGGTCAGGGCATCGGCAACGAAACCGAGGCGGAAAAACCGGTGCTGGAGCCGGTGCTGACGTACCGCATCGAGCTTCCGCCGGACTGCGATGTCCATCAGATGCTTGGAAAACTGCGCCAGTTAGAAGAAGAAATCCCGGAGCTCCACATTGTCTGGAATGAGCGCCTCGCGGAAATCCATGCGCAGGTCATGGGTGAGGTGCAGATCGAGATCTTAAAGAGTCTGATCCACGAGCGTTTCGGCGAATGGGTGGAATTCGGAGCCGGAAATATTGTATACAAAGAGACGATCCGCAGTACCGTGGAGGGTGTCGGCCATTTCGAGCCGCTGCGCCATTATGCGGAAGTTCATTTGCTGCTGGAGCCGGCAGAACCGGGCAGCGGACTGCAGATTGGAACCGTCTGCAGCGAGGACACCCTGGACCGCAACTGGCAGCGTCTGATCCTCACACATCTGCTGGAGCGGAAGCATCCCGGCGTGCTGACCGGGTCGGAGATTACCGATATGAAAATCACGCTGGTCAAGGGCCGTGCGCACATTAAGCACACCGAGGGCGGCGACTTCCGCCAGGCGACGTACCGTGCGGTGCGGCAGGGGCTGAAAAAAGCAGAATCCGTTCTGCTGGAGCCGGTCTATGCGTTCCGTCTGGAAATTCCGTCGGAATCGACGGGACGGGCGCTGAACGATATCCAGCGGATGTACGGCAGCTTTGAACCGCCGGAAATGGAAGGCGATATGACAGTGATCACCGGAACCGCACCGGTTGTGACGATGCGGGATTATCAGAAAGAAGTGACTGCTTACAGCCGGGGACGCGGAAGAGTGTTCTGTACCTTAAAAGGATATGAGCCGTGTCACAACGCGGAGGAAGTGATTGCCTCCATCGGCTACGATTCCGAGGCGGATGTGGAAAATCCGACGGGTTCTGTGTTCTGTGCCCACGGGGCAGGCTTTGTCGTTCCATGGAATGAAGTGGAAGACCATATGCATCTGGAATACACGCTGGAAAATCCGGAAGAAGAAAGCGATTCAGCCGAATCTGCGGCAGACCGGAGCGGCGGAGCATCCTCTGTGCAGAAAGCAAAAAAAGCATCCGACCGCGTGCCGATGGCAGCTTCCCTGCAGGAGGCAAAGGAGCTGGAAGAAATCTTTACGAGGACATACGGCAAAGTGGAGCGGAAGCGCGCCGGTTTCGAGCGGCGGACACGTCCGGTCACCTCGTCATCCGGCATCGGGGATCCCAAATATGCAAAATCAAACCGCCCGAAGGAGCCGCAGGAGGAATATCTGCTGGTGGACGGCTATAACATTATTTTTGCATGGGATGATTTAAATGAGCTGGCGAAGTATAATATTGAGAGCGCCAGAGGAAAGCTGATGGACATCCTGTCAAATTATCAGGGATATAAAAAAATGACGCTGATTCTTGTCTTTGATGCCTACAAAGTAAAAGGCAACCAGGGTGAGGTCGGCATGTACCATAATATTCATGTCGTTTATACGAAAGAGGCGGAGACGGCTGACCAGTACATCGAGAAAACGGTTCACAGGATCGGCCACAACGGCAACGTAACGGTGGCTTCCTCGGACGGTCTCGAGCAGATCATCATTATGGGAGCGGGCGCGCATCGTCTCTCCGCACGGGATCTGCGCACCGAGATTGAACATACAAACGGCCAGATCCGGGAAAACTATCTGGAGAAAGAACAGAAAACGAAGTCGTACCTGCTGGAGAACGCCTCCGGAGAACTGGGAGACTTTTTAAAAGAGCTGGAAGAAGAGCGAAAAAAAGAGAGTAAAAAGAGCAAAGGAAAGGCTTAAGATGAATTACGCAATCATACTATCGGGGGGAATCGGAACGAGAATGCAGATGGGGAATTTTCCGAAGCAGTATTTGGAAGTGGAAAAGAAACCGATTCTGCTGTATACGCTGGAGCAGTTTCAGAAAAGCAGTGCCGTTGAGAAAATCGTCATCGTGGCGGCAGATGCCTGGAGAGAGAAGATCCGCGGATGGATGGAAGAAGACGGGATTACGAAATTTCTCGCCTTTGCGGATGCCGGGGATACGCGGCAGGAATCCATTCATAATGGCCTTACCGTCTGCGTGGAGGATTCCGTATCGGAGAACGACGGTGTGATCATCCACGACGGCGTGCGGCCTCTGGTGAGCGAACAGCTGATTGGCGACTGCCTTGCGGCGCTTGCCGATCATGAGGGCTGTATGCCGGTGCTGCCGATGAAGGACACGATCTATCAGAGCAGCGACGGAACGAAAATTGACCATCTGCTGGAGCGCAGCACGCTGTTTGCCGGTCAGGCGCCGGAAGCCTTCCGGCTGCATCCGTACGCGAAGATCAACCGGGAAGCATCGAAAGAGGAGCTGTCCCTCACAAGGGGAACGAGTGAAATTGCCTACCGCCATGGAATGGATGTGGCGATGATCCCAGGGGATGAGCGGAACTTTAAGATTACAACAAGGAGCGACCTGGAGCGTTTCTGTACGATTGTGGAAGGAGAAACGAAATGAGAGCATACGAGCTGCATGGAGTCAATGATTTAAGAAGGGAAGACATCGAAAAACCGGAAATCCCATCCGGCTGGGTTCTGGTGCAGGTAAAGGCATCAGGAATCTGCAGCTCCGATATTCCGCGGATTTTCACAAACGGAACATACCATTTTCCAACGATTCCGGGTCACGAGTTTTCAGGCGTGGTTGCCGCATACGGCGAGGGTGTGCCGGAAGAGCGAGTTGGAAAACGGGTCGGCATTTTCCCGCTGATCCCATGCCGCACCTGCCCGCAGTGCCGGCAGAAAAAATATGAGATGTGCGAACACTACGATTACCTCGGCTCGCGCCGGGACGGCGGCTTTGCGGAATACGTGGCCGTGCCGGACTGGAACCTGATGGAGCTGCCGGAAAACGTCAGCTTCCGCGAGGCAGCAATGCTGGAGCCGCTCTCTGTGGCGCTTCATGCGGTGAAACGAAGCGGTGTGAAGCCGGGCGATACCGCAGCAGTGATCGGAACGGGCATGATCGGTTTTGCAGCGGCAGCGTGGGCGAAAGCGCTCGGCGCCGAAACCGTTTTTGTGATTGGACGGGGCGAAGCAAAACGTGCGATCGCAGAACAGATCCCGGGCATCTCATATGTGACGGAAGAGGAGAGTAAAGCGATTCAGGCGGATGTTGTAGTAGAAGCGGTCGGAACGCCGCAGGCCGTTTCCAGTGCAGTTCTTCTTGCAAGACCGGGCGGAAGCATCGTGCTGATGGGAAATCCATCGGGCGATCTTGCGATGGAAAAGAACGTGTACTGGCGCATCCTGCGCAAACAGCTGAACCTGATGGGAACGTGGAATTCTTCTTATGAAAAAGATGAAGCCTGCGACTGGACGGAGGCACTCGATGCGCTTTCGAAGAAGAAAATCCCGGCACAGGCGCTGATCACGCACTGTTTCCCGTCCGAAAAGCTGATGGACGGACTGGAACTGATGAAAAATCATAAAGAGCCATACTGCAAAGTAATGGTTTCATGGGAGTAGAAAAATATGAGAAAAAGTCAGATATCGGCATCCATGATGTGCTCAAACCTTGTGGATCTGCAGGCGGCGATCGATGTATTTGAAAAAGAAAAAGTCGAATATCTCCATATCGATGTGATGGACGGCGAGTTCGTTCCGAACTTCGGCCTTGGCGTCGACTACATCCGCGGACTGCGGGAACTGACGAGTATTCCGCTCGATCTTCATCTGATGATTAAAGACCCGGAGTACAAGCTGCCGTGGATCGGCATTCACAAAGAGGACATCGTGACGATTCATTATGAGAGCACTTTCCAGGTGCAGCGCGCGCTCGATTACCTCGTGCCGTACGGCTGCAAGCGGTTCCTCGCGATCAACCCGGCGACACCGATCGGGCAGATCGAGGAAGTGCTTGATTATATCGACGGCGTCAATCTTCTGATGGTGAATCCGGGCTTTGCCGGACAGAAAATTGTGCCGAGTACGCTGCGCAAGGCGGAAAAGCTGCAGAAATTTCTGCAGGAGATGCACCGGGAGGACATCATTTTAGAAGTGGACGGAAACATTACGAAGGAGCACGGCGCGACGCTGCGTTCCTGTGGAGCCAGCATTTTTGTGGCGGGAACTTCGAGCATTTTCTGCACCGATGTATCGCACTTCGGAGAAAAAATCCGGGAATTCCGGAAAGCAGTGGAATAAGAAAAAGAACTGCCTTCCCGGGATGCACGGTTTGAAAAACAGACGAATACTGTAAAGTGAGAAATGACGGAGCGTGTCATATGGTAGAATTGCTTCTGCTTGCTGCGGCGCTCTCAGCCGATAACTTTGCAGTAAGCATCGGATATGGAAGCAGCAATACGAGAATTTCACCCGGCATGACGGCGCTGCTGAATCTGTTTTGCAGTGCTGCCCTGGTTGCTTCCGCGCAGTTTGGAAAAAGATTTCTGCAGTCCGCAGGACCGGAATGGGGAACCAGAGTGGGTGCGGGCTGCTTTTTTCTTATGGGAACGCTGAAAATTTTCGAAGAACTGAGAAAACGCAGAAGAAAAAAGCAGGGAAAACCAGAAGCAAGACTGGAACATCTGGAAAAACAGCTCCACCCACTGGAATTTGGCCTGCTGGCGGTTTCGATGTCGGTGGATGGAATTGTCTCCGGCGTCTTTGCCGCGGATCTTCCGGTGACAGGAGGACAGATCTTTTTTGCCTCCTTCGCGGTCGGAATGGCGGCGATGTATGCCGGAACTGCCATCGGAAAAAAGACGGGGCAGAAAAACGGCGGAAACGGAGCACTGTTCGGAGGAATTCTGTTCTATTTACTGGCGTTTTTAAAGCTCACATAGAATTACATGTAAGAAAGAAAAACCAGCAGATCCCGGCGTAAAATTGACAAGCCCGTGCAGATATGCTATAAAAGTAGGAGGTTTGCTGCTGGAAAATTTAAAAAACAGATGCAGCAGACAAAGTAAGAGAGGAAAATACATGATTTCAGTAGTAATCCCTTCGTACAACGGTGCAGAAACACTGTTTCAGGCAATCGACTCAGTCCTTTGCCAGACAACAAAAACCCCGCTGGAAATCCTGGTGATCGACGACCATTCCACGGACGATACGATGGAAAAGATGGGGCGTTACGGAGAAAATGACCGGGTACGGTATATCCGGAATGAGACAAACAAAGGAGCATCCGCATCCAGAAACCGCGGTGTACAGCTCGCAAAGGGCGATTACATTGCCTTTCTGGACGCGGATGATTACTGGGATCCCGAAAAACTGGAAAAGCAGGAAAAAGCCCTTGCAAAGACCGGTGATGTGCTCTGCTGTACGGGTCGGGAGCTGATTTACGATCAGGAACCGGAAAAGCAGAAGATTTTTTCTGTCCCGGAGCGGATCACCTACAAAATGCTGCTGCGCGGCAACGTGATCGGCTGCTCGTCGGTACTGGCCAAAAGAAGCGTTCTGCTGGAATTCCCGATGGAAAAGGACGAGTGCCACGAGGATTATCTGGACTGGCTGCGGATCCTGAAAAAATACGGGACAGCCTGCGGTGTGGATGAGCCTTTGCTGAAATACCGGCTGTCCAGCACAGGAAAATCGGGGAATAAACTGCATTCTGCAGGAATGACTTACCGTGTTTACCGCGAGCTGGGAATGGGAACGTTCCGCTCCCTGTACTGTTTTGCGTGCTATGCCGTAAACGGTGTGCGGAAGTATTACGGTAAGGGCAAAAAGAGAGGAAGAGATTGATGAACTATAAAAACAGGGAACAGTACAAACATCTGATGCGTGTCCTGGCGGTCGCGGCGATTGTGCTTCTGGAATGCGCTGTTTTTTCTGTGTTCTGGGACAGATACTATGCGAGCCACCTGTGGCTGGAGCCGTTCTGGGATAAGGGAAATCAGATTATCGTCGTGATCTACGGCATTTTTCTTCTGGTTTTCATGTACATTTACGGCGGCATGAAGATCGGCTACATGAAGGGAAGCAGCATCATCTATTCCCAGATGATGACGGCATTCTGTGCCAATGCGCTGATGTATCTGCAGATTATCCTGCTGTGGCGCCACCTGCCGTACATTCTGCCGATGGTCGGCATGACACTCGTGGACTTTGCGCTGGCAGGCATTGTATCCTGGCTTTTTGAGAAGACGTTTGCGCGTCTCTTTCCGCCAAGAGAGGTGCTTCTGATTTACGGTGAATACCCGATGGAAAGCTTGGAGCTGAAGATGAACCAGCGGCCGGACAAGTATATTGTAGCACATAAGGTGAGCGTGGAAGTGGGAGAGAAAGAGCTCTGCCGCCAGATTGACGCATACGGTCAGGAGGGCGTGATCCTTGGCGATCTTCATTCGGAGCTGCGCAACCGTCTGCTGAAATATTGCTATGCGAAAGAAATCCGTGTCTATCTGACGCCGAAGCTGTCGGATATTATGGTACGGAAAGCGGAAGCGCTCCATATTTTCGATACACCGCTTCTGCTCGCGCGAAACAGTGGTCTTTCGTTTGATCAGAGATTCTGCAAGCGCCTGCTGGATCTGCTCGTATCGACGATTCTTCTTGTGATCACGTCGCCGATTATGCTGATCGCAGCGCTCTGCATCAAGCTGTATGACCATGGCCCGGTGTTCTTTAAACAGAAACGTCTCACGATCGGCGGAAAAGAATTCTATGTCTACAAATTCCGAAGCATGATCGTGGATGCCGAAAAAGACGGCGTAGCCCGCCTGGCAACGAAGAACGACAGCCGCATTACGCCGGTCGGAAAGGTGATCCGCGCGACGAGAATTGATGAGCTGCCGCAGCTTCTGAACATTTTCAAGGGCGATATGAGCGTCGTCGGACCGCGCCCGGAGCGGCCGGAGATTGCAAAGGAATATGAGGAATCGATTCCGGAGTTTGCTTACCGTCTGAAAGTAAAGGCAGGCCTTACCGGCTACGCCCAGATTTACGGAAAGTACAACACGACCGCATACGACAAGTTGAAGCTGGATCTGATGTACATAGAGAGCTATTCGATTTTAGAGGATCTGAAGCTGATTCTTGCAACCTTTAAGATTGTCTTCACAAAGGAGAGCACAGAAGGGCTCGAGGAAGGACAGACGATCAGCCTGAACGCGAAGGAAGAGGAGAAAAAAGATGTTTAATACCGAGGACGAAATTCTGCGCCGGCTGCAGGAAAAAAATCTGGAAATGGCCGTTATGTTTTACCACTGGTGCCAGAGAAATCATCTGACCTGTTATCTCTGCGGCGGCGGCTGTATCGGTGCAATCCGCCACGGCGGCTTTATTCCGTGGGACGATGATCTCGACTTTTTCATGCCGCGGAAAGATTACGAGAAGTTCCTGAAAATCTGGGATACGCAGGAGGAGAGTAAAATCTACAAGCTCGAGTACCCGAAAGAGGGCTTCTGCAATGCTCACACGTTTGCGAACATCCGCGACAGCCGCACCACGCAGGTGAAAAAGGAGCAGGTCGATATGGATCTCTGCCACGGCGTTGCACTTGATATTCTCCCGATCGAGGGCTATGCACCGGGAAACCTTGCGCGGAAATGGCAGGTGATCGAGGGAAAGATTTTCCAGCTCTTCTGCACGCAGGTTATTCCGACCAAAGAACGCCACGGCGCGTTTATGCATTACCTGGGAACGATTCTGCTGGCGCTGGCTCCGACGCAGAAGATGCGGTACCGGATCTGGAAGCAGGCAGAGAACTATATTACAAAATTTGATATCGACAGCCCGCGGGTGGACGGCATCACCGAGATGTGCGCACCGCAGGCGATTCTCCGGAAATATCCGAAAAAGATTTTTGCATCGGCGATTGAGGTTCCGTTCGAGAACGAGCGCCTGCCGATTCCGGTCGGATATGACACATATCTGCGCATGGCGTTCGGCGATTATATGAAACTGCCGCCGAAAGAACAGCAGAAAGGCCACCACGATGCGGCGTTTCTGGATCTCGATCATCCGTATGAGCAGTATAAGGGGATACACTACTGCTGTAAGAAATAAAGAAAGAGGATAAAACAATGCCGGAAATTTCAATCATTACCCCGGTGTATCAGGCAGAAAAATTTTTAAAAAAATGTGTGGATTCCATTCTCTCCCAGTCTTTTACGGACTGGGAGCTGCTTCTTGTAGATGATGGAAGCACCGACAAGAGCAGTGAAATCTGCCGGACATACGCAGAACAGGATGCGCGGATCCGTTATCACCAAAAAGAGAACGGCGGTGTCAGTTCGGCGCGGAATGCGGGCGTTGCGCTTGCAGAGGGGCGTTATATCACGTTTGTGGACAGCGACGATTTCGCAGCGGAGGATCTTCTGGAAACACTGTATCGTCTGGCGGAAAAATATGATGCCGAAATGAGTATCTGCCGCGGATACGATCTCTATGAAGGAAGGCCGGTGCCGGATCTGAAACAGGAGGGAATCGAATCTGTGACCGACAGCGAGGAGGGACTGCGCCAGGTGATGAAGGCGCGCGTGTTCGGCGTGATGCCGTGGGGCAAGCTGTATCGGAGAGAGATTTTCGAGGGCGTTGTCTATCCGGAGAAAACAATCGCCGAGGATGCATACGTCATCGTTCCGTTAATGGAGCACTGCCGGAAGGTGGCCTTTTCCACAGCACAGAAATACTATTATGTGCACCGGCGCGAAAGCCTCACGACAAGCGGTTTTCGCTGGTCAGATCTGGGTTCGGTGGAAGTATGGGATCATAATCAGAATGTCGTGGAAGAACGCCACCCGGCGCTGAAAAAAGAAGCAGGTGTGCGCTGCTGCTGGGCGCGGTTTTTCGTGCTGGACAAGCTGATGCTGTTGGAAACCATGGACGCGGAGAAAAAGGCGCTTGCGAAGAGGCTGGCAAAAGAGCTTAAAAAGCATCCGCTTCTGGTACTGGAAGGCGATCACTTCACGAATGGGCGGAAAATCGCCTATCTGACCCTGTTTCTGGGAACCGGAATTTACCGGCAGTGCGTTCGTGCACTGTTCCGGAAAAGAAATTTATAAAAAATGCGGCAGAAACGAATGAGATTTCCGTTTCTGCCGCATTTTTATATGGATTTTTCTAGCTTTCTTTTTCGGAAAGCAGAACACCGTTTTTATCAAACACATACGTTGTTCCGTCAATTTTTTTCGTCCCGGTGACGCATCCGCCCCAGCTCTGGAAATAATATGTTTTTCCGTCAATTTCTGCCCAGCCGGTCTGCATGGAAGCATCATCGTTGAAGTAATACCAGTTGTTTTTATAATAGAACCACTGCGATTTTCTCGCACCGCCCCAGCTGTAGGTAAAGTACCAGACACCTTCCCGGATCACCCATTGGTTTGCCGGCATGACGCCGTTTTCATCAACAAAATAAAGATTGTTGTCGTACGTAAAGGCTTCATCCGTTTTCCGTGTACAGTCCTCATTAATATAATAGTATTTATTCTGAAGCAGCAGCCAGCCTTTTTGTACGGCACCGCCCCAGCTTCTGAGATAATAATAGTTTCCATCCCATTTCAGCCACTGGTTCTGATACATTTTTCCGCTCTTATTTACAAAGTAGAGATTGTTGTCATACAGGAAACTTTCGTTCTGCTTCAGGGAACCGTCCGCATTCATAAAATACCAGGCGCCATTGATCTGATACCAGCCATTGGTTACGCAGGAATATTTCTGTACATAATACCAGGCACCGTCATGGTACAGCCAGGTGCTGCCGGAAATACCGCCCCAGGAAAGAAATTTGACGCGGTAACCGTTTAAGGTAAGTGTCGTATTGCGTGCGGCACCTCCCCATGTGTAAAAATAGTACATCGTTTTGGTCTCCGGATCAGCGTGCCATCCGGACGAATACATAATACCGGTATCCTTGGCGAGATAGTACCAGTTGTTGCTGATAAACTGCCATCCGGTCTGCATCTCACCGCTGCCGGAAAAATAATAGTAATCTCCATCAAGCAGAAGCCAGCCTGTTGCCATAACGCCGTCCGCGCCGAGGTAATACGTTTTGTGGTCGAGGGTGAGCCAGCCGGTATACGGTGTTTCATCATCGTTGTAGTAATACCATTTTCCATCCCGTTTTACCCAGCCGATGACGTGGCGTTCGTTTGTGATCACGCCGTTTTCATCGGAGGTATATTCGATGCCCGTTTCTGTGTCGCGCCAGGAAGTGGAGCATACGAGAAGATGGCTGCTGTCTGCATAATATTTCTGTCCGCCGCGGGTGAAAAATCCGCTGTACGGGATGCCGTCATGATAAGCAACGAGCTTGGAAGAACGGCCGCGGTAAATTTCATAGGTATCATCCACGTTGGAAGTGACCGCGGAACCGGAAAAGTCAGCAATGACTGCCGGAAGATCGCCGGAATATTCTGTCGTGGAAAATACGCGCAGCCCCAGCGAGGTCAGGGTCTCGACGGTATCGTTATCCATAATACGGAAGTCACCGGTCTGGATAAAATATTCCGGGTTGACGGCAGCAAGATAGTCTGCATCGACAGCATTCGGATATCCGTGATGATTGGAAGTCATCAGATCAATGCTGTACAGCCCGTAGTTCGAAACAATCCGGCTGGCATCGCCCTCGACGTCGTCGATATCGCTCGTCAGAAAAGCGCGGTGGTCGTTTGCGGAGGCAATTACACCAAGACAGAACTGGTTGGCGTCCTCTTTTGGACTTGTGAGATAATCTTCCTCGTAGTTGACAATCTGGATCTGGAAATTTCCAAAAGCAAAATCAGGAGATCCTTCTTCTGCGGAGGCGGCACCGGGATTCAGATGCTGGATCAGGGTCACACCTTCAGTCTCTTCTACAGCAGTAAGAAGCTGGTCGTAGACATAAAGATTGTCCCAGAGACGCGCAGTATTATAGATATAACTGTCATCATACGGGAGCAGATAAACCCGGTCGGGGGAATACAGCCGCACGATGGTATCGCCGGTTCCAATATGGTCGCTGTGCGGATGTGTTGCAACATAAAACTGCAGATTATCGGAGGTGACACCGAGGGAGTCCAGGTAGGAGAGTACCTCATCGTCGTAGCCGGTCGACGTTGTGATGCCGCTGCGCAGCGGATAACGCGGATCAGATCCGTCAGGGTAATCCCAGTCCTCGCCGGAGTCTACCATGCCGAAAATTTTCTGGCCATTATCGTCTACACTTTCCAGAACGATGGCATTGGAGCCGCTGTCGAGTGTCAGAATGTGAATTTTTGCTGTAGTATCAGCCGCATGTGTGTTTTCCGGGGTGAGAAAAAGAAAAGCAGCGGCAAGGGATGCCGCGCCAATGGAAAACATGGATCTGCGGGTATGCCGGGAAAAAGGCATATCAATGGCTCCTTTCGTAACATATATCATTAAAACAAAAAGTAAAACAGCCGGGTGGAAAATAAGCGCTCAACATCACAATTATACAAAATTTCAGGGAAAAGTCAATGTTTATTAGAATTTCGATTACTTGACGCAGACAGGGCATCATGTTAGAATGAGTGGGATTGGGAATGTAAGGAAAAGAAAGGAACCAAACATGATTACCTTATTAAAAATGCCGGCACTGTTTCTGGGAATGCTCGCAGTGTTCTGCTGCCTGGGTTCTTTTTTTATCAGAGAAAACAGGTATGAGAGCGGACATCTGGGTGAAACTGTGCTGTTTGGCTTTATTGCATATTACTTCTTATTTGAACTGATTTCTGTGCCGATGATGGTGCTCGGTGCAAAGCTGCATCTGCTCGCATGGGTATGGGCTGCTGTTGTGGCTGTCCTTGTAATTGCTTCCATCTGTCTTCATCTGGGAATGTGGAGAGAGTGGGGAAAAAGAAGCGGCGGTTTCTGGAGAGGAAAGACGGCGGCTTTTTATGTGATGCTGGTGCTGATTGGAATCCAGCTGTATTTTGTTGCTGCACTGCAGGAAAACGGCAGTGCGGATGCAGCGTATTATGTGGGAAGTGTGACAACGAACCTTGCGACAGATTCCATCAGTAGCTTTGACCCATATACAGGAAAAGCACTGGATTTTTTTAACATCCGTTATGTGTTCAGCATGTATCCGGCAGCAAATGCAGTACTGTGCCGTTTAACGGGCCTTCATCCGCTCGTAGTGACGAAGGTGATTCTCTGTATGATGACGGTAGTTTTAAGTTATCTCGTCTATGCACAGATCGGAAAGGCGCTGTTAAAAGAAAAACAGATGGTATGGGTGCTCCTGTGCTTTATTAGTGTTGTGAATCTGAATTTTCATACGATCTTTTCAAATGCGTCGTTCCTGCTGACGAGGGGATACGAGGGAAAGGCCGTATTGTGCAATATCATCCTCCCGTTTCTGTTTTATCTTGGTCTGCGCATGTATCAGGAGAAAAACGGAAAGAGAGTCTGGCTGCTGTTTTTCATGACAGGCGTCGCTGCGATTGACCTTACGATGTCATCCATGATGACTGTACCGGTGGCCATGAGTGCTGTGATTCTGCCGAATCTTGTGCGGAAAAAACGCTGGGGACAGAGCAGGCTCTATCTGCTTGCTGTGCTACCGTGTGTGCTGGTGCTTGGGGTCTATCTCCTTGGTGTGCGCGGTATCCTGCAGATTCCGGTTGTGCGGTAGAAAGGAGAAAATGTGGGCGGAATAAATCTGAATGAGAGCGGCCTCGATTTTGTGAGACAGGTCTTTGTGACGTTTGGAGGAAACACAACCGTACTGACGCTGTTTCTGCTGTCGGTGCTGTATCTCGCTTTAAAAGGAAAAAAGGAAGAGCGGTATGTGTTCGTAACAACCGCTGTTTTTCTGGCCTTTACGGTATACAATCCATTTGCGGTGAAATATATCCTGGGAAAACTTGGAATGGTCAATGTCTATTACCGGTTTTTCTGGATTCTGCCGATGGTACTGACCATCGGATATGCCTGCACGAAAGTTGTGGGCGGGCAGAAAAAAGGCTGGAGACGGTATCTGACCGCGGCTGCGCTGGCAGCGGTCATCTGTTTTGGCGGAAATTCCGTACTGGCTGGCGGACTGCCGAAGCTGCCGGATAACCAGTACAAGATGCCAGATGATCTTCTGGCCGTCTGTACGGTGCTGCACGAAGAAGCGGGAGAGGGAACCGTAAGAGTTGTCTTTGAACCGGATTTCAACCTGATCGTGCGGCAGTATGATGCTTCGTTTGAACTGGTTCTGGACCGCGATATGGTTCTGACCTATCAGGGCTCCAATACGGTATCAACCGATGCACTGACCGAGCAGGAAATTGAAGACGAAACAAAGATCCTTCAGATTATCACACAGATGGATCTGTCGCTGGATCAGAAAGAATTTTACAGAAGTCTTAGGGAAATGAATGCAGAGTATATTGTACTTTCGAGCAGTTCAGCGGCAGTATCCTATGTGGAAACAGCGGGGTGCATCCCGGTAAGAGAAGTAGAAGGGCATATCATTTTCCGCGTGGAAGAAAAGTAAGAAGGAGGACTTGTTTTTGAATAAGGCAAAAGATTATATTCAGCTGCACCTGAATATCCTGCTGTTTTCTCTGACGAGTGTGTTCTCAAAAGCAGCATCGGTTCAGCTGAACCGGGGAGGAATCAAAAATCCTCTATTATATGTATTTTTATTTCTGATGGTTGCAAACTGTGGCATTTACGCTATTGCATGGCAGAAGGTAATCAAAAAATTCTCTTTGTCAACCGCATATGCAAACCGCAGCGTCTATCTGATCTGGTCCCAGATCTGGGCCGTGCTCATTTTTCATGAAAATCTGACGGTAAAAAATATCATCGGCCTTCTGATTGTGCTGGTGGGAGTTATGGTGGTGCAGCGATATGAATAAATATATGATTTTAATGCTGATCTGTACAATGTTTTCAGCAGTATCACAGATTCTGCTGAAACAGAGCGCCAACGAGGAGCATGCATCTGCACTTCGCGAGTATCTGAACTGGCGCGTGATTGTGGCGTATCTGATTTTTGGCAGTGTACTTCTTTTAAATACGTATGCCTACACACAGGTAGATTTGAAATACGGTCCGGTGTTGGATACCTTTACGTACGTCTTTGTCCTGCTGCTTTCCTTTGGCGTTTTGAAAGAAAAGGTATCAAAAGGAAAGCTGATTGGGAATCTGATTATTATCCTGGGAGTACTGGTGTATACATTGCCGTAAAACGTTCCGATGATGGAAAGAAAGCGATATCAGCTAAGCAGTCCTTGTCCTTTGAAATAGGGGGTCTGCGTACAACAAACGAACGGCTTTTGATTATGAATAAGAAAAAAATAGATTATCGTTTTAAGATATTATATGCTGTGGCGATTCTGATGGTTGTTGCGGGACATTGTGATGGTGGTGGAATTTCTTTGGACTTTGCGCAATGGTTTCCGTATGAGGGAATCCATCTGGCGCTGTTTACTTTTTGTTCAGGATATTTTTTTAAAGATGCAGCACTGAAACGACCGGGGAGATATGTCTGTAAAAAGCTTCGTACCCTGATACTTCCAATGTATGGGTATACGATTGCGTATGGGCTGCTTGTCAGGTTATTACATCGGTGGGGCTTTCAAATCGGTGGAAAATTTAATTTGCACAATATTCTGATTTCACCTTTAAACGATGGGCATCAGTTTGTCCTTAATATGGCCGGCTGGTATATTGTGCCCTTGTTTATGGTAGAAATATTAAATTGTATGATTCGGGCATTTTTTAAGCGAAAAGGATGGCAGATACCGGAATGGATATTTTTTATAAAAAGATACTGGAGAAATATGTGGACAGGATTCCATCTGTAGTGTATTTTGCGATTGTGTTTGCTGCAAAACTTATGATTTTTCTTCATTATAAAACTAGGTTGGCTTATACGCCAGCGTGGTGCAATGACTTTAATCAAGGACCGGTCATGCCAATTATTATTGGTTTTTTGGGAATTGCACTTTGGATGCGGATTGCAACGATAATGGAACCAGTATTTGGAAGAAAAAAGTGGATTAATCTTCTTGCAGACAACACATTTTCGATTATGGAAAATCAGTTTTTGGGTTTTTTACTTGTAAAAGTTGCTTTCGGAACAATTGCGAATGGCACAAAGCTGTTTTTGAAGTTTGACTGGTCAAGATGTAAAAGTGATATTTGGTGGTATTATATGCCGAAGGACGTAGAACAGACAAAAATTCTGTATTTATTAGCAGCGATTTTTGTTGCCTTACTGATCCAGTGGATCCTTACACAGGTGAAAAAAATGGGAAAAAACATATTTTTGTACGTAAGACAATAGTTAAGCGTATACTGCTTTAAATATTTTGCAAAATAAAAATCCCGCAGAAAAAGAAATGAAAACTTTTTCTGCGGGATTTTATTTTATATTGCATAGATCTGAATCGTTATCAAATTTTTATTGATAATCGATAGGAGACAGGTTGTGAGGATCATCTTCCGCAGAAGAGCCTAGATGTCTGATGGTTTTGGAATTATCCTCATTTTCAGAGAAATCGTCCTCATCTATTCCAGAAGAAGAACTTTCGACTGTGGAATCCAAATCGTTTTCTGTAAAAGAAGAAGCGGAGGAAATGTCACTTACCGAAGTGGAGTCGGGTGTTTCCTCTTCCAATTCAGGATTTGTATCGCAAGGACCCTCGATGAGATGGTAATCCGACTCGGAAAAATGATACCATTTCCCATCCTCAAGCTTTTGCCAGCCGGAAACCGCGTGGCCGTCCTTATCAATAAAATAAGACTGCTTACCGTCAGCCCAGAGCTGATGTGGATTGTAAGTTACCCATTCGTTATTGGCAAATCGATCTTCTTCCTTAATATAAAATTTCTGATATTCGCCATCGCCGACCCAGACGGGGGTAAGATCAGCATCAAGTTCATCGAAGAATCGGGAGCCCATAGAGAGCTGGCGATTCAGTTCATCGAAGCCAAGTTCTTCGGCAAGTGTAGGCTTGTCTGAAAAAAGATTCGTACCAAGTCCAAGACGGTCACCGTCAATGACAGCTCCAAGGCTTGCGAGAGTAGTTGGGAACATATCCATCGTGGTGAAAATCCGATTTTTTTCATGAACCGGAAGAATGGGTGAATTTAAAATAGCGTTATAAGTAGAACGTTGATAATCTTCATCAATGTTTTCACAAAAATCAGAGTCCATGGTCAGATGATCACCGGAAAGAATTATAGTCGTGTTTTCATAAAAAGGCTGTTCCTTGATCCAGTCTATAAACTCACTGACACGGGAACTGGAGCAGTCAATCACCATACCGTAGTGGTCATCTCCGTACTGCTTTTCATCACACTCGTCACATTTGTAGCCGTCCTCGAAGTGGGTGGCAACAGTCAGCATACTGAAGTTGAACGGTTCGTCATTCTTGGAAATCTCCGTCAGTTTATCTTTTGCATACTCAAACAGTTTGGCATCTTCATAGCCCCACCACTGGTAGTAGCCTTCCGGGATCAGTCCCTCGCTGATCGCCCAGTAGTAATCGTCAATTTCATAATCACCGTGCGAAGTGAAGTAATTCTTCCGTCCGCCGAATGCGGCATCGGAACCCATCATAAAGTACTGTTTGTAGCCGGCTTCATTGAGAACGTCGCCAAGTGTTGAAAGCTGCGGAAAAAAGCTGTCCTGATAAGCCATCTCATTGCCTTGAATCGAAAGCTTCAGCGGAAGACCGGAAGTCTGTGCAAAGAGACCGCCCATGGTCCAGGTGGTTCCGGTTGTCGGATAAGCGCCGCCCAGCTTGTCGGAGTTGGAAAAATTGATATTGTCCAGGGCAAGATTAGTCAGGGCGGGAATAAAATTGTGGTCGTAAGCACCGCCGTCTTTTTTATCAGAATAGGTGCTTTCCATTGATTCCAGATAAATATAGATCAGATTCCGTTTCTTTTCCGGGAATGTAATCGTTGTCTGGGACGGATTGACGTAATTATCTTCGATCAAAGTGCTGTAGCTGTTCTGAATGTGCAGGTAAGTATCGATATCCAGCGTCGTCCAGACATTATAAAGAGAATAGGAAGAAAGAGCGATTCCCAGGGCAATGCAGATGCAACCGAGAATGATTTCCACTTTCTTCCGATGGCGCAGGATAATAAAAAGCGCGATCAGAATAGCAAGAACGGCAAAAGAGATCATGCCGCAGGACCAGACGTAACTCCAGAGCACATCCTTGCTGGTACCCTCAAGGGGTGCCTTTAAGTGATAAACAAGTTCTTCCATATCAAGATGCGCCCAGGTCGCGAGCATCCAGCGGGAAGACGTAAAAAGAAGGATCCCAAGGAATCCTAACAGAACGGAAAGAATGGAAAAAAGTATCTTTCCAACATGCTGTACTTTTTTGCGAGACACAGTAAATAACCTCCAGTTTTCTTTAGTGTTTTATAATAGGTAACAAACAGGTAGCGTTAGGTATAAAATATAACTGGGAACTTACGATATTATAACAGAAACTTTACGAAAAAAATAGTATTTTCTTAAAAAATACGAGTGGAAAATGAAAATCCGGGAATTTACATAAAAAGCGGCGGGGCGGGCGTGAAAATGGGTTCTTGAGTTTCTCAGAAAAGAATGGTATAATAGCAAAGATTGTAGACACAAAAGAGGTCAAAAAAAGATCTGTTCACATTTTTGTGGAGAAGAGAAAGGAAAGAAAAATGGGAAAAATTAAAGTAGAATCTTGTGAAATTGAAGGATTAAAAGTAATTACCCCAACCGTATTCGGCGATGAGCGCGGATATTTTATGGAGACATACAATTACAATGATTTTAAAGAAGCCGGCATTGATGTCCAGTTCGTACAGGATAACCAGTCTGCATCCAAAAAAGGTGTCCTGCGCGGACTTCACTTCCAGATCAATTACCCGCAGGACAAACTGGTACGCGTGGTAAACGGTGAAGTATTCGATGTTGCAGTTGACCTTCGCGAGGGATCCAAAACCTACGGAAAATGGTTCGGCGTGCTGCTTTCAGCAGAAAACAAGAAACAGTTCTTTATTCCGAAGAATTTTGCACACGGATTTATCGTACTCTCTGATTATGCAGAGTTTGCTTATAAATGTACCGATTTCTATCATCCAAACGATGAGGGCGGTCTGTACTTTGACGATCCGGAGATCGGCGTGGAGTGGCCGATGCCGGAAGGAATGACAAAAGAAGATCTGATTATTTCGGAAAAAGATCATAAATGGGGCGGAATTAAGGATTTAAAGAAATAAGGAGTAAAAAACATTTATGAACGTATTCAAAGAACTTTATCAGAACCGGAAACTGATCTGGAAACTGTCAAAAAATGATTTCCGCAATAAATTCGCCGGAGCGTATTTTGGCATTATATGGGCATTTATCCAGCCGATGGTGACGGTTGCTGTTTACTTTGTCGTATTCCAGCTCGGACTGCGCGTGCAGCCAGCTGCCACTGGATATCCGTATATCTGCTGGCTGGTTTCCGGTATTATTCCGTGGTTCTTCTTTTCTGATGCGCTGCCAAGTGCGTCAAATTGTCTGCTGGAATACAGTTACCTGGTAAAGAAGGTTGTATTTAAGATCAGTGTGCTTCCAATTGTGAAGGTGATTTCTTCCCTGTTTGTACATCTGTTCTTTATTGTGTTTGCTATTTTGATTTTTGCACTGATGGGAAAACTTCCGCCGGTTCAGATTATCCAGATCGGGTACTATACCTTTGCGGTGATCTGTCTCGTCGTTGTATTTTCCTATCTGACCTGTTCCATCACACCGTTTTTCCGCGATTTCGGCCAGATTATCAATGTAATTCTGAATGTCGGCATGTGGGCAACCCCGATTCTGTGGGATACCACAACAATTCCGAATATTCCGAACTGGCTGAACAGCCTTCTGAAGCTGAATCCTCTGTACTATATTGTCCAGGGATATCGTGACAGCTTTATGAATGGACTCTGGTTCTTCGAGCATCCATGGCACACCCTTTACTTCTGGGCTTTTGTGCTTATGGCAGGACTAATCAGTTCCAAAGTGTTCAAGCGCCTCCGGGTTCATTTCTCAGATGTATTATAGGAGGATGGAATGAGCACAGAAAATACAGAAACAGTAATTTCAATTAACCATGTCAGCAAGGTCTACAAGCTGTTTGAAAAGCCGATGGACCGTCTGAAAGAATCGCTTTCACTGACACATAAAAACTATCACACCGATCATTTTGCGCTGGAGGATATCTCACTTGAGGTGCATAAGGGCGAGTGTGTCGGTATCATTGGAACGAACGGTTCCGGAAAATCCACACTGCTGAAAATCGTCACAGGTGTCTTAAACCCGACGAGCGGAAACGTGGAGTTAAAGGGAAGAGTCAGTGCCATTCTGGAACTGGGTGCAGGCTTTAACATGGAGTATACCGGTATTGAGAACATTTTCCTGAACGGAACGATGCTTGGCTATACCGAGGAGGAGATGAAGGCAAAGCTCGACGATATCATTGCGTTTGCAGAGATCGGTGACTTTATCAATCAGCCGGTTAAGACGTATTCCAGCGGTATGTTTGCCCGCCTTGCCTTCGCGGTTGCGATCAATGTGGATCCGGATATTCTGATTGTCGATGAGGCCTTAAGCGTCGGAGACATTTTCTTCCAGTCCAAGTGTTACCGGAAATTTAACGATCTGAAAGAAGCAGGAAAAACGATCCTTTTCGTTTCCCACGATATGGGCAGCGTCATCAAGTACTGTGAGAGATGTCTTCTGATTAACAAAGGAAAACAGGTGATGGTTGGAAAATCGTCGGAGGCAGTCGATGTCTACAAGAAGATTCTTGCCAACCAGTACGATGACGAGACAAAAGAAGAGGAAGAGACCGAAGAGAGTGCAGAACAGACCGAAGAGAGAACCGAAGCAGATGCATCCGGTGCCGTATCGGCAGAAAAGCCGAAAAAAGGCCTCTGGAGAGAACGCCTGATTGCGAATGCGCAGCTGGTAGAGTATGGAGACAAGGCTGCGGAGATCGTGGACTTTGCGATTATCGACCACAAAGGTATGATTACATCTTCTGTGGATAAAAACCAGAGATTCCGCATCAAGATGAAAATCAAGTTCCATGAAACGATGGAGCATCCGATTTTTGCCTTTTCGATCAAAGACCGGAAGGGAACGGAGATTACCGGAACGAATACGGCGCTGGAGGATTACACAAAAGACGTGGTGGAAGCAGGAAAGACCGTCACGGTATGCTTTGACCAGATCATGCCGCTGCAGAGCGGACAGTATCTGATGTCGTTTGGATGTACCAGCTACCATCTGGAAGAGCTGGTGATCCACCACAGACTGTACGATGCTTGCTTCCTGGAAGTCTTCTCCATGAAAGACACCGTAGGATTTTTTGATATGAACTCTACCGTGACCTACGAGTAGGATGCGGAGGATAAACGACGGGGGTTATATGAAAGAAACAATAGGAAATGTTCTTTTGAACCTGGATTATTATGACGGCGAAGATGCTTACAGCGACGGCAGCATTGAGGACCGGCTGCTGGAGATCGTCAAGACGACGCCGAAAGAGGATTACCAGAAGGTAATCCTCACAGAAAAAAGCTGGCCGATTTTTTATCACCTTTCTCCAGAACGGGAAAATATTCTGGACTGGTATGAGTGGAAAGACGATGCTTCCGTATTTGAAGTCGGAGCCGGCTGCGGAGCCATTTCCGGCGTGCTCTGCAGAAATGCAAAGCGGGTAGTGGCAAACGATCTGTCGAAGCGGCGCAGTACGATCAATGCCTACAAAAATCAGGATGCGTCCAACCTGGAGATTATGGTTGGAAACTTTAATGTTGTTGCAGAAAAAATGGAAGAACGCTTCGATTACGTGACACTGATCGGTGTTCTGGAGTATGCAAAAAGCTATATTGGAAAGGATAATCCGTATCCGGAATATCTGGAAAAGATCAATCGTCTCTTAAAACCGGGCGGAAAAATCCTGATTGCGATTGAGAACCGTCTGGGACTGAAGTATTTTGCCGGCTGCAGGGAAGACCATGTGGGCCGGGAATTTGTCGGAATTGAAGGATATCCGGGGATCGATTTTGTCGAGACATTCAGCAAACCGGAGCTGGAGCAGATGCTGCAGGAAAACGGTTTTTCGAAGTTCAAGTTTTATTATCCCTATCCGGATTACAAATTTCCGGCGGTCATTTATTCGGATGAATATCTGCCGAAGCCGGGTGAATTGAGAAAAAATCAGCGGAATTTTGATGCTGACAGGATCACACTTTTTGACGAAGGCAAAGCATTTGACGGAATCCTGAAGTCCGGTCTGTTTCCGGTTTTTTCCAATTCCTTTCTGATTGAAGTGGAGAAAAAGGAGTAAACGTATGAGGAAAGTTCTGTATACGAAATTTTCGAGAGAACGTCGGAACGAATTTCAGATTATGACCCGGATTACAGAAGAGGATGGGATCCGGCGTGTGTGGAAGCTTCCGCTGCAGAAAGAGGGAGAACTCCACATCCGGCATATGTATGAAAACTATAGAAAGCTGGAGCATCTGTACGCCTATGCGGGCGTACAGATCTGCCCATGCGAACTGGATGAAGAAAAATGCGCGCTTGCATTTCCTTTTGTAGAAGGGGAAAGTCTGGAAACGCGCATTTCCCGTCATGGAAAAGAAAAAGATTTTGCATCGCTGAAAAAGGATTATGAACTGCTGTATCAGATCATTGCATCGGCAAAAGGGCAGAAATCCTTTGTGGAAACCGATGCGTTCTGTGAGGTGTTCGGCCATCCGGCATTGAAAGAAGGACTTGCCGCAGCGGAGATTTCCAATATTGACATGATTCCGGGCAACCTTCTTCTGGATGGAGAAAAGGTCTGGGTGGCAGACTACGAGTGGGTATTCCCGTTTGCCGTACCGATTGCATTTATCTATGCGCGGAGCGTCTTTTTACAGGAGGCGGCGAGTGCACTGACGAAGGAAGAGCAGGAAGAACTGTACGCCATTGGCGGTATTTCCATGGAAGAGATTCCGGTATACTACCATATGGAAGAGTGCTTCCAGGAATTCGCGGCCGGAAAGGGTGAGCCAAATGCGCTCGCCACGTTCTATGGAAAACTGCACCGGCACAATTATCCGCTTTCTATCTGGGAAAAAGAAAAAATGATGTACCCGGTTGTGCTCACCGAAACAGCACCGGAGGAGAGAGAACTCTATTATGAGGACTGCTTCGGCTTGGATGAGCAGAAGGTGATGATGCTTGAAAAGGCAGACGCGGACGGAGAGCTTTCCCTTCAGCTGATGCAGGAGGGGGCTGTCATTAAAATCCGTTCTCTCGCGGGTGTATGCAGCGATGGAAAGACGGAACGTATCGCTTTTTCGCACAACGCCGAGCTTGAGATTATCGACGACTATTATTTCCTTGGAACGCCGGTTCTGAAATTCCGGAATGCCGGTTATGAACAGATCCGGATTGATTACCGGATTTACTACAAAGGCGATGGCGTTACGTCCCAGTTTATTCAATATATCCGTCAGAATAAAGATCTGAGGGATGAACTGAACGGGGAGATTTATCGGAAAGGCCAGCTGCAGGCAGAAATCGAAGCAGAAAAAGCGGCACTTGCACACAGGGAAGAAGAACTCCAGGAAACGAGAAAACAGAAGCAGTTTCTGGAGGAAGAGCTGGAGCGGATGCGCCAGCGTAAGGTTGTGCGTATGGCAGATAAAGTGCAGCATGTGATAAAAAGGAGTAAATAACTATGGATGTATCCATTGTCATTCCTACCAAAAATGGTGGGCATCTGTTTGAAAAAGTGCTGGATGCCGTTTTCAAACAGAAGACAGAGTATGAATATGAAGTAATTTGCGTGGATTCCGGGTCAAAGGACGGAACTCTCGATGTGATCCGCAAATATCCATGCCGTTTGTTTCAGATTGAGCCGTCCGAATTTGGACATGGAAAAACGAGAAACTATGGTGCTTCCAAAGGAAACGGAACGTATATCATCTTTATTACGCAGGATGCGCTTCCAGCGACCGATACCTGGCTGCAGAATTTCATTGATGCCATGAAGATGGACCCGGAAATCGTGGGAGGATTCGGGATTCATTATCCGTATCCGGACTGCAATCTGCTTGACAAGCGTGATCTGGACGGCCATTTTAAAGGATTTGGAGAAACTAATACGATTTTCCACCTTGATGATCCGGAACGCTACGAAAGAGAAGAAGGATATCGTCATTATCTGGCGTTTTTCTCCGACAATAACTCCTGTATCCGAAGAGATATTTTTGAAAAATATCCGTATGAGGATGTCAACTTTGCCGAGGATCAGATCTGGGCGAGAAAGATGATTGAACTCGGATTCAAAAAAGTATACTGCCCGTATGCACCGGTATATCATTCCCACAATTTCAAACTCAGAACGTATTTCAAACGGTATTATGATGAGCAGAAGGGATTATATGAAGTTCATCAGTATATGATTGCACAGAAATGGACGCAGCTTCCGGGCATGCTGTACCGTCAGGTGAGAGGGGACTGCGTGTATATCCGTCAGCAGCCGCTCAGTAAAAAAGAGAAAATCCACTGGGCATTTTATTCCCTGTTTCGCAATTTTGACCGCTTTGTGGGCGGCTATCTCGGCGGAAAATACCATCTGTATTCCAAACGGAAACAACAGTTCCTGGATCGTCACATTTCGCAGCAGTACGATCAGAGACATGCATAGAAGAAAGGAAAAAGAAACGTGAAAAAACCAAATGTAGCATACCGTGCGTTACGGTATCTGAAGAATCATGGATTAAAAGAAACGATTGAGCGCGCAAAACAGGGCAATGAGCCGGCTGTACCGCCGAAGAACAACGTCATCGGATTTTACAGATTTGTCGTAGACAACGATCCGATCCCGTTCAATCAAAAAGAGTATGAGAAACATAAAAACGACAAGAAAAAGATCCTGAATTGGGTTGTACCGGAAATGGGACCTGGTTCCGGCGGTCATACCACCATTTTCCGTTTTATTTCCAACCTGGAGCGCCTCGGTTTCCACAGTAGAGTTTATCTCTACATGTCCCCGAATTTTCAGGATAATGCGTCCATCCGCAAATTCCTAAAAGAGTACTTCCCGCTTCTTGTGCCGGAAGTAGAAGTTTACTGCGATGTATCCCAGATGAAATTTGCACATGCAACCGTAGCAACCTCCTGGACCACCGCTTACTACGTAAGAAAATTCCAGAATACGATTTCGAAGTTTTACTTCGTACAGGATTTCGAGCCGCATTTCTATGCACACGGTTCGGAGTATGAGTTTGCAGAGAACACGTACAAGATGGGATTCCGAGGAATCACAGCAGGAGACTGGCTGCGGGATATCATGAGAAATGAATACGGCATGCAGGCAGACAGCTTCCATTTCTCCTACGATGACAAGGTATATCAGCCGAAGGAAAAGCAGGACAACGAGAAGAGAGTTTTCTTCTATGCCCGCCCGGTTACCCCGAGACGTGATTTTGAGCTCGGTATGCTGGCACTCAATGAGCTGTGCCGCAGAATGCCGGAGATCGAGGTTGTTTTCGCGGGATGGGATGTCAGCGGCTATGAGATTCCGTTCAAACACAGAAATTTAGGTATCGTAACACCGCAGGTGCTGGCAGATTCCTATGCGATCTGTGATATGTGCCTTGTTATTTCGAATACCAACCTTTCCCTCGTACCGTTCGAGGTTATGGCCTGCAACTCGGTCGCTGTCTGCTCCAAGGGTGCAAACAGCAGTTGGATGGTAAATGAGGAAAACTCCATTCTGGTTGACTATGATCCGATCCAGATCGCAGACAGAATGGAATATTACTTCAACCACCCGGATGAGCTGGCTACAATCCGCAAAAAGGGAATGGATTTCGTAAAGGGAACCTCCTGGTACAAAGAAGCCGAAAAAGTTTACGCAAGTATGCTAAAAGGAATTGAGGAAGATGAGAAAAAACTGCAGTAAGGATGTGAGCAGAGAACGCAGAATCGAGATTCTGTTTGTATTCGGCGTATTCCTGTTTTACTTTTTGTGGTCCTGTACGCAGCGATACAATTTCTCGTCGGATGAATCAATGCGGTATCAGATTCCACAGTTCATTTATGAATATGGGAAGCTTCCGCGGGGTGACGAACCGCTGATTCGGAATGAGGATTGGGGGATTTCCTATGCATTCAATCCGATTCTCTCCTATATGGCATCTGCAGTTTTGATGAAGGGGATGAGCCTGTTTTCCACGGATGAGTGGATGCTGCTCATTTCCGCCCGTTTTGTAAATGTTCTGCTGGGAGCGCTTACTGCCTGGGTGGTCTTAAAGACGGCAAAGCTGTTGTTTCCAAGACGCTACGCATGGATGTTTACGACTCTGGTGGTTTTCCTGCCGGGCAATGTGATTTTATATTCCTATGTCAACTGCGACGCGCTTGCAATGTGTTCGACGGCCATTATCTTTTATTCCTGGGTAAAGGCGTACAAAGAGGGATGGAGCTGGACCACGTGTGCGGTATCGGCCGTTGGAATGGGAATCTGTTTCTTGTCGTATTACAATGCGTATGGATTTATTCTGATGACGTTTTTCTACTTTGTGGGAACGATGCTGACGGACCAGTCGAAACCGGTCAAAGAACGATGGAAAGAAATGATCCAAAAAGGTCTTTTTATTTTGGTGATCGTCTGTGTCATTGCTCTGTGGTGGTTTATTCGAAATGCTATTCTCTATGGAGGAGATTTTCTGGGACGCCAGGCATCGAGCGCAAGCGCGGAACTGTATGCAAGATACCAGTACAAGCCGTCGCACAGCAAGACCTTCCAGAAAAAAGGAGGCTCCATGTTGCATATGATCTTCTATAAGCCGAGTTTTCTGGAACATGACTGGCTGGTAACAGTGCTGTACAGCTTTGTCGGCGCGTTTGGCTACAATAAGATTTATCTTTCCACGATGATTATTGTTCCGTACCTCTGCTGTCTTCTTGTCGGTCTCATTCTGATGCGGAACTGTTGCCAGAGAGACTTTTTCTTCTGGAATGCAGACGGCACGCAGACGGCTCTTACCGGAAAAACGAAGAGAAAATGGAGTAAACTGGGATGGTTTACCTGGGCTAATGTGTTTGCCCTGCTGATCCCGAATTATCTGAATGCGTATTACTCCTACAGTTCTGATTTTCAGCCGCAGGGACGATACAGCATGCCGATGCTGATTCCGCTGATGTATTTCGTGACGAAGGGTGTGCAGGCGTTCCTGAAACGGGAGAAAAAACTACAGAAGTATGAAAAATTGTTCTGTATTCTGGTCTGTGTGGCGGCAGCGGCATTAGCGGCATTTACTTGGGCGAGAATCATCTATCCGATGTACTTGCAGAACTACTACGGATTGCGGTAAGCGGAACAGAGAAAGAAAGCGGTGAAACGTTTGGAAAAAATTTCAGTGCTGACAGCAAAATTAAAAAAAGCTGTTGCAGAAGAAGGAATCGGCGGTCTGGCTGGGCGTACGAAAGGGTACCTTGCGCGGGCAAAAAAAGAAAAAGAGTTTCAGAGAGAAAAATCCCGGGTCTACCGGGATATTCTCTTTATCAGTGGCTGCAATGAACAGCTGCCGCATCCACACCGGTACCGCGTGGTGCATCAGATGGAGCAGCTGGAGGCAGGCGGATATACGTGTGATACGGTTTATTTTCAGGAGCTGAAGCCCTGGATGGTACGTTGCTACGGCGCGTTCGTGATTTTCCGCTGCCCGATGACGGACACCCTGCGGGAATTTGCCACAATGGCAAAGCAGATGAACAAGCCTCTGTGGTACGATGTGGATGATCTTGTGATCGATACGAAATACACCGATCAGATTCCGTTTCTCGACCGGATGCAGCCGGAAGAACGGCAGGCATACGATCAGAATGTCCGAAACATGGGCGAGCTGCTTTCCCTCTGCGATGCGGCGGTTACGACGACAGCGGCGCTGGCAGAAGAACTGAAGCAGTACGTACCGGAGGTGCTGATCAACCGCAACTGTGCGTCAGATGAGATGCTGCTACTGTCCGAGGCGGTGTTAAAAGAAAAACAGAAAAAGAACGAAGCAGATGGAACGGCGAAAAAAGTACGCCTTGGCTATTTCAGCGGCAGTGCGACGCATCTGGACGACATCGAGATGATCGTTCCGGTGCTGAAACAGTTGCTTGGCAAAAATCCGAACCTGGAACTCCTCATCGTGGGAATTCTGGAACTCCCGGTGGAGCTGAAACTGTTTGCTTCCCAGATCCAGATGGAGGGCTTTGTCGATTACCAAAAACTGCCGGAGCGGATTGCGTCGGTGGATATCAACTTGGCTCCGCTTACCGATACGATTTTTAACCGTGCGAAATCGGAAAATAAATGGGTGGAAGCGGCTCTGGTGCAGACTGTGACAGCAGCCAGCAATCTCGGCGCTTTTGCTGAGATGGTACAGGATGGAGAAGACGGCGTACTCTGCCGAGACGAAGCGGAGTGGTTGGAAAAACTGCAGTGGCTGATCGACGACGAACCGGCACGAAAAGCCATTGCCGGACGGGCATATGGCCGGTGCAGCCGCGAGTGTGTCACAATCTTTCATGCCACCGGGATTTGCGAGTGGGTGGAGCGCCACTGGAATCTACGCTGTGCCTTTGTGCTTCCAGCGATGGAGATCAGCGGAGGCATCCGCGTTGCACTTCTTCATGCGGAAATGCTGGTAAAAGCAGGAGCGCAGGTCAGCCTCTTTACTCTGGAAGGGGAGGCGGAGTGGTATCATGAGGGTGATTTCCATTTTCCGGTGCTGTCGGCCGAGCGAGAGAAACTGCAGGGAACGCTGGATCTTGCGGTAGCGACGATGTGGAATACCGCAGAGTTCGTCGAACAGTCCAGCAAGATCCGAAAGAAAAAATATCTGGTGCAGAATTTTGAAGTTGGATTTTATCCGCCGGGAAGCCCGTACCGGATCGCAACTTCGGCGACTTACCGGATGAGGAGCCCGATGGAGTACGTAACCATTTCCAAATGGTGTCAGAACTGGCTGCGGGAGGAATACCATACCGAAGCAGCCTATCTTCCGAACGGCATCGATCCGTCCTTCTATCCGAAACGGGGGCGGGATCTGCAGGGAAAAATTCGGATTCTGATCGAGGGAGACTGCAGCGCGGAGCATAAAAACGTGGACGAGAGCTTCCGTATCGTGGAACAGCTGGATCTGGAAAAATTCGAGATCTGGTACATGTCCTACAATGGAAATCCGAAATCCTGGTACCGCGTGGACCGCTTTTTACACCGGGTTCCATATGAAAAAACACCGGAAGTCTATGCGGCGTGTGATATCCTGCTGAAAACAAGCCTGCTGGAAAGCTTTTCCTATCCGCCGCTTGAGATGATGGCGTCCGGCGGCTACGTCGTTGCTGTGCCGAACGGTGGCAATCTGGAATACCTGAAAGATGGGGAAAACTGTATTCTCTATCCGCAGGGAAATCTCGCGGAGGCAAAAGCGGCGATTGAGCGTATTCTGACAGATGCGGAACTGAGGAAAAAACTGGATACGGGAGCAGAAGAGACGGTAAAGGAAAGAAACTGGAAAAGAATCGAACCACAGATTTTAGAACAGTATCTTGGAAAATAAATAAACAACAAAAAGGGCTGTCGCACTAGCAAATATTTCTGGCGGTAGCTCTGCGTTATACCCAAATGGCATCGAAATCGGTTGCGTTTTCGATGCCATTCTTTACTTCTTATAGGAAAGTTCGACTTCCGTCGAACTCTTGAATCAGGATCACCCGTTGGACGGGAGGTCCTGATTGCTTATAAATTAGAAGATCAGTGCCGTTTGTTTCGGTTATTGCGGCGTCTGTTTCTGCGTTTCCGTCTCTTTCTCGCGTTGTTGATCACGACAATGATCAGAATTAGAAAAGCGACACCGTTCAGGCCAAGCAGAATATAGAGCAGTGTGGAGAGAAAAGAAATTTTCTTGGTTTCTTCCGGTGTTGGAATATCTGTGCTGTCGGTTTCTTCTGATGAATTGGAGGAAACCGAAGAACTGTCGGAAACAGTACCTGGAGCGGAAACCTCGGCTGTTCCGATGAAGTGATCATCGAAAAAATACTGGCGGGTGTACGGTTCCTCAACGGAAGCGCCGTCCGGATCGGTGTAGGTTGCAGTTTCAATTTTCGCATTCTTTGGAAGCGTTACCACACCGGAAAGACTTTCCTTTTTTGCGTTCTTCAGGGTATAATGTGTAAAATTATCATAACCGAAATCAAGTACGGTACGGGTATCGTTGATATAATCGAGGTTATCACAGGTTAAAACAACGCAGACCAGCGTCATATTGCCTCGCTTGGCAGCGGTAACGAGTGTGTTGTGTGCCTCATCGGTATAACCGGTCTTTCCGGCGAAAGCACCCTTGTATCCCCACTGACCGTCCTGGAACAGCAATGCGTGGTGGTTCTGAAGATCACGCGGTGTCGAGGTCATATTGGTCGGCTGAATTGTGTAGGTCAGATCGGACTCGATGCGGCAGAAGGTCTCGTTTTTGATGCACTCCTGCATAATGAGTGCCATATCGTGTGCACTGGTGTAGTGGTTCGGATCTGGCAGACCGTTTGCATTGACAAAATGGGTATTCGTGCAACCAAGTGCAGCGGCGCGTTCGTTCATCATGGCGGCGAAACCTTCCTCGCTTCCGGCAATGTCGATGGCAAGCTGTGTGCAGACCTCATTTGCCGAGGCAAGAAGAATCGCGTGAAGAGCATCCTCCACTGTGATCGTTTCGCCAAGCTGAACGTTGATGCGGGCATTTCCCGGAATGGATTCGCTGACAGCATGTTCGCCGAAGGTAACGGTGTCGGTCATCTGCTTGTTTTCAATGATCAGCAGAGCCGTCAGAATCTTGGTGATGCTGGCAGGATAGCGCTGCTCGTCCATGTTTTTATCGTATAAAACAGCACCAGTATCGGCATCGAGTAAACAGACAGCGCCGGAATTGTTTTCCGGTCCTTCGGGCCAGGTGGTGACTGTTTTTTTATCGGTTGTGGCAAAAATCGTCTGCGGGAGGCAGGACGCGGCAAAAACAAAAGCAAGCAACAGGCATAAAAATGTGCGGGCTGCAGAATTCTTTCTAATCATAACTCACTCCTTCTGATCCAGCGGGTACAGCTGCATAAGACTGTCCGGGCAGCGGATCTCTCTAAAATGTATTAGACACACTTTTATTATTATAACATAAAGCGAGCAGGGAAGAAACACATAATTTCTTAATATTTTCAGTCGGGATTTGCAAAATGCAGTAAAATAGAGTATAATGCGAACGAGTTCATACGGAAAAAACAAAAAACCTGAAAAACAAAAACCCCAAGGAGTTAAAAAAGTGTCAGATATGAAATGGCTCCGTTTTATACGGAAATTGAAACCTTACAACATACAGAAGGGACTGCGTTACCTGAAACATTATGGCCCAAAGGAATTCCTGATCCGTCTTTCGGAGAGGATGGAGCCGGAGGAGGTTCCGTACGGACCGTGGCGGGAGCAGTACTGCGCAAAAGAGGAGGACCTGGCGCGTCAGAAAAATCATAAATTTTCTTATTGTCCGAAGATCAGCGTTGTTGTTCCGGCTTACCGTACGCCGGAAATTTTTCTGCGTCAGATGATCGAATCCCTGGAAAAACAGAGTTATGAAAACTGGGAACTGGTGATCGGAAATGCCAGCCCGGAGGATGAGACGATGGCGCGCATCCTGAAAGAGTATACCGGAAAAGATCCGCGCGTAAAGAACGTTCCGATTCCGGAAAATATCGGCATTGCAGAGAATACAAATGCAGCGCTTGCCGCAGCAGCGGGAAATTTCGTCGGTTTTATGGATCACGACGATCTGCTTGCGCCGGATGCACTCTTTGAAATTGCCATCCGTCTGGAAAAAGATCCGTCCATCGATGCTTTTTATACCGATGAGGACAAGGTACGGACCGATCTGTCCGAGTATTTCCAGCCGCATTTCAAACCGGATTTCAATCTGGATCTGCTGCGGTCAAACAATTATATCTGCCATTTCTTCGTTGTACGGCGGGAGATTGCGGAGAAAACCGGCGGCCTTCGTCCGGAATACAATGGGGCGCAGGATTATGATTATATCTTCCGCTGCACGGAAATGGCGGGAAAAATTGTACACATTCCGAGAGTTTTATATCACTGGAGGGTCCACAGCGCTTCCACCGCAGACAATCCGGCAAGCAAGCTGTACGCGTATGAGGCCGGAAAAAAGGCAATTGAGGGAAACCTTGCGCGCTGTGGCGAAGAGGGAACCGTCACACTGCGTTCGGATTATGGCTTCTACGATGTAGATTATAAACTGCGGGGAACGCCTCTGGTTTCGATTCTGATCCCGAACAAGGATCAGGCCGATACGTTACGCACCTGTCTGGAATCCATTAAGAAGAAGTGCATGTATCCATCCTATGAGATTCTGATTATTGAGAACAACAGCACTGAGGAAGCAACGTTTTCCTATTACAAAGAACTCGAAGCACAGGGCATCCGTGTCCTGAAGTATCCAAAACAGGGCTTTAACTATTCTGCGATCAATAATTTCGGCGTCAAAGAGGCAAAGGGAGAGTATCTCCTGTTTCTCAATAACGATATGGAAATTATCACACCCGATTTTATGGAAAAGATGGTGTCCAATCTGCAAAGACCGCAGATCGGGGCGGTCGGCGCGAAGCTGTATTACCCGGACAACACGGTGCAGCATGCGGGTATCATCATCGGTATCGGCGGCATTGCGGGCCACGCCTTTTTAGGGCTGGCGCGCGGAAGAAGCGGCTACCTGCATAAGGCATCGCTCCAGATGAATGTGAGTGCGGTGACAGCAGCGTGCATGATGATGAAAAAAGAGGTCTTTGAGGAGGTCGGCGGCTTTGAAGAAGAACTGTCCGTCGCTTTCAATGATGTTGATCTGTGCCTGCGCATTGGAAAAGCAGGTTATAAAATCGTATACAATCCGCACGTGGAGCTGTACCATTATGAATCGAAATCTAGGGGAGCAGAGGATGACGAGAAGAAGGTGCGCCGCTTCCAGTCGGAAATCGAATTTATGCGCAGCCGCTGGATTGGGCTGTTAAAGGCAGGAGATCCCTGCTACAATCCAAATTTAACGCTGGCATCGTGGAACTATGGACTGCGTGCCGACGGCAGGGGAGTAAAACCATGGACAAAGTAGCAGTTGTAATACCAAATTATAATGGATACCGGTATCTGGAGACGTGCTTTGCAGCGCTTGCAAAGCAGACCTTTACGGAATTTACCACATATTTCGTGGACAATGGTTCACAGGATGAGAGCTGTGCGTTTCTGCGGGAACACTACCCGGAGACGAAAATCATCCAGCTCGATGATAACTATGGCTTCAGCCGTGCGGTCAACGAAGGCATCCGCCAGTCGAAGGAGCCGTATGTGATCCTTTTAAACAACGACACCGAAGTGTTCCAGGACTTTGTCGAGCGCCTTTATGAGGGAATCTGTAAAAGAAAGAATGCGTTTGCATGCAGCGCAAAGCTGATTTCCTATCAGGAGCGTGATAAAATCGACGATGCGGGAAATTACTATAATATGCTGGGATGGGCATTCGCAAGAGGAAAAGGAAAACCGGTCAGTGAATTTGAAACGTCCGACCGGATTTTTGCGGCCTGCGCCGGAGCAGCGATCTACCGCCGGGAATTTCTGGAAAAGACCGGACTTTTTGACGAAGAACATTTCGCTTATCTGGAAGATACCGACATCGGCTATCGTGCGCGGCTTTTGGGCTACGAGAACTGGTATGAGCCGTCCGCGAAGGTTTACCACGTCGGAAGCGGAACGAGCGGCTCCCGGTATAACCTCTTTAAAATCCGTTATTCTTCCAGGAATAATATTTATCTGATCTATAAAAATATGCCGGTTTTACAGATTTTGCTTAACCTGCCGGCCTTTATCCTCGGTTTTTCGGCAAAACTGGTCTTTTTTGCATCGAAGGGATATGGAAAAGAATATCTGGCAGGAATCAAGAATGGTTTTTTCATCTGCCGGAAGCCGGAAAACAGAGCAAAAAAGATCCGTTTTGAGTGGAAGCGCCTCGGCACGTATTTTGTCATCGAATGGGAGCTTTTTATCAATGTGTTCCGGAGATTTCTGGAGAGGGCATAAGGATTCTTTCAAAAGATTACGAAAAAGTTAAAAAGTTTACGGAAATAAGAAGAATGTTAGAAAAATATGATTGCTCTTTTTTGAAACTTATTGTATAGTTAGGGGTAGGGAATTTTTAAATCCCGAAAAAAACAGATAAGGTGAACGAATTTGATCAACGATAATCAGAAATATTTTGACCGGATGCACGTTCTGATCGATGCCCTGGTGCTCGCACTTTCCTACGTACTGTCCTGGTACTGCTATGTGCGGCTGGGCGTTATGAATAATCATCCGGAGAGGGGAATTCTACCGCCGGCGACGTATATGATGGCACTGCTCTATATCGTGCCCGGCTATCTGCTGCTTTACTATGCATTCAATCTCTATGCATCCAAGCGTTTTCAGGGAAGACGTCTGGAATTTGCCAATATCTTAAAAGCGAATACGGTTGGATTTCTGGTCTGGCTGGCCAGCCTTTACATGGTGCGCCAGGTTCACTTTTCCCGTGGTATGCTCTGCATCTTCTTTGTGCTGAATGTGACACTGGAAACGATCGTAAGAAATCTGATCCACTATATCTTAAGCAATATGTGGAAACACGGCCGCAACCAGAAGCAGATTCTGATGGTCGGCTACAGCCGTGCGACCGAGGAATACATTGACCGGATCATTGCAAACCCAGAGTGGGGCTATCTCGTCCGCGGAATCCTCGATGACCATGTCAAAGCGGGAACGATGTACCGCGGTGTCAAGGTTCTTGGAAGAATCAACAATCTTTCAGTCATTCTGCCGGAAAACAAACTGGATGAAATTGCCATTACCCTTGGCCTGAACGAATACTTCCGCCTGGAGGAGATCGTTGCCATGTGTGAAAAATCCGGCGTACATACCCAGTTTGTGCCGGATTACCACAACATCATTCCGACAAAGCCGTACACAGAAGACCTGCAGGGACTTCCTGTCATCAATATCCGCTATGTGCCGCTTTCCAACACGTTCAACGCGATGCTGAAACGGATTGTGGATATTTTCGGCGCGTTCGTGGCGATCATTCTGTTCTCACCGGTGATGCTGTTTTCCTGCATCATGATCAAGCTGACCTCACCGGGTCCGCTGATCTACCGTCAGACACGCGTCGGACTGCACAACAAACCGTTTGAAATGTACAAGTTCCGTTCGATGGAAGTTCAGACGGAGGAGAAAGAAAAGAAGGCATGGACCGTGAAGAATGACCCGCGTGTGACGGGATTTGGAAAATTCATGCGCCATACCAGCATTGATGAGCTTCCACAGCTCTTTAACATCTTAAAAGGAGATATGAGCCTGGTCGGACCGCGGCCGGAGCGACCTTTCTTTGTGGAAAAATTCCGGGAGGAAATCCCGCGTTATATGGTAAAACATCAGGTGCGTCCCGGTCTTACGGGGTGGGCACAGGTGAATGGATACCGGGGAGACACTTCCATCCGAAAGCGTATTGACTGTGATCTGTATTATATTGAAAACTGGACGCTGGGACTTGATTTTAAAATTCTGTTCCTGACCTTTTTCAAAGGATTTGTGAATAAAAACGCTTACTAAAAGATAAGGGGAAAAGAGATGTCGAAGAAGAATTACAAAAAGAGCAGAAAATACAAAAAAATGCGCCGCAGAAAAATAATTTTCGGAATTGAAATCACCGTTCTGCTGATTCTTTCCGGAATTCTGTTCGTCTACGCATGGATCAACCGTTCGATGGATAAGATGAATCAGGATACGCTGGACAGCTCCCAGATTCAGATCAACAGTGAAGTAAAGGCAAATACCGATCTCTCACAGATGTCCGGTACACAGGTCATCGCGCTGGTCGGCGTGGATGCCAGAGGTGTGAAAGGCTCCGAGCTGGCAGAAAGCATGAACAGTGACACTATTATTCTCTGTTGTATTGATCACGACAAGCAGGAAATCCGTATGGTGTCGATTATGCGTGACACCTGGATGAATATGGCGAAATATACCGATGAATATTATGAGTTTGACAAAGCCAATTCCGCATACAACCGCGGCGGCCCGGAGAGTATGCTCTCCATGCTGAATACAAACCTTGACCTTGCACTGACCGATTACGTTACCGTAAACTTCAAGGCACTCGCCGATGCGATTGATGTCTTGGGCGGTCTCGACATCGAGATGACAAATGCAGAGTGTGTTCATGCAAACAACTACAACAGAGAGGTATCGGAAGCACAGGGCGTAGAGTATGAAGCTATTCCGTATGATGAGGACCTTGGGGATGATTACAGCGAAGTACGTCATGTCAGCGGTGCACTTGCAACCTCCTATGCGCGGATCCGTTACGGCGGCGGCGACGATGCGAAACGTACGAGCCGTCAGCGAATCGTCATCAATCTCATGGTACAGAAGATTAAACAGAATCCGACCAAGATTCCGGAGATTCTGGATAAAGTGATGGGAAATGTCAGCACCAGTCTTACCAAAAACGAAATTCTGGAGCTTGGCATGCATGCGGTAACGTACAAAATGGGAACATCTTATGCATATCCGTTCCAGCTGTGTTATGGAGAAAATGTAGAAAGCGCACTTGGCGTTGATGTCGTAATTCCGGTTACACTGGAACACAATGTAAAGGAACTGCACGCTTATCTGTATCCGGCGATGAGCTATGATCCATCTGCAGCCGTGATAGAGTACAGTGACTATATTGCAAGAGAGAGCGGCTACGATGATGATATGATTGAGTATGTACTGAATCAGGGACCGGGCGCTGCAACAGATTCTGTGGTAGCAGGAGATTAAAATACAGGGAGAATACGACAAGATGAGTCAATATACCGTTGATGTCATGATACCAACGTATAAACCAGGGCAGGAGTTCGCAGAACTTCTGCCCCGCCTTTTAAAACAGACTTACCCGATCCGTTCGATCCGGGTCGTGAATACGGGGAAAAAGTTCTGGAATCCGGCGTGGGAGCAGCTTTCAGACAAGATTATGGTGGAGCATATTCAGCCGAGCGAGTTCGACCACGGCGGAACGAGAAGGGCGATGGCAGAAAGTTCAGATGCGGATCTTCTGCTTTTTATGACCCAGGATGCCATGCCGTACGATAATGCGTGCGTGGAACATCTGGTGGAAAAATTTTCACTGCCGCATGTGAAGGCGGCCTATGCGCGGCAGCTTCCGCGGGATGACTGCCGTACACTGGAACGGTTTACGAGAGGCTTTAACTATCCGGACGAGAGTGATATCAAGGATGCCGGTGATCTGCCAAAACTTGGTGTTAAGACTTTTTTCTGTTCCAATGTCTGTGCAATGTATGACCGCAGGACATATGAAGAGCTGGGTGGATTTGTAGAAAGCACCTTGTTTAACGAAGATATGATCTATGCCGGGCATCTTGTGCAGGCGGGCTATGCGATTGCCTATGCGGCAGATGCGAAGGTGGTACATTCCCACAATTACGGTTGTCTGGCACAGCTTCACCGCAATTTCGACCTCGGTGTATCCCAGGCACAGCATCCGGAGATCTTTGATGCGTATCCGTCTGAGAGTGAGGGAATCCGTATGGTGAAAAAATCGGCATCCTACGTCTGCAAAATTCATAAGCCGTGGCTGCTCGTCACTTTATTCTTTCAAAGCGGATTCAAATATGTGGGCTACTTCCTCGGAAAACGATACAAAAGCCTTCCGGACAGTGTAATCCGCTGGTGTACCTCAAACAAAACATGGTGGGAATATCACGGAAAGATACGAAAAAAACGAAATAGAAGATAAGTGAAAGTAAAAAACAAAAATAAAAAGATCTTGTAAGTAAATACGAAATGCTCCATAAGGTTGACAGAGAACGGAGCAGAGTGGTAAAAAAGTAAAGAACAAGAAATTAGAAGGCGGCATAACCTGAAAACAGAACAAGGGTGCCGCCTTTTACTGTTAGGAGGAAAAAATCTATGTGTGGAATTGTTGGATATATTGGAACCTGCCAGGCTGCCCCGGTGCTGCTGGACGGATTGTCAAAGCTGGAGTACCGCGGATACGATTCGGCCGGAATTGCTGTATACGATGGAAACAAAATTCAGATGCAGAAAGCAATGGGCCGTCTGAAGGTGCTTGAGGAAATGACACAAAATGGAGCGACACTTCCGGGTACCGTAGGAATCGGACATACGAGATGGGCAACACATGGGGCGCCTTCCGATCTGAATGCACATCCGCATTTCAATAAAGACCACTCGATTGTCGTTGTACACAATGGAATTATTGAGAATTATCTGAAATTAAAGAAAAAACTGATGTCCAAAGGATATGAGTTCCTTTCGGAGACAGATACCGAGGTAATTGCCCATATGCTGGATTACTATTATAACGGCGATCCGCTTGCAACGATCACAAAGGTTATGCACCGTATGGAGGGATCGTATGCACTGGGTATCCTGTTCCGCGACCATCCGGATGAGGTGTATGCGGTCCGTAAAGACAGCCCGCTGATCGTTGGTACAAGTAAGAGCGGAAACCTGATTGCATCCGACGTTCCGGCTGTACTGAAATATACAAGAGATGTCTATTTTCTGGAAAATGAGGAGATTGTCAAGCTGACCCGAGACGGCCTTCATTTTTACAATATCGATGAGGAGGAGCTGCAAAAGGAGCCTACGCACATCGAATGGGATATGAATGCCGCAGAGAAAGGCGGCTATGAGCATTTTATGCTGAAAGAGATGCATGAGCAGCCAAAAGCCGTAAAAGATACGCTGACCCCACGCATCAAGAATGGTGACGTAGTGATCGAGGAGCTTGGCATGACGGACGAAGAGATCCGTGCAATCAGCAAGATCTTTATTGTTGCCTGTGGTTCTGCATATCACACCGGTGTAACCGCAAAATACATCTTCGAAAAGCTGGCAAGAATTCCGGTTGAGGTAGATCTGGCAAGCGAATTCCGCTACCGTGATCCGATTCTGCCGGAAAATACGCTCGTGGTCATCGTCAGCCAGTCGGGTGAGACGGCCGATACTCTCGCGGCTCTCCGCCTTGCAAAAGAAAAGGGCGTGCGTACCCTTGGCATCGTAAACGTAGTTGGAAGTTCGATTGCAAGAGAGGCAGACAATGTCATGTACACCTGGGCCGGTCCGGAGATCGCTGTTGCGACAACGAAAGCGTACAGCACACAGCTTATCGCGCAGTATCTTCTGGCGATGAAGTTTGCCAAAGTACGCGGAACCGTTTCACAGAATGACTTCGATGCAATGATCCAGAGCCTTGAGCGCCTGCCGGAGCAGATTTCCCTGCTGCTGTCCCACAAGGAGAACGTACAGCGTTTTGCCAACCGTTATCTTGCGGCAGAACACGTCTTTTTCATCGGACGCGGCATCGACTATGCAATCTCGATGGAGGGCTCCCTGAAGCTGAAAGAGATTTCCTACATCCATTCCGAGGCGTATGCAGCCGGTGAGCTGAAACACGGAACCATTTCCCTGATTGAGGACGGACGCCTTGTCGTAGCCGTGCTGACCCAGCCGGAGCTCTACAAGAAAACGATTAGCAATATTCAGGAAGTGAAGACACGAGGCGCGTTTGTTATGGCGGTAACGACCGTTGGCAATACAGAAGTGGAAAAAGTAGCCGACTACGTAGTTTACCTGCCGGAGACAAATCCGATTTTTGCAAACTCCCTGGCGATCATTCCGCTGCAGCTCTTTGGCTACTACGTATCGATCGGCAGAGGCCTCGATGTGGATAAACCGAGAAACTTGGCGAAATCCGTTACGGTAGAATAAAAACCGCAGCATAAAATTCCTCTTTTTTCAAAATTATCACAGTTTCAACACAATTCTAACGTACAATAGGCAGTAGAAAATGAAGAAAGAAATAAGAGCACTGTGTATTGGTGCCTGAGATAGAAAAGAGAAAGAGGGATCAGCCATGAGTGAAGAATTCAAAAAAGAAGAAATAAATGGTGAGGCAGCAGAGAAAACCAAAGCTGCAGAGCATACAGAAGAAGTAAAAGCAGAAACGACAGCAGAGCAGAGTGCGGCAGAGACGGAAAAACCGCAGGAAACCGCAGAAGCGCCGAAGGCGGAAGAAAAGAAAACGACAACCTACAGCTGGGTGAATCCGAAAATCAGCGGAAAGACCGGCGAGGAGAATAACAGCGCTTCCTACACCGGAAAACCGGACCCGTCGGAGGCAAAGGCAGAGCAGACATCTTCTGCAAAGACAGAACATTATCAGTACCAGTCACAGACACAGAGTGCTCCGAAGCAGGAAAAACCACAGTTTTCTGCCGTTCCGCAGCCGCAGGATCACAAAAAGAAAGCGAAAAAACCAATGTCAGCCGCAAAAAAATGGGGCATGACACTTGCCATGGCAGCGTGCTTCGGACTCGTGGCAGGCGGTGTTTTCATTGGGACTGCAGCAGTCGGTACGAAAGTGATCGGTACAGCAACAGAGCAGAAGCAGGAAGTTACAATTCCGACGACCACCACAACAACGGCAGCAGACAGCAGTGATACCTCCGATACCGTAAAAGCAACCGGCGAGATGTCCGTGAAAGATGTTGCATCGAGTGCGATGCCGTCTCTGGTAGCAATTTCTACGACAACGGTGGAAGAAGTTGAGACATTCTTCGGAACCACAAGCCAGGAAGTTCCTGCAAGCGGAACCGGAGTTATTGTCGGACAGAACGACGATGAGCTCCTGATTGCGACAAACAACCACGTTGTCAGCGGTGCAACGTCTCTTTCCGTCAGCTTTATCGACGATGAGACGGTAGAAGGCCAGATCAAAGGTACCGATGCGGACAATGACCTTGCTGTTGTTGCAGTAAAACTTTCCGACATCAAGGACGAGACAAAGAGCCAGATCAAAATTGCCGTGATGGGAAATTCCGATGACCTTGAGGTCGGTGATCAGGTTGTGGCAATCGGAAATGCACTGGGAACCGGCCAGTCCCTGACGAGCGGATATATCAGTGCAAAAGACCGTACGATCTCCAGTCAGGATGAGAGTACCGGCGAGACGATTACTTCTGAGGGACTGATCCAGACCGATGCAGCCATCAACCCTGGAAACAGCGGCGGCGCCCTTCTGAACATGAACGGTGAGCTGATCGGCATTAACGAAGCAAAATACAGCTCCACACAGGTCGAGGGCATGGGCTTTGCGATCCCGATTTCGAAAGCGGAGCCGATTCTGCAGAACCTGATGAACCTGACAACAAGATACAAAGTCAGCGATGATGAGGCTGCTTATATCGGAATCAACATGGCAGATGTCAGCGCAGATGTTTCCCAGAACTACGGTATTCCGACCGGTGTCTGCATCATGAGCGTTGTGGACGGCAGCCCGGCAGCCGATGCGGGCTTCAAGAAAGGCGATGTTATCACCACGTTTGATGGAAGAAGCATCTCGAACGCCAAAGGCTTAAAAGAGACACTGACCTATTATGCGGCAGGCGAGACTGTAGATGTCACCGTACAGCGCGCGGATAACGGTGAGTACAAAGAAGTAACACTGACGCTGACCCTTGGCTCTGCAGCAGATATGCCGCAGACGAGCGGAAGCAGCAACGGAACCACAAACGATGGAACCGGAAGCTCCGATCAGAATGACCAGGGTATTCAGAATCCGTTTGGCAACAGATAAAAACTCGAAATAACTATTTCCTAAGAGAAAAAAGACGGACAGCACAGGAATATGAACGCCTGGCTGTCCGCCTTTTTCTGCATTTTTTGATATAATTTTTTGAATTCGTAAAATTCTTAAAAAAGTTGGTAATTTTTAAGAAAGTTTTTACTTGTGACCCTATGGCTTTTGGGCTATAATCAAGCTAGACCAAGCGATCTATTACAGAAAGGAATTTGAAAAATCATGTCAGAAGAGAAAGACAGAGTGGACGGTACCGCGGACGAAACGAAGGCGGAAACAAAAAGCTCTGACCATCATACAGAAGATACCTATGAAAAAGTCTGCTTCATGTGCCGCAGACCGGAGAGCAAAGCCGGAAAGATGATTACCCTTCCGGGAAACATCAATATCTGCCCGGACTGCATGCAGAAGAGCTTTGATACCATGAACCAGAACCCGGGCCAGATCAATGAGATGATGAATAATATGAACAACATGCCGAATATCGGCATGTTCGATCTCTCCGGGCTTTCCAACCAGATCCCGAACCGGCAGCGGGTAAAGAAAAAAGAAGAAAAGAAGAAAACAAAAGAATTTTCCATCAAGGACATTCCGCCGCCGCACCGGATCAAGGCGATGCTTGACGAATACGTCATCGGCCAGGAACGTGCAAAGAAAGTCATGTCGGTTGCCGTTTACAACCATTACAAACGTGTCTTTGCACCGCAGGACGGAAATATTGAGATCGAAAAATCCAACATGCTGATGATCGGACCGACCGGTTCCGGAAAAACGTATCTGGTGCAGACACTGGCACGCCTCTTAGATGTGCCGCTTGCCATCACGGACGCCACATCCCTTACCGAAGCGGGTTATATCGGCGATGATATTGAAAGCGTGGTATCTAAGCTTTTAGCGGCCGCAGACAACGATGTGGAGCGCGCGGAGCACGGTATTATCTTCATCGACGAGATCGACAAGATTGCGAAAAAGAAAAATACAAACCAGAGAGACGTCAGCGGAGAAGCCGTACAGCAGGGAATGCTGAAGCTCCTCGAGGGCAGCGACATCGAAGTTCCGGTGGGAGCCAACAGCAAAAATGCGATGGTTCCGCTCGAGACCGTCAATACCAGAAACATTCTCTTTATCTGCGGCGGTGCCTTCCCGGATCTGACGGACATCATCAAGGAGCGTCTGAACAAGACAGCTTCCATTGGCTTCCGGGCGGATCTGAAGGACAAGTATGATGGGGATAAGAACCTGCTGTCACAGGTGACCTTAGAAGACCTTCGGACTTTCGGTATGGTGCCGGAGTTCCTTGGCCGTCTGCCGATCGTATTTACGCTGGAGAGTCTCAATGAGGATATGCTGGTCGAGATCTTAAAAGAACCGAAAAATGCGATCCTGAAGCAGTATAAGAGACTGCTCGAACTCGACGAGGTGAAACTGGAATTTGATGATGATGCACTTCGCTCTATTGCAAGAAAAGCGCTGGAAAAAGATACCGGTGCGAGAGCACTCCGTTCGATCATCGAGGATTTCATGCTGGATATCATGTATGAGATTCCAAAGGACAGCAGCATCGGAGAGGTTATCATCACAAAAGACTATATTGAAAAGACCGGCGGGCCGACGATTCTCCTGCGCGGTCAGGAAGTTCCAAAGTTAGAGCAGAAATAAGGTAACTGGAAAACACAGCGGAGCAGACGTGAAACTGGCGTTTTCTTGAAATAAGAGATAAGAAAGAGAGGGTTTTAACTATGGCAGAGGATTTTTTTGGAAATTTAAGTAAAACACTGAAAAAAACAGTGGATACTGTGGGAAAGAAAACAGATGAATTCGTAGAAATTCAGAAGATCCGCACCCGTCAGCATGCGCTCGAGGATCAGATTGAGAAGAATTACCAGGATATCGGACTGATCATCTACAACCGCTATCTGAACGGCGAAGCATTCGACGAGAATCTTGCCGGCATCTGCAAAGATATCACCGATCTGGAAAAAGAGATTGCAGACTGCAAGGAAGATGTGGCAAACAAGAGAGGCCGCATCGTATGCCCGGCCTGCGGCGCAAGTGTTCCGAAAGATGCAGCTTTCTGCATGCGCTGCGGTGCTGCTATGCCGGAGAAGGAAGATGAGCCGGAGGATGCCGAGTTTGTACACGTAGAGCCGGAAGAAAAAGCAGAAGAAACCGAAACAGCAGCACCGGAAGAAGAGCCGGAAAAAGAAGCAGAGGCACCGGAAGAGGAATGATCTGGACCCTGCTGCCGGGAGCTGTTTTCCTTGCGGACGGACGCCTGAAAAAGAAGGCAGAAGAGCAGTTAAAGGAAAATGAGCAGATCCCGGTCTGCAAAGGACATATTGTCCTGCGGAAATGTCATAACCGCGGCGTAGCGGGCGGCGGCTTCGCGGACAGCACGAAGAAGGTGGAAATTCTCACCTTCTTTTTGCTGTCCGGACTGTGGGCGCGTCTCGGAGTGCTGGCGGGCAGACGTAAGTGTAAGGCGAAGAAGCTTGGACTTGCGCTTACGATTGGCGGCGGCATGTCGAACTGGTATGACCGGCATAAGAGAGGTTACGTGACCGACTATGTCAGCTTCCGGTTTGGACCGGAGAAGTTCCGTAGACTTGTGTTCAATGTTTCTGATTTCTGTATTTTCTTCGGACTTGCGCTGCTGACGGCAATTTCCTGCCGGGAGTCCAGGTGATGCAGGATCCCCGAAAAGCCCTGCGGATGGCGGGCTTTTCGGGGCAAAAAAGAAAATTTGAAATTTTTTGAAATAATTTGAAAAAAGCTGTTGACAGATTCGGAATCATCTGGTAATATATGTTTTGTTGAGCGGCACATGAGAGCCGCAAGACAAGAAATGCAGGAGTGGCGGAATTGGCAGACGCGCAGGCTTCAGGTGCCTGTGGTCGCAAGATCGTGTGGGTTCAAGTCCCATCTCCTGCATTATTTTTTTGCTTTGCGTATCAAGAATTGGTCCGGTGGACCAATTCGGATTACCCTGCCGGGAATGATGCAGAAACTTCCCGGCAGGGTCTTTTTATTTCTGTGCGGAGAAGATGTGCAGACGGGGAAAGAAAAAAAGACGAATCTCGGACAGTGTAAAATTGTTTAAAATTATCGCTATTATCCATATTTTTCATAAAATTAAAAAAATTAAAATTTTTTCAAAAAAAGTGTTGACTTTTCTTTGGAAAGCTGTTATGATCTATCTTGTCAAGCGGACAACCGCTAAGACAACTAAGAAATGCAGGAGTGGCGGAATTGGCAGACGCGCAGGCTTCAGGTGCCTGTGGTCGCAAGATCGTGTGGGTTCAAGTCCCATCTCCTGCATTATTTTTTCGCTTTGCGTATCAAAAATTGGTCCGGTGGACCAATTCGGATTGCCCTGATGGGAAGTGTGAAAACTTTCCGTCAGGGTATTTTTATTTTTCCAGAAAAGAAAATAATTCCGACAGGACATTTTATGCCCAATACACACTTCAAAAGTATTCCAGAAAAGAAATTTCCGTAATTCGACAAAAATAGTTGAAATGTTTCCCTGGTTGTGATAGAATCTGAAAGATTAAAGTATGAGATGCATATTTCATATAAACTCAAAACCGAATGAAAAAGAAAGGAAAACGGTGGAATGATGAAAGCTTTTCTAATCTTAGAAGACGGGCATGTCTTTACCGGAACCAGCATTGGTTCACAAAAAGAAGTGATCAGTGAAATCGTATTTAATACATCCATGACTGGATATCTCGAAGTGCTGACCGACCCATCCTATGCGGGACAGGCAGTATGTATGACGTATCCTCTTATTGGAAACTATGGAATTTGTTATGATGATCAGGAGTCCTTAAGACCCTGGCCGGATGGCTATATTGTAAGAGAATTATCCCGTCTCCCCAGCAACTTCCGTTGCCAGGACACCATTCAGAATTTCCTGAAAAAGTTCGATATTCCCGGAATCGCCGGAATCGATACTCGTGCTCTCACCAAAATTCTTCGTGAAAAAGGTACCATGAACGGTATGATCACGACCAACGAAAATTATCACCTCGATGAAATTATTCCAAAATTAAAAGCGTATAATACCGGAAAAGTTGTAGAAAAGGTAACCTGCTCTGAAAAATCAGTTTTAAAAGGAGAAGGTTTTAAAGTTGCACTTCTCGATCTTGGCGCAAAGAACAACATCGCACGTTCCTTAAATGAGCGCGGATGCGAAGTGACCATTTATCCGGCACTTACTACAGCAGAAGAGATCCTCGCCGCAAATCCGGACGGAATCATGCTGTCCAACGGCCCTGGAGATCCGAAAGAGTGCGTATCCATTATCAAAGAGATTAAAAAACTGTACGATTCCAATGTACCGATCTTTGCAATCTGTCTTGGACATCAGCTGATGGCACTGGCTACCGGCGCAGATACCCACAAGATGAAATACGGCCACCGCGGCGGAAACCACCCGGTCAAGGACCTGGCAACCGGAAGAGTTTACATTTCTTCCCAGAACCACGGCTACGTCGTAGATACCGATACCCTGGATCCGAATGTGGCAGTTCCGGCCTTTGTGAACGTCAACGACGGCACCAACGAGGGACTCAAATACGTCGGCAAAAACATCTTTACCGTACAGTTCCATCCGGAGGCATGCCCTGGCCCGCAGGATTCCGGATACCTGTTTGATCGATTCCTTGAGATGATGGGAGGTAACAAATAATGCCAAAGAATCCGAATATTAAAAAAGTTCTGGTTATCGGTTCCGGTCCGATCGTCATCGGACAGGCAGCAGAGTTCGACTACGCAGGAACACAGGCGTGCCGTTCCCTGAAAGAAGAGGGAATGGAAGTTGTTCTTCTGAACTCCAACCCGGCAACCATCATGACCGATAAAGACATCGCAGACCGCGTTTACATCGAGCCGCTGACCGTAGAAGTGGTAGAGCAGCTCATCCAGAAGGAAAAACCGGACAGCGTTCTTCCGACTCTGGGAGGCCAGGCAGGACTGAACCTTGCGATGGAACTCGAAGAAAAAGGCTTCTTAAAAGAAAACAACGTACGCCTGATCGGTACCACAGCACAGACCATCAAAAAAGCAGAGGACCGTCAGGAATTCAAAGATACCATGGAAAAAATCGGCGAGCCGGTAGCGGCATCCCTGGTTGTCCATGATGTACAGGCTGGTATCGATTTCACCAACAAGATCGGTTATCCGGTTGTACTGCGTCCGGCTTACACCCTCGGCGGAAGCGGCGGCGGTATCGCTTACAACGAAGAAGAGCTGATCGAGATCCTCTCGAACGGACTCCGTCTTTCCCGTGTCGGCGAAGTACTCGTTGAAAGATGTATCGCCGGATGGAAAGAGATCGAGTACGAGGTAATGCGTGACAGCGCAGGAAACTGCATCACCGTCTGCAACATGGAGAACATCGACCCGGTCGGCGTTCACACTGGAGACAGTATTGTCGTAGCACCGTCCCAGACCCTGGGAGATAAAGAGTATCAGATGCTGCGTACTTCCGCACTCAACATCATCACCGAGCTCGGCATCACCGGCGGATGCAACGTACAGTATGCGTTAAACCCGAACAGCTTCGAGTACTGTGTTATCGAGGTAAATCCGCGTGTCAGCCGTTCTTCCGCACTGGCTTCCAAAGCGACCGGTTATCCGATTGCAAAGGTTGCTGCAAAGATCGCACTTGGCTACACTCTGGATGAGATCCCGAACGCCATTACCGGAAAAACCTACGCAAGCTTCGAGCCGATGCTGGATTACTGTGTTGTAAAAATCCCGCGTCTGCCGTTCGATAAATTTATCAGCGCAAAACGTACCCTGACCACTCAGATGAAGGCAACCGGAGAGGTCATGAGTATCTGCAATAATTTTGAAGGTGCGCTGATGAAAGCAATCCGTTCTCTGGAGCAGCACGTAGATTCCCTGATGTCCTATGATTTCAGTCATCTTTCCAAAGATGAGCTGATCGAAGAGCTTCACATCGTAGACGATATGAGAATCTGGAGAATCGCAGAGGCGATCCGTCAGGGCATCTCCTACGACGAGATCCACGAGATCACCAAAATCGATGTATGGTTCATCGATAAGCTGGCTATCCTCGTTGAGATGGAGCAGGCATTACAGGCCAAAGAGCTGGATGAGGATCTGCTGCGCGAAGCAAAACGCCTTGAGTTCCCGGATTACCTGGTGGCAAAACTGGCAGGAAAGACCGAAGAAGAAGTAAAAGCGTTAAGAAAACAGTATGATATCACCGCAGCTTACAAGATGGTAGATACCTGTGCCGCTGAGTTCGCAGCAACCACACCGTATTACTATTCCGTATACGGCGGCGAAAATGAAGCTGTCGAGACAAACGACAGAAAAAAAGTCCTCGTCCTTGGTTCCGGCCCGATCCGTATCGGACAGGGTATCGAGTTTGACTTCTGCTCCGTACATTGTACCTGGGCATTCAAGAAAGAGGGCTATGAGACCATCATCATCAACAACAACCCGGAGACCGTCAGCACGGACTTTGATATCGCAGATAAACTGTATTTCGAGCCGCTGACACCGGAAGATGTAGAAAATATCGTCAACATCGAGCATCCGGACGGAGCCGTTGTACAGTTCGGCGGCCAGACTGCGATCAAGCTGACCGAAGCACTCCTGAAAATGGGTGTGCCGATCCTTGGAACATCTGCAGAGAACGTAGATGCCGCAGAGGACCGTGAGCTGTTCGATGAGATCCTGGAGCAGTGTGAAATCCCGCGTCCGAAGGGACACACCGTATTCACCGCAGAAGAGGCGAAAAAAGCAGCCAACGAGCTCGGCTATCCGGTACTCGTCCGCCCGTCCTACGTCCTTGGAGGACAGGGTATGCAGATCGCCATCAGCGATGAGGACGTCGATGAATTTATCGGCATCATCAACCGGATTGCACAGGAGCATCCGATCCTGGTTGATAAATACCTGCAGGGCAAGGAGATCGAGGTTGATGCGGTCTGCGATGGTACCGATATCCTGATTCCTGGTATCATGGAGCACATTGAGCGCGCCGGCGTTCACTCCGGAGACAGTATCTCGGTTTATCCGGCACAGAGCATCAGCCAGCATGCAAAGAATACGATCGTAGAATATACGAAACGTCTGGCAAGATCCCTGCATGTCATCGGTATGATCAACATCCAGTTCATCGTATGCGGTGAGGATGTTTACGTCATCGAGGTCAACCCGCGTTCTTCTCGTACCGTGCCGTACATCAGCAAGGTAACCGGAATCCCGATCGTGCCGCTGGCAACGAAAGTCATCCTCGGCCACACGATCCGCGAGCTTGGCTACGAGCCGGGTCTGCAGAGAGAGGCAGATTACATTGCCATCAAGATGCCGGTATTCTCCTTCGAGAAGATCCGCGGCGCAGATATCGCCCTTGGACCGGAGATGAAATCCACCGGTGAGTGCCTGGGTATTGCAAAGACCTTCAACGAGGCTCTTTACAAAGCATTCCTCGGCGCCGGAATCAACCTGCCAAAAAATAAAAACATGATTATCACGGTAAAGGATGAGGATAAAAAGGATATCATTCCGATTGCGCAGAGATTCCAGGCTCTCGGCTACAAGATCTATGCAACGAGAAACACGGCAAAAACTCTGAACGAGAACGGTGTCAATGCGATCCGCACCAACAAGATCGAGCAGCCGTCCCCGAACCTGATGGATCTGATCCTCGGCCACAAGATCGACCTCGTCATCGATACTCCGTCCCAGGGTGTTGAGCACTCCAAAGACGGATTCGTCATCCGCCGGAACGCGATCGAGACAGGTGTCAACGTACTGACCTCTCTGGATACCGCAACCGCACTCGTAACCAGTCTGGAAAATACAGATGTGAAGAAGCTGACCCTGATCGATATCGCAACGATCGACAAGAGATAAGCATGATAGAAGCATAAAGCAAAGAAAAGCTCTCTGCTGCAGAAACAAAGCGGCAGAGAGCTTTTTTGGCCGAATGTGGGTTTGAATGGATTTTACAAAAAAGAAAACGTGACGCGCTTGTGTTTTTAGCATAAGTATGATAGATTTTTAATAGAATGCCAGAAAAGGGCATCCAATTCAAAAAGAGAAAGGTACATATCGTATGAACATCATTGAGTGGTTAAAGGTTATCCTGCTGGGTATCGTAGAGGGCATTACCGAGTGGCTTCCGATCAGCAGCACCGGCCACATGATTCTGGTAGATGAGTTTATTAAGCTGAATGTGACAGCTGATTTCAAGAATGTTTTTGAAGTTGTCATCCAGCTCGGTGCAATCCTTGCGGTTGTCGTCATCTATTTCTGGGATCTCTGGCCGTTTCATGGCAAAAGCAAAGCGAAAAGCAAGAGCTATTTTGCCAATCCAAGCGACAACAAGGTCTTTGCAGGTATTCAGAACTTTGTAGACAATTACTGTTATCTGGACAAAATTATCATGTGGTTCAAGATCGTCGTATCGTGTCTGCCGGCAGCCGTGATCGGACTGGCATTCAACGACTGGATCGAGGCCCATCTGATGAATTACGTGATCGTAGCACTGATGCTGATCATCTATGGTGTCCTCTTCATCATCATTGAGAATTACAACAAGACGAGAACACCGTCTGCAACAAAAATCAAAGAGATTACCTGGAAAAATGCGCTGTATATCGGTGTTTTCCAGCTCCTTTCCATCGTACCGGGAACTTCCCGTTCGGGAGCAACCATCATCGGCGGTATCCTGCTGGGATGCTCGAGAGAGCTGGCATCGGAGTACACGTTTTTCCTTGCCGTTCCGGTTATGTTCGGCGCAAGCCTTTTAAAACTGGTAAAACACGGCTTTGCCTTTACCGGTGTTGAGGTGGCGATCATGATCGTCGGCATGCTGGTGGCATTTGTGGTATCGATTTTTGCCATTAAATTCCTGATGCAGTACATCAAGAAGCACGATTTCAAAGCCTTCGGCTGGTACCGTATCGTACTCGGTGTGATTGTGCTGCTGTATTTCGTAATCAAAACCGTAATTTTGAAAGCATAAAATCGAACAATTCCGAAAATTTACCGGGAAAAATAGAAGAAGTATCGTAAAATGAAAAAAATTGTGCGATACTTCTTTTTTTACGCGAAAATTACAAAAAACCCTGTAAAAAGTAACCAAAAGCTGATATAATAAAACATAACAGGGGCACAGACGATACAGTTCACCCGCGCCATTCGCAAAACTGCGCTTTCAGCGCTTTCCGCTGCTGCGCAGCTCCTTTTGCTCATTTCTCGGCGCTCCCTTCGTGTGTTCTTGCAAACAAATTTTCATGCAAGCATGAAATTTGCCCGCCAGAACACACGAGTGAACTGCAAATTAAAAAAAATACCGAAAATTTGCCATATTTTTATTGACTAAAGATATTCTTATGGTAAAATAAATGTGTGCGCCCGAGAATATCTTTCTTTTCGGTGCAATCAGTATAGGGTGAACGTATCATCCAGGGCAATCTGGAAATACTTTACTATAACCTATCAAAATTACAAGTAGGAGGAAAAGTAACAATGGCAAAATGGGTTTACATGTTCACTGAAGGTAATGCAGACATGCGTAACCTTCTCGGTGGAAAAGGCGCAAACCTGGCTGAGATGACAAACCTGGGACTTCCTGTACCACAGGGATTCACGGTAACAACCGAGGCTTGTACACAGTACTATGAGGATGGCAGACAGATCAACGATGAGATCATGGGCCAGATCATGGAAGCAATCGATAAAATGGAAGGAATCACAGGAAAGAAATTCGGAGACGCTAAGAATCCGCTGCTCGTTTCTGTACGTTCCGGAGCAAGAGCTTCCATGCCAGGTATGATGGATACCATCCTGAACCTTGGTCTGAACGAAGAGGTTGTTGAAACTCTGTCACAGGCTTCCGGCAACCCACGTTGGGCTTGGGACTGCTACAGAAGATTCATTCAGATGTTCTCTGACGTAGTTATGGAAGTTGGTAAAAAATACTTCGAAGAGCTGATCGACAAGATGAAAGAGGAGAAAGGCGTTAAACAGGACGTAGATCTTGACGCTGATGACCTCAAGAAACTGGCTGAGCAGTTCAAAGCTGAGTACAAAGCAAAAATCGGCGAAGACTTCCCGACTGATCCGAAGGTACAGCTGATGGAGGCTGTAAAAGCCGTATTCCGTTCCTGGGACAACCCAAGAGCAAACGTTTATCGTCGTGACAACGACATCCCGTATTCCTGGGGTACCGCTGTTAACGTACAGATGATGGCATTCGGAAACATGGGAGATGACTGTGGTACAGGTGTTGCCTTCACCCGTGACCCTGCTACAGGAGAGAACGGACTGTTCGGTGAGTTCCTTACCAACGCACAGGGCGAGGACGTAGTTGCCGGTGTTCGTACACCTATGCACATTTCCGAGATGGAAGAAAAATTCCCGGAAGCTTTCAAACAGTTCAAAGATGTTTGCAAAACTCTGGAGACACATTACAGAGATATGCAGGACATGGAGTTCACTGTTGAGCACGGTAAACTGTACATGCTGCAGACACGTAATGGTAAGAGAACAGCAAAAGCTGCTCTGAAAATCGCCTGCGACCTTGTAGATGAGGGAATGAGAACAGAGGAAGAGGCAGTTGCAATGATCGATCCTCGTAACCTTGACTCTCTGCTTCATCCGCAGTTCGATGCAAAAGCACTGAAAGAGGCTACTCCAATGGCAAAAGCACTGGGAGCATCTCCGGGAGCTGCTTGCGGTAAAATCGTCTTCACAGCTGATGACGCTGTTGCATGGGCTGAAAGAGGAGAAAAAGTTGTTCTGGTTCGTCTTGAGACATCTCCGGAAGATATCACAGGTATGAAATCTGCACAGGGTATCCTGACTGTTCGTGGTGGTATGACTTCCCACGCAGCCGTAGTTGCTCGTGGTATGGGAACCTGCTGTGTATCCGGTTGCGGTGATATCGTAATGGACGAGGCAAACAAGAAATTCACACTGGCTGGCAAAGAGTTCCACGAGGGAGACTGCATCTCTCTGGATGGTTCTACAGGATGCATCTATGACGGACTGATCCCGACCGTAGACGCTACCATCGCTGGCGAGTTCGGAAGAATCATGGGCTGGGCAGATAAATACAGAACCATGAAAGTTCGTACAAACGCTGATACTCCGGCAGACGCTAAAAAAGCTCGTGAGCTTGGAGCAGAAGGTATTGGTCTTTGCCGTACAGAGCATATGTTCTTCGAAGGCAACAGAATCGATGCATTCCGTGAGATGATCTGCTCTGAGACCGTAGAAGAGAGAGAAGCAGCACTTGCTAAGATCCTTCCGGAGCAGCAGGGAGACTTCGAGAAGCTGTATGAAGCTCTGGAAGGCAACCCGGTTACCATCCGTTTCCTGGATCCGCCGCTTCATGAGTTCGTTCCGACTGAGGAAGAGGACATCAAGAAACTGGCTGACGCTCAGGGCAAAACTGTTGAGCAGATCAAAGCAATCATTTCCAGCCTGCATGAGTTCAACCCGATGATGGGTCATCGTGGATGCCGTCTTGCTGTAACTTATCCGGAAATCGCTAAGATGCAGACAAGCGCAGTAATCCGCGCAGCGATCAACGTGAAGAAAGCTCATCCGGATTGGAATGTAAAACCGGAAATCATGATCCCGCTTGTTGGCGATATCAAAGAGCTGAAATACGTTAAGAAATTCGTAGTAGAGACTGCTGACGCTGAAATCGCAGCTGCAGGCAGCGATCTTACCTACGAAGTTGGTACCATGATCGAGATCCCGAGAGCAGCCCTGACTGCAGACGAGATCGCTAAAGAGGCAGACTTCTTCTGCTTCGGAACCAACGACCTTACTCAGATGACTTACGGATTCTCCCGTGACGATGCTGGTAAATTCCTCAACGCTTACTATGACGCTAAGATCTTCGAGAACGATCCATTCGCAAAACTCGATCAGGACGGCGTTGGCAAGCTGATGAAGATGGCTATCGATCTTGGAAGACCGGTTAACTCTACTCTGCACGTAGGTATCTGCGGTGAGCACGGTGGAGATCCGAGCTCTGTAGAGTTCTGCAACAAACTGGGTCTGGACTATGTTTCCTGCTCACCGTTCCGTGTGCCGATCGCCCGTCTGGCAGCAGCTCAGGCAGCTATCGCTCAGAAGAACGCTTAATTTAAGCAGAATCTGTCCGAATCAGGATTTTCATGCAATAGCATGATTTGTGTTCAAACGTAAGGAGACCCCGGCGGTCTGTAGAAATACAGGCGGTCGGGGTCTTTTTTAATCAATGTTTTCAACAAAACAAAAATGGGAGGAAGATGGATGCAGAAGGAAATGGCAAGAGAGAATCTGCTGCGGCAGATCCGGAAATACCGTCCATACAATGAGCAGGAGGAGCGGGATCAGGCGATTCTTCTGAAGTGGATGGAGAGCGGATGCGATATTCTGACGAGAAAAAATGAAGTCGCACATCTGACCACATCCGCATGGGTCGTGAGTCCGGACCGGAAACAGGTGCTGATGGCGTATCACAATATTTACCATTCCTGGGCGTGGCTCGGCGGGCATGCGGACGGAGATGCGGATCTCTGTGGTGTAGCCCAAAGAGAAGTGAAGGAAGAGTCCGGGATTGAGGCGGTGAAGCTCTTATCGGAACAGCCATTCTCGCTCGAAATTCTGTCGGTGGACGGCCATGTGAAGCGCGGAAAATATGTAGCGACACACCTGCACCTGAATGTAACTTACTTGATGGAAGCCGATCCGGCACAGGAGATCCACTGCAAACCGGACGAGAACAGTGCCGTTGGCTGGATTCCGATGGAGCAGATTGCAGAAAAATCGACAGAGCCGTGGTTTGTAGAGCATGTGTACAGCAAACTGTGTGAAAAAATGAAAAGAGTTTAGCAATCTGAATGAACATGGGTGTCATGGGAATCGCTCTTGCCATGTGCCTCGACTGGTCCGTGCGCGGCATCATCTTCTGGTGGAGATTCAAACAGGGCAAGTGGAAAACGTTTCAGGTTATCCGTGAGTGAAAAAACGATCCTCTTTTTCTGACGACAGAAAAGTTGTTGGGAAAAGGGGATTTTTGGGGTAAAAGGGATTATTTCGGCGCGTTGAAAATCATGCCGGGGTATGGTAAAATGGACTCCGAAAAACAGCAAAAGGAGGAAAATATAAGTAACTAAATATATTGTCAAATGTGATATAATGTGTTTAAACATACAAAAAGAGAATCATATTATGAACACATCAAATATCACAAATTACAAGCCGAAGGATTTTGCTGAATTGTCAGGGATATCTGTTAAAACGCTACAGCGTTGGGACAGAGAAGGGATTTTAAAAGCAAATCGAACTCCAACTGACAGGCGTTATTATACGTATGACCAATACTTCATGTGTTCTCCTGCAGGCTGTATGGACTTCGTAAGTATAAAAAACAAATAGAGAGGGACGAGGAAATTGCTAAAGAGCTTCAAGACGGAAATCCATCCGACAGAAGAGCAGAAAGTCAGGATTCATAAAACAATAGGAACTTGTAGATTTATTTATAATTTCTATCTGGCCTATAACAAAGAACTCTATCAAAATGGCGAAAAATTTATGAGCAGCAGTAAATTCAGAGTCTGGCTGAATCATGAATACCTTCCACAACATCCAGAATATTTATGGATTAAGGAAGCATACTCAAAAGCGGTGACCCAGGCAGTAAATCATGGACAGACTGCATTTAAAAAATTCTTTAATCATGAAAGTGCTTTTCCGAAGTTCAAAAAGAAAGGCAGATCAGATATGAAGATGTATTTCGTAAAGAATAATCCGAAAGATTGTCGCTGCGAGAGACACCGGGTTAACATTCCGTCACTTGGATGGGTTCGTATCAAAGAAAAAGGATACATTCCTACGACGAAAGAAGGATATATCATAAAAAGCGGCCATGTTTCCATGAAAGCAGGCAGATATTATGTTTCGGCTCTTATAGAAATTCCTGATAATAAAACTGCTGATCTTTCTAACGAAGGAATCGGCATCGACCTGGGGTTAAAGGATTTTGCCATTGTTTCAAATGGTAAGACCTATAAGAATATCAACAAATCAGCAAGATTAAAGAAATTAGAAAAACGACTCGTTCGGGAACAGAGATGTCTCTCCCGAAAGTATAAAAATTTAAAGAAAGGAGAGTCCACTCAAAGAGCGAATATACAAAAACAAAAACTTAAGGTACAAAAACTTCATCATAAAATAGACAATATCCGTACGGATTACATCAATAAGACAATCGCAGAGATCGTAAAAACCAAACCATCTTATATAACGATGGAAGACTTAAACGTATCGGGAATGATGAAGAACAAACATCTTTCAAGAGCAGTTGCTTCGCAGAGGTTTTACGAATTCAGAATAAAGCTTAAGGCGAAAAGCAGGGAAAATGGAATTGAGCTTCGGGTTGCAGACAGATGGTATCCATCATCAAAAATCTGCCATTGTTGTGGAATGATCAAGAAAGATTTAAAACTTTCAGATAGAATATTTCGATGTCATTGTGGCTATGTCGAAGACAGGGATTTCAATGCGGCACTGAATCTGAGAGATGTAAAAACTTACAAGATTGCATAAGGACGCAAATGTAAGTATGTACCGAAGGCTATTTCGGGAATTAACGACTGTGGAGTGTACATGGACCTACGAGTAGATATGATTTCGGTCAATCAAAAGTATACACAAGGAAGCAGTAAGTAAGATTCGTGAGAACTTACATTATCTCGATGTGATAAGTATATTTAATCACATTTTGAGTGGCAGGACATGACAGAAGATGAATGATATGAAGCGTCTGCTCTCGTATGCAGGTCCCTACAAGCGGGATATGATTTTCGGAGCAGTGCTGGTATTGGTAGAAACGTGTTTTGAACTTTTTATTCCGATTCTGATTTCCAATCTGATTGACATCGGCGTTGCGAACGGCGATATCCCTTACATTTACCGCAAGGGAATCCAGATGGGAATCTGCGCGCTCTGTGCGCTTGTGACCGGAATTTTATACGCGCACTTTGCGGCGCGGGCGACGTACGGCTGGGGAGCCGAGATCCGGAAGGCGGAGTATGAGAAAATGCAGCAGTATGCATTTTCCAACCTCGACCACTTTGCGGTATCATCCCTGATCACCCGTATGACGACGGATGTTACCGTCATCCAGAATATGGTAAGCGCCGGCTTCCGCCCGATCACGCGCGGACCGTCGCTTCTGATTATGGGAATCGGCCTTTCATTCTATATGAATCCGCGGCTGGCATTTGTATTCCTTGTATGTACCCCGCTTCTTGGCTTTATTCTCTCCCTGATTGTGCGGAGAGTTGCCCCGATGTACACAAAACTGCAGTCCATGGTGGACCGTCTGAACAACGTTGTCCAGGAGGGGCTGACCGCGATCCGTGCCGTCAAAGCTTTCGTGCGGGATGAGTATGAGGAAGACAAATTCAACGAGGTCAACACCGACCTGACCGCAGCGAGCGAGCAGACGTTCCACTACGCCGTGCTGAATCTGCCGGCATTTCAGGGCGTCATGTATACCGCGATCGTGCTGATTCTGTGGTTCGGCGGAAATATGATTCTGAAAAAACAGCTTGCCGTCGGAAACCTGACCGGATTTCTAAGCTACGTCATGCAGGTCATGAACTCGATGATGATGATTGCAAACGTCTTCCTGCTCCTGACCCGTTCCATGGCGAGCGCACACCGGATTGTCGAGGTGCTCGATGAGAAAATCGTGCTCACCTCGCCGGAAAATGGTGTAACAGAAGTGACAGAGGGCAGCGTGGAGTTTGACAACGTATCGTTTAAATACAAAGAAGAAGCAAAAGAGTACGCACTCTCCGATGTTACGCTGAAGATCAAAGCCGGTCAGACGGTAGGAATCCTCGGAGGAACAGGTTCTTCGAAAACGACGCTGGTGCAGCTCATTCCGCGTCTGTATGATACCAGCCGCGGCACCGTCCGCGTCGGCGGAAAGGATGTGCGCGCGTACGATCTTGCCGCTCTCCGCGATGCAGTCAATATCATTCTGCAGAAAAACGTGCTGTTCTCCGGAACCGTGCGTGAAAACCTGAAATGGGGCAATGTGGATGCATCCGATGAGGAGATCTGGGAAGCATGCCGCGCGGCGTGTGCGGATGAATTTTTGAACCGCATGCCGGACGGCCTCGACACCGTGCTCGAGCAGGGCGCAAGCAACCTCTCCGGAGGCCAGAAGCAGCGTCTCTGCATCGCGCGTGCGCTGATCGGAAAGGCAAAAATCCTGATCTTCGATGATTCGACAAGTGCGGTCGACACGGCAACGGAGAAAAAGATCCGCGAGGCACTGGCGGCGCGGAAGAATGTCACAAAAATTATCATTGCGCAGAGAGTAACATCCGTCATGAATACGGATCAGATCATCATTCTTGATGACGGAAAAGTACACCGGATCGGCACGCACGCTGAACTGCTGGCGGATGACCCGATTTATCAGGAAATTTACGCCTCACAGATGAAAGGAGGAGACGAAAATGGCAGCGAGAGCTTATAGCGGAAAGAAACCAAAGAACCTGAAACACACGCTGCGCGTCTTCCTGTCTTATCTGGGACGGCACAAAAAAATGCTCGCAGTCGTAGCGGTACTGGTAACAATCAGCGCGGGAGCCAACCTCTTTGGAACGTATATGATCCGCCCGGTTGTCAACGGACTGGCGGACGGAGATGTGCACACACTGCTGCGCGGCGTGCTGATTACGGCACTCATTTTCGGGTGCGGCGCACTCGCAGCATACGGCTACACGCAGACCATGGTAAAAGCAGCACAGCAGGTTGTATTTGATATCCGCCGCGATCTGTTCGAACACGTCCAGACACTGCCGCTGCAGTTCTTCGACAGCAGACGCCACGGCGATATCATGAGTCTTTTCACGAACGATATCGACACGATGGCAGATGCCCTGAACAACAGTTTTGCGATGGTTATCCAGAGCTTCATCCAGATTGTGGGAACACTGACCTTGCTGTATATCCTAAACTGGCGGCTCTCGCTGATTGTAACGGTGTGCTACGGTATCATGTTCTGGTATATCAAGTTCAGCGGAAAGCGCAGCAAGGGTTATTATACGAAGCAGCAGAACAGCCTCGGAGAACTGAACGGCTATATTGAGGAGCTGATCACCGGACAGAAAGTCGTCAAGGTGTTCCACCACGAAGAAGAGAGCTTTACGGAATTCTGCAAAAAGAATGAGGAGCTCCGGAAAGCGGGAACCGGCGCGCAGGGGTATGCGGCGACGATGGTTCCTGTCGTTGTCAGCATTTCGTATGTCAATTATGCGATTGTGGCAGTGCTCGGCGGCCTTCTCGCCCTGCACGGAAAAGCCGATATCGGAAGCCTGGCAAGCTACCTTGTCTTTGTCCGCCAGGCGGCGCTTCCGATCAACCAGTTCACCCAGCAGAGCAACTTCCTTCTCTCAGCGCTCGCCGGTGCGGAGCGTGTCTTCGACGTGATGAGCCTGGAGCCGGAAATCGATGAGGGAAAAGTGGAACTGGTCAACGTAAAAGAAGAGAACGGCGCACTTGCCGTCTGCGAAGAGACAACAGGCCGCTGGGCATGGAAGCGCCCGGACGGAACGATGACGGAATTAAAGGGCGATGTGCGTTTTGAAAACGTGGATTTCGGCTACACGGCAGACCGTCTGATCTTAAAGAACATCAGCCTGTATGCCAAACCAGGCCAGAAAATTGCTTTTGTCGGTTCCACAGGAGCCGGAAAAACGACGATCACGAACCTGATCAACCGTTTCTACGACGTCCAGGGCGGCGCGGTTGTCTACGACGGCATTGACGTAAAAGATATCGAAAAAGACGCTCTGCGCCACTCCCTCGGTATCGTTCTGCAGGATACCCATCTGTTCACGGGAACCGTAGCAGAAAACATCCGTTTTGGAAAACTCGATGCCACGCAGGAAGAAATTGAACATGCGGCCAAAATTGCGAATGCGGATTCCTTCATCCGCCGTCTGCCGAACGGCTACGACACGATGCTGACCTCCGACGGAGCCAACCTCTCCCAGGGCCAGCGCCAGCTTCTCGCGATTGCCCGTGCCGCCGTTGCCGATCCGCCGGTGCTGATTCTTGACGAGGCAACATCTTCCGTTGACACCAGAACCGAGGCGCTGATCGAAAAAGGAATGGACCAGCTCATGGAGGGCAGAACCGTATTTGTCATCGCCCACCGCTTAAGCACCGTGCGAAACGCCAATGCGATCATGGTGCTGGAGCAGGGAAATATCGTAGAGCGCGGCGACCACGACGCACTTCTGGCACAGAAAGGAAAATATTATCAGCTCTATCATGGAATGTTTGAGCTGAGTTAAAAAGAAAGGAGTAAAGAGTATGAGAAAATATAACCGTATTTTTCTGATCGTCCTGGATTCTCTCGGAATCGGGGCGATGGCGGATTCGGAGAAGTTTGGGGATGTCGGTGTCAATACCTTCGGCCACATCTGGGAGAGTCAGGGAGGCCTTGAAATCCCGAACCTGCGCCGCCTCGGCATGGGAAATCTCTGCGGTGTGACAGAGGATGAGGCAAAGGGTTACGCCAGAAGACTGAACGAGGCGAGCAACGGAAAAGACACCATGACCGGCCACTGGGAGATGATGGGAATTTACACGACAAAGCCGTTCGTTACGTTCACCGACCACGGATTTCCGAAAGAACTGATCGACGAGCTGGAAAAACGAACCGGCAGAAAGATCATCGGCAATAAGGCGGCGAGCGGAACGGAGATCCTCGATGAGCTGGCAGAGCGCGAGATCGAAAACGGAGAACTGATTGTCTATACCTCGGCGGATTCCGTACTGCAGATCTGCGGCAACGAGGAGACGATGGGACTGGAGACGCTGTATCATTACTGCGAGATTGCCCGTGAGCTGACCATGAAAGACGAGTGGAAAGTCGGCCGTGTCATTGCAAGACCGTACGTCGGAAAGAAAAAAGGAGAGTTCGTCCGCACCGCAAACCGTCACGACTACGCTGTCAAACCGACGGGAAAAACCGTGCTCAACGCGATGCAGGAGGCAGGATATGATGTCATCAGTATCGGAAAAATCAACGATATTTTCTGCGGCGAGGGCATCACGGAGAGTCTGAAATCCAAGAGCAGCGTCCACGGCATGGAGCAGACGATTGAGACGGCAGGAAAAGAGTTTACCGGACTGTGCTTTGTCAACCTCGTCGATTTCGATGCACTCTGGGGCCACAGAAGAAACCCGGAAGGCTACGGAAAAGAGATTGAAAAATTCGATGTGAACCTTGGAAAGCTGCTGGAGCAGTTAAAAGACGACGATCTGCTCCTGATCACGGCAGACCACGGCAACGACCCGACTTATACCGGAACGGACCACACCAGAGAACAGGTGTCGCTCCTTGCGTACTCACCGTCTATGAAGGAGAGCGGCCTTCAGGAGACGAAGGACACCTTCGCTGTGATCGGCGCATCCGTTGCAGAGAACTTCGGCGTAAAAATGCCGGAGGGAACGATCGGAACATCGATCCTGGAATCGTGGAAATAAGGAAGCGATGGCGTTTTCAGCTGAGGCGGTAAGAACCTTTCGAAAGTTTCACAAGCTGTCCTTCTTCGAGCAGCTTCTTTAAAACCCGCTGGAGCTGGCGGCGGCTGCAGTGGAGCTGCATGGCCATCTTTTCCACGCCGGAAAACGTCTGATCCGGACAGCGCTCTGAGAGATAAGAGAGGAAGGATTCCTCGAGCGTGGAAAAATTCGACTGGGAGCTGGAATAAAGCATCAGCTTTTCGGTGACAGAGTTTAAAAGATATCGTAAAAAGCGGTTGTCGTTCAGCAGAAGCTCTTTCGTGGAAGCGAGCGGCAGAACAATACAAAGCGCGGTGGTGCGTGCCTCGATCTGGTGCGTATCATCGCGTTTTCCGCAGAATTCCATATCGCCGATGCAGGTAAAGCCGTCGAGATAGCCGATCGGGTAGCTCGTGCCGTCGGCGCGGTTGGCGCTGATCTCGATGGAACCGTCCACGAGGAACGAGAGGTATTCCTCCGGATTCAGCGTGTCGAGCCGTTCGCCCTTTTCAAACTGATACAGAGAAAATGCGAGATCCGGGGTATCGAAAAGAGATGGGATCTCATGTTTCTGAAGATAAAAGTCCAGCAGAGCCGGATCAAAAATTCGTTTCATAGGAAAATCCTTTCACAGAAAAATTTTTGGAAAACTTTTTCTTTATTGTGACATATGACACAAGAAAAAGCAAGAAAGTCTGCTAAGATAAACCAGAATGAAAAATGTTACAGTTTGCTGGGTACCAGTGAACTGTAACCGAAAAAGAGGAAAGGGGAGTTTTCAAAATGGAAAACGAATTATTTGAGAAAACAAAAGTGTCCAAAGCATATATGACGCTCGCACTTCCGGTCGTGCTCGGCATGGTCGTGTCGCTGATCTATAATATGGTAGATACTTTTTTCATCGCGCGGACCGGAAACACGGCACTGATTGCCGGCGTATCGCTCGGCACACCGATTTTCACGCTGATGATTGCACTCGGTGACATCTTCGGCGTCGGCGGCAGTTCCGTCATTTCGCGCCTCTTCGGTAAAAAAGAGTACGAGGACGGAAGACGGATCAGCGTATTCTGCTTTTACGCAGCGATTGCTGTCGGCATTGCGGTCAGCATCATCCTGCTTGCCGCCAAACAGCCGATCCTTGGCCTGCTTGGCTGTGATGAGACGACGTGGCAGTATGCGGGGGACTATTACCAGTGGATTGCACTCGGCGCACCGTTTATCATCCTGCAGCTGACGCCGAACAATCTTCTTCGGACCGAGGGCTTCGCAAAAGCCTCGATGATCGGAACAATGCTGGGAGCCGTCGTCAACATCATTCTTGACCCGATCTTTATTTACACGCTCGGCATGGGAGCAGCCGGAGCAGCGATTGCAACGGTGATCGGCAACATCTGCGGTGATATTTTCTATGTTATCTTTATGATAAAGAAATGCCGCTATCTCTCCGTCGATTTCCGAAAACTGAAAATGACCGGAGCAGAGGTGCTCGCCGTTCTTGCCATCGGCATTCCGGCATCCGTCACAAACTTCATGCAGAGCATCGGCGTGACGCTGACGAACCGATTTTTGCAGCCGTATGGAACGGACAAAGTTGCAGCGATGGGAATTGCTTTGAAAATTATTATGATTTCTGTTCTTGTGATGGTCGGTTTCGCTTTTGGCGGACAGCCGCTGGTCGGATACAATTATGGAGCGAAAAATAAAAAACGTCTCAGTGAGACGATCCGCTTTGCCTTCCTCCTGGAAGTGCTGACCGGTGCCGGAATGGCGGTTGTGCTCGGTGCGGCGGCTCCGCTTCTCGTGGGACTGTTCTTAAAAGAGGCGGATGTCATTGCAGTGGCCCAGCAGATCCTCCGCGTCCAGCTCATTGGTATGCCGTTTGTTGGTATCGTACTCGCATCGACCTGTATTTTCCAGGCGATCGGAAACGGGGCAGGAGCAATGATTCTTTCAGCAGGACGTCAGGGCGTGATTTTTGCCATTGTAATTTTCTGCGCTTCAAAACTTGCCGGTTTTTCCGGTGTTATTGCCTCCCAGCCGGTTTCTGATTTTCTGACCGCATTGGTGGCTGTGATGATTCTGCTTCAGTGGAAAAAGAAAGAATTTGCAAAATAAGAAAGAACAGCAAAGCGGCTGCGGCACAGCGTTCCGGAACGGGAACCTGCCGCAGCCGCTTTTGGCGTGCGCAAAAAAACAGAATTCCTGCACAGGCGGCCGCCATGTCAAAAACACGTAAAAGTGATGAAAAAACGTCTCTTAATTCGGCAGTATTACGGGATTGCATTCTGAGAAAACAAGATATAAAATGGCATGAGATTCGACAAAAAGGGGAAGCAAAAACATACGACAATAGGGAGGACATCACATGGCAACAAAGAAAAGTGCAGTAAAAGATCTGACAAACGGCAGCCCGGTAAAACTGATTCTGGGGTTTGCACTGCCGCTGCTGCTCGGCATGCTGTTCCAGCAGTTTTACAGCATGGTCGATACGATTATTGTAGGAAAATTCTTAGGCGCGAAAGCGCTCGCGGCTGTTGGCAGTACAGGTTCGATCAACTTCATGATCGTGGGATTCTGTATGGGAGTCTGCAGCGGATTTGCAATTCCGGTTGCGCAGATGTTCGGGGCAGGAGACCGGAAAGCGCTGTGCCGGTATGTAGGAAATGGAGCCGTCCTGGCCGGTATTCTTTCCGTGGTGATGACCGTTCTTGTCTGCATCTGGTGCCGCGACATTCTGATTCTGATGAAAACCCCGTCCGATATTCTGGACGGTGCATACGCTTACATCTTTGTTATTTTCCTCGGAATTCCGCTTATGGTGCTCTATAACCAGACATCAGCAATCATGCGGAGCCTCGGCGACAGCCGCTCCCCACTGATTTTCCTCGGTATCTCTTCAATACTGAATATCGTGCTAGATCTTGCGCTGGTCCGCCCGATGGGAGTAGCGGGAACCGCGTGGGCGACGATTATCGCGCAGGGAGTCTCTGGATTCCTGTGTCTCTTTTATATGAAGAAAAAATTCACCATCCTTGCTTTTACGAGAGAGGACTGGAAGCTGCACAAGCATTATGTGCTTAATCTGTGCAATATGGGAATCCCGATGGGACTGCAGTATTCAATCACCGCGATCGGAAGTGTTATTTTGCAGACCGCTGTCAACGGCCTTGGTTCCACTGCGGTTGCATCTGTTACGGCTGCCGGTAAAATTTCCATGTTCTGCTGCTGCCCGTTCGACGCGCTCGGCTCCACTATGGCGACGTATGCCGGACAGAACGTCGGTGCGAAGAAGATGGATCGTGTCAACACCGGTATTTTGACAAGTTCCATTATTGGAAGCGTGTATTCCGTGGTCATTTTAGGAGTTATGTTTCTGTGGTCCCGCCAGATTTCGCTTCTCTTTGTAGATGCATCCGAGACGGTCATCCTCGACCAGGCGCGTCAGATGCTGCTGATCAACATGGTATTTTACATTCCGCTGACCCTTGTCAATGTCGTACGCTTTACCGTGCAGGGCATGGGCTTCAGCAAATTTGCAATCCTTGCCGGCGTCTGCGAGATGATCGGCCGTTCGGTGGTAGCCTTTTTCCTGGTTCCGTATTTTGGTTACACCGCAGTCTGCTTCGCAAGCCCGGTGGCATGGATTCTCGCTGATCTGTTTCTCGTTCCGGCGTACCTGTACTGCGCAAAAACGCTTCGTTCTCTTTTTGAGAAAAATGCGCAGATGATGTAAGCCGTGCCGCAAGATGGACAAGCTGTTTCAATTCTGGTATAATGGAGCCTGGATTTTAGGAAAGCTGAAAAAGAATCCCATAGAAGAGAGGAAGATATCCTATGAAACAGTCGGTATTAGAATATAAGAAACTTCTGGAGCAGAAAGGCCTTTTGGTGGAATTTGCAGAGCCGGAAGGAAAAGAAGGAGAGGACAGACCCGTTACCCTCGTAACGTATTTTTCGGGCGGAGCGGATCAGGGAACGCTGTTTCTCTGCAAAGGAGCTGCATTCAAAGAGGCATACTTAAAAGACGCCGTAAACCGCGGTGCTGTTGCCTATGTAAGTGAAAAAGAATACGAAGCGGGAAAAGAAATTCCGGCGCTCATCGTCAACGATGCCAGAAAAGCACAGTTTGTGCTGGGTGAGGCGTTTTACGATTATCCGGCAAAGTCGCTGCATGTCACGGCGCTGACCGGAACAAAAGGAAAGACAACGACAGCCTACTACCTGCAGTCGATGCTCGATGCCTGCCTGAAAAAACAGGGCGGAAACGGATGTGCACTATTAAGTTCGATTGAATATTACGACGGAAAGACGAGAGAAGCATCAACGCTCACCACGCCGGAATCCCTGGAGCTGTGCCGCCATATGCGCAATGCCGTAGATGCAGGCCTTTCCCATATGGTGATGGAAGTATCCTCCCAGGCGCTCAAATACGAGAGAGTCGGAAACACGCATTTTGATACCGCCATTTTCCTGAACATCTCCAAGGACCACATCAGCCCGACGGAGCACAAGGATTTTGATGATTATTTCCAGTCGAAATTAAAGATCTTCGACCGCTGCACCTGCGCCTGCGTGAACCTGGACAGCGACCATATCGGGGAAATCCTGAAAGCTGCGGCAAAATGTGAGCGCGTCGTTACGTTTGGATCAAAAGAAAATGCTGTAATCCGCGTGAGTGATATCAAGCCGGGCAGAGGAAAATTCTATTTCCATGTGGCAGGACCGGATTTCTCGGAAGATTTTACCCTGCCGGTGCACGGAGCCTTCAATGTGGAGAATGCCGTAGCTGCCATTGCGGCTGCCTGGTCGATGGGAATCCCGGTTTCGCTGATCAAGGAAAGCCTCCTTGGCGTCACCGTTCCGGGAAGGATGGAGACGTATGAGAGCAGCGCGGGCGAGGTCACGGCGATCGTGGATTTCGCGCACAATGGCCTGAGTTTTGAAAAAATGTTTGATACCGTAGCACTCGAATACCCGGGGAGCCGCGTAAGCGTTGTGTTCGGAACCCCGGGCGGAAAAGCATTCAACCGCAGAAAAGATATGGGTGAGATTTCCGGAAAACGGGCGGACCGGATTTTCCTCGTACCGGATGATCCGGGAAACGAAGATCCGCAGGCGATCTGTGAGGAGATCGGCGGGTACATAGCAAAGGAAGGTGCATCCTTCCAGATCCGCATGGACCGCGGAGCAGCAATCCGGGAGGCGATTCTTGGCGCCGTACCGGGAGAGGTTGTTCTGATCCTTGGAAAAGGCGCGGACGTGACGATGCACGTCGGAAACAGAAATGTGCCGTACCGGTCAGATGCCGTCTATGCAAAAGAGGCGCTTGCCGAATATGGAAATGCATTTGCCGAAGCGGCAACGGCTCGTGAAACAGAAGAATAGAAGCAAAAACAGAAAAAACAGAGCAAAAAAGACACGGAACAGAAAAATCCGTGTCTTTTTTGCGTCTGGCGGCAGCAGAAATGAAAATCAGACAGGAAATTTGGCGGATACATCCTACAAAATGTAGAAAAGAAGGACAGAAACTAGCCCGTATGACGAAAAGTTGTTAAAAATATAACGAACGAAAGTTAGACGTGTAAAACTAAACACAGAAAGCAAAAACCCGGGAACCATGCGGAAAAAGACGAATTCTGCGGGATGAAGGACAAAGCTGTAAGTTTTTGGAAAGAATTCTTGTGAAAAAGAACAAAAAATGGTATAATTGTATTGAAATATATCCAGAACACCCCTTCTGGAAGCGTACGGGCTCAGTGAGAAAAAAGATTTCACGAAAATGCTCGAAAAAAACACTTGTTAAATTCTTGTCATAGTGCTATGATAAGGAAAGTGAAAAATTTATCAATCACAAAAACCAACTAGGGGTATTTTAGAAAGGAGTATTTATGAGCAGCAAGATTACCATCATTGGAGCTGGAAGCGTTGGATCTACGATCGCCTATACACTGTCGAACGAAGACATCGCGTCTGAGATTGTTCTCATCGATATTAACAAGAAAAAAGTAGAGGGAGAGGTTATGGATATCGCGCAGGGTACCTGCTTCCGCGATCCGGTCTCCATCATCGCAGGTGAGTATGAGGATGCCAAGGACTCTGATATCGTAATTATTACTTCCGGTATTGCAAGAAAGCCTGGCCAGACCCGTATTGAGCTGACCCAGACCAACGTAAACATCTTAAAATCCATCACACCGGAAATCGTAAAAGCGGCTCCGAATGCCATCTACATCATTGTAAGCAACCCGGTTGATATCATGACCTACGTGTTTACAAAGATCTCCGGACTTCCGGAAAACCAGATCCTTGGTTCTGGTACCATGCTGGATTCCGCGAGACTTCGCTGCGGACTGTCTGAACACCTCAACATTGCCCAGAAAAACATCCACGCTTACGTATTCGGTGAGCACGGCGATACTTCCTTCATTCCGTGGAGCGGCGCTTACGTTTCCGGTGTCAGTCTGGACGAGTACTACGAGACCGTAGAAAAAATGGGCAGGAACGTAACCAAGATCGACAAAGATGCTATGCTGGAGTACGTAAGAACTTCCGGCGGACAGGTTATTGCAAACAAAGGAGCTACTTTCTATGCAGTATCTGTTGCAGTATGCAAACTGGTAGCAACCATTCTTTCTTCTTCCGATTCTGTAGCAACCGTATCTTCCATGATGCACGGTGAGTACGGCATCGAGGATGTATGCTTAAGCACACTGACCCTCGTTGGACCGAAAGGCGTACAGGGCAAGATTCCGATGCGTATGACAAAAGAGGAAGTAGAAAAACTCAAAGCAAGTGCCGACGCATTAAAAGCAGTTATCGCACAGATCGAGCACTAAGAGCGGGCAATAAGCTCAAAATATAAAATTTATGGCAGTGGCAGAAAGTGCGAAAGAGCGGTATCTCCCACTGCCTTAACGTGCGCCTGAAGAAATTTTCCGCCGGGTGTACATAAAAAGAGTACCGGAAACTTTTCCGGTGCCGGACAGAAGATACCGCAGGAAAAATGGAAACCAACAGGAGCAAGTAAGAAAGGAGCAATTCCATGACCTACAGTTATTTTCCGGGCTGTACGCTGAAGAACAAAGCAAAAGATCTGGATCATTATGCCAGAGAGTGCGCAAAAGTTCTGGGATTTGAACTGGAAGAAATTGAAAACTGGCAGTGCTGCGGAGCTGTGTATCCACAGGCATCCGATGAAATCGCCACAAAACTTTCTTCGGTTCGCGCCTTAGCAGACGCCAAAGAAAAAGGACAGGATCTGATCACAGTCTGTTCCGCCTGTCATCACGTGATCAAACGCGTAAACGATGACATGGCGAATGTAGAAGACATTCAGACAAAAGTAAACAACTACATGGCTCTTTCCGAGCCATATCTTGGCGAAACGAAAGTACTTCATTATCTGGAAGTGCTGCGTGACGTCGTTGGATTTGACAAGATCAAAGAGAAAGTGGTAAACCCATTAAAAGGAAGAAAAATCGGCGCATATTACGGCTGTATGCTGCTTCGTCCGAGCACCACAATGCAGTTTGACGATCCGGAAAATCCGACAATCATTGAAGACTTTATCAAGGCCCTTGGCGCAACACCGGTCGTATATCCGATGAGAAATGAGTGCTGCGGCGGCTACATATCCCTCAAAGAAAAGAAAATGGCATCCAACATGGTAGACCAGATCATGGCATCCGCATCCTACAAAGGAGCAGAAGAACTGATCACTGCATGTCCGCTTTGCATGTACAACCTGCGCAATAACGGAACAAAAGAAGGTCTTCCGGTTACCTACTTTACCGAGCTTCTTGCAGAAGCACTCGGCATCAAAGAGGAGGTGCAGGCATGAAAATTGCAACATCCGATGAAATCCGTGCCATCGCCGGTGTGGATACCAGAAAATGTATGAAATGCGGTAAATGTTCCGCATCCTGTCCTGCTTATAACGAAATGGACATCCGTCCGCATCAGTTTGTATCTTACGTACAGAACGGCGATGTGGAAGCACTGATGAACTCCAAGTCCATCTGGAAATGCCTCTCCTGCTTCGCATGTGTAGAGCGCTGTCCAAGAGACGTAAAACCTGCCAAACTGATCGAGGCAGTTCGTCTTTCCGTGATCCGTCAGAGAGGAGAGAATTATCTTTCTCCGGATGAAATTCCGGCTCTTCTGGATGATGAGACTCCGCAGCAGCTTCTGATGAGTGCATTCCGTAAATATAGAAAGTAAAAAACAACCCATCCACAGAAAGGTGAGAGAAAAGTGCAAAGAATAGGAGTATTTGTCTGCCACTGCGGTACAAATATTGCGGCTACGGTTGATGTCAAAAAAGTTGTTGACGTCATCAGCAAAGAGCCGGGTGTTGTTCATGCAGAGGATTATCAGTATATGTGTTCCGAAACGGGTCAGCAGAAAGTGATCGATGCCATTCAGAACGAGCATCTGACCGGCGTTGTCATCTGTTCCTGCTCTCCGCGTATGCATGAAGGAACGTTCCGCAAAGCAGCAGAAAAAGCGGGCCTGAACCCGTATCAGCTGGAGATTGCAAACATTCGTGAGCAGTGTTCCTGGATTCATAAAGACATGGAAGAGGCTACCGAGAAGGCCGTAATTCTGGCCCGTGCAGCCGTTGCTAAAGTTATGCTGGATACCCCGCTTACCCCGGGCGAGAGCCGCGTTGTAAAACGTGCGCTGGTGATCGGAGGCGGTATCGCAGGTATTCAGACTGCACTGGATATCGCAGATGCAGGCTATGAAGTAGATATCGTAGAGAAGACCCCGAGTATCGGCGGAAGAATGTCACAGCTTGACAAGACATTCCCGACCCTCGACTGTTCTTCCTGTATCCTGACTCCTCGTATGGGAGAGGTAAACGCGCATGAGAAGATCAACATCTATACCTACAGTGAGGTAGAGAGCGTTGGCGGATTCGTCGGTGATTTCAAAGTAGACATCCGTAAGAAAGCAAGATACGTAGATATGGACAAATGTACCGGATGCGGACTCTGTCAGGAGAAATGTCCTTCCAAGAAGAACCTGAGCGAGTTCAACAGAGGCCTGTCCAACCGTACTGCAATCTACACACCGTTCGCACAGGCAGTTCCGAACGTACCGGTTATTGATACTGCAAACTGTATCCACTTCAAAACCGGAAAATGCGGTATCTGCTCCAAAGTCTGTGCAGCAGGTGCAGTAAACTACGACCAGAAAGATGAAGTAATCACCAGAGAGTACGGCGCAATCGTTGTGGCAACTGGTTTCGATACCATCAGTCTGGACAAGTTTGACGAATATTATTACAACCAGAGCAAAGACGTAATTACCTCCCTTGAGATGGAACGTCTGATGAATGCTGCCGGCCCGACAGGCGGTAAAGTAGTACGTCTTTCCAACGGCGAGCATCCGAAGGATATCGTATTTATCCAGTGTGTCGGTTCTCGTGACGTGACCTGCAGAGGAAAGAGCTACTGCTCCAAGATCTGCTGTATGTACACCGCAAAACAGGCTATGCTGGTGCGTGACCATTATCCGGATGTCAATGTACATGTCTTCTACATTGATGTTCGTACCCCGGGTAAAAACTTCGATGAGTTCTATCGCCGTGCGGTAGAAGAGTTTGATGTAGACTACATCAAAGGCCAGGTAGGAAAAGTATCCGAGGCTCCGAACGGACGTCTTCTGGTACAGGGTTCCGACCTGCTTGACAACCGTCAGATCAAAATGGAAGCAGACCTTGTTGTCCTTGCAACTGCTATCGAGCCGAGCAAAGATGCAAGAAAACTGGCTACCATGCTGACCGCAAGTATGGATACCAACGATTTCTTTACTGAGGCACACGCAAAGCTGCGTCCGGTAGAGTCCCCGACCGCAGGTGTCTTCCTCTCCGGCGTATGCCAGGGACCGAAAGATATCCCGGAGACCGTTGCACAGGCAGGAGCTGCTGCTGTCAAAGTAGTCGGACTGCTGGCAAAAGACAAACTGACCACCAACCCGTGTACAGCAGAATCCAATCCGCTGTTCTGTAATGGATGTGCATCCTGTGAAAAAGTCTGCCCATACGGCGCAATTTCCTACGAAGACCGTCAGGTCAACGACCATGGAATCCGTGAAACCAGACATGTGGCAGTCGTTAACGGCGCACTTTGCCATGGATGCGGTGCATGTACCGTTGCATGTCCGTCCGGCGCTATGGACCTGAAAGGATTCTCCAATAGACAAATTCTCGCGGAGGTAGATGCAATATGCCGATAGATAACAACGAAAACAAAGAATTTAAGCCAGTCATCGTGGCATTCTGCTGCAACTGGTGCTCCTACGCAGGAGCAGACCTAGCAGGTTCCAGCCGTCTTTCCTATCCGGCAGACGTAAAGATCATCCGTGTTCCATGTTCCTGCCGTGTCAATCCGCTCTTCATCTTAAGAGCATTCCAGAAGGGCGCTGACGGAGTCATCCTCTGCGGATGCCATCCGGGAGACTGCCATTACAGCACAGGAAACTATTATGCAAGAAGACGTATGACCCTGCTGTTCTCCATGCTGGATTACATGGGCGTTGAGAACGGACGTACCCGTGTGGAATGGGTATCCGCCGCAGAAGGTGTGAAATTCTCCCAGACCATGAACGAGTTCATCGAGCAGGTTACAAGCCTTGGTAAGAATGTCAGATTGGAGGATTTACGATGCAAGAAAAATTAGTATCCCGCGCAAAAGAGCTTCTGTCTGACGGTACCGTAGTCCGTGTTCTTGGCTGGAGAAAAGGTGACACTGATTTCAGTGCAGAGCCTGCATTCTTCGAGACTGCCGAGAGCCTTTCCGAGTTTACCTACGACGGATTCTGCGGCGCAAATCTTAGCAAATACATGATTAAAGCATCGAAAGAAGAAGGAAAAACACTCGTTTTCTTAAAACCGTGTGATACTTACAGCTTTAATCAGTTAATCAAAGAGCATCGTGTGGATCGCGAGAAAACCTATATCGTTGGTGTAGGATGCGACGGAAAACTCGATATCGAGAAAATCCGTGAAGCAGGCTGCAAGGGTATTACCGCTGTAACAGAGGACGGCGATACCATCAAAGTTGCAACGGTTTACGGTGACAAAGAGCTGAAAAGAGAGGATGTCATCCTCGAGAGATGTAAGGCCTGCAAAGGTGGAAAACATGTAGCATACGATGAGCTCGCAGAAGGCTGTGACGAGGAGAAACCGGCAAAAGAAGGCCGTTTTGAACTGGTTGAAAAGCTTGAGGCAATGGCTCCGGAAGAACGTTTCGCATTCTGGCAGAATGAGCTTTCCCGCTGTATCCGCTGTAATGCATGCCGCAATGTATGTCCGGCCTGCAGCTGTATCAAGTGCGTATTTGATAATGACCGTTACGATACTGCACAGAAAGCAAACACTACGACATTTGAGGAGCAGATGTTCCACATCATCCGTGCATTCCACGTTGCCGGACGCTGTACGGACTGCGGCGAGTGTTCCCGCGTATGTCCGCAGCATATTCCGCTGCACCTTCTGAATCGTAAATTCATCAAAGATATCGATGAGTTCTACGGAGAGTATCAGGCAGGAGAAGACACAGACAGCCGTGCACCGCTCACCAACTTCACACAGGAAGATGTAGAGCCAAGTATCGTCAAGGAAAGGGGTTAAGGGATGTATCAGATTAGCAGAGAAAAAATGCCGGAGCTCCTTGCCGCTGTTGCAAAGGAGATGGATCTTTTCCTTCCGGTACAAAACAATGGAATTACCAATTTCGGTTTCTGGACTGAGGACGCGAAAGTGGATCTCGATACCTTAAAAACCGTAAAATCCCCAAAAGACGCCTTTTTCCCGCAGAGTGAAGTTCTTTACTCCTGCTATCAGAAGGCAAACAAGACCAGCATCGAGCCGGCAGCATTAAAAGACGCGCCGTTCGCTATTTTCGGCGTTCGTCCATGCGATGTCCGCGCTTTCGATGTTCTGGACCGCGTATTCTTAAGCGAGCCGGCTGACGTTTACTATGCAGCAAGAAGAGAGCACGGCATTGTGGTTTCTCTTGCATGTCATGAGCCGGAAGACAGCTGCTTCTGCAAGACCTTCGGTATCGATGCGGCAGAACCGCAGGCTGATGTTGCGATGTGGCAGGTAGCTGACGGTTATGCATGGGAAGCAAAAACCGAAAAGGGTGAGAAGCTGACAGAGCTTGTGAAAGAATACCTTACCGAGCAGGATCTTGCAAAAGAGGTTGAGGCTGAAAAAGAAGCCATCCGTACCCTGATCGACAAGATGCCAAACAGCAATCTCTCCCTCGAGGGATGGGGCGTAGGCAAGACAAAAGAGCGTTTCGATGATCCGAAATGGAAAGAGCTTTCCGATGCCTGCTTAGGCTGCGGAACCTGTACGTTCTCCTGTCCGACCTGCCAGTGCTATGATATCAAGGATTTCAATACAGGAAACGGTGTACAGCGTTATCGCTGCTGGGATTCCTGTATGTACTCTGACTTTACGATGATGGCAGCAGGAAACAACCGTACCACACAGCTGCAGCGTTTCCGTCAGCGTTTCATGCACAAACTGGTATACTTCCCGGACAACAACGACGGAATGTATTCCTGCGTCGGATGTGGACGCTGCGTAGAGAAATGCCCGCAGTCGCTGAACATTGTCAAAGTAATCAAACGCATGGGAGGTACCAAGTAAATGTGCAATTGTAGTTGTGGAAGCGAAGAAAAGAAAAACGCTTTGCTGCCGCAGGTCGGTATCATCACAGATATCCGCCGCGAAACACCGGACGTAAAAACATTCCGTATCGTTCGTCCGGACGGCACCAAGCTGTTTGAACATATGCCTGGCCAGTGCGCAATGCTCTGTGTACCGGGTGTCGGAGAGGCACTGTTTTCCATTACCTCTTCCCCGACAAACAAAGAGTACCAGGAGTTCTCCATCAAGGAGTGCGGTACTTTAACGAATTATCTTCACAACATGTCCGTAGGAGATGAAATTCTGGTTCGTGGACCGTACGGAAATCATTTCCCGGTAGAAACCGTATTAAAAGGACAGGATCTGCTGTTCATCGCCGGTGGTATCGGACTTGCTCCGCTGCGTTCCGTCATTAACTACGTACTGGACAACCGTGACAATTATGGAAAAGTAGATATCGTTTACGGTTCCCGTTCCAAAGACGATCTGGTACAGTTAAAAGAGATCCAGGAAGTATGGGCGAAAGCAAAAGATGTCAACGTACACCTGACGATCGACCGCGAGCAGGAAGGATGGGACGGCCATGTAGGATTCGTTCCGAACTATGTAAAAGAACTGAACATGTCTGTTGACAAAACAGCTCTGATCTGCGGACCGCCGATCATGATCAAATTTGTTCTTCAGGGACTTCAGGAGCTGGGCTATGAGAAAACACAGGTTTACACCACTTTGGAGCTTCGTATGAAATGCGGTATCGGAAAATGCGGCCGCTGCAACATCGGAGACAAATACGTCTGCAAAGATGGCCCGGTTTTCCGCTGCGACGAGATTGACGAATTACCGAACGAATATTAAACGGAGGTTGAAGAAAATGCAGGAAATGGTAAATATTTACGTTTACGGCAAAAAGTATTCCGTACCTGGCGATCTGACCATCATGACCGCTATGGAGTACGCCGGATATCAGTTAAAACGCGGATGCGGATGCCGTCACGGATTCTGCGGTGCATGTGCGACCATCTACAGAATCAAAGGAAAGAATGAGCTGAAAACCTGTCTGGCATGTCAGACACAGGTAGAAGACGGCATGTATATCGCAAGCCTTCCGTTCTATCCGATCGACAAGAGAACCTACGATATTGAAGAGATCAGCGCAGAGCAGAGAGTCATGATGGATCTGTATCCGGAAATCTACAGCTGCGTTGGATGTAATGCATGTACCAAAGGATGTCCGCAGAGCCTGAACGTTATGCAGTATATTGCATATGCACAGAGAGGCGACTTCAAGAAATGTGCAGAAGAGTCCTTCGACTGCATCGGCTGCGGAATCTGTGCATCCCGCTGTCCGGCTGGTATCTCCCATCCGATGGTAGGAGAACTGGCAAGACGTCTGAACGGAAAATACATTGCTCCGAAGTCTGAACATGTAAAGAACCGTGTAGCAGAGATCAAAGAAGGAAAATTCGATGATCTGATCGAGCAGGTTATGCAGAAACCGATCGAAGAAATGCAGGAACTTTACAACAACCGTGAGATCGAGAAATAAGGAGGGAATTTCGAATGTATACACTGGCCAATATGCAGGACTCTATTAAAAAGGTAGAAGCTACCAGAGCCCAGAGAATGGCAACAGAGCCAAGAAGAATGACAGCGGATGAGAAAGATGCCCTTCTTGCAGCATATCATCCGGACTATAAAGAGGAAGGCTTCATCACCCTGAAAGTCGGTCCGAACAAAGGCGAGAAAGTTCCGACAGAGCTCGGCTATCTGCTGGAGTCCAACAGCCGTATCCTCGGTGTTGACATCGACCTTGACAAAGTAGATTATGACGTAGATGTACTCGTTATCGGTGCCGGTGGAGCAGGTTCTTCTGCAGCTATCGAGGCTCACGAGGCTGGCGCAAACGTTATGATTACCACCAAACTGAGAATTGGTGATGCAAACACCATGATGGCAGAAGGTGGAATCCAGGCAGCGGACAAAGAAAACGATTCCCCGGCACAGCATTATCTGGATGCGTTCGGCGGCGGACACTTTGCTGCAAGACCGGAACTGCTCCGCAAGCTCGTAATGGAAGCTCCGGATGCAATCTCCTGGCTGGAGAACCTCGGCGTTATGTTCGATAAAGATGAGAACGGCCGTATGGTAACTACGCACGGCGGCGGAACTTCCAGAAAACGTATGCATGCATGCCGTGACTACTCTGGAGCAGAGATCATGAGAACACTGCGTGATGAAGTCATCAACCGCGGTATTCCGGTGATCGAGTTCTCTTCCGCAGTAGAACTGATCAAAGACGATAAGGGACAGGTTGCAGGTGCTGTTCTCCAGAACATGGAGACTGGCGAGTACCAGGTAGCAAAGGCAAAAACCGTTATCATCGCAACCGGTGGTGCGGGACGTCTTCACTACAACAACTTCCCGACATCCAACCATTACGGTGCAACCGCTGACGGTCTGATCCTTGGATACCGTGCAGGCGCTCCGCTTCTGTATCAGGATACCATTCAGTACCATCCGACCGGAGCTGCTTACCCGGCTCAGATCTTCGGTGCTCTGGTAACCGAGAAAGTACGTTCTCTGGGCGCAATGCTCGTAAACGTAGACGGCGAAGCATTCATGCATCCGCTGGAAACCCGTGATGTATCTGCAGCAAGCATCATCCGCGAGTGCTCCGACGACCGCAACGAGGGCGTTGAGACTCCACAGGGCAAGGCTGTATGGCTGGATACTCCAATGATCGAGCTGATCCACGGAGAAGGCACCATTGAGAAGAGAATCCCGGCTATGTTCCGTATGTTCATGCAGTATGGAATCGATATGAGAAAAGAGCCGATCCTGGTTTACCCGACGCTGCATTATCAGAACGGCGGTCTGGAAATCAACGGCGAAGGCTTCACCAATACGGTAAACAACCTGCTTGTAGCAGGTGAGGCAGTTGGAGGAATCCACGGAAGAAACCGTCTGATGGGTAACTCTCTGCTGGACGTTATCGTATTTGGCCGTGATGCAGGAAAAGCTGCAGCAGCAAAAGCAAAAGACGTAACGCTTGGCAAGATGAATCTGGATCACGTTGAGAAATACGCTGAGACCTTAAAAGAGGCAGGTATTGATACCGGTATGGTATCTCCGCAGCTTCTGCCGGATTATGCAGGAAAAAGACACCTGTAAAATGCAGTAACCGCGAAAAAGCGTGTCGGAAGGGGGCGGCGTTTAAAAGCCGCTTCCGGGACACGCTTTCCGTGCTGAAATCCAAAAGGTTTTTCGGTACGATAAATCATAGAAGTAAAGAAAGGTGGAGAACCCCATGCGTGAAATTCAGGCTAGTACCATTACGGATGTGGTAGAGAAACTTTGTATCGAAGCAAACTACCATCTTCCGGAAGACGTAAAATGTGCCATCACAGGCTGCCGTGCCTGCGAGGATGGCGAGATTGCAAAAGGTGTTCTGGACAAAATCGTAGAAAACTATGAGATTGCAGACGCACAGAACGTGCCGATCTGCCAGGATACCGGAATGGCATGTGTTTTCCTGGAAATCGGACAGGATGTGCACATCGCAGGAGGAGATCTTGCAGAGGCAGTCAACGAAGGTGTCAGAAGAGGATATGACAAAGGATACTTAAGAAAATCCGTTGTCAAAGATCCGGTCAGAAGAGGAAACACCGGCGACAATACACCGGCTATGCTCTACACCGAGATCGTTCCTGGCGAGCAGATCAAAGTTACCGTAGGCCCGAAAGGCTTCGGAAGCGAAAATATGAGTATGATCCGTATGTTCAAACCGTCCGCAGGTCTTCAGGGAATCAAGGATTTCATCCTGGAAGTTGTTGAGACAGCAGGCCCGAACCCATGCCCGCCTATGGTAGTCGGCGTTGGTATCGGCGGAACCTTCGATAAATGTGCACTGCTTGCGAAAAAAGCACTGATGCGCCCGATCGATTCCGAGAACCCGGATCCGTTCTATGCAGATCTGGAGAAAGAAATGCTGGAGAAAGTGAACAAACTCGGCATCGGACCGCAGGGCTTTGGCGGAAAGACCACAGCCATCGGCCTCAACATCGAGACAATGCCGACTCATATCGCGGGAATGCCGTGTGCAGTCAACATCAACTGCCATGTTACCCGTCATAAAACGGAGGTGATCTGATCATGGAAAAACATATTCAGCTGCCTTTAACAGAGGAACTGGCAAAAACACTGCATGCCGGAGATACCGTATATCTTTCCGGAACTATCTATACTTCCCGTGACGCAGGCCACAAGAGAATGTGTGAAGCGCTCGCAAGAGGAGAAAAAATCCCGTTTGATCCGACAGACGCTACGATTTACTACGTAGGACCGACCCCTGCAAAACCAGGCCAGGTCATCGGATCTGCAGGTCCTACCACCAGCGGCCGTATGGATGCGTATGCTCCGACCATGATGTCCGTAGGCGCAAGAGGAATGATCGGTAAAGGCGCACGTCTTCCGGAAGTTGTAGAAGCCATGAAGAAATATCATGGTGTATATTTCGGAGCCATCGGCGGAGCCGGCGCACTGCTTGCAAAATGCATCAAAAAAGCAGAGCTGATCGCATACGAAGATCTCGGTGCAGAGGCACTTCGCCGTCTGGAAGTAGAAGATATGCCACTGTTTGTTATCATCGACAGCTACGGAAACAATCTGTATGAGATGGGAAGAAAAGAGTACTTAGAAGCGCATAAAGAAGACTAAAGGTTACGCTTCGACGGATATCTTTGAATGATGATAATGACGAAATAGCGAAATACAAGAGAGACCATGGAGCTGTCTGAAAAAATCAGACAGCTCTCAAGCTGAAAAGACATCAGGGCATTGACACTTGCAAGCGACGTTCGGCAGAAAAAGAAATGAAAGAGGAAGAAAAACATGACTGTAGAAATGATAAGCCACTTACTGGAAGCACTGATGATCCTGTGCTTTGGCCTGTCCTGGCCGCTGTCCATTTATAAATCCTGGACTTCGAGAACAGCAAAAGGAAAGAGCCTTTACTTTGAGGTGTTTATCTGGATCGGATATATTTTCGGTATTGCCAACAAATTTATCAGCTATATGAACAATCCGGACAAAGACTGGATCTTTTTCCTTGCATGGGCTTTCTATTTCCTGAACATTGCAGAAATCACTGTAGATATGGTGCTGTACTTCCGCAATGTGAAGCTGGATAAGAAAAGAGAAGCAGAGAAATAAAAAGCAGCGGAATACAGTTAAACTTACAGAATCCCCGGCGGTGCGGCATTTGAGGCGGCATCGGCGGGGATTCTTATTTCTATACGATGACTCACACTGCGAAAAGAAAACATTGCGGGAACGCAAAAAGCAGGGTATACTTGTGTATAGAATCTGCTTGACTTAAAGTGCACTTCATAGTTTAAAATAAAGAAAGCTGGAGATTTGCGGTGTCAGAAAAGAGAAGGTTCTGACAAAGCAGAGGTTTCGGCTTTCTTTTTATGTTGTATCGTATTTGGGTGTGAAAAAAAGGAAAAAACGAAAACGAGGTGAATGCTTTGGAGGCAAGAGAGGTATTAGAAAAAGTAAAAAACAACGAAATCTCGATCGAGGAGGCAGAGAAATATTTCAAAAAAGAGCCGTTCGAGGAGATGGGATATGCTAAGCTGGATACGCACCGTGAAATCCGGAGCGGGTTCCCGGAGGTCATTTTCTGTGCGCGGAAGGCGGATGAACATCTGCTGAAGATTTTTACGCGTCTGTATGAGCAGGATGGGGAAGTCTTCGGAACGAGAGCCAGTGAGCATCAGTATGAGCTGATCCGCGAAAAGTTTCCGGAAGTGGTGTATGATCCGCTGTCGCATATTTTAAAAATAGAAAAGAAAGACAAGAAGCGGATCGGAAAAATTGCGGTCTGTACGGCTGGAACTGCGGATATTTCCGTTGCCGAGGAGGCGGCGCAGACCGCAGAATACTTCGGTGCAAACGTTGAGCGTATCTACGATGTCGGTGTGAGCGGTATCCACCGCCTGCTGTCGCGTCTCGATACGATTCAGAGCGCCAACTGCGTTGTAGCCGTTGCCGGAATGGAGGGGGCGCTGGCGAGCGTGCTCGGCGGCTTGGTGGACAAGCCGGTGATTGCTGTTCCGACATCCGTTGGCTACGGGGCCAGCATGAACGGTCTTTCGGCGCTGCTTACGATGATCAATTCCTGCGCGAACGGAATTGCCGTCGTGAATATCGACAACGGCTATGGAGCCGGATATATTGCAACACAGATTAACAGAATGGGAGTACATCAAGATGAGTAAAAGTTTATATCTGGAGTGCGGGAGCGGAATCAGCGGGGATATGACCGTTGCAGCGCTGCTCGACCTGGGAGCAGACCGGGAAGTGCTGGAGAAATCACTGGAAAGCCTGAAACTGCCGGGATACGAAATTGCGATTACAAGAGTGAAAAAGTCGGGGCTGGATGCCTGCGATTTCAATGTGATTCTGGATGCAGAGCATGAGAACCATGATCACAATATGGCGTATCTGCACGGGGATGGGGCGGAAGTGCATGACCATCCACATGATCACGAGCATCATCATGACCACGATCACACAGGGGAGCATCATCACCATCATGAGCACCGCGGGCTGCCGGAGATTCTTGCGATTATCCGCCGCGGCGGTCTGACACCGGGAGCAAGAGCGCTGGCGGAGCGGATTTTCCAGATTCTTGCCGAAGCGGAAGCAAAAGCCCATGGCGTGCCGCTTGATCAGGTGCATTTCCATGAGGTGGGAGCTGTCGATTCCATCGTGGATATTGTGTCTGCCGCTGTCTGCCTGGATAACCTGGCGCCGGATGAAGTCATCGTGACGGGTCTCAGCGAGGGAAGCGGCTTTGTCAGATGCCAGCACGGCATGATTCCGGTTCCGGTACCGGCTGTTTTAAATATCGTACAGGCACATGGCCTGACCCTCGTTCCGACCGGAATCCAGGGTGAACTGGTCACACCGACCGGAGCAGCCATTGTTGCGGCAATCCGTACCAAAGAGACACTGCCGGCATCCTTCAAATGTACCAGAACAGGTCTTGGCGCCGGAAAACGGACGTATGAGTGCCCGTCACTGCTGCGTGCGATGATGCTCGAAACAGAAGAAAACGACGAGAAAGATACGATCTGGAAGCTGGAGTGCAACATTGATGACTGCACCGGCGAGGCGCTCGGCTACTGCATGGGAAAACTGCTGCGATCAGGCGCAAGAGATGTCCATTACATCCCGGTCTATATGAAGAAAAACCGCCCGGCTTACCAGCTGAATGTAATCTGTGATGATACAACGCGGGAGACGTTGGAAAATATCATATTCGCCGAGACCACCACAATCGGCATCCGCCGCTGCCGGATGGAGCGCACCATGATGAAACGCGAGTTTGCGACAATCGCAACCGAGTACGGCGATGCGACAGTTAAGATTTGCCGCCACGGCGAGATTGAAAAAGTTTACCCGGAGTACGAGAGCGCCGCAGCAATTGCAGAAAAAAGCGGCATGCCGGTCGGCGAGGCTGGTGCGTGGATCGTACAGAAATATAAAGAAGGAAACAAAAAAGCATGAGATATTTAAAACCATATTTTTACGACCGGTTTGTATGCACCGCCGGAGACTGCCCGGATACGTGCTGTGCCGGCTGGCAGATCGTGATCGACGAGGATTCCCTGGAGCGGTATGGAAACGAGAAGAGCGAGTTTGGAAAGCGTCTGCGCAATTCGATCGACTGGGAGGAAGAGTGTTTTTACCAGAACAACCGCCGCTGTGCATTCCTGAATGATGAAAATCTCTGCGATCTTTACAAGGCACTGGGGCCGGATTCCTTATGTGACACCTGCCGCCTTTACCCGCGCCATACGGAGGAGTACGAGGGTCTGCGTGAATTATCCCTGTCCCTCTCCTGCCCGGAAGCTGCACGGATTATCCTGTCCTGCAAAGAGCCGGTGCGTTTCCTTGCGGAGGAGACCGACGAGGAGGATGATTTTGAAGAGTTTGACTTCATGATGTTCTCCCAGCTGGAAGACACGAGAGATGTTTTGTTCCGGATTCTGCAGAACCGCGAACTGCCGCTGCAGGAGCGCATGACGGCGGCAGAGCAGCTCGCAGAACAGTATCAGATCTGTATGGAGGAGCAGCGGGAGTATGATATCGATGACCTGCTTCGGAAATACGAAAAGCATCTGGAAGAGGGAACCTTAAGCGAGTGCGTGGCGGAGAGCCTTGCGGAAAAAGGTGTGGATGCTGCATCCTTTCATGCATATGACCGCCAGGTGAAGGAACTTGCCGTTCTCCGCGGTCTTGAGCGTCTTCGTCCGGAATGGGATACTGTGCTTGACGGCACAGAAAAAGCGCTGTATCAGAACGGAGAAACCGCTTATCAGGCCATCTGTGAAGAATTCCATCGCACCTGGGGCGCTGCAGGTGAACGCCGTGCAGAGTGGGAAAACATCGGTGAGCAGCTTTTGATGTTTTTCGTCTACACCTATTTTTGCGGCGCCGTCTATGACGATATGGTCTGTTCCAAAATGGAACTCGCGCTGTTCTCTGTCCGTTGGATTCAGGAAATCCTGGTTGCACGGTGGCTGGAAAATGGAAAAACGCTTTCCATGCACGACATCGAGGAGCTTTCCTGGAGATACGCGCGCGAGGTCGAGCATTCCGATGATAATCTGAATGCTCTTGAGGACTGGCTTTTTGAAACTTATGCACCAGAAGGCTGTGTGCTGGAGGAGGAGTAATCCTGCATCCGATAGACTTACTGCACATTTTCCCTGATGTGTGTTAAGATAGAAGCGTTGTTACAGAAAGAAAAGAGGGAAAATTATGCAGGAAAAACAAAAGAAATGGATTCTGCGCATTGCGCTTTATCTGATTGGAATTATGGTGCTGGCACTCGGCATCACACTGAATACGAAGACGAACCTCGGCGTATCGCCCATCATCTCTATGCCGTACGCCGTGGCACAGATCTTCGGCTATGAAACAGGAACCGCCGTCTTCGTGGCGTATTTGATCTTCATCGTATTACAGATCGTATTGCTGAAAGGAAAATTCCCGCCGTTCCAGCTTCTGCAGGTTGCCGCAAGTTACCTGACGAGCGCCTTTATCACCATCTTCGACCGGATTCTCCCGGCACCTGATCAGATGGGAATGCGGCTTCTCGTTCTTGTCCTTGCCATCATTCTTACGGGAATCGGCGCCGCTGTGACCGTAGACGTCAACATCGTCCCAAACCCGGCCGACGGCCTGGCAAGAGTTCTTGGCGAGCGCTGCGGAAAGAACATGGGCTTCGGAAAAAATCTTTTTGATTTCTCCGCCATCGTCATTTCCCTTGCGATCGGCCTTGTCGGTGCCGGCCGCCCGGTAGGAATCGGAATCGGCACTGTTATAGCCATGGTCTGCACAGGAAGAGTCATCGCGGTATTCAATCATTTCGCAAAAAAGAAAATAGAAGAAATCACCATCGCCTGAGTAATCCATGCCCCTGTCGAAAAACCTTGAGTTTTCGGTGGGGGTTTGTTATAATGAGAGACAGTGAAAGAAAAATTTTTTGATTTGTCATAAGGCGTTTGTTTGCGTTATGAGAAGTGCGAAGGAGGAAGTGGCAAATGAACTTAGTTATTACGATGAGCCGCCGGTTTGGTACTGGGGCGAGTATTATTGCGAAAGAACTTTCCGAGAGACTGCATATCCCGGTATATGATAAGGACGATGTAGAGCACGGCATGCGTGAAAATGCCTTTGAATCTGAGGCGGATGCGATCCGCGAGCTGGCGAAACAGCCGTGTATTATCATTGGACGGTGTGCTTCGGAGTTTCTGAAAGATAAAAGCAACGTCATCAATATTTATGTCTGCGCGGACAAAGAGGACCGGATCAAACGTATCATGAAGCTGTTTTCCCTGACAAGAGAGGCGGCTGAGGTGATGCTGGAAGAGACAGACAAGCAGCGTGCCGAGTATTATTATAAAAATACCGGAAAGACATGGGGCGATGTCAATAACTACCATATGATCCTGAATACCTCGGATCTTGGCATCGAGAACTGTGCCGATATTCTGATGCGGTATTTTGAAATGAAAGATTATATCTAAGAGATATTTAAAAAGAAATATATAAAAAATCAGGTGCTTCCCGAAAAAGAGAAGCACCTGATTTTTTGTGCGGTTTAGTAAGCCTGATACGTATTGCCATAACTTCGGCTGGAGAAGTAATTCTGTTTCAGAACCAGGAACAGTTCGGCATCGGTTGCATATTTGTACGGATACAGATAGAAAATACCGACAAGATTGCAGGTGATTCCGGAAAGAATATACCATCCGATAAAGGAGAGATCAAGAATAAATGTATTCATCTTTTCACCGTTCATCATTTCACGGCTGATGCGGAATGCTTCTTCGGTCGAAAGTTCCGGGTAGTCGGCGAGAAGATAAGGAACCATGCGGTATTCATAAGCTTTCACAATTCCAGGAATCAGAAGAAGCAGCGACCAGAGGAATATATAAAGATTTTTTAAAAACAGAGTCCACACAGTTTTTCCATAGTAGCCGTTCTGGAATCCGAACAGTATGTTGCCAAGTCCCGCTTTTTCCATCGAGTTTTCAATGAAAAACCTCGAGCCTCCTACCTCAAATGGTGCAAGAACAAAAATACGGATCAGAATAAAGGCAAGACCAATGACAAGAAGTACAATGCCGCTGAAGACAGTAAAAACAAATTTAACCGGTCCAAGCGGGGTGAATCTTTCTGCAAAGGATTCCACATTGAAGTTATCGGAAGAAATCGTAAATCCAGATATACCGACCGAGTTAGTCTGATTGCTGTCATTGTTGGAATTTCCAGAATTAGAAGTACCGCTTCCGACCAGCAGAGTCAGAATCAGGGCGGCTACCACACAGATCCAGTAATTGCGTAAAAATGCGGCTTTTCCGCGGGTTTTCAGTTCCTCTCGAGTCCACATAAAAAAGACCTCCCTCTTAATGTAAGTGTAAACAGCAGACAATTCTGCCAAGTCACGATTATCTTACCATGGGGCAGGTGAAATATCAAGACAGCTTAAGGAAAGTTTAAGAAATTGGCAGAAAGATTAAAGTGGAAATGTGCATTCTTAAATAAAGATTTTACTTGTGAAGCGGGGATGAATGTGCTATAATCTCTCCGGTGCGTCAGAACGCAGCGGGGCCGGGTTTCTCCGGGGTGCGTTCTGAAAAAAAGAAACCTGTACGTTGAATTGACAAAGAGAGCGAGGAATCTACGTGTATCTGACAAAGGACGAGTTTCTGCAGAAATTTGGGATTCTGCCGCAGGAATTTGAAGAGGCAGATATTTCCTGGGAAGAACTGCTGGAAATTGCGGATGATTATGAACGGCGCCGTCCGACGCTGGAAAAGATCCGAAAAGAATTTGTGGCAGAGTTTTTGCAGGACAAGGAAAAAGAGATCGGACTGCAGTCGTACCACAGCCGTCTGAAGGACACCGAACATCTGGTGGAAAAGCTGGTGCGCAAGCGTCTGGAAAATTATGCAAAGTACCGGAAAATGGATGCGGCAAACTATATGCGTTACGTGACAGATCTGATCGGAATCCGGGGACTTTTGCTGTATCGGGAGGACTGGGTAAACTTCCATAAATACATTATCCACTGGTTTAAAAACGATCCGGAAAAATACATCCGTGATTACGGCCGTGACTACGACCAGAACGCATCGGGCTATATGGCAGAGCCGCCGAAAGTCCATACAAGACTTGGCGATTACGCCGACATTTATGTGAACTGGATTCCGGAGGAGAACATTCTGGACCGGAAACATTACCGTGCGGTGCATTACATTGTCGTTTACCGCGGCGTCTACATTGAAATTCAGATTAAGACGCTGTTCGAGGAGGGCTGGGGAGAGATTGACCACAGCATTCTTTATCCGCGGCGCAAGGGAAACGCCATGCTGACAGAGTTTTCCGAGCTGCTGAACCGTCTGGCGGGCATGGGAGATGAGATGGGATCGTTCTACCGCCGTCTCCAGGTTGTGCCGGATGAGAAGTTCCAGAGCAAGGAAACGATCGTGCGCAAGCGTGAATTAAAACCGCAGGTCAAGGCAGCGGTGGAAAAACGCGATCTGAATGAAATTCATACGATGGATGATGCCGTCTGGAGCATACTGAAAGAATAAAACTGCTTTTCAGACATGGGAAAGGATAAAAAATGGATGGAAGAAACACGGGCCGCATGGGCTTCTCTCATGCAGCAGAGGACTCTGCGGAGAATATGATGGCGGCAGTCAAAGCCGGAAAAATCCGAAAACATCTGATGGGAAATACCTCGCCGATCCGCTACGGAACAATGGAAAAACGCGAGATGACCGAATATACCGACTTTGTCCGGACGAAACTCTGCTATGAAATCCTGAATCTGCCCGGGGAGGAAAAATGAATACAATAGAAAAAATATACACAAACTACGACGGACTTCTGGAAGAATTTTCCGAGGAAGTAATCCAGAGCCGTTACGCTGTTTTTTACGAAGAAATCGAGGAATTTGCCAAGAGTCTCGGCATCCGCGAGAAAATCCAGATCAGCGAGTCGCTGTTGAGCCATGCAGTGCTGGACTATTTCACGGATATTTCCCGCCTGAAACATTTTCATCAGGCAAAGCATATCAATTCATTGAAAGTGATCTCCTATGAGACCTACTGGCTGCTGCGGAGAAAACCGATCCAGATCCTGGTGGAGGATGAGACATCGGATGCGATGGCATTTCTGAACGAAAAGTTCGTCTTTTCCCGGATTGCCAAATATCTGATGGGCGACGGAAAACGGGTGATTTTAAGTCCGGAGACGAAAAAAGGCTTTCTGAATTATCTCGATTCGCTGTTTTATTACCTGAAATACCGCAATTACGATGCGGAAATGCTCGAGATGATGCTGATGGGATTCAAAGCGGGTGTTCTCGTGGCGGATGATTTAAAGGAGCAGGAGTCCTGAAAAACGGGCGGAAGCGGAATACAACAAAATAAGATGAAGATCGAAAGAACCGGACGGGCCGTAAGGCTGCTGTCGGGTTCTTTTTTTGTGCGGTGCTGCATAAAGTGCAGAGAAAACATTGCGATGCATGGACAGAAAACCGTTTAACAATGGAGGGACGGGAACTGCTTTCCTTTGGAACTTTGTACAGGGAGGAATGGATATGGCCACGCTCGAAAAAATCAATGCATTTCTAAAAGCGGTGAATGCAGCCGCCTGGGGACCGCCGCTTCTTTTTCTGCTGCTTGGGACAGGCATTTTTCTGACCATCCAGCTTCGCGCGCTACCCATTCGACGGTTGTTCTTTGCGCTTCGTACAGCATTCGGCCGTGAGGCGAGGTACAGCGGGGAGAAAACAGAAGCGGGAGTTTCGCCGTTCGCATCGCTGATGACGGAACTTGCGGCGGAGATCGGGACGGGCAATATCGTGGGGGTTGCCTCCGCAATGGCGCTTGGAGGACCGGGAGCACTGGGATGGATGATGCTGGCGGCGGTTGTGGGACTTGCTTTGAAATTTTCTGAGAGTTTTCTCTCGGTGCAGTACCGGATGCAAAGAAAAGACGGAACATACTGCGGCGGTCCGATGGTGACGCTGACCAGAGCATTTCCGGGGGAGCGGCTGGCGAAGATGCTGGCTGTGTTTTTTGCCGGAAGCACCGTGCTGGTATCTCTCGGAATGGGCAATATGACGCAGGCAAACTCGATTGCGCTGGCGATGCAGGATACGTTTGGCGTGGCAAGAGAAAAAAGCGCGTTGGTGCTGACGATTCTTCTTCTGCTCGTGGTGACAGGCGGACTGCGTTCCATTGCAAAAGCGGCGGAGGTGCTGGTACCGGGAATGGCACTCTTTTATCTGGGCGGGGCAGGAATGGTAATCGGTCTGCACGCCGGAGAGCTTCCGCGGACACTGCTTGCGATAGTACGGGACGCGTTTTCTTTCCGGGCGGTATCGGGAGGAGCGGTGGGTGCGGGAATTTCCTTGCTGCCGCCGGCCTTGCGGTATGGAATTTCCCGCGGTGTGTTTTCGAATGAAGCAGGGCTTGGAGCAGGAGGAATCAGTGCTGCGGCGGCACAGACCGACGATCCCGTGCGGCAGGGGTACATCAGCATGACAGGTGTGTTCGTTGATACCATGGTGATCTGTCTTGTGACCGGCCTTGCCGTTGGAGTGACCGGGGCGGCAGAGGGGATACTGGAGGCGGAAAAAGCGGATGGAGCGGCGATGGTAATTCAGGCCTTTGAAAGTGTGTTCGGACCGGCGGGAGGCTATGTTGTCGCGGTCGGGATTCTGCTGTTCGCATTTGCAACGATGGCCGGCTGGGCATACCAGGGGGAGCAGGCGTTTCTCTGGCTGGTGAAAAAGGATAGCTTCGGAATGGTTTACCGTGTTTTCTTCTGCTTTGCAGCGTTTGCCGGGTGCGTCTGCATGGCGGAAACGGTCTGGAATTTTGCGGAGCTTGCCAATGCCTGCATGGCGGTGCCGAATCTGCTCTGTGTGCTGCGGCTCTGGAAGGAAGTAAAAGAGGAGGCATTCCGGTTTGAAAGCAGGATAAAAAAAGCAGAACAAAAGAAAGATAGAAATACATGAGAAACCGTATTTCCGGTCCTCAGGCAGATTTCGATGCGAGCTGATCGAGAGAGCCGAAAGAATATCCCATTTCTTCCCATTTCGTCAGCAGCTCATCGAGAATCTCCGCGTTGGTGGATGAGGTATTATGAAGCAGGACGATGGCACCGGGATGAATGCGTCCGGTCAACTTTTTGAAAGCCTCCTCGTGGGTCGGCTGCTGATCCTGGTACCAGTCTACATAGGCGAGACTCCAGAAAAACGTCTGGTATCCGAGGTCCTTTGCCATCTGCAGGTTCTGTGTGCTGTATTTTCCCTGCGGCGGCCGGTAAAATTTCACCATTTCCTGGCCGGTGGTTTCCTGATAAAGTGTGGAGACTCGGTTCAGTTCTTCTGAGAAGGCTTCCTGCGTGGAGATTTTGGACATATCCGGGTGCGACCAGGTGTGGTTTCCGACGATATGGCCTTCTGCCGCCATGCGTTTGACAAGATCCGGCTGGTCGGAGAGAAAATTGCCGACAACAAAGAAAGCCGCGGGTGCCTGATGCTTCTGGAGTGCGTCAAGGATCGCCGGGGTGTTGCCGTTTTCATAGCCGCAGTCAAACGTCAGATAGATGATGTTTTCTTCCGGTGAAGCGGCAAACCAGGCGTTGTAGGCGGCAAGCTCTTCGGATGTAGCATTGCCGACGGGAGTCTTCCCTTTTTCCGGGAAGGAGAGCCCCCAGTTTTCGGCAGCAGAGGAGAGGACGGGCATCGAAACGGAAGAAACAGGTGTCTCCGGCGCAGCAGAGAGAAAAACTGGGGCTGCCTTTCGGAGCGCACGGCAGGTAAAGTGGGACAGAACAGAGCCAAAAAGGAAAGCGGAGCAGAAAAAAGCGGCGGCGATACCGGCTTTTTTCAGAATCCGGCGGGAAAGGGGTGAAAGAGAACGCATAAAATCCCCCTCCAGGACTTTTTGAGACAATATATGTATGGATGAAAGAAAACATGCGGCACACATCTGTTTGACTTTACCTGCAATCTATGTCACAATGGAGGTAGAGTGGATGGAAAGGGCAGAGAAAAACAAGATGACAAAATATGAGGTTTTAAAAAAGTACTTCGGTTACGATTCCTTCCGGGAGGGGCAGGAGATGCTGGTGGATGCGCTTCTGAACGGACAGGACGTGCTCGGCATCATGCCGACCGGAGCAGGAAAATCGCTGTGTTATCAGATTCCGGCGCTTCTGCTGCCAGGAATTACCCTGGTGGTATCACCGTTGATTTCTCTGATGAAGGATCAGGTATCGACCCTGAACCAGGCGGGGATTCACGCTGCGTTTCTGAACAGCTCCTTAAGTGCGGCGCAGTACCGGAAGGCACTCGGCTTTGCCATGGAGGGCCGGTACAAGATTATTTATGTCGCCCCGGAACGCCTTCTGACACCGGAATTTTTGTGCGCGGTGCAGTCGATGGAAATTTCGATGCTTAGTGTTGATGAGGCACACTGTATTTCCCAGTGGGGTCAGGATTTCCGCCCAAGCTACCTGAAAATCACAGAGTTTGTCGAGCAGCTTCCCGCACGGCCGGTGATCGGTGCCTTTACGGCAACGGCAACAAAAGAGGTACGGGATGATATCGAAGCACTGCTGTCTTTGCGTGATCCGGTACGTCTGGTCACAGGCTTTGACCGGAAAAATCTGAAATTTACGGTACAGCAGCCGAAAGATAAATTCGCAGCCGTGGAATCATTCCTTGCAGAGCACGAGGCGGACTGCGGAATTATTTACTGTCTGACCAGAAAAAATGTGGAGGAGGTCTGTGAGAAACTCGAGCAGAAAGGATATTCTGTCACAAGATACCATGCGGGTCTCTCTGACCTGGAACGGAAGGAAAACCAGGAAGATTTTATTTATGACCGGAAGCAGATCATGGTAGCGACAAACGCTTTTGGTATGGGAATCGATAAATCGAATGTGCGGTACGTCATCCATTATAATATGCCGAAAAATATGGAAAGCTATTACCAGGAGGCCGGCCGTGCGGGACGGGATGGCCTTCCGGCGGAATGCATTCTGCTGTACGCGGGACAGGATGTGATCACAAACCAGTTTTTTATCGAAAACATGGCGCAGGAGAGTGAGGATCCCGAGACGACAGCGCTGATCCGTCAGCGGGAGGAGGAACGGCTGAAGAAAATGACGTTTTACTGTTTCACCCATGAGTGCCTCAGAGATTATATCCTGCGGTATTTCGGGGAATACGGTTCCAATTACTGTGGAAACTGTTCCAACTGCCTCTCGGAATTTGAAACGGTGGATGTGACAGCGGCGGCAAAGGCAATCCTTGGCTGTGTGCGGGAATGCCGTCAGCGCTACGGCACGACGGTGATTCTCGATACCCTGCACGGTGCGAATACCGCGAAAATCCGCCAGTACCGCATGGATGAAAACTCCCATTACGGGGAACTGGCAAAAGAGCCGGTCTACCGGCTGCGGCAGATCTTAAATGAACTGCAGGTCCGGGAATATCTCTATGTAACGGCCGACACATACAGCATTGTGCGCCTGTTGCCAAAAGCGGCGGAGCTGCTGGATGAGGACGGCACGATGCTGATGAAGATGGCAAAAGAAGAAAAACGGATTCCGAAAGCCGCAAAAGAGAAGACAAAGACAAAAACCTCGGCAGCGGCAAAGGATCTTTCCAACGAGGAGGCCGCGGTATTCGAAAAACTGCGGGCACTCCGGATGGAGCTTGCAAAGGAGCATAAAGTGCCTCCGTATATTATCTTCTCGGATAAAACACTGATCCAGATGGCGATGGAGAAACCGTCCAACAAAGAGGAAATGCTGGCGGTCTCTGGTGTCGGCGAGAGCAAATTTGAAAAGTACGGGGAACCGTTTCTTGCATGTCTTGCAGAAAGATAAAACAAGTCGTGTAAAAAAAACGGGAAAACAACAGGAAAGGAAGAATACGCTTATGAAAAAAGAAAACGCAGTTATTTTTGGAGTGACCGGTGTTGTAGTTGCCGCCGTGCTGATTGGAGGCGGAATCTATATGAAAACGGAACGGGACCGAAATCTGAATGCAGATACAGCAAGTACTGCAGCGGACAGCAATAGGGCAGAAGAAGTACAGAAAGCCGTATTTCTTGCAGAAGATTCCGGGTTATGGTACCTGGGAGATCTGGAACACGGAAACATCTATGTGACACATACACCGTCCGACACACTTTACGATGAAAATGGAAATGCCATTGATCCGTCCGAGATCAAAAAAGGAGATTTTCTTCAAGTGGAGGGCGACGGTATTATGCTGAACTCCTATCCGGGACAATATCCGGGCATCAGCCGTATTATGAGAATCAGCGGCGGTACGGAGGCGGATGCAGAAAAATTTGATGAGGAACTTTCCCAGATTCTGCCGGAAAAGGATCCATCGGAAATTCCGTTTCTGAGTCTGTGCTACACACAGCCAAATGCCCAGGTGACAGCTATGGCAACACAGGGAGGTTATACCTGGTCTTATGTTGATGAGGACGGCAATGGTCAGAACGTCGTTGCGGACAGTGCGTTCATTCTGGAATGGACGGAACTGAATGATCTGAATACAGCAAATGACGAAGGAAAAACCGATCTGGAGCTTGTCTTCTCGGAGGAGCCGGATTCTGTCACAGCAGAAAGATGGCCGACCGAAGACCGGGGGCAGAACTTTGGCAATGGTTACCCGGAGGGAGAAAGCGTTTCTGTGGAGCATGCGGAGAGCTGGAGCATTCCGGGAGCCGAGGCCGGCTACATCTACGAAGTGGACGCGGTATTCGAAAATGGAACCGTGTCATACGGATTTGAAGTGAAAAAGTAAAAAAAGACTTTCTTTTTCCGTGACATTATGCTATTTTTACTGTGAAAACAGAAAAATGCAATGTGCCATACGGCATAAGCAGCTGACTTTTCAAAAATCAGAATCCGTTTGACCGGAGGATGCGAGGAGGAATTTGTATGAAGTTAATTGTTGCTGTATTACGGAAAGAGGACGAGGCAGACACCATTGCCGAGTTGAACAAAAAAGGCTTTTTTGTGACGGAGCTTGCCACGACCGGCGGTTTCCTGAAGGAGAAGAACACAACACTGCTGATCGGAACCGATGATCATAAGCTCGACGCTGTGCTTGCGATCTTAAAACAGGAAGCAGGGCTTCGGAAAACAGTTACCTATGCGGCCACCCCGATGGAAAGCGGAAACTTCTGCCCGGGCGGAAATTACTCTGTTCCGATTGATACCCAGACAGGAGGCTGTACTGTGTTTGTGCTGAACATGGAACAGCTGGAAAAATTCTAAGACTCTAAAGATTTTTAAATTCCGGCATATGATCCCGGTAGTGGAGCGGCAGATGCGTACGCTGACAGTCGGGATTGGAACGCTCTTTGATGGCAATTGCGGTGAAAAATCCTTTCCAGAGTTCTTCGTAAGGATCCGAAGTGGATTCCGTGAGGGAAAGGCGTTCTATTTCATCCGGAGAAAGACGGGTCAGATAAAAGGGCCGGTCAGCGGGATGCACGACGGCAAGCTGCCGGTTATCATCGAGAATCATCCAGTTTTCTGAGGGGAGCCGGTCAGAAAAATGGAGAGCGACCAGGGTCAGCACATTGGTTTTCGGGGAAATATGCGAGACCAGGATCGGAAAACCGGAGGAAATATTTGCAAAACGGATAAATTCCCGGAACGAATGCGCTTCATTTGTGACCTGACGGGAAACTTCAAAAGCGTGGAATACCGCCGGTTCCTGCAGCATATGCAGGGTATCCTTTCCATAGGAAAAGCCGTAGAGCAGAAAACGATAAATGATGTCGGGAGCGTCGCTTCTCTCGGACATTGCACAGAGATAGACGAGCCGCCAGGCTGCTGCGCCGATCTTCTTTTGAATGGATCGCGTGACGCTGGCGGTTTTTTCTGTGTCCGGCTCAACATGGCAGTAATCGCAGAACAGCTCCAGATTGCCGACTGGTTCCGTCATCAGCCGTACATTGCGGTAGCCGAGACGGGAATTCCAGGCTTCATAGATGCAGGTCAGGATCGACGCAAGATCCGGGCTGCAGGTGTAAACAGTCATAATAAAATCCTTTCTGAAATCAATTGATACAGACAACAGCCTTCTGCAAAAAAGTGCAGATACAGCAAAAAGGCTTTTCCGTGAGAAGAACACCCGGGATTATATATGCCCAGGTACGGCAGCATCAAACAGAGAAAGCTGCTGATACTGTTCCGGATGGGAAACCTCCCAGTTGGAGGCGGCTTCCTCTCCCGTGAGCTGCCGGGTCAGAAACTGCTGTTCCAGCCGCATGTGATACATCATTTTTCCCTCGCAGGTGATAAAATATTTGGCGCGTTTCAGCACCACACCGATCTTTTTCAGGTGCTCAAATGAAAGATGGGAGCTTCTGCGGCTCTTTACAATCCGCATGGCCGATTTCGGCCCGATGCCGGGAACGCGCAGAAGGTCGGCATACTCAGCCGTGTTGATCTCCACCGGAAACAGCTCCATATGGCGCAGCGCCCAGTCGCATTTCGGGTCGAGCTGTGCATGAAAGTTCGGGTGGGCTTCATCGAGCAGTTCATCCGCCTGAAAACCGTAGAAGCGGAGCAGCCAGTCTGCCTGATAAAGGCGGTGTTCCCGAAGAAGCGGCGGCTTGGTTTCACGTGAGGGCAGGGCGGAATCCTCGTTGACCGGAATGTAGGCGGAGTAAAAGACGCGCTTCAGGTCATACTGCTGGTAGAGAAGCTGTGAGGTGGAGAGAAGCTGGTAATCGTTTTCCTTTGTCGCACCGATGATCATCTGCGTGCTCTGGCCGGCAGGAACGAAAGGAGCAGAGCGTTCCTTTTCCGGCAGTGACCGCGCGGAGGAGGAAGAGATCCAGCCCAGATCGGCAGCGGAGGCGGAAATCTGCTTTCGTGTATCGAAAATGGAGTGGGAGAGATAGCGGTTTCCCGAGGAACGCTCTAAAAAAGCGCTTTTCCCTGCGGTCAGCCGGTAATCTACAATACCGGACTGGATCTGGCGCATGGGTTTTAAAATCGCTTTCTGTGTCTTCTGCGGGGCCAGTTTCTGCAGCCCTTCTCCGGTCGGGAGTTCCAGATTGACGCTCATGCGGTCGGCGAGATAGCCGGTCTTTTCGATCAGCTCGACGGGCGCGCCCGGGATAGCTTTGACGTGGATGTAGCCGTTAAAGCGGTAACGATTACGTAAAAGATGCAGAGTGCGGTACATGAGCTCCATCGTATGGGCAGGATTTTTGCAGACAGCGGAACTTAAAAAGAGTCCCTCAATATAGTTTCGGCGATAAAATTCCGTGACGAGTGTACAGACCTCCTCCGGTGTAAACGTGGCGCGCTGCCGGTCATTCCCGGCGCGGTTGACGCAGTATTTACAGTCGTAGATACAGTCGTTGCTCTGCAGAATTTTCAACAGAGAGATACAGCGTCCGTCGGAAGAAAAGCTGTGGCAGATACCGCAGGAGACCGAATTGCCGAGATGTCCCTGTTTTCCGGCACGGTTCACACCGCTGGAAGTGCACGCAACGTCGTATTTGGCCGCGTCAGCGAGAAGATTCAGCTTCTCGGAGAGAGAAAGTGTTTGTGATGATAACTGCATGGCAGAAAAATTCCTTTCTATGTCCAAATGAATACGAATAAAAGTAAAACAATAAGATAACAGGTATTTTATGAAAAGAACAACTGTTCGATAAAAGAAGTGTAACACAAATCGAACGAATGTTCAAGAGAAAAAATGAAAATAGTACAAGAAAATACTGGAAGAAAAGAAACAGAATTCGATCCGGAAAAACGTGAACAGGAAACAGCAGGGAAAATTTCTGTTAGAAAAAAGTTATACAAAAACAGCCGCACAGATCGGAAAAACAAATCTGTGCGGCTGTAAGCCAAATTTTATGGAATTGAAACGGAAGCAGAGCCGTTTACGCCAGAAGCGCCCCAATTGCCCCGAATACGCCGGAACTTGCAAGCAGCATGATGACGCTTGCGAGGAGAACACCGCCCATGACGGCGAGAACGCTGGTCTTAAAGTCCATATCGAGGATACTTGCGGCCAGTGTGCCGGTCCATGCGCCGGTTCCCGGGAGCGGGATGCCGACGAAGAGCAGCAGGGCAAGCGGAAGTCCGCGGCCGGCTTTTGCTTTCAATTTTTCCCCGCCTTTTTCGCCTTTTTCCAGACACCAGGTGAAGAACTTTCCGATATACTTTTTATCACATCCCCAGACAAGAACCTTTCGAGCGAACAGGAAAATAATCGGAACCGGAAGCATATTTCCGATGACGGCGATCAGATAGGCAGGAAGCGTCGGAATATGGAAGGCTACCGCGTACGGAATCGCACCACGCAGCTCGATGAGCGGAACCATGGAAATCAAAAATACAATCAGATATTTGGTAATCATATACACCTCTCGTTTTTTACAAAATGTTATCGTTTCTTAGTGCAACGCTCTTATTGTAGCGTGATGCCCGCCATTTGTCCAGTATAAAAAGAAAGAAAAGAGCGGGAGTAAAAGAAATCTTAAGAATTTCTGTATTTTTGTATAATTTTATAACCTTCAAAATTTGAATTTTAGAAAACTGTATGTTAGAATGAAGTGTACTGTTTGCAAAAGAACAGCAGAGATGCCCCCAATGACAGGGGGCGTGGACTGAAATAACAAACGAGGAGGACCCACCTATGATTGCACTGATCGATTATGATGCCGGAAATATAAAAAGCGTGGAAAAAGCCTTTCAAAGCCTTGGAAAAGAGGTCGTACTGACCAGGGATCCAGAAGTATTAAAGCGCGCAGATCGCGTCGTTCTGCCGGGTGTCGGCAATTTTGGAGATGCGATGGAAAATCTGAACCGCTATCATCTGGTACCGGTCATTCATGAAATCGTAGAAAAAGGGACTCCGTTTCTTGGAATCTGTCTCGGACTGCAGATCCTGTTTGAACGCAGCGAGGAGAGCCCGGGCGTGGAAGGCCTTGGCCTGTTAAAAGGAGAAATCCTTCGGATTCCGGACAAAGAGGGCTTAAAGATTCCACACATGGGCTGGAATTCCATCCATCTGCAGAACGAGGGACGCTTATTCAAAGGCATCTCGCAGGAGTCTTACGTCTACTTTGTCCACTCCTATTATCTGAAAGCAGAAGAGGAGGAAATTATAAAAGCAACGACAGAGTACAGTACACACATCCATGCATCCGTGGAAAAAGGAAATCTGTTCGCCTGCCAGTTCCACCCGGAAAAGAGTTCAGATCTTGGACTTGCCATTCTGAAAAATTTTGCGGAAATTGGAGAGGAGGACTAAGCGATGTTTACAAAACGAATTATCCCATGCCTGGATGTAAAAAACGGAAGAGTCGTAAAAGGCGTTAATTTCGTCGATTTAAAAGATGCCGGAGACCCGGTGGAGATTGCAAAAGCGTATGACAAGGCAGGAGCCGATGAAGTTGTGTTCCTCGACATCACCGCCTCCTCCGATCAGAGAGGAACGGTCATCGATATGGTGCGCAAAGTAGCAGCAAACGTCTTCATCCCATTCACCGTCGGCGGCGGAATCCGTACCGTAGACGATTTCAAGATGCTGCTCCGCGAGGGAGCCGACAAAATTTCGATCAACTCCTCCGCAATCAACAATCCGCAGCTGATCCACGATGCGGCGCAGAAATTTGGCAGCCAGTGCGTGGTCGTTGCGATCGATGCGAAGAAGAGAGCTGACGGAAGCGGCTGGAATATCTACAAAAACGGCGGCCGGATCGATGTCGGTATCGACGCCGTCGAGTGGGCGAAAAAAGCCGAGAGCCTCGGAGCCGGAGAAATTCTGCTCACCAGCATGGACTGCGACGGAACAAAGGCGGGATACGATATCGAGCTGACAAGAACGATCGCAGAGAGCGTCGGTATCCCGGTCATCGCATCCGGCGGCGCAGGAACGCTGGAGCATTTTTATGATGCCTTAACCGAAGGAAAAGCCGATGCCGCACTTGCCGCATCTCTGTTCCACTACAAAGAACTGGAAATTCGTGAAGTCAAAGAATATCTGGCAGGCCGCAATGTGCCGGTCCGCCTGTAAAAGGAGGAAGAAAACGATATGCCGCCTCTTAGCGGAAGCTGGGCAAATGCCCTGAAAGGAGAATTCTCCAAAGATTATTATAAAAAACTGTTTCAGACGGTGGGCGCGGAATACAAAACCCACACGATTTACCCGCCGGCTGATGATATTTTCAATGCGTTCCACTTTACCCCGCTCGAGCAGGTCAAAGTGGTCATCTTAGGCCAGGATCCGTACCACGAGCCGGGACAGGCGCACGGACTCTGCTTTTCCGTAAAACCGGAAGTAGACATTCCGCCGTCTCTGGTCAATATTTACAAGGAACTCGAAGATGATCTGGGATGCTACATCCCGAACAACGGTTATCTCGAAAAATGGGCACGCCAGGGTGTTCTGATGCTGAACACGGTGCTGACCGTGCGCGCGCATCAGGCAAATTCCCACAAGGAAATCGGCTGGGAGCAGTTCACGGACGCGGCAATCAAAGTACTCGCCGGGCAGGACCGCCCGATGGTCTTCATCCTCTGGGGACGTCCCGCGCAGCGCAAAAAAGAGATGATCCACAATCCAAAACATCTGGTGCTGATGTCCGCTCATCCGAGCCCGCTCTCTGCATACCGCGGATTTTTCGGCAGCCATCCGTTTTCCAGAACGAACGAATATCTGGAAGAAAACGGTCTTGCGCCGATTGACTGGCAGATTGAAAATGTAATCCGGGGAGCGAAAGAATGAGTAAAAAGAAAAATACGTTACTGAGAAATACTTCTATTTTAATGGCTGCAACGATTATCTCGCGTGTGATCGGCCTTTTATACCGGTCGCCGCTCGGCGAAACCATTGGAAATGAGGGGCTTGGTTATTACAGTACAGCGAGCAATCTGTATACGATCCTGCTGCTGATCTCGTCCTACAGTATTCCGATGGCAGTATCGAAAATCGTATCCGAACGCCTGGCATTAAAAGAGTACCGGAATGCACACCGCGTTTTCCGCGGAGCCCTCCTTTATGCCGTAATCGTGGGAGGAATCGCTGCACTGGTGGCGTTTTTCGGCGGAAAATTCCTTCTGCCGTATAACCAGCAGAATGCCATCCTGGCCCTGCGCGTACTGGCACCGACCATCTTCTTCTCGGCGATTCTCGGCGTCCTGCGCGGCTATTTCCAGGCCCACAGCACGATGATGCCGACTTCGATTTCACAGATCATCGAGCAGATATTCAACGCCGCTTTCAGTATCGGTGCAGCCTGGTTCTTTATCCAGCAGTTTGCGACAAATGACACCGAGCGTGCGAAATTCGGTGCTGCCGGCGGAACCCTCGGAACGGGAGCCGGTGTGCTGGCAGGCCTTTGCTTTATGCTGCTCGTTTACGGGGTAAACCGGAAAAGCATTCTGCGAAAAGCAGCCAAAGACATACGCCACCGCGAAGAATCCTACCGCGAAATCTTTCAGGTACTCTTTCTGATGGTAACACCGGTCATCTTCACGACCTTTATTTATAACTGTAACGCTTACCTAGACAACTATCTGTTCTTTACCATCCTCGGATGGCACGGCGAAAACCAGAAAGCGCTGAACGCTGCATACGGCGAGTTTTCCAACTATTACGTTACGCTGATTAACGTCCCGCTTGCCATGGCAAGCGCATCCGCATCTGCGATGATGCCGGAGGTGTCTTCCTGCTACGCAACCGGTGACCTCGACGAGGCAAACGACAAAATTCTGGAAACGATCCGCCTGACCATGTTCATCTCCATTCCGGCTGCCGTCGGCCTTGGAGTTCTGGCATTCCCGATTACAGGCGTTCTGTTCCCGTCAAGCTCAAGCCTTTCCGGCAAACTGCTGATGATGGGTGCCCTATCAGTTGTCTTTTCTGCACTGTCCACCATTACCAACAGTGTACTGCAGTCGATCGGACAGCAGAAGAAAGCCCTGCACAATGCGGCAATTTCCCTTGGGATGGATCTTATCGTTCTGGCGCTGATCCTTGCAGTTTTCCCAAAGACAAACATTTATGCTGTCGTCTTTGCGGGAATTCTGTTCTCCCTTAGCATGTGTGTATTGAATAACCTTTCGATCCGCAAGCACCTGAACTTCCGCAATGAGTTCAAAAACACGTATGTAAAACCATTGATCGCCGCTGCCATCATGGGTGTTGTAACCTGGGTTGTTTATTATGGCCTGTTCGCCATCACAAAACGCCCGTCGATCAGTATGCTGGCCGCAATTCTGATCGCAATCGTGGTATACCTGATTGCTTTCGTAGTCGTAACCGGCACAACCGAAGCCGAAATGCGCCGCATGCCAATGGGAACCAAACTGGTAAAAGTTCTCCGTATCCTGCGGATTTACCGATAAAAACAGAAGATACACCTTAACAAAGAAGACCCCGGTCGGAAAACATGAAAAACTGTTTTCCGACCGGGGTCTTTTGAAATGAAAAAGGATTATGTAATTTTTTACGCGTTTTTCTCTCCGTCAAGTTCCTGTTTCAGGTTCTTGTTCGCGGTAGAAAGCATCAGCTTAATACGGTTCAGCTGGTTCACCTCCGAAGCGCCTGGATCGTAGTCAACTGCCACGATATTTGCCTTCGGATACTCCTTGCGAATGGCTTTAATAACACCTTTACCGACAATATGATTCGGCAGGCACGCAAACGGCTGGATGCAGACGATATTGTAAACGTCGCTGTGGATCAGCTCCATCATCTCGCCTGTCAGGAACCATCCCTCACCTGTCTGGTTACCGCAGGAAACAATCGGAGAAGCATACTTCGCCAGATCCCGTACATCAGCCGGCGGATCAAAGTGTTCGCTCTTCTTGAACTCTGCAACTGCCGCGCTCCGCAGCCAGTTGATCAGCTTAATGCCCGTATTTCCGAGCATCGAAGAGCTCTTCTTGAATCCAAGGTGCTCTACCTTGAAATTCGTATTGTAGAAGCAATAGCAGAAGAAATCGATCAGATCCGGCACAACCGGCTCCGCACCTTCACTTTCGAGCAGCTCCGCCAGATGGTTATTCGCCGCTGGAAGGAACTTAACGAGAATCTCGCCGACAATACCAACGCGAGGTTTCTTCTCATCCGTAATCGGAATATGGTCAAAGTCGCGGATCATCGTGCGGCAGATCTGTTTAAAGCGGGTATGGCTTAAATGTTTTGCCGAAATAAAATCAATACAGATCTTCTCCCATTTCTTGTGAATCCGGTCTGTCGTGCCCTTTTTCTGCTCATAAGGACGCATCCGGTAAATACATTTCATCATGATATCGCCGAATTCTGCTGCATAGCAGAGACGAATCGCAAGATCCGGTGTGATCTTGAAGCCCGGATTTTCCTCCAGACCGCTCAAGTTAATCGAGATGACCGGAATCTGCGTCATATCGGCCTTCTCCAGCGCACGGCGGATAAATCCGATGTAGTTCGAAGCACGGCAGCCGCCGCCGGTCTGGCTCATGATGACAGCCACTTTGTTCAGGTCATACTTGCCGGAGAGCAGCGCCTGCATAATCTGTCCGACTACCATCAGAGACGGATAGCAGGCATCGTTGTTGACGTATTTCAGTCCGACATCAACCGCCTCTTTGTTGTCATTCGGAAGCACTTCCAGATTGTATCCGGCTGCGTTGAACGCCGGCTGCAGAATCGAGAAGTGGATCGGTGACATCTGCGGGCAGAGGATGGTGTAGTCTTTCCGCATTTCTTTCGTGAAGACCGGTTTCTGGATCGAGGACGGAAGAATCTCGCGTACCGCCTGTTTCCGGTCATGTGCACGCAGAGCAGCGAGCAGAGAGCGGACACGGATTCTGGCAGCGCCGAGGTTGTTGACCTCATCGATCTTCAGGCAGGTATAAATCTTGCCGCTTCTGGTCAGAATCTCATAAACCTCATCAGTGGTAACGGCGTCGAGACCGCAGCCGAACGAGTTCAGCTGAATCAGGTCAAGATCGTCGCGTGTCTTTACATAGTTTGCAGCTGCATACAGACGGGTGTGATACATCCACTGGTCATTGACACGAAGCGGGCGCTCGAGCGGTGCAAGATGGGAAACAGAGTCCTCTGTTAAAACGCACAGACCGTAGGAGTTAATCATATCCGGAATACCGTGATGAATTTCCGGATCGATGTGGTACGGTCTTCCGGCAAGTACGATACCTCTGCGGCCGGTTTCTTTCATATACTGCAGCGTCTCTTCACCTTTTTTCTGCATATCACGTCTTGCAGCGGCGAGCTCCTCCCATCCGGCATGGACAGCGGCGCGGACCTCATCCTCCGGCAGGCCGGAAAATTCTTTTGCCAGGCCGTCGGCGAGAACCTTTTCACTCGTAAATGCGAGGAACGGATTGCGGAATGTGATGGAGTCGTCCTGGAGCTCATCCACGTTGTTTTTGATGTTCTCCGCGTAGGAAGTAACGATCGGGCAGTTGTAGTGGTTGATGGCCTCCGGGAACTCGGTACGCTCGTACGGGATACACGGATAGAAGATGAATTTTACGCCGTGGCGTAAGAGCCAGGTCACATGGCCGTGGGCCAGTTTCGCCGGGTAACACTCGGATTCACTCGGGATCGATTCGATGCCGAGCTCATAAATCTTGCGGCTTGAAGTCGGGGAGAGTACCACGCGGTATTTCAGCTGCGTGAAGAAGGTGTACCAGAACGGATAGTTCTCGAACATATTGAGGACTCTCGGAATGCCGACCTCTCCGCGGATTGCTTCATCCTGCGGCAGCGGCTGGTAGCCGAAGATTCGTTTGTATTTGTATTCGAACAGGTTCGGAATATGATCCTTGTTTTTCTCTTTTCCGATACCGCGCTCGCAGCGGTTTCCGCTGATGTACTGACGGCCGCCGGAGAATTTGTTGATGGTCAGACGGCAGCTGTTCGTACAGCCTTTGCAGTTTGCCATCGTGGTCGAGTATTTCAGCTCATTGATCTTTTCGATGGAGAGCATCGTAGTCTCCTGATCTGCCGAATAGCGCTCTCTTGCGATCAGCGCCGCACCGAACGCACCCATAATGCCGGCGATGTCCGGGCGGATGGCTTCGCAGTTGGCGATCCGCTCAAAGCTTCGAAGAACGGCATCGTTGTAGAATGTACCGCCCTGTACGACGATGTGGCGTCCCAGCTCGGTGGCATCGGAAACTTTAATTACCTTATACAATGCGTTTTTGATGACGGAGCAGGCAAGTCCGGCAGAAATATCAGCAACGGATGCGCCTTCTTTCTGCGCCTGTTTTACCTTGGAATTCATAAATACGGTACAGCGGGTACCAAGATCGATCGGGTGTTTTGCGAACAGTGCTTCGTGTGCAAAATCCTGTACACTGTAGTTCAGGGACTGCGCGAAGGTTTCGATAAAGGAACCGCAGCCGGAGGAACATGCTTCATTGAGCTGTACGCTGTCTACAGTGCCGTTTTTGATCTTGATACATTTCATATCCTGACCGCCGATGTCGAGAATACAGTCGACTTCCGGATCGAAGAATGCTGCGGCATAGTAATGAGAAATCGTTTCAACCTCACCCTCGTCCAGCATCAGCGCAGCTTTGATGAGTGCTTCGCCGTAACCGGTGGAACAGGACCAGGCGATCTGTGCGGAATCCGGCAGTTTGGAGTAGATTTCCTGGATCGCGCGGATCGAGGTGCCGAGCGGATTTCCGTGGTTGTTGCTGTAGAAGGAATACAGAAGAGCGCCATCCTCACCAACGAGCGCGGCTTTTGTGGTTGTGGAACCGGCATCGATTCCGAGATAGCAGTTTCCTTCGTAAGTGGAAAGATCAGCCGTTACAACATTGTTGACGCTCTGGCGGGCCAGGAATGCATCGTACTCCTCCTTGTCTTTAAACAGCGGTTCGAGACGGGCAACCTCAAAATCGATGGCTACTTTTTCTTCGAGCCGTTTTTTCAGCGCGAGAAGAGAAACCTCGGTCTTTCCATCTGCATTCATTGCAGAACCGATGGCTGCAAACAGATGAGAGTTGTCCGGCACGATCGCGTGCTCGTCATCCAGCTTTAAGGTGCGGACGAACGCTGTCTTTAATTCCGAGAGGAAGTGCAGCGGGCCGCCAAGGAAGGCAACGTGGCCGCGGATTGGTTTACCGCAGGCAAGACCGGAAATGGTCTGGTTGACGACTGCCTGGAAAATAGAAGCGGCAAGATCCTCTTTTGTTGCACCGTCGTTGATGAGCGGCTGGATATCCGTTTTTGCGAATACACCGCAGCGGGCAGCGATCGGGTAGATGGCCTGGTAATGTTTCGCATACTCATTCAGGCCGGTTGCATCGGTCTGCAGAAGAGAAGCCATCTGGTCGATGAACGAACCGGTACCGCCGGCGCAGATACCGTTCATACGCTGTTCGACATTGCCGCCTTCAAAATAGATGATTTTGGCATCCTCGCCGCCGAGTTCGATGGCAACGTCGGTCTGCGGAGCCAGTGCTTTTAACGATGTGGAAACTGCGATAACCTCCTGCGTGAACGGAATGCCAAGATGGTTGGCAAGCGCGAGTCCGCCGGAACCGGTGATGACGGGCTGCAGGGTCAGTTCGCCCAGTTTTTCGTGGGCTTCCCCGAGCAGATGGGCAAGTGTTTCCTGGATGTTTGCAAAATGGCGCTCGTAATCGGCAAAGAGAAGCTGGTTCTCTTCGTTGAGGATCGCAATTTTAACAGTAGTGGAACCGATGTCGATTCCAAGAGTATATTTTTTATCAGTCATGAATCAAACTCCTTTTATAATAAGAAACAATCTCAACACATTATACGACAAAAAATAAGGAAATACAATTGGAAAAAAGGCGATGTCTTATGAAAAAAGTATAAAGTCCTTGTGAAAAATGGAGAAAGCGGGAAAGAAAAAAGAGAGAAAAAAGAAAATTCAGGCATTGTCAAAAACAGATTTTGCCTGTATACTAGAAATAGTATGCCCTGCATGAAAACAGGAGGCAGGGATCATTGAGAAAGGATGAAAAGCGTTATGTATAAAATTCTGAAAATGGAAGGAAGAGCGAAGCGCGCCCATATGGAAACCGTGCACGGCAATATCGAAACGCCGGTATTCATGAATGTCGGAACTGCAGCAGCAATCAAGGGAGCTGTTTCCACCGAAGATCTCCAGCAGATCGGCACGCAGGTAGAACTTTCCAATACGTATCACCTCCATGTGCGCCCGGGAGATGAAGTCGTAAAGAAGATGGGCGGACTCCACAAATTCATGGTCTGGGACAAACCGATCCTGACCGATTCCGGCGGATTCCAGGTGTTTTCTCTGGCAGGCCTTCGGAAAATCAAGGAGGAGGGTGTCTATTTCCACTCGCACGTAGATGGAAGAAAGATCTTTATGGGACCAGAGGAGAGTATGCAGATCCAGTCCAACCTGGCTTCAACCATCGCGATGGCTTTCGACGAGTGCCCGTCGAGTGTGGCAGAGCGCCGTTATGTGCAGAACTCTGTCGACCGCACGGCGAGATGGCTGCAGCGATGCAAAAATAAGATGCAGGAGCTGAACCAGCGGGAAGACACGATCAACAAACATCAGCTTCTGTTCGGAATCAACCAGGGTGCGATTTATGAGGATATCCGCATTGACCATGCAAAACGGATTTCCGAGATGAATCTCGATGGCTATGCAGTCGGCGGTCTGGCAGTAGGAGAGAGCCACGAGGAGATGTACCATATTCTCGACGAAGTCGTTCCGTACCTGCCGAAAGACAAACCGACGTATCTGATGGGCGTTGGAACGCCGGCAAACATTCTGGAAGGCGTAGAGCGCGGCATCGATTTCTTCGACTGCGTATATCCGAGCCGGAACGGACGCCACGGCCACGTTTACACAAACCATGGAAAAATGAACCTGTTCAATCAGAAATACGAGCTGGATCCGCGTCCGATCGAGGAAGGCTGCCAGTGCCCGGCGTGCCGTCACTACAGCAGAGCCTACATCCGTCATCTGCTGAAAGCAAAAGAAATGCTCGGCATGCGTCTCTGTGTTCTGCACAACCTGTATTTCTACAATAATATGATGACAGAAATCCGGACCGCACTGGACGAGGGCAGCTTTGCTTCCTACAAACGGGCAAAACTCGCAGGATTTGAGGAATACGACAAAAAGGAGTAATAAATGAGCAGACTGAAAATTTAGGTAGTACAATAAATTAGGGCATCAGTGGATAAAGCCTCTGGTAATTGCTGATTGAGATTTGTATGATCCGTGGAAAAATAGCATGATACTTAAATATAGAGATGTTGAGTGGTATAATCATAAGAAGGCTGGTTGCTCAGGTTAAATAAAATTTACATAAAGTTAAACGGATAATGATATAGCGCTGTTTGTTAAGAGTAATTTATATATTCGTTTACATATTTTGCACCAATTTACAACTTTTTTATAAAAAAATATTGTACAGACTTTCTGATGGATAATGAGTTTGACAAAAACATTACAAAGGAGTGACCCTGCACAACAAATACATTATACAACGAGAATCCCCTGATTGGTAGACTTCATCAATATTTTTGATTTATATTGAAACTTTTTCTGGTCCGAAGGGAATGTCTAAAAAGCGTGTAAGTAAATTGTCTGACAATTTCCCCTTTGCCTGCTTGACTACCTTGCTTTAAATGTCGGAATGCCAGTCATGGTAAGGGTTCCAGCCTTGACTGACAATTCTGGCATTTGATAAAATCTTGAGAGCAGATTAGAAGAACTTACACAGTTTCTATTACATTCGTTCCGAAAGCAGATACACTGTTTCTGCAGATACTATCTATACTGACTTTGGAATCTACATATTCTATCCGGCTTTTGTATCAGCATTTTTATCTGGAATAACAAAGAAATCACTGAATGTATTTTATTATGCATGTTCTTATGCAAAGATTGATTATTCCAGATTTGTGAATAACATTGCCCGGATTGTTTTGAAACTGATACTTGATTCCTTGCAGATGCAGTTGGTATTTTTACGTATCGATGATACAATGGTATCCAAATTTAGTATAAAATTTAAAAATGTTTCAAAACTGTTTGACCATGCTGCACACAATGGCTCCAACTAACTGAATGGATACTACTTTGTGAGTGTTATGCTCTGCGTACCTGTCTGGAATAATGATAAGGTGTCTTACCTTTCCGTTTCACTTAGTCATCGTATATGGCAGAAAAATAATCCAAACTGGAACTGGCAGCATCCATAATCTGGCACGTTATGCCGGAATATCACAGCAAAGATCATGTCATCATCCTTTGTGACAGCTGGCATTGCACCTACGCATACCGGTCGGCTGGGACGTCCTGCCAAACATGGAAAACATCTTTCTATTGAGAACGATTTTATGTTTTCCGGTGAAAAGATCGGTGATTATTATACCGGCATCCGCCGGGGTCTTACTAAGATCTTCGGCAACAGGGAAGTCCTTGCCTATAGCAATCCTCTTAAATAATGCAATCTCTTTACAGGGGTGATAAAATATAGTGTAGGAGATGTGCGCCAGTTCGGTGCCGAATATATAACTGGTGGGAATCCAGTCTGGTAAGACCTAGCAAGTCGCCAGTACCGAGTCCTTGGAGCATCGAAGGCTAACAATGATGTTTAAGCGTAGGACAGGGAACAGGAACGCCGTAATGCGAAAGCGTGAAGTGATTGAGCTTCGTTAGAATTATCGATTGTGTTGGGTGGTCTGCTACCGCCCTGGGTCACCAATAAGGAATAATCGCTAAGCGAGATTATGAAAACACACCGGAGTCCCAGAGCACGGCATACCTGATATAGTTATATTCGACATATCTGGGAGACCTGGACAGTTCTGGACATGAGCCAGTAGGGAGCTTCTTGTATAATTCAAATATAGTGCGAGCTGAGAAATCAGCTAAGCTGATTTCCTCTGGCGAGCGGAGGAAACTCTGCTTGCTTTTGTAAGCTGATTGTATATAACAGGAAAATCCTGTCGGGTAGGGTCTAGCCAACCGCCTGTACCGAGTCCTTGGAGTCGAAACGGTAACGTCAGATTTAAGCGTAGGACAGGGAGCAACAGAGCCGAAACGAAAGTGAAATGATTGAGCTGGGAAATTATTATGAGGTTGGAAATGGTCGATGTGCTTATATTTACAGCAGACAACATTTCGGTAACCGCTATGGCAAGGAAACAGAAACATCCCCCAGTCTGAGAGCTTGGCGAGGTTGATGATAAGTATACAACTATAAATGAGCAAATAACGAAAATTGCACAAAATCACCCTGCAATCGTTAAAACTTCCTCAAGCGAAGCTCCATGCTGGATCAGCCGATAAATAGCTGTAATCCGTTCTTCCTTTAACTGTTTTTGAAGGTAAAAATAACCTTCTTCAAATGTGCAGTGGTTTCCTTTGCACATACAGCACAGGTAATGGGTGAATGACATGATCAACCAGTACCTTTGGATTCCCTGGCTGGAACGGATCTGATATTTGTCCAGTCCCAGTTTCTGTTTACTCTGCCGGAAGAACAATTCAATAGACCAGCGTTTGGCATACGAATCAAGAATCTCCTGCGTAGACAGGGACACGTTAGTGGAAATAAATACCCTCAGTGCCTTTGGATTCCCAAAGCATTCCTCTGGATAACTCAGAAGAACAACTGCATTTGAAATCTTATTGAGATTTCCTTCGTAACGGTAAACGTAAAATCTCCTTTTATCAACGGTCACAGGGCTGACATTTGGATCGCTTTTCCGTATACGAAGTGCAAGTTCGCTGGCTTTCTGACGGATGCCCATCGGATAAAGGATTCGGTTGGTTTTTAATGCACCAATCGTATAAAATCCTTTTTCCAGAAAGCTTTTCATGATACCGGCTGACGTATACCAGCTGTCACAGAGAAAGTAGGAAATCACAGGGGCTTCCGGCAGTTCCGTGGCGATATCCTGTACGATTTTAATTTTTGATTTTGTCTTATCATACAGTATGACCGCATAGTTCAGCGTGATTCCATTGCAGGAAAGCATAACAGAAACAACCTGGTGTCCATAATCCTGTCGTCCTTTGAGGTGCGATTGATGAAAATACGCCGCTTCGATTGGATGCAAAGCCTGTGACGAAGGCTTGATATGGGAAGCAATCGTATCGTCCACAATGCAGAAGATTGGCTGACCGGAAGAACGGGCCTCCTGATAAATCAGTTCAACAATACTGCTTTTCAGAGCTTTTTGTAAGGCAGAATCGTTCCATTTTCCATGATTCAGGAAATAAGCAACGGTTGTCCTGTGATGCTGGCTGGTGATAGAAAAATCAACCGTTTTACCACGATATCCGCGTAGAAAGACAGAAACAATAATAGTCATTAAATGTTGGAGATAAATATCCGACAAAAAATGATGAATTTTTAAAGCTTTTAGGTAATTGTAAATTTTATTGGAATGATGTATAATGTTTGCAACAGGGACCCCCTTGTTTGCGTGAGTAGGTTGATGGTCGCACTTCAATTATACATCATTCAGCAGAGGGTGTCTTTAGTTTGTGCAAAATTTAGGATTTGCTCATTTATAGTATACAATACAGAACAGTTGAGGTCCTGTTATCTCCCCGAAAAGAGGTATGAAAATCGAACCAAAGAAATGCGATAGAAATTCAAACGGATAACAGGAAGTCCGATACGCTCATAGTGTGCGACTTGCAAGTCGTCATTTAAATTGTGATAAATTCACTACTACATCCGTTTGTAGTATTTCTACCGCATAGTGCCCAGTAAGTAATGAAAGGTGCGGAGCAGCGGGACAACGTGAGAAAGACAGAAACCACATCTGTCCTATTGCAAGGAAAAGATATGCAAGGTTAACATATGTGAACTGTCGTAAGGGTCGTCACTCGTGTAAAAGGTGAAAGTGGTTGATACACCTTGACTAAAATAGTACGGAGTCAGGGACATGATAATTACTATGGTATCATGCCAAACGGACAGAGAACTCCCGGTCTATAGGCAGAACCTAAACATATCAAGATTATTTAAATGACGAAACAAGGTAAACCTTATGTGCTCCTGGGAAAAGGTAGGCTAATCGTAAGAAAAGCACAATGCACAGAAGGCAGAGGATGTTGGAAAAAGCGAAAGTTCATGTGTAATGCATGAAATAAGGGTTCAAGATTTGCCCTGTCCGAAAGGAAGCAGACTTCCAACGCGTATCAATTACATGAAGAAACTGGAAACTGTGAATGTATCAAGTTCAATGGCACATTTGTGAGGACAATACAGACATGAAACTTCAATGGAACCAGATAGATTGGAAGAAAGCAGAAGAACAAGTTAACAGGCTACAGATTCGAATTGTAAAGGCAACATTAGAACAAAAGCTGAGATTGGTTAAGAGATTACAGTATTTAATAACTAATTCATTTTACGCGAAGGCTCTGGCTGTTAAACGAGTGGTTAGCAACAGAGGAAAGAAAACTCCAGGTATAGATGGAGAATTTTGGAAATCTGATAAAGAAAAAGTAAACGCAGTAAGGAGCCTGGACTGCCAGACATATCATGCAAAACCATTGAAAAGGGTATATATCGAAAAGTTTGGCAAGAAAGAAAAGCGTCCTTTGGGAATACCTACTATGAGAGACCGGGCTATGCAGGCATTACAACTTCTTGCGCTGGAACCAGTGGCAGAAACAACTGCCGACAGGATCTCCTTTGGATTTCGGAAATACAGAAGTCCTGAAGATGCACGTGAGTATGCGTTTAGTGTACTTAGCAGAAAGGATTCTCCACAATGGATTCTGGAAGGGGATATAAAAAGCTGCTTTGATAAAATCAGCCATCGGTGGATGATGGATAACATTCCCGGAAACAAAAGAATTATGAAAGAGTTCATGCGTTGTGGATATGTAGAAAAGGGAAAGTTATATCCGACTATAGAAGGCTCTCCACAGGGAGGAGTTATCTCGCCAACTTATGCAAACATGGTACTTGATGGATTAGAACCCATGATACTGGATGTATACTGGAGAAGCAAAGTTAAAAGGACATTTAGTGTGAAGTACAATGCGCATAAAGTACATGTGGTGAGATTTGCTGACGACTTTATCGTTACAGCATCTGACAAAGAAACACTGAAAGAAATCAAACCAATGATAGAAAGATTTCTTGAAGAAAGAGGACTGAGACTGTCAGAAGAGAAAACGGTCATTACTCACATTAATGATGGATTCGACTTTCTGGGTTGGAACTTTCGTAAATTTAAAGGAAAACTGATTATCAAGCCGTCACATAAATCTATGAAGAAAATTACGAGAAAAATCAGTGAAATAATAAAAGAAAACCAGACAGCCACACAGGAAATACTCATAAAGAAAATAAATGAGGTGACAGTAGGATGGGCAAATTATCATCACTCATCATGTGCTAAGAAGTGCTTTCATACGTTGGATCATCGCATATGGGAAATGTTGTGGAGATGGTCCAAACGCAGACACCCAAACAAAAACAAGCACTGGATAGTTAACAAATACTGGAAAGAGCATAAAGGCAGAAAGTGGACATTTATGTCGGACAAAAACATCCTATTTCTGATGATGGATATGCCAATTGTGCGAAAAGGGCAAATATCTTTAAACAAGAATCCATTTCTTGACAGGGAATACTTTGAATGCCGAGCAAAAAGGCACCGTCTGAACCGAAAAAGAGCTATGAATTCCAATCGAGCCGCGCAAATGGGATATTATGCGTTATAGATACGTGAGCGGAATGCGGTGAAAGTCGCACGTTCCGTTCTTTGGGGAGGGAATAACCGTAAGGTTTGTCCCTTACCCGACACCGAAGAAGCTGCTAACCACAGTGGAGGGAAGGGGCGTACACTTTATAGCTTCAAGTAAATCAGAATCATGCAGACAAGGAGAGCTGATATCATGGTAAATGAGTTGCTTGGAATACAATACAACATTGCGAAAGCAAATGTAACTGACAGGAAAGTTCAAAACCTTGCGTCCTATATCAATATAAACAGCCTTAGGGCAATCCATAAGGCTATGGATAAAAATAAGGCAAGTGGAATTGATAAAGTGACAAAAGAGAAATACGAACAGAACCTGGAGGAAAACCTTGAGAATCTTGTGAAAAGAATGAGAATTGGCAGTTATCGCCCCAATCCTACAAGAAGAGTTTATATTCCCAAGGAAACAAAAGGCAAAATGAGACCACTTGGAATATCCAGTTATGAGGATAAACTGGTGGAGAGCGCAATCGCACAGATACTGGAGCAGATCTATGAACCGAAGTTTTATAATGAGAGTTTTGGATTCAGACCAAACAGAAACTGTCATCAGGCAGTTAGGGAAATCATAGAAATGGTTCAGCATCGCAAAACGAATTATGTGGTGGAAGCGGATATCAGAGGATTCTTTGATAACGTAGACCATGAGTGGCTGATGAAGATGCTAAGACACGATATAGCAGACAAGAGATTTCTTGAGGTTATAGAGAAATTTCTGAAAGCGGGTATCATGGAAAACGGAAAGTATCTTGACAGTGAACGTGGAACACCACAGGGAAACGGAGCCAGTCCGATACTTGCAAATATTTATCTGCACTACGTACTGGATAACTGGTTTGATGTGATTGTAAAGAGGCAGTGCAGCGGAGAATGTTACTTAATACGTTATGCAGATGATTTTGTCTGTTGCTTTCAGAGTGGATACGAAGCAAAAGTATTTCGAGAGAAACTAGAAGAACGTTTTGCAAAGTATGGACTCGAACTAGCGGAAGAAAAGACCAAAGCGTTGGAGTTCGGAAGGTTTGCCAGGCAGAATAGAGAAAGAAGAGGACAGGGAAAACCAGATACCTTTGACTTTCTAGGATTCACATTTTATTGCGGAATGGACGGAAAAAAGCAGTTTTTCCGTTGTAGAGTGAAAACGAGTAAGAAGAAGTTGCGCAGTAAAATAAAAGCAATGAAAGAATGGATAATGAATCACAGGACACTGCCGCTGGAATGGATATTCAAGATTATCAATGCAAAACTGCGAGGATATTATCAATACTATGGTGTAACTGATAATACAAGAGAAGTTAAATCATTCCTGTGTATAACAAAGAAACTGCTGTTTAAATGGCTAAATCGTAGAAGCCAGAGAAGAAGTTATACATGGGAAACATTCAACAATGGGCTGCTTAGGACATTCCCACTATTAGAGCCAAGAATCAAAGTAAGCCTGTTCTACAGGTAGTATGAATATAAAGTGAAAAGCCGTATGCGTTAATAGCGCACGTACGGTTTTGTGTAGGGATATGGGGAGTAATCCCCATATCTACTAGAGAGGAATTCCGAGAAAGAAGGTTGAGAAAAAATACCTCAGAGTAAAATAAGATTACTGACTTTGCACGGTTAGTAAAAAATCTTATTAAACAGTGAGGTACTTGAAATGAATTATAACACACAGAACGCAAAAATTGCATCTATTACGGAAAAAACTTTAATCATTGGTATTGATGTGGGAAGTGAAACCCATTATGCAAGGGCTTTTAGCTGGCGCAATTATGAGTACTCAAAGAAGCCGTTTGCTTTCAGTAACGATGAAGCTGGATTTGCAGCATTCAAAGAATGGATGGACGATATAGTAGAGAAACATGGAATGGAAGTTATTATTCCAGGAATGGAGCCAACAGGTCACTATTGGCTGAACCTTGGAGCGTACCTGCAGGAACAGGGAATGAAGCCGGTACATGTGAATCCGCATCATGTCAAGAAATCCAAAGAGCTGGATGACAATAATCCAAGTAAAAATGACCGTAAAGATCCAAAAACAATTGCAGGTCTGGTAAATGAAGGAAGATTCTCATATCCATATATTCCAACCGGGATCTATGCAGAAATCAGAAATCTGTCTAACCTTCGAATTCAGACACAGGAAGAGATCACAAGGATCAAAAACAGGATGGCCCGCTGGTTCAGCATTTATTTTCCGGAGATCAAAGACGTTTACAGGAATCCGGATGCAGTAAGCGGACTGATGGTAATCAAACAGGCACCGCTGCCCTGTGATATCAGGGAACTTGGAGTGGAAGGTGTAAACAAGATATGGAGAGATGCAAGGCTGAAAGGCGCTGGGATTAAGAGGGCAACGACCCTGGTAACAGCAGCGGAGCACAGCATCGGAAATACGGAAGCACCAAGAAGTGCCAGAAAAGAGATCCGAAACCTGTTGGAAGATTACGAAGGATATAAGAAACGGATGGATGAACTTATGGAAGAGATAGAGAAAACGCTTTCTGAGATTCCCTATATAGATAAGCTGATGGAGATCAATGGGATAGGGATAAAGACAGTGAGCTGCTTTATTGCAGAAGTAGGAGACATTGGACGTTTTGATAATCCGAAACAGGTGCAGAAGCTTGCCGGTTATGCGATTGTTGCGGACAGCTCTGGGAAACATAACGGAGAAAGCCGGATCAGTCACAGAGGAAGAAAGCGTTTGAGATATGCATTATATGAAGCTGCGATATCCGTGATCGGAAAAAACAAAGAGTTTAAAGAAATCCATAGTTATTACCGGACAAGGGAGAAAAATCCACTGAAAAAGATGCAGTCAGTGATAGCGGTGGCATGTAAGCTGATCCGGATATTTTATACGATACTAACCAAAGGTGTGGACTATGATGGTCAGAAGATGCTGAATGACATCGTAAGACCAGAAATACAGCCAGCAGCATAAAGAGAAAGAAACAGTGTATCATGGCCGGTCTGAGCCCTTCAGAGAGGGAACTGGAAGGCTGAGACCAGCCATGATAGCTGGAATTAAGAAGTAAATGGAATGTAACAGGAAAGCGTCCACCGGAAGGTGCTGTTACAGGAAAGAAGTCAGTAATACAACAAACAAAGAATGAGCCAGTAGTCAGCAGGAATATATTCCAGAGGGCATGACCCTGTAAAGGAGCTGAGCTGACACCCTGGTTATGGACAGGCGGGACGAGAGAAGTTAGGACTCGGCATAGACTGATGATCCTGGTAGACATGGGAGGTTCGCTGCCGTAGATGGATGGGTACACACAAGGCCATGTAAAATGAAATAAGAAGACGTTTTACTTCGTGCACCCAAAATTCACTATTTTCGTAGCAGATACAGAGAAATGTCCATTTCTATGGCTCCTTCTTCTGAGATATTTATTGATGAAACACTAAAAAATCCTTGATTTTCAAGGAAAAAAGACTTGACTATATAGGGAGGTAGATGGATGGATCTTATTAAAATTGGAAAATATATTGCAAGTAAACGAAAGTCCCTAGGGATGACACAAAAGCAACTGGCAGAAAAATTAGGTATGAGTGATAAGTCGGTTTCTAAATGGGAGCGAGGGGTTTCCCAAACTTAAAGATACCACCACAAAACCCACGCTTACATAACTTCCAAACAATACAATTTTGGAGGTAAACCCTATGAAAAAACTGATTTCCTGCGAATACAACTTCGATAACTGCTGTGTGGAACTGAAATTCACCGATGGCAGCATGATTGCGATTGATACCATTGCCGTTGAGAACGAGGTTGCCCGTAATATGTACGAACGTTCAGAACTTGACTATCTGATCTACAATGCTCCTTTGGAGTATGCTGACCTAATTTTGAACGGTGATCCCGAAACATATCTGAAAACTGTAACGGAATACAAACCATTGGATAATTGATTTTGAGCCGTCTATAGTGCAGACTATGGGCGGCTTAAAAATCGCATAGCCGATGAAAGACAAACATTTTTATATATTTTGAAAAAATCCCCTTGCGTAAGGTATTGCTTGTGACGCTGCGTAATGATGTAAAATAAGCAGCGTAAGGAGCTGAAAGCTATGTCAAAGTACACAACTGGAGAAATTGCAAAGCTCTGCGGCGTTTCTGTGAGAACGGTGCAATACTATGATTCGAGAAACATTCTCGTCCCCAGCGAACTATCGGAGGGCGGTCGCCGTCTTTATTCTGAAGATGATCTGAAGCGGATGCGGATTATCTGCTTCTTGCGTGAAGCGGGTCTTCCAATCAACAGTATCGGTGAGCTGTTCGCCGAGGAACATCCGGAAAAGATAATTTCCATTTTGCTGGATCAACAGGAGCAAGCACTTCGGGAAGAAATAGCTGAAGGACAGAAAAAACTCGGTATCATTGAAAACATCAAACGTGAGCTGAAAGAAGTTGAAAATTTCTCCGTTGAATCTATCGGTGATATAGCATATGTAATGAAAAACAAAAACAAGTTAAGGAAGATGCGTTGGCTCATGGTGCTTACAGGCATCCCCGTAACCGCATTACAATGGACATCTATTATTTTATGGATTACTAACGGTCTTTGGTGGCTGTTCGCTATTTGGGCGTGTGTGGCAATACCGTGGGGCATTGCGGTTTCGATCTATTATTTCAAGCATGTTGCCTATATTTGTCCCGAATGTCACGAGGTATTCAGTCCCCGTTTCAAGGAATTGTTTTGGGCGTACCACACACTGAAAATGCGCCGTCTGACTTGTCCGAAGTGCGGACATAATGGACTGTGCATTGAAGTATACGCAGAAAAGGGTGGTGCAAACAATGTCTAAATATAAGAAACCGTTATTGTTCGCCCTCTGCCTTTTGCCGATTGCGATTATTGCAGGAATTTTCGTAGGTTTTTGTCAATTAGACACCTATTCTGAGGAAATAATTGCCGAAGTGGTTGCCGAGCTTGGAAGCACAGATATTTTAATTGTGGTTGCTGCGGTGCAGACGGTAGGCTATGCACTATTCTGTGGATTCTTTGGTTATATTCTTGCAGATAAAATCGGGCTCTGGAAACCTATTCAATTTGAGAAAAGAAGCTTAATTGTTACGTTTGTAATCTCCGTAGTCGGTGGTATTGTATTCAGTCTTGACCATTGGGTATTTGGCAGTATGATTGACGGCATTCAAGCTGCTAATGTCGCAGGTTTGACCGTGAGCGGTGTGATTGCATCTGTTCTGTACGGCGGCATCATAGAGGAAGTGATGCTGCGGTTGTTCTTTATGTCGCTGATTGCCTTTATTGTGTGGAAATTGTTCTTCAAGAAACTCGACAAGGAGAACATTCCAACAAGTGTGTTCGTAGTTGCAAACATTGTTGCGGCACTTCTTTTTGCCGCAGGACATTTGCCGGCTACAATTAGTATTTTTGGCATATTGACACCTCTGATCTTATTCCGTTGCTTCCTGCTCAACGGTGGATTCGGACTTGCATTCGGTTGGTTGTATCGCAAGCATGGGATTGTTTATGCAATGATGGGGCACGCATTGTTCCATATCGTGAGCAAGTTGATTTGGCTTATTTTTATCTAAGTGTTCATAATGAACAAACCGCTGCAATTTCCATCCCCTTATCGGATGGAAGTTGCAGCAGTTTTTCTGTTTTATGGATTCTGTTGTTTTTGCTTTAACATTTCATTGAGTTTTTCCGTACTCCTTTTGGTTATGGAATAAATGATCGCCCAAATCACGACATAGCCCACAACAAAAATAGCCGAGAAAACTACAATGGGCATTACACCCCAAACGAGCCAATCGTTGAGTAGATAAGTGCCGAGGTAGCTGATATATAAAACGCTACCGTGAATCAAAATTGCCACCATCAAGGGTAGCCGTTCGATTTGATAAATGGCATTCATACCGCCTGCAATAAAAGCAAGTGCGGTTATTGAAAAGATTCCAATGCAGACCTGATTTACGGTTAGAGTATCTATGGCAGCGGTCTGTTGCAAAATCAGATAGAGTATCGCTAAAATGATGGGACCCATGCCGCAAGCTACAAAACCTCGGCGCAAAAACTCCAAAACAAATTTTCTCATATTCCTTCATACCTCCTTCTGATTTCCGCAAAGCAGCGTCTGGAAACATATTCCCGATAGCCACATTGAAATACGGCATCCACACCGCCGCTGAACACCGCATCAAATCGCAGAATACGATGCTCATTTGCAAGGGTTGATTTGTTGATGCGGATAAAGTAAGAGGGTAGGAAATCCTCTAAATCACGAAGCCTGTCTTTGAGCGAAAAGTGGTTACCGCCTGTATCAATGGCAATCACTTTTCTGTTAAGAATGGTGATACATTCGATTTCTGAAAATGCCAGTTTCCGTATCTCATCATCCCTGTATCCCATAATGTAGTCCTCACCGGAATAACTACAGACAAGGTTCTCGATTTGCTGTGTTAGAGAAGAAGGAGCATGAACGACTGCTATAATTTCTTCTTCTGCGTTTTTGTCGATAATGAGCTTATATTTCATCTCCTCAATCCTTACTGTTTTTTCATTTGCCTGAGAAAGCAGAATACGGCAATAACCGTTATCAATACACCATACAGCAAAACGGGTAGAATGTGCGTTGCTGCAAGTTCAAAATTACCGCTGAATAGTGCTTTTTCCAATTTGGCTGCGTGCATAAAGGGCAGCGCATTGGCAATTTTCTCAAATGCCCCTCCCACAAGCTCCAGATCAAACCACACACCGGAAAGCCATGCAGAGAGATTGGTCAGCAATGCCCCACATATACCGCCAACCTGCTTCACACCAAAAACGCTACCGCATAAAAGTCCCAAAGAAATATTGAAAACAGCCATAGGGATGATGCCGATGACAGCATACACGATATTTGCGCTGACAGTCAGCCCCAACGGAATCGCAAACAGATAGCAGATCAGAACCTGTCCGATAGCAATAGGCAATAGCGGGAGCATATAACCCATGATAAAGTCAAATCCCGTAAGCGGAGTAGTATACAATCTCTGCAAGAGGGCGCTTTCCCGGTCTTTTGCGATCAGTGTTGCGGAAAACAGAGTCATAAACGATAGTCCGAATACGGTAATGCCCGGAGTCAGTGTGTCGATTTCAAACAGGCTCACGGGGATATTAGCTTGCATCGCACTAAGCAGTACCAGCAAAACCAAAGGGAAGCCCAGACCGAAACCAAGGTTGATCGGATCACGCAAAATCTCTTTTGAACATCTTTTGGCAAAAGTCATCATTCTCATACCGCAGCATCCTCCTTCACAATAGAAACGAACGCTGTTTCAAAATCGTTTGTTCCAGCTATTGCGTTCAGTTCTGCTACCGTTCCTACTGCAAGAAGTCTGCCGCTTTTCATAATGCCAATGCGGTCAGAAAGAGCCTCGGCTTCTTCCATGTAATGTGTGGTCAGAATGATTGTTACTTTGCCTTTCAGCGAACAAATTGCTTCCCAAAGTTCGTGCCTTGCAATGACATCCAAGCCAAGGGTAGGTTCGTCCAAAAATAGAATTTGCGGTTCACCAATCAGTGCCATGGCGATGCTGACACGGCGCTGCCAACCGCCGGATAACTTACCAGCTTTTCTCTTCAAAACGGTATCCAAGGAAAATTGCCGAGAAAGCTCTCCAATCTTTGCTTCCGTTTTTTCTTTGGAAAAACCGTGAATGCCACAGATCAGCTCCAGATTTTCTTTCACGGAAAGGTTTGGCGCAACTGCCGTTTCCTGTGGCGATACACCGATCAGCCGCTTTACCTGCTCCGGCTCTTTGGTAATGCTGTAGCCGCCCACCATGGCATCACCCTCAGTAGGAATGGTCAGACAGGAAAGCATTTTGATGGCAGTGGTCTTTCCTGCACCGTTCACACCCAGCAGAGAGAATAATTCACCCTGCTGAATTTCTAAATGAAGCTTGTCCACGGCAGTAAGATTTTTGTATCGCTTAACAAGCTCCATGGTTTTAATCGCTTGCATATGTGTTATCCTCCATTTTGTTTTTGCTGGTATTATTATAGCAAACGAAAATGGAGAAATGTTGATTCCTGTCTGTTCGGTCATTTCCGATGTCTATTCGGTTCTCCTGCTTGAGCCGCAGCATCGAAACAGGATTATTTTCTGATGCATTGGTTCAGAAAATAATCCTGTTTGTATTTTCTGAGGAAATGTATCAAACTGCATTTTTACAGTTTGAGTACCGTTTTCGAGGAAAATATATGAGGTGTCCAGAGGGGTGAAATCCCTTGGCTCTGGGTTTCCAATAGGGGCGAGCAGCATCCCTGTTGGCACACGATTTTCCTTGGAAAGTCTAGTGTGTTATACCTTTTGCGACCGCTGACGCTGGAAAGGGGCTGTCACCGTACCGGACAGACAGTTTCAAGCGGCAGCAGAACAGGCGGATTTTGTGGGCTGAAAGCTACAAAAGACAAGGAATTTGCCATGAGCAAAATCCGGCTGTTCGTGTGTAGTTGGCATAGGAAATCTTGCAGCGAAGCGGAGAGATTTCTGTGCCAACGGGGGCGCAAGAGGTATATAAAAACCCGCCGCAGCGATCAGCTCTCATAGCGTATTCTCTCCATTCCCAACTCAAAGGGAATCGTCAATTTCTTCGGAAGCTCGCTCAGGGAGAGTTTCAGAATTTGGCGGATTGCGATTTTTGCAAACACATTTGTTTTGCTCATATCGCCGTCTGCCAGTTTTATGATCTGCGCAGTTCCGGCAGAAAAGTTAAAACGGATTTCTCCCCATTCATCGTCGTCGTTGGCATACCGATGTACTGCTTTGTACTGGTATGCAGCGGCGGCGATTTTTTTATTTTTGTCGGTCAGCTTCAATTCCACCACACTGAGAACACCGGCATCCACCAATAGTCCTGTCAGCTTGTCCACGATCTTTTTGTAAGCTCGCTCTGCGCCGCTGGTGGTGCTGTACTCGTAAGCGGTGGCAAGC
>SKEQ01000016.1_pt1 | contig 234456 bp, 192 predicted proteins | sample 4826751 | NCBI WGS metagenome assembly SKEQ01 (sample SAMN11008805, study PRJNA524170) | human gut metagenome | biome: Human fecal sample; material: Feces; isolation source: fecal sample from pouch patient p44 | host: Homo sapiens | place: Israel: Tel-Aviv | collected 2013-07-11
CATTCGAAAGAAGTAAACCCCCTTGAAGACGACGAGGTAGATAGGGCAGGGGTGGAAGTGTGGTAACACACGGAGCTGACTGTTACTAATAGGGTGAGGGCTTGACCAAGAAATGGGAAAGGCGGTTATAAAGTAGCTGCCGGACTCACGCAGAGGTAAAATGATTCCATTAGGATGTAACATGTATGTAGTTTTGAAGGTACAGAACGGAAACGGTAGCCGGTTGGTTATCGTTTTTTTGTTATTAAATTCTGAAGAATATCAATTAAGGTTGCCTGCCCACTGGATTTGTAATATAATGGGAACGTTGAAAAATCGAAAAGAATAAGATCTGCTGTCACATTTTAAACATAAATATACAAGGCTGTCAGCAGAGAAGAGGATGAAAAAATGAGCAGATTATCAGTGGTTTTGCCAGCTTATAACGAAGAACTGATGGTAGGAAAAACCTGTCGTGTTCTTCATGAAGTATTAGCAGAAGCCGGCATTTCCTACGAACTAGTTGTTGTTGACGATGGCTCAAAAGACAAAACCTGGGAAGAAATCACCAAAGCCGGAGAAGAAGATGGAAATGTTCTTGGCGTTCATTTTTCCAGAAATTTCGGAAAAGAAGCAGCAGTATATGCAGGAATGGCCCAGGCTACAGGAGATGTGGTGGCAGTTATGGATTGTGACCTGCAGCACCCGCCGGAAACTTTGATTTCCATGTACCATCTCTGGGAGCAGGGATGGGAAGTAATCGAAGGCGTAAAGAAATCAAGAGGAACGGAAAGTCTGCTTCACAAAGAGAGCGCTGGCTTTTTCTATGGAATCATGTCCAAGGCTACAGGTGTGAATATGCAGAATGCTTCGGATTTCAAAATGATGGACAGGAAAGCAGTGAATAGTATTCTTTCTATGCCAGAACGAAATATGTTTTTCCGTGCGACCTCATCCTGGGTGGGATTTAAGACCACTTATGTGGAATTTGAGGTGCGGGACAGAGAAGCTGGACAGTCTAAGTGGTCTACCTGGTCCTTGATAAAATACGCGTTTACCAATATTGTGGCTTTTACTACAGCACCGTTGCAATTTGTAACGGTCGTAGGAGGGGCATGCTTTGGATGCTCCCTGATTTTGATTATTTATTCGCTGGTACAATTTTTTGCCGGCAGAGCGGTAGAGGGATATACAACTACCCTTATCGTTCTTTTGCTTATTGGAAGCGCTATTATGCTCAGTCTTGGAATCATCGGCTATTATATTGCAAAAATATACGAAGAAGTAAAACGGCGTCCACGTTATATCATTTCCCAGATTCTTCGTGGAAAAGAGGATGTCTATCAGGAGGTAAACCATGACTGCTCTCATTAAGAAACTGTATGCCAGTGATGTGGTACGTTATGTGTTTTTTGGAGGATGTACTACACTGGTGAATTTGGTGAGCTTTTTTCTTTTGCGCCAGGCAGGAGTTCAAAGAGATCTTGCAAATGTGATCTCGATTATTCTGGCAATTCTTTTTGCTTATGTGGTAAACTCTAAATTTGTTTTTCAGGACAAATGCGAGACTTTGAAAGACCATATCCGTCCATTCTGCAAATTTGTCGGAGCGAGAGGTGTAACAATGGTGATCGAAGTAGCAGGCGTATGGTTCTTTGCAGAAATCATACACATGAATGATATGGTCGGCAAATTTATCACCCAGTTTGTAGTTCTGGCATTAAATTACATATTCAGTAAATTCCTGGTATTTACCAGCGGGAGGAAATCATGACATTAGAAGAAACACTTAAACAGATAAAGCCTCTGAATGAGGAAAAAATGAAAACAGCCAGAAGACGATGGGATAGCATCGCCAAGCCTCTCCATTCCCTTGGAAAAATGGAAGATCTGATTACGCAGATCGTTGGAATTACAGGGGAAGAGAAAGTGGATCTTGGAAAAAAGGCTCTTGTTGCCATGTGTGCAGACAATGGCGTGGTAGAAGAGGGGGTTACCCAGACAGGACAGGAAGTCACTGCAATTGTAGCAGATAATTTTGTAAAAGAAACCACTACCGCATGTGTAATGTGCCACCAGTGTGGAGTGGATGTAAAGCCAGTAGATGTGGGAATGGTAAGAGATACTACAGCACGTACAGATCTGAAAGTTATGTATGGAACCCGCAATATGACGAAAGGTCCGGCTATGACAAGAGACGAAGCCATAAAGGGAATTGAAGCAGGAATTGCTATGGTAGAAGAACTGAAGGCTCAGGGGTATCGTCTTTTTGCAACTGGTGAGATGGGAATTGGAAATACCACAACCAGCAGTGCAGTTGCATCTGTGCTTCTGGGGCAACCTGTGGAAACCATGACTGGCCGTGGTGCAGGACTTTCCAGCGATGGGCTTACCCGCAAGATTCAGGCGATTAAGAAAGCCATTGATTTAAATAAGCCGGATGCAAAAGATTCCATAGACGTGCTTGCAAAAGTTGGAGGTCTTGATATCGCAGGAATGGCAGGTGTGTATCTTGGTGGAGCTGCATTACAGATTCCGGTTCTTATTGACGGTTTTATTTCCGGAGTTGCCGCACTTGTAGCAGCCAGAATTTGCCCGGAGGCAGCGGATTATATGATCGCCAGTCATGTGTCAAAAGAACCGGCAGCACATCTTGTTCTGGATGAGCTTGGAAAAGAAGCTGTGCTTCATGCTGACATGTGTCTTGGGGAAGGCACTGGAGCCATTGCCCTTTGTCCGTTTCTTGATATGGGAGCTACTCTTTACAATACATTAAGTACATTTGATGATATTCACGTGGACCAGTACGAGGAGCTGAATTAATATGATGACAGTCGTGACCGGAGGAAGCGGAAGCGGAAAATCTGCTTTTGCAGAAGATAAAATAGTATCTTTTGGACCGGCAAAAAGAATCTATATTGCAACCATGCATCCATATGACGAGGAAAGTCATAAGCGTGTGGCACGTCATCGGAAAATGCGTGCAGGAAAAGGATTCGAGACAGTTGAATGCTATACCGGATTGAAGAATCTGGATTTCCCGGAAAATGCTGTGGTTCTTCTGGAATGTATGTCCAATCTTGCCGCTAATGAGATGTTTGAGGAAAAAGGGGCTGGTGAAAAAACTGTGGAAGCCGTTTTGGAAGGCATAAAAAAGTTGAGAAGCCAGGTACGTCATCTGGTGATTGTCACTAATGAGATTTTTTCCGAAGCAGCCAGTTATGAGGGCGATACCATCCGCTATCAGGAATATCTGGGGATAATCAATCAAAACATTGGAAAAATGGCTGATGAGGTGGTTGAAGTAGTATATGGGATTCCAATCTGGCATAAAGGAGGAAAAATCATTGAAAATGCTGTGGAATAATTTTAAAGTGGCATTTGCCATGTATTCAAAAATCCCTATGCCAATGGCAGACTGGAACAAGGAGAATATGAAATATACATTCTGTTTTTTTCCTTTTATCGGCCTGGTAATTGGAGCGCTTTCTTATCTGGTAGGATGGGCAGGCGGAAAATTTGGATTTAATCCGTCTTTTGTCTCAGCAGTTCTTGTACTGGTTCCGGTAGTGGTGACAGGTGGAATCCATGTAGATGGTCTTCTGGATACTTCGGATGCATTAAGCTCCTGGCAGGAAAGGGAGAGACGTCTTGAAATTCTGAAAGATTCCCATGCCGGTGCATTTGCGGTTATTACAGCCTGTGCTTTTTTTCTGATATGGTATGGAGCTTACAGCCAGTTGTGGACGGACAGGCGGGCACTTTTGATCATGGCTCTCGGATTTATGGTTTCCAGATGTTTGTCCGGAATCAGTGTCATGATGTTTCCAAAGGCACGTAAAGATGGAACTGTAGCAGAATTTTCCAGAAAAGCAGAAGATATGATCGTGCGAAATGTGCTGATTGTCTATCTTGGAATTCTGCTGGTGGTGATGATATGGATCCAGCCTGTGATGGGCATTCTGTCATTTGGAACTGCAATACTTGTTTTCCTTTATTATCATTATAAGGCAATGAAATATTTTGGCGGGATCACAGGTGACCTGGCAGGCTATTTTCTGTGCCTTTGTGAGGTAGGAATGGCTGTTGTACTGGCTGTTGTTTCTGTATTTATCTAGACATGTCTGAAAAATCATTCCCGCAATTTGCACGCCCCACTTTGCGGTATATTTTGCCCGAATTCGGTTGTCGTAGCCTGCTATGCGCCCTCATCCGGGCAAAATCTCCCACAAATTGTGACGTACATCTTGCAGAAAGCCTTTTACAGACACGCTCCGGGAACTGGGAAAAAGGGAGGAATTGTAACAATGGAAATGATCATCGGAGGTGCTTTTCAGGGAAAGAGCACATATGCAAAAGAACATCATCCTGATGTCTGCTGGAAAAAGGGAGCCGATCTGGAAAAAGAAGAGCTTATGAATGCAGAGGGCGTCCTTGATTTTCAGGAGTATATCAAAAAAGAATTAAAAGCAGACAAAGATGTGGCCAGACTGGCAGAAGAATTATGGGAGAAAAATCCGGATATCATTCTGGTAAGTCAGGAAGTAGGATACGGCGTTGTCCCCATGGATGCTTTTGACCGGAAATACCGGGAGGCAGTGGGAAGAGTCTGTACGGATCTCGCATCAAAAAGCAAAAAGGTAATACGTGTAGTATGTGGAATTGGGATGGTGATCAAAAATGCTTAAACTTATTCTGGTTCGTCATGGGGAAACCCAGGGGAATAAGTTAAAAAGATATATAGGAAAAAGAACGGATGAACCTCTTTGTCCGGAGGCTGGGAATATGCTGGCGCAGCTTGCTTATCCGGAGGTACAGGCAGTTTATGCAAGTCCTATGATCCGCTGTACCCAGACAGCAGGAATCCTTTTTCCCGGAAAAAAGCTGAATATTATTGATGAGCTTGCAGAATGTGATTTTGGAGAATTTGAAAATAAAAATTATCAGGAACTGGACGGAAATGAACATTACCAGTCCTGGATCGATTCTGGTGGACTACTGCCATTTCCGGGAGGAGAGAGCAGAGAGGAATTTAAAAGACGCAATGTGACCGGCTTCCAGAAAGCTGTAAATGGTTGTCTCCGTAATGGGATTTCTTTGGCAGCACTTGTGGTGCATGGCGGTACGATCATGAATGTTATGGAAGAATATGCAGACGAAGACCGCTCTTTTTATGACTGGCATGTGCAGAATGGCAAAGGCTATGAGGTGGAAATTGATCCTGAATTATGGAAAAAGGGCCGGAAATTCTTGCATGTGATCCGGGAGCTATAAAGATACATATACGAATAATGCAGATGGAAAATCAGCTATGGATTAGAGCTTGTTTGAAAAATCCATTAATAGAGAGAACAAGGCAGTTTGTTTAATTGACAGACTGCCTTGTTTTCATGTTTATGCAGACTGCGGGCAAAATCTCCCTCGAATTGTGACGTACAGCTTGTAGAAAGCATTTTCAAACATGCCCTAGAGCGTGTTTTGGCTGTGATCAGTTAGTTTGTTTGAACAAAAATTTTGAGAAAGCCAAAAATATTTTTAGATTTCCTATTGAAATTTATATGGGAATGTGTTACATTATCTGTATAAAATATCCTAAAAAATGTTGAATTGTGCTATTTGATTCAACAATTTTAACAAGTAAAGGAGGATGCCATATGCTTATTATTGGTAATGGAAGAATGATCACACGGGACGCATCCAAGGCATTTATAGAGAACGGTGCAGTTGCAATGGATGGTAACACCATAGTTATGGTGGGGACTACAGATGAGGTGAAGAAGGCATATCCGGATGGAGAATTTGTAGATGCCAGAGGCGGAGTTATCATGCCTGCATTTATCAATACCCATGAGCATATCTACAGCTCTTTTGCCAGAGGTCTGAGTATTAAAGGATATAATCCCAAGGGCTTTCTGGATATTCTGGATGGACAGTGGTGGACTATTGACCGTCATCTTACCCTGGAGCAGACCAGACTTTCTGCGATGGCTACTTATATCGACAGTATCCGGAATGGTGTAACGACTGTATTTGATCATCACGCAAGCTTTGGACATATTACCGGTTCCCTCAGTGCTATTGAATCAGCAGCTAAGGATCTTGGTGTCCGTACCTGCCTTTGCTATGAAATTTCCGACCGTGACGGCATGGACAAGTCCAGAGAATCTGTAATGGAGAATGTGAACTTTATCAAACACGCACTTGCAGATGACAGCGACATGATCGCTGCTATGATGGGTATGCATGCATCTTTCACTATTTCCGATGAGACCATGGAATTGTGTAACGAACTGAAGCCAGACGGTGTTGGCTATCATATTCATGTTGCAGAGGGAATCTATGACCTTCATCAGTGCCTGAAGGAGCACAGCAAACGAATTGTAGACAGACTTTACGATTGGAATATTCTTGGGCCGAAGACGCTTCTGGGACATTGTATTTATATTAACGAGCATGAGATGGATTTAATTAAAGAGACTGACACCATGGTTGTCCACAATCCGGAATCCAATATGGGAAATGCCTGCGGATGTCCGCCTACCATGGAATTGGTACATAAGGGAATCGTTACGGGACTTGGAACTGATGGATACACCCACGATATGCTGGAATCCTGGAAGGTTGCCAATATCCTTCACAAGCATCATCTCTGCGATCCAAATGCTGCATGGGGTGAGGTTCCCAAGATGCTCTTTGAGAACAATGCAATTATTGCCAACCGCTACTTTAAGAAACCACTTGGTGTTCTGAAAGAGGGGGCAGCTGCCGATGTGATCGTAATGGATTACAACCCGCTTACACCTATGAGAGCAGACAATGTAAACGGACATCTTCTGTTTGGAACTACAGGACATGACGTTGTGACTACTGTATGTAACGGCAAGGTTCTTATGAAAGACAGGGAAGTGCTGGTTTGTGACGTAGATAAGGTTATGGCTGACTGCCGTCAGTCTGCACAGGAACTGGCTGACGATATTAACGGAGGAAAATAAATATGAGCGATATTATGACATGTATGCCTTTCGGGCAGCTGATGGACTGGGTCCTTCAGGAGAAAAAAGGGCAGGACACTGTATTTGGGGTACATCGCCCATACACAGCAGATCCGAAGAATGATATGACTATTTTTACCAGAAACCTGGAGACACCAGTGGGACCGGCAGCAGGTCCCCATACCCAGCTGGCACAGAATATCATCGCTTCTTATTATGCAGGAGCCCGTTTTTTTGAGCTGAAGACAGTTCAGAAGATGGATGGCGCAGAGCTTTCAGCATGTGTGAATAAACCGTGCATTCTTGCAGATGATGAGGGATATAACTGCGAATGGTCAACTGAGCTGACTGTTCCGGACGCGATGGGCGAGTACATCAAGGCATGGTTTATCCTTCATGTGATCGCAAAAGAATTCGGCCTGGGTGCACAGGATGGGTTCCAGTTTAATATTTCCGTAGGATATGATCTTGCAGGAATTAAGGGAGACAAGGTCAATACCTTTATTGACGGAATGATGGAAGCAAAGGACACTGTTATTTTCCAGGAATGCAGAAAATGGCTTTTGGACAATGCTGACAAGTTCCAGAACTTTACCAGAGAAGACATCGAAGCAATCCCATCCAATGTCTGTAATTCTGCTACGATCTCCACACTGCATGGATGTCCTCCACAGGAGATTGAGAGCATTGCAAATTATCTGCTTACAGAGAAACATCTGAATACCTTTGTAAAGTGCAACCCGACCCTTCTTGGCTATGATTTTGCAAGAAAGACCATGGATGAGATGGGATATGATTATATGGTATTCGGCGATTTCCATTTCAGAGACGATTTGCAGTATGAGGATGCAGTCCCCATGCTTACACGTCTGATGAAATTATCCGAAGAACTGGGTCTGGAATTTGGTGTAAAGATTACCAATACGTTCCCGGTTGATGTTACCCGAAATGAGCTTCCAAGTGAAGAAATGTACATGTCCGGCAAAGCTTTGTTCCCGCTGTCCATTTCCCTTGCAGCCAAACTTTCTGCTGAATTCGCAGGAAAACTTCGAATTTCCTATTCCGGAGGTGCAGATTATTACAATATTGACAAAATTGTGGGATGCGGTATCTGGCCTGTAACCATGGCTACCACCCTTTTGAAGACAGGCGGCTATCAGAGATTTACCCAGGTAGCGGATAAGGTGGAAGGAATCTGCCCGAAGAAATGGGAAGGAATCGATGTGGATGCACTGAAGAAGCTGGCAGCAGATGCTATTACTGATGGGCATCATGTGAAGAACATTAAGCCGGTTCCGAACAGAAAGAGCACAAAAGAAGTTCCTCTTCTGGACTGCTTCTATGCACCGTGTTCTGAAGGATGTCCAATCCATCAGGATATTCCACAGTATGTAGCACTGACTGGTGAGGGTAAATATAAAGAAGCACTTGAAGTGATCCTTGAGAAAAATGCCCTGCCATTTATTACAGGTACCTTATGTGCACACAACTGTATGACCAAATGTACCCGTAATTTCTACGAAGAATCCGTAAATATCCGTGGCACCAAGCTGACAGCAGCAGAGCATGGCTATGAGCAGCTGATCGGTGAGATCAAGGCTGGCGAGCCAAACGGTAAGAAGGTCGCCGTAGTTGGTGGCGGTCCTGCAGGTATTGCAGCTGCTTACTTCCTTGCAAGAGAGGGCGCAGCAGTTACCATTTTTGAAAAAGAAGAGAAAGCCGGCGGTGTGATCCGTTACGTGATACCTGGATTCCGTATTGGAGACGACGCCATTGACAAAGATATTTCTTTCATCCAGAAGATGGGTGTAGAGATCCGCACAAATACAGAGATCACTTCTGTGGCAGATCTGAAAGCACAGGGCTATGATGCTGTGATCCTGGCAATTGGAGCTGGCAAGCCTGGCACTTTGAAACTGGAAAAAGGTGAGACCGTTAACGCTCTGAAGTTTCTTCGTGATTTCAAGGCAAATGATGGTAAGCTGAATATTGGCAAAAATGTAGTTGTAATCGGCGGCGGAAACACTGCTATGGACACTGCAAGAGCTGCGAAACGCACAGAAGGTGTAGAGCATGTTTATCTTGTATACAGAAGAACCAAGCGCTATATGCCAGCTGCAGAGGATGAGCTTCTGGAAGTTCTGGAGGAGGGCGTTGAGTTTAAGGAACTTCTTTCTCCGGTAAGTCTTGATGGCGGCAGACTGCTCTGCAAGAAGATGAAGCTCGGCCAGATGGATGCTTCCGGACGTGCAGGTGTAACCGAGACTGCAGATGTGGTAGAGGTTCCGGCTGACACCGTGATCGTAGCTGTTGGAGAAAAGATTGATACCGATTTCTACACTGCCAACCAGATCGCAGTGGATGAAAGAGGAAAAGCAAAGGTCAACGATAAAACTCTTGAAACCAGCGTGAGTGGTGTCTATGTTGCCGGAGACGGCGCCAGAGGCGCAGCAACCATCGTAGAGGGAATCCGGGATGCACAGCTGGCAGTGAAAGATATTCTTGGCAAAGAGATTACCAGAGATGCAGCTGTGACAGGTGATGTGAAAGACTGTTTCGAAAAGAAAGGTATCCTGAAGCACAGCAAAGAGGCGAAGACAGAGGAAGAGAGATGTCTTACCTGTAACAAAGTCTGTGAGAACTGTGTAGATGTGTGCCCGAACCGTGCCAATATTTCCATCAAGGTTCCTGGAATGGCTATGAATCAGGTGATTCACGTAGATTATATGTGTAATGAGTGCGGCAACTGTAAGAGCTTCTGCCCATACGCAAGTGCACCATACAAGGATAAATTTACTCTGTTTGCAAATGAGAAAGACATGGCAGACAGTAAGAACGATGGTTTTGTTGTTCTGGATAAAGAGAATAAGACCTGTAAGGTCAGATTTGTAGGCCAGATCACAGACTGCAAGGCAGACGATCCGGCAGATAAACTGTATGACGGTTTGAAGAAGCTGATCTGTGCAGTGATCGATGATTATGGATATCTGATAACTAAATAAAGTAATGGAAAATACTGTCCACAGCTTTTTAAGGGCTGTGGACAGTATCTATATTTTGACAGGCAGCGAGCCGAAGTATGTTCATGCATAAGATCTTGGTGACTGCTGCGATAATTTGGGAAACCTTCAGAATGTGTTTCTCATAGTTCACTGTGAAAGTTTAGGAGCGCAGTTAAAAGCATCTGACTTTCATGGGGGGGAGTAGAAAGGAGAGTCCAACATGGCAGTATTTACAGTCAATGGCCAGAGGGTAGAGACGAAAAAAAATCAAAAGCTGCTCAGATTTCTCCGTGATGAGTTACATCTGACTTCTGTAAAAGATGGTTGTAGTGAGGGTGCCTGTGGAGCCTGTACAGTGATTATCGATGGCAGAACCTGTAAGGCCTGTGTGCCGGATACAGATCTGCTGGATGGCAGAAATATCATTACAGTAGAAGGTCTGACAGAGTGGGAAGAAAAGGTATATACGTATGCATACGGAAAGGCTGGTGCCGTACAGTGCGGCTTTTGCATTCCTGGCATGGTAATGTGCACGAAAGCTCTTCTGGATGTGAATAAAGAGCCCACTGATGAAGAAATCAAATATGCCTTGCGTAACAATTATTGCCGTTGTACCGGATATGTAAAAATTATAGATGCAGTACGGATCGCTGCTAAAGTTATGCAGGAGGGGACACTTCCGGAAGAAATTAACAACGACTGGCATATTGGCTCCCGTGTAGCAAGAATCGATGTTGGGGAAAAGGTTCTTGGTACCGGAAAATATCCAGACGATTTTTACCTGGATGGTATGCTTTATGGATCAGCACTGAGAAGTAAATATCCGCGTGCAAGGGTGCTTTCCATTGATAAGACCAAAGCACTGGCACTTCCTGGGGTAGAGGCAGTTGTTACGGCGGAAGATATTCCAGGAGAGAATAAAATCGGACATTTGAAGCATGATCAGTATACCTTGATTCCCATAGGAGGGATTACCCATTATCTGGGAGATGCCATTGCACTTGTGGCAGCCCGGGATAAAGAGACTGCGGATAAGGCAGCGAAGCTGATCCAGGTTGAGTATGAGGTGCTTCCTCACATTCATACGATTGAAGAGGCAGCGAAACCAGATGCACCAAAGGTATTTGATGAGGAAGAGAACAATATCTGTGCATATAAACATATCAGCCGGGGAAATGCAGCAGAGGCTATAAAAAATTCCAAATATGTGATTTCCCATCATTTTGAGACACCATGGACGGAACACGCATTTCTGGAACCGGAATGTGCTGTGTCTTTTTATGATGAAGACGGAGATGTTTTTGTATATTCCACAGACCAGTCAGCACACCAGACGCTGCACGAATGCAGCTTAGTTCTTGGTACAGACAAAGTAAAGGTACAAAATGCGCTAGTAGGCGGCGGATTTGGCGGTAAGGAAGACATGACTGTGCAGCATTTAAGCGCGCTTCTTACCTATGTAACGAAGAAACCGGTTAAGATGAAGCTTACAAGAGCAGAATCCCTGCTGGTTCATCCTAAGCGCCATCCTTTTTATATGGATATGACCATGGGCTGTGATGAAAATGGAAATATCATGGGAGTAAAGGCAAAGGTTGCCGCGGATACAGGTGCATTCGCATCTCTTGGCGGTCCGGTTCTGGAGCGCGCATGTACCCATGCAGCAGGTCCTTATCACTACGAAAACTTTGAAATTGAGGGAACGGCTTACTATACCAATAATCCGCCGGCAGGAGCATTTCGCGGATTCGGAGTTACCCAGACCTGTTTTGCTACAGAGACACTTCTGAATATGATGGCAGATAAGGTGGGAATCACTCCCTGGGAAATTCGTTACCGCAATGCGATCCGGCCCTGGGAGACGCTTCCAAATGGTCAGATTGTTGACGCTTCCACAGGTCTTGTGGAGACCTTAGAAGCAGTACAGCCGAAATATGAAGCTGCGTTGGCAGCAGGAAAAGCGGTTGGCATTGGCTGCGCCATGAAGAATGCGGGTGTTGGTGTTGGAATTCCGGACACTGGCCGCGTGAAACTGATTTATGAAGAGGATAAGAAGCTTCACATCTACTCAGGAGCTTCCTGTATTGGACAGGGGCTTGGCACAGTACTGACCCAGATGATCGTGAGTAATACAGATATAAAAAGAGAGGATATCATTTACGAGCGCAGCAATACCTGGATTTCACCAGATTCCGGAACTACATCCGGTTCCAGACAGACATTGATCACCGGTGAGGCTTGCAGAAGAGCCTGTGAGAAACTGATGGAGGATAAAAAAGCAGGATTAAGCGTAGAAGATATGATCGGTAAGGTTTATTATGCAGAATATCTTGCGAAGACTGATCCTCTTGGTGCAAATGTGCCCAATCCGGTATCCCATGTTGCTTATGGATATGCTACCCAGGTTTGTATTTTGGATTCCAAGACAGGTAAGATTGAAGAGATAGTTGCTGCTCATGATGTGGGAAAAGCGGTAAATCCTTTGTCCTGTGAGGGGCAGATCGAGGGTGGTGTGGTAATGTCCATAGGATTTGCCCTGCGGGAAAAATATCCCATTGATGAGAACTGTAAACCTGTTTCCAAGTATGGTTCTTTAGGTCTTTTCCGTGCACATGAGATTCCGAAGATCGATGCCATTGTTATCGACAAGCCAGGCCTTAAGGTTGCCTGCGGTGCTATTGGTATTGGAGAAATTACATCCATTCCCACCGCACCCGCAATAGCAGATGCCTATTTCCGAAGAGATGGTGTAAGGCGTTACAGCCTTCCTCTTAGTGAAACACCATATGAAAGGAAGGGATGAGAGATGGCAGTAAAGAAGAAATTTCCGTATCGGTCAGCTGTTGTGGCATGTAATGGGGGGTGCAGGGTTACAGCAGGGGACAATGGATGCAAAGATGGATGTATTGGCTGTGGAGCATGTGTGGAGAAATGTAAATTTGGCGCCATTTCCCTAAATGAGTATGGAGTGGCGGAAATAGATGAAGAAAAATGCATCGGCTGCGGGTCATGTGGGAAGGTATGTCCACAGCAGATTATTCATGTCCATGAATGTGCCAATTGGATCGTAGTAAAATGCTCAAATAAGAGTAAAGGGGCAGAGGCAAAAAAACAGTGTGAAGTCAGTTGTATCGGCTGTGGAATCTGTGAGAAGACCTGTACGGCCGGGGCAATCCAGGTTACAGATAACTGTGCAGTGATAGAAGAGTCTGTCTGCCTGAGCTGTGGAATGTGCGCAGTGAAGTGTCCAAGACATGCGATTTACGATCTGCGGGGGATTTATACGGCGAAAAATTAGAGAAGCGATTATGGCAGTTACGCAATATTCCATGGCGAAATATACCGCAAAGCAGGGAATGAAGATTGCGGGAATGATTTTCCAGACATGCCCCAGGCTGATAGAGCTTCGAATTTGCAGAAATTTCAAAATTATATAGATAAAACAACTAAATTATTTATAAAATTATTGCAAAACATCGGTGAAATATGATACAATAATTTTGCATTGAAAGAATATTTTGTACAATATTTTTTAGGTTGAGACGGAAAGAGAAGAAGCATAAGGGGCCGACGATCAGTTCAAAGAAGAACCGTAAACTTGTTTTTTGAACGGCGTCGGCCATTCCTTTATGAGGGGGTAAAGGGCGGATTGGAGGCATCCGCTGCAAAAAATATAAAGAAGGTGAAGCATATGATTGGAAAGAGTGTTCCAAGAGTAGACGCTTATGAGAAAGTGACAGGACGTGCGAAATTTACAGATGACCTGATCCTGAATAAGTGTCTGGTAGCCAGGGTTTATCATGCAAAGATCGGAAACGGCGTGGTAAAATCCATTGATACCAGAGAAGCAGAGGCTCTGGACGGCGTAGTAAAGGTAGTTACCTTTAAGGACGTACCGAATCATTGTTATCCAACCCCAGGACATCCCTGGTCTGTGGAGCTTGCTCATCAGGATGTGGCAGACCGTAATCTGCTCACCGGACGAGTACGGTATTATGGCGATGATATTGCAGCTGTAGTAGCTGAGGACGAAGTGACAGCTTCCAGGGCATTGAAGCTGATCAAAGTAGAATATGAGGAATATCCGGTGGTCGTGAGCCCGAAGATTTCCATGCGTGGAACGGAGCATCCCATTCATCTTGACAAGAAGGATAACATTCTGGCAAGATCCAGCTTTGCGATCGGAGATGTGGACAGCGCAATGGAGAAGGCTGCCGTGAAGCTGAAAAGAAGTTATAAGACACCTATTGTCCAGCACTGCCATATTGAGAATAATATTTCTTACGCCTATATGGAAAAGGGAAGGATCGTGGTGGTTTCTTCCACACAGATTCCACATATTGTACGCCGTATTGTTGGCCAGGCACTTGGAATCCCCTGGGGGCAGGTACGTGTGATCAAGCCTTATGTAGGCGGTGGTTTTGGCAACAAGCAGGAGGTGCTTTATGAACCTCTGAATGCATTTCTCACCATGCAGGTGGGCGGTCGCCCTGTGAAGATCGAGCTTACACGTGAGGAGACCTTTACCAATACCAGAACCCGTCACTCCATTGAATATGACATGGAAGCAGGCGTAGATGCAGAAGGACATCTTCTTGCAAAAGAGATGACTACCTATTCCAATCAGGGAGCTTATGCATCCCACGGACATGCCATAGCAGCCAATGGTCTGACAGCCAGCAGACTTCAGTATGCATGTCCAAATATCCGAGGAGAAGCATATACCGTCTATACCAACTGTCCTACAGCAGGGGCGATGAGAGGATATGGTATTCCTCAGGTTTGCTTTGCCACAGAGAGCTTTATGGATGATATTGCTTATGAAATCGGTATGGATCCGCTGGAATTCCGCAGAAAAAATCTGATCCATGGCTATTATGAAGATGCCTATCTGAAGCCAATCGCAGCGAATACCAACGGTATTTTTGAGTGCCTGGAAAAAGGAGCAGAGTATATTCACTGGGATGAGAAACGGAAAGCATATCAGAACCAGACTGGCGATATCCGGCGTGGAGTTGGTATGGCACTGTTTTCCTATAAGACTGGTGTATGGCCAATTTCTCTGGAGATTGCAGGTGCAAGGCTGTCTCTGAATCAGGATGGAAGTGTACAGCTGCAGGTTGGTGCTACAGAGATTGGACAGGGCGCGGATACTGTATTTTCCCAGATGGCAGCAGAGACCTTACATATGGATATTTCCAGGGTACATATTGTAACCCAGCAGGATACAGATGTGACGCCTTTTGATACAGGTGCGTATGCTTCCAGACAGTCCTTTGTCACCGGTACAGCCGTGAAGGAATGTGCGCAGCAGCTGAAGCAGAAGATCTTAGAATATGCCAGAACACTGGTTCCAGGTAATGTGGACCGGCTGGAACTGGAGGATGGTTATATTCTGGCAGATGGCAAGCCTGCGATTTCCCTTGAGGATCTGGCTATGGAGAGCTATTACAGTCTGAGTAATTCTTCTGTCCTTACAGCAGAGGTTTCCAGACAGGTGAAGAAGAATACAGTTGCCAGCGGCTGTTGTTTTGCGGAAGTAGAAGTAGATATGAAACTTGGCAAGATCAAGGTTCTGGATATTGTGAATGTTCATGACAGTGGAACCCTTTTGAATCCGCAGCTTGCAGCAATGCAGGTTCATGGCGGCATGTTTATGGGAATCGGTTATGGAGTTTCTGAGCAGCTTCTTATCGATGAGAAAACAGGAAGACCATTAAATGGGACTTTGCTGGATTATAAAATGATGACGATGATGGATACTCCGGATCTGACTGCTGAGTTTGTAGAGCTGAACGATCCAATGGGTCCATATGGAAATAAAGCCCTTGGCGAGCCTCCTGCAATTCCAAGTGCACCGGCCATCCGGAATGCTGTGCTTCATGCAACTGGCATCGGCTTTTCTGAGATTCCTCTGACACCGCAAAGACTGATAGACGGTTTTACAAAGGCCGGATTGATCTGAGAAAGGGGGCATGAGGAATGTACGATATTGAAAATTATTATAATGCAGAGACCATTAAGGAAGCGGTAACTCTTCTGAAGGAGCATCCGGATGCAAGGGTGATTTCCGGGGGAAGTGATGTGCTGATCAAGATCCGTGAGGGCAAAATGGCCGGTACATCTTTAGTGAGCATTCGTGATATTAAGGAAATCAAGGGAATCCGGCAGATGGAGTCTGGTGATATTTATATTGGAGCAGGAACTACTTTTTCCCATGTGACCAATGATCCGGTGATTCAGAAGCTGATTCCGGTTTTGGGGGAAGCAGTAGATCAGGTTGGCGGACCTCAGGTCCGCAATATTGGTACTATTGGCGGAAATGTCTGTAATGGTGCGGTCAGTGCGGACAGTGCACCTACACTTTTTTCACTGAATGCCATGCTGCGGATTGCAGATGGAACTGGTGGACGGATGGTTCCCATCAGGGATTTCTATCTGGGACCTGGTAAGGTGGATCTGCATCAGGGAGATGTGCTCACCCACATTGTGATCCCTGGGAAGGATTATCAGGGATATCATGGATTTTATATTAAGTATTCCATGCGAAATGCAATGGATATTGCGACTCTGAGCTGTAGTGTAGTCAGCAGAATCGATCCTCTGAAAAAGGTTCTGGAGGATGTAAGGATCACCTTTGGTGTAGCTGCACCCGTGCCGTATCGGTGTGCGAAGACGGAAGAGGTGCTGAGGGGTATGGAAATTGGCGAAGAGCTGTATCAGAAGGTGGAAGAGCTGGTAAGGGAAGAAATCAATCCCAGAGATTCCTGGCGTGCTTCTAAGGCGTTCCGACTGCAGATTGGCGGAGAAATCGCGAAACGCGCGCTGAAGGAGAGTGTTCGCAGGGGAATGGTGACGGGAGTTGTAGTGCCGGATGTCCGGACAACTTCAGGCGAAAATATGAGTTCAAATGGAAAAATTTATCCTTCATCTGATGCGGAGAATGTAACAGGAGGTGAGCAGTCATGAAAAAGGATATGCGGCTGGTACAGTGTACTGTAAACGGAAAAGAGGTAGCTGAGTATGTGGACGTGAGAGAATCCCTTCTTGACATGCTGCGAAACCGCCTTGGGCTTACCTCTGTGAAGAAAGGCTGTGAAGTAGGTGAATGCGGTGCCTGTACTGTGATCATTGACGGTGAGACCATTGACTCCTGTATTTATCTGGCAGTCTGGGCTGAGGGAAAGAATATCCGCACCCTGGAAGGTCTTGAGAAAAACGGCGAACTTACCAGGATTCAGGAAGCTTTTATTGAGGAAGGCGCTATCCAGTGCGGATTCTGCACACCAGGCTTTGTTATGTCTGCCACAGTGCTTCTTGAGCGGGGCGAGAAGCTTACGAGAGATGCCATCCGCAAGCATATGGCAGGAAATCTTTGCCGCTGTACAGGGTATGAGAATATTGTGAATGCAGTGGAGAAGGTGAATAAGGAGAATATGACAGCTGAGGGTAAATAATTTAAGTGCTGCTGTTGTTACTGTTTACTGGTGACATTCCGCGAGTTGTTTTTTGTGAACATAGTTCACAGAAAACCCGAGAAGTGCGGCGCAAAATCATGCGAATGCATGATTTCTGTGCATCGCGAAGCATGTTGTTGTGAACGGAGTGAACAGTAATCTACTGTTTGTGGGTTCTATATTAAAAATGTATTTTATACTATACTGTAAATGGGAAAAGTGTTATAATATTAATTGCAACACAATATTGTTATGAAATTGATTGAATCAAATGAAAAACGATTAGCATGTAGCAATATTGTTATAATACAAAAATATCAGAGGGCGGGGACTTCCCCGCCTTTTCTAAAATATTAAAAATGGGCAGGAAAAAAATATGAGTGACAAGTGTATAATAGTCCGCGGCGGCGGAGACCTGGCAAGCGGCGTGATCCACAGACTGCATCGCTGTGGCTATCGTGTACTGATCTTAGAATGTGAAAAACCAAGTGCAATCCGCAGAAAGGTAGCGTTTTGCGAAGCTGTGTATGATGGGACAGCAGCAGTAGAAGGGATTCTTTGCAGAAGAATAGATTCTCTGGAAGAATGCGAGCAAGTCTGGCAAGCAGGGGAAATTCCACTTATGGTCGATCCGGCAGGCGATTGTATGATTGAACTTTCTGCGCAAGGCAAGGTAGCTGCTCTGGTAGATGCAATTCTTGCAAAGAGAAATCTTGGAACTTCAAGAAATATGGCACCTCTTACCATTGGTCTTGGACCAGGCTTTTTTGCCGGGGAAGACGTGGATTACGTTGTGGAAACCATGCGAGGTCACGATCTTGCCAGAATCATTACTGAGGGTCCGGCAATTCCAAATACGGGTGTCCCCGGAATGGTAGGCGGTGTCAGCAAAGAACGTGTGATCCACTCCCCGGGTGTCGGCAGAATCCATAATATGGCCCATATTGCCGATATTGTAGAGAAAGGACAGATCCTTGCCTACGTGGGAGAAACCCCTGTAGAAGCCTCTATAACAGGCGTATTAAGGGGAATTATAAAGGAAGGCTACAATGTTCCTGTTGGAATGAAAATCGCCGATATTGATCCCAGAAAAGAGGAGAAGAAGAACTGCTTTACCATTTCGGATAAGGCCAGATGTATTGCTGGAAGTGTGGTGGAGATTTTGCTCAGTGAGGGTGTATTGCCAAACACGCTCTAGATCCTGTTTGGTCACATTGCATTTATTAACATGTTTTCGCTTGGGGAATGTTATGAAGCCTATGTACTTTTTATAGAATTGTTTTTTATGGTTACGAAGTCAGGCAATGAATCATTGCATGAAAATAATTGGCGTGAAGGAGGTCAGGATGAAAAGATACGGTTATTTTCTGGACTTATTAAAACTTGATATAGAGAAATACCCAGTGATCGCTGTAGTCGGTGGTGGTGGAAAGACAAGTCTGATTTACCGTCTGAATGAAGAATTACAGGCTTTGGGTAAAAAAGTGATTATTTCCACAACTACCCATATGGCATATGATCCCATGCTGCCTCTGGTAAAGAGTACTGATCTTGAGCAAGTCTCGGAAATGTTGAAAGAACACGGTTTTGCAGCAGTTGCCGATATTGAAGAAACCTCTGGAAAAATGTGTGCCATAGAGGAAGCCGCATTGAAGAAACTGGTTCCATTTTGTGATGTTATGCTGATCGAAGCAGATGGAGCGAAACGAAAACCCTTGAAGGTTCCAGCCGACTGGGAACCGGCAATTCCGGATTTTGCAGACGTAGTAGTAAGTGTGATCGGTCTGGACTGTCTTGGCAAACCCATCTGCGAGACCGCCCACCGTGCCGAATACACCAGCTCTTTTCTTGAAAAAAATCTGGAAGCACCTGTTACCGCAGAAGACATAGAAAAAATAGCAACCTCTGTTCACGGTTTGTATAAAAATGTAGACCATAAAGTTTACCGTGTATATTTAAATAAAGCAGACATATTGCCCGATTCTTCTCCGGCAGAGCATATAGTAGAAGACCTGGCAAAGCAAGGCACAATAGCTGCATATGGCAGTTTAAGAGAGGCAGAAAAATTATGAAGATTGCATTGATCATGCTGGCAGCTGGAAACAGTCGGCGGTTTGGAAGTAATAAGCTTTTATATGAGATCGAAGGGAAGCCCATGTACCGGCATATTCTGGAGAAGCTGATGATCGTGGCAGAATGGCTTGAAGAAACAGAGTGTATTGAAAAAGTGGAATGCGGTGAACATTTGGAAAAGCAGAATGAGGAAGGCTATAAAGAAGAACATATAGAATGCAATAAAGTAATTGCACCTCTTGGTGAAATAAAGGGGAAATTATTTAAACAGAGAGAGTGCTATAAAAGAATAACAGTAGTCACTCAGTATGAAGAAATAGAGCAGGGCGCAAGATCCATGGGTGTAAACGTATACATCAACCCTCATCCGGACGAGGGAATCTCCTCCTCCCTGAAAATCGGCTTAAAAGCCAACTTAGACGTTGATGCCTGCCTTTTCACCGTTTCCGACCAGCCCTGGCTCACCATCGCCACAATTCGCCAGCTCATCACCCTCCTAAAAACATCAGGCAAAGGAATCGCCTGTGTCTCCTGCGAAGGAAAACTTGGAAACCCCTGCATTTTTACAAAAAAATACTACGACTCCCTGCTCTCCATTAATGGAGATAAAGGTGGTAAAGCTGTGATAACTGCACATAGAGATGATACGGTTGTTTTGAAGGTGAATGATGTGAAGGAACTTACTGATATGGATGTTAAATTGTAAAGAACGCTCTCTTTAAAAGCTATTGTCTAATATATGACATTTCAGAAAAAATGAGCAAAAGTATGGAATCTTTTATACACGGAAGCAGTTGAAAACGATATTTGAATATAAAATGTGGGATTTTGTTGTATTTTGTGAATTCGTGTGAGATTCCAGCCAGAAATTACTTGTAATTATGATAAAAACAAGGTATACTAATGGAAAAGAAAGCAGTCGGGAGAAGTGTTTTTATTTCTGCTTGCAAGAAGAGTTCCGTGGGTGTTTTACGTGAACAGAGTGAGCAGTACCCCATTTTCCCGTCTTACAAGGAGGATAAAATGGCAGATAACTATGATGGCATGGCAGTTGGGGTGTTTGAACTGGATAACCTGGTAGCCTGCTTTGTGGCTCTTGATGCAGCATCCAAGGCTGCAAATGTAAAGATCCAGAGCGTAGAGAGAAACCGACTGAAAAGTGGAGCCTGTGTAAAAATGCGCGGCAGTGTTTCCGATGTAAATGCAGCTATGGAAGTGGCATTGGAGACTGCGAAGCCCCTTGGTAAAATCGTTTCCCATACGGTAATTGCATCCCCCACAGCAGACACGGAAACAGCACTTAAGATGACCATTAACAAATAGAACATGTCAGGAGGAAATAGAAGATGTCTTATGGAGCATTAGGATTGGTAGAGGTTCTGGGAAGCTGCAATGCAGTAGTTGTCCTTGACCAGATGCTGAAAACATCAGATGTAGAATTCCGTACCTGGCATACCAAGTGCGGAGGTCATGCAACTGTATTTTTAAGCGGTGATGTAGCCGCAGTGAAGGCTGCGGTAGATGCGGTGAAAGAGAATCCGCCTTGTGAAATCGTGGCAGCAGCCGTGATTTCAGCACCATCAGAAGAAACATCGCGACTGGTGGAAGAAGAGGAAGAGAAACATCATAAATGATTTTTCAAACACGCTCTGGCGTATAAAAAGGGTATGGTGTAAACCATACCCTGCTAAAAAATCTAAGTGAGCTTTGAGGTCAAATTTCTATTATTGGTGACTCTATCAGTCCCAAACACTTCTTACAAATGAATCTGTGTCCCCGTCTTTCCCATAATACCATCTTTGGCTTTTTCCAACAGGGTGATCATAGCTGTACGGCCGGTGCCGGAGCTTGCAAAGTCTACGCAGGCCTGAACCTTCGGCAGCATAGATCCAGCGGCAAACTGGCCTTCTTCAATGTATTTTCTGGCCTGGGAAACAGTAAGATCGTCCAGCCATTTCTCATTTTCTTTGCCAAAATTAACGGCAACTTTTTCCACAGCCGTCAGAATGATCAGCATATCTGCATCCAGCTGCTTTGCAAGCAGGCAGCTTGCGAAATCTTTGTCAATGACTGCGGAAGCACCTTTTAGATGGTGGCCTTCTAAGGTTACCGGGATTCCGCCCCCGCCACAGCAGATGACGATCTTGTTGGCATCTACAAGGCTGTTGATGGCATCCTGCTCTACGATTTCCACTGGCTTGGGAGAAGCAACCACACGGCGGTAGCCGCGGCCTGTGTCTTCTTTCATAACATGCCCGTAGGCTTTTGCCTGGAAATCAGCTTCTTCCTTGGTAAGGAATTTACCAATTGGTTTGCTTGGATTTTCAAATGCAGGATCCTCAGGATCTACACGAACCTGTGTGACAACGGTGACAACCGGTGTACGCATGAAGCCACGTTTGCGAAGCTCTTCACGGAGCGCGTTCTGAAGATCATAGCCAATGTAAGCCTGGCTCATAGCTACACAGACAGAGAGCGGAGTGTTTGGCTGTGCCTGATCTTCGTGGGTAAGCGCAGTCATAGCGTTGTTGATCATACCTACCTGTGGTCCGTTTCCGTGAACCACAACTACCTGGTGACCTTCCTCAATAAGGTCGCAGAGCGCCTTTGCAGTAGATTTTACTGCTATCATCTGTTCTGGAAGTGTATTTCCAAGTGCGTTGCCGCCAAGGGCAACCACGATACGTTTTCTTTTATATATCATAAAAACCTCCTCTGATAAATATTTATGAAGGAGTAAACCAGAGTTTGTAAAAAAAATTATTCCTGCGAATTGCGATAAATATTCCGCAGAAAGTCTGTGTGGGCGATACTCTAATATAATCACTTCTATAAATATTATCGTAAACAATCTATAAAATAGCAATTTGATAGTTACTGGTCGTGGAGTGAACAGTAACATTTGATATACTAAAAATATATAAAGCATAAGAAATGCCGTCAAAAATGAGAACAAAAAAGGGCTGTATTCCTACAGCCCCCTGAAAAGCATTATTCCATAATTCTCGGAGCAGCCTTTACTTCCAGTTTTTTCAGGATATCCTGTGGGTTTTCAAATTTGGAGAGCATGATCATTGCTGCAATTACATATGGTTTGAAGCTTGCTTCTTTATAAAGCGGGATACGGTAACGGTCAAATACGCTTGCATCAACCTCACCGGTCTCACAGCTTACGCCTGTAATATCAGCTGGCAGACAGTGCAGGTAAAGCGCTTTGCCGTCCTTGGTAGTCTTCATAAGTTCTTCTGTGCAAGCCCAGTCTTTGTGCTCTGCATTCTGAGCAAGAAGCTCTTTTTCCAGTTTATCGATTCCGTCGAAGTCGCCTTCACCATAGAGGTTGGTACGTTTTTCCATTGCTGCAAATGGAGCCCAGCTCTTTGGATAAACGATATCGGCATCTTTGAATGCTTCTTCCATGCTGTTTTTCTTTGTGAAAGAACCGCCGGACTTCTCAGCATTTTTCTTGGCAATTTCCTCAACCTCTGGCATTACATCGTATCCTTCCGGATGCGCCAGAACAACGTCCATACCGAAACGTGTCATAAGTCCGATGACACCCTGTGGAACGGAGAGTGGTTTACCATAGGAAGGAGAGTAAGCCCATGTCATAGCAAGCTTTTTGCCTTTCAGATTCTCGACACCGCCGAATTCGTGGATGATGTGAAGCATATCTGCCATACACTGGGTTGGATGGTCAACGTCACACTGAAGGTTTACAAGAGTAGGTCTCTGCTCAAGAATACCATCTTTATTTCCTTCTGTTACAGCATCCATAAAATCTTTCTGATAAGTATGTCCCTTACCGATATACATATCATCACGGATACCGATTACATCAGCCATGAAGGATACCATGTTGGCTGTCTCACGAACGGTTTCACCGTGTGCAATCTGGGATTTCTTCTCGTCCAGATCCTGTACCTCAAGTCCAAGAAGGTTGCAGGCAGAAGCGAAGGAGAAACGGGTACGTGTGGAGTTGTCACGGAAAATGGAGATTCCCAGACCACTCTCGAATACCTTCGTGGAGATATTGTGCTCTCTCATGAAGCGGAGGGCGTCAGCAACTGTGAAAACAGCCTCCAGTTCCTCGTCTGTTTTATCCCATGTCCAGAAGAAGTCGTTGTTGTACATTTCTTTGAAGTTAAGGCTGTTAAGCTTGTCGATGTAATCCTGTAATGTTTTCATGAATTTTCTCCTTATATAATTAAAATTTATCTGGTACAGAGAATATTAAGAAACCGTCATATTGATTTGTATGATTTTTCAATATTGCGTCAATATCGCAGATACTTAATTTTCGCTGTGCTGGTTATTTGTTAAAAGTACTATGTGTAAAGTGGAGGTATGGAGCAGACACATTGTAACAGCTGTCTGCTCCAAGGGTGTGCAGCTTGCGGAACGTTTACAGTTTCTGTAGTTCTGATAAACAGATATTTCCGGATTATTTACAGTAAGCAGTAGGAAGCGCTGCGTAAACAGCTGCACATCTTACCAGATCATCTTTCCATGTTTTCTCGTTTGGAGCGTGAGCCTGTGCCTCTGCGCCAGGTCCAAATCCGATGCATGGGATTCCGTTACGTCCCATAATGGAAACACCGTTGGTAGAGAATGTCCACTTGTCGGTAAGAGGACGGGCTTTTCTCATAGCTTCTGTCTCAGCATTGCCCATACGCTCTGTGCCATACAGATTGTGGTAAGCTTCCTCAAGAGCAGAAGTAACCTTGTGATCCTTCGGGATTACCCATGTTGGGAAATAGCACTCGATTGGATATACCAGCTCTGTCCAGGATGGACGGGAGTACTCATACATGGAAACCTTAACATCGTCACCATACTTTTTGACAGATGGAAGTGCGCGGATCTCATCCAGGCAGCTCTCCCAGGTCTCACCTGCTGTCATACGACGGTCAAGGGAAACGGCACAGGAGTCGGCAACTGCACAACGGCTTGGGGATGTGAAGAAAATCTCAGAAGTAGTAACCGTACCTCTTCCAAGGAAGTTTGCTTCTTCCCATTCCGGGTTATATTTCTTATCCAGCATTTTTACAAGACCTTTGATCTCGGTCTCATCTGCAGCATCATTTTCATTTAATGCACGAACATCCTGAAGGATGTCAGCCATCTTATAGATTGCGTTGTCGCCACGCTCAGGAGCAGAACCATGGCAGGAAACACCTTTTACATCAATACGGATCTCCATACGTCCGCGCTGTCCACGGTAGATACCGCCGTCTGTAGGCTCTGTGGAAACAACAAATTCCGGATGAACCTTGTCTTCGTTGATGATGTACTGCCAGCAAAGACCATCGCAGTCCTCTTCCTGAACAGTTCCTGTAACAACAACCTGATATTTGTCATTAAGAAGACCAAGATCTTTCATGATCTTAGCACCGTAAACAGCAGATACGATACCACCCATCTGATCAGAAGTTCCACGTCCGCCGATCTCAGTCTCAGTCTCAAATCCTTCATAGGGATCGAATTCCCAGTTGTTTCTGTTTCCGATACCTACAGTATCAATATGTCCGTCGAAACCGATGAGAGTGCTTCCAGTTCCCATATAGCCAAGGATATTTCCCATTGGGTCAATCTCAACTTTATCAAAGCCAAGCTTCTCCATCTCTTCTTTAATACGCATTACATGATCCTTCTCACCGCAGCTCTCGCCTGGAAAGTGAACCAGATCACGAAGAAATTTGGTCATATCTGCTTCATAATTTTGTGCAGCTTCTTTGATTTTGTTATAATCCATAACTTTTTACCTCCGTTTTTTGTAAAAAAGTATCATATTGTTATAAAAAATTATTTGCTTAATGATTCGGTTGTTCCGTATAAGCCATCCCATACGATCTCACGGTAACGAACTGGATCTGTATCACCTTCTGTGGAGATTACCAGAATGTTGGAATTCTCATCCAGCTTCAGGGCTTCTTTCAGATCTTTGGCATCTTCGTCATGAAGCGCTGTATATGCAAGCCCCAGCGGAACAGAACCAGATTCACCAGATATGATGTGTGGATCGTTTTCAAGAGGATTTGCATAAATACGTGTTGCCTTGGCACTCATCCAGTCTGGGCAGGATGCGAAGACGGTTACATGATTCTTCAGGATGTCCCATCCGATGGTATTTCCCTCGCCGCATGCAAGACCTGCCATAATGGTCTGAAGATCACCGGTTACATTTACCAGATTGCCGTCGGCCTGAACAGCAGAGCGGTAGAGGCAGTCGGCAGCACTTGCTTCACAGACAACCATTACTGGAGGATTTTCTTTATATTTGTGGGCAAAATATCCTACAACTGCACCTGCCAGAGAACCAACACCTGCCTGTACAAATACGTGTGTCGGGCGGTCAACGCCGTTCTCCTTCAGCTGTTTATCTGCTTCCAGTACCAGAGTGCCGTATCCCTGCATGATCCAGGATGGAATTTCCTCATAGCCGGCCCATGCAGTATCCTGAACAATGATGCCATGTTCTGTCTTAGCTGCTTCTGCGGCAGCCATTCTTACGCAGTCATCGTAATTTACTTCTTCGATGGTTACTTCGGCGCCTTCTTTAGCGATGTTGTCAAAACGTGTTTTAGTGGTTCCTTTTGGCATTCTGACTACGGCTTTTTGTCCAAGGCGTTTAGCAGCCCATGCAACGCCGCGGCCGTGGTTTCCATCTGTAGCAGTGAAGAAAGTAGCCTGTCCGAATTCTTCTCTTAATTTATCAGAAGAGAGAACATTGTAAGGAAGCTGGCTGATATCGCGGCCGAGTTCCTTCGCTATGTAACGTCCCATTGCATAAGAGCCTCCAAGAACCTTAAAGGCGTTTAATCCGAAACGATAGGATTCATCTTTGCAGTAGATGCCCTTTACTCCAAGATAGGAAGCAAGAGCGGAAAGCTTCTGCAGTGGTGTTACGGAGTACTGGGGGAAACTTTTGTGGAATTCATTTGCTTTGGTTACGTTCTCTTCGGACATCAGGTCCAGGAATTTATCATCAGATCCCGGAACATGATTGACCGTCCATTTCAGTCCGTCTGTCATGGTGAAAACCTCCTTCGTGGTTTTTGTTATTAGAGTACATCTTAACTACATTTTTGTTTTCCTTATAAGTATAATAACATAAATAAATCAATTTGCAATAGAAAAATACAAAAAAATTTAGCTTTCTCAAAAAATATTTAGTTTGATTGCAAGAGCCTTCTGATTGTGGTAAAATATAGGGTATGGCATTTGAAAAAAGCCGAAGAAAAATAATGAAAATACTTTTGAACCGGATGTATGGAGCGTGCAGATTGCTGGAATGATTTTTCAAACACGCTACGGGAAAGGAGCAAGATTTTATGGCAGTATTTCGTGCATTTAAAGCACTTAGACCTACAGAGGGAAAGGCAGCAGCAGTAGCTGCCCTTCCATATGATGTAGTGAATAGAGAAGAGGCAGCAGCCATTGGGAAAGAGAATCCGGATTCTTTTCTCCATGTAGACAGAGCAGAGATGGATCTGCCGGCAGAGACGGACCTCTATGATGCGAAGGTTTATCAGAAAGCGAAAGAGAACCTGCATAAGATGGAGGAGACTGGCGTTCTGGTTCAGGACCATAAGCCATGCTACTACATATATGAACTGGTACGCAAGGGGAAGGTTCAGACTGGAATTGCAGGCTGCGCTTCTATTGATGATTATCTGAATAATGTGGTGAAAAAGCATGAACTTACCCGATCAGATAAAGAGCTGGACCGAATCAATCATGTGGATGTATGTGATGCTAACACAGGCCCCATTTATCTTGCCTGCCGTTATACAGATGCGTTGAGTGCTCTTCTTGAGCAGTGGAAAAAAGAGCACAAAGCAGCCTATGATTTTACAGAAGAGGACGAGATCACACACCGTGTGTGGGTGATCGATGGGGACGAGGCGATTAGCCAGATCCAGGATGAGATGGAGAAGATCCCTGCACTTTATATTGCAGACGGACATCACAGAGCTGTCTCTGCAGTGAAAGTGGGACTGAAGCGACGTCAGGAGAATCCGGATTATACAGGGGAAGAAGCGTTTAACTATTTTCTTTCCGTTGTTTTTCCATATGACCAGCTTACCATTCTGGCATATAACCGTGTGGTGAGGGACTTGAATGGGCAGAGCGTGGAAGATGTCCTTGAGAAAATTAAAGAGAACTTCGACATGACGATTGTTCCAGGTTTTCCTGCAAAGCCAGTGGAGAAGCATTGCTTTGGTATGTATCTGGATGGTTTCTGGTATCTTCTGAAAGCGAAACCGGAGTTTTATGAGGGAAAAGATGTGGTTGGTCAGCTGGATTCCCAGATTCTTCAGGACGTGGTTTTAGGTCCGGTTCTTGGCATTGGTGATCCAAGGATTGACAAGCGTATTAAGTTTGTAGGCGGAAGTCATAAGTTAAGAGAACTTCAGACTCTGGCAGATGAGACCAGAGGCGTTGCGTTTGCGCTTTATCCTACTTCTATGGAAGATCTGATGCAGATTGCAGATGAGAGTAAGCTGATGCCGCCGAAATCCACCTGGTTTGAGCCGAAGCTGCGAAGCGGGATCTTTGTGCATAAGCTGAGAGGATGATAAAATGGAAACAGAAGAATTTATCTCAGGTTTTTGCAGAACCTGTAACGGCAGTCAGACAGTGTGCTGTGAATATGAAGAAAAAGATGGGAAAAGGATACTTACCTTTATGGACTGTGCCTATAAAAGATGTGTAAATCAGGGCGCCTGTGAAATTTATAAAGAAGCGCACCAGTTGGGAAGCGAGGAAGAGTAGCCGCAGCCTGCAGGCAGCAGACTGCAGAAAGCCTTTTTAAACACGCTCTAACGAACAGCAGGTAAAACTGGCAGAGGGTGTTCTGACTGGTTTTATAAAATAAGCCATATAATAACCAAATCCTGTAATGAGGAGACGGTATTATATGGCTTTTTTATAACATGTTTCCAATATGTTATTTTTGTTATAAAATATAAAGAAATAACTATAATATTACTTGTTTACATCAATATAACTATAAAGCGTATATTTAGAGATTCCAAAATAATTCGCTACTTTATCTCCGGACTTTGTAATAAGGAAAGCTCCGGAATCATTAAGAAACTGGATCGCAGTTACCTTATCCTCTTTATTCATGAGAGCTACCGGCTTGCCTACAAGCTTCACGGATTCTTCGATGAGACGATCCAGAAGATCGTTGACACTGTGAGTGATCTGCTTCGGCTTCTCTTCTTTGTTCTTCGGGGTGATCAGATCATCAAGGGCACTGTTGATCAGGGTCAGCTTGGTGATGTCGTAGTTGATGCCGAATACATAGTGAAGGCTGCCGTCATCGTCCTTTATATATGAAGTACTGCACTTCAAAATCTTGCCGTCTGCTGTTTTCATCAGGTAACCATTGTGGTCGGCTGGAGCACAGTCACTTCCCCGTCCTTTCTGGCGGATGCCGTCGAAAACTGCGTCCGATGGACCGTCACCTACATTTCGTCCGGTTACGTGTCCGTTTACAATATAGATAATGGAATGCTCCGGTTCTTTTGTCTTCAGATCATGGATGACGACCTCGCAGTCGTTCCCGAATTCTGCTGCGATATCCTGCGCAATCTGCTCTAAGACAGTTAATCTTCCCATATTTGTTCCCTCCTGTTTTGGATTTGATTTTTTTATTAAGAGCAGGAAAATCCTGCCATGGGTCGATGCCTGGAATCTCCGCATAGAATCCGGGCATCCTGTCTGTATTTATTACTGTTCACTGGGAGCGTTCCGCGAGGTGTTTTTTGTGAACAGAGTTCACAGAAAACCCGAGAATGTCGGCGCGAAATCATGCAAGGCATGATTTCTGTGCATCGCGAAGCGGGTTGCTGTGAATGTAGTGAACAGTAACCTGTATTCGTATGTTGCAGATAGTAACGAATGACTTACTATATTTATAATAGCATGTCAGAAAAAAAATAAAAAGACAATTTTACAAAAAAATTATTGAAGGCTTAAAAAAATTCGTATTTATTTTGTTGAAGATGGAAAATACATGTGGTATATTTACATTAAAATAAGATATGAGGTAAATAAAATTGGTTATTTTGTATAAATGCAAGTCAATGTGGAAGAAAAATAAATACAGGACTGGCTTGGGAATGGCAGATAACTACAGAAATGTGAAGGGAGGATCTGTTGTATGAAATATCTTTTGAAAAATGGAACCGTAATATCAGGTGCAGGCACAAGGAAACAGGATGTGTTGGTGGAAGGCGAAAAAATCATAAAAGTAGGAGAGGAGCTTTCACAGCCAGATGCCAAGGTGGTGGATGTATCCGGTAAGCTCCTTTTCCCGGGATTTATTGACGGACATACCCATTTTGACCTGGAGGTCGCAGGTACTGTAACAGCAGATGATTTCGAGACAGGAACAAGAGCGGCAATCCTTGGCGGAACCACTCTGGTTATTGATTTTGCTTCACAGGATAAAGGTGGACATACCCTGAAAGAGGGCCTTGAGAAGTGGCACAAAAAGGCTGACGGCAAATGCTCCTGTGACTATTCTTTTCACATGTCCATTGTGGAATGGAATGAGGAGACAAAGAAAGAAATTCAGGATATGATTAATGAGGGCATTACCAGCTTCAAGCTATATATGACTTACCCGGCAATGATCGTAGACGACGAGGATCTTTATAAGATCATAAAGGCCTTAAATGAAAAAGGCTGTTTCGCAGGCGTACATTGTGAAAATGCAGGCGTGATCGACGCATTGACCCAGGAAGCGAAAGCACAGGGAAAACTGGGTCCGGAGAATCATCCTCTTGTACGTCCGGATACCATGGAAGCCGAGGCAGTACACCGTCTTCTTGTAATTGCGAAGGAAGCAGGAGCTCCGGTCATGGTGGTGCATTTGACCAACCGCAAGGCATACGAAGAAATCATCCGTGCCCGGGAAAATGGTCAGACCGTATTTGCAGAGACCTGTCCTCAGTATCTTCTTCTGGACGACAGCGTTTATTCCAAACCTGATTTCGAAGGTGCCAAATATGTGTGCGCTCCGCCAATCCGCAAGAAAGCGGATCAGGATTGCCTGTGGAAAGCCCTGGCAGATGGAGATATCCAGACAGTAGCTACAGACCAGTGCAGCTTTACCCTTGCCCAGAAAGCAATGGGAAAAGCGGATTTTACCAAGATTCCAGGTGGCCTGCCGGGAGTTCAGACAAGGGGAACTCTTCTTTATACTTACGGCGTGCGCACCGGCAAAATTACAGTCGAGAAAATGTGCCAGCTTCTGTGTGAAAATCCAGCTAAGTTGTACGGTGTATATCCAAACAAAGGAGTTATCGCCGAAGGCAGCGACGCAGACATTGTAGTATTTGATCCGGAAAAAGAGAATGTGATCTCTGCGAAAACGCATGCCTATAATACAGATAACAACCCCTATGAGGGTTTTGAAGTCCATGGAGATATTGACAAAGTGTTCCTTCGTGGAAATCTTGCTGTGGATGAAGGAAAACTGGTGCAGGAGAAACTTGGAGCTTATATTAAGAGAGGGCTGAGACAGCCGCTGGCCTAGAGCCTGTTTGAAAAATCATGTCTTTTTACATATCCTGTCAGAAACAGTGCAGCGGCTCCGTCACATGTGGCATTACATGCTGCTGCAAAAGCATCATTCAGTGCAAAAACAGCGAACATCAGCGCCAAACCGGAATCTCCGAATTTCAGGATTCCGGTCAGGGTTCCCAGGGATACCATTACGGTTCCCCATGGAAGTCCGGGTGTGCCAATGGAACAGGTGGCAAGCAAAATACTGAAGATCACCATAGTTCCCGGTGCAGGAACAGAGCCGTACAGAATACGGGAGATCATCATAGCGAAGAATACCTCTGCAAGCACAGAACCACAGTGATGAATCTGGGTAAAAAGAGGAATTGCCTCTTTGATAAGCTCGGAATCAAGCGGCACACATTTGTCAGCTGCTTCCTGTGAATATTTTTCCACAGCTGTGGAAGAATGGGTTCTTAAAGCCATTTTACAGATCGGTATATAATTTTTCAAAATTCCCCATGCCTTTTCTCCGGCATAAGATCCTGCAATATGATACAGAACCAACACCCAGACCATATAAGCCGGAATTATAATAATAAGTGCCAGAAGCAACAGTGGCAGATACTTGATGAAATATCCCTGATAAGCCAGTGTACATAGAGAAAGCCCGATATAAGCAGGCAGCAGTGGAAGAAGAATCCTGGACATCAGGGAAAGGGTGATTCCCCGAAACTCCTGCAAAAGCTCTTTGGTTCGCACTGCATTGGTCCAGCAGGCACCAAGGGCAAGCAAAATAGCAAGTACTAACGCGCTCAGTGCAGAAACCGGTGCTGGAATGGGAAGCTCAAACAAGGTATCCGGCAAGAAGCGGAAAGATAAACTGTCTGTGGATACCGGAAGTTTTGGAATGATCAGATATCCAAGAACGGATGCGAAAGCTGCGGCTCCAAGCATGGAAAAATAAGTGATCCGGACAATTGGCGCGGTGACTGGTGTGGGAGCTTTTTTTACGGAAATAATGGAAGATGCCACAAGACCGATAATGATCAGCGGTGCCAGAAAGGTGATTATCTGACTTAGCACATAACGGGCTGTAACCACCAGATTCAAAGCCCCGGAGGTCAGTCCCATAGTTCTTGTGGCATTTAAAAACAGGCCTGCAAGGAGGCCGGGTATACTGACTGCCAGAATCCGAATGGGAAAACTGGCCATAATTCTTTTTTTCTTCATTGTGAAAATTCCTCCGGATGTATTATAATATATAGGAATGAAAGGTGCAATGAAATTTTAACCGCTGCATCATCCTCTTGCCAATAAAAGGTTACTGTTCACTCCGTGACCAGTAACGCGCTTCGCGATGCACAGAAATCATGCATTCGCATGATTTCGCGCCGCAATTCTCGGGTTTTCCGTGAACTTTGTTCACAAAAAACACCTCGCGGAACGTTACCGGTGAACAGTAACAATAAAAGGGATTGATTAAAGAATGCCTGGTAATGATGGCAGGAAGGGATGGGTAGTTGATATGACAGGATGGAGTGAAAAATCATGTATAATAAAATTTATCAGATTCTTGATGAAAAAGGCAGGGCAAAAACTGGAATTTTTCTGGATGGACCATATATGGGAAAGAAGTGCATTTTGAAACCAGAAACGGTTATTAGAGAAGAAAACTGTGGTGAAGCTGCTGAAAAAAAATCAGGTGTACAGCTGATCCCCGAGAAAACGGAAGATGCTTCCATATGGGATAATTATCTGAATATTCTGAGTGAGACGAAAGAGACAAAAGTGACAGAAGCAGACGGTCACCGGCTTTTCGTAGAAGATTACCGCAAGAATCCAAGGCTTGTGATCTTTGGCGGCGGTCACGTATCCCAGCCTACTGCTCATCTGGGAAAAATGCTTGGTTTCCATGTAACGATCATGGATGACAGAGAATATTTCGTGACAAAGGAGCGTTTTCCAGAAGCAGACCAGCTGGTCTACGATGATTTTAAAGAACTGGATAAGTACATTACGCCTTACGATAACACTTATTATGTAATCCTTACCAGAGGCCACATTGGTGATGCAGACTGCCTTCGCAGGCTTCTCCATCGTCCCTACGAATATCTTGGCATGATCGGTAGCAAAAACAAAGTGCGGATCACCAGGGAAAATCTTCTAAAAGAAGGTTACACTCTGGAGCAATTGGACGAAGTCCATGCACCAATCGGAATTCCTCTTGGCGGGCAGCTTCCGGAGGAAATTGCAGTGAGCATTATGGCAGAGATTATTAAGGTAAAAAATCAGCATTATTCCGCATACTGTGATGAAAAAGTAGAGACAGCAGTTCTGGAAGGTCGTCATGGTGTCATGGTCACTATCGCAGAGAAATCCGGCTCTTCTCCAAGAGGAGTAGGAAGCAAAATGTTCGTAGAACCATCCGGACACATTACAGGAAGCATTGGCGGCGGCAAAGTAGAGTACGAAGCCATCAATCATTGTAAAGAAGTAAAAGAAAAAGAAGTAAAACACTATGCCTTAACAGCAGACGGCCAGGACAGTCTTGGAATGATCTGCGGCGGACAGGTGACGGTGGTATTTGAGCGGGTATAAGTTATGGAATGGGAAAATGTTCCTATAACACGTACAAGATCACATTGTAAACCAATAAGAATTCAGGCTGGCTTCTACAGAAGATATGTGGACCAGCCTGTTTTCTTTGAGTATATAAAATATAAATGTGATGGCACTGCTAAAAAAGAAATCAATCCCTGTCCGCTCCGACAGACAATTCCCCAAACTTAAAATTATCTAAATACCATAGATTTACAATTCGTGTCATTTTCTGGCGTTTCGTGACAGAATTATTGAAATAATTTCCGACTTTTTTATAATGAGAATAACAAATGGGAGTACATCAAATGGGAGTACATTAAATGGAAAAGGAGGGATGTCGTGTATTGTATTGCTATATTGACTGATCAGAAACAGGAAGGACAGAACTGTGCGGAATATATCAGAAATTACTGTACAGAAAAGAAAGTTTTTCCATTGATTGAAATCTATCAGGACCAGGAACAATTTTTTGAGTGGACACGAAAAACAGTACCGGCAGTGGTGTTTCTTGCATTACCTGGTGTGTCCGGTCTGAATGCGGCAGAACATCTTCGTTCCCTGTATCCCAAATGTGGGATCATCTGGTGCAGTGATCTTGATTTTTCGCTTCATGCGTTCAGGATGCGGATAGAATATTTTTTTATGAAACCTATGGAAGAGCAAAAAATAAAAGAAGGACTTTCCATTTGGTTTGAACGCAGCAAGGTAATATGATAAAAACACTCAGGAGGAAAACAATATGAAGAAAAGAGCTTTAATTCTTGCAATGATCACTTTTATAGCTGCTGCAACATCTGAATCATCAATAAATATGGTACGTGCAGAAGAAACACAGACGGAGGAAAATACAGCTCAGACATCAGAACTGCCCATAAAGACACTTACACAGAAGGTTATTGACGAGAATCCTTATATGGCAGCAAGTGATTCCAATATTCATCATGACTGCTACAATACAGATTCCACAGACGAAGTATTACCGGTAGGCATTTATTCAGAAATCAATGTTTCTTATGAAAAAACCAATGCAAATGCGTCTCCTGCTATCTTTTTCGATTCCTATGGACATGCAGTGGTTCCGTTGCTTGGTGGACTGGCAATTCGTGATATCAATGCAGAGGAAACACAGACACTGGGATATTTTTCTCCAAAACAGCATGACAATGGAGAATATCTGATCCAGAGCTCCTATTCCTTTGTAGATGAGAGTAACCGTCTGGTGTGTCCGACCAATAATAACCATGTGCTGATGCTGAAAGCAACAGATGAAGACGGAAACGTACTTCCGGAATTTGAGAAAGTGCTGGATATTGATATTAAAGCAGCGGCAGAGGCAGCACTTGGAAAAACACTGGATCAGAATCTTCTTGCTGTAGTGTTTGACTATGAAGGAAATCTCTGGTTTGCAACCGGAGGATTCCGTATTTACCCTGACAGGAAACAGCAGGGTGCTATGGGCTATATTTCCCGTACAGCTATTGATGCCATTTTAAATGGAGAGGAAACTGATCTGTCAGAGGCAGTCTTCGTATATGAGCTGGCTCCGGGAGAGGGTGCAGAGAATGGAATTGCAGCATCCAAGGATGGAGCAGTGATCCTGACGAATCAGAACTGTTATCTGCTGCAGGCGGACAATGGAGTGAAGAAAATCTGGAAAACTCCTTACGAGAGTGCTGGTGCGAAAGAAAGCAAAGAAGGGGATGAAACAACTGGCGGAGGTCTTGCCTGGGGCAGCGGATGCTCTCCATCCCTTACAAAAGATCTGGTGATGTTTACCGATAATCAGGAGACCGTAAATCTCCTTGCTCTGGATATGAAAACAGGAGAAGTTGTTGCAAGTCTTCCTGTGATCGATGAACTTCCGGAGGGCAGCCAGGTATCTGTTGAAAATTCTGCGATCGTATATGATAACGGTGCAGGAACCGTAAGTACCATCGTATGTAACTGGTTTGGTGCAGGAAGTGCCAACCTGGGAAAAGAGGACAGTGATTCCTCCATTCAGAGTTATACCAATATTTATGATGAAAATTGGTTGAAACAGGGAAATAAAATGATCACGCCGGGTGTGGAACGCGTAGATACGATTAAGACTGAGGATAGATATGAAATGAAGAGTATCTGGTGCAGAAGTGATCTGTCAGATACTTCCATGATGAAATTATCTACGGCAACCGGATATATCTACGGATATGTACAGAATCTGGAAACCGGTATGTGGCAGTATATTATACTTGATTTTGAGACCGGTGAAACTGTTTTTTCCATGGATGTTGCCAGCAAGCCTATGTACAACAACATGGCTATCGGAATGTATGCCGGAAACAGCGGAAATTCACTTTACTGTCCTACCGGTTATCTGGAACTTCTGAGACTTCAGGACAGATTCGTTTATCTGCCGGAAATGCCTTATCGTAGGGTTGATCTGGATCAGGCGATGCGCAATGTGTTAAGCCAGGAGAAATTTGCGGCAGATGGTGGTCTGGGAGATGTGGAAGGATGGCTGAATACGATCACAATTGAGAACGTACATCCGAATACAACCGTTGCAATACGTATGAAAGGAATCTCTGGGGAAACAGGTTCTCTGAAGCTGTATGCATACGGCACAGATGGTACCTTGAAAGAAGTTCCGGCAGAGAAATGGCATATCCAGACAGAAGATGGTGAAACACCGGATACATTATCCGAAGATGTACTGTATGAGGTACACATGACTGTGGAAGATGGCGGTGACTTTGATCTCAGTGAAACGGAAAAGGAGATTAAGATATCTGCTGTTCTGGGAATCTGAAGGATATGCTTTATTGCAAAGATACACTTAGGGGTTGCATAATTTGTAATAATACTGTATATTAATTGTAACGATTCGCGAAATGAGTCTGTTTTTGTAATATTATTTAAAAGAAGATGAATCAATTCAAAGCACCATTGCTTTGTAAAGGAGGAACTATATTATGAAAAAAGCAGGTTTGGCCGTTTTGCTTCTGGGCGCAGCGCTTTGCATCCCTGGATGTGGATTTGAGGAAGGTGCAGGAGCAAGCGTTACAGTTATACAGGCAACCCCGACCCCTATTCCAACACCAACCCCTGAGGCAACTCCTACACCAGAAGTTACTCCTACTCCAGAACCAGTTGTAGAGCAGACTGCAAGCGGTGTGAATGTAACTAAGCAGGATGGTACATATGTTGCGAATGCAGATATTAACCTTCGTGCAGATGCAAGTGCAGATGCTACCTGGATCGCAGGTGTAACAAGCGGTACACAGCTTACAAGTACAGGTGTATGCGACAATGGCTGGATTGAGGTTTCCTATGAGGGACAGACTGCTTATGTATCCGGTGATTATGTAAGTGCAGTGGCAGCTGACGGTGCAGCCGCAGATGGAACTGCTGATCAGGCAGCTACAGAAGGAAGTGCAGATGCTGCAGCTGATGAGGCTGTCGCAGGCTGACAGGCTAGAAATTTAAGAGATGAAATGATGACATGAAAAACGCTATGTAAATGGATGATATTATCGTTTGCATAGCGTTTTTTGAGTACTAAAGAAATTCCCTCCTGCCATGAAATGGTAAGAGGGAGATTTCTGAATATATCAAATCAAATTATTCCGGATAAATCAGTCTGTCTGGTTTGATATCATACAGCACTTCATTCAGGAACTTCTTAGCCAGATATTTCGCCATTCCAAGGTTCATATCCAGATAATTTCCACAGTCTTTCGGGGAAGCACCAGGAACCTCGCCCTGGAAATCACGGATAAACTCAAAGGTTTCAACCATAAGCGGAACAATATCCTTAGATTCATAATCTCCGTTCAGCAGCAGATAATTGCCGGTACGGCAGCCCATTGGTCCCCAGTAGATCATCTTCGGTCCGAATTCCTTGTGGTTGCGAAGAAAAGTAGCAGCAAGATGCTCAATGGTGTGAAGCTCTGCTGTGTTCATAACAGGCTCCTCATTTGGGGAAGTCATACGAATGTCAAAAGTGGTGATCACACTATTTCCAACCGGATCCTTGCGGGAAACGTAAACGCCTGGCTGAAGTTTGATGTGATCTATTGTGAAACTGGTAATCTTTTCCATAAAAAAGACCTCGCTTTCTGATAAATTCTTTCTTGATTTTAGCAGACAATACAAGCTGTGGCAAGACAAAGAAAAAGAAATTGAACAATCTGTGAAAACAATTGTTTTTTACGTGATTTTCGTTATAATAGAAAAAGATGGCATCAAGAATTGGAGGCATAAAATCATGAAAAAAAGAAAAATTCTGGCAATGCTGATGGTGGCAGCTCTTTCCGCAGGAATGCTGGCAGGCTGTGGTTCAGATAATACGAAAGAGGAAAGCAAGAGCACAGAAGCAGCAGATACTAAAGAGAGCACAGAAGAAAATAAAGACACAGAAGAAACAAAAGAGGAAAGTACAGATGAGAGTGCTGACCAGTCAGAAGGAACGGAGGAAGAAGTTTCCGGCTTTACAGACGGTTCCGGGGATGGAGAAGATACAGATACAGCAGACGATACCAGCACTGTTCTGGATACTTCAGAGCCTCTTACCGGTCTTCATCATGCAGAGATTGAGGTGAAGGACTACGGCACCATTAAGGTGGAACTGGATGCGGACACAGCACCTATCAGTGTAACCAACTTTGTGAAACTGGCACAGGAGCATTTCTATGACGGACTTACTTTCCACCGTATTATTGATGGATTTATGATCCAGGGCGGAGATCCGGAAGGAACCGGAAGAGGAGGCTCTGATGAGACTATTAAGGGCGAGTTTTCTGAGAATGGCGTAAAGAACGATATTTCCCATGAGAGAGGTGTGATCTCCATGGCAAGATCCTCAGACCCGGACAGTGCAAGCTCCCAGTTCTTTATCGTACAGTCTGACAGTACCTATCTGGATGGACAGTATGCCGCTTTCGGACATGTGACAGAAGGCATGGACATTGTTGACCAGATCTGCAAGGCTGCAAAGCCTACAGATAACAATGGAACTATTTCTGCAGATGAGCAGCCGGTGATGACAAGCGTTACCATTATAGATTGATAAAGTACAGTTTGAGAATACCGAAGATAAAACACCCCTTTGGCAGACACAAATAATTGTAGTCTGTCTAAGGGGTGTTTTTTGAGTAAATACATGGGAAAAAGTTGTTGCTTTTTGTATACAAGTTACAGTTTGACTACAAGTACGGGCATAGGCGGATGATTAGGCCGGTTGTAATATTCTGTTTTAATAACCAGAAATTTCCTGGAATCCAGCACCTTCAGCCATTTCAGCAGTGCATCCCGTTCCTCAAACCCGGAATCTCCGCCGCTGTAGATACACAGCATCAGGATCCCGCCCTTTTTCAAAAGGGACAGGGATACGGTAAGTGCCTGAATACTGGATTCTGCCCTTGTGGCAAGAGTATGATCGCCCTTCGGCAGATAGCCGAAATTGAATACAATGCAGCTTACACTCACAGGCTCTGCGTATTTTCCCATATTTACGTGGGAATCCAGAAACAGTTCATAATTGTGAGGGGCATTTTCTTTTTCAAGCCGCTCTCTTGTATTGGCAAGTGCCATTTCCTGAATATCGAAAGCGAGTACATGCCCTTTTTCCCCACAAAGACGGGAAAGAAGCAGAGTGTCATTTCCGTTACCCATGGTGGCATCAATGCAAAGCTCTCCCTCTTTTACATGCTCTGAGATAAAGTGGGCGCACCACTGTGTGATCTGGTAGTTCATAATGGTTCCTTTCTTTTGTAGTATCCTTATTATCAAAGACGAAAACAGATGGCAAAATTTCCCGCAAAGTGGGGTGTGCACGTTACGGGAAGGATTTTTTTACATGCTCTGGAATGGCTGTTAAAAGTCCAAGGCTATTATAACAGATAATAAAACAAAGAAAAGATGCATATAAAGGTAAATTATGTATGAAAAGCTGAACATATAAAAAATACATTGCATTCATACGTCTCTTTGCATTATAATAAGCGGTACGGACAAAAGGTATAAAATAACAGATGAATTTTGTCCAAAAGATTTCAAAGAGAGATGAGGGAAGATAATGTTAGAGGGAAAGACAGTTCTTCTGGGAGTTACTGGAAGTATTGCAGCATATAAGATCGCATATCTTGCAAGTATGCTGAAGAAACAGCAGGCAGACGTTCATGTGCTAATGACCAGAAATGCCACTAATTTTATTAATCCCATTACTTTTGAGACACTTACCGGGAATAAATGCCTTGTGGATACCTTTGACCGGAATTTTCAGTTCCAGGTAGAGCATGTGTCCATTGCGAAAAAGGCTGACGTTGTGATGATCGCACCGGCAAGTGCCAATGTGATAGGCAAGCTGGCTCATGGAATTGCAGACGACATGCTTACAACCACCATTATGGCATGCAGATGCAAGAAATTTATTTCTCCGGCGATGAACACCAATATGTTTGAGAACCCCATTGTTCAGGATAATCTAAAAATCCTGGAGCATTATGGATACGAAGTGATCGATCCTGCTGTGGGCTATCTTGCATGTGGCGATACCGGAGCAGGAAAAATGCCGGAGCCGGAGACTCTTTTAAACTATATTTTGAGAGAGTGTGCCTGTGAGAAGGATATGAAAGGGCTGAAGGTGCTGGTTACCGCCGGTCCTACCCAGGAAGCAATTGATCCTGTCCGTTATATTACCAACCATTCTTCCGGCAAGATGGGCTATGCCATTGCAAAAATGGCTATGCTGCGCGGAGCAGATGTCACACTGGTGAGTGGACGTACTGCACTTACACCGCCGCCATTTGTAAGAGTGGTTCCGGTGGTAACAGCCAGAGATATGTATGAAGCTGTAACCTCTGTCAGTCAGGAACAGGATATTATCATTAAAGCAGCAGCAGTGGCAGACTATCGTCCGGCCAGTGTGAGCGATGAGAAAATCAAAAAGAAAGACGATGACATGTCCATTGCCCTTGAGAGAACAGATGACATTCTGAAATATCTTGGAGAGCACAAACCGGATGGACAGTTTCTCTGTGGCTTTTCCATGGAAACAGAGAATATGATCGGTAATTCCAGAGTCAAACTTACCAGGAAAAATCTGGATATGGTAGCTGCCAACAATGTAAAAATGGCAGGTGCCGGATTCCAGGGGGACACCAATGTTCTGACTCTGATTACACAGGATGAGGAAGTATCACTCCCGCTAATGAGCAAGGAGGATGCAGCCGGTAAGATCCTGGATAAAATACTGCTTGAGAGAGTTCGCAGATAGTTATTTACAGGCTGTCATTTTGATAGCATTTATAAATCTTTTGCGAAGCCGCAGGCAGTGGCACTGGTGTTATATTCGCAGATTGTATTTTGTAAATCTGGACAGAGGATAACACATTTTTCAGAGTGGCGGGTAAATACCAAAAAAACATGCCCGCTGTTCCATACCGTATTGTATCCCTGGGTCTGAACAGGCTCTAATATAGGGAACGATAACAAGGAGGACAATATGAACAAAAAATTTACAACATCTCAAATCACCTTACTGGGCCTTATGATCGCAATTCTGCTTCTTATGGCTTACACACCTCTTGGATACCTGAATATCGGGCCTCTTGCAATCACCTTTAATATTATTCCGGTTGCCGTCAGCGCAATTACAATGGGACCTGTAGGCGGAGCCATCGCGGGAGCCGTATTCGGACTTACCAGCTTTGGTCAGTGTATCGGCATTGGAGGTACCAGCCTTATGGGTGTTACCTTATTCGGAATCAATCCATTCCTGGCGTTTGTTCAGAGATTTATTCCAAGACTGGTTGACGGACTTCTTCTTGGATATATTTTCCGGGGAGTCCGCAGGAAATCAAAAAATATTTATCTTTCCTGTGCTGTAACAGGATTTCTTTCCGCATTTTTAAATACTCTGTTTTTTATGGGGTTATTGGTTTGCCTTTTTGGAAATACCGAGTATGTACAGGGACTTATGGGTGGAAAAAACGTGATTCTGTTCATCTGTACATTTGTAGGAATCAACGCAGTATGTGAAATGCTTTCCGCTACCGTTATCACAGGCGCTGTAGGTGCAGCCCTTTACAAGGCAAGGCTTCTTCCGGAAACAGAGAAGAAATCTGAGAAAGTGGTAAAAACAGCAGAAGTTTAAGAAAATTGAAAACAGACAGACTGTTTGCAAAAATGGCCGCTGATTGCGGCTGAAAGCAGTCTGGCTGATGATAGAGAAATCATGGAGGAAAAAATGATTTTAGCAATTGATATTGGAAACACAAATATTGTGGTTGGCTGCATTGATTCAAAGCAAACCTATTTCATTGAGAGACTTTCCACTGTCCGTACAAAAACAGAACTGGAATACGCAGTTGACCTGAAGACAGTTTTGGATTTATATCATATTAAGCGGATTGATATTGAAGGCTGCATTATTTCCTCTGTAGTACCGCAGATTACCAATGCCGTGAAGCTTGCAGCTGAAAAGGTTCTGAAAAAAGAACCTATGGTATTGGGACCAGGTGTAAAAACAGGACTGAATATCCTGATGGATAATCCCGGACAGCTTGGAGCAGATCTTGTAGCAAATGCAGTTGCAGGAATTCATGAATATTCTCTTCCACTGGCAATTATTGATATGGGAACTGCAAGTACGGTAAGCGTAGTAGATGAGAAGAAGCATTATGTGGGAGGCATGATTTTTCCCGGAATGGGAGTGTCCCTGGATGCCCTTACTGCCCGTGCTTCTCAGCTTAGCGGAATCAGTATTGAAGCACCGAAGCGCATCATTGGAAAAAATACCATTGAATGCATGAAAAGCGGTGTGATTTACAGCAATGCAGCAGCCCTTGACGGAATTGTTGACAGAATTGAAGAAGAGCTTGGTCAGAAAATTACAGTTGTTGCAACTGGTGGTCTTGCCCGTAAGATTATCCCACATTGCAAGCGGAAGATTTTGCTGGATGAGGATCTTTTGTTAAAAGGTTTGCTCATTATATATGAGAAGAACAGAAAAGAATTATAAGCTTTCTGAGAATGAAAAATGAGACAGGTCAGAACTTCACGGTTATGAGGTTCTGACCTGTTTTGCCCGAATTCGGTTGCCGTTAGGAACGATGAAAGGCATCTGCAAAATCTTCTGGGACAGGGGCAGTCATACACATGTTTTCTCCTGTAACAGGGTGAGCAAATTCCAGCTGAAAGGAGTGCAGGGGCTGTCTTTTTATAATTCTGTAATCTGGATTGTAGAGAAAGTCTCCTGGCAGCGGATGTCCAATGTACTTCATATGCACACGGATCTGATGAGTGCGTCCGGTTTCCAGATGGAGCTCGATGAGAGAGTAGGAATGATAGGTGTCTAATCGCTCATAATGTGTGACCGCACTTTCCCCATTTGCGAAATCCACCTGTCTTTCGATGGTGGAATCTGCTGCGCGCCCGATAGGCGCATCAATAGTTCCTTGCTCTGGTGCGATTCCCTGTACAATTGCCAGATAGGTACGCCGGATCTGACGCTGTTTCATCTGGGCAGAGAGAACTGCTGCACTATAAGGATTTTTCGCCAGGATCAGGGCTCCTGTGGTGTCTCTGTCCAGACGGTTGATGCAGCGGTAGACGAAATGCTGTCCTTTTTCTTTAAAATACCAGGCAACTCCATTCGCCAGTGTATTATCATAATTTCCAATGGAAGGGTGCACAGGCATGTCTGCCGCCTTATTTATGACTAAAATATCTTCATCTTCATATAGAATAGAAAGGTCCATTCTCACAGGCAGGATATTCTCAGTGTTGTCCGCTTCCGGAATATGTATGTGAAGAGAATCTCCGACCTGAAGAACTGATTTCCCAAATCCCCGCTCACCATTTAGCTGAATCGCATTTTTATCTGCCTTCATGGAAGATAAAATTCCCCGGGAAAAGCCCTTGTTCCTGAGAAAATCAAGAAGCTGCATTCCTTCCTGCTCTGGCTGTATCGTGTATGTAAGAATTCTGTCCAAGGTGTTCCTCCTGAAATTGTATTAAAATTATGTTGAAACATAAGGATTGTGCGTAATTAAATACTGTATTTTTTTCGCTCAAGGTGTATAATAGCACAGAAAATATTTGCATGGAAGTATCTGAAGCAGTTTTATGAGATATACATCCATGCGACAGGAACTATTTATATATTTAAGGAAAAAGAGAAAACATATGAAACAACAGCAACATCTTTTTACAAACAAAATGCTCCGGGCGCTTCTTGTTCCTATTATTATGGAACAGCTATTAAATGCCTTGATGGGTACGGTAGATACTATGATGGTCAGCAATGTAGGTTCTGCGGCCATTTCCGCCGTTTCTCTTGTGGACTCCATCAATGTATTGATCATTCAGGCCTTTTCTGCACTGGCAGCAGGAGGTACCATTATCTGTACCCAGTATCTTGGCCAGAAGAATCACGAGATGGCAAACAAATCAGCCAGGCAGGCACTTTTTATTATAACGGCTATTTCTGTTTTCATCGTTGTGCTTGGACTTGCTTTCCGTGCACCGCTTCTTAGCTTTATTTTCGGAAAAGTAGACGCGGATGTTATGAAGAATTCCATGGTATATTTCTTTTATACTGTGCTGTCCTATCCTTTTATTGCGCTTTATGATGCCGGAGCATCCATTTTCCGTGCACAGGAAAACACCAGAGGACCGATGGTAATCTCCATTATTTCCAATGTGATGAATATTGTGGGAAATGGAATCCTGATCTGGGTATTTCATATGGGAGTTGCCGGAGCCGCCATTTCTACACTGGTATCCAGAATTTTTTGTGCAGTGGTAGTGCTTTATCAGCTTAGAAAAGACAGGCAGCCAATTGTGGTACGTGATTATCTGAAAATCCGTCCGGATGGAAAAATGATTGGCAGGATTCTTGCTCTTGGTATTCCTTCTGGTATAGAGAACAGCATGTTCCAGCTTGGAAAGCTGGCAATCCAGTCTACAGTCTCTACGCTTGGAACCACTGCAATTGCAGCCCAGGCTATGACCAATATGCTGGAGATGTTAAATGGAACAGCTGTAATTGGTGTTGGAATCGGACTTATGACAGTAGTGGGACAGAGCCTTGGAGCCGGAAAAAAAGACGAGGCAGTTTATTATATGAAGAAACTGATGATCTTTTCCGAAGTCTTTCTCATCGCCTGCTGTGCAGTGGTATATGTCCTTGCACGGCCGATTACCATGATTGGTGGAATGGAAGCTAAAAGCGCTGAAATGTGTCTTGATATGATGTTCTGGATCACCATTGTGAAACCAATCGTATGGATGTTTGCGTTTATTCCGGCTTACGGCATGCGTGCGGCAGGAGATGTGAAGTTTTCCATGATTACTTCCTGCATTACTATGTGGACCTTCCGCTTTTGCCTGTGCGTTTATCTGATCCGGGTATGTGGCATGGGACCGATGGCTGTCTGGATCGGAATGTTCACAGACTGGACGGTACGTGCGATCGTGTTTGGTCTGCGGTTTAAGAGTGGAAAATGGATGGAACATAAAGTTGTGTAAAAGGTAACTGCAAAAGGTAACTGCAAAAGATAAGGAAAGCGATCCCCTTTTATTGACTTTTAAATGGCAAAATTATATAATGTAACGGATAAAAACAGGGAAAAGCATGATCAGGAAGCCAGGTGTAATTCCTGCACAAGTCCGTTACTGTACAGTCAGATACTGGTTGCTTTTTCAGAAACAGGATTTCCTGCGGCAACCGGGATAAGACTGATAGGAAAGAAGCTTTGTTGTCAGGACAGGGCTTCTTTTATTTACGTAACAGATGGGGCGGACGTGAAGATTGCCGTCACAATCCCGGAAACCCGCATAGCGGGTTCCTCATAGCTTTGGAGGCAAGAAACATGGAACATAAGACAGGATTGGAAGATTATTATGTGATTCGCGGACAGAAGAAAATGCGTTTTGGCTATACTACAGGTTCCTGCGCGGCAGCAGCTTGCAAGGGCGCCTGCCTGATGCTTCTGGGAAAAGAAAAGTTAACATCTGTACCGCTTATGACTCCCAAGGGAATCCTCCTTGACCTGGAACTGCATGACATTCAGATCAGTGAAAATCAGGTTACCTGTGCAGTGAAAAAAGATGCCGGAGATGATCCGGACACAACAAATGGCATTCTTGTGTATGCTACAGTGTGGAAGACGGATACTGCCGGAATCGTCATAGATGGCGGAGTGGGCGTAGGCAGAGTTACAAGACCCGGGCTCTCCCAGAAAGTAGGAGAAGCTGCGATCAATTCTGTTCCTCGTGCCATGATCCTTCGAGAAGCAGAAGAAGCTGCAGTTTCCCATGACTATGAGGGAGGGCTGAAGGTTGTGATTTCTGTTCCGGAAGGTGTAGAGATCGGCAAGAAGACCTTTAATCCCAGGCTGGGAATCACAGGGGGAATTTCCATTCTTGGAACCTCCGGAATTGTGGAGCCTATGAGTGAAAAAGCTCTTGTAGAAAGCATTCATGTGGAAATGAAGCAGCACTTTACCCAAGGCGAGAAGTACCTTCTTGTGACTCCGGGAAACTATGGGGCAGATTATCTGCGTGAGCACATGACCTTACCTTTCGAACGAAATATTAAGTGCAGCAATTATGTGGGAGAAACCATTGATATGGCTGTGGATATGGGAGTGAAAGGAATCCTGTTTGTGGCCCATATTGGCAAGTTTGTAAAGGTAGCAGCAGGAATTATGAACACCCATTCCCACAGTGCAGATGCCCGTATGGAAGTGCTTGCAGCCAATGCCCTCAGAGTGGGAGCGGATGGAGATACTGCAAGAGATATCCTGAATTGCAATACCACAGATGATGCCCTTGATATTTTGCACGAAAAAGGCCTTTTAGAGCCTGCAATGCAAGAAATTATGGAAAGAATCCAGTTTTATCTGGATCACCGTTCTTATGAACAAATTAAGCTTGGTGCGGTTGTTTTTAACAATGTATATGGATATCTGGGAAAAACAAGAGATGCCGGTGAACTGATTCAGGAAATTCAAAAGCAGGATGAAATGCTTAAACTTCAAATGTAAGCGGGATGATAGAGTGTGCAGATTGCAGGCATGGACAGTATGTTGCAGGGCATTTTTACGAATAAAGATATGTTCAGTTTATGAGAGCAAAAAATAAAAACAGAGTAGTTATGTTTAAAAACTATTTCAGAAAGAGAGATCTATGACAGGAAAATTATATGGCGTAGGAGTTGGCCCAGGGGATCCGGAGCTGATCACTTTAAAGGCCTTAAGACTTACAAAGGAAGCAGATATACTGGCTTTTCCAGGGGAAAACCCAAAAGAATCTGTAGCATACAGGATCATGAAAGGTGCGTATCCGGAAATTGACAGCAAACAGATGATTTCCCTGCCAATGCCCATGATCAAAGACAGAGAAGAACTGAAACGTGTTCATGATGAAGGAGCAAAAATAATTGCAGAATGGCTTGAGAAAGGAAAAAATGTAGTATTTCTTACCCTGGGAGATCCAACCGTATATTCTACATACATTTATGTTCATAAAAGGGTGGAGCAGCTGGGATATGCAACGGAAATCATCAGCGGCATTACATCCTTTTGCGCAGTCAGTGCCAGATTTAATGAAGGACTGGTGGAAAAATCCCAGCAGCTTCATGTAATCCCTGCCTCCTATCAGATAGAAGAAGCATTAAAGCTTCCAGGAACGAAGGTTCTGATGAAAACCGGCAAAAAAATGCAGGAAGTAAAAGCACAGATCAAAGCATCTGGTAACAAAGCCGAGATGATCGAAAATTGCGGAATGCCAGATGAGAAAATTTATAGAAGTGTGGAAGAAATTCCAGATGATGCAGGTTATTATTCGTTGATCATTGTGAAGGAAAAGTAAGATAATGTAAATGAAAACCAATGTAGGCAGAGTAAAAATTTATTAAAGCAAGAATTATAAAACTTTGCCGCATAATAAAAATTATAGTGAAAAAGGAGAGAAAGCCATGATTCATTTCGTAGGAGCAGGTTCCGGAGCACCGGATCTGATCACCGTAAGAGGAAAGAAATATCTGGAAGAAGCAGACGTAGTTATTTATGCAGGATCTCTGGTAAATCCAAAACTTCTGGAGTACACAAAGGATATTTGTACTATTTATAACAGCGCAAAGATGACACTGGAAGAGGTGCTTTCTGTTATGGAAAAGGCAGAAGCAGCAGGCAAGACAACAGTAAGACTCCACACAGGTGATCCCTGTATTTATGGTGCCATCCGTGAGCAGATGGATGTGCTGGATGAGAAGGGAATTGCTTATGATTACTGTCCTGGTGTCAGTGCATTCTGCGGTGCGGCAAGTGCTTTAAATCTGGAATATACGCTGCCAGATATTTCCCAGAGCGTGATCATCACCCGTATGGAAGGAAGAACTCCGGTTCCGCCAAAGGAAAGCATTCAGTCCTTTGCTGCCCATCAGGCAACTATGGTTGTTTTTCTCAGTACAGGAATGCTGGAAGAACTGAGCAGAAGACTGATCGAAGGCGGTTATACGGCAGATACTCCTGCTGCGATTGTGTATAAGGCAACCTGGGAGGATGAGAAGAAATTTGTGTGCACAGTAGGAACCCTGGCGCAGACTGCGAAAGAGAATCATATTACGAAGACTGCACTTATGATCATTGGAGACTGTGTAAATGCCGCTCATTATGACCGTTCCAAGTTATACGATCCAGGATTTACAACAGAGTTCCGTGAAGCAACGAAATAAGAATAAGGTTATTTGATATGGCAGCTTAGGTTAGAGCCTGTTCCAGATGAAAGGAAAACGGATGAAAATTTCCATGATATGCTACACCCTGACAGGGCAGCAGACAGGAGAGAAACTAAAAAAGGGACTGGAAAAAGAAGGAAATATAGTTTCTTTTTTCACAAAGAGCAAATACATTCCAGATTCTATAAAGGGAAGCTGCGGGAAATGGACGGGAGAACAGTTCGAAACTGCAGACAGTATCATTTTCATTGGAGCAGCCGGAATCGCAGTGCGCAGCATTGCTCCCTTTATACAAAGCAAAAAGAAAGACCCGGCTGTGCTGGTAGTAGATGAATTGGGCAAATTTGTGATATCCCTGCTGTCTGGACATCTTGGCGGGGCAAATGAACTTGCCTGTCTGGCTGCAGACATTTTACAGGCAATCCCTGTAGTCACAACTGCCACAGACCTTGAGGGAAAATTTGCTGTGGATGTGTTTGCAAAGAAAAATAACTGTCACATTTTTCGAATGAAAGAGGCGAAAGAGGTTTCTGCCGCGCTGCTGGCAGGTGAGAAGGTGGGATTCTACAGCGAATTTCCCTGGGAGGGAGAACTGCCAGAGGGACTGATCTGGTGTCAAAAAACTGGCATATCACTTTCTGAAATACAGTATGAAACTGTGGATGGCACACCACTTCCAGAGGTGGGGATTGCCGTGACCGTACATAAAAGCTGTCATCCCTTTGCCTCAACGACGCATGTAGTTCCACCAGCTGCTGCGCTTGGAATGGGCTGCCGGAAAAATAAAGAATCAGAAGCCGTGGAAAAAGCAGCATTCAGCTGCCTGAAAGAAAATGACATTTATCCGGAGGCAGTTGCAGCTCTAGCAAGCATTGATGTAAAAAAAGAAGAACCCGGGCTTCAGGCTCTTTCAGAAAAGCTGGGAGTTCCCTTCAAAACATTTTCCAGTGAGGAACTTCTGTCTGTGCAGGGTGAATTCACATCATCCTCTTTTGTGAGTAAGACAGTAGGTGTGGATAATGTGTGTGAGCGAAGCGCGGTGAAAGCCGCAGAGAATTATACTGGCGTTCATTTTATACAGAGAAAACGGGGCGCAGAGGGCGTGACAACGGCTCTTGTCCTTGGAGATTGGAGGATACGTTTTGAGTAAAGAAAAGAAAATCTATGTGGTAGGAATCGGACCAGGTTCTTATGAAGGAATGACAGGAGCTGCAGCTACAGCTCTTGAAAAAAGTGATGTGATCGTTGGATACACTGTTTATATTGATCTTGTAAAAGACCATTTTCCGGGAAAATCTTTTCTCACTACACCTATGAGAAAGGAAGTAGACCGCTGTGTAATGGCTTTTGATGAGGCTATGAAAGACCAGACAGTTTCCATGATCTGCAGTGGTGATGCGGGAGTTTACGGAATGGCTGGTCTTATGTATGAAATCGGCGCAAACTATCCGGAGGTGGAGCTGGAAGTAGTTGCAGGTGTTACAGCAGCAACCGGAGGAGCAGCAGTTCTTGGTGCTCCATTGATCCACGATTTCTGTCTGATCAGTCTCAGTGATCTGCTCACACCATGGGAAAAGATCGAGAAGCGTCTTCTTCTGGCTTCGGAAGCTGATTTTGTGATTGTTCTTTACAATCCGTCCAGTCACAAGAGACACGATTATCTGAAAAAAGCCTGCGAACTTATGCTTCAACACAAATCTCCGGAAACAGTATGCGGTACCGTGCAGAACATTAACCGCGAGGGTGAAACTGCCAGGGTTATGACTCTGGCTGAATTGAAAGAAACACAGGTAGATATGTTTACCACTGTATTTATCGGAAATTCACAGACCAGAAATATTGATGGAAAAATGGTAACACCAAGAGGATATAAAAATGTCTGATGTTGTTGTTTTTGCAGGCACCACAGAAGGCTGTGAAATCTGCAGCTTTTTGGCAAAAAATAAAGTAAGTGTGTTTGCATGTGTTGCTACCGATTACGGCAGCAAATCATTAAAAGAGGGAGAATATCTGAAAATCCACGCTGGCCGCTTGAATGGGGCGGAGATGGAAAATCTTCTGAAAGAACTCAGTCCCGGACTGGTGCTGGATGCTACCCATCCGTATGCTGCCGAGGTAACGGAGAATATTCGGACAGCCTGCAAAAATACAGGGCTTTCCTATGAGAGAGTACTTCGTGAAAAGGGCGCGTATCAGGATAAAGCTGTATATGTGGAAGACACGGAGGCAGCAGTGAGGTTTCTGGAAGACACTAAGGGGAATATCCTGCTAACTACAGGCAGCAAGGAGCTTGGAAAATTTACAGCTTTATCTGATGCAGGAGAACGCATTTATGCCCGTGTTCTGTCTTTGCCATCTGTGATGGAAACCTGCAAAGGTTACGGCTTTGAGGGCAAGCATCTGATCGGTATGCAGGGACCCTTTTCCATGGAATTAAACACAGCCATGCTTCGTCAGTATGACTGCAGATATCTTGTGACAAAGGATACAGGAAAAGCAGGTGGTTTCCAGGAGAAAATTGATGCTGCACTTATGTGCGATGTGATTCCTGTTATAATTGGAAGACCTCTGCAGGAAGAGGGCCTTTCTGTGGCAGAATGCAAACATATGCTCGCAGAACATTTTGGACTTATTCTGAAACCTCACGTTACACTTCTGGGAATTGGGATGGGAAGTGAGAAAACCCTTACAATTCAGGGAAAAAGGGCAGTTCAAAGAGCTGATCTGATCATTGGGGCCAGGCGTATGGTAGATTCCATCCGGGAGCCGGGACAGCCGGTGATGTATGAATACCGCAGCGATGTGATTGGAGCTTATATTAAGAGCCATCCGGAATATGAGAATATTGTGATAGCTTTGTCCGGGGATGTGGGATTCTACAGCGGAGCGAAGAAGCTGCTGGATGTGTTGAATGGAAGGAAAACAGAGGGTGTTTTAGCAGATGGTTTTGAAGGGCAGGAGGACAGTGAAAAAGAGAATGGCTGTGTCTCCATTGAGATTATCTGCGGAATTTCTTCTGTGGTCTATTTTATGTCCCAGATTGGTTTATCCTGGGATGACGCAAAGATCACCAGCGTTCACGGCAAAAATTGCAATTTGGTTTCCATGATCAAGCAGAATCAGAAGGTTTTTTCTATTCTGGGAACAGGAAGTGCAGTTGCGGAACTTGCACAGAAGCTGGTGGAATATGAGATGGGAGATGTGGTTCTCTATGTTGGAGAAAACCTTTCCTATCCAGATGAAAAAATATTCCAGGCGAACGCCAGTGAACTGACTTCCTATGAGGGTCAGGCATTGAGCGTTGTCTGTGCTTATAATGAAAAAGCCAGACCGGCATTTTCCACTCATGGAATTCCAGATGAGAAATTTATCCGTGGAAAAGCACCTATGACAAAAGAAGAGGTGAGATGTGTTTCTCTTTCCAAGCTTCGCCTTCAGGAGGATTCCATCTGCTATGATGTAGGTGCCGGAACAGGTTCTGTTTCTGTGGAAATGGCACTTCGCGCAGATCAGGGACAGGTTTTCGCTGTTGAAAAAAAGGATGACGCGGTGGCTCTTCTTTACGAAAACAAACAGCGGTTTGCAGCGGATAATCTGGAAATTATAAAGGGCGAGGCACCGGAAGCACTAAAAGAACTGCCGGTTCCTACACATGCGTTTATCGGTGGTTCATCAGGAAATCTGAAAGAAATCGTTGCCCTGCTTTTAGAAAAGAACCGGGATGTGCGGATCGTGATCAACTGCATTACGCTGGAGACTATCAGTGAGGCACTGGAGGTATTGAAAGAATACGATTTCGCAGATCAGGAAGCAGTGCAGCTTACAGCCTCCAGATCAAAAGAGATTGGAAGATACCATCTAATGATGGGAGAAAATCCTATTTATATTATCACCTGCCAGAGCCCCCGGGCGCAGATATGACAGGTGTGGCTTTTTTAAGAGTGCAGAAAAAGGCTGTTGGCGAGGAAAGAAGAGGAGGACTATCATGAAAAAAAGAATACCCAGGATCTTGCTTGCAGCAGGAGCCAGCGGAAGCGGAAAAACACTTCTCACCTGTGGTCTGCTGCAGGTACTGGTAAACAGAGGAATAAAGACAGTCTCCTTTAAATGCGGACCGGATTATATTGATCCCATGTTCCATACCCAGGTAATTGGTACAAAATCCCGAAATCTGGACACTTTTTTTACAGGAGAGGAGATTACCAGATACCTTCTTGCAAAAAACAGTGCTGATTGTGAAATAGCAGTGATGGAAGGCGTTATGGGTTTTTACGATGGAGTGGCAGGAACCACTACTTTGGCAAGTGCTTATGATCTGGCGCGAGTTACGGATACGCCGGTTATTCTGATCGTGAACAGCAAGGGAATGAGTGTCTCTCTTGCTGCCTACATAAAAGGCTTTCTGGAATACAAAAAAGACAGCCGCATAAAAGGCGTGATTTTTAACCAGATGTCCCCTATGCTCTATCCCAGAATGAAGAAACTGGTGGAAGAGGAGCTTGGCATCAAAGTACTGGGCTATGTGCCAAGGGTGGAAGATTGTGTGATCGAGAGCCGACACCTGGGACTGATTTTGCCAGAAGAAATCCCGGAACTGAAGGGACGGCTTTTGAAGCTGGCAGAAGTGCTGGAGAACAGTCTGGAAATAGAAGAGATATTAAAACTGGCCAATGGGGCACCAGTGTTGGAATATCCATTGTTGGAAAAGACAGATGAGAGATCCCTATGTCAGCCTGCTGGAACCAGTGTAATAGCTGAAAAGGTGAAAAGAGAAGTGGATGCATTGAATGAAATGAGTCAGGTGTATACCTGGAAAAGCCCAGGGAAGCTTCGGATCGGTCTTGCGAAAGATGAGGCATTCTGCTTCTTTTATGAGGACAATCTGGATCTTCTTCGTTCCATGGGTGCCGAGCTGGTGGCCTTTTCGCCTGTACATGACGGTCATTTACCAGAAAATCTGGACGGACTTCTTCTCTATGGTGGATATCCGGAATTAAATGGAAAAGCATTGGAGGAGAATCTTTCCATGCGGCAGGAAATTGCGGCAGCCATAAAGGATGGAATGCCCTGTCTTGCAGAATGCGGTGGGTTCATGTATCTCCACGAAAAGATGGAGGGAATGGATGGGAAATGCTATGAAATGGCAGGCGTTATTCCGGGTAAGGTATGGCGCACACCCAGACTGACCCGATTTGGCTATATTACTTTGAAGCAGAATCTGGGGATTTCCCATGGAAAACAGGAAACAGCGATTCTTGGGGAGTCAGATCTTGGAGTAAGTCCAGCCCATGAATTTCATTATTTTGATTCGGATAATTGTGGAACTGCATTTCATGCTTCCAAATCGGAAAGCAAACGCGGGTGGGACTGCATGCACGGCTCTGATCATTTGTTAGCTGGCTTTCCTCATTTATACTATTACGCAAATCCGAAAATCCCGCAGGCATTTTTAAAAAAGTGTCTGGAGTATAAGGAGTTACAAAAATGATACGATTATTAACTCTTCCGGCAGGTTTTATTCTTGACCTGCTTATGGGAGATCCAAGATGGCTATATCATCCGGTATGTCTTATAGGAAATCTGATCAGCATACTGGAAAAAGGAATACGAAGGGTGTTTCCGAAAACAGATAAGGGTGAGCGGGCAGGAGGCATTCTGGAAGTTGTCCTTGTCTGTTTTATTACCTTTTTTATTCCTTACGTTGTAATCCATCTGCTTTATAAATGGAATTTCTGGCTGGGCTTTGTACTGGAGACTTTCTGGTGCGGACAGCTGCTTGCAACAAAATCATTGAAAGTGGAAAGTATGAAAGTATATGACCGCCTGAAAAACGGAACCATTGAGGAAGCACGGTATGCTGTTTCCATGATCGTGGGACGTGATACACAGGCACTTTCAGAAATCGGAGTGACGAAGGCAGCTGTGGAAACGGTTGCGGAAAATTCCTCTGACGGAATTATTGCCCCTATGCTTTACATGGCAATTGGCGGTATTCCCCTGATGTTTTTGTACAAGGGCATCAACACTATGGATTCTATGCTTGGATATAAAAACGATAAATATCTGTATTTTGGAAGATGTGCAGCCAGACTTGACGATGTGGCGAATTATATTCCAGCCAGAATTTCCGGTTGGTTGATGGCATTGTCCACAGTATTTGTTGGAATGGATACCAAAAATGCAGTGAAAATATACAGAAGAGACCGCCGCAATCATGCAAGCCCCAATTCTGCCCAGACAGAAGCGGCTATGGCAGGAGCACTGGATGTTCAGCTGGCAGGAAATGCTTATTATTTTGGTAAGCTATATGAAAAACCGACGATCGGGGATCCGATCCGCCCGGTTGAAATCGAGGATATTCCAAGAGCGAATAAGCTGCTTTATGCAACCTGTATTGTGGGAGCAATTTTATTCTTCGGGCTGAGTGTTCTTCTGAAAACTGTGTTATAGCGGATTTTGCTGAAAAAACAGCAACAAATAAAAGATTAAAGTATGTTTTAAAATTGTGACGCACATCTTACAGAAAGCCTTTTTCAAACACGCTTTAGATCATGTAATTACTTGAATGGAGACAACAATGGAAAAACACATACATGGCGGTGATGTGTATCATCATCAGGGGTGCATTGACTTTTCAGCAAACTGCAATCCTCTTGGTACCCCAGAGGGAATCAAAAAAGCAATCATTAAAAGTCTGGAGCATATAAACGACTACCCCCAGGTAGGCTGCACTCCCTTAAAAAAAGCCATTGCAGAATATGAGAATACGAAGCCGGATCAGGTAATCTGCGGAAACGGTGCTGCAGAAGTGATCTTTTCCCTTTGCCGGGCGGTGAATCCAAGACGGGCTCTGGTGCCGGCTCCGACTTTTGCAGAATACCAGCAGGCATTATATAGTGTGGATTGCCAGGTAGAGTTTTTTCCCCTGAATGGGAAAAAGGGGTTTGTGCTGGAGGAAGACTTCTTACAGGCATTGACAAAAGAGATTGACATTATTTTCCTGTGTAATCCCAATAATCCAACCGGGCTTCTGGTGGAAAAACCGTTGCTGGAAAAAATTCTGAAGCGTTGTCAGGAGCTTGATATTCTTATGGCTGTGGACGAATGCTTCCTGGATTTCGTTCCATCACCAGAAAAATATACGCTAAAAGAATATCTGGAAACCTATGACAATCTGTTTCTTCTGAAAGCTTTTACAAAGCGCTATGCTATGGCAGGCGTGAGACTTGGCTATGGCCTTTGCGGAAATAAAGGACTTCTGAGGAAAATGGAAGGTGTATGTCAGCCCTGGAATGTCTCTTCCATGGCACAGGCGGCTGGTCTGGCGGCTTTGCAGGAAAGAGAATATGTAGAAAAGGGAAGACAGGTGACCTTTCAGGAACTGGCATATCTGAAAGAAGAACTGGCGGCACTTGGCTATCCGGTTTATCCTTCTCAGGCGAATTACGTGTTTTTTACAGGTCCGGCGGATTTGTATGAGAAGCTGGAGCAGAAGAAGATCCTGATCCGCGATTGCAGTAATTATACCGGGCTTTCCAAAGGATATTACAGGGTGGCGGTGAAGAAACATGAAGAAAATCAGCAGCTTGTCAGGGCATTGAAAGAAATAGATAGAACCAAAGTTGAAAATGTGATTTTATAAAAGGAGGAACACATTTTGGCAAAAGCAATCATGGTGCAGGGGACAATGTCCAATGCCGGAAAAAGCCTTCTGGCAGCAGGCCTTTGCAGAATTTTTAAACAGGACGGGTACCGTGTGGCACCTTTTAAGTCCCAGAATATGGCGTTGAATTCTTTTATCACAAAAGAAGGTCTGGAAATGGGACGTGCCCAGGTGATGCAGGCAGAAGCAGCCGGAATTGCTCCTTCTGTTCTGATGAATCCTGTTCTTTTAAAGCCTACAAACGATGTAGGCTCCCAGGTAATCGTAAACGGTGAGGTTTTGGGAAACATGAGCGCCAGGGATTATTTCAAATATAAGAAAAAACTGGTGCCGGATATTATGAAGGCTTACAATGCTCTTGCAGCAGAAAATGATATTATTGTTATAGAGGGAGCCGGAAGTCCGGCGGAAATCAATCTGAAAAGTGATGATATCGTAAATATGGGTATGGCGAAAATGGCAAAGGCTCCGGTTCTTCTGGTGGGAGATATTGACCGTGGCGGTGTTTTTGCCCAGCTGATCGGAACTGTCATGCTTCTGGAAGAAGATGAAAAGGAGATGGTAAAAGGTCTGATCATCAATAAATTCCGTGGAGACAAAACCATTCTGGATCCTGGGGTGGAAATGCTGGAGGAGAGAAGCGGCATTCCGGTTGTAGGCGTAGCTCCTTATCTGAATATTCAGGTGGAGGATGAGGACAGCCTGACGGAACGTTTTGAGACAAAACGGACAGTAGACATGATTGACATTGCGGTGATCCGAGTGCCCAGAATTTCTAATTTCACAGATTTTAATCCGCTGGAGAGTATTCAGGGAGTTTCCCTTCGCTATGTAAAAAATCCATCAGAGCTTGGAAATCCGGATATGATCATTTTGCCGGGAACCAAAAATACAATGGAAGATCTTCTGTGGATGAGAGAAAATGGCCTGGAAGCGTTGATCCTGAAGGAGGCTGCGAAAGGAAAGCTGATTTTTGGAATCTGCGGCGGCTATCAGATGATGGGCGAGACTTTAAGCGATCCTCATGGAGTGGAAGCTGGCGGAACGATTAAAGGTATGGGTCTTCTTCCAATGGATACCGTTTTTGCAAAGAAAAAGACCAGAACCAGAGTGGAAGGCTCTTTTGGCCAGCTGACTGGTGCGTTTGCAAAGCTTAGTGATACTGCTCTGGAAGGATATGAGATCCATATGGGTGAGACTGCCTTGAAAGGAGATGCAAAGCCATCTACCAGTATTCAGGATAGCGTAACCGGAGAGAGAAAGGCGGATGGTGCTTATCTTGACAATGTGTGCGGAACCTATGTACATGGTGTTTTTGATAAAGAGGCAGTAGCTGAGGCAATCGTACAGATCATTGGAGAAAAGAAAGGTTTGGATGTATCTGGAATGACTGGTATGGATTTCCAGGCGTTTAAGGAAACCCAGTATGATATTCTGGCAGCAGAGCTCCGGAAACATCTGGATATGAAGAAGATATATGAAATCCTGGAAGAGGGGGTACAAATATGAAAGTAGAACTGGAAAATGTAAAACCAATGGACATAGAGAAAAGAAGCTTTGAGATCATCACAGAGGAGCTTGGCGATACCCCTCTGATTCCGGGAACAGAGCTGGTGGTAAAGAGATGTATTCACACAAGCGCTGATTTCGATTATGCGAAAAATCTTTGTTTTTCCGAAAACGCAGTGGAAAAAGCGATTCAGGCAATTAAAGATGGCGCCTGTATTGTAACCGATACCCAGATGGCAAAAGCAGGAATCAATAAACGCGCCCTTGCAAGGTATGGCGGTGAGGTTTACTGCTTTATGTCAGATGAGGATGTGGCGAAGATTGCGAAAGAAAATGGTTCCACCCGTGCCACAGCAAGCATGGACAAGGCGGCCGGGTTGGATAAAAAGCTGATCTTTGCTATTGGAAATGCACCTACAGCACTGGTTCGCCTTTATGAGCTGATCGAGGAGAAAAAGCTGGATCCGGAGCTGATCATCGGTGTGCCTGTGGGGTTTGTGAATGTGGTGCAGTCCAAGGAACTGATCATGCATACAGATGTACCGTACATTGTAGCCCGCGGGCGTAAGGGTGGATCAAATATTGCAGCGTGCATCTGTAATGCCTTGCTGTATATGATTGACAACAACCGGGGATAAAAAAACGGCGTATACTCTGTCTATGGTAAATGGCAAAGTATACGCTGTCTGTTTAGTCAAAAACTACAGACTTCAGCAGTTCACAGGCCGGGATGAAATCCTGTACTGGCATGGAAGAGCAGGACATAAGTACCGTCACATCTTTTTCACTTTCTTTTAAAATTTGTAAATGCAGGCTTTTTTCAGAAGCCTGTTTTTTTAATTCATCCCCGCTTTTTTCATAAGGCAAAGTAAGAGCCAGACTGGTACCGGCTGCGCCCACCTGAATCTGACAGCCAGTGCCAAATACCTGACGGACTGAGCTGCGAAGCTGTTTTAATTTGGAAGAATAAAGTCGTTTCAGCCTTCTGGTCTGTGCAGCAAGATGACCGTCCCGGATAAATTGACACAGGGCAATCTGTTCTGCCTTGGAAGCAGTCTGGTTGTAAAATCCGGCTTTCTTTTTATAAGCGTTGAGAAGCTCAGGAGGCAGGATCATAAAGCTGATACGGATAGAAGGCAGCAGCAATCTGGAAAATGAACCAATGTAAACTACGCCCTGTCCTCCGGAAAGTCCGAAAAGGGAGGGTGTAGGCTTCTGGAAATAGACAAATTCGTTTTCGAAATCATCTTCGATTACCAGATGATGGCGTTCATCTGCATATTTCAAAAGCTCCAGACGGCGCTTTACCGGCATGATTTCGCCCCACTTTGTCATGTGTGCAGGAGAAACATAGACCACATCACAGTCTTTGTTACGGTAACAGATCTCATATCCATAGTCCCCGAAAACTGTGCTTCCGTGAACGAAAGAAGGGGTTGGAAAGGATACCCGGTGAAATTCCGGATATACTTCATGGATAAGAGGACAGAGAATCTGCAGCAGGCTTTGGAAACTGGCGCCTACTACAATATCATCCGGTGAACAAAGAATGTTCCGCCTCTCACGGATGTAATCTGACAAAGTTTCCCGGAAATCCGCTTCCCCCTGGGGTTCGCCGTAGGTCAGCATGCGTTCATTCTGCCGGAGGGCGCTTTTCATGTAACGGCTCCACAGGTCAAAACGAAAGCTTTCTTTATCTACACCTGAAGATGCCAGGTCATAGCGGTAATGAGTTTCTTTATGAGTACCCGGCTGGTTGTTTTTATGCTGGTGGGAGGCAATCTCTGTGACATAATAGCCGCTTTGGGCTTTTGCCATAATGTAGCCGTCTGCGGCAAGCTGAAGATAGGCAGTTTCAATAGTAGTGCGGGAAAGCTTCAGCTCCTGGGAACACTTGCGGAGAGAAGGCATTTTGCTTCCGGGTGTCATTTTCCCATCCAGGATCAGTTTCCGGTAGTATTCGTAAACTTCCATATAAAGATGCGTAGTGCGGTTTTGATTCTTTTCAATGTCTAACATAAAACTGTCCCTTCTAAAAAAGTTGAATTTGGATATTTCTGTACATACACTTAGATGATATTTTATAATATAAACGAAAAATTTACAATAAAAATCAGGAGTGATATATTTGAAAAAAATAGCGGTAATTCAGGATTTGTCAGGGCTTGGAAAATGTTCCTTGACAGCGGCAATTCCGGTGATCTCGGTGATGGGCGTGCAGGCTGTACCGCTGCCAACAGCAGTACTCAGCAACCAGACCGGTTATCCTTCCTATTTCTGTGACAATTATACAGAGCACATGGAACAGATCATGGATGAATGGGAGAAACGGGGATTTTCCCCGGATGGAATTTATACAGGATTTCTGGCTGACGAGGAGCAGGCAGATAAGATCCTGGATTTTCTCAGAAGATTCCGGAAAGAGAAGACCGTGGTGCTGGTGGATCCGGTTATGGGAGATAATGGCGGTGCTTATGGGATTTATACAGAAGGTTTGCGGGAACGGATGGTCCAGCTGGTGAGAAGTGCACAGGTGATCACCCCTAATCTGACAGAAGCATTGCTTCTTTTGTATGGGAAAGAAGAGATGGAAAAAAGATATGCAGGGCTTATGGAACTGGATGGGGAGAAACGTCTGGAGCAGATTGAAAAAATCGGCGAGAAGCTGGCAAATGAATATTGTTTACAGGCAGCTGTAATTACGGGAATCGAATATGTGAAAGAGCAGAAAGCAGCACCTGCGCTAATTTCAGATAGGAATAAGAAGAACTCTATGCAGATGGGAAATCTGGTGGTGGAAAATGGTCAGGTCTACTGGTGTTTTGCCCCAAAGACCGGGGGCAGCTATTCGGGAACCGGTGATCTGTTTGCCTCTGTACTCAGTGCAGGGTTAGTGAAGAGAATGTCTATGATGACTTGTGTAGAGCTGGCAGTAAAATTCCTTTCCAAAGCAATCGCGGAAACTGTACAGGAGGGCACGGACCGAAATGACGGAGTCTGCTTCGAGAAATATCTTGAGGAATTGTGTAAAATAGAAAAATGAAACAGCTGCTGTGAATGGCGAGAGGCGTAACACGAATTATGGAGGAGTGAGTGAATAATGGCTGATATTGTTTATTGTTATAATCATGAAGTGTATTTTAATTTAACTAATAAATGTCCCTGCAACTGTACCTTCTGCATCCGAAACAACGGTGATTCTGTAGGCAGTGCGAAAACATTATGGTTTGAGAAAGAACCTACAATGGAAGAAATCTACAAGGCCATTGATGCGTTTGATTTTTCCGGTTACAAGGAAGCTGTTTTCTGCGGGTACGGGGAGCCGACTATGGCATTAGATAAGCTGATCGCAGTCAGCAAATATGTAAGAAGTAAATATCCTGCACATTCAGACCGAGATGGCAAGCTCTGTCCGGGAATCAGGTTACGTCTAAATACAAATGGACTTGGTGACCTGATCAATAAGCGTTCTATAGCCAGGGAAGTGTGTCAGGCTGTAGACATTGTTTCCATCAGTCTGAATATGCCAGACGCAAAGTCCTACAATGAAGTAGTGCGTCCGGCCTATGGAGAAAAAGCATTTGATGCCATGTTGAAATTTGCAGAAGATTGCAAACAGTATACAGAAAATGTAAAATTTACCGTTGTAGACTGCATTGGCGAGGAAAATGTTGAGAAAAGCCGCAAGGTGGCAGAGAAGCTTGGTATTCCCTTGAGAGTGCGTGAATATACAGCAGAATAAAAGCGGAAGAATATAAGCAGATATGTTTAAATAAAAAAGACACCTTAACAGATCGTTTATAAAACCTAACAATTTTTATTAGATTTTATATGGATAAAAATCTGAAGTGGTGTCTTTCATTTTTGCAACAACGAGCTAGAGCCTGTGTTTATATGAGAACTTAGAGCTTTTGAGAACAGGCTGCAGCCTTGTTACGCATTTATAAGCTTCAGCAAAATCTCCCGGAACTGTGGCACACAAGCCAGTATATCCGAGTTCGACAGGTAAGGCAGCTCCTTATTTCCCCAGTCTGTGATGACGCCGCCTGCTTCCCTTAAAATAATGGATGCTCCACTGTAATCCCAAGGCTTCAGATTCTGCTCCAGATAAGCATGCTGTCTTCCGCATGCCACATAGCAGATATCAAGAGCAGCAGAACCAGTACGTCTGAAGTCAGCACAGTTCATAAAGATATTATAAAATATCGGGAACAATTCCTTTGCCCTGTTTTTCTCATAAGGAGAAGAACCGAAGGATACTACCGCGTCCTTGAATTCCGGCTGGTTAGAAACCTGGATAGGAGCTCCATTCAGGTAAGCACCTTCCCCTTTTGCCCCATAGAACAGTTCTTCGGTAAATGGATTATAAACTACACCGAAAGTAATTTCCCCATTTTCATAAAGCCCAAGAGAAACTGCACTTAAGTGATAATCCCGGATCAGATTGGTAGTCCCGTCAATGGGATCCAGAATCCAGTATGATTTATCCGGATCCAGCCCAAGGTTCTCTTTCTCTTCGGCAATCAGTGCGATATCCGGAAATTCATTTCCAAGCGCCTCTTTCAGATACTTCTGCACAGCTACATCTACGTTTGTGACGTAATCTGCAGCTCCTTTTTCTGTAACCTTTTCATGTGTCATTTCCTGAAAGATCAGTGGCTTTGTCTGTCTTACAAGTTCTATGATCTTAGACTGATTTTCTTTATTCATATAAAAGTAACACCTCCAAGGTAAAATTTACCATAAATAAAAAGGAAGGACAAGACGCTAAAGCTATTAAAAATTGAGTTGAAAAAATTTATTTTTACCTTATAATTACAGTGTAAAAATAAAACTATGGAGGTAAGAGAATGGGTAATCTCACCAAGAAAGCAATTCTTGTGGTAAGCTTTGGAACCAGCCATGAGGATACCAGAAAAGTGACTATTGACGCAATTGAAGAGACAATTGGAGCCGCTTTTCCCCAGTACAGGATTTATCGTGCCTGGACAAGCAAGATGATCCTGGCGAAGATTGAAAAACGGGATCACATTCATTATGATAACGTGAAAGAAGCTATGGAGCGCATGGCACAGGACGGAATCGAAGAGGTGATCGTTCAGCCAACTCACGTAATGAATGGAGTGGAGAACGATCTTATGAAAGCAGACGTTCTTGCAGCTGCTAATCACTTCCAGTCTGTGAAATTCGGCAATCCGCTGCTTACCACAGAAGAAGACAATGCATATGTGGTAAAAACAATTACAGATGTATTTCCTGTAATTCAGGATAAGAAGACTGCACTTGTGCTTATGGGTCATGGAACAGAGCATTATGCAAATACGGTTTATGCCGCTCTTGATTACAGATTCAAAGATATGGGATATGAAAATGTGATCGTGGCAACCGTAGAGGGTTATCCGGAAATTGACCAGGCTTTGAACCAGCTGGAGAAAAGCGATGCCAAGAAAGTTGTGATCGCACCATTTATGATCGTGGCAGGTGACCATGCCAAGAATGATATGGCAGGGGAGGAAGCGGATTCCTGGAAAAATGTGATCGGAGCGAAAGGCTATAAAGTAGAAACTGTTTTGAAGGGTCTTGGCGAATACGAAAGCATTCGGAGGCTGTTTGTAGAGCATATAAAAACTGCCAGATAATTGACCAAAAAATTTGCAAATTGGTAATAATATTGTTGTTTTTAAAGAAGAGATATGCTAGACTGTTGAAGTAATTGAATACCAGTTAAGTGAACGGCGATTTCGCTGTGAGAGGGAATCAGGTGCAACGCCTGAACGGTTGCGGCCACTGTATACAGGAAGGCTGGCTTATGAAAACCATTGCGTATATGCGTGAGAAGGGAAGCCATGCTGTTACTACCTGCGAGTCAGGAAACCTGCTTGACGAAGGTAAGAAGAGGAGCTTCCGTAAAAAGTGCCTTTTAAGTCACGGGTAGCAGTGACGCTTTTTGAAGCCCCATCTTTTCGGTTACGAAAACAAACGAAAAGAGAGGAAAAGAAATGAAAAACAAAGTTTTAACTACAAGAATCATGGCTATGATGATGGTTGCTGCTATGACCATGTCCGCAGCGCCTGCAGTATATGCAGCAGAGCGTGCAGACTCTGAGACCATCAAAGAGGATAACCAGCCGACTGAAGAGACTGCAGATGCTTCCGAGGAAGAGGATGCTTCTGAGGGTGAGACCAGAACCGAGTATCCTTTAACCATCACTACCTATGATTACGATGGAAACGAGATCGAAACCATCTATGAAAAAGCACCGGAAAAGGTTATCGCAGTATATCAGGGCAGCATTGAGACAATGCTGGCACTTGGACTTGAGGACCGCCTTGTTGCAACTGCAGGTCTTGACAACGAAGTTCCGGATGATCTGAAAGAAGCATTTTCTAAAACAAATTATCTTGATGAATTTACCCCATCCCTTGAAACTGTCACTATGCTGGAGCCAGATATGATCCTTTCCTGGAGTTCCCTGTTTTCTGATAAGAACCTTGGAAATGTAACCAACTGGATCGATAAAGGCTGCAACACTTATTATAACTCTAATACCCGTCCAGGCGGTGAGAGAACACTGGAAAATGAATATACAGATATTCTGAACCTTGGTAAGATTTTTGACGTACAGGATAAGGCAGAAGCAATTGTTGACGATATCAAAGCTGTAATTGACAACACACTTGAGGCAACAAAAGATGTAGAAGAGAAACCTACAGTAATGGTTCTTGAGCCACTTGGTGAGGACATTACAAACTATGGCGCAAGCAGTCTCGGAGGAGATATGGTAACCAAGTTAGGTGCAACTCTTGCAAATCCAGATGCTTCTACCGTTGGAAAAGAGGACATTATTGCAGCAAACCCGGATGTGATCTTTGTGGTATACATGCCATATGCAGGTGACGATCCACAGAGTGTTCTGGAAAGCCAGATGGCCGTGATCCAGGATGATGAAGCCCTCCAGAGCCTTGACGCAGTAAAGAATGGCCGTGTATATCCAATTATGCTCAGCGAAATGTACGCAAGTGCAACCCGTACCCAGGACGGAGTGGAAACATTTGCTAAGGGATTATATCCAGATGTTGCAATTGATTAATTGGATTGTGGAATGGATATATTGAGGAAAAAACAGTGAAAAAAGAGAAAATTTTTCGTTCATCTATCTATGCAACAGCTCTTGTGGGACTTGCCGCATTTCTGGTTTTTTCCATTCTGGCAGCTGTTACATTTGGAAATGCAGATCTGTCATTGAAAGATGTATACAGCGTGATTCTGTACAAAATATTCCACATAAAAAGTATGGCCTCCTACTCTGAGGGGGCCATTCATGATGTTGTATGGCTGATCCGGCTTCCAAGGGTTCTTCTGGCACTGGCGGTAGGTATGGCTCTTTCTGTGTGTGGCGTGGTCATGCAGGCAATTGTGCAGAATCCTTTGGCAGATCCTTATGTACTTGGAATTTCTTCTGGTGCTTCTTTCGGGGCAACTCTGGCGATCATGCTTGGAATCGGCAGCTTCCTTGGAGGAAACTCCGTAGGGCTTTGCGCATTTATAGGAGCCATGCTCACATCCTTTGCGGTTATTGCAATTGCCAATATGGGAGGCAAAGCAACATCGGCGAAGCTGATTCTTGCAGGAATGGCAATCAGCGCAGTCTGTTCTGCTTTTTCCAATTTTGTGATCTACATAACAAATGACAAAAATGGTGCCACAGAGGTTATGAAATGGACCATGGGAAGTCTTGCCGGGGCCAACTGGTCAAGGGTAAGTGTGATGCTTCCTGTGACGCTGGTGTGTGTAGTGCTTTTCTGGACGCAGTACAGGAATTTGAATCTGATGCTGTTGGGCGATGAAGTATCTATTACCCTGGGAACAGATCTGCACAGATTTCGGACTGCATATCTGATTCTTTCTTCTGTGATGGTAGGATTTGCCGTGTATTGTGCCGGAGTGATCGGTTTTGTAGGTCTGGTGATTCCTCATGTGGTAAGAATCTTGTTTGGAACAGATCACTGCCGCCTGATTCCCCTTAGTGCTCTGCTTGGAAGTTCCTTTCTGATCTGGTGTGATGTGGCGTGCCGTGTGATCCTGAAAAACTCAGAAATGCCTATCGGTGTTCTGGTTTCCATTATTGGAGCGCCTTGTTTTATCTATTTACTGGTTCGCAAATCTTATGGTTTCGGAGGGAAAAAGGGATGAAAATAACCACAGAAAATATCCGGGTAAATTTTCAGGCAAAAGAAATCCTTAAGGGAATTTCCATTGAAACCAGAGATAAGGAATTGGTGGGAATCATTGGACCTAACGGAAGTGGAAAGTCCACTTTGCTGAAATGTATTTACCGTGTATTAAAGGCAGATTCCGGAGCTGTATATCTTGATGGGGAAGAACTTTATGCTATGAATGCAAAAAGCTCCGCAAAGAAAATGGCGGTGGTAGCCCAGCACAATTACTATAATTTTGATTTCAGCGCAAGAGAAGTAGTTTTGATGGGGCGTGCGCCTCATAAAAAAACTCTGGAAAGAGACAATGCAGATGACTACCGGATCGTAGAGGAAGCGCTGAAAACCGTTCAGATGGACAAATTTGCAGACCGCAGCTTTTCCACTTTATCAGGAGGCGAGCAGCAACGCGTGATTCTTGCAAGAGCTCTTGCACAGCAGACGCCTGCCCTGATCCTGGATGAGCCTACCAATCATCTTGATATCACTCATCAGATCATGCTGATGAAGCTGGTAAAGAATCTGGATGTTACCGTGATCTCTGCAATTCATGATCTGAACATTGCAGCTGCATACTGCGACCGGATTTATGTTTTAAAAGACGGTGTTCTGGAGGGGGAGGGTACTCCTGGGGAAGTTTTGACACCGGAGCTGATCCGACGGATTTATAAGGTGGAATCAGAAGTTGTCTATGACAGTCAGGGGAAAATGCATATTTTGTTCTTATAAAATAAACAGGCACAAGAGTTAAAAGGTGAGAAAAATGACAAAGATCGGAACTTTGACCTGTCTTCATTCCAACGATGTCTGTGCCAGGGTGGGATGTCTGAAGGCTTTTATGGAACGGGAGGCCTTTTTTAAGGAATATTCCCAGGATACCTGTTTGGCAGCAATGATGACATGCAATGGATGTAAAAGTATGAATCCTGCAGAACCAGATGATGACAAAGGAATTCTGGAAAAAATTGACAGGCTGGTCAGTGAAGACATAAAAGTTATGCATGTTGGTGTATGTTGTCTGATCGACGGCAAAAAAGAGTGCCCAAGAATAACCCGTATCTGTGAAATGCTGGAAGACAGAGGCATTCAGGTGGTTAGAGGCACTCATAGGGAATGAAAAGATAAGAAGAATATAAGAAAACTTCCAGACGGATAAGTAGCCCATAATCGAACCGCCTGGAAGTTTTTCATTGTTGTTTTATTGACAATCTCCCTGCAAATTAGTAAAATTAGCGGTGGCGGAAAAAAGATAGAAACACAAAACGCCAAAGCAAAATGTTTTTAAGGAGAATTACATAAGATGAGTATTTCCATGATTGGAATCGACCATAGTATGGCTCCCATAGATATAAGAGCCTTATTTGCATTTACCAGAAAAAATGCAGGAGAGGCAATGGAGAAAATAAAAGAGCAGCCTGGAATCAACGGCTGCATTATCCTGTCCACATGCAACCGCCTGGAAGTCTGGGCAAGCGTTGATGAGGAAACTGAGATTTCTTTATATGAAGAGCTTTGCAGATTAAAAAAAATACAGAACAGAGAATACGAGAAGTATTTTATAAAACGGGAAGGTCATGACGCTGTAGAACATCTGTTTTATCTTGCATCAGGGCTGAAATCCCAGATTTTGGGTGAAGACCAGATCCTGACGCAGGTAAAGGACGCCCTTGGAATTGCCAGAGAACATTTTACCACAGACGGAGCTCTTGAGGTACTTTTTCGAATGGCCGTGACAGCAGGCAAGAAGATCAAAACAGAAGTCCCATTTTCCCATGGAAATCCATCTGTGATCCATCAGGCTATACAAATGCTGGAAAAACAAGGCTATTCAGTAAAAGAAAAGGTCTGTATGGTGATCGGAAACGGTGAGATGGGAAAGGTGGCAGCTCAGACCCTGATGGAGAGCGGAGCAGATGTAACAGTAACAGTCCGCCAGTACCGAAGTGGTATGGTAAGCATTCCTTTTGGCTGTAAAAGAATTAATTATGGAGAACGAATGGAATATCTGCCAAAATGCGATCTTGTGGTAAGCGCCACGGCAAGTCCAAACTTCACTTTGCGCGAAGAGCTGTTTGAGGATCTGGAACTGGAGAAAACCATTGTACTTATTGACCTGGCGGTTCCAAGAGATATTGAACCGGAGGTGGGCAGGTTTGAAGGTGTGACTTTATATGATATGGACAGCTTCAAAACGGATGAGAAGCCTGCCGAGCTTCAGGAACATCTGGAGGCAGCTGGAAAAATCGTCCGTGAGCAGATGGATGAATTTTTTAAATGGCTGGAAGGGAAAAATCTGATCCCGCGTATACAGGAAATTAAAGAAAATGCAGTAAATGATTTTAATTTAAGAATTATGAAGCCTCTGAAAAACACTCATATGGAAGAGCAGGAAAAAGAGCAGCTGTTGAGTGCAGTGGACCGTGCAATGGAAAAGGTTGTAAACAAAATGTTGTTTGGACTCAGGGACAGCATGAATGAACAGGCATTTCTGGAATGTGTAGCAGGACTGGAGAAAACATATGAAAAATAAGCGTTATTTTCCACTGTATGTGGATTTATCGGATAAGAATATTGTGGTAGTGGGTGGGGGAACCATTGCTACAAGAAGAGTGAAAGCATTATTATTATTTACCAGGAATATTACAGTAATCGCACCGAAGATGACAGCAGATCTCTGGGAACTGGGCAAGCTGGGAAAAATTCAGATCCAGCCCCGCCCTGTGAAAAAATCAGATTTCTCTATGGCTTATATGGTGCTGGCTGTTACGAATAACACTGAGTTAAATGAAGAAATTTACCGTATCTGTAAAGAAGAGGGAATTTATGTAAATGTTGCAAGTGATAAGAATTTGTGCGATTTTTACTTTCCTGGAATTTGCCTGAAGGATGATATTGTAGTGGGAATCACGGCCAGCGGTGTCAATCATAAAAAGGCTAAGGCAGTAAGAGAAAAAATGCAGGCACTTCTGGAAGAACTGGAAAAAGATGAGGATAGTTATGAATAAAAAAGTTGTGATTGGAAGCAGGGAAAGCAAGCTTGCCGTACTGCAAAGCCAGATGGTGAAGGATTATATTGTATGCAGGCATCCGCAAATGGATGTGGAAATCCTGACCATGAAGACTACAGGAGACAAAATACTGGACCGTACTCTGGATAAGATTGGAGGAAAAGGCCTTTTTGTAAAGGAACTGGATCGGGCGCTTTTAGAGGGCAGAAGTCAGCTTTCTGTTCATAGCCTGAAGGATATGCCTATGGAAGTCCCGGAGAAGCTCCCCATACTTGCTTTTTCAAAAAGGGAAGACGTAAGAGATGTGCTGGTTCTCCCAAAAGGCTGTGATGTTCTGGATCCTTTAAAGCCTATCGGTTGTTCCAGCCTTCGCAGAAAGCTGCAGCTGAAAGAAATTTACCCGGATATGCAGGTGAAAAGTATTCGTGGAAATCTTCAGACCAGACTGGAAAAGCTGGATAGTGGAGAATATTCTGCGTTAGTTCTTGCAGCCGCCGGTTTGAAACGTCTGGGGCTTGAAAACAGGATCAGCAGGTATTTTGATACAGAAGAAATGATTCCGGCAGCGGGACAGGGAATTCTTGCAGTTCAGGGAATTGATGGTCTGGATTATGAGTTTCTGAAAGGGTATGATGATCTGCAAGCCCATCAGGCTGCAACAGCAGAGAGAGCCTTTGTAAAATATTTAAATGGCGGATGTACCTCTCCGGTAGCTGCCTATGGAGAAATCAAAGATGGTCAGTTGAAACTTACCGGTCTTTACTATGAAGAAAAGACTGGACATTATCTGAAAGGATATAAAACAGGAAATCCTTCAGATGCAGAAAAACTGGGAACTTCTCTTGCAAAAGAACTGCAGGAGCGCTGCAAAGTGGAATACAAAGAGTCTGGCTTGCAGGAAGACAACAAAAAAGAACCGGGAAAAGTCTGGCTGGTGGGAGCTGGTCCTGGAGATGTGGGGCTTTTTACAATGAAAGGTGCCCAGGTTCTGGAACAGGCAGATGTGGTTGTTTATGACAGCCTGGTAGGACAGGGAATCCTGACCAGAATTCCTGCTTCTGCAAAACTGATCAATGTGGGAAAACGTGCCGGCCACCATACTATGCCCCAGGAGAAGATTAACCAGGTTCTTGCTGATGAGGCAAAAAAGGGCAACCGGGTAGTACGTCTGAAAGGCGGCGATCCTTTCCTTTTTGGACGAGGAGGAGAGGAACTTGAGCTTCTCACAAAGGAGGGCATTCCTTATGAAGTAGTTCCTGGTGTGACTTCCCCGATTTCTGTACCTGCATATAACGGAATTCCTGTGACACATCGGGATTTCTGTTCGTCTGTCCATGTTATCACCGGACATAAGCGCAAGGGAATGGAGTATGACATTGATTTTGAGGCGTTAGTACATACGAAAGGAACTCTTGTTTTTCTCATGGGAATCACTGCCATGGAGGATATCTGCAGTGGCCTTGTGAAAGCTGGTATGGAACCGGATATGCCTGCCGCTGTTTTGTCCAAAGGAACCACGGCAGGTCAGAAACGAGTGGTGGCTACTGTTGGTACCCTGAAAGCTGCGGCTGACCAGGCGAAGATCCAGACACCGGCCATTATTGTAGTAGGAAAGGTCTGCACTCTGGCAGATGATTTTGCCTGGTATGAGAAATTACCTCTGGCAGGCTGGAAGATTCTTGTCACCCGGCCAAAGGAGAATATTTCCAGAACTGCGGCCCTTCTTCGGGAGAAAGGTGCAGAAGTACTGGAACTTCCATCCATCAGTATTATCCCTCTGGAGGATCAGAGCAGACTGTACCAGGCCTTTTCTCATATCCGCAGCTATGACTGGCTGGTATTTACAAGTCCTGCAGGCGTGGAAGTTTTCTTCAGGCAAATGGAAAAAAAGAAGATCGACCTGCGTTCTCTTGGAAATGCAAAAATCGCGGTGATCGGTGAGGGCACAAAGAAGAAGTTTCTGGAAAGAGGAATCTATCCGGATTTCATGCCTTCTGTTTATGATGGAAATACCCTTGGAAAAGAGCTTGGCGCTCTTTTAAATGGAACAGAAAAGATTCTGATTCCAAGAGCCTCCCTTGGAAACAGGGAGCTGGCAGAAGAACTGAAAAAAACAGGTGCACAGGTGGATGATGTTCCGACTTATGAGACCGGATATGTAAGCAGTCCTCTTATTAATGAGAAGAAAGAATTTGAAGAGGGCACCATTGACCTGGCTGTATTTACCAGTGCTTCCACAGTGAAAGGCTTTGTGGAGAGCACCAAAGGACTTGATTATTCCAGGGTTCGTGCTGCATGTATTGGAAAACAGACTCGTGCAGCGGCGGATTCTTATGGAATGCAGACATATATGTCAGAAAAAGCAACCATCGACAGTCTGATCGAACTGGTTGAGACACTGAAGAGGAGTGAAGAAAAATGGAACTGATTAAGAGACCTAGAAGATTAAGGGGCGGTGCGAATTTGCGAAAAATGGTGAGAGAGACCAGAATGGACAAATCTTCTCTTATCTATCCGCTGTTTGTAATGGAAGGAAATGGAATCCAGGAAGAGATCCCTTCCATGGAAGGGCAGTACCGTTACAGCCTGGATCGTCTTCCCTATAAGCTGGAGCAGTTGGAAAAAGCAGGGGTAAACAGCATTATGCTTTTTGGAATCCCGGCTCATAAGGATGAAGTCGGAAGCGGCGCTTACGCTCAGGATGGTATTGTACAGAAGGCACTTCGGGAAGCAAAGAGCAGATTTCCAGAGATGTATTATGTGACAGATGTGTGCATGTGTGAATACACCTCCCACGGTCACTGCGGCGTTCTTTGCGGCCATGATGTTGACAACGACAAGACACTGGAGCTTCTGGCAAAAACAGCTCTGTCTCATGCGCAGGCTGGCTCTGATATGATCGCGCCTTCCGATATGATGGACGGACGTGTGGCTGCCATCCGTAAAGAACTGGATCTGGGCGGTTATACCAATATTCCAATCATGTCTTATGCAGTAAAATACGCTTCTGCGTTCTATGGCCCATTCCGTGATGCAGCCGGAAGTGCTCCTGCTTTTGGAGACCGCAAGAGCTATCAGATGGATTTCCACAATAGAAGAGAGGGAATGAAAGAAGCTCTTATGGATATTGAAGAAGGCGCTGATATTATTATGGTGAAGCCTGCCATGTCTTATCTTGATATGGTATCTGAGATCTCCAAGGCTGTGAATGTTCCGGTAGCTGCCTATAGTGTAAGTGGTGAGTATGCCATGGTGAAGGCGGCGGCAAAGATGGGCTGGATCGACGAAGAGCGGATCATTGGAGAAATGGCGGTGGGAGCTTATCGTGCAGGTGCCCAGATTTATATCACTTATTTTGCAGAAGAAATTGCAAAAATGATGGAGGAAGGGAGAATCGGATAATGACAAAGTCTGAGAAGCTTTTTGAGAGAGCGGTAAAAAGAATCCCCGGCGGTGTAAACAGTCCGGTGCGTGCATATGGCGCTATAGGAGAAGCACCGAGATTTATTGAACGTGCAGATGGCTGCTATATTTATGATGTAGATGGCAACCGCTATATTGATTACATAGATTCCTGGGGACCAATGATCCTGGGACACAATTTTCCTGCAATACGGGAAAGTGTTCTGAAGGCTTGTGAAAAAGGTCTGAGCTTTGGATGCGCTACAGAGATCGAAGTGGAAATGGCTGAATTTATCTGTGACAGAATCCCGCATGTGGATATGATCCGAATGGTCAATTCTGGTACAGAAGCTGTTATGAGTGCAATCCGTGTTGCAAGAGGTTATACGGGGAAAAATAAGATCATCAAATTTGCAGGCTGCTATCATGGACACAGTGATGCCATGCTGGTAAGCGCAGGTTCCGGTGTGATGACAAGTGGTGTGCCGGACAGTGCCGGTGTTCCAAAAGGCTGTACAGAGGATACTATGCTGGCAGCTTACAACGATCTTGGCAGTGTGGAGACTCTTTTTCAGCAGGCAGATGGCCAGGTGGCAGCAGTGATCGTGGAAGCAGTTGGAGCCAACATGGGTGTAGTTCCGCCAAGGGAAGGATTTCTGCAGGGACTTCGCGCTCTTTGCGACCAATACCATGCCCTTCTTATTTTTGATGAGGTGATTACCGGATTCCGACTTGCATTTGGCGGCGCAGCACAGTATTTTGGTGTAACACCGGATCTGGTTACTTATGGAAAAATCATTGGTGCCGGAATGCCGGTAGGTGCATATGGCGGAAGAAGAGATGTGATGGAATTGGTTGCTCCGGCAGGAAAAGTATATCAGGCAGGTACTTTAAGCGGAAATCCGGTAGCTATGGCTGCCGGGCTTACCCAGCTGAAATATTTGTATGACCATCAGGAAATTTACACGGAACTGGAGAAAAAGGGAGAGCTTCTCTACGGTGGAATGGGAAAAATCGTGAAAGAAAAAGGTCTGAATTACCAGATGAATTATGTGGGCTCTCTTGGAAGCCTGTTCTTTACGGGACAGCCTGTTGTAGATTATGTTTCTGCAAAATCTTCTGACACAGTGGCATTTGCAGAATATTTCAAAAAAATGCTGAATATGGGAATTCATATGGCTCCGTCCCAGTTTGAAGCCATGTTCCTGTCAGCGGCTCATACAGATGAAATTATTATGGAAACTCTGGATGCAGTAAAGCTTGTTCTTTGAAAATGTGTGTGGTATAATTTAGACACAATTACATAAAAGAAACCAGAATACGAGTTGCTGTAATAAAATGCGGCTGTAATAAATGAACCGTGGCAGAGGATTTACTGATATAGAGAATGCAGTAATATTCAGAGCTGCACAGTGACCCGCTACGCTGTAAAAAAGATCGGAAGAACAGCGTGAACGGACGGTTTCCAGAAAGAGACTGTAGGAGGCTAGACAAATGGGTAAGAAATATGTGGCTTATGTAGGAACCTATACTCACGGAACCAGCAAGGGAATTCAGGTTTATGACGTGAACCTGGAAGAAGGTACTCTCACAGAGAGAAGTGAAGTGGAAGTAAGTAATGCGTCTTATACCGCGGTATCCAAGAATGGAAAATACCTTTATTCTATCGAGGATGAGGGCGTTGCGGTATTCAAGCGTGATCATAATGGCGATTTGGCACGTATCAACAGCGTGGATATTGATGGCATGAGAGGTTGTTTCCTTGCTACAGACGTAGATGGCAAATATCTTTACGTAGCAGGTTATCACGATGGAAAGGTAACCGTTGTACACACTCATAAGGATGGACGTCTTGGAAGTGTTATGGACGGTGTTTTCCACACTGGTCTTGGAAGTGTTGCAGAGCGCAACTTCCGTCCTCACGTAAACTGTGTACGTCCTACTCCGGATAATAAATATCTCTGCGCAGTAGATAATGGAATTGACCAGATCAAGGTTTACCGTATCAATAAGCGGACAGATAAGCTGGAGCTGGTGGATATTGTAAGATGCCCGAGAGAGAGTGGACCGCGTATTATCCGTTTCAGTGCAGATGGACGTTTCGCATATGTGCTTTTTGAGCTGAGCAATGAGATTAAGGTTTATAGCTATAACGGAAATGGAGATGTTCCAGAATTTGAACTGCTTCAGAGCGTTTCTACCCTGGCGAAGAAGGAGGATGGAAATGTATCTCACAATGCAGCATCCGGACTTGCACTTGCACCAGACGGAAAGCATCTGTTCTGTACCACAGCCGGTGAGAATACAGTTGGTATGTTTGAAGTAGACGCTGAGACAGGACTTCTGGAGCGTAAGTTTGTCCTTCCGGTAAGTGGTGACTATCCGAAAGACCTTGTAATCTTCCCGGATAACCAGCACATTGCCGTTGCCAACCATTCCAGCAACAGCATTACCACCTTCAAGGTTGACTATGAGAAGAACATCATTATGATGAAAGGTAAGCCGCGTAAGATTGAGACTCCGAACTGCATCAATATCTGGCCGGTACCGGATGGAAATGATATTGAGGATTTGGAGGCATAGGTATATTTTTTCAAACACGCGTTAGTGTGAATAGTGAATTTTTTCACAGATTATAATAAATAATGAAGGCAGTTATCTGAATGAGAGAAAGATTCAGGTAACTGCCTTTTTGACGAATTTTAAAGATAAAAGTTTTTTACATAGTCCATGCGTGCACTCATATTGGAGAACATGGCATCTACCAGTGTGATGGCGGCCATGGATTCCACGACTACAACGGCGCGGGGCACGATCACAGGATCATGACGGCCTTTGATTTCGATGGAGGTGTTCTCGCCGGTAGTGGTAACAGTCTGCTGAGGCTGTGCAATGGATGGGGTTGGTTTGATGTGGGCGCGGAGGAGAATTTCACCGCCGTCACTGATTCCGCCTAAAATGCCTCCAGAGTGGTTGGTGGTCTTTACAATTCTGCCATTTTCCATGTGGAAGCCATCATTGTTTTCGGAACCCTTCATGGTGGAAACCTTTACACCATCGCCGATTTCCACTGCTTTTACGGCGCCAATAGACATCAGTGCCTGGGCAAAAGCTGCATCTAGTTTTCCAAATACAGGATCTCCAATGCCAGCAGGAACGCCGCTTATACGGCACTCGACAACACCGCCTGCACTGTCCTCCTCTTTCATGCATTTCTCCAGATACTTGGCTGCTTTTTCTGCGGCAACCATATCTGGCATATAGAAAGAGTTTTCCGGTATTATTTCAGGGTGGTAGCTTTGGCATGAGACTGGTCCGATGGAACTGGTGTAGGCCTGCAGGGTAATACCAAGTTCTTTCAGAATCCTGGCTGCAATGGCTCCGGCGGCAACTCGGCCGATGGTCTCACGTCCAGAGGAACGTCCGCCGCCTCTGTAGTCGCGAAAACCATATTTACTGTCAAAACCAAAATCTGCATGTCCAGGGCGATAGGTCTGCGCGATATTTCCGTAATCCCGGGAACGCTGGTCTTTGTTCCGCACGATCATGGAAATGGGGGTGCCAGTGGTCTGTCCCTCAAAGATTCCGGAAAGGATTTCGACTTCATCTCCTTCATTTCGGGCAGTGGTGTAACGGCTTTGGCCAGGCTTCCTTCTGTCCAGATAAGTCTGTATATCTGCCTCCGTAAGGAAAAGTCCTGCTGGAACGCCATCTACAACGGTGCCCAGTGCCTTGCCGTGGGACTCTCCCCAGGTAGTTACTGTAAATTTTTTTCCAAATGTTGACTGACTCATAGGCATAAATCCTTTCTTCTTCGGACTGCAGCAATCGCCAGTTGTGGAGGGAAAACTGCTGTGCCGAATTAAAGTATGAATGTGATGTTAAAGACATTATAGCGAAATGCAAAAAATTTGTAAACCGAATCTATTAGAATTGACAAAATTTCCTGTAGAAATTATAATTAAGCGTGTATTTTTGAGGATAGGAGACCTGTCTGACAGAAAAGTGGGACAGCTGGTTTTTATACAGAAGCAAGAGATTGGAAGGAGTGCAGCTTGTGGTAAGGATTTTTAAGACAATAGAGGGTGCGATCCATGAGATTCAGGAACCACAGGAGGATTGCTGGATTGCAATGACCAATCCCACTGCAACTGAGATCTTTGAGATGTCCGAAAGATTCGGAATCGAAGTAGATGATCTTCGCGCTCCTCTGGATGAGGAAGAGCGTTCTCGTATTGAAGTGGAAGATAATTATACACTGATCCTGGTAGATGTTCCTATGATCGAGGAACGCAATGACAAGGACTGGTATGGCACTATCCCTCTTGGTATTATTGTTACCAAGAAGATGATTTTTACCGTATGTCTGGAGGATACCCAGGTGCTTACCCGGTTTATGGAGGGAAGAGTACGTAATTTCTTTACCTATATGAAAACCAGATTCATTTTGCAGATCCTGTACCGCAATGCCACTATGTACCTGCATTATCTGCGTATTATAGATAAGAAAAGTGAACAGGTGGAGGAGAAGCTCCACATGTCCACCCGTAATCAGGAACTAATGGAACTGTTGGAACTGGAGAAATCCCTGGTTTATTTTACTACATCTCTTCGGTCGAACGAGGTAGTACTGGAGAAGCTTCTGAAGGTAGAGAGCATTAAGCAGTACCCGGAGGATACGGATCTTCTGGAAGATGTTATCATTGAGAATAAACAGGCAATCGAGATGGCCAATATATACAGCGGTATCTTAAGCAGCATGATGGGGACTTTTGCCTCGGTTATTTCCAATAACCTGAATGTGGTTATGAAGGTTTTGTCCGTTATCACGATTGTAATGAGTATTCCCACTATTGTGTTCAGTGCATATGGAATGAACCTGAGCCCTTCGGGAATGCCGTTTTCTGCTGACAAATGGGGATTTTTAGTGGTGATATTGCTGTCCATACTGGTGAGTATTGTGGCAGCTGTGATTCTGTCCAAGAAGAAATTTTTCTGAATAGGAGGATTACATGAAATTTATTGATAAGCTGGAACGAAAATTTGGAAGATTTGGTATTCCCAATCTCACAATTTACATGATTGTATGCTATGTGATCGGTTATGCACTGATGATCGTGAATCCAGGCATACTGAACTGGCTGAGCCTGGAACCAGCGTATATTCTGCGGGGACAGGTATGGAGACTAGTGACCTGGGTACTGTATCCACCGAGCACTTCCGGAGTATTATGGTTTGCAATTGCAGTTCTGTTCTTTTATTATCCAATTGGAACTTCTCTGGAGCGGACGATTGGAACTTTTAAATATACGTTGTATATTCTTTCGGGCGTGATATTTACAATTTTGGGAGCGTTCATTCTGTATTTCCTTCTCGGAGGAAATGTTCTGGTAGGAAACGTATTTTCTACTTACTATATCAGTCTGTCCACATTCCTTGCATATGCAATGTGTTATCCGGATATGCAGGTTCTGCTTATGTTTATCATTCCGGTGAAGATGAAGTGGATGGCAATTTTTTATGTGGTGATCGTTGTATATGAAATGATTCAGTACATTATGGCAGGTGCATGGTATTTGGTGATCCCGATTGTGGCTTCTCTGTTGAATTTCATTATTTTTTACTTTGGAACAAAGGATTTCAGCCGGTATAACCCGAAGGAGGTCCACAGAAGAAATGAATTCCGCAGAGCAATGGAACCCCAGGGACGTATGAAATCAGGCAGCGGCAGTGTGACCAAGCACAAATGCGCGATTTGCGGACGTACTGAGCTTGATGATCCTAATCTGGAATTTCGTTTTTGTTCCAGATGCAATGGAAATTATGAGTATTGCCAGGACCATCTTTTTACACATACACATGTGAAATGAAATTAATGTAATTGTTAACCGGTAACATTGCATGGCTGCTGTGAACGATGTGGGCAGCAGCCAGCAAATGACTGAAAAGACAGAGGGAAAGACTGCTTATGAAGAGAACAAAAATTATCTGTACTATGGGACCAGCATCCAGTAAGAAAAATACTTTAAGAGCTATGATGCGTGCCGGAATGGATATTGCACGTTTTAATTTTTCCCATGGTTCTCATGAAGAACACAGGGGAAGAGTAGACATGGTCAAAAACCTACGGGAAGAACTGAATATTCCGGTTGCCCTGCTTCTTGATACAAAGGGACCGGAGATCCGTACCAAGCTTCTTAAGGATCATAAGAAGATTACATTGGAGGCTGGAAGCGAATTTACACTTACTACCGGTGATATAGAGGGAGATGAGACCAGAGTCGCCATCACATATGAAAATCTTTACAAAGATGTGAAAAAAGGCGGTAAAATCCTGATTGATGATGGTCTGATCGAACTGGAGATTGAGAATATTAAGAATGGGGATATTGTCTGTCGTGTCTTAAACGGCGGCGAGCTTGGAGAGCGCAAAGGAATCAACGTCCCTTATGTGAAAGTGAAGCTTCCGGGAATTACAGAGCAGGACAAAGAGGATATTCTGTTTGGAATTACACAGGAGTTTGATTATATTGCAGCTTCTTTTGTACGTGACGCAAAAGCGATTAAAGAAATCCGTCAGCTTTTAGATGAAAATGGCGGACATGATATTGGAATCATTGCCAAAATCGAGAATGCCGAAGGTGTTGAAAATATTGATGAGATCATCAAGGCCGCAGATGGTATTATGGTTGCCAGAGGCGATCTTGGCGTGGAGATTCCTCCAAGTGAGGTTCCTTATATCCAGAAAATGATCATCCGCAAGTGCAATGAGAACTATGTTCCGGTTATTACTGCTACCCAGATGCTGGATTCCATGATCCGTAATCCACGTCCTACAAGAGCTGAGGTGGCAGACGTTGCCAATGCTATTTACGACGGTACAGATGCGATCATGCTTTCCGGTGAAACTGCAGCTGGTAAATATCCGCTGGAAGCACTGAAGATGATGGTGGAGATTGCACAGACCACAGAGCCTCACCTGAATTATGAGGATTATACCCATAACCGCAATATGTGTGGTGAGAGCAGAGTGTCCAGTGCTGTGGGACTGGCTGCAGTGCAGACTGCAAGAGATCTGAAGGCCAAGGCCATTGTGACTCCTACCTTTGGAGGAAGAACAGCCAGACTGATTTCCAATTTCCGGCCGGAAGCTCCTATTTATGCTGTCACTCCCAATGATACGATTCTGCATAGACTTCAGCTTGTATGGGGCGTTACACCGCTGAAAGGATACGAGAAGGATTCTACAGAGCACATTATTTCCCAGGCCATGAGCGTTGTCCGCAGAAAGCGGCTCGCAAAGAAAGGAGACCTGATCGTATTTACGGTTGGAGATCCTGCTACCAATATGACCCGGGAAGGTGCTGTAACAAATATGCTGCATGTGATTGAAGCCAAATAAAGCTGTCACATGATCTGATTTGTTGCAATAGAAAAATTACTTTTTAAGCGCAGCGAGTGCTGTATTTTACAAACGAGGAGAAACTATTATGAAAAAGACACCTTTTGTAACACTGGAGAAGGTACAGGAAATTGCCGAAAAATATCCCACCCCATTTCATCTTTATGATGAGAAGGGCATCCGGGAAAATGCACAGGCTTTAAAGGAAGCTTTTGCATGGAACAAGGGCTTTAAGGAGTTTTTTGCAGTAAAGGCAACCCCGAACCCGTTTCTGATCAAGATTCTGCAGGAATATGGCTGCGGATGTGACTGCTCATCCATGACAGAACTGATGCTTTCCAAAGCTATCGGATGCAAGAAGGGAGACATTATGTTTTCCTCTAATGACACTCCGGATAAAGAGTTTAAATATGCAGATGAGATCGGTGGAATTATCAATCTTGATGACATCACTCATATTGAGAGTGTAGAGAAAGCTGTTGGAAAGATTCCGGAGATCATTAGCTGCCGTTATAATCCTGGTGGAGTGTTCAAGATCAGCAATGATATTATGGATAATCCCGGGGATGCAAAATATGGCATGACTACGGAGCAGATTTTTGATGCATTTCGTATCCTGAAGAGTAAGGGCGCCAGGGAGTTTGGAATTCATGCATTTCTTGCCAGCAATACAGTGACGAACGATTACTACCCGATGCTTGCGAAGGTTATGTTTGAACTTGCTGTGAAGCTTCAGAAGGAGACTGGGGCGCATATTAAATTCATCAATCTTTCCGGTGGTATAGGTATTCCTTATCGCCCAGAGCAGACTCCAAACGATATTCGTGCAATTGGAGAGGGTGTACGCAAGGTATATGAAGAAGTTCTGGTTCCGGAAGGAATGGGAGATGTAGCTATTTATACAGAACTTGGACGATTCATGATGGGACCTTATGGCTGCCTGGTAACAAAAGCGATTCATGAGAAGCACACTCACAAAGAGTATATCGGTGTGGATTCCTGCGCAGTAAACCTTATGCGGCCGGCTATGTACGGTGCTTATCATCATATTACTGTTCTTGGAAAAGAGGATCAGGTTTGCGATCACCTGTATGATATCACAGGATCTCTTTGCGAGAATAATGATAAGTTTGCAATTGACCGTTATCTTCCGAAGATTGATATGGGAGATTATCTGGTGATTTATGATACTGGCGCACATGGTTTTTCCATGGGATATAATTACAATGGTAAATTGAAATCTGCGGAGATCCTTCTTCACGAAGATGGAAGCTTCGATATGATCCGTCGCGCCGAGACTCCAAGAGATTACTTTGCAACTTTCGACTGCTTCCCGATTTTTGAGAAAATGCTGGAGGATGAAGACCGGGCGTAATTACTTATGAGTAAAATAAAAACAGTTTGATGCGTTTGGCTTGCAGACTGTGTAAATGAAAAGAGGAACCGCTGAGATGCTGGCGGATCCTCTTTTGCTATATAGAAAGAATTTCTTCGGAACAGTTTGGGATAGATGGTCAAAAGTATGAACTCGCGAGGTAAATGCGGGGCAGATTTTTGACAATCCTTGACATTTTTTGAAATTCTGAGCAACAAAAAATCCCGCAAAATCAAGGACTTGACGGGATTTATATAACTTATGAAGTGTTAAAAATGCCGGCAGTGGGACTTGAACCCACACGTAGTTGCCTACAACAGATTTTGAGTCTGCCTCGTCTGCCATTCCGACATGCCGGCGGTTGAACAATTGATATAATAGCACATTATAAAAATAAAGTAAAGATGAAATTATGAAAAGTTTATAAATTTTCGAGGCAGAATATTGATATTCATACATGGAAATGCTAAAGTATTTAACAGTTGACAGAAAATGGAGGAAATGCCAATGAATATTGACCATAAAAAACCAGAGAACCGGCCATTGTACATTTTTGCACTGATAGCGGTTGTGGTGATCCTTTTCCTGAACATATTTGCCATTCCAGCCATGCAGGAACGCTCTGTAGAGAAAACCGACTACAGTACATTCCTCAGCAATGTAGAGCGTGGAAATGTATCTAAGGCAGAGGTGCAGGACGATTATATCTATTATATAGTCAGAAAGAACGGCGAGGACGTGGTGTGCAAGACTGTACGTATGGATGATCCAGACCTTGTAAGCCGCCTTTATGAAGCCGGAACCAGTATGGAAGCAGTGGAGCCTCAGAAGCAGTCCATCTTTCTCAGTCTGGTGATCGGATATGTGATTCCAATCGTAATCTTTGTTTTCCTTGGGAGATGGCTGAGTAAAAAGATGATGAGCTCTATGGGCGGAGGCCCTGGCGGAGCAATGTCCTTTGGAAAAAGCAATGCCAAAGTATATGTGAAGTCTTCTACAGGAATTAAATTTACAGATGTGGCAGGTGAAGATGAGGCGAAAGAGCTTCTTACGGAAATTGTAGATTATCTTCACAATCCACAGAAATACACGGAGATTGGAGCATCTATGCCCAAAGGCGCCCTTCTTGTAGGTCCTCCGGGTACAGGTAAGACATTGCTTGCCAAGGCAGTTGCCGGAGAAGCAGAAGTACCGTTTTTCTCTATTTCCGGTTCAGAATTTGTGGAAATGTTTGTGGGCATGGGTGCTGCCAAGGTTCGTGATCTGTTTAAGCAGGCAAATGAGAAGGCACCTTGTATTGTATTTATTGATGAGATTGATACCATTGGTAAGAAACGTGACAGCGGAAGCTTCACAGGTGGAAACGATGAACGTGAGCAGACATTAAACCAGCTGCTTACAGAGATGGATGGATTTGACGGCTCCAAGGGAGTTGTAATCCTGGCTGCTACCAACCGTCCGGATTCCCTGGATCCGGCCCTCCTGCGTCCTGGACGTTTTGACAGACGTATTCCGGTAGAACTTCCGGATCTGAAAGGACGTGAGGAAATCCTGAAAGTCCATGCCAGAAAGATCAAAATCGCAGACAGTGTCCGTTTCGATGAAATTGCCAAGGCAGCAGCCGGCGCTTCCGGTGCAGAGCTTGCCAATATTGTAAATGAGGCAGCTCTTCGTGCTGTCCGTGACGGCAGGAAGTTTGCTACGCAGGCTGATTTTGAGGAGAGTATTGAGGTAGTTATCGCTGGTTACCAGAAGAAAAACCGGGTGCTTTCCAATAAGGAGAAGCTGATCGTATCCTATCATGAGGTGGGACATGCACTTGTGGCGGCGAAACAGACGGATTCTGCTCCGGTTCATAAGATTACCATTATTCCCCGTACCTCAGGCGCTCTTGGATACACCATGCAGGTGGATGAGCAGGAGCACTTCCTGATGTCAAAGGAAGAACTGGAGAATAAGATTGCTACATTTACTGGGGGACGTGCTGCTGAAGAACTGATTTTCCACAGTGTTACAACTGGCGCGTCGAATGATATCGAGCAGGCTACCAAGATTGCCAGAGGCATGATTTCACGCTATGGCATGAGCGATGAGTTCGATATGGTTGCGATGGAAAGTATGAGCAATCAGTATCTGGGTGGTGATTCAAGTCTTAGCTGCTCCTTTGAGACACAGACGCTTCTGGACAAAAAGGTAGTAGAGCTGGTACGAAGACAGCATGAGAAGGCCTATAAGATTCTTGAGGATAATATTGAGAAGCTTCATGAACTGGCAAAATATCTGTATGAGCATGAAACAATCACAGGCGAGGAATTTATGAAGATTTTAAATGATCCACCGAAGTCTCTTACGGCCAGTGCAGAGTAAAAAAGCATTTTTGTATTATTTGACTGGATTCTGCGGCAATAAAGAGAACCGCATTGCCGGATATATAAAATAAGGGACAGCAGAAAAAGATCAGATGTCCTTTAAACAGATTTTGGTTATTTCCCTTGTCTGCTTAAAGAGTATCTGGTCAAACATCTGCTGTCTCTTGTGTTTTGCGGGAGATTCGGATATAATAACAAATATGGGCTGCAAAAGGGAGGAGTGTTTCCATGAATTGTCAGACAGCAGAGAGTATGGTAAACCGATACATTGAGCATGATTTATCTGTAGATGAACTGGAGGATTTTCTGGAACATGTGGAGAATTGTCCGTCCTGTTACGACGAGTTGGAAACTTATTTTATTGTTCATGCTGCCATGCAGCAGCTGGATGAGGAGAGCAGAGATTCCTCATTGGATCTTCGGGAGCTTCTGGAAGAAGATATTCGTAAATCCAAGCATTATATACTGAAGATGAGATTCCGCCGCGCGCTGAGTGGAATGGGATTCTGTGCGTTGATTGCCGGACTGGGTGGATTTTTGATTTATATTATTATGCAGGTATTATAGGAAACACGGTACAGGAGGCTTATATGTGTGAGAAAATTTTACTGATAGATGGTCACAGTATTTTAAACAGGGCATTTTACGGACTTCCGGATCTGACTAATTCAGAAGGTCTGCATACAGGTGCTGTTTATGGCTTTTTAAATATCCTGTTTAAAGTGCTGGGAGAAGAGAAACCGGAATATCTGGCAGTGGCATTTGACAGAAGTGAGCCGACTTTTCGCCATGCGAAATATCCGGAATACAAAGGTACACGTAAGCCCATGCCGCAGGAACTAAAGAAACAGATCCCGCTTTTGAAAGAGATGCTTGAAAAGATGGGAATCGCCACAGTTTCCCTTGCTGGTTTCGAAGCAGACGATATTCTTGGTACGCTGGCGAAAAAGGGTGAAGAAAAAGGTCTGGATGTAATCATTCTTTCCGGTGACCGTGATCTTTTACAGCTGGCGACTAAAAAAACTATGATCCGTCTGCCCAGGACTGCAAAAGGGCAGACTGTTATAGAAGACTATAAGGAAGACCAGGTGCAGGAACGTTATCTGGTTTCTCCTGCCCAGATCATAGAATTGAAGGCTCTTATGGGTGATCCTGCCGACAATATTCCTGGAATTCCAGGTGTCGGAGAGAAGACAGCTATTAGGCTGCTTGTAGAATATGGCTCCATAGAAAATGCTTTTTCCCATGTGGAAGAAATTTCACAAAAGCGGGCCAGAGAATCTTTGAGGGAAAATTACCAGATGGCTCAGCTGAGTAAGGAGCTTGCAACCATTTGTACAAACAGCCCAATAGAATTTGAACAGGAGAAATTCCAGTTAGGAAATGTTTTTACAAAGGAATCCTACGAGCTGTGCAGAAAACTGGATTTCCGGAATTTTCTGCTGAAATTTGATCCGGCTGAAGTGAATGAAAATACAATGGAACAGGATTTTTTCACCTGCAATGATCTGGAGGGCTGTGAGGCACTTTTTGAAAAAGCGGGACAGGCAGAAGCTGTGGGAATAGCGCTTCTCTGGGATAAAGAAGGCGTCTATGGAGCTGGTCTGGCATTAGGGGAAGATGAAATGTATTACGTTCCTGTGGAGGGAATGGTAACAGCAGCTTATTTAAGTGATAAAATCGGGAGGCTGGGGAAGCATACCACAGTTTGCTCCATGGACGTAAAAACCATGCTCAAGCGTGCTGATCTAACACCCGATGCAAACGTATTTGACTGTGGCATTGCAGCTTATCTTCTGAATCCTTTGAAAAGTACTTACACTTATGAAGAGCTTGCAAAAGATTATCTGGATGGGAAGCTTCTTCCGGGAAAAGAAGAACTTCTGGGAAAAATATCCCTGAAAAAGGCCTGGGAGGAGGATATGCCGGAACTGGAACATCTGGCATGCTATATGGCGTATACCGCTTTTGCCACCAGAGCCCCCCTGAAAGCGAAGCTTCAGGAAACAGGTATGTGGAAGGTATATACAGAGATTGAACTTCCTCTTGTATTTACATTAGATTCCATGGAAAAATGGGGAATCGAAGTAAAAGGAGAAGAATTGAAAAATTATGGCGAAAAGCTGACTGTCCGCATTCATGAACTGGAAAAACTGATCTGGCAGCAGGCAGGAGAAGAATTTAATATCAATTCTCCGAAACAGCTGGGTGTGATCCTTTTTGAAAAAATGGCTATTCCAGGAGGAAAGAAAACGAAGACCGGCTACTCTACATCCGCAGATATATTAGAGAAACTGGCATCAGAGAATCCAATCGTAAATGATATTTTGGAATATCGTCAGCTTACAAAGTTGAAATCCACTTATGCAGACGGCCTTGGAGCCGTGATCGAGAAGGATGGAAGGATCCATTCCACTTTTAACCAGACCATAACTGCCACTGGCAGAATCAGCAGTACAGAGCCAAACCTTCAGAATATTCCGGTCCGCATGGAACTTGGAAGACTGATCCGCAAAGTGTTTGTACCGGAAGCTGGATTTGTATTCCTGGATGCTGATTACTCACAGATTGAGCTGCGTGTTCTTGCTCACATGTCCGGGGATGAGAAGCTGATCAAGGCTTACAGGGAGGCGGAAGATATTCACCGACTGACAGCGTCTCAGGTCTTTCATATTCCGCTTGAGGAGGTCACTCCTCTGCAAAGACGAAATGCCAAGGCGGTGAATTTTGGTATTGTATATGGCATCAGCTCTTTTGGCCTTAGCCAGGATCTTAGTATTACAAGAAAAGAGGCTGCTGCTTATATCCAGAAATATTTTGAGACCTATCCAAGCATAAAGGGATTTCTGGATGGACTTGTGGAGCAGGGAAAAGAAAAAGGCTATGTTTCCACTATGTTTGGCAGAAAAAGGCCGGTTCCGGAACTGAAATCCAGCAATTTTATGCAGAGATCCTTTGGCGAGCGTGTTGCCATGAACTCGCCAATTCAGGGAACTGCTGCAGATATAATCAAAATTGCCATGAATCGTGTGTATAAACGTCTTTTGGATGAGAAACTGAGATCCAGACTGGTGCTTCAGGTCCACGATGAATTGCTGATCGAGACCTGGAAAGATGAAATCCCTCAAGTATCAAGAATTCTGGAAGAGGAAATGAAGGGTGCAGCCAATCTGGCAGTGGAGCTGGAAGTAGATATGCATCAGGGGAATAACTGGTACGAGGCAAAGTAGAAGCAGAACTATGTCTGGAATAAGATTGAGGAAGAAAATAGTTTGTACCTTATAATTATCAGGTGAAATCGAAGCAGTAAGGAATAGGAAAAATGAAGACAATTGGTATTACAGGAGGAGTTGGTGCCGGAAAAAGCACGGTGCTTGCTTATCTTGAGGAAAAATATAATGCTTTTGTTATACAGGCTGACGAAGTGGGACATATTGTGATGGCTCCGGGACAGGAATGTTATCAGCCAGTGATCGATCTGTTTGGGAAAGATGTGATAAAAAACGATAAAACTATTGACCGGAAGAGGGTTTCCGATGTAGTATTTGAGCAACCGGATTTTTTGAGCTGTCTAAATGGGATAATTCATCCGGCTGTAAAAAGATATATCCTGAAAAGCCTGGAGGAACAGAAGAAGGAGGGGCGGAAGCTATGCGTTGTGGAAGCCGCACTTTTTCTGGAAGAACATTACCAGGAGTTTTGTGATGAAGTATGGTATATTCATACAGATGAGGAAATCCGCATTCAGCGCCTGATGAAAAACCGAGGCTATACCAGGGAGAAATCTCTTGGAATTATCGGAAATCAGGCCAGAGAAGATTATTTTCGAGCCCATACAGATTTCGTTGTAGAAAATAACGGAAATGTGGAAAAAACCTGGAAGCAGATAGATGAAGGAGTAAGAAGAAATGAGACTTTGTAGCATTGCCAGTGGAAGCAGCGGAAACTGTATTTATGTGGGATCAGAAGAGACCCATGTTCTTGTAGATACAGGAATAAGCGGCAAAAGGATCGAGCAGGGACTGAACCAGCTGGAGCTTACTGGCAGGGACATTGATGCGATTCTGGTCACGCATGAGCATTCTGATCATATCAGCGGTCTGGGGGTGATGGCACGCAGATACCACATTCCGGTTTATACTACAGGTGGAACTGCAGATGCGATCAGCAGAATGAAGAATATGAAGAATCTTCCGGAAGACACTTTTCATGAGATTGTGGAGGATCAGGATTTTCATATCAGGGATCTGACCATTCATCCTTTTTCCATTCCACATGACGCGGCACAGCCGGTAGGATACCGGGTTGAGTGTGAAGATAAGGCAGTTGGAATCGCCACAGATCTTGGGAAATATAACGATTACATAGTAGATAATTTACAAAATCTGGATGCTCTTTTGCTGGAGGCAAATCATGATATCCGTATGCTTCAGGTGGGAAGTTATCCCTATTATCTGAAACAGCGTATCTTAGGCGACAGGGGACATCTTTCCAATGAAAATGCAGGAAAGCTGCTTTGCAGGCTTTTGCATGATGACATGAAAGCTGTTTTTCTTGGACATTTAAGCAAAGAAAACAACTATGAGGCTCTTGCCTATGAGACCGTGTGCTCAGAGGTAACCCTTGGAGATAATCCATATAGATCAAAAGATTTTCAGATTCAGGTTGCGAAACGGGACAGTATTTCAGATGTGGTTGTATTGTAGAAGAGATAATTTACAGTAAAGAAACAAAACTATATTTGAATTACAGGTTCAGTTTTTATATACAGTTCAGGGAAAACTTAAAGCTGTATTTTCCCTGGGACAGTCAAAATGGGCAGCAGACCCAAATACAGGAGGAGTATCATGAAAAAAACAATTATCACAGTAGTAGGAAATGACACCGTTGGTATTATTGCAAAGGTATGTACTTATCTTGCCCAGAATCAGGTTAACATTCTGGATATCTCCCAGACGATTGTACAGGGATATTTTAACATGATGATGGTCGCAGATACCAGCGCTTCAGACAAGGAAATTGCAACTCTTTCCAAAGAACTGGCTGCTCTCGGGGATGAGATCGGCGTAGTGATCCATTGCCAGCATGAGGATATTTTCAACGTAATGCATCGAATTTGAAATGAAAGTCCCTTCCATCGGACTTTCATTTAACAAAAATGTCGCCTGTAGGTGATAGATATATCCATAGAAAGGAATACGAATGCTATGATTAGTATATTCGAGGTGAACGAGACCAACAAAATGATCGAGCAGGAGAATCTGGATGTACGTACCATTACTCTTGGAATCAGCCTGCTGGATTGTATTGACAGCGATCTTGAGAAATTAAACGAAAAAATTTATAACAAAATTACCACATATGCCAAAGATCTGGTGGCAACTGGTGAGAAAATATCAGCACAGTACGGAATTCCAATTGTAAACAAACGAATTTCTGTTACACCAATCGGTCTGATTGGGGGTGCTGCATGTAAAACTACAGATGATTTTGTAACAATAGCCAGGACCCTGGACAAAGCTGCCAAGCAGGTGGGAGTGAACTTTATTGGTGGATATACAGCTCTTGTAAGTAAGGGAATGACACCGGCAGAGGAGCTTCTGATCCGTTCTATTCCGCAGGCGCTTGCCAGTACAGAGCGGGTATGCAGTTCTGTGAATGTTGGTTCCACAAAGACTGGAATCAATATGGATGCCGTGAAGCTTATGGGAGAGATTATTCTGGAAACAGCTCAGGCAACCAAAGAACAGGATTCCCTTGGCTGTGCCAAGCTGGTAGTATTCTGCAATGCGCCGGATGACAACCCGTTTATGGCAGGTGCTTTCCACGGCGTTACAGAAGCTGACAGTATTATTAATGTTGGCGTCAGTGGTCCAGGTGTTGTAAAAACCGCTCTGGAGAAAGTAAGAGGAGAGGATTTCGAAACTCTCTGTGAGATGATCAAACGAACTGCATTTAAGGTAACCCGTGTAGGTCAGCTGGTTGCCAGGGAGGCTTCCAAGATGCTTGGCGTTCCATTTGGAATTGTGGATCTTTCCCTTGCGCCTACTCCTGCAATCGGTGACAGTGTGGCTGAGATCCTGGAAGAAATCGGTCTTGAAAGAGCCGGTGCACCTGGAACTACAGCAGCTCTTGCCCTGTTAAATGACCAGGTAAAAAAAGGTGGTGTAATGGCTTCCACAGCAGTTGGAGGCTTGAGTGGTGCATTTATTCCGGTCAGCGAGGATCAGGGAATGATCGATGCGGTAACAGCAGGTGCCCTTACCATTGAGAAATTAGAGGCTATGACCTGCGTATGCTCTGTGGGACTTGATATGATCGCAGTACCAGGTGATACGAAGGCATCCACCATTTCCGGCATTATTGCAGATGAAGCAGCAATTGGAATGGTGAACCAGAAAACAACAGCAGTCCGTCTGATCCCTGTTATCGGAAAAGGAGTAGGAGAGACAGTAGAATTCGGTGGTCTTCTTGGCTATGCACCAATCATGCCGGTAAATAATTTCTCCTGTGATGCGTTTGTGGCAAGAGGCGGAAGAATTCCAGCTCCGATCCATAGCTTTAAAAACTAAGTTTTCTGGGTTACTGGTCACGGAGTGAACAGAAACTTTTTTGGATAAATTTGCACTTGACATTCTTACATCACTGTGCTAAAGTATAAATCAGTTAAACCGATGAGAAAGAGTAGTAAATCAGATGTGACATTTAGTCGTTATGAATGGACTGAATAATGACTTATCAGAGAGCGAAGGATGGTGTGATCTTCGTATGAAGCGGCTGATGGAATGGACTTTCGAGGGCGGCCCGAAATTATATTTCAGGAGAGTAGGCGCCGACGGGAACCGAACCCGTTACCAATCAGGAGTGTATGTTTGTACATGAGAAAGTGGACGATTTGTCAATTTGAGTGGCACCGCGATAATAAGATTTTATTACCGTCTCAAAGAGCAACAGGGAATGTTGTTTTTTGAAGACGGTTTTTTGATATCCATTTTACCACTCATTCTTTCTCGCAGACAAGATGCAGAAGATCGGCTTAGTTATCTTCTGGAGCCTGTTTGAAAATCATTTCCGTAAAGTGTGACACATATTATGCGGAAAGCCTTTTTTAACATGCTCCCGCCAATTTTAAGAGAGAGAGGAAAAACACTATGAAAAAAAGAATGATCGCAATCGCAGCAGCAACAATGGCAACTATGATGATGGCAACACCTGTTCTTGCAGAGGACTACAAGATCGGTATCTGCAATTATGTAGATGACGCATCTCTGAACCAGATCGTAGACAATCTGGAAAGCCGCCTGAAAGAAATCGGTGATGAGAAGGGTGTAAACTTTGATATTTCCTATGACAATTGTAATGCAGATGCCAATGTTATGGAGCAGATTATTTCTGATTTCCAGGCAGACGGTGTAGACCTTATGGTTGGCGTTGCAACACCAGTAGCTATGCGTATGCAGGCAAGCACAGAAGGAACTGACACACCGGTTGTATTCTCCGCAGTATCGGATCCGGTTGGTGCAGGTCTTGTAGAGTCCCTGGAGGCACCTGGTGCAAATCTTACCGGAACAAGCGATTATCTGGATACCGCTTCCATTATGAAACTGATCGAAGCTGTAAATCCGGATACCAAGAAGATAGGACTTTTATATGATATCGGACAGGATTCCTCTACAGCAGCCATCGAGGCAGCAAAAGCTTACATGGATGAGAACGGAATCGAATATGTTGAGCGTACCGGAACCACTACTGATGAAGTTCAGCTTGCAGCAGATGCACTTGTTGCAGATGGTGTTGACGCAGTGTTTACCCCAACTGATAATACTATTATGACAGCAGAGCTTTCTATTTATGAGAAATTTATTGATGCAGGAATTCCGCATTACACAGGAGCTGATTCCTTTGCGTTAAATGGTGCTTTCGCAGGGTATGGTGTTGATTACGCAAATCTTGGAGCAAAAACAGCAGATATGGTTGCCGATATTCTTCTGAATGGTGCTGATCCGGCAACCACTCCTGTAGAAACCTTTGACAATGGTACTGCTACTGTAAACACAGAAACATGCGAAGCTCTTGGCCTTGATTTTGAAACTGTCAAAGCTGCTATGGAGCCGCTCTGCACACAGGTAAATGAGATCGTTACAGCAGAGAGCTTTAACGAACTGGAAGCAAATTAACGATTAACCGGAGGAAATGATTGTGACACTGGCTACTGCACTCTCCTTAGGAGAAACTGCCCTGAAACTTGGACTGATCTGTTCCCTGACTGTCCTTGCATTGTTTTTAAGTTATTCCATGCTGAATGTCTGCGACCTTTCTACAGACGGCTGCTTTACATTAGGAGCCGCTGTAGGAGCCGCTGTGGCGGTCAGCGGACATCCTTTTTTATCAATACTAGCAGCAATGCTTGCCGGAATCTGTTCTGGTTTTGTAACCGGATTTTTGCAGACAAAAATGGGAGTAGACAGTCTGCTTGCGGGAATTATTGTGAATACAGGATTGTATTCGATTAACATAGCAGTGATGGGAGGCTCTTCCCTGATCAACATGAACCGTACAGATACGGTGTTTTCCATGATGAAGGATGTTCTGGAAGATACCCCTCTGAAGGGAAGAACAGATATAATTGTTGCGCTGATCGCAGTAGCAGCAGTGGTTGCTTTTCTGGTGGTATTTTTAAAGACACGACTTGGCCTTGCAATCCGTGCTACAGGAAATAATGCAGATATGGTGAAGTCGTCGTCTATCAACCCGGTATTTACAACGATTATCGGACTTTGTATTGCAAACTCTTTTACAGCACTGTCCGGATGCCTTCTTTCCCAGTCCCAGAAATCTGTGGACATTAACATTGGTCAGGGAATGGTTACCATTGCGCTTGCATCCCTTCTGATCGGAGGAACAATTCTTGGAAAAGGCGGAATTTTTGTAAGAGCTGTGGGAATGGTATTGGGTTCTTTTGTTTTCCGACTGGTTTATACGGTGGCTTTAAGATTTAATATGCCGGCGTTTATGCTGAAACTGGTATCTTCTGTGATTGTTATTCTGGCAATTTCCGGCCCTTATCTGAAACGACAGTGGCCGCAGCTGAAAAGAAGAATGACGCACAAGAAGGGAGGAATCTGATCCATGTTAAAGCTTTCACATATTTCCAAAACCTTTAATCCGGGAACAGTAAATGAAAAAGTGGCAATCAGAGATTTGTCTCTGCATCTTGAAAAAGGCGATTTTGCAACAATTATCGGTTCCAACGGAGCTGGTAAATCTACTATGTTCAATGCCATCTGTGGGGATTTTCTCACAGATTCCGGATCTATTGTTCTGGATGGAGAGGATATTACATTTCTGCCACAGCATGCCAGAGCAAAAAATATTGGAAGACTGTATCAGGATCCGATGCGGGGAACTGCTCCTGGAATGACGATTCTGGAGAACCTTGCGCTTGCTGCAGGTCAGGGAGGCTGGCTTTCCCGTATTTCCAAAAGTGATAAACAGCGTTTTCGTGAACAGCTTGCACTTCTGGATATTGGCCTTGAAAACCGCATGAACCATCCGGTGGGACTTCTTTCAGGCGGTCAGAGACAGGCACTTACTCTTTTGATGGCAACTATGAATCCACCGAAACTGCTTCTTCTGGATGAGCATACAGCAGCTCTTGATCCGGGAACAGCCGAGAAGGTGCTGAACCTGACCAGCAGGATCGTGGAAGAACATCATCTGACCTGTCTGATGATCACCCACAATATGCAGTCTGCACTGGAACTTGGAAATCGTATTCTGATGATGGATTCCGGTGATATTGTTCTGGATATCAAGGAAGAGGAGAAAAAAGGTCTTACTGTGGAAGGGCTGCTTGACAAGTTTAAAGTTGGAGCAGGAAAGAAGCTGGATAATGACCGCATTCTTCTTTCTAATGAGTAAGATTGAGTAAGACGAAATGGATAAAAGTGAGCCCTGGCTATTGTACGGAATTGCAGTAGCCGGGGCTCTTTATGCAGTTGAGAATATTATACAATAATAATTTGTTGTCTGTATTCATGAACATAAGAAGTACTGTTTTTTTGTGCCAGAATGCTTTCGTAAAGATTGGATGCGAAAGTTGTTTCATTTAGTAAATCCATAGCTTGTGGTGCGTTTTCAAGCACTGCGGCAGCATCCGGCAGTTTGGTAAGCAGAGGAATGCTGCCACATTTTTTTATTTTGCCCAGAAGCGCAGAATTGTTTTTTCGAAATCCCAGAACCCGGGCATAGGGAATCTGCGCGGGCACACTCTGAATATGAAGAAGCATGTGAAGCAGTGCTCTCTGGATCCTGGTTTGTGTGATCTCCTTGGTTTTCAGAAGGTTGGCAAACTGGGAAAAGGTTTCATACTGATCCCGGCAGGAGAGAATCCTTCTGGCAAGAGCATGGGACATGTCCAGGTATGTGCACAGGCTTTCTTCTGTTTCCTGAAGAAGACAGTAACGGTAAAGCGTGTCCAGATCGTTTTCCAGAAGAAAACGATTTCCGGAAATTGCCTGTAAAAATAGTTCCAGGGAATTTGCTGGTAAAAATTTTTTTGCCATATCAGCAAGAAACGCAAAATTCTGTATTGCGGTTTCTGATGATTCAGATAAAAAGCAGTGGGAATGCTCGGTATCGGATGAATCCCCTTTGGGTGGAGTATTGAAATCCGAAATGGCATTTCGAATAGCAGAAGCAGAAGGAAAGTGATTTTCAGACAGAGTATTTTCGTGATAATCATTTCCTTCCCGTTTAATGGAAACCGGTGAAATAGAGCTGTTTTCCCGTAGAATAGCTTTACAGTATTCAATTCCCAGAATATTATTGGGGGAAGAGAGCAATTGCTGGTATTTTTCTGATTCGGGAAAAACTGCAGAGAGAGCCATGCTTCTGGCCTTTGGAAAAGTCATTCCGTCTTTCAGATTCCGGCGAAGGGCGTCCTGAAAAGCTTCCGGCTCCTCTGCCAGGATTTTGGCCAGCTCCATAAGCGCATCCGTATCACCGCATTCACTTCCGAAACAAAGTATATCTGTAACCCCAAGTCCATCCAGAAGCTGTACGCCTCCTCTGGCAAATAACTCTGCACTGGCAGAAGAAATGGAAACCGGCAGCTCCAGAACCAGGTCTGCGCCGCTCCGAAGAGCCATTTCTGCACGTACATATTTTGAAAAAAGAGCAGGGGTTCCTCTTTGCACGAAATCACCACTCATGGCGATAACTACATAGTCTGTCCTTAGTTTTTCTTTTATATAGTTTATCTGATATTCATGTCCTGTATGGAATGGATTGTATTCTGCAATAATTCCGGCTGTTTTCATAAAATTGCACCTCAAAAAATACGTTGTTCTTCCATATTCTAACATTGAAAAGCTTGAAATACAAGGCGGGGTGGCGTATAATGAGGATAAGTTACTGAAAGGGAAAGGGATATTTATGCCAGTTCCCAGAGGATTACTGTAACAAATGAAAGGAGCCATTTAATCATGGGATTTATTGATGTAATCAAAGAAAGAGCAAAATCCAGCATTAAGACAATCGTACTGCCAGAGACAGAGGACATGAGAACTCTTGAAGCAGCAGACAAAATTTTAAAAGAGGGAATTGCTAAGCTTGTACTTGTTGGTAATGAGGAAGCAGTTAAGAAGAGCGCAGCTGAAGGCGGCTTCGACATTTCCGGTGCACAGATCGTAGATCCTGCAACATCTGAGAAGACTCAGGGATATATTGACAAATTAGTAGAGTTAAGACAGAAAAAAGGCATGACACCAGAGCAGGCTAAGGAGATCCTTCTGAACCAGTATCTGTATTATGGTGTTATGATGGTTAAGATGGGCGATGCAGACGGTATGGTTTCCGGAGCTTGCCACTCTACAGCTGATACCTTAAGACCATGCCTTCAGATCCTGAAGACAAAACCAGGTACCAAGCTTGTTTCCGCATTCTTCCTGATCATCGTTCCGGATTGCGAGTACGGCGCTAACGGTGCATTCGTATTCGGTGATTCCGGTCTGAACCAGAACCCGAATCCAGAAGAACTTGCAGCAATCGCAGCTTCTTCTGCTGAGTCCTTCAAGCTTCTTGTACAGGAAGAGCCTGTAGTAGCTATGCTTTCCCATTCTACTAAGGGAAGTGCGAAACATGCAGATGTTGATAAAGTTGTTGAGGCTACCAAGATCGCGAAAGAGCAGAATCCAGACCTTGCACTTGACGGAGAGTTCCAGCTTGATGCAGCTATCGTTCCAAGCGTAGGTGCTTCCAAAGCTCCAGGAAGCCCGGTTGCAGGTAAGGCTAACGTCCTGATCTTCCCAGACCTTGATGCAGGAAACATCGGATACAAGCTGGCTCAGCGTCTTGCAAAAGCAGAAGCTTACGGACCTATCACCCAGGGTATCGCAAAACCTGTAAATGACCTGTCCCGTGGATGTTCCGCTGACGATATCGTTGGTGTTGTAGCAATCACATCTGTACAGTGCCAGGCTCAGGACTAATTTGGAATTAGTCTGAAAAGGGCTGAATCGTATTGTGATTGAGGGCACATGCCCTTGAAGAGATACCAGAGGAATAAAATATCTGGTGTCAGGTAATACATAATCATGTAAACAGGAGAGTAAAAAAATGAATGTATTGGTAATTAACTGCGGTAGTTCTTCTTTAAAATACCAGCTGATCGATTCCGACACAGAAGCTGTTCTTGCAAAAGGACTTTGCGAGAGAATCGGAATTGACGGAAGACTGGTATACCAGAAAGCCGGAAATGACAAAGAGATCACAGAAGCTTCCATGCCGACTCATAAAGAAGCAATCCAGATGGTTCTGGAAGCTCTTACCAATGAGAAAACAGGTGCGATCAAGAGTCTTGCAGAGGTTAATGCAATTGGTCATCGTATCGTACATGGCGGCGAGAAATTTGCTTCTTCTGCAATCATTACAGATGAGATGATCAAAGCAGTAGAAGAGTGCAACGATCTTGCACCGCTTCACAACCCGGCAAACCTGATCGGTATCCGCGTATGCTCCGAGCTTATGCCAAACGTACCTCAGGTAGGTGTATTCGATACCGCATTCCATCAGACAATGCCTGCAAAAGCTTATCTGTACGGACTTCCAATTGAATACTACAAGAACTACAAGGTAAGAAGATACGGTTTCCACGGAACCTCCCATAGCTTTGTATCCAAACGTGCTGTTGAGTTCCTTGGTCTTGACAAAGACAACTCTAAAGTTATCGTTTGCCACCTTGGAAATGGTTCTTCCATCAGCGCTGTTCAGAATGGCAAATGTGTAGATACCACAATGGGTCTTACTCCTCTTGAAGGCGTTGTAATGGGTACACGTTCCGGAAGCATTGATCCGGCTATCGTTGAGTACATTGCCAAGAAAGAGAACCTGGATCTTGCAGGTGTTATGAATGTTCTCAATAAGAAATCCGGTCTTCAGGGTATGTCCGGTGTTTCCAGTGATATGCGTGACCTTAGAGCCGCAGCCGCTGAGGGCAACGAGGATGCTAAGAATGCAATCGAAGTTCTCTGCTATGGCATTGCGAAATATGTAGGTGGATATGTAGCTGCTATGAACGGTGTTGATGCAATCGTGTTTACAGCTGGTATCGGCGAGAATGTTGGCATGATTCGTGAGAAAGTCTGCTCTTATCTTGGATTCCTTGGTGTTACAATTGATGCTAAGGCTAATGAGGCTATGGGCGAGGAAGTTGTTATTTCCGGTGCTGACTCCAAGGTAAAGGTTGCAGTTATCCCGACTAACGAGGAGCTTGCAATCTGCCGTGATACGGTAGCACTTGTAAAATAATTAGCTGCAGTGTGATCAGCAGTACATGGCAAAGTCAGTTGCTGAGAGGCAGGCTGCTTTGCGGTAATACTGTATTACTTTATAAAAATGCATAAATCCTGCCAGAGAATCATACGCTCTGGCAGGATTTTATATGCAACAGGAAATTGATTTTATATTCCACCTGAAATTTCGTCAGCTTTTGTAATTTTTTTGAAAATTTATTGTATATAAGGGAAAATTCAAGTTGACAAATAATGACAGGGTATGTATAATTGATTAAGTGTGAATAGGGAGACGATTATGCAGATACATTTATCAGACATTTCATCCAGCGAAGGTAAGAGTCAGCACTACAGTGTTGCTTTTGAGATGGATACCATCACCTTCCAGCAGGGAACCTTTCCAGTACTGGCGAAGGAACCTGTAGAGCTTACGATTACGAATACCGGCGACAGAGTTCTGGAACTGGAGGGAAGCGGTCTTGTGACTGTTGGAATTCCATGTGACAGATGTCTGGAAGAGGTTAGGACCAGGATTCCTTTTGAATTCAAGAGGAAACTTGACATGAAGCTTACGGATGAAGAACGTGTGAATGATCTGGATGAGAGCAGCTATCTCACCGGCTATGACCTGGATGTGGACCGTTTGGTCTATCTTGAGGTACTGATGAGCTGGCCTTTGAAAGTCTTATGTAAAGAAGACTGCAAAGGGATTTGCAGCAGATGCGGGAAGAATCTGAATGATGGTCCCTGCGGATGTGTCGAGGAGCCTAAGGATCCCCGTATGGCAGCTATCAGTGATATATTCAGTAAATTTAAGGAGGTGTAACCGAAATGTCCATCTGCCCAAAGAATAAATCTTCCAAAGCAAGACGCGATAAGAGAAGAGCAAACTGGAAAATGAGCGCTCCGAACCTTGTAAAATGCAGCAAATGCGGCGCACTTATGATGCCACACAGAGTTTGCAAGGCTTGCGGAAGCTATAACAAAAAAGAGATCGTTAAAGTTGAAGACTAATAGCGAATCTTTAAAGAACACCTGAGTTGATTAGGTGTTCTTTTTTTATGCAGCAAGCAGGATTCTTTCCTGTTGTTTTTTCTATATAATTCATTTATAATATTCACAGAAAAATACATTACCTGGAGGAACTACAATGTCTGAATTAAGCGATAAGATCAGATCAGAATTTAAAAAGGCAGATGATGAGCGCGATGCTCTTATGAATACCCCGGAAGACATCGAACGTTGGGATAATATTGTATATGGACATGATGACAGGGAGATGCAGAGACTGGACGTATACAGGCCGAAGCAGGCACAGGGAGAAGACCTTCCGATCATTATCAGCGTTCATGGAGGAGCCTGGATGTATGGAGATAAAGAAAGATACCAGTACTATTGTATGAGTCTTGCACAGCGAGGATTTGCAGTTGTAAACTTTACATATCGTCTGGCTCCTGAGAGCAAATTTCCAGCACAGTTAGAGGATGTAAATCTGGTATGCAAGTGGGTGATGAAGCGTGCAGGAAGATTCCATTTTGATACAGAACGTATTTTTGCTGTAGGAGATTCTGCAGGAGCTCATCTTCTGGGACTTTATGCAGCAATCTGTACGAATCCGGCATATGCTGCCAAATATGATTTTGCTGTACCAGAGGGCTTTGCCCTTACTGCAATTGCTTTAAATTGCGGTGTGTACAGGATCCCAAGGGAAGGGGCAGACAATATGACTATGCTGATCATGAAGGAACTTCTTCCGGAAGGCGGTACAGAGGAAGAACTGGAGAGCATTGATGTACTGAACGGCATTACAGATGTTTATCCTCCTGTATTTTGCATGACTTCCGTGGCAGATCATCAGAAAGCACAGGCACCTGCATTAGTTCAGAAACTGATGGAGAACAATGTGCCCTTTGTATATCGTATGTTTGGAGATAAGGTTAATAAACTTGGTCACGTGTTCCACTGCGATGTAAAAACAATTGATGCTGCCCAGTGCAATGATGCAGAATGTGATTTTTTCAGGGAGTTTTGTTTCTGATAGTAGGACATTCATGTAAAACATATTACGGTACAATGCAAAGTTAGAGCCTTTTTCAAACACGCTCTTGTTGTTGTAATAAAGTAAACAGTAACACCCATTTTTCACGGAAACCTGCGGTTCGCCACAGGTTTCTTGTATTATACGATGAAATCTTATATGCTTGGGATAAGGGAGAAAATCAATGAAAAAAAGGTTAAAAGGTCTGATAAGTGTTTTTTTATTTTTGCTTTGCATATTTGCCTGGAAAAGCGTGCAGGAAGTAAGGGCAGCAGAAAATGTAATAAGGGATTTTTCCAGAATTTTCTACATACCTGCCGGAGCAGTTTTGAAAGGCGGAAGCCTGCAGAAACTGCAGGAAATTTATGATGGCATGAGCTGCATTGCATATACAGAAGATGGAGAAGAGCTTTATCTGGATGCAATCTGGGACTATTCCGGAATTGATATTCAGACTGTGGGAGCCTATAAGATTACAGGGACAGTGAGACTTCCGGAAGGATATACAAGCAATGTCGGTCTTCCGGAATGGACAGCATGGATTTCTGTACAGAATCCGGGACAGCCGGAGATTCAGGTGTATTCCCGAATGATTTCAGCAGGTATTTACTATTTTCCATGGATCACAGAGCAGAATCCAGATATGATGGAAATATGGCTTCAAAAAGAAGGAGAGGACTGGGTAAATGTAAGCGAGGAAGGATATGGATTTGCGGATACCGATGGGATGTATCTTTCCTGCCAGAGTATGATAGCTGAAAATATATATACACTGACAGTTGTTTATAATGAAGGGAAAACCAGAAATCTTAAATACCGCTATCAGTCAGATGGAAGCTTGGAGATACTCAGTTATCAGCCTGGAACAATTGGCGGGACAGTATCAAAAGATACTGTTATCCGTTCCTGCGAGGAGATTGACGAAAAGAGCCTGCAGCGCTGCATGGTATATGCGGTGCGGGCGGGGCAGAGTCTGGCAGAAGTACGGACCGAGCTGGAGGAGACTTTTTATATTCTTGGGAGCACCTGTGAAGAATATGAGGATACTGCGGCCCATCCGGCTGTTATCATGCCTTCGGTATGGGATTTCAGTCAGGTTGATGTGAATGCTCCTGGCGTTTATAAAGTGACGGGAACTTTTGCAGCTCCAGAAGGCTGCACGGTGGATCAGGAGCTTACTGTTCCGGAGGCGTCTGCTTATATTACCGTTCAGCGCCCGGATCAGCCGGAAGTACAGACGTGCTGTGTGGTTGGCGTGGATACTCTGTTTTTTCCTATGATATTAGACCGTTTTACAGATGAACAGCTGGACAATCTGCAGGTATATCTGCAGGAAAATAAGGGAGATAAAGAAATAAGCAAAAGTAATTTCTATTTTGACAGAAAGGGTCTGTATCTGAAAAAAAGTGTTCTTAAAGCTGGCTGGGAATATGGAATTTACGTAACCTATCCAGGTGGAAGTACCGGGGTATATACTTTTGTGTATGGTGGGGAGCTGATTTTTAATGAGCACTGGTACAAGCGCAACTATGCAGACAGGGATGGCAAAGAGCTTCCGGATATTGACAATGAAACGGAGCGGGTAACGGATACTTCCGCCATCCTTGTAGGAAACAGGCTGCTGGATCTTATGAAGAATGGTGTAAAGCTGATTCCTTTTGAAGGAGACGGAGTGCTGGTAAGGGTTCCTGTGGAAGTGGTAAAAGACTGGAATATAAAAGCGGAGGATCAGATTGAGACAGATATTTCCTGGGTGGGAAGTGATGTTTCTGTAAAAATTTCCAAAAATGGAGAAGCTGTTACAGATATTCCAGGAGCTACCGTGGAGATTCCGTATGCGAACCGTGACTCTCAGACTATGCTGACAGACGAAGAAGGTAACTCCTATACAGGTTCGGTAAATGATGCACAGAACGCTGTGGTGATTCCCATTGATAAAACCGGAGATTATACAGTGGAAGAGCAACCACAAAATCAGACGGAGAATGATGGAAATATAGAAGAGGATGATCCGGAAGGGGACAGTCCGGAAAATGCGGAGGACTCAGGGGAAGAAAAACTGTCAGAACAGGTTGAGGAACTTCTTTCGGAAAATGTCAAAAACCAGAAAGCGAATTCAGATGAGAATCTTAACAGTCAACATAAAAAAACGGCTTCAATTGTTATAATAATTGTAATTTTGTTAATATTGTTATGGAATATACCAATGAGACGCGGTAAAAAGCTCCGAAAGGGGGAACGGGGTGAAGGAGAACAAAGCAAATAAAAAAGGAAGGAAGCTGCTGTGGGGAACTGTAATCATAACCATGATTCTATCCTTTATGTTTTTTTACGTGTTGTATTGTTCAAATAACAAATATATGACAAGAGAGGAAAAAGCCATACACGGACTTTTGTATGCAGATGGCTCCTATGAGAGCTTTCCTGTCTATTATTTGTCCAGAGAATGGGAATATTATCCGGATGCACTTCTTACGCCGGAGGATGATCTGGATAAATATTATTTTCGTTATATTTCTATTGGGGAATATGGTGGAATGGAACTTGGAAACAGTGGGAGAAGTCCGTATGGAAGTGGTACATATCGGTTAAAAATCATGCTTCCCGCTGAGCAGCATACATATGGTTTGTATCTGCCGGAAATTTTTTCAGCATATAGTTTGTATGTGGATGGTGTTCTGGTCGGACAGATGGGAAATCCGGACCCGGAACATTATGTGGAACGGACTCAGAACAGAATGTTTACCTTCAAGGCCAATATTTCATTAGAAATTCTGATTGCAGTGACAGATAAAAGCTCTGCTTCGCCGGGAATCCAGAGTGTACCTGTTTTTGGAAATCCTTTAAAAATAAACACCATAAGGGGAATTTCGGTGTTTATCAATTCCTCTGTATTTACCTTGATCATTCTGGTTCTGGCGTTTTCCGTATGGGCATTTTTTAAAACCAGAAGCAGGGCAAATGTACTTTTTGCAGGAGTATGCCTTTGTGTGCTCGGGTATACCTGCTATCCCCTTCTGCATACATACCTGGCGCTAAGAGTACAGCCCTGGTTCTCTGTTGAAATGCTGTTCTATTTTCTCGCTTTTCCGGCAATGCTTTTGCTGGAATATGAGATCATCGGGCAAAAGTATAAGTGGATGGTATGGGGGGTTCTTGCTACAGCTGTGGCAGGTCTTGTGGTTACACTTGCAGGGATTTTTGCAGGGGGAATGGAGACCGCAGCTCTTTCTTATGGTATTTCAGCGGCAACAGAGGTGCTGAAATGGTTTACCGCTGTATGCCTTGTTTTAACTGCGTTTTTCTATACGGAAGGGATGCAGGGCATTTCTCTTCTTGCAGGAACCGTAATTTACGCAGTATCTCTGGCAGCAGACCGCATATGGTCTTTGTATGATCCGATTATTGGCGGCTGGTTTCCGGAATGGGGCGGCATCATTTTGACAGGTATATTTGGAATGTTTCTCTGGAGAGAACTGACAGAAGGCTATCGGATGCGGCTAATCTATGAAGAACAGTCCAGACAGATGGAATTGCGTCTGCTTATGCAAAAGGAGCATTATCAGAAGTTAACTGATGCACTGGAAGAGGCAAGTCGTACAAGACATGACTTCAGACAGTATATCCGTACTGCTTCCATTCTGCTGGAACAGGAACATTATGAAGAACTGAAAGCGTATTTTCATCAGTTCGCACAGGAGAGCACCGAAAAAATGCAGACACCAGTATGCTATTGCAAGAACATGTCTGTGGATGCAATCTTACATTACTATGCGTCACAGCTGGAGCAAAAAGGTATAAAGTACAGATATTCAGTAGAGGTTCCAGAGAAAATGAAAATTTCTGATCTGGATATCTGCAGGATTTTTGGTAATCTGATGGAAAATGCAGTGAGAGCAGTGCAAAAAGAAGAGAACGCGGATGAGGCTTATGTAAATTGCATCTGCAAAGTAAAAATGGGAAAACTTCTGATCAATATTGAAAACACCTATGCAGGAGAAGTGCAGAGAAATGGGGCAGCTTTTTATTCCACAAGTCACAGCGGGCAGGGAATTGGAATTGCTTCTGTTTCCAAAACAGCAGAGAAATATGGTGGATATGCCGACTTTTCTGCCAGAAACGGTGTATTCCGGGCGAATGTGTTTATTCCACTGGAAGATATGGATTTACGGCTTTCGGACAAAGCCGGCTGACAGGCTGAGAAATTTTGCCGGGTCTTTCTTCCACATAAAAAGTCTGCGCAACCAGTTGTGCAGACTTTTGTATTATGAGAAAAGATAATTCAGATATTCCTTCTTGATTGCGTTAGCTCCCCGTTTACGGATCTGGACGGTTTCCTGGTTGTCCAGAAGAAAGCCCTCCTCCAGGGTTTTATGAATGCGGTCCATATTCACAAGACAGCCGCGGTAGCAGGAGAGAAAACAGGGGAGATCGTGAATCAGTTCCTCGAATTTCTGGAAAGTCAGGTATGTGCGCAGAACTCCTGCGTCTGTGTGAAGCTGGACAGCATTGTGAAAGGTGTCTGCATATAAAATGGTTTTTACAGGAACACGCAGAAGGGTACGGTCGCAGATCACCTCTATATATCGTGTATCCTGTGCACGCTTGATTTGAATGGAGTCCAATACCTTTGTGAGCTTGTTTGTATCAAGAGGCTTCAGAAGATAATAAGCTGCCTGCACGTCGTAACTGGCAACCGCAAAAGCATCGCTGCTGGTAACAAAAATAAGAGCACAGGAGTCGCCTTTTTCCCGAAGCTGGGCGGCCAGGTCCATACCATTTGCCTGCTTTATGTAGATATCAAGAAAAATCAGGTCATAACTGCCGGGAGAATAGCTGTTCCAGAAGTCTTTAGGTGAAGAGAAGGTATGTAATTGGACAGATATCTGTCTTTGGTCATAATGTTTCCGGGTAGCTTCTGCAAGTGCATCAAGATCCTGCTGCACATCATCAATTATTGCAATGTTCAATGCTGAAATCCTCCAAAAGAATGAAAACCTGCAGTAAATCAAAATGTTGCTGTGAACAGTAACATCAAAATATCACTGAAAGTGTCATTTCATCCCATGTATATTGTTTTTTCAAAATAAATCGGATATAGTAACCTCAAGGTGATGAGGCGTTAGAAAGTATTATAAACTTTTTAGATCCTCTATATAATATCACAAAATATGATAAAAGTGAGGTAGAAAAATGAAAAACTGGAAAAAAGTTATGGCTATGTTATGTACCGCAGCAATGGTAACCGGATCTTCTGCTCCTGTATGGGCTGAGGCAGATGCAGCAGAAGATACTGAGACTGCAGATGATGAGATTACAGAATTAACAATGGACATGCTTGATGAAGCTGCATATGAAGGAACATGGTTATCTTTTGAGCCGGGCTTCGATCTCTATGTACCAAGTAACTGGGATGTTCTGGAAATTTCAGATGAAGATGCAGCAGACGGTGTTATGTTCCAGGCACAGGATCCAGATTCTGAAGAAGGCGTGAACATGGTAGTGACTGCTACAGATGTTGGAACAGAGTATGATCTGCATTCCATGGCTGATGAGCTGGCTACAGAGTATGAAGATGTTGAGAAGGTTTGCATTAACGGACTCTATGCGGTTTCCTTCGAGACTGAAAGTACATACGGAATCGCTTTCCTGGAGGATGCTGAGGGAATGATGTACAATGTTCAGATCGGACCGAAATCTGATGACATTCAGCCTATCGCTGAGACACTTTTCGTTTCTCTGATCAAGACAGAAGACAATGTGGAAAATGCAGAGGCTGAGACCGATGCGGCAGCTGACGAAGAAGCAGCAAACTAATTGCTATAAATGCAATCAGCAGTAATAACTAATTTAAATGCGAAACGTGAATGTCAGCTGGAAATAAATTTTGAAGCTGGCGCTTAAGAAAACAAAACAGAAGCTATGCAGTATATGGAAAAAGACTGCATGGCTTCTGTTTTTTTGTTTCATCAGATAAATATGCGTTTAACAGTTAGCTGTGTAAAGATTTCTTCAGCTTCGTATTCCATTTCTGTACAATCAACGGATTCATTTTAATCTTTTTACGATCGTAAGTGATCAGTCCGTTGGTTTCTTCTTCAATATCAGAAAGCTGCGTGAAAACAGTTGCAGAGTATCCTTTTTTTACAGAAGGTACGATAGTGTTTTCCATCAACCTGGAGAAGCCGTCGGTAAGCGCCTCGCTGGTGGTAAATTTCTTATATCCGTAAATGTTTCTACAGGCACTGTGCTCTGGCAGGCGAAGAGAGTAACCTCCAAATTCAGATAAAGCAAGTACACGGTCTGATTCTGGTACTGGAAGTCCAAGAAAATAATAATGGAGACTGTTAATATCACCACAGCCCTGATCAAACCATCCGCTGGCAGAATCTACCAGGCGGGAAGGATCCAGCCGGTGAATAAAATCTGTAACTTTTTTTGTGGAAAATTGTCCCCATCCTTCGTTAAATGGTACCCATGTGACAATGGAAGGATGATTATACAGTGTCCTGACCATATCCCGGATATCGTCAATGTATTCCTGGCGGCCGAATTCATCTGTGCGAGAGAGCAGGCGGGCGTGGAGGTCTTTTACCGGAATGCGCATCCAGTTTAATAATGTAGCCAGATAGGTGACAAACCAGTGATGGTAGGAAGAACCGCCGTTAGGCATATCCTGCCATACCAGCATTCCCATGCGGTCACAGTGGAAATACCAGCGGTCTGTTTCAATCTTGCCATGCTTGCGGAGCATATTAAAACCAAGATCTTTCATTGCACGAATATCGTAGATGAGAGCTTCATCTGAAGGTGCTGTATAAAGCCCGTCGGGCCAGTAGCCCTGATCCAGCACGCCGCTCTGAAAATATGGCTGATTGTTCAGGAAAAAGCGTGGATAGCCATCGTCAGCTATCTGTACGTCACATTTGCGGAGTGCGAAATATCCAAGAATCCGGTCTTTGCCATATTCCAGGGAATAGGGGTAAAGCCATGGCTCTTTGGGAGTCCAGGACTTCTGCATATTTTCCGGGATGGAGAGGGTGGCTCCTTTTCCGGGACGGATTGCGGCGGTAGTTATTTCATCCTGGCATAATGTATTGTTAAGTCCGTCTGCTTCGAGAAAAACAGGTGGATAAACCTTACAGATCACATTGGATGAATTCTGCCTGTCAGGTGAAAAAGCCAAAACAGTTCCCTGAGAATCTGTCTGATCCGCTGCCATGGGACTTATATGGGCGGGAGATGCATTTTCGGTCGAGGATGCGGAGGATACGCGGATTCGCATCCGGACCAGACCATTGTCCCAATCCGGGGTAACACGCACATCTCTTATGTATTCGTTCGGTACGATCTCCATCCATACAGTCTGCCATATCCCACTCTGGGCAGTATAGAACATACCGCCGCGTTTCAGCTGCTGTTTGCCTCTGGCATGATAGGAGGTGTCACTGAAGTCATGGACACTTATTAGGATAGAGACTGTGAGATCTTCTGTGATAAAGTCTGTAATATCTGTGGTAAATGGAAGGTAGCCTCCCTTGTGATAGGTGACGAACTTTCTGTTAATGTACACACTGCAGATCTGATCTACAGCTCCAAAATGCAGAAGAAGCCGCTGACTTTCTGTATCCAGGCAGTTCTCTGGCAACTGGATGGTACGGGAATACCATAAGGTTTCATCAGGCAAAAGCTGGCGCTTTACCTGGGAAAGAGGTGCTTCCGGTGAAAAGGGCACTAAAATCTGTCCGTCAAAGGGGAAATATTCGCTTTCGTAAAATTGCCATGGAAGAATGCGGCTGTCAGTAATCAGATAGTCCCACATGCCGTTCAGATTGATCCAGTGACGGCGTACCATATCCGGACGAGGATATTCTTTCAGAGTCTGTCCCTGGGCAGCCGCTTTGCTCCAAATGGTTTCCAGATTTTTCAAATATATGTCCTCCTTAAATTTACGAAAAGTATGAAAAAATAATTATAATGATATGTCTTATTATACACGAAATATGGACGTTTGCAATTGGATTTGTGAAAACCCGTTCCGCAACATTACTGTTCACTGGTAATGTTCCGCGAGGTGTTTTTGCGAACAAAGTTCACAGAAAAAACGAGAATCTGAGCGTGAAATCTTGCGGATGCATGAGTTTTGTGTAACGCGAAACGTGTTGCTATGAATGGAGCGAAGAGAAACACGCTTGCAGGGGGTGGAGTGGACAGCATATCGCAACTTACGATTGAAAAAGCAGGTGCGGTATGTTACGATAAAAAGGATTGATGGAGGGGAAAAAGATGAATAATTCACAAAACAAAAATCTGCTGACAGAGGGGTCTATCTGGAAGAAACTGATGGGATTTGCGTTCCCGCTTTTTCTGGGAAACCTGTTCCAGCAGCTGTACAATACAGCAGATTCTCTGATCGTGGGAAACTTTCTGGGAAGTGATGCACTGGCTGCGGTAAGTTCATCCGGCAGTCTTACATTTCTGCTGGTAGGATTTTTTCAGGGTCTTGCTATGGGAGCAGGCGTTATCATAGCGAGATATTTTGGCGCAAGGCAGAAGAAGGAGCTTCACAGGGCGATTCATACCACGGTGGCTTTTGGTATTCTGTGCGGTATACTTCTTACAGCTGGCGGTGTTGTGCTTGCACCGAAGATTCTGATCCTTATGAAAACACCAGCAGATATTTTGCCGAAATCCACCCTGTATTTCCAGGTATATGCCATGGGATCCCTGGGTCTGGTTCTTTATAACAATTTTGTAGGCATTATGCAGGCAGTGGGAGACAGCCGTCATCCATTGTATTACTTGATTTTTTCATCACTTTTGAATGTAGCTCTGGATATGGTTTTTGTAGGCGGACTTGGAATGGGTGTGGAGGGCGCAGCTCTTGCCACTATCATTTCCCAGTTTATGAGTGCATTTTTGTGCCTGTACCGTCTGATGAAAAAAAGCCCGGAGGAGTATACGGTTTCCCTTAGGGATGTTCGCCTGGACTCCTATATGCTGAAACAGATCGTATCCAACGGTCTTCCTGCTGGCATCCAGAATTCCGTGATCGCCATTGCAAACGTGGTAGTGCAGTCTAATATCAACAGCTTCGGCAAGCTGGCTGTTGCTGGATGCGGGGCATATTCCAAGGTTGAGGGATTTGGTTTTCTGCCTATTACCTGTTTTTCTATGGGACTGACCACATTTATCAGTCAGAATCTGGGCGCAAAGAAATATGACAGGGCAAAAAAAGGAGCCCGTATTGGTATCCTCTGCAGTATTTCGATGGCAGAGATCGTGGGAATTATTGTGTATTTTGCAAGTCCGGTATTTATTGCCGCTTTTAACAATGATCCGAAAGTGATTGCTTTTGGAGTGAAAGAAGCACATATCATTACTCTGTTCTATTTTCTGCTTGCCTTTTCCCATTGCATTGCAGGACTTATGCGTGGAGCGGGAAGAGCTACGGTGCCCATGTTTGTTATGTTGGGCTGCTGGTGCGTGATCCGTGTGACTTATATAACCATCGCTGTGAAGCTGCATCCGGTGATCCAGACTGTATTCTGGGCGTATCCGCTGACTTGGTCATTAAGCTCCATTCTGTTTTTGATTTTTTATCTGAAATCAGACTGGATCCATGGTTTTGAGAAAAAAAGAAACTGACAGAGGCGGAAAATACTGAAATAAATGCCAGTGGATGGTGAAAAAGGAGTTATGGTTTTTATGAATGTACTGAACATTGAACATGTAAGCAAGATTTTTGGAGATAAAAAGATTTTTGATGATATTTCCTATGGAATCCATGATGGGGATAAAATCGGAATCATTGGAATCAATGGAACTGGAAAAAGTACTCTGCTGAAAATCATTGCAGGGGAAGAGGAGACAGATGAGGGACAGGTGATTTCCCAGAATGGTCTTCGTATCACCTATCTGCCTCAGATGCCAGATTTTCCAAAAGGTGCCATTGTACAGGACTATGTGGCTGATGGGAAATGGCAGAAGGACTGGAGCACGGAAAGTGAGGCCAGAAATATTTTGAATAAGCTGGGGATTACAGAACATGATGTCCCTGTGGAGCAGCTTTCTGGTGGACAGAAGAAGCGTGTAGCTCTGGCCAGAACTCTGGTAAACCCTTCTGATGTGCTGATTCTGGATGAGCCTACCAACCATCTGGATAATGAGATGGTAACCTGGCTGGAGGATTACCTGAATCGGTTTAAAGGCGTTGTGATCATGGTTACGCATGACCGTTATTTCCTTGACAAAGTTACCAATAAAATTCTGGAAATCAGTCATGGAAAAGTATATTCCTATGATGCCAATTATTCAGGATTTCTGGAATTAAAAGCACAAAGAGAAGAGATGGAGCTGGCTTCTGAGAGGAAGAGACAGAGCATTCTCCGTATGGAGCTGGAATGGGCGAAGCGTGGCTGCCGTGCAAGAAGCACCAAGCAGCGGGCCCGTCTGGAGCGTCTGGAAGCGTTAAAAAATGGCAAGGCGCCTGTTCAGGAGACAGATGTGCAGATGGACTCTGTGGAGACCAGAATGGGGAAAAAGACAGTAGAGCTTCATCACATTTCCAAAAGCTATGGCAATAAGGTGATTCTGGATGATTTTGACTATATTGTGCTGAGAAATCAGAGACTTGGAATTATCGGACCAAATGGATGCGGAAAATCTACTTTGATTCGTATTATTGATGGAATAGTGGAACCGGATTCCGGTACCGTGGAGATCGGGGAGACGATCAGGATCGGTTACTTTGCCCAGGAAGTGCCGGACATGGATGGAAACCAGCGGGTGATTGATTATATCCGTGATGTGGCAGAGTTTATTCCTACCCGTGATGGAAAGATCAGTGCATCTATGATGCTGGAGCGTTTTCTTTTTGATTCTGCAATGCAGTATACACCGGTAGCCAAGCTGTCAGGAGGAGAGAAGAGGCGTCTGTATCTCCTGAAGGTACTGATGGAGGCGCCAAATGTACTTCTTCTGGATGAGCCAAGTAATGATCTGGACATTCCTACACTGACCATTCTTGAAGATTATCTTTCTACATTTTCGGGAATTGTGATCACGGTATCTCACGACCGTTATTTCCTGGATGACGTGGTGGACCGCATTTTTGCCTTTGAAGGGAATGGAAAACTGACCCAGTATGAGGGTGGTTATACAGATTATGCGGAGGCGAAAGCGCGGAAATATGGGGCTGGAAGCAGTGAAATTGGTGCCGGGGCCGGCAGCAGTTTGTCAGATAAAGCGGCTTCCGGAAATAACAGTACAGAGGATGAAGGGAAAAAACCTACCAGAAAAGACTGGAAGCAGGGACAGAAGTCTGAAAAACTGAAATTTACTTATAAAGAAGAACGGGAATATGCTGTTATTGATGAGGATATAGCCAGACTTGAAGAGAAAATTGCCAGGCTGGAGAATGATATGATGGCAAATGCCACCAATTCCGTGAAGCTTCGTGAGATCATGGCAGATAAAGAGGCGGCGGAGAAGCAGCTGGAAGAGAAAATGGATCGCTGGGTGTATCTGAATGATCTGGCGGAGCAGATTGAGGCACAGAAAAATAATGGATAAAGGTGACAGGAAGCTGCATGCTTCGAAAGCCCATAAAGAAGAAAGCTTTCTGAACAGGAGAAAGGAATTATTTCGCAGACTACCAAAAATTGACAGGCTTATGGGAAGGGAACTGACGAAAGAACTGACGGAACAGTATGGGTATCGTGCAGTGCTGGAAGCTGCCAGAAAGGTGGAAGAGCAGCTGCGGGATGCCATGCGGCAGCAGATTTTGGCGGAAGAAAAGCCAGCTGTGTTCCTGGATACATCCGGACTATCAGGACAGAAGGATGGCTTACCAGTAAAGCTGTCTGATCTGAAGGCTTTGTCTGGGATAACATTAGATTATACAGAGTACATTTTGCAGGAAATGAAGAGTCTGCTTGCGCACAGGAGCCAGAGGCAGATGCAGCGGGTGATCAATGCTACCGGTGTGATTCTCCACACAAATCTGGGAAGAGCGCCTCTGGGGGACAGACTTGTGTCGGAACTTGTACCTTTGATGACCGGATATACCAATCTGGAATTGAATCTGGAAGATGGGAAGAGGGGAAACAGATATGAACATTTTGCTGAAAATCTCTGCAAGCTGACAGGGGCTGAGGCTGCCATTGCAGTGAATAACAACGCGGCAGCAGTGCTGCTCATGCTGACAGCGCTGGCCTCCGGAGGGGAAACCGTAGTTTCCAGAGGAGAGCTTGTGGAGATTGGCGGGAAGTTCCGGATTCCGGATGTATGCAGCCAGAGTGGAACGACGCTTGTGGAAGTGGGGACTACCAACCGGACTTATCTGGAGGATTACGAAAATGCAGTGACAGAGAATACAGCTGTCTTTCTGAAAGTGCACACCAGCAACTATCAGATTACCGGTTTTACCCGTGAAGCAGAGCTTACAGAACTTGCAGAAGCAGCACATAACCGCGGAATTCCCCTTTTGGTGGATTTTGGAAGCGGGAGCCTTGTGGATATTGCTTTTTATGGAATCGAGCCTGAAAAGACCGTACAGGAGCTTTTGAAGAAAGGCGCAGATATTGTATCTTTCAGTGGCGATAAACTTCTAGGCGGACCACAGGCAGGAATACTGGCAGGACGTAAAGATTTGATCGAAAAGATTTCCAGGCATCCTCTCATGCGGGCACTGCGAATCGATAAGTTTACAGCTGCCGCGCTGGATAAGACAGTAAGTATTTATCTGGATGAGGGTCAGCTGGAGAAAGAGATTCCGGTTTATGATATGATGAGTCGAAGTGCAGAAGAACTTAAGCGGAATGCATTATGGCTTATGGGTGAACTGTTGGCCGATGCTTCTGAATATGAATTTGCAGTAACCTCTACACGAAATCCTGTTGGCGGTGGTACTACACCTGGAAAAACACTGCCTGGAGCTGCATTGCAGATAAGAAGCCTGAATGGAAAGGGCCTTTCCGCGCAGGAAATCAGTGACTGCTTACGGAAAATGGATACTCCGGTTATTGGTCATATTGTAGACGACTGGGTCTATCTGGAAATGAGAACCATAAGGACTGGCGAAGAATTGGAGATTCTCAGAAAAGAATTGAAATATGATCTGTACAAGAAAAACCCTCAATGACCTTTGAAAATCATTGAGGGTTTTGGCATATTATGATTTTATTTCCCTATATGCCATGCTAGTCTTACACTTGCAGAGTGGACTGTTCCTGTGAGCCAGTCGCAGTCATTGGTGATCCAGTCCATGATGCCAAGCTGACGGGTTTCCCAGGCAACGGTAGCTTCATGGGCTTCCGGTGTTTCTTCAGTCTCCATAGTGGTGTCGATCTCGTCGTAGCCGAAAATATATCCGCCTGCGCTCCAGATGCTGAAGTTGCTGTCAGGACCCGGGTCAATTCTGCCCTCTCTCGCGGCAACCAGTCCGTCATGTCTTGCCTTATATTCTTCCTCGCAATCAGGTTTCAGTCTGGTCATGAACATTCTGTGGCGGATCAGCTCTTTGTTTTCGCGGACAACACCGAAATTGTGGTACATCAGACGCATGTTTTCGCCGGGGGTGGAGATCCAGGTGAAGGTGTGGTCAATTCTGGAAGTGAGAGCCTGGATGCTGGCTTTTTTCTCTTCTGAAAATTCGTTATTTTCGTCTGTTTCGTAATATCCGAAAATCAGGGAATCACAGTTCCAGATGCTGAAATTATGTACCTTTTCCTGATCCAGAAATGCAGTCAGATCTGGCCAGATCTCTCCTAATATCTGGCGGTATTCATTTTTTTTCCCTTTTTTGATTTCCATAGCAAAGCTGTGTCTTTCCATAAGAAAAATCCTCCGTTTTATAAAAATAAGATATTGTGTATATCTGGTTTTTCTGTTTTGAACCTTGTAAAAAAATATTAATCTAAGAAAAAGTCAAGTTTACTTCTCACGGAATGTTACCAGTGAACAGTAATAGTTACTGTTCACTGGTAATGTTCCGCGAGGTGTTTTTTGTGAACAAAGTTCACAGAAAACCCGAGAATTGCGGCGCGAAATCATGCTTTGCATGATTTCTGTGCATCGCGAAGCGCGTTACTGTGAACGGAGTGAACAGTAACCAGTAATAAGGATAGCATAATTTCTCAGATAAATCCACCCTTATATTGACATTCAGCATGTACTTATATACAATAAGAGGACTGGCCTGGAGCATGTTTGAAAAATCATTTCCACAATCTGCACGCCCTGCTTTGCAGTATATTTTGCCTGAATTTGGTCTGCGTAGCCCGTTGCGACGTCCCATCTGGACAAAATTTCCTACAAATTGTGATGCATATCTTGCAGAAAATCTTTTTCAAACACGCTCTAAAAAAGAAGGCGACAGAACAAAAAGGGTTACTGGTCACGGAGTGAACCGTAAACGAAAAGGTTTAATTACAGAAGAGAGGGGATTGTTTTTGGAAAAAGAAGTAAAAGTTCAGGAAAATAAAATGGGTGTGATGCCAGTGGCAAAGCTTCTGCTCACCATGTCTGTACCGATGATGATTTCCATGCTTGTCCAGGCACTTTATAATATTGTGGACAGTATGTTTGTGGCGAAATTAAGTGAGAGTGCACTTACTGCAGTTTCACTTGCGTTTCCGGTGCAGAACCTGATGATCGCAGTGGGAACCGGTACTGGTGTTGGTATCAATGCGCTGGTGTCGCGCTCTCTTGGGGAGAAAAAGCAGGAGTATGCCAACAGTGCTGCAAATAACGGTATTTATCTTGCAATTTTCAGCTTTATTGGATTTGCAATTGTTTGTGGATTTTTTGCACCTGCTTTTTTCAGGGTGCAGACTACGGATCCACAGATCATGGAATATGGTGTGGATTATGTCAGAGTGATCGGAATTATGTCCTTCGGCCTGTTTATCCAGCTGACCTGCGAGAAGCTTCTGCAGTCTACAGGGAAGACGGTGTATTCCATGGCAACACAGCTTCTTGGCGCTATTATCAATATTATTCTGGATCCAATCATGATTTTTGGTTTATTCGGCTTTCCAAGAATGGAAGTAACAGGAGCAGCCCTTGCCACTGTTACAGGACAGATCATTGCAGCAATTGCAGGTGTGATCGTGAATATGAAGCTGAATAAAGAGCTTCATATTTCTCTTGTGAAATATAAGATTTCCGGTGATGTGATCCGCAGCATTTACAGCGTAGGCTTTCCATCTATTATTATGGCGTCTGTTGGTTCTGTTATGACATTCGGAATGAATAAGATCCTGATGGGCTTTACTTCTACTGCAACGGCGGTATTTGGCGTGTATTTCAAGCTGCAGAGCTTTATTTTTATGCCAGTGTTTGGACTGAATAATGGAATGGTTCCCATTGTTGCTTACAACTATGGTGCCAGAAAACCGAAACGTATTACGAAAGCAATTAAGCTGAGTATTATTTACGGAGTATGTATTATGCTTGCTGGTTTCGCTGTATTCCAGCTGTTTCCGGGAAGTCTTCTGGGAATTTTCAGTGCCTCTGACGATATGATGGCAATCGGTATCCCGGCACTTCGTACCATCAGCCTCAGCTTTCTGATCGCAGGATTTTCTGTAGTTGCATCTTCTGTGTTTCAGGCGCTTGGACATGGCTTTTTAAGCCTTGCAGTGTCTGTGCTGCGCCAGCTGGTAGTACTGCTCCCGGCTGCGTTTATCCTGTCAAAAGCAGGTGGCCTTGGAGCCTGCTGGTGGTCCTTTCCCATTGCAGAGGTGTTCTCAGGAGTGATTTGCTTTGTGTTTATACGATATGCGTATAAGAAAGAAATTCATCCGCTTTACGAGAAATAAAATGATATGAGTGTCAAAAGGTCTTTTGACACTCATTTGATACCCGGATTGCTACGCAGCTACGCTGCTCCCGCAATCCTCCAAATATTCGAAATCCGCTGATTTACTACGTAAATCGCTACTTTCTCATATTTGGCGTGTCCCAAGTTCAAAAGCCTTATCGTGCAAGCACGAACAGCTTTTTGACCTTTTGACACTGGTATCATAAAATAGATAGGAAAACAAGAGCCCTCGGAATTTTGGTTCCGGGGGCTCTTGCTAAAATTCGTAATATTTGTTTTTATTCCATATGCACCGTCACATGATACTCTGTCTTTCCGTCCTCAACAGGTACCACATTTCCATCCACATGCTTACCATCAACCTCCAGGTAAGCTACACCCTTTTCCACATTATTCGGATTCTTAACGTCGAAGTAATAGGTGGCACCGCGGAAGCGGCGGGTGAGGGTGAAGTCACCGAAGCCCTCCGGAATACACGGATCAATGGAAAGTCCGTCATAGGATGGCTGCACACCCAGGATTGCCTGGGAGAGGTTCACGAAAGTCCATGCGGCTGTTCCGGTAAGCCAGCTGTTCTTTGCCTCACCGTGGCGGGCTGCGTCACGTCCTGCGATCATCTGGGAATAAACATAAGGTTCTGTACGATGGATTTCGCTAATGTTTTCAATATAAGACGGGCAGGTCTTTTTATAAATTTCAAAAGCACGGTTTCCTCTTCCGATAACAGTTTCGGCAATGGAAATCCATGGATTGTTATGGCAGAAGATTCCGGCATTTTCTTTGTATCCTGGCGGGTAGGAAGAAATTTCACCAAGGTTCAGGTAATATCTGGTGTAAGCCGGCTGGTGAAGCATAATACCATATTTGGTATCCAGGCGCTCTTTTACAGAATCAAGAGCTTTTTTTGCCAGACCTTCTTTCACGCCAATGCCAGCAATGATACAGAAGCCCTGCGGTTCAATGAAAATCTGTCCCTCTTCGCATTCGTGGGAACCAACCTTCTGAGAGGTGGCGTCATAAGCACGAAGGAACCATTCTCCATCCCAGCCAGCGTCAAGGACTGCCTGGTACATTTCTTCAACAGCTTTCTGCGCGATAGCAGCGTCCTCCTCTTTTCCAACACGTCTGCAGATCTCTGCAAACTCATTTCCATATTTTACATACATACCTGCAATAAATACAGATTCTGCAACTGGTCCCTCAGATGGTCCTGTGGTCTGGAAGGATTCACCAGGCTCATTGGAAAAGCAGTTCAGGTTCAGACAGTCGTTCCAGTCAGCACGTCCGATGAGAGGAAGCTTGTGTGGTCCAAGATGGGTGCGGCTGTATTTGAAGGAACGGCGGAGATGCTCAAAAAGGGGAGCTGCTTTTTCCATATGGCAGTCAAAAGCAACCATTTCATCCAGAATGGAATAATCTCCAGTTTCCTTTAAGTAAGCGGCCACAGCGGCAATCAGCCACAGCGGATCATCGTTAAATCCGCTTCCGATATCCAGGTTGCCCTGCTTGGTAAGCGGCTGGTACTGATGATAAGCACTTCCATCTTCGAACTGGGTTGCAGCAATGTCAAGGATTCGTTCTCTTGCACGCTCCGGGATCAGATGTACAAATCCAAGAAGATCCTGGCAGGAATCACGGAAGCCCATTCCACGGCCGGTTCCGGATTCATAGTAAGAAGCGGAACGGGACATGTTGAAGGTTACCATACACTGGTACTGGTTCCAGATATTTGCCATACGGTTTACGTGAGGATCCTTACTCTCTACATGATAGCGGGAGAGAAGATCATCCCAGTAAGTATTCAGGATGGCGAAAGCTTCATTTACCTGTTCGGAAGTTTCGAATTTCTCCATGATCTTCTTGGCCGGCTCTTTTTTGATCACGTTTAAAGCTTCCCATTTGTCGTCTTTTGGGTTTTCACAATAGCCGAGAAGGAAAACATATTCTTTTTCTTCACCAGGTGCCAGAGAAACATTGATCTGCTGGCTGGCAATGGGATACCATCCGCTGGCAACAGAATTGTGGCTCTTGCCTTCCTCTACAACGATTGGAGCATTGTTGCCGCGGCCAAGTCCTAAGAACTCATCACGGCTGGTGTCAAAACCGTCTACAGGAGTATTTACAGTGAAAAAGCTGTAGTGATTGCGTCGTTCGCGGTATTCGGTCTTATGGTAAATGGTGCTGCCGATGATCTCAACTTCACCGGTGCTTAAGTTTCGCTGGTAGTTGGTCATGTCGTCCACAGCATTCCAGAGGCAGAATTCTACATATGAAAATAACGAAATCTCTTTCACTTTATCTGAATTGTTTCGCAGAGTCAGTTTGTTGATCTCGCAGGCTGTGTCAACAGGGACGAATGCAAGAAGATCAGCTGCCAGGCCGTTTTTCTCACCGTGGAAACGGCTGTAGCCAAGTCCATGGCGGCACTCATAAACATCAAGAGGAGTGCGGGTTGGCATTGCACCTGGATTCCATACGGTATCCCCATCTTTGATATAGTAGTATTTTCCGTTGGAATCTACCGGGATGTTATTGTAGCGGTAACGAGTGATACGGAGCAGCTTTGCATCTTTATAGAAGCTGTAGCCGCCGCAGGTGTTGGAAATCAGTGTGAAGAAATCCTGGGAGCCAAGGTAGTTGATCCATGGCAACGGGGTATCTGGTGTTGTAATGACATATTCTTTATTGGCGTCATCAAAATGTCCGAAATTCATAGTGGATCTCCTTTGATAAATTTTATTCTTGCTGAATTCTTTCTAATTGGTTGATTGCTATTCGTGATTTACATCAGGGTGCATTAATTTATTTTTCGAAGCTGCACAGTGATCTACGCTTATATAGTAATAATGTTTTGCAAATGCAATGAGTAGTTTCGAAAAAATCAATTGGATTGAATTGCGAGATAATTAACATACGAAAACGAATAAGTAAAGGCAATTAGAAATAAAAGTAAAGAATAATGGTATATATTTGCTCTTAGTATAATAGAAAGACTGATTAAAAGCAACATAAAAATTACTGTAATAATGAAATCTATTATATATTACAAATCAGAGATTTAAAACACGAAACTTTTCGCGAAAACATTTCGGAAATGGCTCTTATTCACAATTAAATTGTTAAAAACACAAATATCTAAATTGTGCAATAGGTAGAATGATGTGAAAACGCACAAAAAATGCAGGAAACCACTTGATTTTTTGTGCACTAGGGGGTACTATAAGCTCACGAAAACGATTTAGAGATGACAGGAAAGAAAAACAGGAAAGAATGAGGCAGGCATATGGTTTCCATGAAAGAAATCGCAAAACAATGTAATGTCTCAGTCGCCACTGTCAGTAAAGCATTAAATGGTTACTCCGATATCGGAGAAGAAACAAAAAACTACATATTAAGAACGGCTTCAGAGATGGGATATCTTCCCAACTCATCGGCAAGAGCTTTGAAGACGAAGCGAACCTTTAATCTGGGAGTTTTATTTGTGGACGAGGCCCGAAGCGGTCTCACACATGATTACTTCAACAGAGTACTGGAAAGCTTCAAAAGCACCGCAGAGGCGAAAGGCTATGACATTACTTTTACAAGCGGAAATGTTTCCGGTAAAAGGATGACCTACCTGGAGCACTGCAGATACCGGGGCGTGGACGGAGTGGTAATGGCCTGTGTGGATTTCACCGCAGAAGAGGTTCAGGAGCTTCTCCTTTCAGACATTCCGGTGGTGACCATCGATCATATCTGTGATGGAAGGATATCGGTAGTATCCAACAACATCCAGGGAATGGAAGAACTTGTTACCTATATATATAAGAAGGGACACCGCAAGATCGCTTACATTCATGGAGATGACACATCGGTTACCAAGAATCGTCTTGGAAGCTTTTACCGGACCTTGCAAAGACTGGGGATTGAAGAACCGGATGAATATGTAAAACCGTCTTTTTACAGAGATGCTGATCTGGCAGGTGAGAGAACCGGTGAACTTTTGGATTTGAAAGATCCGCCAACCTGTATTCTCTATCCTGACGATTATGCAGCGATGGGAGGGATAAACGAGATACGGGAAAGAGGACTTCGGATACCGGAAGACATTTCAGTAGCCGGGTACGATGGAATTAATATCGCCCAGGTTCTTGAACCCAAGCTGACAACCCTTTGCCAGGACACAGCGGCAATCGGAAGGATAGCGGCAGAAAGGCTGATTGAGCTGATTGAGCACCCGAAGACAACAGTTATTGAGAAATACACAGTGGATGGAACCCTTTTTAAAGGAGCTTCCGTGAAAACTTTGTATCCATCAAAAAATTTCAAGTAGTTATTAAAAAAAATTAAAAGATATAATTAAAGGAGGAAGTAACATGAAGAAAAAAATGGTGAGCGTATTATTAACAGCTTCTATGCTGGCAGGAATGACATTATGTGCAGTCCCGGTTATGGCAGAAGATGCAGAAACACCGGAAAACGAAGTTACCGGTGACGCTTCCGCAGATGATTCCTTTGTAGTATGGGGATGGAACGATGATATCAAGAAGATCCTTGATGGACCATTCAAAGAGGCTTATCCAGATGATTACGAAAGAATCGTTTTCGTAAACACAGGTGGATCTGATTATTATCAGAGCAAACTGGATCCTGTACTTGATGATCCTTCAAATGAGTTATATCCTGATATGATGGGCCTGGAAGTTGACTATGTTCAGAAATATGTAAACAGCGACTGGGTACAGAATGTAGCAGATCTTGGAATCACAGCTGATGACTATGCAAACAGCTATCAGTACAATCTGGATCTTGGATCCGATGTTGATGGAAACGTAAGAGCTCTGTTCTGGCAGGCAACTCCTGGATGCTACGCAGTTCGTGCAGATCTGGCTGAGAAATATCTTGGAACAACAGATCCTGCAGCATTAGCTGAGAAATTCAAAGATCTGGATACCATCGTTGCTACAGCTAAAGAGGTTAACGATGCTTCCGGCGGAAAATGCAAACTGTTCTCCGGCTATGATGAGATCAAACGTAGCCTGACCGGTTCCAGAACTCAGGGCTTCTATGATGAGAACGATAAGATTACAATTGATGACAACATCAAGACATATATGGAAACAGCTAAGACTCTTTATGATGAAGACCTTACCTTCAATACCGATCAGTGGAGCGCTGACTGGAGTGCAAACATGAGTGGTGATGGCGTTGATTCTAACGCAGCACTTGCTTATATGGGATGCCCATGGTTCGTATACTGGAGCTTAAGTGATGCTTGGAAAGGCAACACAATCCTTGTTCCTACCCAGACAAAATGCTATTGGGGCGGCACAGGACTTGCAGCTACAACAGATTGTGCAGATACCGAGCTTGCAGCTAAGATCATGAAATTCTTCACATGTGATGAAGATGGAATGGTTGCAATCAACGCTCTGAACTCTGACTATGTAAATAATACAGCAGCTGTCAGCAAGATCATTGAGGCTGGTACATCCGCAGATGGTAACGGATATCTGTATCCAGACGCTGGACAGAACTTCATGGAGTTCTTCCTTCCATTAGCAGACGGACTTGATGCTTCTATGGTAACAGCAGAAGATCAGCAGATCCTTTCCCTTATGGATACTCAGACCAAGGCTTATGCTACAGGCGAAAAAGACCTTGATACTGCACTTGCAGATCTGACCGCATCTATCCATGATACATTCTCTTACCTGAGCGCAGAATAATGTGGTTTAAGAGTTTGCAGAGTCAATCATAAGTAAGTAGTGAGTGTGCTGCTTCTTCCCAAAAGAAGGAGCAGCACATTCTTATATAAGCGAGCAGCTGCTTTTGCTATAAAAAAGCAGAATGACTGCCAGTGGCAGAGGAGGATGGCGCAGAAGCCCGGAGGGGCAGGTACTCCCGCCAGTGTCAGGCATTCTGCCTGGGAAAAGCAGGCAACTTCAGACAGGAGGCTGTTATGAATAAGAAAAAGAAAAAAATGATCGATTATGGAAGGTATGGCTACTTCTTTATTGCACCGTTTTTTATCACTTATCTGGTGTTCCAGCTGTGGCCACTGATCAATACTTTCTATTATAGTACCTTATCCTACTACAAACGTAACGGGCGTGAATTCATGGAGTTTGCAGGACTTCAGAATTTTGTAAATATCCTTGGTATGGCTGCAGGAGAGAGAGGTTATGTACTCAGCTATCTGAAAAATACCCTTGTAATGTGGGGCTGCAACTTTGTTCCTCAGATTCTGGTTTCCCTTCTTCTGGCTGTATGGCTGACGGATGAGAAGGTTAAGGTAAAAGGAACCGGTGCGATGAAGGTTATCGTTTATCTTCCAAGTGTTATCACTGCAGCTTCTGTTTCTGTATTGTTTAAATCTTTGTTTTCCCAGTACGGACCAATCACCCAGACTTTGAAGGACTGGGGCGTTCTCAGCAAGAACTTCGATTTTATGTCCAGCGTAGCAGGAAGTCGTGGGCTGATCTCCACAATTCTGTGGTGGATGTGGTTTGGTAATACGACCCTGCTTCTGATTTCAGGCGTTCTTGGCATTGACCCGGGACTTTTTGAGGCTGCTGATATTGATGGTGCAACAGGCTGGAAAAAATTCCGCTACATCACTTTACCGCTTTTGAAACCAATTATGTTGTACACATTGGTTACCTCCGCAATCGGTGGTCTTCAGATGTATGATATCCCGGCATTGTTTAACGTTCCGGAAACCGGACTTGTTGGTCTTCCAGATGATAAGACTACTACAATGGCTATGTATATTATGCGTCTGTATAACAGCGATGTTGGAAAGGCAGCAGCCGTTTCCGTAGTACTGTTTATTATCACGTTGGTTGTCAGTTTGATCCTGTTCGCAACTATGAGCGATAGCGAAGACAGACGTATGAAAAAAGAGCAGAAACAGCGTAGAAAGGCAGGTGGAAGATCATGAGTAAAGCCGCAACAGCAGACAGCTACAGCAAGAATATGCTGCATCAGAAAGTCTTCCGTACCATTATTTGTATTTTATTCTGTATCATTGCACTTTTGCCATTTGTTCTTCTGGTTATGAACGCAACAAGAGATTCTGAGTCTATCAAGGCTGGTGTTTCCCTGATTCCGTCCACACACCTGATCGAGAACTGGAAAAACCTGATGATCAAGCAGAACGGTATGCAGATCACTTTGCAGAAAGCAATCATTAACTCTGCAACCATTACAATCCCTGGAACCTTCCTGTCAGTTTACTTTTCATCTCTGACAGCTTATGGTATCCATGTATATGATTTCAAATTCAAAAAATTTGCATGGGCATTTATTATGGCAGTTATGATGGTGCCAAGTCAGATTTCCATCATCGGTTTCTACCGTTTCATGCTGGATCTGAAGCTGATCGATACATACGTTCCGCTGATCATTCCTGCCATTGCAGCTCCAACTGTTGTTTTCTTTATGAAACAGTATATGGAAAGTACACTTTCTCTGGAGATGATCGAGGCAGCCAGAATCGACGGTTCAAAAGAGTGGAATACCTTTAACAAAATTATCCTGCCGATTATGAAACCGGCAGTTGCCACACAGGCAATCTTTCAGTTTATTGCACAGTGGAACAACCTGTTTACACCTACCATTTTGCTGACAACAGATTCCAAGAAAACACTTCCTATGTTTGTACAGCTGCTGAGCTCCAACCAGTTCCGTACGGACTATGGTGTAGTTTATGTAGGACTGTTTGTTACCATTATCCCTCTGGTTGTTGTATACCTGGTACTTTCCAAGTACATCGTCGCAGGTGTTGCACTTGGCGGTGTTAAGGGTTGATGGCGTGTATGAAAAGCATTTGATTAAGAAAAATATTAAAAGAGAATAACATGTACAGTCAGGGGAGAAATCTTCTGGCTGTATTTTTGCACTTTTTTTGAAAAATAATTTAGCATCACTGAAATTTATTAAGAATTTTGGTATTTTCAGGTGGCAAACAGAGAATTATATGTTATACTGATTTGGTGTCATTTATAGGAAAAAGCAGCATGTTTTTTGAGAATGGCATAGAGCCTGTTTGAAAAATCATTCACGTAATCTTGCAGAAAGTCTTTTTAAACATGCTTTAGGATAAAATTGGGCGAGGTTATTGTTTTATGGGTTATCAGGAAACAATCACATTTATTTTGGAGATGATTGGAACTATTGCATTTGCGGCGTCAGGTGCACTGGTGGGATCGGAGCAGAAGATGGATATTTTCGGAGTTTCGGTTCTTGGGGTGATCACTGCAGTTGGCGGTGGTATGATTCGTGATGTGACGCTGGGAATTACTCCTCCGGGAGTTTTTCAGAAGCCAGTATATGCGGCTGTAGCAGTGCTCACTTCAGTGCTGGTGTTTTTTCTCCTTTATTTTAAAAGGGAGATGCTGAAAGGAAATGTTACTTATGATAAAGTAATGCTGGTGATGGACTCTGTAGGACTTGGGATATTTACTGTGGTTGGCGTAAATACTGGAATCCGTCAGGGGTTTGCAGACAACACTTTCCTGCTGGTATTTGTGGGAACCATCACCGGTGTTGGCGGAGGATTGCTCCGTGATATGATGGCAGAAGTGCCGCCTTATATTTTTGTAAAGCATATTTATGCATGTGCATCCATTGTGGGAGCTATTGTTTGTGTGTATACGTACCGCTGGTTTGGAGTGGTGTTCTCCTTGATCTTTGGATCTGCAGCGGTGATCCTGATGCGGTATCTGGCTGCACATTACAGGTGGAACCTGCCGAAATTAAAATAAAAGGTAGCTATTAGAGGAGTACTTATGATTAAAGCAGAGAATTTATCCTATTCTTTTCCACATAAAGAGTTATATAATAAAATTTCATTTACCCTGGAGGATGATGTGCATTGTGCCTTTATCGGGACCAATGGAACCGGTAAGAGTACACTGGTGAACATGATCCTTCATCCGGATAAATATTTATACGATGGAAAGCTGATCGTGGATGTACCTGGAAGGATTGGGTATGTCAGTCAGTTTTACACCGTTGAGGAAGAAAAAGAGATTACGGTATTTGATTATATCAGTGAAGAATTTGTAAGGCTTCAGAATAAGATCAACCAGATCTGCGAGGATATGGCGGCTACAGATCATCTGGAGGAGCTGATGGAGGAATATCAGCAGACTTTAGATGAATTTAATGCCATTGACGGTGACTTTTACGAAAGTAATATTCGGAAGCAGCTGAAAACAGCGGGGCTGGCTGGGTATGAAGACCAGCTTCTTACAAATTTAAGTGGTGGAGAGTTCAAGCTGGTGCAGGCCATCCGGGAGATGATGATCAGCCCGAAATTTATTATTATGGATGAGCCAGATGTGTTCCTGGATTTTCAGCACTTAAATGCACTTCGGAATCTGATCAATTCCCATAAGGGAACATTGCTTGTGATCACCCACAACCGTTATCTTCTGAATCATTGCTTCAACAAGATCCTCCATCTGGAGAATACGGAGATGCAGGAATTTGATGGCAATTATGTGGATTATAATTTTGCACTTCTTCAGATGAAAATTGAGCAGCAGGAGCTGGCTGCGGCAGATATGGAGGAAATCGAGCGTAATCGCAAGATTGTAGAGCGTCTTCGAAACAGCGCTACTGCCATTGACAGTGCAACAAGGGGTAGAAGTCTGCATGCGAGAGTTTCCCTTTTGGAACGTCTGGAAGCGAGAAAAACAAAGTCTCCATTTGTGGATATTAAGCAGCCGGAGATTGTATTTCATGCAGATGAGGTATTGGATGCGGAAGTTTCTGGTGAAAATCCGGAAGAATCTTTGGAAAGTGAAAGAAAGTCCGGACAGGGAGATACGAATGCGGAAAATGCAGCTGAGAAGATAGTGTTAAGTGTAGAAGACTATAATGTGACCTTTGACCGTGAGATTATGGAACATGTTTCCTTTGTTCTTCATGCAGGGGATAAGGTTGCAATTGTGGGACCAAACGGTACTGGAAAGACGACCCTTCTTCGTGATATTATCAAAGGAGAAAACCCGGCAATCCGTCTTGACGAAAATGTTAAGATGGCATATCTTTCCCAGATGCATGGGGAGGTATTTGATGAGAAGGCCACTGTTCTTAAGAATTTTGAGGATGCAGGCTTTGATACCGATGATCAGGTGATAGCTTACTTGAAAACCTATGGTTTTGAGGAAGAACTGATCTACAGTCCGGTATGTGATCTGTCCGGTGGAGAAAAGAATCTTCTCCAGCTTGCAAAGATTTCCAGAACAGGTGCAGGTCTGCTGCTTCTGGATGAGCCAACCAGTCACCTTGACACATATTCTCAGCTGGCATTGGAGCAGGCAATAGAGAAATACAATGGAACAGTGCTAATGGTTTCCCATGATTTTTATACCGTAGCCAACTGCATGGATTATGTGCTTCTCACAGAGGATAAGGGCCTTCGCAAGGTAAGTATGCGAAAATTCCGAAAGATGATTTACGCCGATCACTTTGATAAGGATTATCTGGAATATGAGCAGAAGAAAAAAGAACTGGAGAATCGAATAGCTTTCGCACTTCAGGCAGGCAAGTATGAGGATGCGAAAAAAATTTCAGAAGAACTGGAAAAACTTTTGCGGAAATATAATGGATAACAAAATATTTGTATAGGAAGCAGCAGTGACGGACATATGTGCCGGAAACGTATAAGAAAAAACAGCCCCCGGAAAAATTCCAGGAGCTGTTTTTAAATAAGGGAAACAAAAATATAGTAAGATGTCAAAGTAATTTATTACTCTTCGTGAGTATCCTGCAATGCCAGGTAACCTTCCTCGCCAGTTCTGATCTTGACAACGTTTTCGATGTCGTATACGAAAACTTTTCCATCACCGATCTGACCGGTATGAAGAATTTTCTTTGCGGTTTCGATAACCTTCTGAACAGGAACAAGGCTGACAACAATTTCAATCTTGACTTTCGGAAGTAGGTTCATATCCATCTCAACGCCACGATAGTAAGCCGGAGCACCTTTCTGGACACCACAGCCAAGAACATTTGTAATGGTGATTCCGGTTACGCCGATTTCATTCATAGCCTGCATAAACTCTTCCAGCTTGTTCTGGCGGGTAATGATAACAACCTTTGTAAGCTTATGAACGCCGTCTGCCGGGATTTCCGGAATGAATTCAGCTGGAGCAGAAGGTCTGGAAACAGTGGTAAATTCTCTGGATGTTCCCATAGGAGTGGGAACAGAAGCAACAGCATCGCGAATAGCAAATCCGTCATAAGCACTTGCAAGACCATGTTCTTTCATATCAAGACCTTGAATCTCTTCTTCAGCAGATACTCGAAGACCTATAGTATGTTTGATAACCTGGAAAATAATTGTCATTGTAACTGCAACCCATGCAATTGTGATAAGCATTCCGGCAAGCTGTACACCAAATCCGTGGAAACCGCCGCCAACAAGAAGACCTTTCCAGTCTGTACCAGCGCCATCGGAGAAAAGACCAACAGCAAGAGTACCAAATGCACCGTTTAAGCCATGGACACCAACAGCACCAACCGGGTCATCCACTTTTAATACTTTATCAATAAATTCAATACCAAATACTACAATAAAACCAGCTGCAATACCGATAATAGCAGCAGATGTAGGAGATACGGTATCACATCCTGCAGTAATTGCAACAAGACCTGCAAGAGATCCGTTCAGGGACATGGACACATCTGGTTTTTTATAACGGATCCATGTGATCATCATAACAGTTACAGTTGCAACTGCAGCGGCAAGGTTTGTGGTAACGAAGATTTTTCCTGCACTTACAATTGCATCGCCTTCCATGGATACAGTGGAAGCACCGTTGAAACCAAACCAACAGAACCAGAGGATAAATACACCAAGTGCACCGACTGTCAGGTTATGACCTGGAATCGCTTTTGATTTTCCGCTTTTGGAATATTTTCCGATACGTGGTCCAAGAATGACGGCACCGATAAAGGCGGCCACACCACCTACCATATGTACTGCGCAGGAACCTGCGAAATCATGGAAGCCCATCTGACTGATGAAACCGCCGCCCCAGATCCAGTGACCGGAAATCGGATATACTACAAGGCTGATCATAAGACTGTATACACAATACGATGAGAATTTGGTTCTCTCAGCCATAGCACCGGAAACAATTGTAGCGGAAGTAGCACAGAAGACTGTCTGGAAAATCAGGAATGCCCAGAACGGAACTCCGTCAGGAAGCATTGCACTGCCATAATTTGCTTCTGAAGCGATACCACCGATTCTTCCGAAGAAGCCGTTTCCTGCACCGAACATGATTCCAAAGCCAACCAGCCAGAAAGCCGGAGTACCGATACAGAAATCCATCAGGTTTTTCATAATAATGTTACCTGCATTTTTGGCTCTGGTGAAACCTGTCTCCACCATAGCAAATCCGGCCTGCATAAAGAAGACCAGCGCGGCACCAACAAGTACCCAGATCGTGTTTACTGCTGAATAATCCATAATAATTTCCTCCCTCTTTTCGCACTTTTCGAAATGTTTCGAAAAACACGTTTTTAATATCAAAAAGCGCGAAAGAGAAAACAAATTTGTTTTTTCTTTCGCGCCTTTACGATCCTGGTATATTGTCTGCGTCTGCAGAAATATTCAGTTGTAAAATTAATATGTAAAACAGGGGATATCCGTATCGTGTGATTAATGGATGAGGAAATCGATAATGAATTATGAAGTAGAGTTTCATAATAGATATCCCCTGTATTTACCTGTGTGAGAAACAAATTCCAAAAACAGGAACAGTTTCTTTCATTTAGAATTCTCCTCTGTAAATCTGATCAGATATAGAAGAGAAGTTTTCCATATGTAGGATATGGAAGCAGATCATCCGGAATGAGAGTTTCGGCTTCATCAGCAGATTTTCTCAATTCCTCCATGTCCTCAAGTACTTCAGCCTGATACAGTTTTGCATTTTCCAGAACATCTTCAGTTGCTTTTGCCTTTGCTGTATCAGATTTCAGCTTCTCAAGACCTTTTGCCATAGCATCCTGAAGTCCGGACAGCTTGGTGATAAGAGTAGTTTCACTCTCACAGGTGATTCCAGGTACAACAGATGCTTTCAGGCTTGCTGTGCTTGCAATTTCTTCAATATAAGACATAACAGATGGAAGAAGGTCTTTCTGAACCATTTCAACCATTGTATTAGATTCGATGTTGATGGTCTTGGAGTAGTTCTCAAGCCAGATTTCATAACGGGAGTGCAGCTCTTCGCTGGTGAAAATGCTGTGCTTTGTGAACAGGTCGATATTCTTCTGGGCAATCCACATTGGGAGAGCATCCGGGGTAGACTTCAGGTTGTAAAGACCACGTTTTTCAGCCTCTTCAATCCACTCATCTGTATAACCGTTACCGTTGAAGATCACACGTTTGTGTTTCTTAATGGCTCTCTTAATCAGTTCATGAACTGCATGTTCCATATCTTCCGGAGCTACACCATCAAGCTCTTTGGCAAACTGGTCAAGAGCTTCCGCAACAGCTGTATTCAATACAATATTCGGGTTTGCAACAGAAGCAGCAGAACCAAGCATACGGAACTCGAATTTGTTTCCGGTAAATGCAAATGGTGAAGTACGGTTTCTGTCAGTATTGTCTTTTACAAAGTGTGGCAGAACAATTGCTCCGATATCCATCTGTACAGCGCCGTGAGAAGTAAAGTAAGTATCATTTTCGATAGACTTCAGAACTTCTGTAAGTTCATCACCAAGGAAAATAGATACAACTGCGGGCGGAGCCTCGTTGGCACCAAGTCTGTGATCATTTCCTGCACTTGCAACGGAGATACGAAGAAGATCAGCATATTCATCAACTGCTTTAATAACTGCCATTAAGAAGACAAGAAACTGAATGTTTTCAGCCGGTGTTTTTCCAGGATCCAGAAGGTTTACACCGTCATCTGTGATCATGGACCAGTTGTTGTGTTTACCACTTCCGTTGATTCCGTCAAATGGTTTCTCGTGAAGAAGGCATACAAGATCATGTTTGTCGGCTACCTTTTTCATAATTTCCATAGTCAGCTGGTTGTGGTCAACTGCAACGTTTGTGGTATCGAATACAGGAGCCAGCTCATGCTGTGCAGGAGCAACCTCGTTATGTTTTGTTTTTGCAGGAATGCCAAGCTTCCAGAGCTCTACATCAAGATCATGCATGTAAGCTGCAACCTTTGGCTTCAGAGTTCCAAAGTAGTGATCTTCCATTTCCTGTCCCTTAGGAGCAGGAGCACCAAGTAAGGTACGTCCGCAGAATACAAGGTCTTTTCTTTCTTTATAAAGTTCCTTTGGAACCAGGAAGTATTCCTGCTCAGGTCCTACTGTTGTGGAAACATGTTTAATTCCCTTGTTTCCAAGAACGTGAAGCATGTTTACGGCTGCTTTATTTAAGGTATCCATAGAGCGAAGGAGAGGAGTCTTTTTGTCAAGTGCCTCACCGCTGTAGGAACAGAATGCTGTAGGAATGTAAAGGGTTCCGTCTTTAATGAAGGCCGGTGATGTTGGATCCCATGCTGTGTATCCTCTTGCTTCAAAAGTAGCACGAAGACCGCCGGATGGAAAACTGGAAGCATCCGGTTCACCTTTTACAAGTTCTTTTCCGGAGAAATCCATGATCACCTGTCCATCGCCTGTTGGAGAAATGAAGCTGTCGTGTTTCTCGGCTGTTACATTTGTCATAGGCTGGAACCAGTGTGTATAATGAGTAGCACCATTTTCGATTGCCCATTCTTTCATGGCTACTGCAACGGAGTTTGCAACATCAAGCTCCAGGTGAGTACCATTTTCGATGGTCTTTTTCAGTGCTTTGTACATGTCCTTAGGTAATTTGCTGCGCATGATCCTGTCGTTGAAAACAAGACTTCCATAGATTTCGGGAATATTCTGTGTCATAACGGATACGCTCCTTTCACTTTTCATGTCTTTCTTCATCCTTATTTTTGATAAAAGAAAAAGGCGCCTTGGATACATTTCTGTATTCCAAAGCGCCTTTGCTTTATGTTCTGTAGTATACTCAAAAAAAAACAGATGTCAATAGTTTTTTTGAAAAAAATTCCAAAAAGATTTTGCGGTTGACTGAAAAAAGTTCTTGCCAAAATTAGGATAGGCATACTTGACAAATAGGTTTCTTCCATTATAATTTTTGTTCAGAGCCAAGCAAATTTACAGCTAGAGCCTGTTTGAAAAATCATTCCCGCAATCTGCACGCCCCACTTTGCGGTATATTTTGCTCGAATTCAGTTGCCGTAGCCCGCTACGGCGCCTTCATCCGGACAAAATCTCCCACAAATTGTGACGCACATCTTGCAGAAAGCCTTTTTCAAACACGCTCTAGAGCCTGCATAACGATACGTCCCTGGGTGTAAATTTATTTGGCAATACGCCAAATCGACGAAATGGGATGCATTTCTGAGATTGGATTTGATCATTAAAATAAAACTCAGTACCGAGGAGGAAAACAAATGGCAGAGATTAAAGAAGAGTGTGGTGTCTTCGGAATCTATGACCTGGATGGAAATGATGTGACGTCTTCAATTTACTATGGTCTGACTTCTTTGCAGCACCGTGGTCAGGAAGCCTGTGGCCTGGCAGTATCGGATACTAAGGGACCTATTGGAAATGTTAAGTTTCACAAAGATCTTGGACTGGTAAGCGAGGTGCTTCGCGAGGATACACTCCATAAGATGAGTGGTGATATCGGAATCGGACATGTACGCTATTCCACAACAGGAGCATCCGTTGCAGAGAACGCACAGCCTTTGGTTTTATCTTATGTAAAAGGAAGTCTGGCACTGGCACACAATGGAAACCTTGTTAACACTGGGACACTGAAATGGGAACTGATCCAGAGCGGAGCAGTTTTTCATACCACCACTGACTCAGAAGTGATCGCATTTCATGTAGCCAGAGAGAGGGTACATACCAGCTGTGTAGAGGAGGCAGTTCTGAATACAGCCAGGAAGCTGCAAGGCGCATACGGTCTTGTGATCATGAGTCCCCGTAAGCTGATCGGAGTCCGTGACCCCTATGGCTTAAAGCCTCTCTGCCTTGGAAAAAGGGACAATGCTTACGTGCTGGCTTCTGAGAGCTGTGCACTTACTTCTGTAGGTGCCGAGTTTATCCGTGATATCGAACCTGGTGAGATGATTACGATCAGCCGCAAGGGCGTGAAGTCAGACAGGACTCTTGCAGATACTGTGAAAAAACGTGCTCACTGTGTTTTTGAATATATCTATTTTGCAAGACTGGACAGTACCATGGACGGTGTAAAGGTTTATGACGCACGTATACGTGGCGGTAAATCCCTTGCAAAATCTTATCCTGTGGAGGCAGATCTTGTCACCGGCGTTCCGGAATCCGGTCTTCCTGCTGCCAAAGGATTTTCTGAAGAATCTGGTATTCCATTCGGATTTGCATTTTATAAGAACTCTTATATCGGCAGAACTTTTATCAAACCTACTCAGAAGGAGAGAGAATCCAGCGTTCATCTGAAGCTGAGCGTATTGGATGCTGTTGTAAAAGGAAAACGCATTGTGCTTGTGGACGATTCTATTGTCCGTGGAACCACCATAGCAAACCTGATCCGCATGCTGAAAGAAGCAGGCGCTCTTGAAGTACACGTAAGGATCAGTTCTCCGCCATTTTTACATCCATGCTATTTCGGAACCGATGTGCCAAGTAATGACCAGCTGATCGCGGCGCAGCACTCTACAGAAGAGATCTGTAAGATGATTGGGGCAGATTCCCTTGGTTATATGGAGATTGATTATTTGGAGGGCATGGCAGGTGGACTTCCTATTTGTAAGGCATGCTTTGACGGAAAGTATCCGATGGTAATTCCAGATGAGAATAATTTACAAAATGATTTTGAAATTCATAAGATATGAGAGAAATAATTTCGTTTATACAGGTTGTTCCAGAACATTCATAACAATAAAAAAGTGCATAATTACCAAAATACCGATTGCATATTTGTGCAATCGGTATATTTATTTCTGAAATGTTACAAAAAAGTGTATGAGAAAAAACTTGACAAATATGGAGACTTGGTGCATAATTTGCTTCAATCAAAGGAAAGCGTTTTCAAGAGCCTTTGATTTTGATAGAAAAGGAAACTATAATTCCTGTAAAACAGAAAGGGTGATAACGATGTGTCAGAAGCAGATTAAGCTGAATGCGAAGGAAGATGTTCAGGAATTCGTAAGGGCAGCAGGTAAATGTGATTTTGACATAGATGTTTTTTATAACAGAATCATCATTGATGCAAAATCCATTCTGGGAGTTCTGAGCATGGATCTTACAAGGGTTCTTACTGTACAGTGCCATGGCGAGAGCAAGGAATTTAACCGTACATTACAGAAGTTTGCAGTTGCCTGATTAAGCAGTTGTAAACTGGCGCCTTTTAAGGTGTCCATAAAATCGCAAAAAACAGATATTGCCGGGAACGACTTGAAATATGAGACAGCATGGTATCCCGACAGCATCTGTTTTTTTTTATAACTCAAATTGCTATTTAGTGTGTTGAAAGTTGTTCAAGGCGGACGCACTCGGACAATGGTGATTGCTCACTCGCCGGCGCAACGCTCCAGCGAACTAACTGCTAACTGCGACTAAATCGTTCAGGAAAGCCTTCACGATTAAGTCTCCGTAAGCAGTGGATTTCGCCTACGCTAAAACCGCGCCTGAAATGGCTCGCTAGAGCAATCACCATTGCCCGAATGCTGTGTACTGGTTGGGACTTATTTATGCGTAGGAACTTTCAACAGGTGGAGCGGGTGAGTGACTGGTTTCCCTATACTGTATCGGAAGCGAAAATTTATGGGAAACTTGCCGGAAATTAGCGGATTTTACAATTTCTATGAAGTATTTGCACATTTTAAGGGTTGTTTTGCAAACAAAAACTTGACATATTATTTTATGTGTCTTCGATACCCCATTTAGCTGGTTGATACTTCGCAACTTTATTGGTTTTACCTAATCTATCATTGTCAAGAAAGTATCGGGAAACCAATCACTTCCCCTCCCCCTCGTTAAAAGTTCCTAAATAACCTCAGTTCTAGCCGACACACAGCATTTGGGCAATGTGTATTACTCCAGCGAGCCATTTCAGGCGCGCTCTTAGCGTAAGCGAAATCCAGCGCTTACGAAGACTTATGCGTGAGGGCTCTCCCGAACGCATTAGTCGCAGTTAGCGATTAGTTCGCTGTAGCGTTGCGCCGGCGAGTGAGTAATACACATTGTCCAAATGCGTCCCTACTGAAGAACTTTTCAACACACTAAATAGCAAAAAAGTGGATTGACAAAGCCAAAAAAATGATATATTATATACCATATTTTTGAATAAGAATTTGTTTTGACAAAGGCGTCAAAGAGAAATGGATAGGTTAAGTGCCCCCTAATCCTCCTCTTTGACGCCTTTTTTACATATTAGAACACATTAAAAGCAATTGGAGGAGGAAATCGAAAGATGGCAGTAAAATACGTTTTTGTCACTGGCGGTGTTGTGTCAGGACTGGGAAAGGGAATCACAGCAGCTTCACTTGGGCGACTTTTAAAGGCAAGAGGTTTTCAGGTCACAATGCAGAAATTTGACCCTTACATCAACATTGATCCCGGAACCATGAACCCTATTCAGCATGGAGAAGTCTTCGTAACAGACGATGGAACTGAGACCGACCTGGATCTTGGTCATTATGAACGATTCATTGATGAAAGCCTGGATAAAAATTCCAATGTAACTACCGGAAAAATTTATTGGTCCGTTTTACAAAAAGAACGTCATGGAGACTTTGGAGGAGGAACCGTACAGGTAATCCCTCATATTACAAATGAAATCAAAAGCCGCTTCTATCGCGCAAAATCCCCGGATGAAAACAGGATTGCCATTATCGAAGTCGGCGGAACGGTAGGAGATATTGAAAGCCAGCCATTTCTGGAATCCATCAGACAGTTTCAGCATGATGTGGGACATGAAAATGCAATCCTTATTCATGTAACCTTGATTCCATACCTGAAAGCTTCAGGAGAAATGAAAACAAAACCAACCCAGGCCAGTGTCAAGGAGCTTCAGGCAATGGGAATCCAGCCGGATGTTCTGGTATGCAGAAGTGAATATCCGCTGACCGACGATCTGAGAGCCAAAATTGCCCTGTTCTGTAACGTGCCGGTAAGCCATGTACTTCAGAATCTGGATGTAGAGTATCTGTATGAAGCCCCACTTGCGATGGAACGTGAAAAACTGGCAGATGTGGTCATGCAGTCATTGGGACTTGAAAAAAGAAAACCAGACCTTACGGACTGGGAGGCTATGGTAGAAAATCTCCGCCATCCGGATAAAACTGTAAACATTGCTATGGTAGGAAAATATACCCAGCTTCATGATGCATACCTCAGTGTGGTGGAAGCTCTGAAACATGGCGGAATCGCATGCAAGGCGAAAGTAGAGATTACCTGGATTGATTCCGAAGAGTTAAACGAGAAGAACCTGGATCAGAGGCTTTACCAGGTAGATGGAATCCTGGTTCCAGGTGGTTTCGGCGGAAGAGGAACAGAAGGAATGATCCTGGCTGCCCAGTATGCCCGCGTGCATAAGATCCCATACCTTGGAATCTGTCTTGGAATGCAGATGGCAATCGTAGAATTTGCCCGTCATGTACTTGGTTATGAAGATGCAAACAGCATTGAACTTGCACCAGAAACCACCAATCCGGTAATCGCCCTTATGCCAGACCAGGAAGATGTGGAAGATCTTGGAGGAACCCTGCGCCTTGGAAGTTATCCATGTGTGCTTGCAGATGGTTCTTTATCTCTGGAACTTTTCGGACAGAAAGAAATTCAGGAACGTCACAGACATCGTTATGAAGTTAACAATGCATATCGCAAAGAACTGGCAGAAAAAGGCATGACCATAGCAGGAACTTCTCCTGATGGTCACATTGTGGAAATGATCGAGATTCCGGCAAACCCATTCTTTGTAGGAACCCAGGGACATCCGGAGTTCAAATCAAGACCGAACCATGCTCACCCGCTGTTCCGTGGATTTATCCAGGCAGCTGTAGATAAAGTAAACAAAGAGGAAACTCTTAATCAACAATAGAAAGGATGAGGAAAATGAAAGAAGTGATAAAGGAAAGGCAGGGACTTTACCGTCAGGAATTTGAACATGATAACTGCGGTATCGGTGCAGTTGTCAATATCAAAGGCAAAAAATCCCATGATACAGTTGCCAACGCATTGCGGATTGTAGAGAATCTGGATCATCGTGCCGGAAAAGATGCAGAAGGCAAAACAGGTGATGGCGTTGGTATCCTCCTTCAGATTTCCCATAAATTTTTTAAGAAAGCATGTAAAAAAGAGGGAATCGAAATCGGCCAGGAAAGAGAATATGGTATTGGCCAGTTCTTTTTCCCACAGCATGAGATCAAACGTGCCCAGGCAAAAAAAATGTTTGAGATCATTGTGGAAAAAGAGGGACTGGAGTTCCTTGGCTGGAGAGAAGTTCCGGTAGTTCCGGAGGTTCTTGGACATAAGGCAAGAGAGTGCATGCCATGCATTATGCAGGCATTTATCAAAAAGCCGGATGATCTGGAAAAAGGCATCGCATTTGACCGTAAACTGTATATTGCCCGCCGTGAGTTTGAACAGAGTAATGATAACACTTACGTATGTTCTATGAGTAGCCGTACGATTGTTTATAAAGGTATGTTCCTGGTTGGACAGCTTCGTACATTTTTCTCTGATCTTCAAAGCCCTGATTATGAATCTGCGATTGCATTGGTACATTCCCGTTTCAGTACCAACACAAATCCAAGCTGGGAGAGAGCACATCCAAACCGTCTGATCGTGCACAATGGTGAGATCAACACCATCCGGGGAAACGCAGATAAGATGCTGGCAAGAGAGGAAAATATGGAGTCCCCATACTTAGAAGGGGAAATGCAGAAAATCCTTCCGGTAGTCAACCGAAATGGTTCCGATTCTGCAATGCTCGATAATACGCTGGAATTCCTTACCATGAGTGGCATGGATCTTCCTCTTGCAGTGATGATCACTATTCCGGAGCCATGGGCAAATAACGATACCATTTCCCAGGAAAAACGTGACTTCTATCAGTATTATGCCACTATGATGGAGCCATGGGATGGACCTGCATCTATTCTTTTCTCAGATGGAGATGTGATGGGTGCAGTGCTTGACCGTAACGGTCTTCGTCCGTCCAGATATTACGTGACATCCGATGGCTGCATGATCCTTTCTTCTGAGGTTGGAGTATTGCCGGTACCGGAAGAGAAGATCATATTAAAAGAGCGTCTTCATCCTGGAAAAATGCTTCTGGTAGATACGGTTCAGGGCAAGATCATCGATGATAACGAATTAAAAGAGATGTATGCAAAGAAACAGCCATACGGCGAATGGCTGGACAGCAATCTGGTACATTTAAAAGATATTAAGATTCCAAACGAAAGAATGGAAGAATATACAGAGGAACAGCGTTCCCGTCTTCAGAAGGCTTTCGGATACACTTATGAGCAGTATCGTACTTCTATCCGAAACATGGCGTTAAACGGTGCTGAGAGCATTGGCGCAATGGGTGTGGATACACCGTTGGCAGTATTTTCCAAACAGAACAGACCGCTTTTTGACTACTTCAAACAGCTTTTTGCACAGGTAACCAATCCGCCGATTGATGCGATCCGTGAGGAGATTGTCACCAGCACAAGCGTTTATGTTGGAAAAGACGGAAACCTTCTGGAGCAGATTCCGGAGAACTGCAAGGTATTAAAGATTAACAATCCGATCCTTACCAATACAGATATGCTGAAAATTAAGGAAATGCATCACGAAGGCTTTAAGGTGGCTGTTGTCTCCACTCTTTATTACAAGAGCACAAAGCTTGAGCGTGCTATTGACCGTCTGTTTGTAGAAGTTGATAAAGCATACAGGGATGGTGCCAACATTCTGGTGCTTTCCGACAGAGGCGTGGATGAAAACCATATGCCGATTCCGTCTCTGCTGGCTGTTTCTGCAGTACATCAGCACCTTGTAAAGACGAAAAAGAGTACTTCTCTTGCTATTATCCTGGAATCCGGCGAGCCGAGAGAGGTTCATCATTTTGCTACTCTTCTGGGCTATGGCGCAAGTGCAGTCAACCCATATCTGGCATTGGAGACAATCCATGAGCTGATCGATACCCATATGCTGGACAAGGACTATTATGCAGCTGTAGACGATTATAATCATGCAGTTATCAGCGGTATTGTTAAGATCGCTTCCAAGATGGGTATTTCTACAATCCAGTCTTATCAGGGATCTCAGATTTTCGAGGCAATTGGTGTATCTCAGGATGTTATCGATAAATATTTCACAGGTACTGTAAGCCGTGTTGGAGGCATTACACTGGAAGATATTGAGGAGAATGTAGAAAAGCTTCATTCAGAAGCATTTGACCCGTTAGGACTTACCACAGACCTTACTCTGGATAGTGTGGGTGCCCACAAAATGAGAAGCCAGGGAGAAGAGCACCGTTACAATCCGGCAACCATTCATCTCCTTCAGCAGTCTACAAGAACAGGCAGCTATGAGATGTTCAAACAGTATACAGATCTTGTGGATAAGGAAAATCACGGCAATCTTCGTGCGCTTATGGACTTTAAGTATGCAGAAAATCCTATCCCTCTTGAAGAGGTGGAGAGTGTTGATGAAATCGTAAAGCATTTTAAGACTGGTGCCATGTCCTATGGTTCCATTTCTCAGGAAGCACATGAGACACTTGCTATTGCAATGAACCATCTTCATGGAAAATCAAATACCGGTGAGGGCGGTGAAAGCAATGAAAGACTGGATTCAGCAGGAACAAAAGATGACAGATGTTCTGCGATCAAACAGGTAGCCAGTGGTCGTTTCGGTGTTACCAGCCGTTATCTGGTATCTGCAAGAGAAATCCAGATCAAAATGGCACAGGGCGCAAAACCTGGTGAAGGTGGACATCTTCCGGCGAAGAAGGTTTATCCATGGGTTGCGAAAACCCGTCACTCCACACCTGGTGTTTCTCTGATCTCCCCGCCGCCGCATCACGATATCTATTCCATCGAGGACCTGGCAGAGCTGATTTATGACCTGAAAAATGCAAATAAATATGCAGATATTTCTGTAAAGCTGGTTTCTGAGGCTGGCGTTGGTACGGTTGCAGCCGGAGTTGCAAAGGCTGGTGCACAGGTAATCCTGATTTCCGGATATGATGGAGGTACTGGTGCAGCACCCAGAAGCTCCATTCACAATGCAGGACTTCCATGGGAGCTTGGGCTTGCTGAAACCCATCAGACACTGCTTATGAACGGACTTCGTAATCGTGTCCGCATTGAGACAGACGGTAAACTGATGAGCGGTCGTGATGTTGCAATTGCAGCACTTCTTGGTGCAGAGGAATTCGGTTTTGCTACAGCACCTCTTGTAACTATGGGCTGTGTAATGATGAGAGTCTGCAATCTGGACACCTGCCCGGTTGGTGTAGCTACCCAGAATCCGGAGCTGAGAAAGAGATTCAAAGGCAAACCGGAATATGTTGAGAACTTTATGAAATTTATTGCCCAGGAGCTTCGTGAATATATGGCAAAACTGGGTGTGAGAAGCCTGAAAGAGATGGTAGGACGCACAGATCTTCTGGTTGCTACAGATGCAGTTGATGAGCCACACAAAGGTAAAGTAGACCTTAGTGCAATCTTGAACAATCCATATGCAAAAGTTGGCAGCGAGGTAACCTTTGATCCGAAAGCAGAGTACAATTTCCAGCTGGAGAAGACTCTGGATGAGAAAGTTCTTGTGAAGAAATGCAGTCGCGCAATTCATGGCGGTGAGAAGACCAGATTTTCGGTAGAAGTAAAGAACACAGACCGTGCATTTGGAACAATCCTTGGTGCGGAGATTACCAGAAATAATAAAAACGGACTGCCGGAAGACACGGTAGAGATTGATTGTACAGGAGCCGGAGGACAGAGCTTTGGTGCCTTTATCCCGAAGGGTCTTACTCTGAAGCTTACCGGCGACTGCAACGACTACTTTGGAAAGGGTCTTTCCGGTGGCAAGCTGATCCTGAAGACTCCGGAAAATGCCGGTTACAAAGCAGAAGATAACATTATTGTCGGCAACGTTGCTCTTTATGGTGCAACTAGTGGAACTGCCTTTATTAACGGTATGGCAGGTGAGCGTTTTGCAGTTCGTAACTCTGGTGCCAATGCAGTTGTGGAAGGTGTGGGAGAGCACGGCTGTGAGTACATGACCGGTGGTCGTGTAGTAGTTCTTGGAAGAACCGGCAAAAACTTTGCAGCAGGTATGAGCGGCGGTATCGCTTATGTTCTGGATGTGGAAAATGTTCTTTATAAGAACTTAAATAAAGCGATGATTTCTATTGAAAAAGTAGACAATAAATATGACAAAAAAGAACTGAAAAATCTGATCGAAGCACATGTAGCTGCAACGGGATCGGAGCTTGGACAGAAGGTTCTGGATCAGTTTGACATGTATCTGCCTCACTTCAAAAAACTCATTCCAAATGAGTACAAGAAGATGATCACATTAAGTGCAAAGCTTGAGGAAAAAGGTCTGAACAGTGAGCAGGCGCAGATGGAAGCATTCTACGAAAGCATAGGAGTTAAGCATTAAGGAGGCAGAAGATCGTGGGAAAACCGACTGGATTTTTAGAATATAACAGAGAGACGGCAAAGGTTCTGCCGCCAAAAGTAAGAATTGCCAATTTCAAGGAGTTCCGTACTCCTCTTAATAAAGAGAAACAAAAACTTCAGGGAGCACGCTGCATGGCTTGCGGCGTTCCCTTCTGCCAGTCAGGTATGATGATCGGCGGCATGGCTTCCGGATGTCCGCTTCACAACCTGGTGCCAGAGACAAATGATCTGGTATTTACCGGAAACTGGAAACAGGCGTTTCTTCGTCTGAACAAGACACACAGCTTCCCGGAATTTACCTCCCGTGTGTGCCCTGCACTTTGCGAGGCAGCCTGTACCTGCAACTTAAATGGAGAGCCTGTTTCCACTAAGGAAAATGAACGTGCCATCATTGAGACTGCATATGCAGAAGGCTGGGTTGTTCCGCAGCCTCCGAAGGTTCGTACAGGAAAGACCATAGCAGTTATCGGAAGCGGTCCTTCCGGACTTGCAGCAGCACAGCAGTTAAACAGAAGAGGTCACAATGTAACTGTATTCGAAAGAAGTGACCGGATCGGCGGACTTCTTCGTTACGGCATTCCAAATATGAAGCTGGAGAAATCTGTGATCGACAGAAGACTGAAGCTGATGGAAGCTGAGGGTGTGAAATTTGTGACAAATACAAATGTTGGAGTGGATATTACAGCAGAGGAACTTTTGAAGAAATATGACCGTGTAATCCTTTGTTGCGGAGCTTCCAATCCCCGTGATATTAAAGTGCCGGGAAGAGATGCAAAGGGAATTTATTTTGCAGTAGACTTCTTGAAAAAAGTCACCAAAACTCTTCTGGACAGCGATTTTACCAAAGCTCCTTATGAAGAGGCAAGAGGCAAACATGTGCTGGTAATTGGCGGTGGTGATACCGGAAATGACTGTGTGGGTACTTCCGTACGTCTCGGCGCCAAATCTGTAACACAGCTGGAAATGATGCCAATGCCGCCAACAGAGCGTGCTGCTTCCAATCCATGGCCGGAATGGCCAAAGGTCTTAAAAACAGACTATGGCCAGGAAGAAGCAATTGCAGTGTTTGGACATGACCCCCGGGTTTACCAGACAACCGTTACTGAATTTATCAAAGATAAAAACGGAAATGTCTGCCAGGCCCGGATCGTAAAGCTGAAAAGCGAGAAAGATGCCAAAACAGGCCGTATGATGATGGTTCCGGTAGAGGGGACGGAAGAAGTGATCCCTGCAGACCTGGTACTGATCGCAGCTGGTTTCCTTGGAAGCCAGAAATATGTGACTGATGCATTTAAGGTTGCAACAACTGCAAGAACTAACGTAGAGACAAAACCGGAAGCTTATGAGACCAGCGTACCGCGGGTTTTCACAGCAGGAGATATGCACAGAGGCCAGTCTCTGGTAGTATGGGCAATCCGTGAAGGAAGAGAAGCCGCAAAGGCAGTGGATGAATCCCTGATGGGATATTCTTATCTGTAAATTGGCAAAAAAATGCTTTGTGGAATAATACCTGCTGAATCGCTGTCGGGAAAATAAAAAAGAGAGTATATAAAAAGTATGGTCGGGGGCAAACTAAATTTGCTCCCGATTTTCCGTTCTGATACAAAAGATTTATTTTGTACATCATTTTATACAACGCTGATATGGTAAAGTGGTAAAAAATAAGTTGACAAAGCATGACCTCATTGCTATAATTACCTCCATGAACAAGGGCGTTCTTCAGAAGGGTATCTTTTTGAAGTGCGCCTTTTTTGTTTAAATAAGTCATGCGTAATGGATGGATGAGGGCATGAGAGTGAAAGAAGGAGAGAACACCATGGGGAATTACACCAGAGAAGAAGTGTTACAGATGGCAGAAGACGAGGATGTAGAATTCATTCGTCTTCAGTTTACCGATATGTTCGGTACTTTGAAAAATATTGCGATTACAGCTCGGGAGCTCCCCCGGGCACTGGATAATGAATATGTAGTAGACAGCTCCTACATTGCCGGAATAGCAGGGGAGAAAGAGCCGGATATGTATTTACATCCGGACTATAATACTTTCACCATTCTTCCGTGGCGTCCGCAGCAGGGAAAGGTAGCCAGACTGCTCTGTGATATCTACCGCTCAGATGGAACGCCGCTTGAGAAAAGCCCGAGATATATTCTGAAACAGGTGGTAGAGATGGCTGCTAAGGAAGGCTATGTTTGTGAAGTGGATCCGGAATGTGAGTTTTTCTTATTTCACACAGATGATAACGGAGTTCCCACTACACTGACTCATGAAAAAGCCGGATATCTGGATATCAGCCCGCTGGATCTGGGAGAAAATGCAAGACGTGATATGGTTCTGAATCTGGAAGATATGGGATATGAAATTGAATCTTCCCATCATGAAACCGCTCCGGCACAGCATGAGATTGATTTTAAATTTTCCGGTGCAAATGAAATGGCTGACTGTGTGATGACTTTCAAAATGGCAGTCCGCACCATTGCAAAACGGCATGGACTTCATGCAACCTTTATGCCAAAGCCGAGAGCTGAGGTGAATGGTTCCGGTATGCACATTCATTTTGCATTGTATAAAGATGGAAAAAATATATTTGCTGATCCTGATGATGTAAATGGTCTCAGCGAGGATGCTTATCATTTTATCGGTGGTCTTCTTGCACATAGTGAAGAGATGGCCGCCATTACCAATCCGCTTGTGAATTCCTACAAGAGACTTGTACCTGGCTATGATGCTCCTACAGAACTGACCTGGACAAAGAATAATCAGAACTCTCTGATCCGTATTTCCAATTTAAGATCAGACAGCCTGGCAATCGAGCTTCGAAGCCCGGATGCATCTGCAAATCCTTACCTTGTGTTTGCTGTTTGTATTGCAGCCGGTCTGGATGGAATTCAGCAGAAATTATATCCTACCAAGGCATCGGATCGTTCTTTTTCCGAATCTGACCAGAAAGCTATGAATATTGGAAATCTTCCGCTGAACCTGGATGATGCCCTTACACATTTCGAGAATAGCACCTGGATCCAGAGTGTACTTGGTAAAAAGTTCTGTGAGGAATATGCAGCTGCCAAGAAGGAAGAATGGCTGAATTATATGAGACAGGTAAGCGAGTGGGAAATCAGCCAGTATTTATACAAGATTTAAGAGAAGAGAGTAGCATGGTATGAACAGCAGCATTGTAATTGCATTACCGAAAATCGATGACGCAAAGAAAATACGTACCATATTGAACCGGCACGGTTTTTCTGTAGCTGCGGTATGTTCAACTGCTTCAACAGCACTTGCCAGCATGAGTGAGTTGGACGGAGGTATTCTGATCTGTGGTTATAAGCTGACGGACCGGTATTACCGGGATGTGCTGGAAGATATTCCTTCATATTTTGAAATGCTGTTGCTGGCATCTGGAAGAGTGATTGCGGAAGCGCCTACATCCGTCCTTACTGTGGAAATGCCAATGAAAGTCAGCGACCTGGTAAACACGGTGGATATGATGTTGTCCCAGATCGAGCGGCGGCTAAAAAAAGAGAAGAAGAAACCGAAAACGCGTTCCTGGAAAGAGCAGAATTACATTTCCAACGCAAAGTTTCTTCTTATGGAGCGAAACCATTTAAGCGAAGAAGATGCATACCGGTACATTCAGAAATGCAGTATGGATTCCGGGACAAATATGGTAGAGACAGCTCAGATGGTTCTGATGCTGTTATATGATGAGGTATAGTCTAAGGCAGAATTCTAATCCTGTTGTATAGGATTTTTCAGAAATTCTGGCTGGGGTTTTTATAAGATATATTTTTATGATTTTAGGAAATGGAGGATGAGGAAATGGAGTTTTTGGATGGAAGCTGGAAAAAAGAAGTGAGCAGCTGGGATGCACTGATGGGAGAAGAACTTCTGAATCAGGAAGCCATCCTGGAGGGCGCCATTCACAGTATCCGCAACATGGGAGATGTTGCATTTGTAATTATCAGAAGAAGAGAGGGTCTGTTTCAGACCGTTTTAGTAAATGAGGATGTTGATTTTTCCATTCATGATCTGAAAGAAGGCATGACAGTAAGAGTAAAAGGTGTTGTAAATAAAGAAGAGAGAGCGCCTCATGGCAGAGAGCTTCACATTCGTGAAATTCAGGTGCTGTCTTCTCCGGCTGAACCTTTTCCTCTTGCAATCGATAAATGGAAGCTGAATACTTCTCTGGAAGCCAAATTAAATTACCGTTCCCTTTCCCTCCGCAATATTCAGGAGCGCGCAAGATTTAAAATCCAGGAAGCTTTGACAAGGGCTTTTCGTGATTATCTCTATGAAAATGGATTTACGGAAATCCATACGCCGAAGATCGGAGCCAGAGGTGCTGAGGGAGGCGCGAACCTGTTTAAACTCAGCTATTTCCATAAACCGGCTGTTCTGGCTCAGAGCCCACAGTTTTACAAACAGATGATGGTGGGAGTTTTTGACAGAGTATTTGAGACCGGACCTGTTTTCCGTGCTGAGAAACATAACACCAAAAGACATTTAAATGAATATACGAGTCTTGATTTTGAGATGGGCTATATTGATAGCTTTGAAGAGATCATGGCTATGGAGACTGGCTTTTTGCAGTATGCAATGAAGCTTTTAAAAGAGGATTATGCAAAAGAACTGGAGATCCTGAAGGTTGAGCTTCCAGATGCTTCCAGGATTCCGGCAGTTCGTTTTGATGTGGCAAAAGAGCTGGTTGCGAAGAAATACAACCGTCAGATCCGTAATCCATTTGATCTGGAGCCGGAGGAGGAAGCCCTGATTGGTCAGTATTTTAAAGAAGAATATAATGCGGATTTTGTTTTTGTTACCCATTATCCATCTAAGAAGCGTCCGTTCTACGCAATGGATGATCCAGAGGATACCAGATTTACGTTAAGCTTTGACCTGCTTTTCCATGGCCTTGAGATCACAACAGGAGGACAGAGAATTCACGATTACAATGCCCTTCTGAAAAAGATAGAGGACAGAGGTATGGAGACAGAAGGAATGGAACAGTATCTGGATACATTTAAATACGGTATGCCTCCTCATGGTGGTCTTGGAATCGGTCTGGAGCGTCTTACCATGCAGCTTCTCGGGGAGGAAAATGTCCGTGAGGCATGCCTGTTCCCAAGAGACCTGAACAGACTGGAGCCATAAAAAAGCTGGATATCCAGAAAAGATTTTGGTATGGATCCAGAGTGGAGCGTAATAATTTCTGTGCAGGAGGATGAGAAAATGGCAAAACAGATTGACGATGAAACCATGGAAAATGTCTGCATTCTTGCAAAACTTTCCCTTACAGAAGAAGAGAAGGAAAAGGCAAAAAAAGATATGCAGGAAATGCTTGATTATGTAGATAAGCTGGATGAACTGGATACATCCAGTGTTGAACCAATGTCCCATATTTTTGGCGACCAGAATGTATTTCGTGAGGATGAAGTTACAAATGGTGACAACAGCGAGGCAATGCTTGCAAATGCGCCAAAAGCCAAAGAAGGACAGTATCAGGTTCCAAAGACCATAGGATAGGAGACATTCACATGGAATTAGAAAAATTAACAGCCTTACAGCTGGCTGATAAGATTAAAAAACATGAGGTCAGTGTTCTGGACGGCGTCAAGGATGTCTTTTCTAAAATAGAGGAAAAAGATAACAGAATCCACGCATATCTGGACACTTATAAAAAAGAAGCGTATGCAAGAGCAAAAGAGGTGGAAAAGGGCATTGAGGACGGAACTTATACCGGTCCTCTTGCCGGTGTTCCCATTGCTATCAAAGATAATATTTGTGTACAGGGAAAACCTACTACCTGTGCGTCAAAAATTCTGGAAGGATTTGTTCCCCAGTATCAGGCAGATGTGATCAGCCGGCTTGAAAAAGCAGGAATGATCATTATCGGAAAAACCAATATGGATGAGTTTGCCATGGGAAGTACGACGGAAACTTCTGCCTATGGTATTACCAGAAATCCATGGAATACAGAACATGTTCCTGGCGGCTCCTCAGGCGGCTCCTGTGCAGCTGTAGCAGCAGGAGAGGCTTATCTGGCACTGGGCTCTGATACAGGAGGTTCCATTCGTCAGCCAAGCTCTTATTGTGGTGTAACAGGAATGAAGCCTACTTATGGTACGGTTTCCCGTTATGGACTTGTTGCATATGCATCTTCTCTGGATCAGATCGGACCGATTGGAAAAGATGTGGCAGATTGCGCGGCGCTTCTGGAAGTGATCGCTGGCCATGATCCGAAAGACAGTACTTCCATTGACAGAAAAGACCTGGATTTTTCCAGTGAGATGACAGATAAGATTACAGGAATGAAATTTGGTGTTCCGAAGGAATATTTGTCAGAGGGAATTTCACCAGAGGTAAAAGATGCCTTTATGGAAACCCTGAAGGTACTGACCCAGATGGGAGCAATTGTAGAATTTTTCTCTGTCAAAACTATGGAATATATGATTCCGGCATACTATATTATTGCCAGCGCAGAAGCAAGCTCCAACCTGGAGCGCTTTGATGGCGTAAAATATGGCTATCGTGCAAAAGAATATGACGGTCTTCATGATATGTATAAACGTACGAGAACGGAGGGCTTCGGAGAAGAAGTAAAACGTCGTATCATGCTTGGTTCCTTCGTCTTAAGCTCCGGTTATTACGATGCTTATTATCTGAAAGCCCTGCGCACCAAAGCTCTTATTAAAAAAGAGTTTGATCAGGCTTTTGGAAAATATGACGTGCTTCTTGCCCCGGCAGCTCCTTATACAGCGCCGAAGATCGGAGAAAGCTTAAAAGACCCTATGGCAATGTACCTTGGGGATATTTATACAGTTGCCGTAAATCTTTGCGGACTTCCAGGAATTACAGTTCCCTGCGGGAAAGACAGTGCCGGACTTCCAATCGGAATCCAGATGATTGGAGACTGTTTTATGGAAAGGAAGATCCTTCGTGCTGCCCATGCCTATGAAAGCGTAAGAGGGGATTTTGGAACACCAGAGGAAGGAGGTAAGAGAGCATGAAACAGTATGAGACTATTATCGGACTTGAGGTTCATGTAGAACTTGCCACCAGAACAAAGATTTTCTGCGGCTGCTCCACAGCATTTGGAGGGGCACCCAATACCCACACTTGTCCGGTGTGTACTGGTATGCCAGGTTCTCTTCCGGTATTAAACAAAAAGGTGGTAGAATTTGCCCTGCGCGCAGGACTTGCCACAAACTGCAGCATCAATCAGTATTGCAAATTTGACCGTAAGAACTATTTTTATCCGGATAATCCGCAGAACTATCAGATTTCCCAGCTGTATCTGCCAATCTGCCATGATGGATTTGTGGAGATCGAGACAGAAGCCGGTAAGAAAAAAGTCCGGATCCATGAGATGCATATGGAGGAGGACGCAGGTAAGCTGATCCATGATGAGTGGGAGGACTGCTCTTTGGTAGATTACAACCGAAGCGGCGTTCCTCTGATCGAGATCGTTTCTGAGCCGGATATGAGAAGTGCAGATGAGGTTATCGCTTATCTGGAGAAGCTTCGTTGTACCATGCAGTATCTGGGTGTTTCCGATTGTAAGCTTCAGGAGGGCTCCATGCGTGCTGATGTGAACCTTTCTGTGAGAGTGGCAGGAAGTGATACACTTGGAACCAGAACAGAGATGAAGAACCTGAACTCTTTTAAGGCCATTGCACATGCTATTGAGGGCGAAAGAGAGCGTCAGATCGAGCTTCTGGAGATGGGTAAAAGTGTCACTCAGGAGACCAGAAGATGGGATGACAATAAAGAGTCTTCTCATGCAATGCGTTCTAAGGAGGATGCAAAGGATTACCGCTATTTCCCGGATCCGGATCTTCCGCCGATCCATATTTCTGATGAGTGGATCGCAAAAATCAGAAGTGAGCTGCCAGAGTTCCGGGAGGAGAAGGCTGCCCGTTATCAGAGTGAGTTTGGTCTTCCGGAGTATGATTCCCAGATTCTTACAGAGTCCAGACATCTGGCTGCTTTGTTTGAAGATGTGGCTACGCTGAGCGGCAATCCGAAAAAGGCGGCAAACTGGTTTATGGTGGAAGTGCTTCGTCTTATGAAGGAAAAAGGCATTGAGGCTGAGAAGTTAAGATTTACACCGCAGCATCTTGCAGATCTTCTCACAATGGTCGATAAGAAGGAGGTAAGCCCACAGAACGCCAAGAAGGTATTTGAAAAGGTATTTGATGAGGATGTTGATCCGGTAGCTTATGTGGAAGAGCATGGTTTAAAGATCGTGGAGGATACCGGGCTTCTTAGCAGCACCATCAGCAGGATTCTGGATGAAAATCCTGGACCGCTGTCTGAGCTTCTTGGAGGTAAAGAGAAGGTTATGGGCTTTTTTGTCGGTCAGATCATGAAGGAAATGAAGGGCAAGGCAAACCCGGCAAGCGTGAGAGAGGCGCTGCTGGCTGAGGTTGAGAAGAGAAAGTAGATTTACAGGAGGATAATCAGATGGTTACCGTTAATCATAATTATTTAAAATTGCCAGGAAGCTATCTTTTTTCTACAATTGGAAAAAAAGTGCGTGCCTATAAAGAAGAGAATCCGGATAAAGAGGTGATCAGCCTTGGTATTGGTGATGTGACACAGCCGCTGGTTCCGGCTATTATTGATGCTCTTCACGGGGCAGTCGAGGAGATGGCTCACGCAGAGACTTTTCACGGTTATGCGCCAGATCTTGGGTATGAATTTCTGAGAAGGGCAATCGCAAAGAACGATTACCAGGACAGAGGATGCAATATTGCAGCAGATGAGATTTTTGTTTCTGATGGTGCGAAAAGTGATTCTGGTAATATTCAGGAGATTTTTGGAACAGATAATAAGGTTGCTGTGTGTGACCCGGTTTATCCGGTTTATGTGGATACCAATGTTATGGCGGGCCGTACCGGAGAGTATAATACGGTTCGTGAAAATTTTGACGGTGTGATCTATATGCCATGCCGCAAGGAGAATGGATTTTTGCCGGAATTTCCATCAGAAGTGCCGGATCTGATCTATCTTTGCTTTCCAAATAATCCGACCGGTTCTGCTATTACAAAGGATGAATTGCAGAAATGGGTGGATTATGCCAACAAAAATGGCTGTGTGATTATTTATGATGCAGCTTATGAGGCTTATATCTCTGAGGAAAATGTACCGCACAGTATTTATGAGTGCGAGGGTGCGAGAACATGCGCGATTGAACTTCGAAGCTTTTCTAAGAATGCCGGATTTACTGGTGTTCGTCTTGGATTTACGGTTATTCCGAAGGAACTGGTACGAGATGGGGTATCACTTCACAGTCTGTGGGCAAGACGTCACGGCACCAAGTTTAACGGTGCTCCTTATATTGTACAGAAGGCAGGAGAGGCTGTCTATTCTGAGGCAGGTAAGGCTCAGCTGAAGGATCAGGTTGGCTATTATATGAGAAATGCAAAGCTGATCCATGATGAGCTGACAAAAGCTGGCTTCTCTGTTTCCGGTGGTGTGAACGCGCCTTATATCTGGCTGGAAACACCGGATAAAATGACTTCCTGGGAGTTTTTTGATTATCTCCTTAAAAATGCAAATGTGGTTGGTACGCCAGGTTCTGGTTTTGGTTCTCATGGAGAGGGCTATTTCCGTCTGACTGCGTTTGGAACTTATGAGAATACTCTGAAAGCCATTGACAGGATCAAGAGTTTGTAATTATAATTGAAGAAAGCTGAAAAACAGGGCGCATCTCTGGCGAAAGCTGGGGATGTGCCCTTTTACGAAGGAGGAGTCTGGATATGAAGATCAATCGTATTGAGCATATGTGTGAGGGGAATGGACATGTGATTATCAAGGAGCTGCTGGATGAGCAGCAGTTAAATGGGAAGTGTGGGCTTTATGCAGAGGTGACTCTGGAACCGGGATGTTCTCTTGGTTTTCATATGCATTATGGGGAGAGTGAGACCTATTATATTCTGACCGGGGAAGGGGAATATAATGACAATGGGACTTCCTGGAGACATGTGAAAGCAGGCGATATTACCTTTACACCAGATGGAAGAGGTCATGGACTGGCGAATACGGGGAATACGGATATGGTGTTTATGGCGTTGATTATTAAAGATTGAGAGTGTTGCTATGCTCGCAAATCTGCCGAAAATCCCCAAGCCCCACAAGCAGTACCCGCTGCCACCTCCCCTGTGTATCGGTTGGAACTGGTTCAAATGTGGTATGACTTATCACTTTGGCGAGCGGGGCTCGCAAAACGATTGCGGGGGTGTGGCAAAGGGAAAAGTATAGAAAAATATTTAGGAGTTTAGAAATGAATCATACAGCAGAGAAATTACTTACATTTATCAAAGAGAGCCCTACTGCATTTCAGGCAGTGGAGATGATGAAAACAAGATTTACGGAGAATGGATTTACAGAGTTAAAGGAAGATGAGCACTGGGAGATAAAAAACGGTGGGAAGTATTTTGTGATCCGGAATCATTCGGCAATCATTGCATTTACCGTGCCGGAGGTTTCCAGCGACGTGTTCCATATTATTGCAAGCCACAGTGATTCCCCGTCTTTGAAGATCAAGGAGAATCCAGAGATGGTGGAAAATGGGTATGTGAAGCTGAATGTGGAACTTTATGGTGGTGCGCTTCTGGCTCCCTGGTTTGACCGCCCCCTTTCTGTGGCTGGACGTCTGATCGTGAAGGAGGATGAACAGATTTGTGAGAAGCTTGTGACTGTGGACAAGGATATGTTGATGATCCCGAATCTGGCTATCCATATGAATCGTGAGGCGAACAGCGGTTATAAGTATAATGTGCAGAAGGATATGCTTCCTCTTTATGGCCTGGAGAGCGCTAAGGGATCTTTCTTTAAAACTGTGGCAGAGGCAGCAGGGGTGAAAGAAGAGGACATTCTGGGACATGATCTGTTCCTTTATAACCGCATGCCTGGTACGGTTTGGGGCAGTGAGGAGGAATTTGTCTCTGCGCCAAGACTGGATGATCTGCAGTGCGCTTTTTCCTCTATGGAAGGACTGATTGCTGGAAAAAATGAGAAGAGCATCTGTGTACATATGGTAATGGATAATGAAGAGGTGGGAAGCGGCACCAGGCAGGGGGCTGCATCTACTTTCCTTCGGGATACCCTCCTTCGCATTAATCTGGGGCTTGGAAGAAGCTACGAGGATTATCTGATCTCTCTGGCAAAGAGCTTTATGATCTCTGCGGATAATGCACATGCGATTCATCCGAACTACCTTGAGAAGGCGGATCCGGTGAACCGACCGCATATTAATGCCGGAATTGCGGTGAAGTATAATGCGAACCAGAAGTACTGCACAGATGGTATTTCGGCAGCGATGTTTAAGGAACTCTGTAAAGAGGCAGGGGTATCCTGTCAGGTTTACGTGAATCGTTCGGACGTAGCCGGCGGCTCCACTCTGGGAAATATTTCCAATACGCAGGTGGCTTTAAATACAGTAGATATTGGACTGCCGCAGCTGGCTATGCATTCTCCTTATGAGACTGCCGGTGTGAAAGATACCTGCGACTTTGTAAAGCTTGCGGGGGTATTTTATGCCTGATAACATTTTCAAGGGAAGTTATGAAGGTGCTTCTTCTACAGGAAGTGGACAGCAGATTCACAAAAAAGCAGTGTTTTTTGATGCTGATGGTACGATCTGTGATATTGAAAAGGGGACACCGGCCAGTGCTGTAGAGGCGATTACAAAACTGGTGAAGAATGGCCATCAGGCATGGCTGTGTACAGGAAGAAGCAGGGCGTTTGTGCCTGATTATCTGGAACAGATCCCTTTTACGGGAATGATCAGTGCCTGTGGATGTACAATTGAGAAAGATGGCAAAAGGCTTTTTAACAAGGAAATGACCACGGAGGCAGCATGGCATTCGGTGGAGGTCCTTCGGAAATATGGCATGATTCCGGTGATGGAGGGTGCTGATTGGATGTACTACGATAAGGATGAGTATAATACAGATATTAACTGGTATGCTGATCTGATCACAAAGGCTCTGGGGGCTAAGTGGCGTCCTGTTAAGGGGTATGAACACGACCTTCATATTAATAAGATCAGTTCTAAGATCGTGCCGGGAAGTGATCCTGAGAAGGCCTGTGCGGAGCTTGAGGACTATTATGAGTTTATTGGCCATGTAGGGGAAGGTCTTGCCGGGGATACCATTGAGATGATCCCGAAAGGCTTTTCCAAGGCTGTTGGCATTGCGGCTGTATGCAGGATTTTTGATATTGCACATGAGGATACCATTGTATTTGGTGACAGCAATAATGACCTGTCTATGTTCGAATATGCAAAGACGAAGGTGGCAATGGGAAATGCGGCGCCTGGAATCAAGAAGCTGGCTGATTACGTGACAACGGATATTTTTCATTATGGAATTAAAAACGGGTTGGAGCACCTGGGATTGATTTAGCTGTTACTTTAGATCATTTCAGACAATTCGCGTACTTCGAGATAAGGGTAAAGGATAAAATATGGCAGAGCGATTAAATTACCAATGTAAATTTGAAAAATACAAAGAAGAGCTGATCAGATTGCGGCGTCATTTCCACAGGCATCCGGAGCTGGGGCTTCAGGAGTTTGAGACATCTGCTTTTATACAGGAGTATCTGGGAAAATTAGGCTATCGGTTTCGGATTGTGGAGCCTACGGGGATCATTGCGGAGCATCCCTGTCAGGATGAGGCAGCTTTTGCCGGCAAAAAGAAAGTTGTGCTTCGCGCAGAGATGGATGCACTTCCTATACAGGAACAAACTGGACTGTCTTACGCATCGGAAAATGCCGGAGTCATGCATGCCTGTGGTCATGATGGCATCGTGGCTTCGGCGTTGGTGCTGGCGAGGATTCTGGCGGAAGAGGGAGAGGTTTTTCCAGTGCGGATGCGGTTTCTTTTTGAACCTGCTGAAGAAATCGGTGAAGGTGCCAAGCGAATGCTGGCAGCAGGTGCCCTTGATGGAGAACCGGATATTTTTCTCATGTTTCATTACGCAGTGGATCAGTCTTTTGGAATGGCAGTGCATGAGGGACAGGCTTCGGCTATGATCAATGGCATGGAAATCCGTGTTCATGGAAAATCCAGCCACTGGTGTGAGGCTCATAAAGGAATTGACAGTATTTATGCGGCTTCTCTGGTGGTAAAAGCCCTTCATGATCTTAATGAAGCGTATAAAGGAAAAGGTCCCTGCCTGATCGGAATCGGAACCATTCATGGTGGAGAATACTCTAATATTATTACAGATCTTGTGACTCTGCGGGGAAATATCCGGGCTGCTTATGAAGAAGATTACCAGGCGCTGGATAAGCGGCTGAAGGAAACCCTGAATGAAATAGAAGCAAAGACGGGAACAAGGATCGAGTTGGAATATCCAAAGCCTGCAGTTCTGCCTTTTGCAAATGATCCGGAGCTTACCAGGATTGCGGAAACTGCAGGAAGGAAGATATTTGGAGAGCAGTTTCTTCTGGAAGGCGAGGAGCAGCTGTTTTTGTCCGGAGACAATGCCTATCGGTATTTTTTACATACAAAGGGCTTGTTCAGTGTATTTCTGGCAGGAATTCCTGATAAGGGTTATCCGCTGCATCATCCGAAATTTCAGATTGATGAGGATATTTTGCCATATAGCCTGGAGGCGTTGTATGAGATACTGTCTGGCATTGACAGGGATATGTAGCAGAATCCATTAAATCAATCCTAAACTTTTGCAAATGAACAGCCAGATAGTGAGAGTAAAAGCACTGAATAATGTAGTGAGCATAATGACACTGGAGGAAAAGGACCCTTCGTGCCCCATGTTTTTTGCCATAATATAACAGCTTACTGTGGTAGCAGAACCAAGCATGATCAGAATGGCAACCAGCTTGTCATGGGTAAATCCAAGTCTGACAGCAACTGGAAGAAAAATGGTGCAAAAGCCGATCAGCTTCATAAAAGTGCAGGCGATAGTTGCTTTTAATCTGGAAAAAGCTTTTCCAAAATGAAGGGCACCACCCATGGCCATCAGTCCAAGAGGTGTGGCTGTTTTTCCGAGGTTATTGACAGTACTGGAAAGGATTGTTGGAAGAGGCAGACGAAGGACAGACCAGATAAGACCTGCCAGGATTCCAAGAATAATAGGGTTGCTGGCAATTCCTTTTAAGGTTTTTAGGAGCATCTGTTTGTTCATTCCCTGATTGTCAGGCTTCATAAAAGAGAGAACCATGACTGCCATTACATTATAGAGAGGAACGCTTGCTATGATCATAAGAGGTGCCATACCGGCATCTCCATAAAGGTTCTGGATGATAGCAATGCCGAGGATTGCCGCGCTGCTGCGGTAAGAGGCCTGGACAAATTCTCCCTGTATGTCCCTTGGATTCAGCAGGAAGGAAAGACCGATAGAAATGGCAATGCTGCAAAACGTAGCGCCAAAACAAAAGAGAACAAACTTTGTATCCCAAACTTTAATAAAATCTGATTCAGCCACATTCATAAACAAAAGTGCGGGTAAGGCTGCCTTGAATACAAATTTGTTCATCTGTGCAACAAAGGAATCATCATAAAGATTAATTTTTCGAAGAAAATAACCCAGCATGAGGGTCAAAAAAATAGGAATGGTTGCATTGAGGCAAAAAATCAGATTATCCATAAATAATTCACCTTTCTAAGTTTGTCGACATGTTGCTGTTCACTTCGTTCACAAAAAACACCTCGCGGAATGTTACCTGTGAACAGCAACCCCGACATATCTTTTTTGATTATAAACTTTTTCCAATAATTGTCAAATTTTGTTTTCTGTGGTATCGTAAGAATGAAAGGCAACGAATGGAGGAGAAATATGAGATACGGTAAGATTCGCGTAGAAGATGGAAATCTGATCTTTTTCAGACATATGATACAGAATAATCTTCCTTGCAGAGATATTGTCTGGGCGTATATCCATCGGGAAGGCGAAAACGCAGAAGAAGCAGTGAAGCAGATGATCTCTAATTATCTGGTGATCATTACCAGGAGAAAGAAGCGATATCAGTTTGAGATGACGGAGCATGAGGCACAGGACTGCCTGCGGATTCTGAAACTTTTCAATCCGGAAATGGCTACCGGATTTCCCAAGGGCGGACGGATTACGATGCAGAGTCTTTCCAATACAAGAGATCTTGGGGCAATCGCCACAAAGGATGGGCGTCATATCCTTCCCAGGAAGCTTATTCGAAGCGGAAATCTTTATCATGCTTCCATGGCTGATCAGCATGTTTTGCAGGAGGACTGCAAGCTGAAGACTGTGATCGATCTCAGAGACCAGCTGGAACGAAATGAAAGACCGGACATTGTGGTGAAGGGTGTGGAATATTATCACATCCCCATGATCGATGAAGAGACTATCAGCGATTCTCCGAAAAGTGTTTTGGGAATACTGCAGACAAATGATATGTTGAAAAAGGTTCTGGAGTATGATGGCGATATAGAGAGTCTGATCGAGCAGCAGTATGAGAATTTTGTAAAGGATCAGTATTCAGTGAAACAATGTGCCAGATTTATGGATGTATTGCTGCATCACGAAAATGGTGCTGCTCTCTGGCACTGCAGCTTCGGAAAAGACAGAGTGGGGGTAGTGACAGCCCTTCTTCTTTGTGCTCTTGGAGTTCACAGAGATGTGATCCGGGAGGATTTTATACGTTCCAATGTGTGCCTGGCAGGAGAACTGGATTATATGCTGCGTTACCTTGAGGCAAACAGACTGGACAGTATTGCAAATGTAAATAAAGTATCAGCGCTTTTCAGGGTAAAAGAGGAATATCTGGACAGAATGTTTCGTACGATTTATGCGGAATATGGAAATGTGGAGCGTTTTTTGAGAAGAGGACTTTATCTGAACCAAAAGACAGTGACAGACCTGCAGAGTAAATATCTGATATAAAATATTTACGTAAAATATAGATACTTCATACTGTGTAAATATGTTAATAGTGAAATGAAAGTGTGTTATATGAATAAAAATGCTTTAATGCTATAAAACATTAAAACTTTTTTGAAGTGTAGCATTGACAAAATAAATTATGTTGTTATAATGATAACCATATCAATCTGAAGCACGAAAGCAGGATTATATTTATGCAAAATAAGATTTTATCTTTACTAGTTGACAACACGTCAGGTGTACTCAGCCGGATTGCCGGAATGTTCAGCCGTCGTGGTTATAATATTGACAGTATCACTGCCGGAGTTACAGCGGATGTGAATTATACTCGCATTACAGTAGTGTGCAGCGGAGATGACGCAATTCTTGATCAGATTGTGAAACAGCTTGCGAAGCTTGTTGATGTAAGGGATATCAAAGTCCTGGATCCATCTGACAGCGTAGTTCGTGAGACTGTTCTTGTGAAGGTTGCAGCCGCACCGGAGCAGAGACAGGGAATTGTTTCCATTGCGGATATTTTCCGTGCCAAGGTTGTAGATGTGAGCAAGGATTCTCTCATTGTAGAGATGACAGGCAGCAAGACCAAGCTGGAGGCATTTATTAATCTTATGGGAGATTACGAGATTCTGGAACTGGCACGTGCCGGTGTTATGGGTCTTGAGAGAGGCTCTCATGGGGTGAAATTTTTGTAATTGCGGAAGCGCTGATCAGGCAGATGCCGCAGGAGGCAATCCGCCACAGGCGGAGAATTCTGAAGGCAGGATTATTTATTTGGTTTGCTAAGGGGCGTATTTCTGGAATGAATAATCATACACAGGATATGCATATATATTCCCTTAACGATATATATTTTTAAGTTTTAACACAGTAGGAGGAAACGAAAATGTCAGCAAGAATTTTTTACCAGGAAGATTGTAATCTCTCTTTATTAGATGGAAAAACAATCGCAATTATCGGTTACGGCAGCCAGGGACATGCTCACGCACTGAACCTGAAGGAGTCCGGATGTGACGTCATTATCGGTCTTTATGAAGGCAGCAGATCCTGGAAGAGAGCTGAAGAGCAGGGATTTAAAGTATATACAGCAGCTGAGGCTGCAAAGAAGGCTGATATCATCATGATTCTGATCAATGATGAGAAACAGGCTGATATGTATAAGAAAGATATCGAGCCAAACCTTGAGGAAGGCAATATGCTTATGTTTGCTCATGGTTTCAACATTCATTTCGGATGTATTGTTCCGCCAAAGAATGTAGATGTTACCATGATTGCTCCAAAAGCACCAGGACATACAGTAAGAAGCGAGTATCAGGCTGGCAAAGGAACTCCTTGTCTGGTAGCTGTTGAGCAGGATTACACAGGAAAAGCACTTGACAAAGCACTTGCATACGGACTTGCTATTGGTGGTGCAAGAGCAGGACTTCTTGAGACTACATTCCGTACAGAGACAGAGACAGACCTTTTTGGAGAGCAGGCAGTACTTTGCGGTGGTGTTTGTGCACTTATGCAGGCTGGTTTCGAGACTCTTTGCGAGGCTGGTTATGACCCAAGAAATGCATACTTCGAGTGTATCCACGAAATGAAGCTGATCGTAGACCTGATTTATCAGTCAGGCTTCGCTGGAATGAGATATTCCATCTCCAACACAGCTGAGTACGGTGACTACATCACAGGACCGAAGATCATTACAGAAGATACAAAGAAAGCAATGAAGAAAATCCTTTCCGATATCCAGGATGGTACTTTCGCAAAAGACTTCCTGCTTGATATGAGCCCAGCTGGACGTCAGGTTCATTTCAAAGCTATGAGAAAGAAAGCTTCTGAGCATCCATCTGAGAAAGTTGGCGAAGAAATCCGTAAACTCTACAGCTGGAACGGCGAAGATAAGCTTATTAATAACTAAGCAAAAAAAATCCGGGGAAACCCGGATTTTTTTTGCGCTACTTCGGTGTAGCGAAGCGGAGCCGAAGGGACCCGTAAAAATCCGGGGAAACCCGGATTTTTTTGCGCTACTTCGGTGTAGCGAAGCGGAATTTCTCTAGATTTCTGCCAGTTGTGTCAGAAGCTTCTGATTTTCGCTCCCTTTCTTGCATACAAATCCGATTTCCCTTGATGGGAAAGTCAGCCCCAGAGGCGCTTCCACAAGTATTTCTTTATCAAGATCATTTTGCACAAATTCTTTGATCACACAGGCAATTCCCAAGCCCACCTGTGCAAACTGGATTAAAAGATCCATGGAACTGACTTCCAGAATGTGACCAAGCTGCATCTGGTGCTCATGAAGCATGGTATTGACGGACTGTCTGGTTATATTCTGTTCGTCAAGAAGCATGAAAGTAGCAGTGTGCTGAAGGGGTTCTGATGGAAAAAGCTGGTGCTGATTCTCCAGGTATTGGTGTGTAGCGACAAAGGTATCCTGGATCTGCAACAGGGGCGAAAATTCGTATCCGGATAGCTTCTGCGGTCGTCCGATCAGGCCGATGTCTATTTTGTCTTCTTCAAGAAGTTTCAGGGTCTGGTAGGTGGACTGGCAGGAGATTGTAATACGGATTTGCGGATTGGCAGCTATGAAATCTTTCAGCCTGGGCATAAGTACATATTTGCATAAAGTGGTGCTGGCACCGATGCGCAGCCTGGGAATCTCTCTGGAACGATTGTGAAGAATGGAATCCTCTCCTTCGGAAAGAAGGTCGAAGGCTCCTTTTACTTTTTCATATAGAATCTGACCGTCAGGAGTGAGTGTTACGCCTCGGGAACTGCGCTTGAAAAGAGTGGTGTCCAGATTGCTTTCCAGCTTCTTAATGGCGCGGCTGATGGCAGGCTGGCTGATGTACAGCTCCTTAGCAGCAGTTGAGATATTGCCAGTGCGGCTGACTGTGTAAAATATATGATAAAGAGACAGATTTTCCTGCATAAATTCCTCCTGAATATATAACAATATTGCTTACCCTTGTCCATGACAACATATCTTACAATGTACAAAAATCACGCATTCGAATGATTTTTCGCCAAGTTTCTCAGGTTTTTGTGAACTACGCTCAAAATAATACCTTACAGAATAGCACCAGTAAACAGTGAAATATAACTACAAATTATAATAACTATGATTAATATGTATTTTTATTATAACAGAAAGTGTGCTAAAATATCAACATACAATGAATCAGGAGGAATACTAAAATGGGAATGACAATGACTCAGAAGATCCTGGCAGCGCATGCAGGTCTGGATCATGTAGAAGCAGGACAGCTTATAGAGGCACAGCTTGACCTTGTTCTTGGAAACGATATCACTTCTCCGGTAGCTATCCATGAGATGGATAAGATGACAGTAGATACCGTATTTGACAAAGATAAAATTGCACTGGTAATGGATCACTTTATTCCGAATAAGGATATTAAGTCTGCTGAGCACTGTAAATGTGTTCGTGAATTTGCCTGTCGCCACGATATCACCAATTATTTTGATGTAGGACAGATGGGAATTGAGCATGCGCTCCTTCCGGAAAAGGGTCTTACAGTTGCAGGCGATGTGATTATCGGAGCTGATTCACACACCTGTACATATGGAGCTCTTGGAGCTTTTTCCACTGGTGTCGGAAGTACTGATATGGCAGCTGGCATGGCTACAGGAAAAGCATGGTTTAAGGTACCGTCTGCCATTAAATTTAACATCGTTGGCAAACCGAAAAAATGGGTAAGCGGTAAGGATGTGATCTTACATATCATTGGAATGATCGGCGTGGACGGAGCTCTTTATAAATCTATGGAGTTCGTGGGAGAGGGAATTAAAAACCTGTCTATGGACGACCGTTTTACTATTGCTAATATGGCAATTGAGGCTGGCGGAAAGAATGGGATTTTCCCGGTTGATGATCTTGCAATCGAATATATGAAAGAGCATTCCAAGCGCCCGTATACAGCATACGAGGCTGATGAGGATGCTGTTTATGAAGCTGAGTACACAATTGATCTTAGCACATTGGAACCAACCGTTGCGTTCCCTCATTTACCAGAGAACACTAAGACCATTTCTGAGATTGGAGAGCCGGTTGTTGTAGACCAGTCTGTAATCGGATCCTGTACGAATGGCCGTATTGACGACCTTCGTGTTGCAGCTCAGATTCTGAAGGGACGCAAGGTTAAGAAAGGGCTTCGCTGTATTGTGATTCCTGCGACTCAGGCAATTTATCTGCAGGCAATGGAAGAGGGGCTTCTTAAGATTTTCATTGAGGCTGGAGCAGTTGTAAGTACACCTACCTGTGGACCGTGCCTTGGTGGATACATGGGTATTCTGGCCGCTGGTGAGCGCTGCATTTCTACTACTAACCGCAACTTTGTAGGACGTATGGGACATGTGGAGTCTGAAGTTTACCTGGCAAGCCCGGCAGTAGCTGCAGCAAGTGCAGTAACCGGTTATATTTGTGCACCGGAAGAATTAGGATTATAAGGAGGAGTACTTATCATGCAGGCAAAAGGCAGAGCTTTTAAATATGGAGATAATGTTGATACAGATGTTATTATTCCGGCACGTTATCTGAATTCTTCAGACCCGGCAGAACTGGCAACTCATTGCATGGAGGATATTGATAATACTTTTGTAAAAAGAGTACAGAAGGGTGATATTATTGTAGCAACTAAGAATTTTGGCTGCGGTTCTTCCCGTGAACATGCGCCGATCGCTATTAAGGCAGCTGGTGTCAGCTGTGTTATCGCAGAGACATTTGCCAGAATTTTTTACAGAAATGCAATCAACATTGGACTTCCGATCATTGAGTGTCCGGAAGCAAGCAAGGGCATTGATGAGGGGGATGAGGTAGAGGTGGATTTTGATTCTGGTATGATCTACAATCGCACCAAAGGAACTGAATTTAAAGGGCAGGCCTTCCCGGAATTTATGCAGAAGATCATTAAGGCGGAAGGACTTGTTAATTATATTAATGCACAGCATTAATATAATTGTTAACAGGCAAAGTAAAATATCCTGTTAAAGGGCAAAACTCCCAATCAATAGAAATTTGTCCAAGCATAAAAACTGACCTTGATGGACTGGGAAAACCAGCTGTCAAGGTCTTTTGGTATATGGGAGAAATATGGACGAAAACTTTGATTTCTGTGATTTTTCTCAATAAAATTGCAGTTTTACCTACGTTCAAGGTTCTTTCATAATTGGATAGGGGCGTTATACATGGGTTACCCGTCTGCTCCGTTCACAGTAACACTTACAGACGATTTTAATTTGTTTTTTGAAAAAACTGTTGATTTTTATTATAACATTTGATACAATATCAACTGTTCGCGGGGTATGGCGTAGCTTGGTAGCGCGCACGGCTGGGGGCCGTGAGGTCGCAGGTTCAAATCCTGTTGCCCCGATTAGTCATTGACAAGTGACTTGAAAAATGTTAAGGTAATAACCACAAAGAACATATAAGAGAAATGCTTTGATAAGGAGTAGTACACAGGTACCGGAGCGCAGAGAGTCATCGGGTGGTGTGAGATGACGGAAGGAAACTGTAGAACTCGCCTTGGAGCAGCTGTCTGAAATTACTTCGAATGATTAGAAGAAGCGAGAGTAGACACAGCCGGATTCCACCGTTACAGGGGAAGGATATAAGGAGTAATCCCGTATCCGATAAGTGTATGGATTCTATTCATGAAATAAGAGTGGTACCGCGTAAGATGTATGTCTTCCGTCTCTTGCACCTGTATGTGTGCAGAGCTGGAGGACTTTTTTTATGTGATAGTAATTCCATTGGAATTTAATACCACATAAAGCTGCTTTATCAGACTGAGCTCTGACCCAGCAGACAAAGAATCCTTCCGTCACAGAAAAGAGAAAAATTAAATTTACAATATGGAGGAATAAAAAATGATGAATGTAAGCAAATACAAAAAACAGTATTATCTTCCACCAGAAACCTGTATGGACTGGGCAAAAAAGGACTATATTGACAAGGCACCTGCATGGTGTTCTGTAGACCTTCGTGACGGAAACCAGGCACTTGTCATCCCAATGAGCCTGGAACAGAAGGTTGAGTTTTTCAAACTTCTTGTACAGATTGGGTTTAAAGAGATTGAAGTAGGATTTCCAGCTGCTTCCGAGACAGAGTATACGTTCCTTCGTACCCTGATCGATCGCAAACTGATTCCTGAAGATGTTACGATCCAGGTACTGACACAGGCAAGGGAGCATATTATCCGTAAAACCTTTGAAGCCGTAAAAGGTGCGCCCAAAGCTATTGTTCACGTATACAATTCCACATCTGTTGCACAGCGTGAACAGGTATTCAAGAAATCCAAAGAAGAGATTTTAAAGATTGCCGTAGAAGGTGCGAAATTATTAAAAGAACTGGCTGAACAGACAGAAGGAAACTTCCAGTTCGAGTATAGCCCGGAGAGCTTTACAGGAACTGAGCCGGAATATGCCCTTGAGGTCTGCAATGCAGTTATCGATGTATGGCAGCCGACTCCGGACAATAAATGTATCATCAACCTTCCGGTAACAGTGGAACATTCCATGCCGCATGTATATTCAAGTCAGGTTGAGTATATGTGCAAACATATGCTTCACCGTGAAAATGTAATCGTTTCTTTACATCCTCACAATGACAGAGGTTGTGGTGTGGCAGATTCTGAAATGGGAATTCTTGCCGGAGCAGACCGCATCGAGGGAACTCTTTTTGGAAACGGAGAGCGTACTGGTAATGTTGATATTGTAACACTTGGAATGAACATGTATTCCCAGGGAGTAGATCCGAAGCTTGACTTCTCCGACATGCCTCACATCTGTGAAGTATATGAGCGTTGCACGGGAATGACAGTTGGAGAGAGAAGTCCATACAGTGGTGCACTTGTTTTTGCAGCATTTTCTGGTTCCCATCAGGATGCAATTGCCAAAGGTATGCGCTGGATCGAGGAAAAAGATCCGAACCGCTGGACAGTTCCGTATCTGCCAATTGATCCCACGGATGTTGGACGTAATTATGATGCAGATGTTATCCGTATCAACAGCCAGTCTGGTAAAGGCGGCGTAGGCTACATTCTGGAAACAAAATACGGTCTGAACCTTCCGCCCAAAATGCGTGAGGCAATGGGTTACGCAGCCAAGGGTGTTTCCGATCACCTTCATAAAGAGCTTCATCCAGATGAAATTTTTGATCTGTTCAAAAAGACTTTTGAGAATGTGGGACAGCCGTACAGCATTAATGAAGTGCACTTCCAGCAGACGAGCGAGGGAATTACAACTAAGGTAACCTCCACATTTAATGGAAAAACAATTACCACAGAGGCTGTGGGAAATGGACGTCTTGACGCAGTGAGCAATGCCCTGAAGAAAGCATACGAATTGAAGTATTCTCTGGAAGTATACCAGGAACATGCGTTAGAGCGCAGCTCCAGTTCCAAGGCTATAGCATATGTTGGAATCAAGAAACCTGACGGAACTATGGCGTGGGGAGCAGGCGTAGACCCGGATATTATCCGTGCTTCCATTGATGCACTTGTAACAGCAATTAATAACCGCTGAGAGATTTGTTTAAACCTTATTTATAATAAGAAGCATATTTGATAACAAAAAGACAAACCACCGCAAATCAGTTCATAAAAAAGACTGTGCGGTGGTTTGCTGCTTTGAAAGGTAACGGCGCTTTTTGTCAGAATTCGGCGATAAAAAAGGTTTGACGAACAGAAAAAGAAAAGCTATAATAAAATCCATAAGAAGGGGAGAAATAACCATACCTAAGAATAAAAGGGGACAAATAGAAACAGGGTAAATTTATCAAAAATATTACATGATTTTTGAATGAATCATCCTATTTCTTTCTTGTTGCCTTTCTTTTTTACCTGTTTTTAGAGAAAAAAGCTATAGAAAGCAAAAAAAACTTGACATTTTGGAGTTTGTTAAATATAATTTTCCTATAAATTACAGAAATGTTACAGAACAAATAATAAAAGAAATCAAAACATAACAGAAGTGCAAGGAAAGAAGAATATGAAATTAAAAAGAAGTTTACAACATGTAACAACTTGCAAGAGCGATGCCCAGAAAAAAAAGAATGGAAATGCTCTTGTACATAATTTTGTAGCTCTTAGCGCCTGCGCCACGTTGGCAATGATTTTGGCAGTTGGAACGAAGGTGGCGGAGTTTGGTCCACGGAGCCAGGTATATGCAGCTTCGGACAAAGAGAATAGATCCGCGGATGCCTGGACTGACCTTGGAAGTGTAGAGTATGATCTGCCTACCGGAATTGCCGGTATGGTAACCAGTGTTGCAGATACTCCTTCAGCAGGAACATCTGTAACAAGAATTGGAACTTCATGCGAGAGAGTCATGGTAGGCCAGCGCGTGAAGCAGATAAAAGGAAACGTGGATGAGCTGAATGTAGGGGACTCTATGGCTGATACAGTTGCGAGCCTTGATGCAGCTGCAGTATCCATGTCTGCAAATCCGAAGATCATGTCGGACACAGATTATGATAACCTGCTTCATATAGTAGAGGCAGAGGCGGGCACAGAGGACATTAAAGGTCGTGTACTGATTGCAAATGTAATTATGAACCGCCTTTCCCATGAGGAATTTCCAGATACCATTACAGGTGTTATTCTGGATCAGAGAAATGGAATTCCTCAGTTTTCACCTGTTTACGATGGTAAGTTTTATGAAGTAACGGTAACAGATGAGACCAGGGAAGCTGTGAAACAGGCATTAGAGGGAACTGACTATTCAGAAGGAGCTCTGTTCTTTGTTCAGCGTTCTGCTGCGGACAAAAAGAACGTGTCCTGGTTTGATAAGGATTTAAAAAAATTATTTAAATATGGTGTTCACGAGTTTTACACCTACCCGGATGAAGCTAAGTCACAGAACACTGAGAATGAAACCTCAGAAGATGACACAAATGTTGTTCAGATGGTGAAAAAATAATATTTTAATAACAGTAACATTCTGTAATAAAGAGATATAAGCCGCCAGGAAATTACAATTCCAGGTGGCTTTTTCAAATTGGGTGTTGATTTAGCACGGTGAAGTATGTATAATACCTGTAAAGTTAAAATATGATAACAAAGAGAGGATGACTGTCGGAAGGTTACAGATTCCGGAATGTGTACCTCATAACAATAAGCGAAAGGCAGGAATAACAAATGCAGGTAATGTACCAGAGCACCAGAGGAAAAGGAGAACCGGTAACCGCTTCCCAGGCTATTTTAAAGGGACTTTCTGAAGATGGAGGACTGTTTGTACCAACACAGATTCCGGCACTTGATGTTTCTATGGATGAACTTTCCAGAATGACTTATCAGGAAACTGCTTATCAGGTAATGAGCCGCCTTCTTACTGACTTTACAGAAGAAGAGCTGCGCACTTGTATCAACCGAGCATATGACAAGAAGTTTGACACAGATGTGATCGCACCTCTTAAGGAAGCTGACGGGGCATATTATCTGGAACTTTTCCATGGTCCTACAATTGCATTTAAAGACATGGCACTTTCCATTTTGCCATATCTTATGACGACTGCAGCAAGAAAGAATAATGTAAAAAATGAAATCGTTATCCTGACTGCGACCTCCGGAGATACTGGAAAAGCAGCACTTGCAGGTTTTGCCGATGTTCCGGGAACCAGGATTATTGTATTCTATCCGAAACATGGCGTAAGCCCGATCCAGGAGAAGCAGATGGTAACCCAGAAAGGTGCCAATACTTACGTTGTGGGTATCACAGGTAATTTTGACGATGCCCAGACAGCTGTAAAGAAAATGTTCAATGATAAAGAACTGGCAGCAGAGCTTTCCCAGGCTGGATTCCAGTTCTCTTCTGCAAACTCCATTAACATTGGACGTCTTGTTCCCCAGATCGTTTATTATGTATATGCATATGCTGCGCTGGTGCGCCAGAACAAGATCGAAGCCGGACAGGAGATCAATATAGTAGTTCCTACAGGAAATTTTGGAAACATTCTGGCAGCATTTTATGCAAAACAGATGGGACTTCCGGTGAACAAGCTGATTTGTGCTTCTAATGAGAACAAGGTTCTGTTTGATTTCTTCTCCACAGGTACATACAATAGAAAGAGAGACTTTATCCTTACCAGTTCTCCATCTATGGATATTTTGATTTCCAGCAATCTGGAGCGCCTGATCTATCGCATTACAGGCGGAAATCCTGAGGAGTGTGCAAAACTTATGGAAAATCTTTCCAAGGGTGGTGAATACACTATTACACCTGAGATGAAAGCCCAGCTGAAGGATTTCTATGGAAACTACTGTTCCGAAGAAGAGACGAAGGAAGCTATCCGCGAAGTATATAAGACAAGTGATTATGTGATTGATACACATACTGCAGTTGCTGCTGGCGTATACAAAAAATATGTGAAAGATACCGGAGATAAGATTCCGGCAGTTATTGCTTCTACAGCAAGTCCATACAAGTTTACCAGAAGTGTTATGGATGCAATCTCCGAGGGACATGAGAATCTGGATGATTTCGGGCTTGCAGACGCACTTGAGAAGCTTTCCGGGGTGGCAGTTCCGAAGGCAGTCAACGATATCCGTACTGCACCAGTACTTCATGACCGGGTAGTAGATGCAGAAGATATGCCTGCAACTGTGAAAGAGATTCTAAAAATCAGTTAAAAATCAGTAAAAAGAATTTGTGCATTTTCTGTTGAAAAACAGTATATACTAGAGTATAATTATTTTTAGAAAAATGAATCCTGGGATGTGCGAGGCCCCTTTTATTTTTGAACCTACATTGACATCAAGGGAATCCAATATCGCAGTGCGGATGTCAGACCTCTCGTTGTGGTAGGCAGAAGTCCTGTTGAGGATACCCACCTAGCGGTTAGCTAGGCGTCAAAAGAAAGGGAACGGCATTCTGGGATTTTTTAGAACAGGGAGGCAGGTAATATGGGTGTTACAGCAAAGAAATTTGGAAACTTAACCTCTGGGGAAGAGATTACTTTATACCATCTGGAGAATAAATCCGGTGCATATGCAGAAGTGATGGATTACGGTGCCATTCTTGTGAAGCTTTGCGTTCCGGACAAAGATGGGGAGCTTACAGATGTAGTGCTTGGTTATGACGATGTTCAGCAGTACGAAGTAAATGGCTGCTTCTTTGGTGCGATCATAGGAAGAAGCGGAAACCGTATCGCAGGTGCCAGATTTTCCCTTTATGGACAGGAATACCAGCTTGACAAGAATGAGAATGACAATAATCTTCACAGCGGCCCCAATGGCTTCGAGAAGAAGATTTGGACTGTTAAGAATACAGATTCTGACAAAAATGCCATTACTTTTTCCAGAATCAGCCCGGATGGCGAGAATGGATTCCCGGGAGAATTCCAGGTGTCTGTTACATATGAATTTACAGAGGACAATACCCTGCAGATTTACTATAGCGGAATCAGTGACAAGGCGACGCTGGCAAATATGACCAACCATTCCTACTTCAACCTTACAGGGGAGGGAAGCGGCAAGGTTCTTGATACATATCTTACGATCCATGCCAGAGATTATAATCCGGTGGATGAGTTCTCTATTCCTACAGGCGAATATGCAGCAGTAGAGGGTACTCCTATGGATTTTAATAAGGCGAAAAAGATTGGCCAGGAAATCGAGGCAGACTTCCAGCAGCTGAAGTACACTGGTGGATATGACCACAATTATGTGACTGACAATTACGCGAAAGGCAGTCGGAGAACGGTTGCAGTTGCTTACAATGAGACCTCTGGTATTACGATGGATGTGATTTCGGATTGTCCATGTGTGCAGTTCTATGCCGGTAATTTTGTTATTGATGAGAAGGGTAAGAATGGACATGTTTACAACAAGCGTGAAGGCTTCTGCCTTGAGACACAGGTTGAACCAAATGCAGTAAATGTGGAAGCATTCCATTCACCAGTACTTGAAGCTGGTGAGAAGTATCAGTCTTTTACCGCATATAAATTTGACGTAAGAAAATAATTACAATACAGATATTTTTGTCTGGTTTTCTTCATATACTTTTGTATGAAGAAGACCAGATTTTTTTATGGATTGAATTATTTTCTGATTGTACTGCTGGGCTGGCTGCTTTTGTTTGGAAAAGCCGCAGAAATGAACAAGAGGAGTGAAGAAAGTGCCAAAAGGGAGCAGAAAGAAAAGAAAAAGGAAACTGACGAAAACAAGGTGCAACAACGAGAGCCTTCCATTCGCGTTCTGCTCACAGACTCGTCCTGGCAATCCTGTTATCACCAGTCAGTAACCATAGAACAAAAAGGAAAAGAACATACCTACACCCCGGATTCACGGGAGCTCCAGAATGATAGTCTGCTTCTGGACGGGGGAACTGATGGCATTGCGATTCCCTCTATTGAAAGAGCTCAGAATCCTCCTGTTTATTATGGAACTCTGGAAATTAAAAAGACAGCGCAGGGGCTGCTGATTATTAATGAATTGTCCCTGGAAGCTTATCTGGAAGCTGTAGTCCCAAGTGAAATGCCTGCATCCTATGAAGAACAGGCATTGATGGCCCAGGCAGTATGTGCCAGAACCTATGCAGTTTGCCAGATACAGGAAAACAGTCTGGAAAAATATGGGGCGGATGTAGATGACAGCGTGAATTATCAGGTTTACAACAATTTTGGGGCAGATAAAAGAACAAATAAAGCAGTACAGGATACAAAAGGTCAGATCCTATGCCAGAATGGAGAACCGATCACGGCTTATTATTTTTCTACATCAGCAGGCAGGACAAGCACAGATGAGATATGGGGAGCAGACAGGTCAGCAGCTTATCTGAAAAGTGTAGAATGTGATTTTGACCAGAATATGCCATGGAGCAGCTGGAGCGTGGAAATTCCCTGGGAAACTTTAGAGAAACGATCGGGAAATCTGGAAGGCAGCGGGGAATTTATAGGGCTTCAGGTTATTAAAAAGAATATCAGTGGTGCAGTTACGGGAATGGAGATTGTGACGGAAAATAAAAGTATACAGCTGGAAGGCGAATATGAAATACGGCAATTTCTTTCCCCGGCAGGGTGTTTGATTACAGAAAAAGATGGAAGTATTGTGAACGGCAGTAATCTTCTGCCAAGCGCCTATTTTGAACTGAACGTGAAATCCGGTAAGGCAGTACAGATTCAGGGGAAAGGGTATGGACACGGTGTGGGAATGAGCCAGAACGGGGCAAATGAAATGGCCAGGGAAGGCTATGGCTGGCAGGAAATCCTAAATTATTTTTTTAAGGATATTACGTTGGAAGTGGTGGGGAATAACCTGTCAAAGCGGGAAACATGACATTTTGCAAGGTATTTTTGTGAACAAAGTTCACAGAAAACCCGAGAATTAAGTTTGCGCAGCAAACGCTGCTGTTTGTGCTTGTCACAGGAAGGTTCGTCTTTTTGTGCATCGCGAAGCGTTTACTGATTATGGAGTGAACAGTAATTGTTGCTGTGAACGGAAAGAACAGTAACACCAGGAAAAAGTAGACAGAAAGCATGTTTCGTGATATGATACAAAAAATGATTACGAAAATGTAACAGGAGCAATCATATGGATAAGAAGAAAGAAAAACAGAGCGTTCTCCAGCTTCTGTTCGGTTTTATGGACAGGGCAAATGGAGACCATGTGGGAGCTTATGCGGCACAGGCAGCATATTTCCTGATTATGTCTTTTATTCCGTTTATTCTGTTTCTCACGACTATAATTCGATATACACCTTTAACATACAATATGGTCAGCGAAACCATCCGGGCATTTGTGCCCCACAATATACAGAATTTTGTGCTTACCATTGTATCAGAAGTATATGGCAGAAGCACGGCGGTAGTTCCGATTTCTGCTATCATGGCATTGTGGTCAGCAGGAAAAGCCATGCAATCCCTTACGAACGGACTGAATAGCATTTATCACGTCCATGAGACCCGTAACTGGCTGATTACCAGAATGTATGCGGTTGTTTATACATTTCTGTTCAGCATTGCAATTATTGCAAGTCTTCTGCTTCTGGTTCTTGGAAATCAGATTCAGATTATGGCAGGAAAGTACGTTCCATTCCTTGGGAGAATTATCGGAAAGATCATTGGAGCCAGGACGGCGCTTGTATTTGCCGGACTGTTTCTGATCTTTCTGATTTTGTATAAAATGCTTCCAAACCGTAAAGCTACTTTTAAAAGTCAGGTGCCGGGAGCTCTTCTGATTGCAGCAGGGTGGTCCCTGTTTTCCTATTTCTTTTCTATTTATTTTGACATGTTTCCAGGCTTTAGCAATATGTATGGAAGCCTGACTGCGTTGATCATGGTGATGCTGTGGCTGTATATCTGTATGAATCTGCTGCTGTATGGAGCAGAGATCAACGCTTATTTTGAAAAACAGTTCAGAATGGCCCAGGCATCCATGAGGGAAATGCTCAGCCGCGAGCGCGATGAGGCGGAAAAAGAGCTTAATAAAGAGAAGAAAAAATATCTGGAAAAAGAGAATGAGAGAAAGAAAAAGATTGAGATGAAAGCTTCAGCTGAGAAAAAGAAGGAAGAGCAACAGACAAATTAACCTCTTGACAGATTCACTCTGATGTGGCATAGTTATAAAAGAGAAAAAGCCAGGAAGGTGTTTTTAGGAAATTATTTTCTTTCAGAGAGAGGAAGCCACCGGCTGTAAGCTTCCTTAAGTTCAGATAGTTTCTGAGTTTCGCACCGGAGCCGCGTTTCTGAAATTTCCAGTAGGAAGCGACGTGAAGCTGCGCGTTAAGCGGCGGGAGAGCCTGTATATACAGGAATCAGGGTGGTACCGCGGAATATGCTTCGTCCCTTTTGTTGGGGACGGAGCTTTTTTTACGTTGTAAAGTCCTGGGAGCGCTAGAGCCTGTTTGAAAAATCATTCCCGTAATCTGCACGCCCCACTTTGCGGTATATTTTGCCCGAATTCGGTTGTCGTAGCCCGCTACGACGCCCTCATCCGGACAAAATCTCCCACAAATTGTGACGCACATCTTGCAGAAAGCCTTTTTCAAACACGCTCTAGCGTGGAACAATCCGCTTTTACGAAAGAAAAAATCTGCTATGTAGATATTTTCTTCCCTTCCGTGCCTTCCCTCACCTGGCAGATTATAAAAATAAAGGAGAAATAAACCATGGATATGAAAGAAAGACTTCAGGAACTGGCTGAGAACGCCAGAGTACGGATTGAAGAATCCGAAGGCCTGGATAAATTAAATGATGTGCGTGTGGCATATCTTGGAAAAAAAGGAGAGCTTACCGCAATCTTAAAGGGAATGAAGGACGTTTCCCCGGAGGAGAGACCGAAGGTTGGCCAGCTTGTAAACGAGACCAGAGCTAAGATTGAAACTCTTCTTGAAGAGTCCAGACGGAAACTGGAAGAAGCAGTCAGAGAAGAGAAGATGAAAGCAGAAGTAATCGATGTTACCCTTCCTGCAAAGAAATCCAGAATCGGTCATCGCCATCCCAACAGCATTGCGTTGGAAGAGGTTGAGCGCATTTTTATTGGAATGGGCTATGAAGTTGTAGAAGGACCGGAAGTTGAATATGCAGATTACAACTTTACTAAGCTGAATATTCCGGAGAATCATCCGGCAAGAGACGAGCAGGATACTTTCTTTATCAATGATTCTATACTTCTTCGTTCCCAGACATCTCCGGTTCAGGCGCGTGCCATGGAAAAAGGCAAACTGCCGATCCGTATGATCGCACCTGGAAGAGTATTCCGTTCTGATGAAGTAGATGCAACTCATTCTCCATCCTTCCATCAGATTGAGGGTCTTGTAATAGATAAGAATATTACGTTCGCAGACCTGAAAGGAACTCTTGAAGTATTTGCAAAAGAACTTTTCGGACCGGAAACCAAAACAAAATTTAGACCACATCACTTCCCGTTTACAGAGCCAAGTGCAGAGGTTGATGTTTCCTGCTTCAAATGTGGCGGAAAAGGCTGCCGTTTCTGTAAAGGATCCGGCTGGATCGAAATCCTTGGCTGTGGAACAGTTCATCCCAATGTACTTCGCATGTGTGGAATTGATCCGGAGGAGTACACTGGTTTTGCATTCGGCGTAGGCCTTGAGCGTATTGCGCTTCTGAAATATGAGATTGATGATATGCGTCTGCTTTATGAGAACGACATCCGTTTCCTGAAGCAGTTCTGATTTCTGGGCATCGCGAAGCGTGTAACTGTGAAAGCACTGAGCAGTTACCTTTCATAATATAAATATTAGAGTGAGAAGAGGATTAAATAAATGAATACTTCATTATCTTGGATGAAAATGTATGTGCCGGATCTTGACGTAACCGCACAGGAATATACAGATGCAATGACATTGTCAGGTACAAAGGTAGAGGGCTTCACCAGGCTTGATGCTGACCTTGAAAAGATTGTAATCGGACAGATTGAGAAAATTGAGAAACATCCGGATGCAGATAAGCTGATCATTTGCCAGGTGAATATCGGATCTGAGGTGATCCAGATCGTTACTGGTGCTCCAAACGTAAAAGAGGGAGACAAGGTTCCTGTTGTTCTTGACGGAGGTCGTGTAGCAGGAGGACATGATGGAAAAATGACTCCTGGCGGAATCAGGATCAAAGCCGGAAAACTTCGCGGAGTACCGTCCAACGGCATGATGTGCTCCATCGAAGAGCTGGGAAGCAACCGGGATATGTATCCGGAAGCCCCAGAATATGGAATTTATATATTCCCGGAAAACGCAGTTGTAGGTGAAAGCGCTATTAAGGCTCTTGGACTTGATGACGTTGTATTTGAATATGAGATCACATCCAACCGTGTTGACTGTTACGGTGTTCTTGGAATTACAAGAGAAGCAGCAGCTACTTTTGGTAAGAAATTTTGCCCTCCGGAAGTTAAAGAGACAGGAAATGATGAAAAAGCTTCTGATTACGTAAAGGTAACTGTAGAGAAACCGGAGCTTTGCCCACGTTATTGTGCAAGAGTTGTAAAAAATGTTAAGATCGGACCATCTCCGAAATGGATGCAGCGCTGTCTGGCTTCCAATGGAATCCGCCCGATCAACAATCTGGTAGATATCACCAACTATGTAATGGAAGAGTTTGGACAGCCAATGCATGCTTACGATCTCGATACGATTGCAAACCATGAAATTGTTGTACGCTGTGCGGGTAAAGATGAGAAATTTGTCACACTGGATGGTCAGGAACGTATTATGGACGAGAACGTCCTGATGATCTGCGATGGTGAGAAACCAGTTGGAATCGCAGGTATTATGGGCGGCGAGAACTCCATGATCACAGATGACGTACACACAGTTCTGTTTGAGGCAGCCTGCTTTGATGGAACAAACATCAGACTTTCTTCCAAGAGAATCGGACTTCGTACAGATGCTTCCGGCAAGTTTGAGAAAGGTCTTGACCCGAATAATGCAAAGGCTGCAATCGACAGAGCCTGCCAGCTGATGGAAGAGCTTGGTGCCGGTGAGGTTGTTGGCGGTATGGTCGATATCTGCAATAAGGTCAGCGAGCCATCCCGTGTAAAATTTGAGCCAGACCGTATCAACGGTCTTCTTGGAACAAAGCTTTCCAAAGAAGAGATGCTTGGCTATCTTGCAAAGATCGAACTCACCTATGATGAGGAGACAAATGAAATCGTAGCACCGACTTTCCGTCAGGATATCCACTGCATGGCAGATGTTGCAGAAGAAGTTGCACGTTTCTACGGATATGACAAGATTCCTACAACTTTGCCATCTGGTGAGGCTACTACGGGAAAAATGCCATTCAAGCTTCGCATTGAAAATATCGCAAGAGATATTGCAGAGTACTGCGGATTCTCAGAAGGCATGACTTACTCATTTGAGAGCCCGAAGGTATTTGACAAACTGAGAATTCCAGAAGATAATGTACTTCGTCAGGTGATCACCATCAGCAATCCTCTTGGCGAGGACTACAGCATTATGCGTACCAGTACACTGAATGGAATGCTTTCCTCCCTTGCAACTAACTATAACAGAAGAAATAAAGACGTTCGTCTTTATGAGCTTGGAAATATATATCTTCCGAAGGCGCTTCCACTTACCGAGCTTCCAGATGAAAGAACCATGTTTACACTTGGAATGTACGGAACCGGTGATTTCTTTGACATGAAGGGCGTTTGTGAGGAGTTCTTCGAAAAAATCGGTATGAAGAAAAAAATGGAGTATGATCCGGCAAGCGGAAAATCATTTCTTCATCCTGGAAGACAGGCCGATATGGTATATGAGGGAACCGTTGTAGGTTACCTTGGAGAGGTTCATCCGCTGGTTGCAGATAATTATGGAATTGGGGAGCGCGCATATATCGCAATGATCGATATCAAGAGCGTTCTCGAATTTGCAAATTTTGACCGCAAGTTTACCGGAATTGCAAAATATCCGGCAGTAACCCGTGACATCAGTATGCTGGTTCCGAAACAGGTGCTTGCAGGTCAGATCGAGGACATTCTTGCTCAGAGAGGCGGAAAGATCCTGGAGAGTTATCAGCTGTTTGATATCTACGAAGGAAGCCAGATCAAGGGTGGCTACAAGTCTATGGCTTATGCGCTTGTATTCCGTGATCACGACAAAACTCTGGAAGAAAGCGAAATTTCTGCAGCAATGAAGAAAATTTTAAATGGTCTGGAAGGACTTGGAATCGAGTTGAGAAGCTGATGCTTTTATATATTGTAAGACATGGTCTGACGCCCTGGAACCACCTTCATAAGGCTCAGGGTTCAGCAGATATTCCTCTTGCTCAGGAGGGAATTGATCTTGCCAGAAGAACGGGTGAGGCTCTGATGGATGTAAAGTTTGATATCTGTTTTACAAGTCCCCTTACCCGTGCGAGACAGACTGCCCAGTTAGTTCTGGGCGGTCGTGATATTCCTGTGATACCGGATAAAAGGATTCAGGAAATTAATTTCGGGGCTCTGGAAGGGCACATTATGAGAAATGGAAATACTATGGAATCCAACTGCGAAGAATTTGATCTGTTTTTTAAGGATCCTCTGAAATTTCCACGTCCGGAAAACGGAGAGAATATACAGGATGTCCTGGAGCGTACCAGAGAATTCTGGCTTGAAAAAACCTCAGATCCGTCTCTGGCAGACAAGACGATTTTGGTGTCTTCTCATGGATGTGCAGTGCGGGCTCTTCTCCAGAACCTGTACAAGGATCCTGAGCATTTCTGGCATGGATGTGTGCCTCCTAACTGCAGCATTAACCTGGTAGAAGTGAAGGATGGCAAGGCCCGATTTCTGGAGGAAGATAAGGTTTACGCCTGAAAATATGAAATATGATATAATACCCCTGGCTGTGTGAAAAAGGTGTGAAACGATTACTGTTCACTGGTAACGTTTTTCAGTAACATTTTTCATTAGGCAAGGGGTATGTTTTTTCTTGTTATTATTAGAAAATTGTGATATTATGATAAAAAATGTACCATTATTAATGGAAAATTCACAAAATGCACCAATTTATTACGATGAAAGCCTTGGGCGTTCAGATTGCGGGAATGATTTTTCAAACAGCTCTGCAGATGCTATAAGCGCAGAGTAGTTGGCATTCATATATGGTGATGCCGTCGACAGACAGCATATCTATTTTGTGAAAATACAAATGGGGAGGCAGACAATGAAGAAAAAAATCACACATTCTGTATTGTTTGTTGCGGTTCTTGCAGGAACCACTGCTTTGACGTTATTTGCCGGCAGGGGGAACTTATCATCTACGATCTACAATTTCGTATTTCTGGCGGTGATCGCAGTCCTGTATCTGATCGCAATGTTTGGTGGAATGTTCCGTATGAATAATCTGAGTACGGCATTTCACAGAGCAGTAGAGGAGCTGAACAGTATGTTCAAGACTCCAGGGAAGACAGATCCCAGGAATCTTACATATTTAGGCGAGCTCTTCGATGATAAATATCTGGATCAGAAGATGGATAGCTTTACAGACAGTATTAACAATAGTAAAGAAGGTCTTGGAGATATTGAAGAATTCATTAATGAAGATGAGCTGGATATCCATGTTCATAAGAAGCTTCTGGAAATGGTTCCGGATATCTTCACCAGTCTTGGTATTTTAGGTACTTTCCTTGGTCTTGTCTGGGGCCTTCGGGATTTCCAGCCTACTGATTACAGCGCCATGACTTCTTCTGTAGAAGCGCTGGTGGAAGGTATTAAAGTGGCATTCCTTACCTCTATTTATGGTATCTCTTTTTCCATTATTTATACCTTTGGGATGAAGGGAGAGTATTCATCCATGACAGAGGAACTTCAGGGATTCCTTGAAAAGTTTCATTCTTATGTAATGCCTACTGCGGAAAATGAGTCCAGAAATCTGCTGCTTGCAAGCCAGAAGCTGCAGACAAGCGCCATGAAACAGATGGCAGAGCAGTTTTCCGTTCAGATGGCAGACAGCTTTGAGAAGGTTATCACACCTACCTTCCAGAAGATGAATGATTCTCTGGATATGCTGGTTTCTTCTGTAACCAGATGCCAGGAGGATGCTATTCGTGAAATATCGGACGAATTTTTAAAGCAGATGAACAATTCTTTCCATATGCAGTTCCGTGATTTCAATGTGGCACTGGATCAGTTGAAAAAGGCACAGAAAGAGAATACAGCTTATACTTCTGCCATGTACCAGACTATGAGCCAGAAGCTTTCTGAGACCTATGACAAGCAGGATAAAGCCATTACAGATATGGTAAGGGAGATGGGAGGCATGCAGACCCGCTACATGTCTACTGCCAATCGTATCCTTTCTGAGAATCAGGAGATCCAGAAGATGCAGCAGCAGGATTATCAGCATATTGTGGATTATCTGAAGGATGCCGAGAAATCTGCAGCTAAGTTCTGGGTTGCCTGCAACCAGGCAATGCAGAAATATGTTGAAACAGCAGCTTCTTCTATTGAGAGAGTAGGGGCTACAGGTCAGGCAAGTGCAGATCTGATCCAGGCGAACAGCAAGATGGCAGAGCAGTTTACGGCCCAGATGGAGGATTTCGCCCAGTATCAGAGACTTTCCTATAAAACAATGGAACAGGTCCGCAAGCTCCTCAGTGAGGTGACTGCAGCGAATACCAGAGATGTGTCTCTGATCGCAAGCGGAAGGAATGATTCTGTAGAGAAGCTGGGCAATCTGATTGCTCAGCAGAATGAGGGACAGCAGGCTCTTCTTGAGGAAATCAACAAGAACATGAAAGAGCTTTCCAAGGCTGCACAGAAAGGAAAATTTGGCTTATTCAGATAAGAGGAGATAGACATGCGCAAAAAAAGAAAATCAGGGGATGGAGGCTTTAATGTATGGCGCTCTTATTCCGATGTTATGGCCGGCGTTCTGCTTCTTTTCATACTGATCATGTCATTGACGCTTTTCCAGGCTCAGAAGAGTTACGACGAGAGTATTCAGGAGAGAGATGAGAAGCTGGCTCTGCAGGCAGAGTATACGGCTGATCTTCTTGCCAAGCAGAATACCATTGAAGAACAGGAAGGAACTATTAAGACCAAAGATGAGAAGCTGACTGCACTGGCACAGACACTGGCAGAGCAGGAAGCCAAGTTAAAAGAGCAGCAGGCTCTTCTGAATCAGCAGCAGACGGATCTGGATGAGAAGACCACGCAGCTTAGTGAGCAGCAGACAAAGATCGATAATATTATTGGTGTCAAGGCTGAAGTTGTGGAAGCACTTCAAAAAGAATTCCAGAAAAATAATATCAATGTAAATCTGGATTCCCAGACTGGTGCATTGACACTGGATGCCAGTGTATTGTTTGACGTTGATGAGTCGGAGCTTACAGACGCTGGTAAGGAAGCACTTCGAAACGTACTTCCAATTTACTGCAAGGTGCTGATGGAAGATACCTATAAAAATTATCTTGCTGAGATCATTATAGACGGTTATACAGATACAGATGGTGATTATGCGTATAATCTGGAGCTTTCCCAGCAGCGTTCACTTGCAGTGGCGCAGTATCTTCTTGATATTCAGGGGGAGTTTCTGACTGAGGACCAGAGCCTGAATCTGCAGGATTACCTGACTGTAAACGGACATTCCATGGCGAATCCGATTCTGGATGCAGATGGAAATGTAGATAAAGAGGCTTCCCGTCGTGTTGAGGTCAAATTCAGACTGAAGGATGACGAGATGATCGAAGAACTGAGTAAGATCATGGCGGGAAGTGAAGAGAGTGCAGCAGATACTGCCACAGAGGCAGGCGCAGATGCAGCAGCTAATTAGTTACATATAATTTTCAAAAGCAAAAGAGTATTTCAAATTCTTAGATCAGAGAAAATGAAATACTCTTTTTGTGTTTACATTTGAAACTCTTTTAGCTGTTTGCGTGGGAAAAAAACAGCTGAAAAAATATGAACAGTTACTATGAATTGCAGGAGGTAGAGCCTTCTATAGAAAATTAGTTGCAATTTATCTGTTTCAAGTATAAAATGAGAAACAGAGTGAGTTTATATCATGTTTTACAAAAAAAAAGTACTGCTGTAGCATTCGCAGCAGTCACAGATAAAAGGAGAGAGTGAAATGTCAACAAAAATCGGACGTAATGATCCATGCTGGTGCGGCAGTGGAAAGAAATATAAAAAATGCCATGAGGCTTTTGATGCGAAAGTAGAAATCCTGCGTCAGAAAGGATATCCGGTTCTGGATCATAAACTGATCAAGACTCCAGAGCAGATTGAGAAGATTAAAGAGAGCTGTCGAATCAATGTTGCAGTACTTGATTATGTGGCAGAGCATATTAAAGCTGGTGTATCAACAGAAGAAATCGATCATTGGGTACATGAGGAAACTGTGCGTCATGGAGGAATCCCGGCACCGTTGAATTATGAAGGGTTTCCAAAGAGCGTGTGTACTTCTGTGAATGAGGTGGTATGCCACGGAATTCCATCTGAGGATGAGATCCTGAAGGACGGTGATATAGTGAACGTAGATGTTTCTACAATTTACAATGGCTATTTTTCTGACTCATCCCGTATGTTTTGTATTGGAAATGTAAGTCCTGAGAAAGAAAAACTGGTCCGCGTAACCAAAGAATGCGTGGAAATCGGTATTTCCAAGGTAAAACCATGGGAACCTATTGGAAATATGGGTCACGCTGTTCATATGCATGCACTTGAAAATGGCTACACAATTGTAAAAGAAATCGGCGGACATGGTGTTGGCCTGGAATTCCATGAGGATCCCTGGGTAAGCTATACTTCCGAAGAGAACAGCGGCGTGATTATGGAGCCGGGAATGATGTTTACCATTGAGCCTATGGTAAATATGGGAAGCGATGAAGTATATACAGATGAGGAAGATGACTGGACAGTACGCACTGAGGATGGTATGCCTTCTGCCCAGTGGGAAGTAACCGTGCTGGTAACAGAGGATGGCTGCGAGGTTATCTGTTGGTAATTGTTAAAAAGGTTGTCTTTGAAAAATTCTTTTTCGACTTGTTTTATGCACTTTTTTATAAAAATAATGGTTGCAAACAGAAAATAATTATAGTATAATCACTTATGTTGTGAAAAAAGATGGTCCGCTGTTACCGTGATGGGTATTAAGAACATCCAGAGAATAAGGAGAGAATAAAATGAACGAAATTATTAAAAACATCGAAGCAGAACAGCTGAAAAAAGACGTTCCACAGTTTAACGTAGGTGATACCGTAAGAGTACACGCACTGATCAAAGAGGGTAACCGTGAGCGTATCCAGATCTTTGAAGGAACTGTATTAAAGAAACAGGGCGGAAGCACCAGAGCTACTTTCACAGTAAGAAAAGCTTCCAACGGCGTTGGCGTTGAGAAAACATGGCCGCTTCATTCCCCACACGTAAAAGAAGTAGAAGTTATCCGTCGTGGTAAAGTTCGCCGTGCGAAACTGAACTACTTAAGAGACCGTGTAGGTAAAGCTGCTAAGGTTAAAGAGCTTGTTAAATAATTTCAATCGAAAATTGCTGGTTGCTGTTCACTGGTGGTGTTCCGCGAAGTGCTTTCGTGAACGAAGTGAATACGAACAGTGACTTTTGCTGCGCAGATGGCCGTGATGACTGTCTGGGCAGCATTTTTTTGATTATTTTTTCTTTTTCTTTTTCGGGATATGTGATAAGATAATAAAGTATCTGGCCTGAGATGAAAAAAAGTGTTTTGGAACCAGACGCAGGACATGCAATTATGACACGAATGGAGTAGATATGAGCGACAGAAGAAATAAAAGAGAAAAAGAGCAGTTGTTCAACATGCCGGAAATTGCAAAACTGGAGAAAAAATCTTTTTCTGGTGCCATAGAGAAATTAGAAGACAGTAAACTGAAAAAAGTTTTGATCTGGGTATTCGAGATCACAGTTACACTGATCTTTGCAGTGCTGACTTCTATGATGCTGTTTCAGTCTGTGACGATGCAGGAGAGCTCCATGGAGCCTACTCTGGCAGTTGGAAGCCGGTATTTTGTAAACAAGCTTGCTTATAAAGCATCCTCGCCGAAACGCGGCGATATTATTGTATTCCGCACAAATGCAAGTGATGATGCGGCTCTTCATATCCGCCGTGTGATCGGACTTCCAGGTGAGACGATTCAGATCGTGAATGGAAGAATTCTGATCAATGGAGAGACATATAAAGAAGGCAAAGATTTTCCCACGATCAACAATCCGGGAATGGCAGCCAATGCCATTACACTGGAAGCGGGAGAGTACTTTGTCCTGGGCGATAACCGTAATAACAGCGAAGACAGCCGTTATGGCGATATCGGACGAGTGAATAAGAAATATATAACTGGTAAGCTCTGGTTCCAGATATCCCCGAAGAAAGACATAGGGCCGTTGAATAATTAAACTGTGAGACTTTTATAAAAAATATGTGATTGTTCAGCACGTTCGCGGTTACACGCTTTGTGGAACGGTATCTGCTGAACAGCTGTAAGAATGAGGTAAATATGAACGTACAATGGTATCCTGGTCATATGACCAAAGCGAAAAGACAGATGCAGGAGGACATTAAGCTGATCGACCTGATCATTGAGCTTGTGGACTCCAGAGTTCCCCTTGCAAGCCGGAATCCGGATATTGACGAGCTTGGGAAAAATAAAGCAAGGCTGATTCTTTTGAATAAATCAGACCTTGGAGATGAACGCCAGAATGAAGCATGGAAAGCTTATTTTCAGGGGAATGGGTTCTATGTGGTAAAAGTAGATTCCCGTAGCGGCTCTGGTATGAAAGCAATTCAGGCGGCTATTCAGGAAGCCTGCAAGGAGAAAACGGAGAGGGACAGAAGAAGAGGAATCAAAAACCGCCCGATCCGTGCTATGGTAGTAGGAATTCCTAACGTTGGTAAGTCTACTTTTATCAATACTTTTGCTGGAAGAGCATGCGCCAAGACGGGAAACAAGCCAGGTGTAACCAAGGGCAAACAGTGGATCCGCCTGAATAAGAATGTGGAGCTTCTGGATACTCCTGGGATTCTCTGGCCCAAGTTTGAAGATGAGGCAGTGGGAATGCGCCTTGCCTATATTGGTTCTATCAAGGACGATATACTGAATATGGAGGAGCTTTCCCTTACGCTTATTGATTTCCTTCGGGAAAAATATTCTGGTGCATTGGAGAAACGCTATCAGATCCAGGAGGAAGGCACAGCTGTGCAGATATTAGAAGCAATCGCGCGTTCCAGAGGATGTCTGAAGAAGGGGGAGGAGCTGGACTATGCCAAGGCCTCTCTGATTCTGTTCGATGACTTCCGCTCTGGAAAGATTGGAAAAATTACTTTGGAGTGGGTGCCGGAAGAAGGTAAATAATATGCAGAAAATCGGAGAAATAAAGTGTGAAATCCAGGCTGCTGAACCGGGAGAATATGCCACTCTTTTTGAAAAATACAAAGAGGATACAAGAAGTGGAGTCAGGAAGCTTCTGGAGCAGCTTCATAAGAAAGAAGAGGCTTACCAGAAGGAACTTCTGCGCACAGAAAAGATGAAGGAATTTGAGCGCAAATACGAAGATTTGGGCTATGTGTGCGGAATTGATGAAGTTGGAAGAGGCCCGCTGGCAGGTCCTGTTGTAGCGGGGGCTGTTATTTTGCCAAGAGACTGCAAAATCCTGTATCTGAATGATTCCAAACAGTTGAGCGCTAAAAAAAGGGATGAATTGTATGATGTGATCATGGAGAATGCGGTAGCTGTTGGAATCGGAATGGCAAGTCCCCGGAGAATTGATGAGATCAATATTCTTCAGGCTACCTATGAGGCAATGCGTGAGGCTGTCAGCAAGCTGGAGCCGGTGCCGCAGATTCTTCTCAATGACGCAGTAACCATTCCCGACGTGACTATACCTCAGGTGCCGATCATAAAAGGGGATGCCAAGAGTATTTCCATTGCAGCTGCCAGCATTGTAGCTAAGGTCACAAGAGACCGGATGATGGTAGAGTACGATAAAGTGATGCCGGAATATGGCTTTGCCTCAAATAAGGGGTATGGAGCTGCAGCACATATTGAAGCCTTGAAAAAATATGGTCCAAGTCCGATTCACAGGGCAACTTTTATAAAGAATTTTATAGGATAATGTGAAATTTTGAAAAGGCTGATGGTCCGGATATGAATATGTTTTGCGGTTATGAATACAAAAGATACCTACACAGAAGTATATATGGGAGTTTTTATGCAGAAAAACAAGCGAAAAGTAGGTGCTTTTTATGAAGAAATCGCTGCAGATTATCTGGTTTCCCAGGGCGTGATGATTCTGGAGCGAAATTACAGGAACTGGCTGGGGGAAATCGACCTGATCGGAATGACTGCTGATGGATGGTTGATTTTTGTGGAGGTTAAGTACAGAAGTTCGGAACGCTCAGGAAGTCCGCTGGCAGCAGTGAACGGCAGAAAGCAGCTGGTGATTTCCAAGGTGGCAGTGGAATATTTGAAGAATCATTACAGAAGCATGGATGTGAGATGCAGGTTTGATGTGGTGGGAATCAACGGCGATAAGATCTGTTGGATAAAAAATGCCTTTGATTTCTGTCAGTGAGCCAGAGCCTGTTTGAAAAAATATTCCTGCAATCTGTATGCCCCACTTTGCGGTATACTATGCCAGAATTCTGTTGACGTAGCCCGCTGCGGCGCTCTTATCCGGACAAAATCTCCCACAAATTGTGACGCACATCTTGCAGAAAGCCTTTTTCAAACACGCTCTAGAGAATGAATTCTTAACAGGTTCGAGAAGAACTGTGAGATCAGAAGAAGAGGAGAATCAGATGAAGATTAAATGGCATAACGAAAATAAACTTCATATGCAAGTAAAAGAAAATAATGGAGTCACCTATCTTACTTATCCCTCTTTTGAACAGTTCCCGGATATTGTGCATTGTTTCAGTACAAGACTTGGCGGTGTAAGCCAGGGGATTTTCTCATCTATGAATCTTAGCTTTACAAGAGGTGATGAGGAAAACGCGGTAAAAGACAATTATCGCAGACTTAGTGCAGCGGTAGGCTTTTCTTTGGAAGATATTGTCACATCTGATCAGACACACACTACAAACGTGCAGCTGGTGGGGGCAGAAGACAGGGGGAAAGGTGTAACGCGTCCAAGAACATATAAAGATGTGGATGGAATGATCACCAATGTTCCAGGTGTTGTTTTATGCACCTTTTATGCAGATTGTGTGCCGCTGTATTTCGTAGATCCGGTTCACAAAGCCGTGGGCTTGGCTCATTCCGGATGGCGCGGGACAGTTGGGAAAATCGGTAAGGTGACTATAGAGAAAATGGCAGAGCAGTTTGGCTCAGATCCGGAGGAGATTTTTACGGCAATTGGTCCCTCTATCTGTCAGGATTGCTATGAAGTAAGCGAAGATGTGATTCTGGAATTTCAGAAAGCTTTTGAAGAGAAGTACTGGGAAAAGCTTTTTTATAAAAAGAAGAATGGTAAGTACCAGCTGAATCTTTGGGAAGCAAACCACATTATTTTTCTGGAGGCAGGAATAAAAGAAGATCATATTTCCGTGCCTGGAATTTGCACCTGCTGCAATCCGGAATTCCTCTTTTCCCACAGGGCATCCCATGGAAGGAGAGGAAATCTGGCAGCTTTTCTGGGCATTCGTCGGGAAAAATAATGTTACAGACAAGTGCAGATGCGTTTTACTGCCCATGTAAATAAGTAAATATAAAGAAGCCCTGTACCACAAACGAGATAATGTGGAACAGGGCTTTGTTTGTTTATTGTCTATTACTGATTTACACGCTTCATCAGATCCATGATCTTCTCATTGCTGGAACGAACCTTCTCAACAGAAACATCGTGGTTGATGATATCCATAATACTTGCAAGATATTTGCTCATATTTGCTTCTACATAGTAAGGTCTGGTAAGAAGCTCCGGAATACGGTAGTTCAGGTTGGTTGTGATAACCTTGTCAATCCAGCCTTTCTCATAGTAAGCGTCAAATTTATCCATACCTTCTGTAAACAGACCGTAAGTAGTGCAGATGAATACACGGTTGGCGTGACGTTCTTTGATCTGTTTGGCAACGTCAAGCATACTTTCTCCAGAAGAAATCATGTCGTCGATGATAACAACGTCTTTACCTTCTACAGAGTCGCCAAGGAACTCATGAGCTACGATGGGGTTCTTGCCATTTACCACTGTGGAATAATCACGTCTCTTATAGAACATGCCCATATCAACGCCCAGAATATTGGAAAAATATACGGCTCTGGACATAGCACCCTCATCCGGACTGATGATCATGAGATGATCATTGTCAACCTGGAAATTGTCAACGTTCTTTATCAGAGCTTTCAGGAACTGATAGGTTGGGAAAAAGTTGTCAAAACCATTTAACGGAATGGAGTTCTGCACACGCGGGTCATGAGCATCAAACGTGATGATATTGGATACGCCCATATCACTTAATTCACGAAGTGCCAGTGCGCAGTCAAGAGATTCTCTCTTCTTACGTCTGTGCTGACGGCCTTCATAAAGGAATGGCATGATTACATTGATACGATGTGCCTTACCTGTAGCTGCGGAAATAATTCTCTTCAGATCCTGAAAATGGTTATCCGGAGACATGTGGTTCTCGTGACCGCAGACAGTGTATGTGGAACTGTAGTTGGTAACGTCTACCATAATGTAAAGGTCGGTTCCTCGGACAGATTCCTTAATGATTCCCTTACCTTCACCGGTACCGAAACGCGGACATTCGCACTCCACGATAAAAGAGTCTTCGCTGTATCCCTGTGGAACATTGTCAAGGCCCTTCTTTTCTACAAGTTCCTTACGGAATTTTACCAGGTTTCTGTCTACCTCCTCTGCAAGTTCGCGGCAGCCCTCCAGCGCAGCGATACGAATAGGTGCGACAGGCATAGATTTCTCAAGCAATTCTATGTTCGGCATGATATTCCTCCTAAGTAGTATGCTAATTATCGATTCGATTATCTGCAAAAAAATGGGGACACATGTCCTTTACCTTTGCAGATCTCTTCTTTATATTTATAACATTTGCCCTAAATGTCGTCAAGGAATTTATTGATTTTTACTTGAAAAATTACCCGGACGTGAGCAGGAAATGAAAGTTTTTGTTGTGTTTTTCGGGAAAACTTGTTATATTAAAAATAATGGCTTTATTATGCTGAGCCAGAGATGGACGATCTGTGATGTTGTATTCGGGTCTCTGAATCTTAAAATGTATTTGAAAAATGATTTTTCAAACAGATTCTGGAACAGAGCTGACGCGACAGATCGCATTTGACTTATAATGGAGATAAATGTGAAGAAACAAAATAAACACGTGATTGCAATTGTGCAGGATGGAAGTATCGCACAGGAACTGGAGCTTGTGCCGGGAGATATACTGCTCACTGTAAACGGTCAGCCTGTGGAAGATATATTTGACTACCGATATCTGATGAATGAAGAATTCGTTGTTCTGGAAGTGGAAAAGGCAAACGGAGAGATCTGGGAGCTGGAGGTGGAGAAGGAATATGAAGAAGACCTTGGGATTACCTTTGAGAAGGATCTGATGGATGATTATCGTTCCTGTTCCAATCACTGCATTTTCTGTTTTATTGACCAGATGCCGCCTGGAATGAGAGATACTCTTTATTTTAAAGATGATGATTCCAGATTGTCCTTCATACAGGGAAATTATGTGACCCTGACCAATATGAGTGATCATGATATAGACCGGATCATCCGGTACCATCTGGAGCCCATTAATATTTCCATCCAGACCATGAATCCGGAACTGAGATGTAAAATGCTCCATAACCGCTTCGCCGGGGATGCATTGAAGAAGCTTCAGAAACTGTATGATGCAGGAATCACTATGAATGGGCAGATTGTTTTGTGCAAAGGAGTTAATGACGGTAAGGAACTGGATGACAGTATTCGCAAGATGTCTGCCTATGCACCAGTACTTCAGAGCGTTTCAGTAGTTCCGGTTGGTCTGACTAAGTTCCGTGAGGGGCTGTATCCGATGGAACAGTTTCAGAAGGAAGATGCATTAGAAGTTCTGGATATTATTCATTCCTGGCAGAAGAAAATGATGGACCAGTATGGCATTCATTTTATCCATGCTTCAGATGAATGGTACATTCTGGCAGGGAAGGATCTGCCCCTGGAAGAGTCCTATGATGGCTATCTTCAGCTGGAAAACGGTGTGGGAATGCTTCGGCTCCTTGGCGAAGAAGTGAAAGAAGCTGTTGCAGGCAGGACAGGAGATGACCGAAGGATAAAGGCTGTCAGTGCTACAGGTGCTTTGGCGGCACCATTTATTAAGAAATATATGGAGATGATCCATGAGAAATTTCCAAATGTAGAAGTGGATGTGATCTCCATAAGAAACGAATTTTTCGGAGAAACGATTACGGTGTCTGGTTTGATCACGGGACAGGATCTGATCAGACAATTAAGCGGCAGAGACCTTGGAGAGAAGCTTTTGCTTCCCTGCAACATGCTGAAAAATGAAGAAGATGTTTTTCTGGATGATATTTCTGTGGAAGAGCTTTCCAGGAAACTGAATGTAGAAATTGTAATTGTGGATGAAGGTGGTTCAGACCTTGTGTCTGCAGTCCTTGATCCGATTGAACATAAGAAACAGAAAAGGAGACAAATGTATGAGCAAACCGGTAGTAGCAATTGTGGGCAGGCCTAATGTAGGAAAATCCACATTGTTTAATGTACTGGCAGGGGATAAGATTTCCATTGTTAAAGATACGCCAGGTGTAACCAGAGACAGAATTTATGCAGATGTATCATGGCTGGATAATGATTTTACTATTATTGACACAGGTGGTATTGAACCGGATAGCGGCGATGTGATTCTTTCTCAGATGAGGGAGCAGGCTCAGATCGCTATTGATACTGCGGATGTCATTATTTTTATTACAGATGTACATCAGGGACTTGTGGATTCTGATGCGAAAGTTGCAGATATGCTTCGCCGCAGCGGCAAACCAGTGGTACTTGCAGTGAATAAGGTGGACAGCATTCAGAAATATATGATGGATGTTTATGAATTTTATAATCTGGGAATCGGCGAGCCATTTGCCATTTCTGCAGCTAACCGTCAGGGACTTGGAGATATGCTTGATGAGGTCGTAAAACATTTCCCGGAGGATACGGGAGAGGATGAGGATTCTGATATTCCGAAGATTGCTATTGTAGGTAAACCTAATGTTGGTAAGTCCTCTCTGATCAATAAGCTGCTGGGGGAAGACCGTGTAATCGTTTCAGATATTGCTGGAACCACTCGTGATGCAGTTGATACGAAGGTTACCTGGAACGAAAAAGATTATATTTTTATCGATACAGCCGGACTCCGCCGTAAAGCAAAAGTAAAAGAAGAAATTGAGCGCTTCAGTGTGATCCGTACTGTAACAGCTGTAGAACGTGCAGATGTTGTAGTTGTAATGATCGATGCATCAGAAGGCGTTACAGAGCAGGATGCAAAAATTGCCGGAATTGCCCATGAGAAAGGCAAGGGCGTGATCATTGCAGTGAATAAATGGGATGCTATTGAGAAAAATGACAAGACCATTTACAAACATACTAACCGTATTCGGGAGGTCCTTTCCTTTATGCCTTATGCAGAAATCGTGTTTATTTCTGCCCGAACAGGACTTCGGATTTCCAGAATGTTTGAGACACTGGATGCGGTAATTGAGAATCAAACTATGCGTATCCAGACTGGTGTGCTTAATGAGATCCTTGCAGAAGCAGTTGCCATGCAGCAGCCGCCGTCTGACAGGGGCCGCCGTCTGAAAATTTTCTACATGACACAGGTTGCGGTAAAACCGCCTACATTCGTAATCTTTGTCAATGACAAAGAACTTATGCATTTTTCCTACACCAGATATCTGGAAAATAAAATCCGGGATGCCTTTGACTTTGGGGGCACACCGCTGAAATTTATTGTAAGAGAGCGCGGAGAGAAGGAATAAAGATGGAACGTATTATTTGTCTGGCTATTGGATATTTGTTTGGAATGTTTCAGACGTCATACATTATCGGAAAAATCCATCACATGGATATCCGTCAATATGGAAGCGGCAATGCAGGAACTACCAATGCCCTTCGTACTCTTGGAAAAAAAGCGGGGGCAATGACTCTTATTGGCGATATGCTTAAATGTGTGATTGCCATTCTGATCGTGGATGCAGTATTTAAGAATCGGTATCAGGAAATTCTTCCATTGCTTGGCATGTACACGGCAGCAGGCTGCGTGCTTGGACATAATTTTCCGTTTTATCTTGGATTCAGGGGCGGCAAGGGAATTGCAGCTTCTGCGGGAATGCTGCTGGCAATGGACTGGAGAGTATTTCTGATCTGCGCGGTGATCTTTATTGGGCTGGTAGCTATTACCCGCTATGTGTCATTGGGGTCAATGGCAGCATATGTAGGTGCGCTGATTTGTTTCATTGGGTTTGGCGCTGCGGGAAGTTATGGCATGGATTTCCCTCATACATTTGAGATGGATGTGATCATGGGACTTATGACAGCACTTGCAATTTACAGACACAGGGCGAATATTTACCGCCTTTTAAATGGAACTGAGAATAAGCTTGGTGCAGCGAAAACTGCAGCCAAATAAGATGAGGTGATAAAATGGCAAAAATCAGCGTAATGGGAACCGGAAGCTGGGGAACAGCACTTGCAATACTGCTTCACAACAATGGTCATCAGGTTATGTTGTGGTCTGCACATCCGGAAAAGGCAGCCAGTCTGAATCAGACCCGGGAGGATCCGAAAAAGCTTCCCGGAATTAAAATTCCGGATGGAATTGTGATAACCGGTGATGAAAAGACAGCTTTGGATTCACCAGATATAGTTGTATTTGCCTCACCATCTGCTTATATGCGTGCTATCAGCAAACGACTTTCCCCATTGATTCGACGGGGACAGATTATTGTAAATGTGGCGAAAGGTGTAGAAGAAAATACGCTTATGCCTGTGTGTGATATTATTAAAGAAGAGATTCCTCAGGCAGATGTTTGTGTGCTTTCAGGACCAAGCCATGCGGAAGAAGTAAGCCGCGGACTCCCTACTACGTGTGTAGTCAGTGCCCGCAAAAAAGAGACCGCTGAATATCTCCAGGGCCTTTTTATGAGCCCTGTTTTCCGGGTGTATACGACACCGGATATGCTGGGGGTAGAGCTTGGCGGTGCCCTTAAGAATGTAATCGCCCTGGCAGCAGGGACTGCTGATGGCTTAGGGTATGGAGATAATACAAAGGCTGCTTTGATCACAAGAGGAATAGCAGAGATGGCGCGGCTTGGTGTCAAGATGGGCGCTAAATTGGAGACTTTTGCCGGCCTTTCCGGAATTGGTGATCTGATTGTTACCTGTGCCAGTGTGCACAGCCGAAACAGACGCGCCGGCTATCTGATGGGACAGGGTTACACCATGAAGCAGGCTATGGATGAAGTGCAGATGGTTGTGGAGGGCGTTTATTCCGCAAAGGCAGCCAAAGCGCTGGCTGAGAAATATAATGTGGAAATGCCGATCATTATGGAAGTAAATAAGCTTCTGTTTGAAAACAAGCCTGCATCTGAAGCTGTGAAAGACCTGATGCAGAGAGAGAAACAGGGAGAAATTTCCTGGGAACTGTGAATGCTATATTCAGCAAATAAGCTGTTGCAAAATATAAAATACAGAAAATATAACTGAAAGAATAGAACCGCAAAAAACTGCCAGAGCAGTGAGCAAAAAAACGAAAGAGTATGCTCAATGTTCTGGCAGTTAATAATTTACAAAGAGTGAAAAGATTAAAAAATAACATCCTTCAGATCATCCGGCACATGGGATGTATGGAGATCTTCATTTAAAGTATCCATGATCGCCATATCTTCATCCTCAATGTTGAAATCAAAAATATTGGCGTTGGAAGCAATGCGGTCTGGATTGACGGATTTCGGAATTACAGAAATACCCTTTTGGATTGCCCAGCGAAGACCGACCTGAGCAGGAGTATGTGCATACTTGGTTCCGAGAACACACATTACATCATTGTCAAGGTAAGCACCTCTGGCAAGCGGTGCATAAGCCTGAACCTGAATTCCTTCCGACTGGCAATATTCAATCAGTTCTTTCGGATAGCAAAGCGGATGACATTCGATCTGGTTGACAGCAGGTACAATACCGGAAATTTTCTTAAGCTCTTCCAGATGATGAATCTGGAAATTGCTGACGCCGATGGAAAGTACACGGCCGGTTTCAAGAAGTTTGGCCATCTCCAGCCAGGTTCCGGTATAGCAGCCAGGCACCGGCCAGTGAATCAGATAAAGATCCAGGTAATCCAGCTTCAACCGCTCCATGCTTCTATAAAAAGCCCCATCTACATCTCCAAGGCGCTGCGCGTTATTCCAGATTTTGCTGGTGATAAAAAGTTCCTTGCGTGGGACACCACATTTGGCAATTGCCTTGCCTACACTTTCTTCGTTTTTGTAAGCGGAAGCAGTGTCAATAAGACGGTAGCCCGCGTTCACTGCAGCTGTAATGGCTGTCTCTGCTTCGTTATCTGCTGTTTTATATACACCAAGCCCTAAAAGGGGCATTTCTCTGTCGGTATTCAGGAATACGGTTTCTCTCAAAGCTAATTCCTCCTCATTAAACAATAAATGCTGCTGCTCATGAAGTAATCAGCAACCAATAAATTTCATTCATTATAGCATATAATTACAAAACATTCACCTGTTTTTTGCTTAAATACGCATTCGTTAATCTTTAGACAAACTTTAGAAATAACTGGTAAAATTGTACAGAAATTAAAACATATATTTGTGTGGTAAAGCGTTGAAATTTGGTAAAATTTTATAATTATCTCCTTGCGTAATAATGAGAAAGGTTGTATAATAAAAGAAAAATTTGATAAATTTATGTCATAACTCTGCGATTTTTTAGGTAGAAGAAAGAAAATGTGTTATGCATGAAGGTATGAGGTATGCGGAATCTCATTATATTAAAAGGGAATAGAATATCTTTATATCCATTCTTACATGTTTTCTCACGTTGCCGGCGTGAGTTTTTTTCGTGCCTGGAAGAGAAACAATGTTATGATTTGTCTGCCGCATTCAAGGCGGAAAGGAGTAGTTACTATGCATTTGATCAAAGATGAAAACGGCAATCTGATCCAGCATGGTCATGAGCATACCCACCAGCATACCCATGCAGACGGAGTGAGCCATACACATGCGCATACCCATGACGGAACAGAAGGTCATGACCATACACATAATGAGGGACAGAACTGCAGTACAGACTGCGGCGGCTGCCAGGGAGGGGACTGCAGGAATGAGACAGTAGCTCTTCTTACCTATATGCTTCAGCACAATGAGCACCATGCAGCAGAACTTGACCAGATGGCGGATAATCTTGCCAAGATGGGAATGGATGCCGCTGCGAAGACCATTAAGGAAAGCGTATCCGATTTCCAGAAAGGCAACATGCGCCTTGGCCTTGCCCTGACTCTTGTGAAAGAGGAAATGAAATAAGGAGGCATTATTATGTGTTTAGCAACTGTATATAAAGAAAATGACGATTCTGTAATCTTCAAGAACGTCAGCCGTATTAATGTAGATGGAAACAAACTTGTTCTCCGCGATATTATGGGTGATGAAAGAGTGGTAGAGGGAACCATCCTTATGGTAGACCTTGCGAACAGTATCGTTAAAGTAAAATGTGACTGACATGAATTTTCTGATTACTGTTCAGTGGAAATGTTTCATAAGGTGCATTTGCAAACAAAGTGTACAGTAACGTTTTCTGCTGATACAGAAGAACAAAAGCGGATTGCTTCAGTAATCCGTGATGCTTATCAGATCTTGAGGCATTATGCCTTTAGAATAAAAATTACTTAATACGTGGAGGTATGTAATTATGAAATTGTCAGAAGCAATGAGAGAAAGAATGCTTCTGTCTTTCGAGCTATTTCCGCCGAAGACAGAAAAGGGGATGGATAACCTTCCTGGGACGATCGATCATCTGATGAAATACAAACCTGCGTACATTTCCTGTACATACGGTGCAGGCGGCGGAAACGTTGGTGCTAACAGAGAAGTATGCCAGATGATCAAGAAAGCCGGAACAACACCGGTTACCCATTTCACAGTAATCAAGAACACAAAAGAGGGAATCAAAGAGCAGCTGGATCAGTACCTTGCAGAGGGTGTAGATCATATGCTTGCACTTCGTGGAGATATTCCGCTTGGTGAAACAACAACCTGCGGTGATTTCAACTACGCTACAGATCTTGTTAAATTTGTCCGTGACGAATTTGGTGACAAATTCGAAATCGCAGTTGCAGGATCTCCGGAGGGACACATTGCATGCCGCAGCCTTGATGCTGATATTGCAGTTCTGAGACAGAAACAGGACAATGGTGCCGATTATATCATGACTCAGCTTTGCTGGGATATGGAGCAGTTTAAATACTGGCTGGATTCAATCCGTGAGGCTGGTGTTACAATGCCTGTAGACGTAGGAGTTATGCCAATTCTTGACATGTCCGCTACAATTAATATGGCACTTTCCCGTAACGGTTGTGTAATGGACCGTGAGCTTTGCAGACTCATTTCCAGAAACTGGCTGTTCCCGAATCCATTTGCAGCAAAAGATGCTGATGGCAAGCCGTTTGATATGTTCTATGATGATAAGATCAAGAGATTCAAAGAAGAGGGAATCGAGTACACGATCAGACAGATCGACGAGTACCGCGCTCTCGGCGTAGATGGCATCCATCTGTATGCTTTGAATAAATGGAAAGATGTATCCGAGATCATTGACAGATCCGGACTTTGTACTTTAATCTAATCGATTTTGACTTAAATTTTTCAGGAGGCAATTGATAGTATTATGGCACATGTAATTGCTGTCGCAGGTAAAGGCGGCGTTGGTAAAACCACATTATGCGGAATGCTGATCCAGTATCTCTGCGAGAAAGGCAAAGGACCGATCCTTGCAGTAGATGCTGACGCAAACTCAAATCTGAACGAAGTTCTTGGAGTAGAAGTGGAGACTACACTTGGTGATGTAAGGGAAGAAATTGCTCGCGCAGAGCTTGCAAGCGAGAATCCGATCCCGGCGGGAATGTCCAAGGCGGATTACGCTGAAAGACGTTTTGAGGATGCTCTGGTAGAAGATGATGATTTTGATCTTCTGGTTATGGGCAGAACCCAGGGAAAAGGCTGCTACTGTTTTGTAAATGGACTTCTTCAGACCCAGCTTGCCAAATACCAGAATAATTATCCTTATATCGTAGTTGATAACGAAGCTGGTATGGAGCACATCAGCAGGGGAGTACTTCCGTCCATGCAGACAGCGATTCTGGTCAGTGACTGTTCCAGAAGAGGTGTACAGGCTGTAGGTCGTATTGCAGAGCTTATTAAAGAATGTGATATGCACCCGGATACAGTAGGCCTTATCATTAACCGTGCTCCTGGCGGAAAGCTGAATGACGGAATCAAAGAAGAGATTGAGAAGCAGGGTCTTCATCTTCTTGGCGTAGTGCCGCAGGATGAGACTGTTTACGAGTATGACTGCGAGGGTAAACCGACTGCAGGGCTTCCGGAAGATAATCCGGTAAAGATGGCTCTTCGTGAGATCGTAGATAAGCTTGTTTTATAAGGGAAGTCCCCCTTACCCCACATGTTTATGTGATAAGAGGATAGAAATGGCATTATAATTCGCAGCAGGCAAGAACGCTGCTGCGGAATTTTTGTCAGGTATTTATCCCATGGGAGGGGATGGGTTCCGGAAAACGGAATATAAATAAATTTATCAAAAGTAACACATACTTAGAGGAGGTCAATAATGAGTGAATTCAAATTAACTACAGTGGAAGAATTCGAAGCTGCCACAGCCCGTCTTCTTGAGACTGGTGCAAAGGTAGGCGCTGATTCCTGGCAGATGCGTGTTAAGAATCAGACTCCACACTGTAAATTCGGTGAGCAGGGCGTATGTTGCCGAATCTGTTCAATGGGTCCGTGCCGTATTACACCTAAGGCACCGAGAGGTATCTGCGGATGCGATGTACATGGTATCGTAGGAAGAAACTTCCTTCGTTTCACAGCAGGCGGCGCAGCTACACACTCTGATCACGGACGTGAGATCTGTATCACACTTGGACATGCAAAAGAGGGCGGCGACTATCAGGTGAAAGATCCTGAGAAGCTGATCCGTATTGCAAAAGAGTGGGGCGTTGAGACAGAGGGTAAAGACATCTATGATCTGGCTCATGAAATGTCTGATCTTGCTCAGGAAGAATACGGAAAGATCAGAGGATATTCCAGATGGCTTAAGAGAGCACCTCAGCATACACAGGATCTGTGGCATGCAGCTGGAATTGAGCCAAGAGCAATTGACCGTGAGGTTTCCTGTGCACTTCATATGACTCATATGGGTAACACAAGTAAACCGGAGGCTCTGATCCGTCAGGCGCTTCGTAACGGTCTTTCCGATGGATGGGGCGGTTCCATGTGCGGAACTGAGTTCTCTGATGTCCTTTTCGGAACTCCAAAGCCAATCGATACCGAGGCTAACCTTGGTGTTATGAATGCAGAGAATGTAAACATCGTTGTTCATGGACATGACCCGAGTCTTTCTGAGATGATCTGTGAGTATGCAGACAGCAAAGAGATGATCGACTATGCGAAATCCATGGGTGCTAAGGGAATCACTGTTTCCGGTGTATGTTGTACATCTAATGAGGTTGCAATGCGTCGCGGTATTCCGATGGCAGGTAACTTCTTACAGCAGGAGAACGTTGTACTGACAGGTGCCTGTGAGGCAATCGTAGTTGACGTTCAGTGTATTTTCCCGGCACTTGGACCTCTTTCCAAATGCTTCCATACAAAATTCATCACAACTTCTCCAATCTGCCAGATGCCAGATTCCGATTTCATTGAATTTGATGCAGGTACAGCAGGAGAGAAAGCAAAACAGATCGTAAAACTTGCATGTGAAAACTTCAAGAACAGAAAACCAGAGCTTGTACATATCCCGGATCTGAAACATAAAGCTACTGTTGGTTACTCTGTAGAAGCAATCGTTAAGACACTTGACGGCGTAACAAACTCTCAGGTAGACGAGACTGGTACCACCAAACCTCTTCTTGAGTGTATTACATCTGGTGTTATCCGTGGTGCTGTTGCTATGGTTGGATGTAACAACCCGAAGGTCAGACCTGACACAGCTCACATCGAACTTATGAAGAAACTGATCGCAAACGATATCGTGATCATCGCTTCCGGATGTTCCGCTCAGGCAGCTGCTCGTGCAGGACTTATGGACAAAGCTGCAAAAGACCTTTGCGGTGCTGGTCTGAAACGTGTTTGCGAGCTTGCAGATATCCCGCCAGTATTACATATGGGATCCTGTGTTGATATCAGCCGTATGCTGATCCTTGCTTCTGAGCTTGCCAAGGATTCCGGACTGAACATTTCCCAGCTTCCAGTAGTAGGATGTGCTCCTGAGTGGATGTCTGAGAAGGCAGTTTCCATTGGAAACTATGTAGTAGCAACTGGTCTTGATACATATCTTGGTGTAGACCCATATGTTTCCGGTTCTACAGAGGTTGCAAGCCTCCTTACAGAAGGGGTACGTGACTGGGTAGAGGCAGCATATACAGTTGAGAAAGATATTGATAAATTAGGCGATCTTATGATTGCGAGAATCGAAGAAAAACGTGACGCTCTCGGAATCTGATCGAAGGAAAGGCGCGATTAACTTATGAAAATAGCAGTAACCGGTAAAGGCGGAGTAGGAAAGACAACTTTTGCGGCAACACTTGCCAGACTATATGCAGATGAAGGGAAAAAGGTCCTTGCAGCTGATGTTGACCCGGACGCAAACCTGGGACTGGCTCTTGGATTTGATGAGGAGACTTTAGATTCCATCGTTCCCATTTCCAAGATGCGTAAGCTGGTAGAGGAGCGTACCGGAGCCAACAGCCAGAATCAGTTTTATACACTGAATCCGAAGGTAGACGACATTCCGGACACCTACGGAAAGGTTTGTAATGGTGTAAAGCTGCTTGTCCTTGGAACCGTGGAAACAGGCGGAGGCGGATGTGTCTGTCCTGAACATGTCATGTTAAAAAGAATCATCAGCAACCTTGTAGTGCACAGGGATGATGTGGTAATTATGGATATGGAAGCCGGTCTGGAGCATCTGGGCCGGGGAACCACGGAGAGCATGGACGAATTTATTGTGGTGATCGAACCAGGTGCAAGAAGTGTACAGACCTACAAAAACGTAAAACGTCTTGCAAAGGATCTTGGCATTACTCAGGTTAAGGTAGTGGCCAACAAAGTACGGAACGAAGAGGATGAAGAATTTATCCGCAACAAGATTCCGGCAGAAGATCTTCTTGGAATGATCCATTACAATGTAGAAGTTATGGACGCAGACCGCCAGGGTAAATCACCCTATGATTTCAGTGAGACAGTAACATCTGAGATCAGAAAGATTAAAGAAAAGATAGACAACGAATCAAGTCTGTAAATAATAGGAGGTACTACAGTGACTTTATTTGATAGAGTATTCAGCGGAAACGACGCTGTTTATGGATTAACAGAGGGCGCTATTGATGCAGCCATCGCACAGCATGGCGAAGACAAAGCAGTAAGCTTCCCTGATACCGCTTACAGCCTTCCTTGCTACTATTCAGTAACAGGAACCAAGGTTACAACCTTAAAAGAGTTAAAAGAGGCTCTTGGCGTTGTAAAAACTCTTATGACAAGAGAGAAAAGACTGAACGACGCATTCATGTCCGGTATTGCTACCGCACTTTGCGCAGAGTTCATCGAAGTTCTGAAATATATCGACGGAGCAACACCATATGAGGAGCCATGCTATGGCCACCTTGCAGATGCTGTGATCCGTGAGCTTGGTGTACCGCTTGTAACAGGCGATATCCCTGGTGTAGCCGTTATCCTTGGAACAGCTCCATCTGTAGAAGAGGGTGTTGCACTTGTAAAGAGCTATCAGGCACAGGGTATTCTTGTAACACTGGTTGGCGGAATCATTGACCAGGTGAAGGAAGCTGGCATGAACACTGGAGCAAACGTACGTGTTATTCCTCTTGGAAAAGACGTTACAGCAGTTATCCACGTTGTATCTGTTGCACTTCGTGCAGCTCTGATCTTCGGTAACGTAACACCTGGAGATGCAGGTACACTTATGAAATATACAATGGACCGTGTTCCGGCATTCGTTAACGCATTCGGACCTCTGGATGACGTTGTAGTTGCTTGCGGAGCTGGCGCTATCGCACTTGGCTTCCCGGTAATCACAAACGAGACAGAGAACATCTTCCGTGTACCGAAGAGCCTTATCGTTCAGGAGGACGTAAGCAAATTCAACGCTACTTCCCTTGAGGCTCGTGACATCAAGATCAAGATCACAAACATCGATATCCCGGTTGCATTCGCATCTGCATTCGAGGGCGAGATCATCCGTCGTAAAGACATGCGTGTTGAGTTCGATGGTTCCCGTGTTGACTGTGCTGAGCTTGTACATACCTGTGACGCTTCTGAGATCGAGGATCACAAGATCACAGTTGTAGGACCGGAAGTTGACGAGATGGAAGACGGAAGCAAGAACAGCATTGCATACGTTGTTAAGGTTGCCGGTAAGAACATGCAGCCTGACTTTGAGCCTGTTATCGAGCGTAAATTCCACAACTACATCAACTGTATTGAGGGTGTATATCACACCGGTCAGAGAGATATGCAGCGTATCCGTATCAGCCATGCAGCATTTGATGCAGGATTCCGTATCAAACATATCGGTGAAGTTCTTTATACTCAGGTTAAGAACGAATTTGACGCAGTTGTTGACAAGTGTGAGGTTGTGATCTACACAGATCCTGCTGAGTGTACCAGAATCCGTCATGAAGTTGCAATTCCGACATTCGAGAAACGTGATGATCGTCTTGCAAACCTCACTGACGAGTCTGTTGATGTATATTACAGCTGTATCCTCTGCCAGGCATTCTCCCCGTCTCACGTTTGTGTTGTTACACCAGAGAGACTTGGACTTTGCGGTGCCGTTTCATGGCTGGATGCAAAAGCTACCAACGAGCTTGATCCGAACGGACCTTGCCAGGTGATCACCAAAGAGCGTCCGATCAATGAAGAGCTTGGTTCTTATGAAGACGTTGATGAAGCGGTTCAGAAGTTCTCCCAGGGTGCTCTGGAGCACGTTACCCTGTACTCCATCATGCAGGATCCTATGACTTCCTGCGGATGCTTCGAGTGTATCTGCGGTATCGAGCCATTCTCCAACGGTGTAGTTATTGCTAACCGTGAGTATGCAGGTATGACACCTCTCGGAATGACCTTCTCTGAGATGGCTTCCATGACAGGTGGTGGTGTTCAGACTCCTGGATTCATGGGACATGGTAAACACTTCATCGCTTCCAAGAAATTCATGAAGGCTGAGGGCGGTATCGAGCGTATCGTATGGATGCCGAAAGAATTAAAAGAGTTCATCGCAGAGAAATTAAATGCTACTGCAAAAGAACTTTACGGAATCGATAACTTTACAGATATGATCGGTGATGAGACTGTTGCTACAGATCCTGAGACTCTGGTAGGATTCCTTACAGAGAAGGGACATCCGGCACTTGGACTTGACCCGATGATGTAATTTATCCAGCAGCTCCTGCTGCAAAATGGAGATAATTTCCCTGGAGTCTGTCTCCTTTAGACAGGCTCCGGGATTCACTATTTCCGGCAGGAATACTGATTTATAGTTTCGCTGCGGAGGGCGAACAAGCAGATCATTTTGATTGCGGAATGAAATGATCTGTATCTGATAATTTATTTAGCAGCAAACCAATGGATAGAGGCGGAGCCTTACATGGTTTGTGATAGAAGATTAACAGAAAAGGAGATGCAGAAAATTGTTAATTAACAGAATTTTCAGCGGTAATGATGCAGTATACGGTCTAACAGAAAAAGCCGTAAACGATGCTGTACAGCAGCATGGTGCAGATAAGGCAGTGGGATTTCCACACACAGCATATTGTCTTCCATGCTATTATGCAGTAACCGGTGTGAAGATCAAAACACTTGGAGAACTGCAGGCAGCCCTTGGCGTCGTAAAATCTCTTATGACAAGAGAGCATGCTCTGGATGATGCTCTTATGTCAGGTGTAGCAACAGCCCTCTGTGCGGAATTTATTGAAGCACTGAAGTATCTTGATGGGGCAGAACCCTATCAGGAGCCTTGTTATGGCCATCTTGCAGATTCCATTATCCGTGAGCTTGGTGTACCGCTTGTAACAGGAGATATCCCTGGTGTAGCCGTTATCCTTGGCAGCGCACCGACTGCACAGGAAGGTGTTGACCTGATCAAGAGCTATCAGGCACAGGGTATCCTGGTAACATTAGTTGGCGGTATCATTGACCAGGCACAGGAGCTTGGTCTTAAGATGGGCTATAATTTACGAATTGTTCCTTTGGGAAAAGACGTAACATCTGTTATCCACGTTGTATCTGTTGCACTTCGTGCAGCACTGATCTTCGGCAATGTAACACCTGGCGATGCAGCAAGCCTTCTTACATACACCAAAGACAGGGTTCCGGCATTTGTAAATGCTTTCAAACCTGTTGATGATGTAGTTCTTGCAGCCGGTGCTGGTGCGATCAAGCTTGGTTTCCCGGTAATCTCCAATGAGGATGAGAACATTGTGGAAGTACCAGGAGCCCTGATCGCGTGTCCGAACGTTGCTGACTTTAATAAGGTTTCCCTTGAAGCAAGAGGAATCAAGATCAAGATCACAAAGGTGGATATTCCGGTAGCATTTGCGTCTGCCTTTGAAGGTGAGATCATTCGTCGTAAAGATATGCGTGTGGAATTTGACGGTTCCCGTGTGGACTGCGTAGAGCTTGTGCAGACTAAGGAAATGAACGAGGTCGAGGATCACAAGATTACTGTCGTAGGTCCGGAAGTCGATAGCTTCGAACCTGGAAGCAAGCACAGCCTTGCCTACGTGGTAGAAGTAGCTGGTAAGAAGATGCAGCCGGATTTTGAACCGGTTATCGAGCGTAAATTCCACAATTATATAAACTGCATTGAAGGTGTATATCACACAGGACAGAGGGATATGTTCCGTATCCGTATCAGCAATGATGCTTTTGCAGCAGGTTTCAGAGCAAAACACTTTGGTGAAGTTCTTTACACTCAGGTAAAGAATGAGTTCGAGGCTGTTGTAGATAAGTGTCAGGTAACTGTCTATACAGATCCGGATGAGTGTACCAGAATGCGTCATGAAGTAGCAATCCCTACTTTTGACAAACGTGATGCACGTCTGGAGACATTGACTGATGAATCTGTAGATGTTTATTACAGCTGTATCCTGTGTCAGGCATTTTCTCCGTCACATGTCTGCGTAGTAACACCGGAGAGACTTGGACTTTGTGGAGCCGTTTCATGGCTGGATGCAAAAGCAACCAATGAACTGGATCCAAACGGCCCATGTCAGATCATCACCAAGGAGCGCCCGATCGATGTAAATCTGGGCTCTTACGAGGATGTTGATGAAGCAGTAAAGAAATATTCCCAGGGTGCTCTGGAGCATGTTACTCTGTACTCCATCATGCAGGATCCTATGACCTCCTGCGGATGCTTCGAGTGTATTTGCGGTATTGAGCCATTTTCTAATGGTGTGGTTATCGCAAACCGTGAGTATGCAGGCATGACACCTCTTGGAATGACGTTCTCCGAGATGGCTTCCATGACCGGCGGCGGTGTTCAGACACCAGGCTTTATGGGACATGGAAAACACTTTATTTCATCCAAGAAATTCATGAAGGCAGAGGGCGGAATTGAGCGTATCGTATGGATGCCAAAGGAATTAAAAGAGACCGTGGCGGAGCGACTCAATAAGACTGCAAAAGAACTCTATGGCATTGACAACTTCACTGATATGATCGGTGATGAGACCGTTGCCACAGATCCGGAAGTTCTTGTTGCATTTTTAACAGAACATAACCATCCTGCATTGTCAATGGATCCGATGATGTAGTATAATGGTTCTGTATAATTTTTACAAATTTTTAAGGAGGCTTTAAGAAATGCCATTTAATCAGAAACCACAGAAGTTCAACGCAAAGATCAACACTGTTACGGTTGGAACTGGCGATAAAGCGGTTACTATTGGAGGAAATTCTACATTTCCTTTCTATACATTTGACGCACCAACCGAGAACAGCCCGAAAATCGGTGTAGAGATCACGGATATGGGACTTGATGACTTTGCACCTGGAATCAAAGCATATTATGAAGGATGCACCACCATGGCTGAGATCGCTCAGAAAGCAGCAGCTATGGAAGGTGGAGATTTCGTTGTACTCAACCTGGAAGGCGGAGATCCAAACGGAGTAAACAAATCTACAGAAGAACTTATTGCAATCGTAAAAGAGGTTGCAGATGCAATTGACTGTCCATTAGTAGTTGAAGGCTGCAAAAATGTGGAGAAGGATGCGGAACTTCTTCCGAAGGTTGCAGAGGCACTTCAGGGCAGAAACGTGATCGTGATGTCTGAGAAGGAAGAAAACTACAAGGCAATCGGTGCTGCAGCAGGACTTGCTTACAACCAGATCGTAGGCGCTGAGTCCGCTGATGATATCAACCTTGCAAAACAGTTGAACGTAGTAACAACACAGTTAGGTGTTGATGCGAAGAAGATCGTTATGAACGTAGGAACAGCTACCGTTGGTTATGGTTACGAGTATGTTGTTTCCACTATGGACCGTATCAAAGGTGCAGCATTATCCCAGAATGATAACATGCTGCAGATGCCTATTATTACACCAGTTTCTTCTGAGACATGGGGCGTAAAGGAATCAGTTGCAACTGAGGAAGATATGCCAGAATGGGGCTCAGAGGATGAGCGTGGTATCGACATGGAAGTTATGACAGCAGCAGCAGACCTGGCAGCAGGATCTGACGCAGTTATCTTAAGACATCCAGAGTCTGTAAAGACCATCGCTAAGATGATCAAAGCACTTGTGTAATATTTTTAGGAGGGAAAAATTGATATGGCACTGAATGGTATTCAGATTTTTAAATTAACACCAAAGAAAAACTGTAAGGAATGTGGATGCCCGACATGTATGGCTTTCTCCATGAAAGTTGCACAGGGCGCTTTAAAGATTGAGCAGTGTCCACATATGTCTGAGGAAGCATTAGCATCTCTTTCCGAGGCAACTGCTCCGCCAATGAAGACGATCAAGATTGGTACTGGCGATGAGGAGCTTACCCTTGGTGGTGAGACCGTTCTTTTCAGACATGAGAAGACCTTTGTAAACAAGACAAGATATGCAGTAGAGCTTTGCACATGCATGGATGACGCTACTGTAGATGCAAAACTGGCTGAGATCCCGAAGGTTGATTATGACCGTATCGGTGAGAGAATGTACGCAGAGATCGTTTACGTAAACTGCGATGCAGAAGCAACAGCTGACAAATATGTAGCACTTGTACAGAAAGCAGCAGCTCTTGGACGTACCCTGATCCTTGGATGTTCTGATCCGGAGATCGCAAAAGCAGCCCTTGAGGTTTGCAAAGACAGCAAGCCGGTATTAAACGGAGCAAATGCTTCTAACTATGAGGCTATGAACGCAGTTGCAACAGCAGCTGGTGTTGTTCTTGGTGTATCTGGCAAAGATCTTAACGAGTTATATGATACTACAGCAGCAATCGAGAAACTTGGAAACAAGAATCTGGTACTTGATGTAACAGGCGCTGACATCAAAGAGACCTTCGGCAATGCCGTACAGGTACGTCGTGCAGCTCTGAAGGATCAGGACAGAACATTCGGTTATCCATCCATCGTAAACCTTGCAAAGATCGCTGGTGGTGACTATCACCTTCAGGCAGGTCTGGCAGCTATGTTTACAATGAAATACGGTTCCATCGTTGTTATGGAGCGTATGACATATGCAGAGGCACTTCCGTTATATGGTCTGCGTCAGAACGTATTTACTGACCCGCAGAAGCCAATGCGTGTAGAGCCAGGTATCTACCCGATGAACGGTGGAGATGAGAATTCTCTTGTTGTTACAACTGTTGACTTCGCTCTTACATATTTCCTTGTATCTGGAGAGCTGGAGCGTTCCGGTGTTCCGCTTAATCTTGTTATCAACGATGCCGGCGGTTTATCCGTACTGACATCCTGGGCAGCAGGAAAATTCTCCGGAAACAGTATTTCTACATTCTTCAAAGAGAAAGTAGAGCCAAATGTTAAGAGCAGACGTCTGGTAATCCCAGGTAAGGTTGCAGTCCTGAAGGGTGATCTGGAAGCAAAACTTCCAGGATGGGAAATCATCGTTGGACCAAGAGAAGCTGTACAGCTTGTGAAGTTCTTAAAGGATCTTGAAGGCTGATTTAAGCCTTTAAGACCCTAAAAGGGTATGCCGCTTATGGGCGGCACCACTATAAATGTAAAGGAGAACATTTGACATGGCAAAATTTGTTACAATTGGAGAGAGACTTTCAACAACAGCACCTTCTGTAAACAAAGCATTTACAGAGAGAGATCCTGAGCCGATCTTAAAGAGAGCAAAACAGCAGCTTGATGCTGGTGCTGTTTATCTTGATGTAAACATCGGACCAGCTGAGAACGATGGAGAAGACCTGATGAAATGGGCTGTTAAGCTTCTTCAGGAGAACTTCGACAACGTTCCGCTGTCTCTGGATACATCCAACAAAAAAGCAATTGAGGCTGGTATTTCCGTATACAACCGTTCCAAAGGAAAACCAATCGTAAACTCTGCTGATGCAGCTGGAAGAATTGAGAACATCGACCTTGCAGCAGCTAACGATGCAATCGTTATCGCTCTTTGCAACGGTGAAGGTATTGCAAAAGACAACGACGAGCGTATGATGTACTGCCAGATGCTTCTTGAAAGAGGTATGGAGCATGGTATGGACGCAAGTGATCTGTGGTTTGACCCGCTGTTCCTGGTTGTTAAAGGAATGCAGGACAAACAGATGGAAGTACTTGAGGCTATTAAAATGTTCTCCGATATGGGACTGAACTCTACAGGTGGTCTGTCCAACAACAGTAACGGTATGCCGAAGAACATTCGTCCGATCATGGATTCCGCATTAGTTGCTATGGCTATGATGCAGGGTCTTACATCCGCAATTGTTAACCCTAACGACCTTCGTCTTATGGAAACAATCAAATCCTGCGATGTATTCAAGGGCAACACCCTGTATGCTGATTCCTATCTTGAACTGTAATTATCTATAGTTCATTTCTAATAGGGACGTAGATATAACGAGGGGCTGGGGCTTTGGCCTCAGTCCCTTTTTCTAACGGATAAGATGTAAAAAATGTCTGTTTTGGTTATTGCCCATGTGGTGAGCAATAACCAGTTTTTGCAGATATGACCATATGAGAAAGGTGAGTGCCGGATGTTTAAGGTTACATTTTCTTTTGAAGATGGCAGTGTGGTAGAACATTTTGCCAATGCGGGGGACAATTTACTTGAATTAGCCAGAGAGGCCAATGTGGCCATCGACGCGCCGTGCTCCGGAAATGCTTCCTGCGGAAAGTGCCGGGTACAGTTAAAAAAAGGAGAACTGGACAGCAAGAAAACCTTACATATCAGTGAGGAAGAATATCAGGAGGGATGGCGTCTTGCCTGCACCAGCAAGATCTGTGCAGATGTGACCGTACTGGTACCTGATATTGCGTCTGCTTACAAGAGCAGAATGAAGGTTGCAGATCTCAGCTCCAAAGAGGAAATTGCCATTTTCGAGAATTCCAAAAGAGACGTAGAAATGACCGGTATTGAGCTCAGAAACAGTCTGGATGTAATTGAACTTGATATGAATGAGCCAAGTCTTGATGACACCATGCCGGATAATGAGCGCCTTACAAGAGCTTTAAAGAAATACATGAATCTGAAACAGGTAAGGATCCCTTACGCTGTATTAAGAAAATTGCCGGATGTCCTCCGGGAAAATCATTTCAAAGTAAAATGTGTAGTTCGTACTGCTCCTAATGATCTTTTTGTATACGATATTTTCGGAAAAGATGAAGAAGTGGTAGTGGGCGGACTTGCAGTGGATATTGGTACCACAACTGTTTCTGCAGTCCTGATCAACATGGAGACCGGAGAGATTCTTGCCAAGGCTTCCTCTGGAAACGGACAGATCCGTTTCGGAGCAGATGTTATCAACCGTATCATCGAACAGCAGAAGCCAGGCGGTAAGAAGAAACTGCAGGATGCAGTCATTAAAGAGACAATCAATCCAATGATCGCACAGATGTGTAAAAGTGCAGGCATTCCAGCCAGCCATATTTACAGAATGTCTGTGGGAGCAAATACAACGATGAATCATCTGTTTGCCGGGATCAACGCGGATCCGGTCCGTATGGAGCCGTATATTCCAGCATTCTTCAAAACCAATTCCCTTTTTGCTTCTGATGTGGGAATTGCTATCAATAAAGATGCGCATATTATCATTGCGCCAAATATCGGAAGCTATGTAGGCGGTGATATCACTGCCGGAACTTTAGTAAGCATGATCTGGAACAGACCAGAGTTTTCTTTATTTATCGATCTTGGAACTAACGGTGAGCTGGTATTTGGCAACTCTGATTTTATGATGAGCTGTGCATGTTCCGCTGGTCCGGCTTTTGAGGGTGGTGATATCAGCTGTGGTATGCGTGCAACTGATGGAGCTATTGAAGCTTGTACCATTGATAAGGAGACTATGGAACCAACTTATAAAGTAGTTGGAGAACCGGGAACCAAGCCGGTTGGACTTTGTGGTTCCGGAATCATTGATGTGATCAGCGAGCTTTTTATGTGCGGAATCATCAACCCTAAGGGTAAATTTGTCCGTGAGGGGGAGAGAATCCGTCACGATAAATACGGAATGGGAAGCTATGTGATCGCATTTGAAAAGGATGCAGGCTCTGTGAAGGATATTGAGATCACAGAGGTTGATATTGACAACTTTATCCGTGCCAAAGGTGCTATTTTCTCAGCTATCAGAACTATGATAAATAGTCTTGATTTTGACGTGAGCATGATCGATGATGTATACGTTGCCGGTGGTATTGGAAGCGGAATCAATATGAGAAATGCTGTAAACATCGGAATGTTCCCGGATATCCCTCTGGAGAAATTCCATTATATCGGCAACTCTTCCCTGACGGGTTCCTATCTGATGCTTCTTTCTACAGAGGCCGAGAAGAAGACCTATGAGCTTGCTGCAAACATGACATATATGGAGCTTTCTACAGTGCCAACTTATATGGACGAATTTGTAGGAGCGTGCTTTATTCCTCATACAGATACGGGAATGTTCCCTGATGTAATGAATGATTTACAGAACAGGAAGTAATTAATAAAATGCCATTTACAATTGATGACTTAAATTATGATAAAGACAGCAAGGAGAGAATGCCATGGGAGCATTATCTTGAGCTGTATGCAAAAGCTGACCCGAAGGAGATCGCATCCAGACTTTCCATTCCATATGATGAAGAGGCTAAGGAATTTACTCTGACTTTCCTGGGCTCTGAATATAAGATCACATATCCGGATTTCCAGGTAAAACATGTGGCAGATGAGAAGAAATGTTATCCTCTGGAGGATATGATCTACGCAAAGATTCTTACCATTCGTTTTCTGTTAAATGGTTCCGCCTCTGTGGGGACTGGCAGGTTTAAAACTTACCGGGAAATGCCATGGGGAGAAGTGTACCTGAGACAGTTTGACGGACGTTGTATCAAAAGGCTTGCATTTACCTATGGAAACAGACTGGATGATTTCCGGCTTGTAATGGATCATATGAAATGCACTCCGGTGAAATTCGGAGATGTGGCTTATGAGCTTTCCATTTATCCGGGATATCAGATCCAGATGATCCTGTGGGAGGGGGACGATGAGTTCCCGCCGTCTTCCCAGATCCTGTTTTCCGACAATTTCCCGGTATCCTTTGCTGCGGAAGATATGGCGGTTATGGGAGATGTGATCATTGGCTCTTTGAAGGCTTTTCTGAAAGCAGCGAAAGAGCAGTAAGGTTATTGTAAAACAGATTCTGCGTGAAAGTTAACCGAGATTTAAAGTTTTCTAAATGCATGAGCTGTATATTTTTTGATTAAAGCGGACTGGAGTGCGGGTGTTTGAGCCTGCACCAGGATCCGTTTTGATAAATCCAAATTAAGCGGAGGCGTCATGCTGTAACAGCGGTGACGTAAAAAGGAGGTAAGTTACAATGGGATACAAGAGTGACATTGAAATCGCACAGGAATGCGAAATGCTGCCGATTACCCAGATTGCAGAGAAAGCTGGTATTGATGACAAATACCTGGAGCAGTATGGAAAGTATAAGGCAAAAATCGACTACAATCTCTTAAAAGAGAGCGACAAGAAAGACGGAAAACTGATCCTTGTAACAGCAATCAACCCGACCCCGGCTGGTGAGGGAAAAACAACTACAACTGTAGGACTTGCTGATGGAATGCAGAGACTTGGAAAGAGCGCAATGGTTGCACTTCGTGAGCCATCTCTTGGACCGGTATTCGGTGTTAAGGGCGGCGCTGCAGGCGGCGGATACGCACAGGTTGTTCCAATGGAGGATATCAACCTTCATTTCACAGGTGACTTCCATGCAATCGGAGCTGCAAACAACCTTCTTGCAGCAATGATCGACAACCACATTTTCCAGGGCAATGCACTGAACATTGACCCACGTAAGATCACATGGAAGAGATGCGTGGACATGAACGACCGTCAGCTTCGTAACGTGATCGATGGTCTTGGAGGAAGAACAAACGGTATGCCTCGTGAAGACGGTTATGACATCACAGTTGCTTCCGAGATCATGGCAGTTCTCTGTCTTGCAAGCGACATCACAGACCTGAAGAATAGACTTTCCAAGATGATCATTGGTTATACATATGGCAAAGTATCTGAGCAGAAACCGGTAACAGCTGGTGATCTTCACGCAGAAGGTGCTATGACAGCTCTTCTGAAAGACGCTCTGAAACCAAACCTGGTTCAGACTCTGGAGCATGTACCTGCAATCGTTCACGGTGGACCATTTGCAAACATCGCTCATGGATGTAACTCTGTAACAGCTACTAAGATGGCTATGAAGCTGGCTGATTATGCCATCACAGAGGCTGGATTCGGTGCTGACCTTGGTGCAGAGAAATTCCTTGACATCAAATGCCGTATGGCAGGTCTTCATCCAAATGCAGTTGTGATCGTTGCTACTGTACGTGCCCTTAAATACAACGGCGGTGTTGCAAAAGCAGACCTTAACAATGAGAACCTTGAGGCTCTTGAGAAAGGTATCCCGAACCTTTTAAGACATGTAAACACGATCAAAAATGTTTACAAACTTCCATGTGTTGTTGCAATCAACGCATTCCCGACCGATACCAAGGCAGAGCTTGACCTTGTTGAAGCAAAATGTAAAGAGCTTGGTGTTAACGTTGCACTTTCCGAAGTATGGGCAAAAGGCGGTGAAGGCGGCCTGAAGCTTGCTGAGGAAGTAATCCGTCTCTGCGAAGAGCCAAATGACTTCTCTTATTCCTATGAGCTTGACGGTTCTATAGAGGATAAGCTGAACCAGATCGTTCAGAAAGTATACGGCGGAAAGAAAGTTGTTCTCACAGCAAACGCTCAGAAACAGGCAAAACAGTTAGAAGCTCTTGGCTTTGGCAACTGCCCGATCTGTGTTGCAAAGACTCAGTACAGCTTAACAGATGACCAGACAAAACTCGGTGCACCGACAGATTTCGAGATCACAGTTCGTAACCTGAAGGTTTCCGCAGGTGCTGGATTTGTTGTTGCACTGACTGGTGAGATCATGACCATGCCAGGTCTTCCGAAAGTTCCGGCAGCTGAGAGAATCGACGTTGACGAGACTGGTAAGATCACAGGTCTGTTCTAATCAAAGAAAAAAGAAACATCAGGCGGATATACCTGTCCGCCTGGCGTTATAAAAAGGTCATGGCTTACATGATGACTAAGAACAATAAGGAGACAACGAAATGGGATTTTCAACAAGTACATGTACAGAATTTGTAGAAGTTCTTGCTTCTAAAGCCCCGGTTCCAGGCGGCGGCGGAGCATCTGCACTGGTAGGTGCTGTGGGAACTGCACTTGGAAACATGGTAGGAAGCCTTACTGTTGGTAAGAAGAAATATGCTGATGTTGAGGAAGAAATGTGGGAGCTGAAAGGTAAATGCGACCAGCTTCAGAAAGATTTCCTTCGTCTGATCGAGCGTGACGCCGAAGTATTCGAGCCGCTTTCCAAAGCATATGGAATGCCGAAAGAAACAGAAGAAGAGAAAGCTGAAAAAGCAAGAGTTATGGCAATCGTATTAAAAGATGCCTGCTCTGTTCCTATGGAAATCATGGAGAAATGCTGTGAGGCACTTGACCTGATCAAGGAATTTGCTGCAAAAGGCTCCAAGCTTGCCATCAGTGACGCTGGTGTAGCTGCAACCTTCTGCAAAGCTGCATTAAAAGGTGCAAGTCTGAATGTTTATATCAACACAAAGTCCATGGCAGACAGAGAGTATGCAGAAGAATTAAATGCAAAGGCTGATGCAATGCTTGAAAAATACTGCAAGCTTGCAGACGAGACATTTGACAGCGTACTTGGCAGACTGAAATAAAGATAAAAAAAGAAAAGAACCGGCAGGAGCAAAATCCTGCAAGTCTTTTTTGCAGTCTCAAAATGCTGTATTACCATGAAACTGGTATGAGCATGACTGGATTTATCATAATATAAGGAGATTACTAAAAAATGGCAAAACAGTTATTAGGTAAAGAAGTAACTGCTGCATTAAACGAGTGTATCAAAGGAAATGTGGCAGCTCTTCAGGAAAAAGGCGTTAACCCCACACTTTGCATTATCCGTGTAGGAGAGAATCCAAGTGATATTTCCTATGAGAAGGGTGCAACAAAGCGTTGTGAGACATTAGGCGTTGCATGTGAGAAAATTCTTCTTCCGGAGGATGTTGCTCAGGAAGAACTTCTTACAGTTATTGATAAGGTAAACAAAGACGATCATATCCATGGTGTACTTCTGTTCCGTCCGCTTCCGAAACATCTGGATCAGGCTGTGATCGAGAATGCACTTGCTCCTGAGAAAGATGTTGACTGTATGACAGACCTTTCCATGTCTGGTGTTTTTACAGGCAAGAAGATCGGTTTCCCGCCATGTACACCACAGGCATGTATGGAAATCCTTGATCATTACGGAATCGACTGCACAGGCAAGAAGGCAGTAGTAATCGGAAGAAGCCTTGTTGTAGGTAAACCGGCAGCTATGATGCTTGTTAAGAAAAACGCAACTGTAACCATCTGCCATACCAGAACCGTAGATATGCCATCTGTAGCACGTGAGGCAGATATCATTATCGTAGCAGCTGGCCGTGTAGGCGTTGTTGGTGCTAATTATGTGAAAGAAGGCCAGGTTGTAATTGATGTAGGAATTAATGTAAATGCAGAAGGAAAACTTTGCGGAGATGTTGATTATGCAGCAGTAGAGCCGATCGTAGATGCTATTACACCAGTTCCTGGCGGAGTTGGAAGCGTTACAACATCTGTCCTGGTTGGACATGTTGTAGAGGCTGCTATGCGCAAAGTGAACGCTTAATATTTAATTGGTTTAGAGTTAATAGAACGATGTACCTGAAGTACATCATGTGTACAAGCGGAAGAAAAACTCTTCAGGGTAAAAACTGGAGAGTTTTTTTGTTGCAGAAAACTTTATTGAAATCCTTATTGCGGCAAAAGTTTGTTTTGCTATTACAAAAAATTTGCTTTTCTCCGTAAGATATTGTACTATAGAGGGTACAGATATATGGAGGTAACTCATTATGGGAAAAGTGATGGCAGTGAACATCAGTGTTAAAAGAGGAACTCAGAAGGTCAATGTGCACACTGTAAAACTGATTGAAAATTATGGACTGGAGAATGACGCCCACGCAGGAAACTGGCACCGTCAGGTCAGCCTTCTGTCTTATGAAAAAATAGAAGAATTTAAGGCGAAAGGCGCACCAGTAAAGGATGGTGCTTTCGGGGAAAATCTGATCGTACAGGGATTTGACTTTAAGACCCTTCCAGTAGGAACCCGTCTGAAATGCAACGATGTGATTCTGGAAATCACGCAGATTGGAAAGCAGTGTCACAACGGCTGCGAGATTTTCAAAATCATGGGAGACTGCATTATGCCCCGCGAAGGTGTTTTTGCCAGAGTAATCAAAGGCGGTATGATCTCTGAGGGAGATGAAATGGTTTATGCTTGACAGATACGGAAGAAATATTGACTATCTGCGGATATCTTTGACAGACAGGTGCAATCTCCGCTGTATCTACTGTATGCCGGAAGATGGAATCCGTCAGATTCCAAGGACAGAACTTCTGAATACAGATGAAATCGTGAGAATCTGTAAGGCAGCCAGTGAACTTGGGATTTCCAGGATCAAACTGACAGGAGGAGAGCCTCTTGTCCGCAGAATCTGCACCCCATTAGTAAAAGAACTGAAAGCCATTCCAGGGATCTGTCAGGTTACACTGACCACCAACGGAATCCTTTTGGGAGAACAGCTTCCGGGACTGATGGAGGCCGGTCTGGATGCTGTAAACATCAGTCTGGATACTTTAGAAGAAACCACATTTCGCAAAATCACCCGCAGGGACGATTTTCACCAGGTTTTAAAGGGACTTAGGGCAGCACTTTCTTACCCTTCCCTGAAAGTGAAACTGAACTGTGTCCCCACTTTTCAGTCGGACGAGGAACTTTTACAGGTGGCAGCTCTTGCAAGGGAGAATCCTCTTCATGTGCGTTTCATTGAAATGATGCCAATCGGTCTGGGCAAGGAGTTTACAGCCAGGGGAGAGGAACAGATAAAGGCTGTTCTGGAGAAGAAATACGGGTTAATGACACCGACGGAAGAGAAACTTGGAAATGGCCCCTGTCATTATTATACCTTGGAGGAGTTTACAGGCAGGATCGGATTTATCAGTGCTCTGTCCCACAAATTCTGTGACAGCTGCAACCGGGTAAGGCTTACTTCTACCGGATTTCTGAAAGGCTGCCTGCAATTTGAGGACGGAGCAGATCTGAAGGTTTTGCTTCGAAGTGGTTGTTCTGATGGGATACTTAAAGAAACGATAGAAAAAGTTATTTATGAAAAGCCTGTAGGCCACAATTTTCAGGAACATAAGAAGGGAAACGAAGAATCCCATATCATGGCTCAAATCGGTGGATGATTTTGAAAAACAAAAGAAAACACGACTTAGAAAAGTCGGATTTGCATGTTGTATTACTTGTACAACTTATGCAATCCGGCTTTTTGTATATTTCAATATAATTCCAGATGCAAAATTGTGCAAAAATATTGTTAATTAATAAACTTATTCATATTTACTTGCCAAAATGAACAAAAAAATATATAATTTCATTACAAAAATAGTCATGTCTGTTAAAAAATACGCAAAGCCGGAAGCTTTGGAGGACGGGGACAAAAGACCTGGAGGCATCTGGCAAGTAAGGAGGTTAACAAAATGGTAGATCAGTCATATTACAAGAAAGCAGATGAGATTATTGAGCATTATGAGCGGTGTGCTGCCTCATTAATCCCCATCATGCAGGATATCCAGGCGGAATATCGGTACCTGCCTGCAGAACTTCTGACCTACGTAGCCGGACAGATCGGCGTTACTGAAGCGAAGGCCTTCAGTGTTGCAACCTTTTATGAGAACTTTTCTTTTGAACCGAAAGGAAAGTACATTATCAAGGTATGCGATGGCACAGCCTGTCATGTAAGAAAGTCAATCCCGGTTAAAGAAGCATTCATGAAAGAACTGGGATTAAGCAATAAGAAGCATACCACAGATGATATGATGTTCACTGTAGAGACCGTATCCTGTCTTGGTGCCTGCGGGCTTGCTCCCACCTGTATGGTGAATGAAGAAGTGCATGCCAAGATGACACCGGAGAAGGTAGTAGAGCTTATTAACAGATTGAGAGGTGAGAACGGATGAGGATTAACAGTAAAGAAGAGCTGCAAAGCAAAAAAGCTGAGATCGAACAGAATATCCAGAGCTTCACATGCCGTGTTCTTGTCTGTTCCGGTACCGGATGTATGGCTTCCGGTGCTCAGAAAATCTATGATGAGATGGTAAGACTCTGTGAAGGTATTGATGGTGTAGAGATTGAAATGCAGAAAGATATCCCTCACGTAGGCGTTATCAAGACTGGCTGCCAGGGTCTTTGCGAGCTGGGACCGCTTGTAAGGATTGAACCATACGGATATCAGTATGTACATGTTCAGGAGGAGGACTGTCTGGAGATCGTGGAGCGAACTGTACGCCTTGGACATCCTGTAGATCGTCTGTTTTACCGCCATGGAGATGAAATCTGTCCGAAGCCTGAGGATATCCCGTTCCTTAACCGTCAGACCAGGATCGTTCTTGAAAACTGTGGTAAGATTGACGCGGAATCCATTGACGAATATATTGCAGCAGGCGGTTTTTCTGCTCTTGCCAAGGCAGTTACAGAGATGACTCCCCAGGATGTAATTGATGAAGTTACCAGATCTGGTCTTCGCGGACGCGGAGGCGCCGGCTTCCCGGCTGGTAAGAAGTGGTCACAGGTAGCCAGACAGGCTGAGAAAACCCGATATGTAGTATGTAACGGTGATGAGGGTGACCCGGGAGCATTTATGGATGGTTCCGTTATGGAAGGCGATCCGTATAAGATGATCGAGGGCATGATCATTGCCGCTTACGCAGTTGGCGCTGAGAACGGATACATATATGTTCGTGCAGAGTATCCTCTTTCCGTAGCCAGACTTCGTCTTGCTATTTCCCAGGCTGAGAAATATGGTCTCCTTGGAGATCATATCCTTGGCAGCGGTGTGAATTTCCATCTGCATATTAATCGTGGTGCAGGAGCTTTCGTATGTGGTGAAGGTTCTGCCCTTACCTCTTCCATTGAGGGAAACAGAGGTATGCCTCGTGTAAAACCACCTCGTACTGTTGAGAAAGGTCTGTGGGGCAAGCCAACTGTATTAAATAACGTTGAGACTTACGCAAATGTTCCGAAGATTATCATACAGGGTGCTGACTGGTTCCACACCATCGGAACAGAGGGAAGCCCGGGAACCAAGACCTTCTCCCTGACCGGAGCAATTGAGAATACAGGTCTTATTGAAGTTCCAATGGGAACAACACTTCGTGAGATTATTTATGATATTGGCGGCGGTCTGAAGAGCGGTGCTGCATTTAAAGGCGTTCAGATTGGTGGACCATCTGGCGGATGTCTTGTAGAAGACCAGCTGGATGCTCCTCTTGATTTTGATTCTGTAAAGAAGCTTGATGCTATTATGGGATCAGGCGGTCTTGTTGTCATGGATGAGAATACCTGTATGGTAGAAGTTGCCCGTTTCTTCATGAGCTTTACCCAGCGGGAGAGCTGTGGAAAATGCGTTCCATGCCGTGAGGGTACCAAGCGTATGCTGGAGATCCTGGAGAAGATTGTAGCAGGCAATGGGGAAATGTCTGATCTTGACGAGCTGGAAGAGCTTGCCAAAATGGTTCAGAGCATGGCTCTTTGCGGACTTGGAAAGAGTGCACCTCTTCCTGTCCTCAGTACCATGAAGCGTTTTCGCGAGGAATACGAAGAGCATATCCGGGACAAGAAGTGCCGGGCAAAGGTATGCACAGCACTCCGTCAGTTCCACATTAATCCGGAATTCTGTATCGGCTGCGGAAAATGTGCCAAGAACTGTCCTGCCGGGGCAATTTCCGGCAAGATCAAATCACCTTATCATATTAATAATGATGTATGTATCAAGTGCGGCAGTTGTAAGGATAACTGTAACTTTGATGCAATATATGTGGAAATGTAGGGAGGACAGATTATGGGTACAATGACGATTGACGGCAGAAAAGTCGAATTTACAGATGAAAAAAATGTCCTGACCGTAATCCGCAAGGCAGGCATTAATATTCCTACACTTTGTTATCACTCAGAGGTTTCCACTTTTGGAGCCTGTCGTCTGTGTACAGTAGAGGATGACAGAGGAAGAACCTTCGCTTCCTGTTCTGAGGAGCCAAGGGATGGAATGGTAATTTATACAAATTCAGGTAAGATCAAAAAATACAGGAAACTGATTGTGGAACTGCTTCTCGCAGCACATTGCCGTGACTGTACAACCTGTGTAAAGAGTGGAGAATGCGTGCTTCAGGAGCTGGCTCACCGTCTTGGAGTACATAACATCCGTTTTCAGAATACAAGAGAGCAGTATGAGATTGATGACAGTTCACCATCTCTGATCCGTGACCCGAACAAATGTATCCTCTGTGGTGACTGTGTCCGTGCCTGCGAGGAGCTTCAGGGAATCGGAGCATTGAACTTTGCATACCGTGGAACAGAGGCTATTGTAATTCCTGCGTTTAATAAGAAAATCGCAGAAACCCAGTGTGTAAACTGCGGACAGTGCCGTGTATATTGTCCGACAGGTGCCATTTCCATTAAGACGCATATGGATGAAGTCTGGGAAGCTCTTGCAGATCCTGATGTACGTGTAGTAGCACAGATTGCGCCGGCAGTTCGTGTTGCGGTAGGTGATCATTACAGCCTTCCGAAGGGACGGAGCGTAATGGGTAAGATTGTCAATGCACTCCACAGAATGGGATTTGACGAGATTTATGATACCACTTTCAGTGCCGATCTTACCATTATGGAAGAGTCCGCAGAGTTCTTAAAAAGAGTTGAGAAAGGGGAGAAGCTTCCGCTTCTGACATCCTGCTGTCCTGCTTGGGTGAAATTTATTACGGACCAGTATAAGGATTATATCCCGAATTTGTCTACCTGCAGATCCCCACAGGGAATGATGTCTGCAGTTATTAAAGAATACTTCCGTGATCCGGAGAATGCCAAGGGTAAAAAGACCGTTATGGTATCTATTATGCCATGTACAGCCAAGAAGGCTGAGGCAATCCGTCCGAACAGTTTTACCGATGAGAAACAGGATACAGATATTGTAATTACAACCACAGAGCTGCTGCGCATGATCGATAACTTTGGTCTTGATTTTGCACAGTTAGAGCCTGAAGCATGTGATATGCCATTTGGATTTGGCTCTGGCGGAGGTGTTATTTTTGGAGTTACCGGCGGTGTTACAGAGGCGGTTCTCCGCCGCTTAAGCCCGGATCATTCCAAGGAGACCATGCGGGAGATTTCTGAGTGTGGTGTCCGTGGAGATGAGGGAATCAAAGAATTCACAGTTCCATACAAGGGAATGGATATCAATGTATGTGTGGCCAGTGGTCTTGCAAATGCAAGAACCGTTATGGAACGTGTAAAGAACGGCGAAGCAAACTATCATCTCATTGAAGTAATGGCATGCCGCCGTGGCTGTATTATGGGCGGTGGCCAGCCGGTACGGGCCGGTGACAGAACCAAAGCTGCAAGAGCGAAAGGTTTGTATAATGCTGACAATACTATGCTGATCAAGAAATCCGATGAGAATCCTATGGTTCTGGAACTGTATCAGGGACTGCTCAAAGGAAAAGAGCACAAACTGCTCCACAATGACTTCTATTGATGCTGATGTATAGTAGCTGGACACGCTCCAGAGAATAATTAAGACTGGTATAATAAAAAGCCCGACTGCATATTATTTAGAGGAAGAATATAAGCATTACGCTGTAAACAAATCTTGCAGACCTTTAAATAATCAGGCAGGAGGGCTTTTTTGTATGGAAAATTTTCAGGTTTACCGTGATATACAGGCCAGAACCGGAGGCGATATATACATAGGCGTTGTAGGCCCTGTACGTACAGGAAAATCAACATTTATCCGCAGATTTATGGAACTGGTGGCTTTGCCCGGAATGGATGAAAAAATGCAGAAAGAGGTCAGGGACCAGCTTCCATTAAGTGGTTCCGGAAAAATGATCACAACTGTGGAACCCAAATTTATCCCAAAAGAAGCTGTATCAGTTGATCTTGGCGAAGACAGGAAGGCAAAAGTGCGGCTTATCGATTGTGTTGGTTTTCTTGTAAAGGATGCCGGAGGAAACGTTGAGGATGGTAAAGAGAGGATGGTAAAAACACCCTGGTTTTCCAGGGCAATCCCCTTTCACGAAGCTGCAAAAGCAGGAACAGAAAAGGTTATCCAGGAACATTCCACGATCGGCCTTGTGATTACCACTGATGGAAGCTTTGGAGAAATAGCAAGGGAAAATTTTGTTCCGGCCGAGGAACAGACTGTGGCTGAATTGAAAACACAGGGAAAGCCATTTCTCATTGTAGTAAACTCTCAGTTTCCATATAAAGAGGAAACTACTCAGATGGTTAACGGGCTTCAGAAGAAGTACCAGGTACCAGTTGTTGCGGTTAACTGTGAGCAGTTGAAAAAAGAAGATGTCGCATTGCTCCTGGAAAAAATCTTATATGAATTTCCCATTGCCCAGCTGCAGTTTTTTATTCCAAAATGGGTGGAAATGCTGCCTGCAGACAGCGAACTAAAAAGCCAGATCCTTTCCCAGATCAAAGTGCTCATGAAGAAGCTTCTCCACATTCGCGATGTTACCAGGGAATCGGTAAAACTGGAAGGTCCTTATGTACAGGACACTCTTCTGGATCACGTAGGTCTTTCTAATGGAACCATTCAGATACGGCTTCAGATAGATGATAAATATTACTATAAGATGCTTAGCGATATGAGTGGAATTTCCATGGAAAGTGAGTATGAGCTGATCCATACGATGAAGGAGCTAGCTGCAATGAAGGAAAAGTATGTAAAGGTTAAAGATGCCCTGGATGCAGTAAATAGCAGCGGTTACGGTGTAGTGGTACCTGAGCTTTCCCAGATTCAGCTGGAAGAGCCGGCTGTGATCCGCCAGGGAAATAAATATGGTGTGAAAATTAAATCAAAGAGTCCGTCTATTCACATGATCAAAGCAAATATTGAAACTGAAATTGCTCCGATCGTAGGTACGGAGCAGCAGGCAAAAGACCTGATCACTTATATTGGGGAAAGCGATGCAAGAGGAGAGAGCATCTGGGAGACGAATATTTTCGGAAAATCCATTGAACAGCTGGTACAGGATGGCATCCGCAGCAAGCTGACCATGATTAGCGAGGAAAGCCAGGTGAAGCTTCAGGATACCATGCAGAAAATCGTAAATGACAGTAAAGGCGGTCTTGTGTGTATTATCATATAGGTTTTTTTATGAAAAAAGGCAGTATTGTTATAAGCACTGCCTTTTTTCATTTATAAAAATACTTTATGGGTACTTACCAATATACGGAAAACTGTGGTGCTTTCCTTTCCTTATCAAAGATTATTTATATCCATGTTTTTTTTTCCAGTGCGCCAGATATTCCACCTGTTCCTCGTCTGAAAGAAACTGTGAATAAGGATCATTTCCCGCCGCAACACAACAGAAAAGTACAAGCAGCTGCAACGCAAAAAATAAAACAATAAGTAAAATTACAGGCAACATAAAAACCTCCTTGTAAAGTTTATATAAAAGTCTTTACAGAAAAGTTAATTTTATACATTCTACGCTCTAAAAGTGGAAAATTATACTCGATTTTGTTATAATATGGAAAACTGCTTTTACAATTAAATAAAGTAATGCGATATAATGAGGTATCAAGTGGAAGGGGAGAATTATATGAAGAAGAGAGGTCGTGTGCTGATTTTGTTAATAACAGCTGCACTTGCTATTGAGCCCTTACAGCTGGTATATGCAGAGCCTGCAGTGGATAATCTGACAGGAACTGTTTCCCAGGAGACCGGAGCCGAGATAAGAGATGAGAATGAAAGTGCTCAGCCCGAGCCGAAACCTGGCTGGGTATCTGTGGAAAAGGGATACCAGTGGAGGCAGGAGGATGGTAGTTTCCTTCAGCAGTCTGGATGGGTTACGATCCAGGATAAGAAATATTATCTTCAGAAAGGTGGTATTCGTTATTCCGGATGGCAGACCTTTAAGCAGAAGAAACGCTATTATTTATCTAACGGTGTCCTTGCCTCGAAACGATGGGTAAAGGATAATGGACAGTTTTACTATATACGTAAGAATGGTACGCCTGTACCAGCTGGCAGATGGTTGACAGTAAAAGGACGGAAATACTATATAGGCAAAAAGGGTTATCGTGTAACCGGTCTGAAGACTATCCATAATAAGAAATACTATTTTAATTCCAAGGGTGTTTTGATCAGGAATAAAATAAGCTATAAGATTAAAGGTAAAGAGTACGAGATCAATTCAGATGGTGTTGCAATAAGGGTTTCTTCTCTGAAAGCAGAATGTATGCGTAAGGCGAAAAAATTTGTTGAAAAGCATACCTCCCCTAATATGTCCAATAGTCAGAAGTTTAGAATCTGTTTTAACTATTTGATGGGATATACTGATTTTAAACCATGGATCAATCCTACAGATGCAGAGTTTAAGACTCAGACCTGGCCATATCAGTCGGCAATCTATATGTTCGATAATAATCTTGCCGGAAGCTGTTATGGAATTGCAAGTGCAGTAGCAGCATGTGCCAGGGTATTGGGCTATGAGCCTTATGTGATCGCCACTACAGGAGACCATGGATTCGTAATGATCGACGGATTATATTATGATAACATGGGACCACTGTTTGGTGCTTCTACACATTTCGCTTATTCAGTGCGATCAAAGGTGAAGTTTTAAGGCAGTCTGTCTGCTTTAAAAATATAATATTTATAAAAGGAGAATCAAGAAATGAGAAAATGGAAAAAATTACTTCTTCCAGCCATGTGTGCATTTATGCTCCAGATACCGGTAATTGTAAATGCCGAGGCTGTAGACAGCAGTAATAATGTGACATCTGCTGTTGAAACTCCGGTTGCTACTCCTACACCAGCACTTCTGGATGGTATCGTTAAGAAAGGCTCCAGGACTTATTTTTATAAGAATGGTGTGATGCAGAAGAATTGCTGGAGTCCAGACAAAAAGCAGTATTTTGGTAAGAATGGCGTTGCTTACGCTGCCCCGAAGGTATCTGGCTGTAAGAAGAATATTGTAGTAAAAAAGATTGGAAAGAAATACTACGGATTTGACAGAAATGGCTTTAAAGTGAAAAAAGGCGTATATGCAGATGCTAAGGGTACTCCTTACTACTTTGACAAGAAGGGTGTCCGTGTCGCAAAGAAAAGTAACCAGCTGAAGGCGGCAAGCAAGTACATGGCAGATGGAGCAGTCCTTCGTAAGCTTCTTGGCAGACCTTCCAAGACCAAAACACTTTCCAGCTGTATGACAGGTATCAGTAAAGATCTTAAATTAACCTATGCTAACATTTTCGTACAGCTTGGAAAGAAGACAACTGGCGGAGAAATCGTATATGGTGTTCAGGCACGATAAAATATCAGGAGAGAATAAGTATGAGAAAGTTTACTAAAACAATGGCAGCAGTGCTGTCCCTTACTATGACACTTACAATGGTTACCCCTGTATTTGCAGAGGGCGAAACCAACATAACACCAGCACAGACAACTGAGGTAGTTACTCCTACTCCAACTCCGGCTCAGCCTCCGAAGAATGGACTGTTTGTAAATGAGGGTAAAACCTATTGCTATAAAAACGGCAAGCTGGTTAAGAATAAATATGGTTATAAAGTCAAAAAGAAGTATTACCGCATCGACAAAAAAGGTGTTGCTACTTTAGTATCCACAGCAGAGGGACTGGCTGGTGCACGCCTTGATAAGTGTGGGGGAGACCTTAAGAAAGCTTTCAAGTGGAGCTCCACCAAGATTAAATACTGGGGAAGCGTAGGAAAGCCGAAAAAAGGACAGAATCAGGTTGAATATTATGCAACCTACGGATTTAAAAATGGTAAAGGCGACTGCTATGTTATGGCTGCAACCTTCTGTATGATGGCGAAGGTAAAAGGCTATAAAAATGTAAAGATGGTAAAAGGAACTGTTCCGCAGGCAAATGGTAAGAATGGCGCTCATGGTTGGTGTGAAATTAAAATAGGCAAAACAGTTTATGCGTATGATCCAAACTTTGCATATACATATCGGAATAGTAATGTAAAACATCATAGTGGATATAAGTTTACTTATAAAATGTTGGGTAAAGGTTTTGGACTTTATAAATACAATCTTAAGAAAGTAAAACGAATTTCTTGTTAACTACAAGTTAAAATAATAGGATTAAGGAGATGTTTTGAATGAAGAAAAAACTATTAATGGCATTATTAGTGGGAGTATTGGCTGTACCATCCTCGGTAAGCTGTTTTGCAGCTGAGAGTACGGATGCAGCTGCTGCGGATTCTGATGAGGAAGAAGAAACAGAGGAAACGGAAGCAGAAGATAAAGATACTACTGCTAAGAAGAAAGAAAATTTAAAGACAGTTGGTGAGAAGAAGGATGGTTGTATAGCATTTAAACTGAGAAATGCTACCTCTAAGAAGATTATCGGACTTGCGATCAAGACTGCTGATGAGACAGAATTTACTGAAAATATGATGGAAGAGGATGATTCCTTTGAATTAAAAGAAAAAAAGAGAATTTATTTTTCTAAGGAAACTGAAGAGAATGCAGAAGAGAATACAGACGAAACCGCAGAGGATAAAGCTCCTACATACGATATGCGTATTACCTTTGAGGATGGAACATCAGCAGATGTTCACGGAATCGTTCTGGAAGATCTTCGAACACTTACGATACGTGAGAAGGACGGAATCGTGTATGGTACTTATAAGCTGAAAAGCACAAAAGAAAAGAAGACTACCTACGATACTGAGAAAGCAATTGCAGATCAAGCTGCAGCAGATGCAGCAGCGGCACAGGCAGCAGCTTCCCAGCCGGCTGAATCCTATGACAGCAATGATTATTCTTACGATTATAGTGGAGAAGATTATAGCGGCGGTGATGACTACAGTGGTGGTGAAGATGGTGGCGATGGATGTCTTGATAATGGTCTCTTAGGCTGATTTGGGGCAAAGCAGTGTCTGTCGTAATGGACAGATATCTAGAAGAATTAATACAGGACAGGGCTCTTGCACTGAGAAAAGCAGTGGGGAGCTCTTGTCCGATTTAGGAGAAAAATATGTCGTTAGTATCTAACCTGTTTTTACTTTTTGTGGCGGCAAGTATATTGATTTACTATATAGTGCCCCGTAAATCTCAGTGGATCGTTCTTCTTATTTTCAGTTATCTCTATTACATAGCAGGTGGTCCACGTTATGTTGTCTTCATTCTTTTTTCCACACTTGTCACTTGGCTGATGGCTCTTCTTATTGAAAAAGCAGAAGGAAAAGAAAACCATAAGGGTGCCAGGAAACTTCTGATTCTTGGTCTGATTCTTAACTTTGGTATGCTTGGAATCGTCAAGTACACCAACTTTGCAGTAGAAAATATCAATGCATTGCTGCATTTGAATCTGAGAGGGATACAGCTATTGCTTCCCCTTGGAATTTCCTTCTATACATTCCAGTCCTCAGGCTATCTTCTTGATGTATACTGGAAAAGATGCAAGGCAGAGAGACACCCGTTGAAATACGCATTGTTCGTATCCTTTTTCCCTCAGATTCTGCAGGGACCTATCGGCAGATATAGCCGCCTGGCAGATCAGCTTTATGCTGAACACAGGTTTGAGGGAAATAATATAATCAGAGGTTTTGAGCGGATTCTCTGGGGCTTTTTTAAGAAAATGATCCTTGCGGATTGGGCCGCTGTTTTTGCAGATGCTATTTTTGAAGATCCGGCAAAGTATAACGGGGTGGCACTTCTTGGAGTTTTGTTTTATACGATCCAGCTTTACGCAGATTTCTCTGGAGGAATGGATGTTGTGATCGGTATTGCCTCTATGTTTGGAATTGAACTGGATGAAAACTTCAAGCGCCCATTTTTTGCTGTATCTATCACGGATTTCTGGCATCGCTGGCATATCACTCTTGGAACCTGGATGAAGGATTATGTTTTTTACCCGGTGACCTTATCCGGCTGGATGGGTAAATTTGGAAAATGGGGCAAAAAGGTGTTTGGCAAGAAAATTGGCCGCACCCTTCCTATCTGCGTGGCCAATCTGATCGTATTCTTCGTTGTAGGCGTATGGCATGGCGCTGCGTGGAAATATATTGTATACGGTATGTATAATGGTATTATTATTGCCTTCAGCGGACTTATGGCAGAGAATTACCGTAAATGGAAAAAGAAGCTTCACATTTCCGGTAAGGAAACCTGGTATTATCTGTTCACTGTAATCCGTACTTTTGTATTGGTTGTGATCAGTATGTACTTTGATAGGGCAGACAGCGTTAGACAGGCATTTCATATGATGAAGCAGTCTATCACACAATTTGCTCCGGCCCAACTGCTTTTGATTCCGGCAGGTAAACAGGGGACTTCTTTTACTCCATATGCTCTTGTGATTATAGCTGTTGGCTGTATAATATTATTTGTGATAAGTCTCCTTCAAGAACGTGGCGTGAAGATTCGGGAATCTCTTGCCAGGCTTCCTCTTCCTGTTACAGTTGCCATTTATTTTTGCATGCTGATATCCATAGGTTTGTTCGGTTCCACAGCAGTAGCGAGAGGTTTTATTTATGCACAATTTTAAGAAAATTATAAAAACAATAGTAGTGGTTGCTGTGTGTGTGACGCTTCTTGCTGGATTGGATATGGCTCTTTATCCTTGTACCTTTATGAGAAATGACATTCATGCAGTGGTAAGTAACCAATATGATGAGATTATTCTTGGAACATCCCATGGAATGACAGATATCGATCCGGCTGTGATGGAGGAAATCACAGGCAGAAGCGGTCATAATGTATGTGTAGGGGGAGAATATGGAATTGATGCCTATTATATTGCCAGACTGATTGCAGAGAAACAGAAGCCTGCAAGAATCATTTATGAGGTAGATCCGGGATATTTTGTTTCTGAGAAAGAAGAGGGAAATAACTATCTATTATTTTATCATGAGTTTCCATTTTCAAAAGCTAAGGTTGAATACTTCTGGAATTCTATTGCAAAATGCAATTTCCGCACTGTTTTGTTTCCCTGGTATGAGTATTCTCTTGGATATGAGCTTAGCAAGGTGGAAGAAACCTTCACTCAGAAATGGAATAAGGATTACGATATTGCCCATCTGAAAAGTGATACCCAGGAGTACCACGAAAGCGGTCTTATCGAGAGGTATCCGGTGGATACTACCAAGCTGAAAATGAAGGATTTGAAGCTCTTTGAGGAGGAACAGGTAAACCCTCAGAATATGGAATATCTTGGACGGCTGATCGATTTTTGCAGGGAAAATGATATCCAGTTTGTCGCAGTAACTACGCCGATTCCTATTAATACCTTACAGGCATATAGCGATAACTATAATGCTGCATGGAAATACTTTGGACAGTATTTTGATGAGCATGAAGTAACATATCTGAACTTTAATACCCAGTATTTTAAAGCATTTTCCCATGATCTTTCAGACTATACGGATTTTGATGGTCATATGAATGGAAATGCTGCAAAGGAGTATTCTAAGGTTCTGGCTAATATTCTGAAAGGAGAGGGTGTATGATAACAAGTATTTTGGAATATCTTGAAAGTTCTGCTTCCAGATATCCGGACAAAACAGCATTTGCAGATCTTGACGCTACATGTACATTTGAGGAATTACGCCTCCGGGCAAGAAGAGTTGGGACTGCCCTTGCAGAACATTTTGCTCCGAGAAATCCGGTGCCGGTTTTTATGGAAAAAAGTGTGGATACCATAGGTATGTTTATGGGGGCTGTTTATGCTGGATGTTTCTATGTGCTTCTTGATACTAAGCAGCCGGCTGCAAGAATTTCGCAGATTCTGGATATTCTTGACAGTAATGTGATTGTTACTTCCAGTAAGTACCAGAAGGATCTGGAAAAGCTGGAATTTAAGGGAACAATTCTTCTTACTGAGGAACTGGAAAAAACACCAGAAGACTGTTTTGTTCTGAAGAGTATTCGAGATCAGGCATTAGATACAGATCCGCTTTACGGCATTTTTACATCGGGATCCACAGGAGTTCCAAAGGGTGTTGTTGTGGGGCATCGTTCTGTAATTGATTTTATTGACTGTTTTACAGAGCTGTTTCATATTACAGGCGAAGATGTAATGGGAAATCAGGCACCATGGGACTTTGATGTTTCTGTAAAGGATATTTATTCAGGCCTGAAAACCGGGGCCACTGTGCAGATCATTCCCAAACAGTATTTTTCTATTCCTAAGAATCTTCTTGATTTTCTGGTTGAGAGAGAGGTTACCACGATCGTATGGGCTGTGTCTGCTATGTGCATTATCAGTACCCTGAATGGTTTTACCTATAAGGTGCCAGACAAGATTAAAAAGGTTTTGTTCTCTGGAGAGGTTATGCCTATTAAGCATCTTAATATCTGGAGAAAATATCTTCCAGATACTATGTTTGTAAATATTTATGGTCCTACAGAGATTACCTGTAATTGTACATATTATATTGTTGACAGAGACTTTGAACCGGGAGATGTGCTTCCAATGGGGAAAGCCTTTCCTAACGAAAAAGTCTTCCTTCTGGATGAAGAAGATCATCTGGTTACAGAAAAGAGGATAAACGGTGAGATTTGTGTGGCAGGTAGTGCGCTTGCACTTGGCTATTATAGAAATCCTGAACAGACAAAGAAGGCATTTGTTCAGAACCCTTTGAATGACAGATATCTGGAGCCTATTTACCGTACAGGAGACCTTGCTTTCTACAATGAAAACGGGGAGCTTTGCTTCGCTACACGTAAGGACTTCCAGATTAAGCATATGGGACATAGAATTGAGCTTGGTGAGATTGAGACAGCAATGGATAAACTTCCTGAGATTCGAAGAAGTCTGTGTATTTACGATCAGGCAAAAAATAAAATCGTTGCTTTTTATGAGGGTGATATCGATCGTAAGCAGCTGTCACGTTCCCTTGTGAAATATGTACCAAACTTTATGGTGCCGAATGTATTTGTCCAAGTGGATACCATGCCTCTTACAAAGAATGGCAAGATTGACAGGAAAGAGCTGACAGCCAGATATCAGGAGGGAAGATAAATGGCGGATTATAATTTTTTGCAGAAATTTATAGAAGATAAGAATCCTACGCCTTCCTATGTATTTGATCTGGATGCTTTGGCTGTACATGTAAATAAGATTAAGGAGCTGCTTGTAGGAAAAGCAAGAGTCTGCTATGCTATGAAGGCCAATCCTTTTCTTACAAGACCAATGATGAAGCATGTAGATCTTTTCGAAGTATGCTCTCCGGGAGAATTTCGTATTTGTGAGCGTGTCTCTGTTCCAATGGAGAAAATCGTGCTTTCAGGTGTATATAAAAATCCTTCTGATATCCGATATGTACTTGAAACATACGGTGGAAAGGGTGTATATACAGTAGAATCTCTGGAGCATCTGAAGCATTTGCAGAGGATTGCGGGTGAACTGGGGCTGACTATTGATGTGCTGCTTCGTGTGACCAGTGGTAATCAGTTTGGTGTGGATGAAGAAGATATTCGCAAGATTATTTCCAGGAGACAGGAGTATACTGCACTTCACATTCTGGGACTTCAGTTCTATTCAGGTACTCAGAAGAAAAATCTTTCTCAGATGGAAAGGGAGCTTCAGAGTCTGGATGCCTTTCTGGGAGACCTTAAGAAGGATTATGGGTATCAGGCAGAGGAGCTTGAGTACGGACCAGGATTGTTTGCACCTTATTTTGTGAAGGATAAGGAGGAGTCTGTTGAGGAGCTTCTGGGTGGATTTGGAAGGCTTCTGGATAATCTTACCTTTGGGGGAAATGTAATACTGGAGATGGGACGATATCTTACCTATCTGTGTGGTTATTATATTACTTCTATCGTGGATATGAAGGTGAATCATGGTCTGAATTATGCTATTGTGGATGGCGGTATTAATCATCTGAATTATTATGGCCAGGCGATGGCTATGAAGCGGCCTCATTGTACACAGACCGATAATACGGGAAATATACGCATGGAGGGTGATGAGGAACAGTGGAATTTATGCGGTTCTCTTTGTACTGTAAGTGATGTGATCGTAAAGCTTTTTCCATTGAAAAAACCACAGATTAGTGATATGCTCATATTTGAACGTGTAGGTGCATATTCTGTGACAGAGGGGATTTATTTATTCCTGAGCAGACCGATGCCAAGAATTTATTTCTGGCATAAGGGAAATCTTACTTTGGTTCGGGAGGCATTACACACAGATGAATTTAATTCGGAAAGAGAGGAAATGAAAAATGGACAAATTAATTGAAATTCTTGAGGAAATCCAGCCAGATGCGGATTATGAAACCTGTGAGACACTGATCGATGATGGGATTCTTGATTCCTTCGCAATTTTATCTATTGTCAGTGAGCTTCAGGACGAGTTTGATATCACTATTACACCGGCTGATATCGTACCGGAGAACTTTAACTCAGCAGCAGCCCTTTGGGAGATGGTTTGCCGTCTGAAGGGCTGATTACAAGAGACTGATTTATTGGGAGAGAAAGAGTATGCGAAAGATAAGCAAATTTCTGGCAGTTATAGCAATCAGTATTATGGCTGTATGCGTACCTGCCCAGGCTTCTGAAATTACCCCAGAGGTGACTGCAGCTCCAACTGTGACTGCAGTTCCAGTTCAGCCTACGGCAGCACCGACTAGAAAGAAAGGTCTTGTAAAAGAAGGAAAGAAATATGTTTATTACGACAAAAAGGGTAATAAACTGAAAAATAAATGGAAAACCATTCACAAAAACCGTTACTATTTTGACGCGAACGGAAAGGCGGTTACAGGTGGGAAAAGAATTGGTAAATACATATATGTATTTAATCTGGAAGGCAAACTGATTCGTCCCACTAAGGCCAAAATTGTAAAAGTAGGAAAGACATCCTATTATGTAGACACAAAGGGTCATGCATATGTTGGATTCTTTAAACTTGGAAACCGTCTTTACCGGGGCGATGTAAAAGGTCGTCTTACCAAGAATAAAACAGTTTCCAATGTTACCTTTAACAGCAAGGGATATGCAGATAACGATGTAAATGCAAAACTAAAAATAGAGCTTATGAATGTTATTTCCAGGATCACCAATCCGGGGATGAGTAAATCCCAGAAGCTGTATGCCTGCTGGTGTTATCTTACCAGCAGCAGTAATTTCTACTATTCCGGCTACTGGCCAGACTTTAATAAAAAAGGCTGGCAGCGAGAGGTAGCATACAATATGCTGGTTTCAGGTGGCGGTGACTGTTATGGCTTTGCCTGCACCTTTGCTGCAATGGCAAGAGAGATTGGCTATAATCCTTATGTAGTTCTTGGACGTGTATCCGGTACCAGAGATGGTGCAGCAGATGGCCTTACCAGTCATGGCTGGGTCATTATTGACGGATGCTACTATGATCCGGAGGCACAGTTTGCAGGATGGTACAGAGGTGTATACGGAAGCGGCAGCTACGACATCAATCATCAGATTAAGAGCATTGTGAGATTTGCGTCATAATTGACGGATACGTCACATCGGCGAAATGTGAAGCATTTTGAAGAGGGCTTTGAATAATTAAATATCTGACATCATGTAGAGCGGAAGAGAAGATATGCATTATTTCTTTTCCGCTCTTTGCGTATACAAAAATTCATTAGGCTGCAACTTGATGAGAGCGTTCAGACAAATTTGTTAATAAATTGGGGTGTGCAGACGCGAAAATTACTTTCTGCATTAATTGTTTTGCATTGAAGTTACAGGGGAAAAGAAAAATGGGAAAGAGAATGGTAATACATAAATGGAAAGTCTGGGTTGTGCGAATTGCTTTTTCATGTGGACTTCTTATTATCTCACCAACATTACAGACAGAGGCTGCCACAAAGAACAGCTGGACAGTAAAAGTAAATAACGAGTACAAGGCTAAACTTGTAAAAAAGAAAGATCAATGGTATCTTCAGTCTACATCCATTCAGATGAAGAATAAGAAAGGGACGGAAAGAATCGCATATCTTTCAATTCCATCCAATGTGGGACTTGCCAGTGGTTATTATTATTTTTGGACAGATGGACGAATAGACAAAAGGAAAAAATTTCATGCTCTTGATACGAAAATTGGGACTACACGCTTTAAAGGCTCCTATTATTTTGGGGAAACAGCCGGACGGCTGAAACAGACGGCTGGTTGGATTGTGTTTAAGGGAAAGAAGCTCGCCCTGAACAAAAATGGAAAATTGTATACAAACCGCTGGTACAAAGGTTATTATCTGACGGAGCATGGCACAATTGCCACAAACCGCAAGATTTCCGGCACCTTGTATGTAGATGCAGAAGGGAAAAAATGCGCGAAGGAAGAGGTAAAGTTAAGCAAACTGAGAATAAAAATAAATGAAAAACTGAAAGGATACAGGGGGAACTGGTCTGTTTATGTGAAAGATTTAAAAACAGGAGATGTCCTTTCCATAAATGAGACCAGCATGTATCCGGCAAGTGTGATCAAGCTTTTTGTGATGGAGGCTGTTTATGCCGGTGCTGCAGAGAAAAAAATCAGTCTTAACAGCTATGTGAACGGTCTTTTGGACAGCATGATAACAATCAGTGACAATGAGAGCTACAATGAGTTGGTTCGGACTGTAGGACAGGGCAGTTTCGCGTAAGTATTCGAACCAGATGCTAAATCTTCTGCTGGCGCAGGAAAGGCGGTATAAAATTCCTGCAGGTCTCCCCTCAGGCGTTAAGTCTGGAAATAAGACCGGGGAGACAGACAGCTATCAGCATGATGCGGCGATTGTATATGGAAAAAAGACAGATTATGTGATTGTTGTGTTTGCACAAGTTGGCGAATATACAGGAATTAATGGGATAAAGGAAATATCCGGTATGGTATATGAGCGCCTGAATTAAATTAGTATGTATAAAATCCTGCTATTTCGCAAGAAACGAGGTAAAGTCCATATGTTTATCCAACCAGTTCCCTGCGATTCCGACGCCTTTTCCCATGGTAAAGGCGGCTACAACGGTACCAATTCCAAGTCCTTTGATATGCCCGAGACCAAATCCGGTGAGGGCAGCAGTGATAATCAGGCAGATTACATCGAAGCTGATCTTGATTTTTGGATATGCCACAGAAGTGATCTGGGACAGTTCCCTTGGGAAAAGGTCAGTAGGGACAATAGGCATTTTGCAGCGGTTGGAAATAGCGATTCCAATACAGATCAAAATGTAGCTTGCAATAAAATAAAAAATTCTCCAGCCAATTGCTGTAGGAAGAACATTTATCCATAATTCATGTACATCAAGCAGCTCCCCGAAAACGAATCCTACTACGAAGCTGAATAGATACTGGACTACGAATTTTTTCCGCAGGATCATCAGCGCCAGTACCAGAAGTCCCTGAAATATGTAGGTCCATGTTCCAAGGCTTATCTTCGGAAAGACGCAGGAAAAAGCGTAGGGAACACTGGAAATAGCGGAAATTCCTGTCCCGGAATAGAGCATAAGGACAACGCCGAAGCTGTTGATGGCAACCGCAAGAAGAAGTGCAAGCTCTCCCCGGTAGATTGGGAGAGATTTTTGTGTAGTTTGTGTATTCAAGTGAAAAGCCTCCTGTCATGTTGATTCTTGCATATTATACTACGGATGTGAAAAAATGCAATAAAAAACAGATTTGTTGTTATAATAACTGAATATCACGAAAATTTATAGTATAGTTACGAAAAACAGTTATAGCAGGAGGCTTTTTATCATGGATAAGATGAAAAATATAAGTAAAGCAGAAGTGCTGGTATTAAAAGACCAGGTAGCTTACCAGGAGGGACAGGTTGTGAGCCGCACACTTGCACAGAATGCGGCAGTGAGTGTTACCCTTTTCTCATTTGATAAAGGGGAGGAGATCAGTACACATGAGTCTGGCGGAGATGCATTTGTTACCTGTCTGGATGGTGTGGGGGAAATCACTATTGATGGTGTGAAGTACGAATTATATGAAGGTGAGTCTATTGTAATGCCTGCGAAGCATCCTCACGCAGTTATGGGAAAAGAGAAATTTAAAATGCTTCTTGTGGTAATTTTCTAGAGTATTTTTCAAATACGCTTTAGAACAGACAACTACTGAAAAATATTATCATGTAATCTTCTTGCAATCCCATGATGGTTAGTGTATACTAATCAACATAGTTAGGAATAGCTAACCTAACGGTGTAAATCATTTGGACTCCTTTATTATGGCAGAAAGACCGCTGGCATAATAAAAGGAGTTCCTTTGAAAATGAAAGGAGTATACATACCATGGATTACTTAGAAATTGAGAAAGTCATTGGAAGAGAAATTATGGATTCCAGAGGAAATCCTACAGTAGAAGCAGAGGTTTATCTGGTAGATGGAACCATCGGCAGAGGAGCTGCTCCCAGCGGCGCTTCTACAGGCGAATTTGAGGCTCTGGAGCTTAGAGATAATGATAAGAACAGATACCTTGGAAAAGGTGTTACAAAGGCTGTAGAGAACATTAATACATCCATCAACGACACAATCTCAGGAATGGATGCATCCGATATTTATGCAATTGACAAGGCGATGATCAAAGCTGACGGAACCAAGGACAAATCAAACTTTGGTGCAAATGCAATCCTGGCGGTTTCCATCGCATGCTGCCGTGCAGCTGCAACAGCCCTTGATATCCCGCTTTATCGTTTCCTCGGTGGTATTTCCGGAAACCGTATGCCAGTACCGATGATGAACATTGTAAACGGCGGCTGCCATGCACTTTCCTCAGGACTTGATGTGCAGGAGTTCATGATCATGCCAGTTGGAGCACCAAGCTTCAAAGAGTGCTTAAGATGGTGTGCAGAAGTTTTCCATGCTCTTGCAGCTATTCTGAAATCAAGAGGACTTGCAACCTCTGTTGGTGATGAGGGTGGTTTTGCACCAGCTCTGAAATCTGACGAAGAAGCAATTGAGACAATTCTTGAGGCTGTTAAGAATGCAGGCTATGAGCCAGGAAAAGATTTTATGATCGCTATGGACGCAGCTTCTTCTGAGTGGAAGACTGGTAAACTTGGCGAGTACAAGCTTCCAAAGGCCGGTACTGTTTACACATCTGACGAGCTGATCGACCACTGGAAAAAACTGGTTGACAAGTATCCGATCATCTCCATCGAGGATGCGCTTGATGAGGAAGACTGGGAAGGATGGAAGAAGCTTACCAAAGAACTGGGAGATAAAGTGCAGCTGGTAGGTGATGACCTGTTTGTAACAAATACAGAGAGACTTTCCAAAGGTATTTCTCTTGGATGCGGCAATTCCATCCTAATCAAGCTGAACCAGATCGGATCTGTATCAGAGACTCTTGAGGCAATCAAGATGGCTCATAAGGCTGGTTATACAGCAATTTCTTCCCATCGTTCAGGCGAGACAGAGGATACTACGATTGCTGACCTTGCAGTAGCATTAAATACCTGCCAGATCAAGACCGGTGCTCCGTCCAGAACAGAGCGTGTTGCAAAATACAATCAGCTGCTCCGTATCGAGGAAGAGCTTGGAGATGCAGCAGTATATCCGGGAATGAGCGCATTCAATGTAAAACGCTAATGTTCCGCGAAGTGGTTACTGACTGCAAAGTGAACAGTAACAGATTTACGAGATGATTTCACAGATGTAATCTACCTTATACACCCTTAAGTAGTGTTATAGAAAAATCCCCCTGCCAGAAAAGCGTGGTTCCATGGCAGGGGGATTTTTAGGATTATTTATTGCGGTTTACAGGTGATGTTCCGTGAATAATGTTACTGCAAACCGTACAATTATTTCATTCTGTTTTTACAGAAATACATATTTCAGAACAAAGATAACAGCCAGTGCATACATAAGCGGACTGATTTTTTTGTCTTTAGCCTTTCCGGTACAGACGTTGATGATAACGTAAGAGATAACACCAAGTGCAATACCTTCGGAAATGCTGTACAGGAACGGCATTGCAATGATTGCGATAAATGCCGGAATCGCTTCTGTAAGGTCGTCAAAGTCGATCTTGGTTACAGAGGTCAGCATAAGGAATCCAACCACGATCAGAGCCGGAGCTGTGGCGAAGGAAGGGATCGCCAGGAAGATCGGGGAAAGGAACAGGGAAAGTGCGAACAAAACAGCGGAAACAAGAGAAGTAAGACCTGTACGTCCGCCCTCTGCAACACCGGAAGCGCTCTCAACAAATGTGGTAACAGTAGAAGTACCGCACATAGCACCTACAGTAGTACCAACAGCATCGGAAAGAAGAGCACCTTTGATTTTTGGAAGCTTACCGTCATTGTCCAGCATGTCTGCCTTGGAAGCAACACCTATCAGAGTTCCCAGAGTATCAAACATATCTACAAATAAGAATGCAAACATGATAACGATAAAGTCAAGTGAGAAAACTCCTGCGAAATCCATTTTCATAAAGGTAGGAGCCATACTCGGTACGGAAATTCCATTGGAAAAATCCGGGAGAAGACTGTAGAAACCTGCATCCGGATTTGGAACATAAAGTCCCACAAACTGACAGAGGATTCCAAGCGCCCATGTAATAAGGATGCCCCACAGGATACCGCCTTTTACATTCTTTACAAGAAGAATGCCGGTAACCAGTACGCCAATCAGGGCAAGAAGAACAGTGATTCCAAGATAATTGAAAGAACCATCTGACATGGAGCCCTTAAAGGAGAACATGCTTACCAGTGTGGAATCATTGTTTACAACGATCTTTGCATTCTGCAGACCAATAAATGCGATGAAAAGGCCAATTCCAACAGAAACTGCGTGTTTCAGTGTCATAGGAATGGAGTTAAAGATTGCTTCACGTACATTGGTAAGGGAAAGCAGGATAAAGATGATACCTTCCACAAATACAGCAACCAGAGCCTGCTGCCAGGAATAACCCATTCCAAGAACTACGGTATATGCAAAGTATGCATTCAGTCCCATACCGGGTGCCAGAACAAACGGGTAATTGGATAACAGTGCCATCAGGCAGGTTGCAATGAAGGATGAAAGTGCAGTAGCAGTAAAGACTGCACCGCGGTCCATTCCGGCAGCGGAAAGGATGTTGGGATTGACAGCGAGGATGTAAGCCATGGTCATGAATGTGGTAATACCGGCCATGATTTCGGTCTTCACGTCAGTGTGGTTTTCCTTCAGGTGAAAAAGTTTTTCAAGGTTCATAAATGTACCCCCTTCTTTTTACGGCAGCTTGTGTGCCGTTTTTTATATTTTACAGGAATGTTATGGATGTTGCTTTGCCACGCCCGCAACGCGGATTCCTGCAAATTTCAGGTAGTAAACATTTGACAGAGGATGGAGTTTCGAAAAAAATCTCTGCAAAATGAACACGCTCTAGAGCGTGTTTGAAAAACATTCTAAGTTGTTCATTTTAACCAAATTAATATTGAGGCAATGCATATAATTCCTAAGAAGGTTGAAGCCAGTTTATCGTAACGCGTA